>Ga0102590_1000143_pt1 | contig 194075 bp, 185 predicted proteins | sample AraplaMF_Col_mMF_FD_76859 | JGI IMG/M metagenome (GOLD analysis project Ga0102590, IMG submission 76859) | Arabidopsis root microbial communities from the University of North Carolina, USA - plate scrape MF_Col_mMF | ecosystem: Host-associated > Plants > Roots > Endosphere | place: USA...
TGTACACTCCGGCGTTCTTCGTCAACGAACTGCGGCTCTGGCAGGACGACAGCCTGGTATTGACGATGGAAGGCGGCATTTCAATTTCGGAAGATCCCAATATCCGATTTACCTATGTGTCGAACGGCGCAAAGCGCTTTCGCGCCGAGGCGAAGGATACCGACGGACACGTCTTCCAGCGCGAATGGCAGACCGACGATCCCGCGATGTGATCCGCTTCTAGAAACAGCGCACTTCCGCTTCGGCCTGCGCCCGCCTGAGTTCGTTGAGCGCCTTCGCCGCCATCTCTGACGTACGGAACGGACTGCCCATGTCACCTCGCACCTGCGACATGCTGAGAACGGTTTCAGCCGTCACGTAGCGTGCATACGGCACCAGCGAAGCGACGACATCGACCGAGCAGGAACATTGCTCGATCGCCTGCCGCGTCTCGCCGTTTGCCTTCATGCAGCCGAACACGTATTCGACGCGCGCCGATGTCGGATAGTCATTGACGTCCTGCGCGCGCGCGACGACCGTCATTGTCATCAGCGCCATCAACGCGGCGACATTACGTCGTACCGATCCGACAAGCGTCATCGTCTTCCTCCGGCTGCTAACTGCGGAAGCTATGCTATGACTGACGTACTGAAAAGCGGACGTTCGAGGAAACGGCTCGAGGGACATGAAACTTTTTATTCGCATGCTGCTCGCCACCATTGTTTCGGTTTCATTCGGCACGTGCTGCAGTGCCGAGGTATTGCGCATTGCAGTGCAGAAGACCGGAACACTCGCCTGGGAACTTGCAGTCATCCGTTCGCACGGCCTGGACAGCCAAGCCAACCTATCGGTTGAGGTTCTGGAGTTAGCGAGCCCCGAGGCGGGCAAGATCGCGCTTCGCGCCGGCAATGCCGACATTGTGGTCACCGACTGGCTTTGGGTGTCGCGCGAACGCGCCCTCGGCGCCAAGCTGACCTTCTATCCCTATTCGAGCGCGCTCGGGGCCGTGATGGTCCCTGCCTCCTCACCGATCCGGAGCCTGGCCGATCTCAAGGGCCGCAAGCTCGCCGTCGCGGGCGGCCCGATCGACAAGAGCTGGCTGCTATTGCAGGCGCGGCTGAAACAGGAAGGCATCGACCTGAAGTCGGATGCAACAATCGCATACGGTGCGCCACCGTTATTGACCGCAAAAATGCTCAGCGGCGAAATGGATGCGACCGTGAACTACTGGAATTTCTGCGCGAGCCTGGAAGCAAAGGGTTTTCGCCGTATCGCAGGCATTGAGGACCTGCTGCCAAAGCTAGGCGCCAAAGGCCGCACCGCGATGCTCGGCTACGTCTTCGACGAAAAATGGGCGAACGCAAACCAGGACAAGGTCGCCCGCTTCATCGCCATGACCCGCAAGGCGAAGGAGATCCTGGCGGCCTCGGATGCAGAATGGGAGAAAATTGCGCCATTGACCGGCGCGGCCGATGCCGCAACGTTGCATGCCTATCGCGATCGCTATCGGGAGGGAATTCCGCGCCGTCCGGTCGCCGATGAGGAAGCCGATGCGCGCATTCTCTACCGCGTGCTGGCCGAGACCGGCGGCAACGAACTTGTAGGGCCGGCACCTGAACTCGTCTCCGGGACGTTCTATCACGCGATACCGGGAGGCTGAGGTGGCGCGCCTGCTGTCGTTCGCCGTGTTCCTCGCCATCTGGTGGATCGCCGCGCTGTTTGCCGGCGATGCAAAGCTGCCGCCTCCCGACACGGTGCTCACGGTCATGATCGCGGAAGCAAGATCAGGCAACTTGTTCTTGCATCTTGGCGCGACATTGGCGCGCGTCACGCTCGCCTTCACGCTGGCAATGGCGCTGGGTGCGGCCATCGGATACATGATGGGCCGGGTGCGGCTTGCCGACCGGCTGGGCGACCCCTGGCTGATCCTGCTGCTCAACCTGCCGGCGCTGGTCGTCATCGTGCTTGCCTACATCTGGGCCGGATTGACGGAAGTCGCCGCCATCGCGGCCATCGCAATCAACAAGCTGCCGACCGCCGTCGTCACGCTGCGCGAGGGCGCGCGCGCCCTCGACGCGTCGCTCGACGAAATGGCGAGCGTGTTCGCCTTGCCGCGCTGGAGCAGGTTCCGGCACGTCGTTCTGCCGCAACTGTCGCCCTATGTCGCGGCCGCCGCGCGCTCTGGACTTTCGCTGGTCTGGAAGATCGTTCTTGTCGCGGAACTACTCGGACGTCCGAACGGCGTCGGTTTCGAGATCGGCGTGGCGTTCCAGCTGTTCGACATTCCGCTGTTGCTCGCCTATTCGCTGAGCTTCGCGGCGATCGTGCTCCTCATCGAGACATTGCTGGTGCAGCCATTTGAGGCCCGGGCATCCCGGTGGCGTCCCCGTGCGGCTTGAGGTCGATATCACCAGAAAGACGTTCAGGAACGCGGCGGGCGAACAGCACGACGTGATCGCCGGCGCAGCCTTTGCGCTCGATGCGGGAGAGGTTGGCGTACTGGTCGGTCCATCCGGCTGCGGCAAGAGCACGATGCTGCGGATCATCTCCGGCCTCGACCACGACTATCAGGGACGTGTGTCACGCCCCGTCGGCGCGCGGATCGGCTTTGTGTTTCAGGAGCCGCGACTGCTGCCATGGCGATCGGTCGAGGAAAACGTACGCATTGCCGCGCCTGCCGCCGATGACGCAAAGCTGGCAGCCCTCTTCGAAATTCTCGAGCTGAAGGCGCACCGTAACCATTTCCCCGGCGAGCTGTCGCTCGGCCTCGCCCGGCGCGTTGCGCTCGCCCGCGCATTCGCCGTTGAGCCGGAGCTGCTCATTCTGGACGAACCGCTCGCCTCGCTCGATGTCGCCCTCGCCGCCCGCCTGCGCGATGAGATTGCGCTGCTGATGGAAGGCCGTTCCATGATAGCGCTGCTGGTCACCCATGACACGGATGATGCGGTCCGCCTTGGCGATCGCGTCTTCCTGCTGTCGCCGCGCCCGGCACGGATCCTCGCCGACCTGCCGATACCCACGCCGCGAAACGCGCGCGGAGAAGCCGAGATCGCCGCAATCAGGGCGGACATCGTGCGGCGCATCAATGGCGGTCCCGCATAGGCAGTGGCCGGGGCCGGTGCTAGGATGCGTCATCGGTTGGGGTTGGCGATGAAACGTTCGGTCGGATCGTTGGCGTTCGGTCTTGCCCTTGTGGCAGTGACAGCGACGGCGCAGGACATGATGCGTCACATCGACCTGTCATCGCCGGACATGGTCTCGGCGGAAATGACGCGCGAAGAGGTCGAAGCTTCCTTGCGCGCGGCAACTCCCTCCGCGCCAGCCGACTTCACCGGCAAGCGATTGTCCGGCCTCGATCTCTCGGCACTGGACCTGTCGAACGCGATCTTCCGCGCGGCCAAGCTCAACAAGACCAAACTTGCCGGCGCCAAACTTGACCGCGCCATCCTCGACCAGGCATGGCTGCTGGAAGCCGACCTCACCGGCGCAAGCCTCAGGAGCGCGAACCTGTTTGCCGCGCAAATGCGTCGCGCGCGCCTCGACGGCGCAGATATCTCGGGAGCACGTGTTGCCGCCGATCTCACCGGCGCGAGCCTTGTCGGAGCTTCGATCGAAGGCGCCAATCTGGGCGCCGACATGCGCAACCAGTCGATGGGCCTGATGCGCACCGTGTTCAGATCCGCCAATCTGGAGCGGCTGAACGCCCGCGGCGCCGACCTGTCGCGCGTCGACCTTGAATTTGCCGTGCTCAGGGGCGGCGACCTCACCGGCGCTTCGCTCAAGGGCGCCCAGCTCGGCGGCGCCGACCTGACCGGCGTCACCGTCACCGACACCGATTTCGACGGCGCCGATCTCGATTCAGCGAGGCTGATCGCGCCCATCGGGCTCGACAAGGCGAAGAATTTCGACAAGGCGAAAAATCGAGATCGTTTGACAAGGCAATGACGGGTCCGCGTGACCTGCGATGAAGGGATGGTCTGATGCGATGGATTCTGGCTTTGGCGCTGCTCCTGTCCGCGAGCGCCAATGAACTCGCCGCGCAGGGAAAAGGAAAAGGCGTCCGCCTGTGGAACCTGACCACCGCGACCATTTCGGAGTTTCAGCTCTCCCCGGCCGGCAAGAACGACTGGGGTCCCAACCAGACGCTGAACGACAAGGATAAGGAAGTCGATCACGACGAACGGTTGCGCATCACCGGCGTGGAGCCGGGACGCTACGATGCAAAGGTCGGCTACCGCGGTGCCAGGCACTGCTTCGTTCGCGACATCGAGATCAAGGCCGACGCCGTGTTCTCAATCGGGGACAAGGATCTGAAGGATTGCAACAAATAGCCGCGTCGCAGATCGCGCTCAGACCACCGACCACACCGGCTCGCTTGAGGCCTTCTGGTTACTGCGCGGATACTCGCAGCGCCATTTGACCGCCGTCCATTTCGGATGTTCGCCGACCCATTGCGCGATGTAGGGCTGCGCGGCCATGGCGCATTGCCGCGGCGAAACGCTTGAAGAAAAGACCAGATGGGTTTCCTCGCACGTGGTCGGTGAGGCCACCGCGCAGACGGTTATGATCAAATCTATCGCATTCATGCCTGATTATCCTTGAGCAGTTCCTGAATGGATAACACGGACAGATACGCTAACCGGCGAACTGAAGTTTCACTACGGCGTGAAGGCCAGAACTCGAACCGCGTAGCCTCCGGCCCTAAAAGTTCACGCCAAATATCAGCCGGGCCTGCTGACGGTCGAAATTGACGAGATCAAGGCTGGCCGTCGACCCGGCCGGCCGCCCCCACGCCTGAATGCTCCAGCTTGCGGTCAGCCGTGAACGCTTCGACAGCTGGAAATACGCCGTTGGACCGACGAACAGCGCCTGCCCCGCAAGCTCCTCCAGGCCGATCCCTTCGTACTTCCGCAAATACCGCGCTTCGCCACCCAGCAGGAAGCCCGGGCGCACTTGCGCCAGCACGCCGAGTGCCGCGCCGGCGGTGGAGTCCTTCTCCATCACGCCGCTGCCGATCACGCGCGTCCATTCCGGCTCGTAAAGCACGTTGAAGGCCGCAATGATCCGATCGGGCACCAGCTCGCGATCGAACGCCAGCCTGAATTCGGTCCCGAAGCTTCGAACCGCCTCAGCCGTCGTCTCGTCGACGCGGTGCCCATGCACCTCCGTCGCGAAGGTAAGCCCGAACGGCGCAGTTTCCCGATCGAGAAAGCGGTAGCGAAAGTCGATCGACCCGCCCTGCCATGACAGCCGGCGCTGATCGTCAAGACCCGGCACGCCGCTGATGAAATGCGTCGCAAACGTGCTGCCCAATTCGACGCGAAAATTCCGGACCGGCACAAACTCCAGTTCGAACTCCTGGCCGACCGCGCGATACGTGCCGCCACTCCTGCCGAAGCGCCCGGTGGTTTCGGTTTGAAACTCCCGCTCGCCGAGGGTGCCGACATCGGTGCCGATCATGAAGGCGAAGATATGCTCGGTGTCGAAGCCCTCGGCAGCCGCACACACCGGCAGCAGCGCGGCAAGCGACACAACCGCCATCTGGATGGTCTTTGCACGCGTCAGCATTCGTAATTCAGCGGTCAGAGGGGAAAGGATAGGTCAGCCGAGAACTCATCCTAGCACGATGCTGGGACAATCGGCGAGGCGTAGGAATGCGTGAAATGGACAGGCTGAATACGGTCTGCGGCGCCATTCTCGGCAATTCCGCGCGCTACAGCAGGACCCGCGCCTTGCTGCGTGGACAGCAAACAGTGGAAAACTGCTCAAGGAGAGAGACACAGAGATACAGCTTGCCCGGCCCGCGGCAACAGGCCGTTGCCGGGGCCGGGCAAGACCGTTTCGACGCGTTACTTACGCGCCGCGCAGGCGTACATGTTGATTTCCATGCCCACCGGCACTTCCACAATCTTCGGAGTTTTCCAACTCATCAAGGTCCTCCCAAGGAGTGTGTTTGGCACGATGCCCGTGCCGGATCGAAACTAGGTTGGCCCCGTCCATAGCGCAAGCGTCGAAGATCGCTCGTTGGAAAGATCTGCACGCGCTCACGCCGAACACTTCCCTCTTGGACAAGCCTACTTCGCTCTTGGACAAGCTGAGCGAAGCAGCGGACCGGTGCGGACCACGTCGATCCGGCAACGCTTCATCGCTTCAGCTTCGCAGCTCAACAATCCTTGTCAGCAGTCTTCTGGTCGCCCTTGGCACCTTCGGCCTGCTGGGCCGCCGTCGGCTGTCCCTGCATCTGGCGCTGCGCATCCTGCGAAGACGCGGCGGTGTTGTCGGTTGACTTGTTCATCGCACCGGTTGGCGGATGTTGACCGGCGTTGCCGGCCATACCGGTTGTCTGGTCGCCGGTCCTGGCCGGTCCGGAGCCAGCATCCTTCAGGTTGGCGGCGCGATTGGTGTCGCACGGACCCGCGAGTGCTGCGCCAGTGCTCAAGACCAGGACGGAGCAACCGGCAAGAATAAGCTGTTTCATCTTCATGTGTCTCTCCTCTTTTCGTGAAGCACGCACGACGTGATGAGAGGCAACCGACCCGTTGCTCCCAGGTTCCGGGTGGCTGCGTGAATATCGAGAGGTTTAATCTGGCGGGCGAACTCTTCTCGCGAGGTCCGCTATGGAACCGATCCATCTGAGGTTGATCAGTCTTCTTTTCGCGGCGTGCATTGCATCACCGGCCCTCGCGCAGGACAGGCAGCCTGACCAAACTCCGCCCAGCGCTGAAACGGCCGTGCCCGCCAACGGTCCGTCCCTCACCGGAAAAGAACGCATGGGCAGGAAATGGATGGACGAGCAGCGGATCGACAATTGCAACGTGCCCGCCGACAAGCGCGGGAGCAAGCCGCGCCCGGGCAATTGCCTGCATTCTCCGTCGGGATGAAACGCAACCAGCGGCCGCTTAGCGCCGCTGGTTGTAGACGTCGAGGCAGACCGCGCCGAGCAGCACCAGGCCCTTGATCACCTGCTGATAGTCGATGCCGATGCCAAGGATCGACATGCCATTGTTCATGACCCCCATGATCATGGCCCCGATCACCGCGCCGCCGACCTTGCCGACGCCGCCATAGGCGGAGGCGCCGCCGATGAAGCAGGCGGCGATGACGTCGAGCTCGAAGCCGGCGCCGGCCTTCGGCGTTGCCGTATTGAGCCGCGCGGCAAAGACCAGCCCGGCGAGCGCCGCCAGCACGCCCATGTTGACGAAGGTCAGAAACGTCAGCCGCTCGGTCTTGATGCCGGACAGGCTGGCGGCGCGGGCATTGCCGCCGATCGCATAGATATGGCGGCCGATCACGGTGCGAGTGGTGACGAAGCCATAAAGCGCGATCAGCGCCGTCATGATGACGAGCACGTTGGGCAGGCCGCGGTGCGAGGCGATCAGGCCGGCGAAGAACACGATCGCGGCGAACAGCACCGCGCTCTTGGCGACGAAGAACGCAAACGGCTCGACGTCGATGCCGTGCGAGGCCTGCCGCGCCCGGTTCTTCGCGCTGGTGTAGAGCAGCGCCACCGCCAATACGGCACCGATCAACAGCGACGTCGGATAGAGCGTGCCCGCGCCGGGAAACAGCTCGGGAATGAAGCCCGAGGACAATTTCTGGAAGGTCGGCGGGAACGGCCCGACCGACTGGCCCGCCAGGATGGCGAGCGCCAGCCCCTTGAACACCAGCATGCCCGCCAGCGTCACGATGAAGGACGGAATCTTGAAATAGGCGACCCAGTAGCCCTGCGCAGCACCGATCGCCGCGCCAACGATCAGGCACGCGACGAAGGCCAGCGGATAGGCGACGTGGTAGCGCACCATCAGCACCGCGGCGACGGCGCCGACGAAGCCCGCGACCGAGCCGACCGACAGGTCGATATGGCCGGTGACGATGATCAGGAGCATGCCGAGCGCCATGATCACGATGTAGCTGTTCTGCAGCACCAGATTGGTGAGATTCAGCGGCTGCAGCAGCGTGCCGTCGGTCATGATCTGGAAGAACAGCATGATCGCGAACAGCGACAGCAGCATGCCGTAGTTGCGCAGATTGTTCTTGATGAAGCCGGTGTGCGAAGGCTCCGGGAGCGTAACCGTCTTGTCGGTCATGTCTGCAGTTCTCCCTCAACTTCCTTCTTGGCCACGCTCTTGTTGCGCATGATGGCGCGCATGATCCTTTCCTGGGTGGCTTCAGTGGCGGCGAATTCGCCGACAAAGGCGCCGTCGTTCATGACGCAGATGCGGTCGCAGACGCCGAGCAGTTCCGGCATTTCCGACGAGATCATCACCACCCCCTTGCCCGCTTCGGCAAGCTCGTTGATGATACAATAGATTTCGTATTTTGCCCCGACGTCAATGCCGCGGGTCGGCTCGTCGAGGATTAATACCTTAGGATCAGTCATCAGCCATTTCGACAGCACCACCTTCTGCTGGTTGCCGCCGGAGAGCTGGCCGGTCTCCTGATAGACGTCGGAACAACGGATCCGCATCCGGTTGCGGTAGTCGCTGGCAACGCGCAGCTCGGATATGTCGTCGATCACGCCCTGGCGCGCCACGCGGCCGAGGCTGGCCAGCGTGATGTTCTTGCGTACGTCGCTATCCAGGATCAGGCCAAGCTGCTTGCGATCCTCGGTGACGTAGGCAAGGCCGGCATCGATCGCGGCCGCCACGCTGGACAGGTTCACTTCCTCGCCGTCGAGCCAGACGCGGCCGCTGATCCGGTCACCCCAGGCGAGGCCGAACAGGCTCATGGCGAATTCGGTGCGGCCGGCGCCCATCAGCCCGGCAATCCCGACCACCTCGCCACGCCGGACCTCGAAATTGACGCCCTTGATCACCTGGCGTTCCCGGTGCTGCGGGTGATGCACCGTCCAGTCCTTCACGGTGAACACCGGTTCGCCGATCTTGGGGGTGCGCTCCGGAAAGCGATGCGCCAGGTCGCGATCGACCATGCTGCGGATGATGCGATCCTCTTCGACCGGCTCGGCCCGGCAGTCGATGCTGTCGACCGTCCGGCCGTCGCGCAGCACCGTGATCCGGTCGGCGACGCGGGCAACCTCGGACAGCTTATGCGAGATCAGGATCGAGGCGATGCCCTGGGCGCGGAAGGCCAGCAGGCGATCCAGCAGCGCCGCACTGTCATTCTCGTTCAGGCTGGCGGTCGGCTCGTCCAGGATCAACAGCCGCACCCGCTTGGACAGCGCCTTGGCGATTTCGACCAATTGCTGCTTGCCGACGCCGAGGTCGGTCACCAGCGTATCGGGCATTTCGGTGAGGCCGACCTGGGTCAGCAATTCCTGGGTCCGGCGATAGACCGCGTCGCGGTCGATCACGCCAAGGCGCGAAGGCGGATGCGACAGGAAGATGTTCTCCGCGATCGACATCAGCGGAATCAGCGCGAGTTCCTGGTGAATGATGATGATGCCGAGCGCCTCGGAATCGTTGATATCGCGAAAGCGCCGCTCCTCGCCGTCGAAGATGATGCTGCCCTCATAATCGCCATGGGGGTAGACGCCGCTGAGCACCTTCATCAGGGTCGACTTGCCGGCGCCGTTCTCGCCGACCAGCGCATGGATCTGCCCGGCCTCCACCGTGAAATTGACGTCACGCAGGGCCTGCACGCCGGCAAAGCTCTTGCTCACGCCGCGCATTTCAAGAATTGCGGTCATCGCGATCCTTATCTCTCTATCAAACGCGCAGTCAGGGTAAGTGGCGGCGCCAGCCGTGGCCGGCGCCGCCGCACGCGCTCACTCGATCTGCGACTTCTTGTAATAGCCGCCTTCGATCAGCACCTTCTCCCAGTTGCTCTTGTCGACGACGACAGGCTTCAGGAGATAGGAAGGTACCACTTTGACGCCGTTGTTGTAGGTCTTGGTGTCGTTGACGGTGACCTCCTTGCCGCTCAGCGCAGCGTCGACCATGTCGGCCGTAACCTTGGCGAGATCGCGGGTGTCCTTGAAGATGGTCGAATACTGCTCGCCGCGCAGCATCGACTTGATCGAAGGCACTTCGGCATCCTGGCCGCTGACGACAGGCATCGCCATGTTGCCGCTGCCGTAGCCGACGCCCTTCAGCGACGAAAGAATGCCGATGGAGAGGCCGTCATAGGGCGAGAGCACCGCATCGACCCGCTTGCGGCCGTAGAAGGCGCTCAAGAGGTTGTCCATGCGGGCCTGGGCGGTGGCGCCGTCCCAGCGCAGGGTCGAGACCTTGTCCATGCCGGTCTGGCCGCTGCCGACCACCAGCTTGCCCTTGTCGATATAGGGCTGCAGCACCGACATCGAGCCATTGTAGAAGAAGTAGGCGTTGTTATCGTCCGGCGAGCCGCCGAACAGTTCGATGTTGAACGGCCCCTTGCCGTCCTTCAGACCAAGCGCCTGCTCGATCGACTGGGCCTGCAGCACGCCGACCTGGAAATTGTCGAACGTGGCGTAGTAGTCGACATTGGGCGTATCGCGGATCAGCCGGTCATAGGCGATCACGATGATCCCCTTGGCCTTGGCCTGCTTCAAGACGTCCGAGAGCGTGGTGCCGTCGATCGCCGCGATCACCAGCACCTTGGCGCCCTTGGTCACCATGTTCTCGACCTGCGAGAGCTGGTTCGGAATGTCGTCCTCGGCATATTGTAGATCGGTACCGTAGCCGCGTTCTTTAAGGATCTTGACGATGTTGTTGCCGTCGTCGATCCAGCGCGCCGAGGATTTGGTCGGCATCGCGATGCCGACGGTGCCCTTGCTTTGGGCGAAGGCCCCCGTTACCGCCGTGGCGGCCATGGCTGTTGCCAGCGCCAGGGCCGACAATGTGGTCTTCAGACTAGTCATGCTTCTCTCCCTTCCTCATCGAGGATCTTTGATTTTGGATCGTCAGCCCGCTCGAGGCGGTTTCTTGAACTCAGATCATCTTGCGCGATTGGATGCCGCGCCTTGTCGTCCTCCGTCAAGCGGTTGCAAGTTTCACGTTCGGTTCCGCGCGGCCGCGCACGGCGACGTCGAGCACGAAGGTTCGGCCATGGTCGGGATCGGCACGCTTCGCATCCTCGGCCATTCCCTGCCAGGCCGAGGTGACGAGCAGACGCGAGAAATTCCGCCCAATGAAGGCGGGACAGCTCGATTGCCGCGCTGGAACGCGGAGCGTGCGCAGGTGCTCGCCTTGCGGGCTATAGACATCGATGCAGCCGCCGCCCCAGCGCGCATTCCAGATCAGTCCGTCAGCATCGACCACCGCGCCGTCGATCCCGCCGCCACCCCGCCGCGTGACCAGCGCGACAGGCTCGCCGCGCGGCAGGCCGGTCGCCGCATCGAGGTCGACACGGAACAGCACATTTTCTCCGGTGTCGGCGAAATAGCCGACGGTCCCGTCCGGCGAGAAGCAGATCGCATTCGGTATGGTGACGTGCTCATAGAGCCGCGTCAGCTCGCCGCGATGCAGCGCATAGATGGCGCCGAGCCCCCGCTCCGCATTGCGGCCCATGGTGCCGATCCAGAAGGTACCCGACGGATGGACCCTCGCGTCGTTCGAGCGCGTGGCGGCGTTGTCGGCTTCGAGCGGACGGTACAGCGACATCCGGCCGTCGGCCCGCTCGCGAAGATAGAGGCCATCGTCGGCGACGAGAAGCTGGCGATGCGCATCGATCCGGCCGAGCGCGCTGCCCATCACATCCAGCGGATGGATGGTAATCTGTCCGGTATCGAGCCGCGCCTCGAACAGCCGGCGCTCGACTATATCGAACCACCAGGCCGTCTCTGTGGCGGCATCGTAGGTCGGTCCCTCGCCGAGATGGCACCGCTCGCCGCACAAAACGGCCGTCGGCACCTCTTCCATCCTGGGCCCCCCGATCATCGTCCACCCCCTTTGGGCAACTCTACCTCGGATTGTGTCCCGATTGCGCCTTGAATTGGCCCCAGGATCTTGTGCGTGAAGCGGTACGAGGTGCTGTGGCGATAGACCTCGCCGGAATCAAGCCGAGCGGTCGGAAAGTCCGGCCGGTTCGGCGTATCCGGCCAAGCGTGCGGCTCGAGGCAGATGGCATCGGACTGGCGGTAGAGACGGCCGCCCTTCCCGGCGGTGGTGCCGTCGAGGAAGTTGCCGGAATAGACCTGCAGGCCGGGCTGGTTGGTGAACAGTTCGAGCACGCGGCCGGACGTCGGCTCGGCAAGCCGCGCGGCAAACCGCGGCTCGCCCGCCGTCGGCGCAAGGCAGAAATTGTGATCATAGCCGCGGCCCACGCGCAATTGCGGATGGTCGTTGCGAATGCGCGCGCCGACCTCAAAACCCGCGCGGAAGTCGAACGGCGTGCCGGCAACCTCGCTGGGCGGCTGCGGCAGCGGGATCGCACCGGCATCGACGGCAAGGAAATGATCCGCCGCCACGGTGAGGTGGTGGTCGAGAATCTGCCGGCCCGAGCGCGCACCGGACAGGTTGAAGAAGCTGTGATTGGTGAGATTGACCACGGTCGGACGGTCGGTCCGCGCGGTCATATCGAGCGATAATTCCATCGGCCCGGCAAGACGCCAGGTCACCTCGACATCCAGCGTGCCGGGATATCCCTCCTCGCCATCGGCGCTGCGATAGGCAAGCGTCACGGCCGGCTGATCTCCGTCGTCGACACCCACCACGCGCCAGTTGCGGCGGTCAAACCCCTCCAGCCCGCCATGTAGCGCATTGGCCCCGTTATTGGCCGCAAGCTGCACCTCGGCACCATCGAGCACAAAGCGCGCGCCGGCGATGCGGTTGGCGTAACGTCCGACGGTGGCGCCGAAGAACTGCCGCCGGGCGAGATACCCCTCGAACACGTCGTGACCAAGCACGATGTCGTCGCGCTGTCCGGCGACGTCAGGCACCAGCAACGCCTGCAGGCTCGCGCCATATGTGATGATGCGCGCTTCCAGCCCTTCGGCGGACTGCAATACGATGCGCTCGACTTCGCTGCCGTCAGGCAGGACACCGAAACGGGAACGGACCACGCGAGGGACAGACGGATTGTTCATGTCACGTCCTCGAACGGCTCGACAATGCGGCGCCGTCCCAGCAGGAACGCATCGGCGACGAGCTGAAGCGGCGCAAGATCGACGTCACTCTCGCCTGTTACGGTGAGCTCGCGGAAGCGGCGATAGAGCCCGACATATTCGGCATCGGGAGCATCGACGAGCTGCTGGTGCCCTGCCCTCAACTTTGCACCGCCGAGCGAAAGCGTGACCAAGCCGCTATCGGTCTCGATATCGATGTCCCAGCTCTGCGGGCCGGTCTGACGAAAATCGAATTCGGCCGCAATCTTCAAGCCCTGCGCATCGCTGAGCGCAAGGTTGGCGGCGATCGGCGCATCGCGGTTGGCAGGAAATGCGAGATCGGCCGACGTCACGAATAAGTGCTGCGGCAAAATCCGCGTCAGGATCGACAGCGCGTTGATGCCGGGATCGAACACGCCGAGCCCGCCCGCCTCGAAGATCCAGGCCTGCCCGGGATGCCAGATCCGCACGTCTTCCTTCCAGGTGATCTTGACTGAGATGACCTTCCGGCCGGCCAGCAGCTGCCGCGCGGGTTCGACGGCCGGCGCGTAGCGCGAGTGCCATGTCGCGAACAGCGTGCGTTGTGTTGCCCGCGCGGCGGCCGCGAGCGGGGTGATTTCGGCCACCGTGGCGCCCGGCGGCTTTTCCAGCATGACATGCTTGCCGGCGGCCAGCGCCGTCGCCGCCTGGGCGTGACGGACCTGCGGCGGCGTGCACAGCGCCACCGCATCGATCGGTGGCCCCTCGCGCAGGAGCGCCTCGAGGGTTGCCGCATGCGGCACGCCGGGAAGCGAGGCATTGCGGCTGGCGACGGCAACGAGCTCGACGCCCTCTGTCGCGGCGATCGCGGGCACGTGCTGGTCGCGCGCGATCTTGCCGAAGCCGACGATGGCGACGCGAAGCGGGTTCATGGTTGCTCTCCAGATTCAACTGCGGCCCGCGTCACACCGAACGATGGCGGCGTCACCTCATGACGGCTGAGTCCATTGTGGATCACCTCGGCCATAGCCGCGGTGGCCGCCTCGGCATCGCCGCCGGCGATCGCATCGACGATACGCTGGTGCCACCGCAGCACCGTATCGCGGTCCTGCGTTTCGACCGGCGCGCTGAGCAGGAACGAGGCGCGCAGCGCCGCCTCGATGACATTGCCGATCGAGCGCATGAACAGATTGCCGGAGGCGTTGGCGACCGCCAGGTGCAGCGCGAGATCGCCGTCGGCAAAGCCGACGGAGTCCGAGGCCTCGCTTCGCATCCGCGCCATGCTGCGGTTGAGTTCGGCGATATCGGCTTCCGAACGGCGGCCGGCGGCGAGTGCTGCCGCGCGCGGTTCGACCGCGAGGCGGATTTCGGCAAGATCGTTGAGAAAGCGGCGGTCGATCCCGGCATCGAGATGCCAAGCCAGCACGTCGGCATCAAACATGTTCCAGGCGCCGCGCTCGCGCACGACGGTGCCGACCCGCGCCTTGGTGGTGAGCAGCCCCTTGGCCACCAGCGTCTTGACGCTCTCGCGCAAGACCGGCCGCGACACGCCGAACATCGCGGTGAGTTCGGCATCGCCCGGCAGGCGGCCGCCTTCGGCGTAGCGGCCGGCAATGATGTCGACGCCGATGCTGCGGGCAACCTCGGCGTGGTTGGAATGGGCGCGCCGCGTCGGGATGACAACAAGCCGGGACGTCATGATGCCGGGGCTCTCGCCTTATTGTCGCTGGCGCGACGGGCGATAAGCGACCAAGGCTGCGGCCGCAAGAATGGCTTTAAAGCTCATGAGGCGCGTTCTCCCAAATGTTGCTCAAGGGTGCCTGCGTTCCCGAAATCGGTACTTTGGCACCTTTGGCGCTGTCCATTGGCGGCAGCGCGGGCAATATTTCACGGAAGATCGGTCCTGACTAGTCATATTATTTTACTATTTGGCCCCCACTTGGCGACTGAATTTCTCTCAGATTTTATTCCTATGAGGGTCAGCGCCGCGCCCCGCGCCCTGCCGACTGGTGCCTGAAGGCGGCTTGATCACGCGCCCGCTTTGACCTTGATTGCCTCGATCATGCCGGGCAGCTACGCGTTGCCACGCAGCTACTGAGGGATTCGACATGCAGCCCGCCACCGCGAAACCGCTCTACATCCGCATGCATGCGGACGATAACGTCGCGATCGTCGCGAACCGCGGCGGTCTGCATCCGGGCGCCGAATTTTCCTGCGGGTTGCGGCTGATCGAGCAGATTCCGCAAGGACACAAGGTCGCGCTCGCCGACATCGGCGAAGGCGAAATCATTCGCCGCTACGGCGAGATCATCGGCCATGCCGCTGCGCCGATCGCCAAAGGCAGTTGGGTCAAGGAGGCGCTGGTGCAGATGCCCGATGCGCCGTCGTTCGATCATCTGCCGAAGCCGAACGGCGGCGCGATCAGGCTGCCGCCGCTGGAAGGCTATACGTTCGAAGGCTATCGCAATGCCGACGGCTCGGTCGGCACGCGCAACATCCTCGCGATCTCAACCAGCGTGCAATGCGTCGCCGGCACGGTCGAGTTCGCGCTCGACCGGATCCGCAAGGAACTGCTGCCGAAATATCCGAACGTCGACGACGTCGTAGCCGTCACGCATGCCTATGGCTGCGGCGTCGCGATCAACGCACCGGGTGCGGCCGTCCCAATCCGGACGCTGCAGAACATTGCCCGCAATCCCAATTTCGGCGGCGAGGTGATGATCGTCGGCCTCGGCTGCGAAAAGCTGCAGCCCGAACTGCTGCTGCCCGAAGGCATGAGCGCCGATGACGAGATCATGCGCATGCAGGACGAGCGCCTCACCGGCTTTGGCGAAATCGTCGAGGACATCGTGCAGATGGCCGATGCGCGCCTCAGGATATTGAACGAGCGCCGCCGCGAAACATGCCCGGCCTCCGCGCTGGTGGTCGGCATGCAGTGCGGCGGCAGCGATGCGTTCTCGGGCGTCACCGCCAACCCGGCGCTGGGCTTTGCCGCCGATCTCTTGGTGCGTGCCGGCGCCACCGTGATGTTCTCCGAAGTCACGGAAGTGCGCGATGCCATCCACCTTCTGACACCGCGCGCGGCGAGCCAGGACGTTGCCGACGCGCTGGTGCGCGAGATGGCCTGGTATGACCGCTACCTCGCCGGGGGCGAAGCCGACCGCAGCGCCAACACCACGCCGGGCAACAAAAAGGGCGGCCTCTCGAACATCGTCGAGAAGGCGATGGGCTCGGTCATCAAATCGGGCACCGGTCCGATCGCGGGTGTGCTCGCGCCCGGCGAGCGTGCCCAACAGAAGGGCCTGATTTTTGCGGCGACGCCGGCCAGCGATTTCGTCTGCGGCACGCTGCAGCTAGCCTCGGGCATGACGCTGCATGTCTTCACCACCGGCCGCGGCACGCCCTATGGCCTCGCCGCCGTGCCCGTCATCAAGGTCTCGACGCGCAGTGAACTCAAGCAGCGCTGGCACGATCTGATCGACGTCGACGCCGGCAGCATCGCCACCGGCGATGCCACGATCGAAGACGTCGGCTGGGAGATATTCCGCCTCATGCTCGATGTCGCCAGCGGCCGCGAGACCTGGGCCGAGCACTGGAAACTGACCAACGCGCTCGCACTGTTCAATCCGGGCCCGGTGACCTGACCGAGGCAGGCCGCCGGCGCGGCATCTCTAGGCGGCCATCAGCCTTTCGATATCGGAAATGGGGTGGGACGTCAGTTCCTTCGGAATTTCGCCCACGATCCGCTCCGTCACTTCGGCATGAAAGGCGTGGCGGAGATTGCCGAGCACCTTCGCCGGCGCCACGACGACCAGCTTGTCGAAGCGGTTGTCATGGGCAAGGCGGTATAACGTTTCAGCGATGGCGCCGGCGAACCGCTCTTCGGCGATGTAGTGCCAGTCGGCCTGCTCCATCGCACTTCGGGCCGCGCCGACGCTCCCGATCGATCGCCCGGGGCGATCAGTGCCCTGCTCGCGGGTTGCCGGATTATCCTGCTCGAGAACGCGCTCCACCTGCAGATTGAGCTGCTGTGGAGTGCCTTTGTTGCGCAGGAAGAGGGCCTTTTGTCCATCGCCGATCAGGACGAGCGTGTCGTGAAAGATGCGGGGTTTCGTTTCAGTGGCCATTATCGCTGCTCCATGTGGCCCAACGCACGAACTGCTGCGAAAGTTGCCTACCGCACACACGACGTTCTCGCGGACCAGAAAGCTCCGGATCAACTCGGCATCGTTCGCTGCTGTTCCAGGTCGGTGGGTCGGGCGGAACCCTTCTTGTGACGTGCGGCGCCGGAACCAAAGCGGATGCGACGCTTTGAGCCCCGGGCAGCATTCAAATGAGGAGGAACTGATGAGGAAGATTGCGATCGGCCTGCTCGCAGGCGCCGGCGCGCTCCTGACCGGCAGCGCATATGCGTCCGACATCTACAGCGAGACCGAATACACAAATCCCGACTTGATACAGCAGGTCCGCATGGTCTGTGACGACAGCGGCCGCTGCTATCGCACCCGCGGCGGCAGCCGCGTCATCGTTCGCGACTCATACGCCTATGCGCCGCGCGAGCGATACATCGAGCGCCGGCACTATCGCGACTATGATGACGGACCGCGGGCCGGAGTCGGCTTCCGTGCTCCCGGCGTGAGCGTTGGCGTCGGTGTCGACAACGACCGTTGGTAAGGCAAGGCAGGAGAGACTTCGGCTGGGCCTGAGGTCTCTCCGCTCCATCCCTCCGGGCCGGCCGGATTGATCCCTCAGGACTTTCTCGAACGCTTCTTTGAACCGGTCTTCTTTGAACCCTTCTTGGGCACCTTGGCGCCTTTCTTGCGGGCCTCAGACAGGCCGATCGCGATTGCTTGCTTCCTGCTCTTTACCTTCTTGCCGGAACGCCCGCTCCGCAGCTTGCCGGATTTGCGCTTCTTCATGGCGCGGCCGACCATCTTCGACGCCCCCTTTGAATATCGACGCTTCTTTGCCTTCTTCGCCATCTTGCTGATCCTCAATGTTCAAATGTGCACGCAAGCGCCGCTCCACCGACACCCCGCGCACCCGTATCCGGCGCAGAACCAACCGCGCTGCACCTCCTAGTGCTTTCCAACCGTCTTGCCTGCCGCCAGGTCCTGCGCCATCTGGAGATGGTGGCGCAGCGTCGGGAGCATCTTGTCGGCCCACTCCTTCAGCTTCGGATGGTCTCCGCCCTTGGCGTAGCGCTCGAACAGCGACACCGCGTCCTTGTGACCGCTCACCTGATCGAGCTGATAGCGGGCGCTGAAGTCGCCGCCCTTGAGCGCCTTCAATTTGTCGATCTTGCTTTGGTGGGTGCTGTCGAGCTCGGTTGGCAACGTCACCTTGAGGTCGCCGCTCGAAGCCATTGCTTTCAAATCGCTCGTCGTCTTCTCATGATCCTTGATCATGGTGGCGGCAAAGGATTTATCGGCCGCATCGCCCCGTTCCTGCGCAAGCTGGGCCGACTGAATTTCGAACATGTCGCTGACCGCGGCCTGCTTGACGAAATCTTCCGTCGCCGGGGCAATGCCGAGGGTCGCGTTTATTCCGGTCTTCTCCCCGACGGACTGGGCCATGGCCGGCGTCGCCAGGAGAGCGAGTGCAAGGCTCGGGGCAAGATATTTCATTTCGAGGTCCTTCTGTTCGGAGCCGGGCGTGTCCGGCAATTGCCGTATCAATCGGCGATATTCCCCATCGTTCCCCGCGTTGTCGCGCTTTGGTCCTGCAACGGGCGCTCGCCGACCCACATTGCGGGAATTCCCCTTCTGATGGCCGCTTCCAGCAGATTTCCGGAAGCCTTGTGTCTGGGATCGGACAGACGACGGGCTGGTGTCCGGCTATTTTTCGTGCGAGGTAGCAAGATGCTCGCCGCCCTCTCGCCGATCGAACGTCCGCGTTGTGTCAGATGCTTGACCCGAATGCGATTGGCTAGAATTGTCCTAGGTCTTGGCCATTCCGAAAAGCGGGTATTCGAATGCGCGACGTGCGGCGCCATCGAAACCAAGCTCGTTGCGGATCCGCTGGATTCCGACGATGTGACCCGTTTGACGAATAACATCAGGCCGCCGGCATGAGCCTAACCCTCATTCGGATAACGATGCGCATCGCAATGCCCTGCGCCATTGTCGCGGTCGGGGTCTCCGGCCTCTTCATTGTCGTCAGATTTATCGCCTGGATGGGATGATGCTGGCGCCTGCAATTTTCACCCTGGATATCGGCGGAAAGCCGACGCTCGCCTTCGAAGCCAGGAATCTGCGGGAGTCACAGCAACTCTGCCACGAGCATTGGCTGCGGCGGGATATTGCCGACCTGACATCCAACGGCACGCCGCTATGGGATGGCAAGGCGCGGCTCCGCGCCCGGCGTTCGACCAAGGACGAAATTGCGACATACCGGGAAGTTGAGCGGGACGCCGTGCCGCCACAGGACGACTTGCTGCTCGCCTATCTGGTCGAACTTGACGGCACCGAGAAGACCCCAGATCGTGCGTAGGGCTCCCCCGTTCGTCGTCTACCGCCTGGCTGATCCAGGCTCGGCCAGTTGCCGATGCCGCCTTGCCAAAACTCCGGCCGGCAGCACATTCGCCGCCGCCGTGACGGCGGCAATGGTCGGCCGGCGGACATAACGCCTCCCGTGAAACTTGAATGAAATCTGACGGACAACCATCGCCCCCTCCCGTTCCTCGCGTTCCTCGGCGACATACAGGAACAACTCGTCGTCGCCGATCATTTCACTATCCACTGATGCGGAGGACTTTGGCGATGAAAGCGCCGGCCTGGCACGGCAGGGGAGACATTCGCTGTGATAATGTTCCGGATAAGGGCGAGATCGACCCGTCATTCGTCATCACCCATCGCGCTTCGCTGGACCAGGGTTCCGAACTCTACAAAACATTCCGCGACAAGAGGGACGGCTGCATCAAGGTCGTTCTGAAGCCGTGATGCCATGCCCCAGATCCTGATCGGCACCTCGGGCTGGCATTACGATTCCTGGCGCGGGCCGTTCTTTCCCAAGGGCCTGCCGCTCAAGGACCAGTTGCGGTTCTATGCCGGCGAGTTTCCGACGACCGAATTGAACGGCGTGTTTTACCGGACGCCGACGCCGGAAGCCGTCAAGGGCTGGCGCGCGCAGACGGGACGCGATTTCGTGTTCGCCTGGAAGGCGTCTAAATTCATCACCCATTGGAAGCGGCTTTCGGAGAATTCGGTCAACAGTCTCGATCTGCTCGAGAGCCGCCTCTCTCTGCTCGGCAAGAAAGCGGGGCCGGTGCTGTTTCAGTTGCCACCGAATTTCAAGGCCAATGCCGATCGCCTCGCCGCCTTCTTCAAGCTGCTCCCGAAGAAGCGCCGCTACAGCTTCGAGTTCAGGCACCCGAGCTGGTATGAGCCGTCGATCTTCCGCCTCCTGCGCGAGCAAAATATGTCGCTCTGCATTTCCGATCATCATGACGCGCCGGCGCCTTGGAAGCGCACGGCCGATTTCGTCTATGTCCGCGGACACGGGCCCCAGGGCCGTTACAAGGATCACTACGGCGACGCGGCTCTCCGAGATTGGGCGCGCCGCATCAAATCCTGGAAGCGGCAGGGATGTGACGTCTTCGTCTATTTCGACAACGACCAGAAGAGCGCCGCACCGACCGATGCCCGGCGATTGATCGAGTTGACCTGACCGCCGGGCCGCTGGGGGAACCTGAGGAACCAAGGCGTCGATCTGCCGTTGGCGCTTCGACAGAGTTCTGAATTATCGGATTTTTGGCATGAGCCAATTTGCTGATCGGCGCAGCACGTCGTTATGGATGGGCATCGAGGTAGTGCCTGGCGCGGTACGGCTGCAGAGCGATGCGGAGTGCGACGTTGTGATCATCGGCGCGGGCATCGCCGGAATTTCCACTGCCTACGAGCTCGCCCTCGAAGGGTCTCGCGTCATCGTGATCGATCGCGGCAGAATCGCCGGCGGCATCACCGCACGCACCACGGCGCATCTGGCCCCGCTCTGCGACGATCTCACTTCCGCGATGATCGGACTGCGCGGCGAGGACATCTCACGCCGGTTCTACCAAAGCCAGGCGGCGGCGATCGACCGCATTGAAGAGATCCAGAACAGGGAATCCATCGATTGCGATTTCCGCCGCCTCGACGGCTATCTCTTTCAGGCGCTCAGCACCGACGCGCAAATTATCGAGGACGAGCTCGATGCTGTCAGAAAGATCGGCGCGCCGGTCCACCGGCTGGTCGGCGTCCCCTTCGCTCACTGCGAACAGCAGCATGTTCTGCGCTATCCGCGCCAAGGTACGTTTCACCCTTTCAAATATCTGAGCGGCCTTGCTGCAGCTATCCAGACCAAGGGCGGCACGTTCCACGCCGGCACGGCCGTCGAAAGCATCGAGGAACGGGACGACGGCAAGGTGATCGTCTCGACCACTGGCGGTAAGGTTGTCGCCCGCGCGGCCGTCGTGACGACGAATTCTCCGATCGTGGACCGGTTTGCCCTGCATACGAAAATGGCGCCGTACCGCAGCTATGCAATGGCATTCTCGATCAAGAGGGGCGCGATCCCGGACGCCCTGTATTGGGACACGCTCGATCCCTACCATTATGTGCGGCTGCAGCCCGGCGACGGCAGAACCGACCATCTCATCGTCGGCGGTGGCGATCACAAGAGCGGCGAAGCGGATGACGCGGAAGTGCGGTTTCAGGCGCTCGAAGCCTGGACACGCAATCTCATCCCTGCCGCGCAGGAGGTTACCCACCGCTGGTCCGGACAGGTCCTCGATACCATCGACTACGCCGGCTTCATCGGCAGGAATCCAGGAAGCACCCACGTCTATGTGCATACTGGCGATTCCGGTCAGGGCATCACCCACGGCGTCGCCGGCGCCATGCTCAATGCGGCGCTGATCCTGGGCCGCGAATGCGAATGGATCGACGTCTATGAACCCTCACGCAAGACGCCAGCCGGCATTGGCAATTTCCTGAAGGAGAATATGACCGCGGTGAAGAACTTTGCCGAGTATCTCGCGCCCGGCGAGCTCTCTACGGTGAGCGATTTGAAGGCGGGACGCGGCGCCATCATACGGCAGGGCCCCAGCAAGGTCGCAGCCTATCGCGACGAGGCCGGCAAGCTGTATGCCCGCTCGGCGGCCTGCACGCATGTCGGTTGCCACCTGCACTGGAATTCGTTCGAGACGTGCTGGGACTGCCCGTGCCACGGCTCTCACTTCGCCTTCGATGGGACCCCGCTCAACGCCCCGGCGGTCAGCCCGCTGGCCGAGATCGAGATCGAGGACCAGCCGTAACCCACTGCCCGGCCGTCAGCGAAAATTGCGCGGCAGGCTGCTATGGATATGGGTGGCCGCGACGGCGGCATGGCCCGTTGCCACCGCGATCTGGTGCAGATCCGAGACGGCGTCCCCAATCGCGTACAATCCCGGCACGGTTGTGCGCTGATGCGCATCGACCTCGAGACATCCGATATCGTTGTGACGGGCGCCGAGTTTCATCCCCAACCCGGAGCGAACTTCGCAGCCCAGGACCGGATAAATCACGTCGAAAGCCTCAACGGTTCCGTCGCTCAGGGACACCATCATCTGCTTGTCCTGCCGGCGGAAGCCCACCGTGCGTGCGCTGAGAATGCGGATGCCTGCTTCCGACAGTTCACGGGCCAGCGGTTCGCGACAACTCTTGCCGTCCAACGTCAACAGCGTAACGTGTCTGGAATAGGTGCGCAAAAACAGCGCCTTGCTGCCCATATCGTTGGCGCTTCCGAAAACGCCGATCCGCAGGTCCGACGCCTCGAACCCGTCGCAGATCGGGCAGTATCGGACCAGCCCATCGCTGACGGCCTCCTGCAATTCTGCATTGCCGAGATCGCGATCGACCAGTCCGCTTGCCATCACGGCCCGCTTCGCCCTGATGATTCCTTCCGAACATCTTGCCTCGAAGCCCTTCTCGATGACCCGCAGCTCCCTGATCCGGTCGCGGATGATCTCGACGCCGTAGGTTTTGGCCTGCAACGTGAGCGCCTCAAGCAATTTCGGGCCGGCAATGCCATCGGCAAAGCCCGGGTAATTATGCGTTTCTGGAATCAACGCTGCCCGGCTTTCCCCGCTGTCGACGACGACAACGTTGCGCCGGTACCGCGCCAGATAGATTGCACAGGTAAGTCCTGCCGGACCGCCGCCGACGATCAAGGCTTCAAGATCTTTAGGATCAGCTCGTGCTGTCATCCTGGTCGCCCTTCCGGGAGAACCAAGCCCGAGCCGCATCGCAACGTTCCTGCGAGAGAAGCTCTGCGACAGAGAGCCCCGCACGTGGCGCGTCAGGAACGAAGGTGCCGATTGGACATTGATTCAGACCAGGCTGCACCACACGCAGGTCACCACCATGGGTACGATCAAACGGGCTGCCCGCTGCCTCACTTGGCCGCAATATGAACGCCGCGGCTCCGGCCGCGCCCCTTCGGAGAAACTAAAATGTTGCATTATCCGCGCCCGCCCTTTCCCAGCCAGCCTCAGCCCATGCCGGGCAAGACGGGGGCAATGAACCCGCTGCCGGACCATGGCGAGACTTCCTACAAAGGCAGCGGTCGGCTCAACGGCAAGAAAGCGGTCATTACCGGTGGCGACAGTGGCATCGGCCGCGCTGTTGCCCTTGCCTACGCCCGCGAAGGAGCAGATGTGCTGATCTCCTATCTCGATGAACACGAAGACGCCAAGGACACTGAGCGGCTGGTTACTGATGAGGGCCGCAAGGCCGTTCTTGTCGCGGGCGATATCCAAAGCGCCGATCACTGCCGCGACGTGATTGCGAAGGCCGTATCGGAACTTGGCGGTATCGACATCCTCGTCAACAACGCTGCGCACCAGGCGAGCTTCAAGTCGATCGACGAGATCAGCGACGAAGAATGGGAGCTGACCTTCAAGGTCAACATCCACGCGATGTTCTACCTCACCAAGGCCGCCGTGCCTCACATGCAGCCGGGAAGCTGCATCATCAACACTGCGTCGATCAATGCGGATGCGCCCAACCCGAGCCTGCTGGCCTACGCAACGACCAAGGGAGCGATCCACAACTTCACCGCGGGGCTGGCGCAGATGCTGGCCGAAAAGGGCATCCGCGCCAACGCGGTTGCCCCGGGGCCGATCTGGACACCACTTATTCCCTCCACTCTTCCAGAGGATTCCGTGTCGAATTTCGGCAAGCAGGTGCCGATGAAGCGCCCGGGCCAGCCGGTCGAGCTGGCAACCGCCTATGTCATGCTGGCCGATCCGCTTTCGAGCTATGTCTCCGGTGCCACAATCGCGGTGACCGGCGGGAAGCCGTTTTTGTAAGGGTTCGGGGCCGATCTCGCCGCCTAGCTGCGCGTGACAGCTTGCACGCGGTCGCGCAAATATTGGATTAGAACGACCGTCTTTGCATCGACGATTTCACCGGTCGCCACCATCGCGGCCGCCTCTTCCAGCATGGTTTCGACCACCTCGATATCCTCGCCTTCTTCCTTGAGGCCGCCGCCGTCCGATACCTTGTCTGCCGGCGAGTAATTGCAGGTGAAGAAGACGATCCTTTCCATGATCGCAGCGGGGCTAACATAAAGTTCGAACAGCCGCTCCACCTGCGAGATGTTGTAGCCGAGCTCCTCCTGCATCTCCTTCACAATACGATGTTCTGCTTTCTCGCCATCGAGCTTGCCGGCGCAAGCCTCCAAGGTTCGCTCGATGCCATCCTGCAGGAAGACCGGCAGGCGCAACTGCCGGGCGAGCAGCACGGTCTTGCGATCCGGATCATAGGGAAGAATGACGGCAGAGTTGCCGTTGTCGTAGATTTCACGCTTGCGCGTTTGGCGCTCACCGTCTCGCCTGCGCTGCTCATAACGCACGCTGATCAGCTTTCCCTTGGCGTCAGCTATGGTGTCGATGCCGCAGACGCGTACGTTCTCGCCTTCCATCATGTCCCCCAAACGCAGTGGATGCGAATTTGATCCTCCGCGTCCGCACCGGAACGAGCGTCCATCATCAATGTTAGTTCGGAGCACGGAGGTTCACCCATGGTCTTGAATGCTCATACCGGTCCGATGACGGAGGCGCAGAGGAAAGAGCTCAAGAGTCTCTGCGACGCTGCCGATATTCCGACAAATCCGGGGAATTGCTGACCCGTTCGGGCGCCCAGGAGATGATCGACGAGCTCCGGCGAAAAGCCGCAGAGCAGCGCGCGTGATGCGAATAGCGAACCTGCTAACGGATCACGCGCAGAAGACATGAATGCCGTCATCCGCAGACAACGGCATTCTTAACGGATTAGCGGCCGCCGGGTTGCGGGCCGGAATTGTTGTTGGTGCCGGGTCCGACATTGCCGCTGCTGGACGGGGCGCTGGACTTGCTGCCGGCCTTCATCTTGCCGGTGGCCATGCCCGTCGTCGTTCCCTTCTTCATGTTGGTATTCTTGGTCGTGTTCTTGCCTGCGCCGGGCCCGACATCGCCGTGAGCAGCCCCACCGGGAGCCGGCTGCATTTGTGCGAATACGCCGCCGGTCGACAGCAGCAGGGCGCAGGTGCAGGCCAGGATCGTCTTCTTCATGGGAAACTCCTTCGGTTGAAGACATGCTTCAACCTGCGCTCACGCAAAGGGTTCCTCCTTAGGCAATGGGAACGGCATCACGCCGAGGCGAGGATCGGGTGCTCGGTTTGCCGCCTGAATTGCTGATAGGCGGTGATGGCCTTGTTGGCGAGCATCAACCGCCGCCGTTCGCCACGGCGCACCATCAATTCGATTGTCTCACCGAGAAAGCGACCTGCCACCGTCGCATCGCCGAGCTCTCCGGTGCGCTCGAGATAGTCCCAGGCGATTTCGATCGAGCTCTCTATCAAAAAGGGCAGCGGTTCCGTCATCTCTGTGTCCAAAATTCTGTGTCCAAATGAGTTTTGAGAAAACGTTCGTCGGCAACCACTGTTCCTGTACGCAGAGAGCACCCAAGTGCTTATGGGCCTCCTGCAACGGCGCCTGCAATTACCATTGTGAGATCGTCCAGGTCGATCTTGCCCTTCACGACAAGGCTCTCGGATGCCTCGACGCTCAGCGACTGTGGATCATTCGCCGCCTGCCTCTTCAGCTCCGCGACGATCGCTTCCTTCAGCTTCTCTTCAAGCATCCGCAATGTCTCCTATCATTGCGCCGCGCGCGGCTAGTGAGTGTTGGTCTCGTGCCACTTTTCCAGATCGGGCTTGACAGGTCCCGAGCGCTGCTCCTTCTCCGGCGTCTCCTTCCAGGGTTTGTCGGTCTGCCGGTGCGAGCCCCAGTCAGTCTTTTGGCGCGGATCGTCGGTCGGCTTTTCCTTGCTCATTGCACACCTCCGGAGGTGGAAGCGGCAGGAGCGCAAATTGGTTCCTGCAAATCTGGGGACCGACGGGTTCCAACGTACGGAACCGAACAGACAGCCAGTCATCCGCGCTCCTAGAGTTTTCGAATGGATAAAAAGGCCGAAGATCGATCCAGTCGGGATTTGCATATGGACGCGCTCGCAGCGCTGGAGCAGGCACGCGCCATGCCTCAGGGCCCGGCTCGAAGCGAAGCGTTGAAGCGCGCGGGCATGCTTCAGAAGGCAGCCGACATGCAGGGATTGACGTTCGCCAAACGTGGACGCCCACCGAAGAGCTGAGTCCTCAAGGCTTGCCATCGGAACCCTGAAACGGCTTCCACGTTGCTCCCTGATCACAAGGAGGCAATGATGGGATTGGCGGAGTACATGATCGTTTCCAAGCCGGACGGCTGGACGGTTCTTCACGACGGGAGCGCCCCGCATAACTACGACACCAAGGAAGCGGCGTTCGAGGCCGCGGTCGCCGCGGCATCTCTGGCGATCCGCCAGGGCCATGAAGTCCACGTCAGCGTCCCCGGCCGCGACGCCGGCAACAAGACCGCGCTTGGCGCCAAGGATTCCCAGAGCCCGCAGTGATGCACGTCGCGATCCCGCCGGACGGCCGACGCGCGCCGGCCGGATTGCTTGGCTCTACGATTGATTCTGGCGGTATCGCTCCCGCGTGATTTCTTCACCTACCCGCGTTGCGGCCTTGTTGCGATAACGGTAGCTCAGCGTGCCGTAGATGAGCGCGGTCAGAAGCACCAGCGCTCCAAAGAAATAAAGCGATTCAAGTCCCATCTCATTCTCCCACATTCATGTTGTGTACGGACGCCGTCATTCGTCACGCCTGCACTTGCGCCGCCGGCGCGGCCACCTCAACGGCCGTGAACAGCGATTACCGCCTTCCGCATGCTGCCATTCTCCGGGAGTCGCCGGACTCCGGTCTTGTCGGAGTCAATCGGGCGCGGCACAACCAGTTCCAGTTTCGGCGCTTCAATTCAGCTTGTTGCGCTCCGCGCACAGCGGAACACCGCTCTTCCATCGGCGTTGGCGTGCATAGAGATCGAAAACCTCCCGGAGCAACCCATGGGCGATTTCAGAGACGTACGGCACGGCGTCAACGATCCCGTCGATGGCGTCGACGTGAAGCGAAGATTCAACGACAACCAGACCGCGCACGAGCGCGCCCAGTCTGCGGCGGACGTCCGTTCAAGCGCCCTGCCGGCTGCAGACGAGGAATTTTTGCCGGAAGCGCTGCGTCGCGCGCCGACGAGCCCGCTTAATCCGCGCACAGGTCGTCGTCCAACGCCGTGAACCGTTCGCACTGCGCACGCATCGACGCCGGTCGGCAAAACGAAAACTGGTAGCAACAGTTTAATTCAACCTGAGGTGAGCGTACGGCTCCCGACGGAATCGGCGCGCATAGTAAAAACAAGATCGTGATACGTGATTCAGGCCACATTCACGCGTCCCCGTTGGCCGTAATGCAGATGGCGCAAGCCACACCGCATTTCGAGCCGATGGAGTTTTTCTATGAAGCGTCTGTTGATTTCCGGATTCGTGGCAGTCGCCCTGCTCGCTATTGCAACCACGATGCGCTCGCACTCAATTTCCAATGAACGCCCTACAGTGACCACCGGCGTTGCGCTGTCGAAGACATCTCCGGCCTCCGCGGGCGTCACCAGGCTTCCGATCGAGGAGTTCGAGGATATGTCGCTGGTCTTCTCGACGCCGCCTGCGAAACATTGAAAGGCGGAATAGTCGCCGCTTCACGCTATCGCCTGGTGGCGCGCTCCAGGAATTGCACCAGCGCGGCGCGATCCTGCTCCGAACCGATGCGCTGCTCCGGCATCTTGGTGCCGGGCGTGTAGGCCTGTGGCCCGACCTCGAACAGTCTGGACACCGTCTCCGGCGTCCAGACGATGTCGAGGTGCTTGAGCGCGTCGGAAAAATTATAGCCGGCTGCGGTGGCGATGCGCCGGCCGAAGATGCCGGCAAGCGTCGGGCCTGCCCTGTTGCCCTGGTCCGCGGCGAGCGTGTGGCAGGCGACGCAGGCGCGAAAGATTTCCGCGCCGCGATCGCCGGCATAGGCAGCGAGCGGATCGCCTGCGGTTTCCACCAGCAGCGGATCGACCGGCTCGCCGGTCGCCGCGTTCCAGCGCCGGATGATGTTATCGGCGCCGCCGGTGAGCAGCGTGCGGCTGTCGGGCGAGAACACGACCGACCAGACCGGCAGGCCCGGACCGACCAGCGTGCGCGCCAGCGTCCGCGCCCTGCGGTCGATCACCGCAACCGTGCCGCCGATGCCCGCAGCGGCAACCAGCGCACCATCCGGCGAAATCGCGATCGAGATCACCGGCCGTGGCCCCGCCGCGACCTCGCCGGCAAGCGACCCGCCTGCTGTCAGGAAGTAGATCTTGCCGTCAGCGCCGCCGACCGCGATTTCGCCATCGGCGCCCGCGGCCACGGCATTGAGCGGCGTCGGCATCGCAACCACCGTCGGCGCTTGCGCGCCCATGAGCTGCCAGATGCGAACGGTGAGATCGTAGCTGACGCTGACCAATGCCTTGCCATCGGCGGTAAAGGCGACGCCATTGACGTTCTGCGTATGCTCCTCGAGCACGCGCGGCGCACCGCCGGCGAGCGGCCAGAGCCGCACCGTATGATCCCAGGAGGCGGACGCGAGCGTTGTACCATCGGGCGATACCGCGAGCGCGACGATCGGCGCGGTGTGGCCCTCGAGCACTTGATCAGGCTCCGTCTTGCCCAATGTCCAGATTGCGATGCGGCCGTCCGCGCCCGCGGTCGCGGCGCGGCCCTCGCCAAGCAGCGCGACCGCATTGACGGCGTCGGCATGGAACCGCAGCACCTGCTCGGCCGCGTTGCGCGTCAGCGACCAGCGGATCGCGGTCGAATCGAAGCTGCCAGAGATCGCGCTTTGCCCGTCCGCCGATATCGCCAGCGCCCGCACCGGCCCGCCATGCCCGCGCAGTTGCGCGAGAGCCTCCGTTGTTACGGTCGGCAGGACCATCAACGCTGCCGCCAGGGCAGCAAGCGCTGAGCGGCCTCTGTTGCGACGGGGAACTTTCGCCGAAACAGCTTCTGCCATTCCGCCAGCCCTCAGCGCATGCCGGGCCGGTCGCGATCGAGCCCCTTGGTCTGGAGATCGTCAAGATAGTCCTGAAAGCGCCGTTCGGCATTCTCGCCGAGATCGCGCAGGAATGCCCAGGAATAGATGCCGGTCGAATGCATGTCGTCGAACCCTAACCTGACGGCATAATTGCCGACAGGGTCGACCGAAAGGATGGCGACATTGCGCTTGCCGCCGACCGTCTTGCGCTCGGCTTCGGAATGCCCCTGCACTTCCGCGGATGGACTGGTAACCCGGAGCAATTCGGCGGAGAGATCAAAGGTGCGGCCATCGTCAAAGACGACCCGCAAGGCGCGGCGGTCCTTGGGCAGACGGATCTCGACCGGCCACGCCAGCCTGACGTCAGGCACGCCCACCGCCGGCGTCAGCTGCTCGGGCCGATCAGATTATGGCCGGGATCACCGACCCGGGCGCCTGACGTCGTGAAGGCGACCGAGCTTGGCTCCTGAAAGGTGTTGAGCACCATCGCGACGCCGACGGCGGCAACGACGGCAAACGCCAGAGCCGCAACAAAGGATTTCATGTCACTTCCTCACCTTTGACTTGCACCGAGCCGCATTATTCGGCCGGCACCGCGCGTGGTGGACTATCGGCCGCCGCGCCGGTCTTGGCCTGTTGTTCCTCAACCCAGAGCGCGTGATGCTCCTTGGCCCAGTTGAGATCGACCTCCCCCGTGCCCATCGCGTCGAATGCGCCTTCCATGCCGACCGAGCCGATATAGATGTGCGCCAGCATCGCGGCGACGAAGAGCATGGCGATCACGGCATGGATCACCGTCCACAACTGCAGCGCCGTGACATTGCCGGGCAGATACGGGAACAGCAGGAACCAGCCGGACACCGACATCAGCGCACCGCCGATCACCACGATCCAGAAAATGCCCTTTTGCCCGGCGTTGAAGCGCTTGGCCGGCACATTCTTGCCGTGGGAGAAAAGACCGCCGCCCTGCTTGATCCACTCAATGTCGAGCTTGCCGGGGATGTTATCCTTGACCCAGATCAGGAACATGATCGCGACGCCCAGCATGAACGGGAATGCCAGGTAGTTGTGCGCCAGCTTGGCCCAGGCCGACATCGCCGCAAAGGCGTCGGGGCCGAACAGCGGCAGGATCAGGGTGCGGCCGAAACTGACGTTGAGGCCCGAGAGCGCCAGCACGATGAAGCAGCTCGCCGTGAGCCAGTGCGTGAACCGCTCGAAGCTGGCGAAGCGCAGGATCGTCTTCCCTGAGAACCCCTGATGAATCCGAATCCGTCCGCGCACCATCAGGAAGATCGCCAGCGCGGCCAGCATGCCGAGAATGGCGATGCCGCCGATCCAGGGCAGCTTGCTGCGGTGGAAATCGCGCCAGTCGCGCCCCGCGGGCTGGATCAGATTGGCCGCATTTCCGTCCGGGATCGATATGCGGCCGGAGATCTTGTCGCCCTCCTTCAGCGCGTTCAGGAGCTTGTCTTCCTGAACGGCCTCGGCCGTCGGCTTGAAGGAAAGCTGCGCCGCCGCGGGACTGGCGAGCACGAACAGCAGCGCCAACGCCGCGAACAACGGTTTGAGAACCGCAAACCTGAGGATTGAAAGTGAGCCTGGCATTTGCACAACGCCTTTCCGTCTCGGAATTACCTTGATGCCGCCGCGCCGGAGCACGGCGGCCATTGCATCAGCCGGTCGGTGAATCGCTGTAGGCCGTCTTCCAGCCCCACATGCCGGAGCCGTAACCGCGCTTCATCACCCGTTCCTTGTAGATCTCGGCAATGATCGCGCCGTCGCCGGCGAGCAGCGACTTGGTCGAGCACATCTCGGCGCAAATCGGCAGCTTGCCTTCGGCGAGGCGATTGGCGCCGTATTTGGCGTATTCGGCCGGCGTCGAGTCGGCCTCCGGCCCGCCCGCGCAATAGGTGCACTTGTCCATCTTGCCGCGCGAGCCGAAATTGCCGACTTTCGGATATTGCGGCGCGCCGAACGGACAGGCGTAGAAGCAGTAGCCGCAGCCGATGCACAGGTCCTTGGAGTGCAGCACGACGCCGTCGGCCGTGGTGTAGAAGCACGACACCGGGCAGACCGCGGCGCACGGCGCATCCGTGCAATGCATGCAGGCCATCGAGACCGAGCGCTCCCCGGGCTTGCCGTCATTGATGGTGACGACACGCCGGCGGTTGATGCCCCACGGCACTTCATGTTCGTTCTTGCACGCCGTCACGCAGGCATTGCACTCAATGCAACGATCGGCATCACACAGAAATTTGACGCGAGCCATGATCTATTCTCCTCTCACGCCGCTTGGATCTGACAGAGGGTCACTTTGCCCTCGTGCATGCCGGTGACGGGGTCGTAGCCGTAGGACGTGATCGTGTTGACGCTTTCGCCGAGCACGATCGGGTCGTTGCCCTTCGGATACTTGCCGCGCTGGTCGACGCCCTGGAACCAGCCGGCGAAGTGGAACGGCATGAACGCCACGCCCTTGCCGACACGGTCGGTGACCAGCGCCTTGACGCGGGCCTTCGAGCTGTTCTCCGGGCCGTAGACCCAGACCCAGCCGCCGTCCTTGATGCCGCGCTCGGCGGCATCTGACGTGTTGACCTCGACGAACATGTCTTGCTGCAATTCGGCCAGCCACTTGTTCGATCGCGTCTCCTCGCCGCCGCCTTCGTATTCGACGAGGCGTCCCGAGGTCAGGATGATCGGGAATTGCTTGGCCAGTCCCTTCTCCACCGCGGCCTTCTGGATCGAGAAGCCGAGATTGGCCATGCGGAACTGACGTCCGTCCGGCCGCGTCGGATATTTCGCGACGAGATCAGGCCGCGCCGTGTAGATCGGCTCGCGATGAACCGGCACGGGATCGGGCAGATTCCACGCCACCGAGCGGGCCTTGCCGTTGCCATAGGCCATCACGCCATGCTCCAGCGTGACGCGAATGATGCCGCCGGACAGGTCGACTGCCCAGCCGACGCCATCAGGGTTGTTGCCGCCGATCTTCTGGATGGTGGCCAGTTCGTCCGCAGTGAGATCCTTGTCCCAGCCGAGCTTCTTGAGCACGCCATAGGTGAACTCGGGATAGCCGTCGGTCAGCTCCGAGCCCTTGCTGTAGGAGCCCTCAGCCAACAGGTTGACGTTCTTCACCGAACCGTCCGGCTGCTTCTCCTCGTACACCACGCCGAAGCGCGCACGGAACGTGCCGCCGCCGTCCTTGGCGTGAAGGTTGGTGTTGTAGAGCGTGTGCGTGCCGGGATGCTTGATCTGCGGTGTGCCCCAGCACGGCCACGGCAGGCCGTAATAGTCGCCGCCGATTTCCGGCTCGTCCGCCTTGGCGCGCAGGGTCACCAGGTCGAACTTGCCCTGGTTCTTCATGTGCGCCTTCAGCCGCTCCGGCGACTGGCCGGAATAGCCGGTCGAGAAGCCGCCGCGGTTGATTTCGCGCAGCAGATCCTCGGGCTCCGGCCGCTTGTTCTCGACCTTGATGTTCTTGAACATCTTGTCGGCGAAGCCGAGCTTTTCCGACAGCCGGTAGATGATCTCGTAATCGTCCTTCGATTCGAAGATCGGCTTGACGACCTGCTCGCCCCACTGCAGCGAGCGGTTCGAGGCCGTGCGCGAGCCCGAAGTCTCGAACTGGGTGCAGGCCGGCAGCAGGTAGGTGCCGTTCTTGCGCTCGGAGATCGCGGCAAAGGTCGTCGGATGCGGATCTGCGACCACGAGCAGTTCCAGCTTCTCGAGGCCCTTCACCATCTCGGTCATGCGCGGCACGGTGTTGCCGCCATGGCCCATGATGACCACACCCTTCACGGCGTCGCGCTGATCGACATCGTCGGGGTTGGCAAGCGTCGCATCGAACCAGCGGGTCCAGGGGATACCCGGCAGTTCCATATTCTGCTTGCGGTTACGCGCCGGACGGCCCGCCTTGGCCGGCACTTCGTCGAACCGCGACTGCAGATAGTCGTATTCGACTTCCCAGACGCGGGCCCAGTGCTTCCAGGCGCCTTCGACGAGGCCGTAATAGAGCGGCAGCGTCGTGATATCGAGGCCGATATCGGTCGCACCCTGCACGTTGCAATGACCGCGGAAGATGTTGGCGCCGTTGCCGAAGGCGCCGACGTTGCCGGTCGCCAGCAAGAGGTTGCAGTAGGCGCGGACGTTGGCGGTGCCGACGGTGTGCTGGGTGCCGCCCATGCACCAGACGAAGGCGGCCGGCCGCTGCTTGGCGAAAGTCTCGGCGACTTTCTTGAGCTGTTCGCCGGGAATGCCGGTAACGCGCTCGACCTCTTCCGGCGTCCACTTCGCGACCTCGGCGCGGATCTGGTCCATGCCGTAGACGCGCTGCTTGATGAATTCCTTGTCTTCCCAGCCATTGTTGAAGATGTGGTGCAGCATGCCCCAGATCACGGCGATGTCGGTGCCGCCGCGGAAGCGGACATATTCGGTGGCGTGCGCCGCCGTGCGGGTAAAGCGCGGGTCGAGCACGAACACGTTGGCGCGGTTGATCTCCTTGCCGGACAGGATGTGCTGCAGCGAGACCGGATGCGCTTCGGCCGCGTTCGAGCCCATGAAGACGATGGTCTTCGAGTTGCGCATGTCGTTGTAGGAATTCGTCATCGCGCCGTAGCCCCAGGTATTGGCGACGCCGGCGACGGTGGTCGAATGACAGATGCGGGCCTGGTGATCGATCGAGTTGGTGCCCCAGAACGCCGCGAACTTGCGGAACAGATAGCCGCCCTCGTTGGAGAATTTGGCTGAGCCGAGCAGATAGACGGAATCCGCGCCCGACTTCTCGCGGATCTCCATCATCTTGTCGCCGATCTCGTTGATGGCCTGGTCCCACGAGACCTTCTGCCATTCGCCGTTGACCAGCTTCATCGGGTATTTCAGCCGGCGGTCGCCATGCACAAGTTCGCGCACCGCCGCGCCCTTGGCGCAGTGCGAGCCGCGGTTGATCGGTGAGTCCCACGCCGGCTCCTGGCCGACCCAGACGCCATTCTGCACTTCGGCGATCACGGTGCAGCCGACCGAGCAGTGCGTGCAGATGTTCTTCCTGATTTCGGTCGGCGCGCCGACCTTCTCGGGACCGGCCTCTGCCTTGCGCACCGAGCCGAGCGGCATCAGGCCGATCGCGGCGCCCGCACCGGCCGCCAGGCCGGATCGCCGCAGGAACGTGCGGCGGTCGAGAACACCAGACGCGAGGCCGGCAGCGATTCCCTGCAAACGCGCCTTGCCCGCGGACCCGTCTCTTCGCTTGATCAACATGTGCGTTGTCCCATCAATAGCGGTTGACGCGATAGTAGTTCTTGACGTGATCGGTTTCCTTGTAGCGCGCCTTGACGCGCTCGGCCTGCGACTCGTCAGCCACCGCCTCGCTGCCAGCCAGAGGCATCACGGCTGCCGCGGCGACCGCCGAGCCGCCCATCAGAAACAGGCTGCGCCGATCCACCCCTGCGCTCCGCGACTTGCCCTTATCGTCAGATGGCTTGCTCATTGCGGTCTCTCCTGTTCACGTTGCCTCGCGCAGTCACTCGGACAGCGTGAAGGCTTCGGATTCCAATTCCATGAAGATGCGGCCGGCGCGGCCGACGGCGCGGTACAAGCGCGCCGATGGCGACATCTCGAGATCGGCAAACATCCGCGCCGCCCAAGGCTTGAGATGACGATCGAAGAAGTGCGCCTGCTCGGCGAACTCGGCCTCGAAGTCGCCACGCGCCAGGCCCGCCATGACTTCGAGCAGGATCGCGATGTGGTCTTCCGGCTCACGCGACGGCCCCGCGCGTTCAATTCCCAGCGCGCGCAGATCCTCGCGCACCCGCGCCAGCGGACGCTCGTGCAGAAAGCCGGTCAGATAGTAGGAAGCATAAGGAAGCAGTTCGCCGCGGCCGAGCCCGATGAAGAGATCGAAGAATTCCTTGCTAGCGGCGCGGTCGTCGGTGGCGGCCGCCGCGGAAGCGAGTTCGACATGAGCCATGCCGAGATCGGATGCATCGCCCTTCAGCGTTGCAACCCGATTGAGCGTCTCGGCGTCAGGCGCCTTGCCGAGCAGCAGCGACAGCAGGCCGTATTCGGCGGCGCGCAGCTGATCGATCTCGTCGATTTCGGCTTTCGATGCCGCCTGATCTTCTGACGATCCATAGAGATCGGGCCGCAGGACAAGGCGGTCAACCCGCGTCAGCGCCTCGACCGCGAGGACTCGTTCCGCGGGAATGCGCGACCACGCCGAGACCGACGGCTGCGCAATGCCCAGTCCCCGCGCCAGCGATCCGACACCACCGGCTGCTTTGATAGCTAGTTCCAGTCCGGCATCACGCATGGTGCTACCGATTCTCCCCGCCCACTCGCGCCCACCCGTGTCCCCGGGCAAACAAACTTAGAATTGGAATTATTCCAAGTGGAGAGTTTCTAACATAGGCTGTGCCTATGTCCGCAAAAACTTTTGTCTAAACAATCGGTTTGGCGGTGCCATGACGTCGCACTGGTTGCTGCGGCGCAACAGTCCTTGCTATCTCGGATTCGCCCGACGGTGCGGCTGCATCGGCCACGTCTCCGCCCTTTGAAACGACTTCTGTTTCCGTCGTCGCTTGAGTCCCTCTCTCAGACTCCACCGGGAGCGCCGGCTGCGGCGTGGGCAGCGAGTCATGTTCATGCGGGACAGAAACTGCCGCCTCATTCACGGCATTTGCATCGGATTTTACAATTTCCGTGACAGGATCGCCCATGATCTGCGACACCAGCCGCGCCACATCGACGCCGGCGCCGAGTTCGCCGCCTCCGGGAACACCGCCCGGCGCATTCCAGTCGTAAGCATATTCGAGCGCGGGATTGACGTAGTTGCGAATCGCGGGATCCAGCGCCCAGGATTTTCGCAAGGCTGCATTTCGCAAATGCTCGGGCACGCCCTTGCGGAGGAACGCGGTGATATCGGTGCTTCCCGTCAACTCCTCGAGCTTTGGCAGGGTCGAAAGATCGAATTCCGGCGCAGCATCTTCACTTGGCAGTGCAGAACTTGGCGGTGCAGATGGGCTGGACGCTTCGACACTCTCAGCCGCTGATGTGGCCGGTTTCGCCTCCGGCTGTTTCGCTTCGAGCTTGCGTTGCGACCATCGTGCCAGAAAGCCCTTGTCCGCTTCGGTTTCGTCCGGACCGCTCATGGGCGTCCCGTCCCGTCATCCGGTCCGCCGCCCGGCACGCGCGGCCGATCGCCGCGCGCGCGATCCCGCTTGCGCTTGTGGAACACGCGTTCGACATGGAAACGATCGACAAAGGCTGCAATCCACGAGGCAATCTCGGCCGGCATCGGCACGGTGCCGATCACCTCGCAGCCGCTTTCGAACAGCGCCTCCCCTTCGGTCGGGTCGGCGGTGACTTTCGTCAATTCGAGCTCCGCGCCACCGTCCTGGCGCCGTAGCGCGACCCAGATCTGTGGCGCGCCGTCGGCAAGGTTGTCGCGGTAATTCGCGGTGTCCGAGCTGAACAGATCGATGCTGGCCGCGCCCGCATAATAGGTCGTCGCATCGGCCTCGCTGGACAGCACGGTCCACGGCGCGGTCGCGGGCGCCTCTTCCAGGATCATCGCCGGCGACCACAGCTCGTCGATCCAGGGATTCTCGACCGAACGGCGCCGCACCACCACGCCGACCTCGCGGGATGCCTCCGTCATCGGTTATCCTCCCTTTGGCGGATCATGTGACATTCGCGGCCGCCGCAAGCGGCAGCCCCGCGACCAGATTTTGCGGCTTCAATCTCACCACCTTGTCGGTGCCCATGGCAAGGATGAGATAGACCGGCTTGTTGCCGACCCGCTCATCCACCAGCCGCGTATCCTCGAAGGAGAGGCGCATCAGGGCGACAATGCGTTCGGCAACGCTGTTGTCCAGCCGCTCGCCGCGCCACAGCGCGTTGCCGATCCGGGTCGCCTCGCTGTCGAGGCCGACGAACCAGCGCCAGTCGCGATCCTCGATCGTGGCGATGCTTTCGACGCTGACGGTGACGCCAAGCAGATGAGCGATCCAGCGCTCGATGACCCGGCACAGCCCCGCGCGCGCCTTGGCGTTGCCGCCGAGATTCATGACCATGGCATGCGCGTCCGACCGCGACCAATAGGTCCAGGCGTTGTCGTCGTCCATGACGTCCATCTCGCCGAACGACTTCGGCTGCTGCAGCATGGCCGTCAGCGGCGATGAGTGCAGGTCGTGCTGGGCATGTTGCTCCGCCTCGATCACTTCGGCATCGGCCAGCAGCAGCGTACCCTCGTGAAGCGCAGCGAGCTGGCCCCGATAGAACAGCTCCGCCGCACGCAATATATAAGGGTCGTCGCAGCCTTCGAGCGCGTTGCGCAGGATCAGGTGACATAATTGCGACAGGAAGATCGGCGGCAGGTCGCCGGCCCCCTTGCGGGCCAGCGCGACATAGACCGCCTCCAGCGACGGCGCCGCCATCAGGCGGTCGCGGAAATTCATCATGAAGGACCAGTTTTCGCGCGCGTCGGCATCGGCAAGCGCGGCGATATCGGCGCTCGTGACCAGGCGCAGCGGATCGGCCATCAGGCTCGCATGCAGAGCGCGCTCGGCCTCGCAGGCATCGGCCGGCGGCATCAATTCGGGCCGCGCCAGATAGGCCATGACGAGTTCGGGCGTCGCGACGAGGCCGCCGTGGTCGGCGCGGCGCGTGAGGTGATGGCCCGAGGCGACCCAGAATTCTCTCATGTACGATCCGTCATGTACGATTCGTGCCGGCGTCAGTCCTGATCAGCCCGAGAAGATCGACCTCTTCGGCAGGTTCAACATCGCCTTCCACGTCATGAAAGGTAAAGGCGCGGGCATGGCTGTGCAACCGGTCGTCATCGGCGGCCCCGGCGCGCGGTTTCAGGGTACGAAAGCGTTCGCGGATTTCGCCGTTGTCGACGCTGCGCTGCACGGCAAGCAGGGTCTGCGGCGGATGATCGCAGAGCGAGGCTGCGAATGCGATTTCCTCCTCGGCGGCGTGGCGCGCTGCCTCCGCATCGGGCGCCCCGAATTTCTCCGTTAGCTGCTCGGCGAGCCGCGCGACCATCGCCTGCCGCTCTGCCTCCGTCGCTTCGGTGACAATGGCAAGCGTCGACCATCCGAGGCTGTCGATGCCGAGGAAGCCCGAACGCAGCGCCACGCGCTGCTTCGGCCCGAGCGCGGCCAAATCCCGGTTCCAGAACACGAACGCGCCCGAAACTGCCCATTCGCCGGGTTCCGCCGCCCGCTCGAAGACGAACGTATCCGACGGATCCAGCCTGATGGTTCGCGGAAACTTCAGCATGTCCGCCTCATCCGAGTTTCGGACCGCGCGCCTGCGGATCATACCAACTGGCCTTTGCCAGCGCATCCATGAGGCTGGTTCTGTCAGGCGCTCCGCGGCCTGCCGGTGGGCTGACCAGAAGGTCGCCGTTAACGTCGATGCCGCGGCGCTCAGCGGCCTTGTTCTTGGGGAGCCGCTCCAGATAATCCCGCGCGACGGCCTCAAAGCCGCGCTCCTTCCAGCGATCGAAGGCGGTCATCAAATGTCGGCTAAAACTTTCGATGATCGCGTCGGTCTCGACCATCTCAAAACCTTCGCTGAGCAGCGACACGCCCGCGGCCGCCTGCACCTCCGGGACATGCGCCATCGCGGCAGCGCGCAGGATCACGCCGAAAACCAGCCATGCCGGCACCTCGTCTTCGGCGCAATCTTTCGGCCAGGCGAGCCGCCCGCCGCCGAGCAAGCCGGCGTCGAACCTGACGGCGTCGGGCCAGTCGAATGTCACTTCCCGTTCCGGCGGACAGTGTGCGGCAATCGCGTCCGCCAGCGCATTCATGCCGGCAAACAGCGCCCGCCGCGCCGATTTCAGCGGCTCGTCCGGTTCGAGCACCACCGCGAACTCGACCAAGTCGTAACGTCGCACCCAGACCAGCGTCCCCGCCCCCGCTTCCGCGGCGATCTCGCGGGCGTGGACAAAGGCGTCGCCGAGCTCGCGGAGCGCGACCAAAGTATAACCGGGCGGCAGATCGAGCGTCTGTTCCGTATCCCCGAGGCGAGCGATCACGAAGAACTATTTCCTCATTGTTTCAGGGGCGCCTATGTATGCTATCCCGCACAAGCAGACGGCGCGAGCGGCCTTCTGTCTTGCAGATAGCCGCCCGAGCGGTTACCGCAGAACCACAGGGTGAGGCAACCACCTCGCTTGATGCATCGGGCTCAAGGTATTTCGAAATGAGTGCGGCGACGTCTCGCCTTCTGATTTGCAGTTGCGAGAAGACCATGCCGCTCGATGCGGAAGCGATCGGCCGTGGCTGCACGGCCAAGATCACGCAGGCAAATCAGCTTTGCGGCCTCGACCTCGACCGCTTCAAGGAGGCGCTCGCCACGGGCGATCCGATCACGGTTGCCTGCACCCAGGAAGCACCGCTGTTTCAGGAAGTTGCCGAAACTTCCCCGCAGGCGCAGCTCACCTTCGTCAACATCCGCGAGACCGGCGGCTGGTCAAAGGACGCCGCAGCGGCCGGGCCAAAAGCCGCCGCGCTGATCGCAGCGGCAGGCGAAGAGATGCCCCCGCTCTCATTGGTGACGCTCGAGAGTTCCGGCGTTGCGATGATCTACGGCCGCGACGACATCGCGATCGAGGCGGCGCTGCGGCTGGCCGATCGTCTGGACATTACGGTACTGCTGAGCAAGCCCGGCGATGTCACGCCACGCCGGACCAATGAATTTCCCGTTCTCAAGGGCACGATCCGCAATGCCCGTGGGCATCTCGGGCAGTTCGAGCTGGCGATCGACGATTACGCGCTGCCCTCGCCTTCGTCGCGCAACAAGCTCGTGTTCGGCGCTTCGCGCGACGGCGCAAAATCCACCTGCGATCTGATCCTCGATCTCTCAGGCAACACGCCGCTGTTTCCCGCGCATGAATTGCGCGCCGGCTATGTTCGTGCCGATCCGCGCGACAAGGCCGCCGTCGAGCGCGCGATCGCGGAGGCCGGCAGCCTCGTCGGCACCTTCGACAAGCCGCGCTTTGTCAATTTCGAGCCCTCGCTCTGCGCGCATTCGCGCTCTTCGATCACCGGCTGCACGCGCTGCCTCGATCTGTGTCCGACCGGCGCGATCACGCCAAACGGCAATGCGGTCGCGATCGACGCCAATGTCTGCGCCGGCTGCGGCTCCTGCGCATCGGTTTGTCCGACCGGCGCCGCATCCTATGCGCTGCCGAGCGTCGATGCGCTGATGCGGCGACTGCGGACGCTGCTGCAGACCTACCGCAAGGCGGGCGGAAGCGAAGCCGTGGTGTTGTTCCACGATGGGGAGCACGGCGCGCAAATCATCGATGCGCTGGCGCGGTTCGGCGACGGCTTGCCGGCCAACGTGCTGCCGCTGCGCGTCAACGAGGTGACGCAGCTCGGGCCGGAGATGATCGCTGCCGTCTTTGCCTATGGCGGCAGCGGCGCCGCGCTGCTGACGCGTGGAAGGCCTCGCCACGACATAACGGCGCTTCGCCGCGCGGTCGAAACGTCAGATCAAATCGTCTCGGCGCTCGGCTTCGGCGCCGGCGCAATCGGGATCATCGAGACCGACGACCCCGATCAGTTGCGCGCCATGCTGGATGCCGCCCCGCGCGGGGTCGCCACGCAGAAGCCGGCCGGCCTGGTGCCGCGCGGCGCGAAGCGCGGCGTGCTGGAAACGACCTTCCGCGAGCTTCACCTCGCCGCCCCCGCGCCGGTGGATGTGATACCGCTGGCGCCAGGCGCGCCGTTCGGCACCGTGAAGCTGAATGTCGAGGGCTGCACGCTGTGCCATGCCTGCGTCACCGCCTGCCCGAGCGGCGCGCTTTCAGATAATCCCGATCGCGCGATGCTGCGCTTCACCGAAAGCCTCTGCGTGCAGTGCGGGCTTTGCGAGGCGACCTGCCCCGAGAAGGTCATTGCCATCGAACCGCGCCTCGACTTCCAGGCCTGGAATTCACCGCAGCGCGTCTTGAAGGAGGAAGAACCCTTCAACTGCATCGCCTGCGGAAAACCCTTTGGGACCAAGAGCTCGATCGACCGCGTGCTGGCCAAGCTCGGCGAGAAGCATTGGATGTTTCAGGGTGCCAACGCCAGGCGTCTCGACGTCATCAAGATGTGCGCGGATTGCCGCGTCGAAGCGGTGGTAAACGAAAGTTTCGATCCGCACGCGGCGCCGCAGCGCCCGCCCGTGATGTCGACCGAAGATTACTTGCGCGCCCGCAATGTGAAGAAGGACGATCCGCTTGGATCGTGAGCCGTCAGTGTCCGCACCCCCTCCAGGTCCCCAGGCCCGCGCAACGTCAAAAGCATCGGGCATTCGCGGCGTCAAGCACATCATTGCGGTGGCCTCCGGCAAGGGCGGCGTCGGCAAATCCACGACGTCCTGCAACCTCGCGCTCGGCTTCGCGGCGCTCGGCCTGAAGACCGGCCTTCTCGATGCCGATATCTACGGGCCGTCCCAGCCAAGACTGTTCGGGCTGCGCGGCAAGCCGCGGCAGATCGCCCCGCGCATGCTGGAGCCGATGGAGCGCTTTGGCGTGAAGGTGATGTCGATCGGCTTTCTGGTCGAGGAAGACAGCGCCATGATCTGGCGCGGGGCGATGGTGATCTCGGCGATCACGCAGATGCTGCGCGAAGTCGCCTGGGGCGATCTCGATATTCTCGTGGTCGATCTGCCGCCCGGCACCGGCGACGCGCAGCTCACCATGGCGCAACAGGTGCCGCTGGCCGGCGCGATCATCGTCTCGACGCCGCAGGACATCGCCCTGATCGACGCGCGGCGCGGCATCGCGATGTTTGAGAAGGTGAGCATTCCGATTCTCGGCCTGATCGAAAACATGTCGAGCTTCTGCTGCCCGACCTGCAACCACGTGACGCCGATCTTCGGCCATGGCGGCGCGCGGACCGAGGCGGAGCGGCGCGGCATTCCCTATCTCGGCGAAATCCCGCTCGACCTGCAGATCCGGAAAACCTCCGACGATGGCCGTCCGATCGTCGCCATGGAACCCGACGGCATCCACGCCAGGCGCTATGTCGGCATCGCCAGCGACATCTGGACGTCGATCGTCACCGGCGCGGCCCACAAGCCGCCGCCGCGCATCGTCATCGAGTAGATACCCGCGCGAGAAACTCACGGAGCCATGAAAACCGGATTGATCCGCTCTGCTCCACCGACAAGACCGAGCGCACGCAGTTCGTCGCGATGCAGATCGACCGCGAGGATCGACAGCAGCAGGAAAAGAACGACGGCGACATAAATCAGAAATGGCGAGGCCGAGCTTTTGGTCGCATCGCGCCGCGCAGCCGTCCACTCCCGGGAACGGCTCCGGAATGGAGCCAGCAGAGCCCGCAAGACATACAGCATTCGGACCGCTTTTCGCTGCATCGCGCCCCGAGCCTAAATCGGCCCTTGGCCGATGTCGAGATTGGCCAAAAGGACATCGTGCCACACCTTCAAGCAGGTGTGGCGAGGCACGAGCGTGTCGGCCAGGTCGTATGGACTCTTGGGATTCTCAAATCAGATAGAACGTGATTCAAGGCTTGTTGCTTTTGGCGAACTCTTCCGCGGCAATGCGGATTGCCTGCTGTGTCGCTGGGTAGCCGCTATAGGGTGCGAGATTGACCAGCGTTTCGATGATCTCTTCCCGGCTCGCGCCAACGTTCAAAGCGGCGTTGATGTGGACCCTCAAAGGGGTTTCTGTCGTCGCGGAACCGATGGCAGCCAAAGCCGCGCAGGCGCTGAGCTCACGGGTCTTCAGATCGATGCCATCGCGCGAGAACACCTCACCATAGGAATGCTCGACGATCATGCGCCCGAGGTCCGGTGCGATGTCGTCAAAACTACGGATCACGGCATCACCCGATGCCGCCGAGCTTTTTGCGAGCAAGGCCTTCCCCCGCTCCAATCGATCCGAACGGCTTTCCGTGTTGAGGGGCGCCGGGATGTCGACCTGAAGCAACTGCACGCCGAGTGCGAAGACGCCCCGGGCGACCGAGAATGCGTTCAAGGCCGACGGGAACCCACGGTAGACGCTGAGCTGTATTAGTAGCTCGATGATCTCCTCGCGCGTCACTCCATTGGCGATGGCGCCGGCCAGATGAAGCCGCAGCGCATCGGTGCGGTTGCCGCTCGCGGCGAGCATTGCGATGATCGCGAGCAGCTTGGCCTTGTGATCAAGGCCGTCCCGAGCCAGCGCCTCCCCGAACCCGAAATCGATCGAAAGTTGCGCGAGGTCGGGCGCGGTGCCGGCGAAGCGGTCGAAATAGTCCTGGGCGTCACCCGCCACGAGCCGCTCCAGCATCTCGCGTCCGACCCACCCGCGTCCTGCTCGTTCACTCGTCGCGGGCTTGATGGGCTGAAATGCCATCTCGCGTTCGACGAATACCGACCGAACGATGCCGACGGCATTGACGGTTGCGGGGAACCCCAGGACCGCGACCGAGACGAAGAGCAGTTCGACGATCGCTTCGGGGGTACCGCCGGCATTGAGAAAGCCGGCGATATGAAACTTCAATTGCGGCTGGGCGCTTCCGTCGGCCAGCAGCATGGCGACAGTGCAGAGCTGCCTTAGCGGGAGGTCGAGCCCTGGGCGGGACAGCACATCGCCATAGGGGTATTCGACGGTGAAGCGCGACAGATCGGGGGAGGTCTCCGCCAGAGCATTGATCGGTCCATCGAAATTCTCGCCGCCGATCCGACGGAGCATCTCCAGGCCGCGTGAAAATCGATCCTCATGAGTTTCCGAGGCCATGGCTTGCCCGCTCCGATTGATGGCGAAAGAACTTGCTGCGACGAAGGCAGCCTCAATAAAGCGTCGGCGAGAACTTGCTTTTCCCGTTGCGACGATAGTGGGACCTGACACTCGTGTTCTCCAACTCTGCCATCCGCCTCCCCCTTTATTTCGGCGATTGCGATAAATCCAATTCATTAATATTATCGCCATGATGAAAACTATTCATATTGCTAACGTCGATCTCAATCTGCTGGTCGTCTTCGACGCCCTCGTTGCCGAAGGGCACGCCACGCGCGCGGCCGAGCGGATTGGGCTGACCCAGCCGGCGGTCAGCCATTCGCTCAATCGCCTTCGGGCTCTGTTCGGAGATCCGCTGTTCGTCCGATCCCCGCGCGGCATGACACCGACGCCACTGGCGCAGGACATTGCGCCGAGTGTTCGGTCGATCCTCGAACAGGTTGAGGGCGTCCTGCTCGGCGGGCGCGCTTTCGATCCGACCGAAAGCACGCGGCAATTCGTGGTCGGCCTCTCCGACTATGCCGCTTTTGTGCTTCTACCGCGCCTGACCGCACGGCTCGATCGCGAAGCGCCGGGCGTTTCTCTGGTGGTCCGCAACACGAGCCGCAGCGTCGGCTTGCCGATGCTCGACGACGGCACAGTGGAACTCATCGCCGGCAACTTCCCCCAGCCGCCGACCCATATGCGAGAAGAACTGCTATACGAAGAGGACTTCATCTGCGCCGGCCGCGGCGACCACCCCGATCTGACCGATAGTCTCGACCTCGACCGCTATCTCTCGCTGCGCCATCTTCAGGTTTCGATGAGGGGCAATCCGAGCGGCTATGTCGATGCCGTGCTCACTGAGAAAGGCTTGAAAAGGAACGTCGTCGTGACGGTCGGCCACTTCTTGATGGCGCCGATGCTGGTCGATACCTCCGACCTTGTGGCAACGGAACCCCGTCGTCTCTTCGCACCGTTGGCCGGGCGGCTACCGCTCCGACTTTTTCCGCCGCCATTGGATATTCCTTCATTTCGAGTGGTGCAGACTTGGCATGCGCGCCACGATGCCGACCCAGGGCATCAATGGCTGCGACGGGTGCTTGGTGAAGTCGGTCAGAGGGTTTGAGAGACTAGCGCGCCTCTTCGAAGCCGCCGAGCACGGCGGTAAGGTTGGCGCCGAGAATATCCGAGAGATAGCCGCCCTCCTGCACGAAGACGGTCGGAAGGCCCAGTCGGGCAATTGCCGCGCCGATGCGCCGGAAGCCGGCCGTGGTCACGGCCAGCCCCGCGAGCGGATCGTGCTCGGAGGCATCGAGACCGAGCGCCACGACCAGTGCGCCGGGCGCGAACGCGCGGATGGTTTTTTCCGCTTCCCCGATCGCCTTGATGTAGTCGTCATCGCCGGTGCCCTTCGGCAACGGGATGTTCAGGTTGGCGCCGAGGCCGGGACCTGCGCCGCGCTCATGCGCATATCCCCAGACGAAGGGGTAGAAGAACACGGGATCCGCGTGGATCGACACGGTGAGAACGTCCGGCCGTTCGTAGAAGATGCCCTGCGTGCCGTTGCCATGGTGCACGTCGACATCGAGAATCGCGACGCGCTCATGGGTGAGCCGCAGGTGGGCGGCTGCCACCGCGCTGTTGTTGAAGAAACAGAAACCACCGGCCATATCGGCATAGGCATGATGACCCGGCGGCCGGCACAACGCATAAACCGCGTCTTCGCCGTCCATCACGAGTTGCGCCGCCGTCGTGGCGACATCGGTGGCGGCACAGGCGGCGGCGTAGGTGCCCTTGCCGATCGGAGCGCCCGTATCCGCCGCGTGCCAGCCGAGGCGGCCGACGATATGGGTTGGATACGTCGCGCCGTAGCGAACGGGGTGGACGTTGGGAATCATTTCCGAACCGGCATCGCCGAGCGCCGCCCAGGCCTCCCAGGCCTCCTCCATGAAACGCAGATACTCTGCGCTATGGACGCGCGCCCGCGGGCCTTGGCCGAACACCGTCGGCTCGACGAGCGCGTGCTTGCCGGCCTTCAGCCCCGCCAGCAACCGGTCGGCGCGCTCGGGCTGCTCGGTGGTGCGCTTGATCACGCCGCGCACCAGGAAGAATTGCGGATCGTGGCTGCGATGCAGTTCGGTGTAGACGGCCTTCACACGGTTACTCCGTTGGTTGGAATATGAGAATCCCGCTCGGCGGCTCGGTGGCATCGCTGATCGGTGGCGCAAGCTCTCGCACCAGCTTGCCGACTTCGCGCCAGGCGTGGCCGATATGATAGTCGATATGCGCGGTGATGCGCTCGGGATGGCCGGCCTCGATCGCCGCCAGCAGCGGCTCGTGCGTGCGCGCAATCTCATGCGGGTCGTCGTAGAGGCGGCCGATCAGGCCGATGACCATGCGCAGTTCCGCAGCGAGATCGTCGAACAGCCGCAGCAGCCGGCGGTTGTCGGCGATTTCGAAGATCAGCCGGTGAAAGCGATAGTCCTCCTCCACCTGGCGGGCGGGATCGTCGAGATCGGCGGTTCTGTGCAGCACGTCGATCTGCCGCCGCAACATCTCGCGTGACTCGGGCGTCAGACGTTTTGCAGCCAGCACGCCGGCGTGCCGTTCGATGCACAGGCGCAGATCATAGATCTCATCGATGTTCCTGATTTCCAGCTTGCGGACGAAGAAGCCGCGCCGCGGGCTCGCGACCAAAAGCCCCTGCTTCTCCAGAAGCCGCGCCGCCTCGCGCACCGGCGCACGGCTGACGCCCAGCTCGCGGGCGATCCCCGCTTCCACCACTTTGGAGCCCGGCGGCAGGCGCCCCTGGACAATCGCCTGCATCAGGATACGCGCGATCTGGCCGACCAGATCGCTGTCCGCGATGGCCGGCAATCCAACAGGAAGAGACATAGGCCGCATCGGCTAAACCCGCGCCAGTCTGTGACTATTTTTTAATCGTCGATTGTCGACACTTTAATCTTGCCCAAGTGCTGCACCGCACGCAAGCTGAAAATGTCGAAATTCAGTGAAGGCGGAAATGACAAGCGCAGCGCACACCACCGCGAAGGCATGGCCGGCGGTGGACGACCAGACCCTCCAATTCCGGATCGACCTCGCGGCGGCCTACCGCCTGATTCACCGGCTTGGTCTGGACGACAGCATCTACACCCACATCTCTGTCCGCCTTCCCGGCCGGCAGGACCGCTTTCTCATCAACCCCTATGGCCTGCGTTTCGAGGAAGTGACGGCGTCCAACCTGGTGACGGTCGACCTCGACGGCAACGTCATTGATGATCCGCTGGGGCTCGGCATCAATCCGGCCGGCTTTACCATCCACAGCGCGATCCATGCCGCGCGGCATGACGCGATCTGCGTCCTGCACACGCACACGGTCGCGGGCATCGCCGTCGCCTGCCAGAAGCAGGGCCTGCTGCCGCTCAATCAATGGTCGCTGCAATTCACCGGCTGCCTCGCCTATCACGACTATGAAGGCATCGCGCTCGATCTCGACGAGCGCGAGCGCCTGGTCGCCGATCTTGGCGACAAGTTCGTGATGGTGCTGCGCAGTCACGGCATGCTGACCTGCGGGCGTTCGGTCGCCGAAGCGTTCAAGCTGATGCACAATCTGGAACGCTCCTGCCGGGCGCAGCTCGCCATCCAGTCATCCGGCGCCGAGATCATTGAGCTTTCCGACGCGGTGGCCCGCAAGACGGCCGGCCAGTACGCGACCTTCTACGACGCGATCGAACTCAACGGCGTGCCCGACAGCGAATGGGCCGCCTTCAAGCGGATGCTCGAGAAGACCGATCCCGACTTTGCAAAGTGACACCTGCGCCCTCGTCGGTTTGAGCGCGCCAAAGCCCTTTTTCTTAAACGAGGTATGTAATGTCCAAGCGTAAGATCCTGATAAGCCTCGCGACCTTGTGCGTGCTGAGCACGGCGGCAGCCGCCGATGGGCCAAAGCCAGGCGGTGTCGTCAACGCCGTGATCCAGCCCGAACCGCCGAGCCTGATGATCGGCCTGGTCCAGAACGGGCCGACGCAGATGGTCGCCGGCAATATCTATGAAGGCCTTTTGCGCTACAGCCCAAAGCTCGATCCCCTGCCCGGCCTCGCCGAGAGCTGGTCGGTCAGCGAGGACGGCAAGGTCTACACGTTCAAGCTCGTCAAGGGCGCGACCTGGCATGACGGCAAGCCGTTCACCTCGGCCGACGTGCTGTTCTCGATCGAATTTCTCAAGCAGACCCATGCCCGCGCCCGCGGCAATTTGGTGCAGCTCGACAAGGTCGAAGCTCCCGACGAATCCACTGTTGTCTTCACGCTGAAGCAGCCATTCGGCCCGTTCATCGGCATCTTCGAGGTCGGCTCGCTGCCGATGATCCCGAAGCACATCTATGAAGGCACTGATTTCAAGACCAATCCGGCCAACAATACGCCCGTCGGCACCGGTCCCTTCATGTTCAAGGAATGGCAGAAGGGTTCGTTCATCCGCCTCGTCAAGAACCCGAACTATCACGTTAAGGGCAAACCGAATATCGACGAGATCTATTGGCACGTGATTCCCGACGCCGCGGCGCGTTCGGTCGCTTATGAGACCGGCAAGGTCGACGTGCTGCCGGGCGGCTCGGTGGAAAACTTCGACGTGCCGCGGCTCAGCAAGCTCAAGAACACCTGCGTCACCGGCGCGGGTTGGGAATTCTTCAGCCCGCATTCCTGGCTCTGGCTCAACAACCGCTCCGGCCCCACAGCGAACAAGAAATTCCGCCAGGCGCTGATGTTTGCGATCGATCGCAACATGGCCAAGGACGTGGTCTGGAACGGCCTCGGCAAGGTCGCGACCGGCCCATCGGGCTCCGCGATCAAATACTACACCAGCGCCGTGCCGAAATATGATTACGACCCGGCCAAGGCGAAGGCGCTGCTGAAGGAAGCCGGCTATAATGGCGAGAAGGTCCGCATGCTGCCGCTTCCGTACGGCGAGACGTGGCAGCGCTGGGGCGAGATGGTCCGCCAGAACCTGCAGGACGTCGGCATCAACGTCGATATGATCGCAACCGACGTGCCCGGCTGGAACCAGAAGGTCTCCGAGTGGGACTACGACATCGCCTTCACCTATCTCTACCAGTATGGCGATCCCGCGCTCGGCGTCGGCCGCAACTACGTGTCCAGCCAGATCGCCAAGGGCTCGCCGTTCAACAACGTCGAAGGCTATTCCAACCCCGAGATCGACAAGCTGTTCGCTGACGGTGCAGTCGCCTTCCCCGACTCGGCGCGCGAGGAGATCTATGCCAAGGCGCAGAAGATCCTGGTCGAGGATGTGCCTGTTGCGTGGATGCTCGAGCTGCAATTCCCGACCATCACCCGCTGCAGCGTCAAGAACCTGGTCACGACGGGCATCGGCGTGAACGACGGTTTCCGCGACGCCTGGATCGAGAAGTAACCGCGCACCCGGGCGTCGGCCACAGGCCCGATGCCCGGACATCCTCCAACGCAAGCGACAGCCCATGGTTTCCTTCATCGCGCAGCGGCTCGCGAAGGCCGTCATTGTCCTTCTCGCCCTCGTCGTCATGAACTTCTTCCTGATCCGGATGGCGCCGGGCGATCCGGCGCTGGTGATGGCAGGCGAAGCCGGCGCCGGCGACCAGCTATTTGTGACGCAGCTTCGCGAAAAATTCGGCCTCGACAAGCCGCTGCCGGTGCAACTGTTCCTCTATGTCAAAGGCATCCTTAGCCTCGATCTCGGCTTTTCGTTTCGCCAGCAGATGCCGGTCTCCAAGCTGATCCTCGATCGCCTGCCGGCGACATTGCTGCTGACCGGGACCGCCTTTGCGATCTCGCTCGGTTTCGGCATCCTGTTCGGCGCATTGGCCGCGCGCTTTGCCGGCACCTGGGCCGATACCGCGATCACCATCGCGGCGCTGATCTTCTACGCCACGCCGCTGTTCTGGGTCGCACTGATGGCGATCCTGTTGTTCTCCGTCACGATGGATTGGCTGCCGAGCTTCGGGTACGAGACGGTCGGCGCCGGCTACACCGGCCTCGCACATGTGCTCGACGTCGCCGCCCATCTGATCCTGCCGGCAACGACGATCGGCCTGTTCTTCATGGCCACCTACGCCCGCATGACCCGCGCCTCGATGCTGGAGGTCAACCGGCTCGACTTCGTCAAGACCGCGCGTGCCAAGGGCCTTTCCGACTCTGTGATCCAGCGCCGCCATGTATTGCGCAACGCCCTGCTGCCGGTCGTCACCCTCGCCGGCCTGCAGGCCGGAACGCTGGTCGGCGGTGCCGTGCTGACCGAGACGGTGTTCGCCTGGCCCGGCATCGGCCGCCTGATGTACGAGGCGCTGCTGCAGCGCGACTACAATCTTCTGCTCGGCGTGTTCGTCGTCTGCTCGGCGATGGTTTTGGCCTTCAACCTGATCACGGACCTCGTCTACCGTTCCGTCGATCCCCGCATCGAGTTCGCCACATGAAGCAGGTCTGGCGAATGCTGGTGCGCAATCCCGGCGGCTTGATCGGCGTTGCGATCCTGACCATCGCGATTGCCATTGCGCTGTTCGGCCCGCTGCTGTTTCCGACCTCCCCCTGGCGCATGGTGCAGCGCCCGTTCCTGCCGCCGCTGACGATGCCGGGCCTGCCACTCGGCACCGATGCGCTCGGCCGCGACGTCATGGCGGGCATCATCTATGGCGCGCGCGTCTCGCTGCTGGTCGGCCTGATCTCAACCCTGGCTTCGCTCGCTATCGGCATCCCGCTCGGCGCGGTGGCCGGGTATTTCGGCGGCAAGATCGACGACGCCCTGATGCGGTTCACCGAGTTCTTCCAGACCGTTCCGAGCTTTGCGCTCGCCATCGTGCTGGTCGCGATCATGCAGCCGTCCATCGTGTCGATCGTAGCTGCCATCGCCATCGTGAGTTGGCCCCCGGTGGCGCGGCTGGTGCGCGGCGAAGTGCTGTCGCTGCGCACGCGCGAATACGTCCAGGCGGCGGTCGTCACCGGCCAGACCAACTGGTGGATCATCTGGCGCGAGATCCTGCCCAACGCATTGTCGCCCGTCATCGTGCTGGCCTCGCTGATGGTCGCGACCGCGATCCTCCTGGAATCCTCGCTCTCCTTTCTCGGCCTCGGCGACCCCAATCTGATGTCGTGGGGCTACATGGTCGGTGCCGGCCGCACCGTGATCCGACAGGCCTGGTGGATCACCGTCTTTCCCGGCATCGCCATCCTCGTCTCGGTGCTGGCGCTGAACCTGATCGGCGAAGGCCTCAACGACGCGCTCAACCCTCGCCTCGCCAAGGGAGGGCGCTGAGCATGACCGTCGCCGTCCATAACCTGAAGCTCGCGCTGCCGCCCGGCGGCGACCGCGAATATGCCGTGGATGGCGTGTCGTTCGAACTGTCCGCCGGCAAGATCCTCTGCGTGGTCGGCGAATCCGGCTCCGGCAAGTCGATGTGCGCCCATGCGCTGATGGGGCTGCTGCCGGATACGGTGAAAGCCGAGTCCGGCGAGATCCTGTTCGAAGGCAAGAACCTCTTGAATCTCAGCCCGGCGGAGTGGCTGGCGCTCCGTGGCCGCGGCATCGCGATGGTGTTCCAGGAGCCGATGACGGCGCTCAATCCGCTGATGCGGATCGGCGAGCAGATCGCCGAGATGTTCGAGGCGCACGGCCTGTCGACGCCGAAGGAGCGCCAGCAGAAGGCCCTCGCTTTGATCCGCGAGGTCGGCCTGCCCGACCCCGAACGCGCGGTGCGCGCCTATCCCCATCAACTGTCCGGCGGCCAGCGCCAGCGCGCCATGATTGCGATGGCACTGGCGCTCGAACCCGCGGTGCTGGTGGCCGACGAGCCGACAACCGCGCTCGACGTCACCACACAGGCGCAGATCCTGAAACTGATCCGCGACCTGCAGCGGCGGCGCAACATGGCCGTCATGTTCATCACCCATGATTTCGGCGTCGTTGCCGAAATTGCCGACCGCGTGGTCGTGCTCCAGCACGGCAAGGTGGTCGAGCAAGGTATTGCCGACGACGTGCTGTTGCGCCCGCAGCATCCCTATACCCGCGCACTGCTGGCTGCCGTTCCCACCCTGCAGCCGCCGCAGCGGACGCCGCTTAACGACCGCAGCAAGGCGGTCGAAGTGATCGGTCTCGGCAAGACCTATGTCAGCGGTGGCGGCTGGTTCCGCGGCGAACGGCGCGTGCAGGCGGCGAAGGATGTCAGCTTCGACATCTTCCGCGGCGAAACGCTCGGCCTGGTCGGCGAATCCGGTTCGGGAAAATCCTCTGTGGCGCGTCTCGTGATGCGCCTGATCGAGCCGGATGCCGGTACCGTCCGCATGGGAGACATCGATCTCACCAGGATTGGCGGCAAGGCGCTCCGCGAGCAGCGCCGCCGCATCCAGATGGTGTTTCAGGATCCGTTCGCTTCCCTCAACCCACGCCGCAAGGTCGGCAACATCATCACCGACGGCCCGATCGCCCATGGCGTCGACCCGGCGGCGGCGCGAAAGCGCGCGGGTGAGTTGCTCGCCCTCGTCGGCCTCAATGCAAGCGCGATGGAACGCTTTCCGCATGAATTCTCCGGCGGCCAGCGGCAGCGCATCGGCATTGCGCGGGCACTGGCGCTCGACCCGGAAATCCTGGTCGCCGATGAGGCGGTCTCCGCGCTCGACGTATCCGTGCAAGCGCAGGTTCTCGATTTGCTGGAAGATCTGAAGGCGCGGCTCGGCCTGTCGATGCTGTTCATCACCCACGATCTCCGGGTCGCCGCGCAGATCTGCGACCGTATCGCCGTGATGCAGCACGGCGCCATCGTCGAGCTCAAATCCGCTTCGCTGCTGTTTGCGGCCCCCGAGCACGCCTATACGCGCGAATTGCTTTCCGCCGTTCCCGGCCAGACATCATCGTCCAAGGCGGCTTGACGAACCATGCGGTGCGTTCTGGTCAGCAAAAGCCTCGACCTTCGTGGCTATCTCGGTCCGCAATTCGCACGTGCGGCCGACCATGTCGAAATCGTCAGCCATCCCCATGACGGTCCGGCAGCGGATGTCCGGCTGGCGGTAGCCTGGCATCCGCCGGATGACGCGTTCGAACGCTATCCGAACCTGCAGGCGGTCTGCTCGATCGGCGCCGGCGTCGACAACATCCTGGCGTGTCCGAGCCTGCGCCCCGACATCGATGTGATCCGTGTCGTCGATCCCGCGCAGGCCCAGATGATGTCAGGCTTCGTCGCCTGGCATGTCATCGGCCATCAGCGGCGCTTCGCGACCTATCAGGCGCAGCAGCGTGAGCAACGATGGAAGCGGATCGGGCTCGGCCAGCGACGGGCGCAGGACGTGCCGGTCGGCATTTTGGGCTTTGGCGAGATCGGCCGCCGCGTCGCCACCGATCTCGCTTTTCTGGGCTATCCGGTCGCGGCATGGAGCCGAACGACAAAGCCGATGCCGCAAGGCATCAGCGGCTTCGATGGCGCTGATGGCCTCGATGCCATGCTCGGGCAGACCGAGGTTCTGGTGAACCTGCTGCCGCTGACGCCGGAGACAAGGGGCATCCTCAACCGCCGGACCTTTGCCCGCATGTATCGCGGCGGCTATCTGATCCAGGTCGGCCGCGGCGAGCATCTGGCCGAAGCCGATCTGCTCGCGGCGCTGGAGAGCGGCCAGCTTGCCGGCGCTGCGCTCGATGTGTTCGCGACCGAACCATTGCCGGCGCACCATCCGTTCTGGCGACACCCCCGCATCGTCGTCACGCCGCATGACGCCTGCGAAGTGAGCATGGAAGCAATCGGGGCGACGTTTCGCGCCACGGCGGAAGCGATCCGTGCCGGCCGCCGTCCGCCCCACTCCGTCGACCGCGAACGCGGCTATTGAGCAAGACCAATGAACCTTCTTGTGCCGGGCCCGCCCGCTGCGACGAACGACGCTCATCCGATCGACGCGCTGCGCGCCGCGTCCGCCGTCTCGGAAGCGCTGGCGCAAAGGCTGGCGGCCGAGCATTACGGCCTGATCGCCGCCGTGCACCGGCTCGACAGCGAGCGCGACCAGAACTTTCGGCTGCGCTCGCTGAGCGGCCGTGAATACGTCCTGAAGATCGCGAGCCCCACCGAAGACCGCGCAGTGACCAATCTGCAGACGGAGGCCCTGCTCCATCTCGCGGCCACCGATCCCGAACTGCCAGTGCCGCGGATCTTTCCGGCGCGGAACGGCATGACCGAACTGGATATCGCGTTCGACGACGGCTCAACCCGCGTCGTGCGCCTGTTGTCGTTCCTTCCGGGTATGCCGATGCATGCGGTGACGGGATCTGCGGTGCTGCGGCGCGATCTCGGCCGCTGCGCCGCGCGGCTGGCGCGCGGCCTTTCCGATTTCAGCCATGGCGGCGCCCATCATAAATTGCTGTGGGACATTCAGCACGCCGCCGAGGTGCTCCCACTGATCGACGCCGTGCCGGGCGAACGGCACGGCCTGGTCGAGGAAGCGCTCGCCGGTTTCGAAGCCCGTGCCCTGCCGATCCTTCCGCAATTGCCGACCCAGCCGGTCCACAACGACCTCAACCCGCACAACATTGTCGTCGACCCCGAAAGCCATGCGCGCGTCGCCGGGATCATCGATTTCGGCGACCTCACCTGCACGGCGCGGATCAATGACCTCGCGATCGCCGCGGCGTACCTCGTTGCCGATAGCGACGATCCGCTCGCTTTCGCCTGCGAGATGATCGCGGCCTACCATGCCGTGCTGCCGCTACAGCCGGCCGAACTCGGCATTCTCTCCGACCTGATTACGACACGCATGGCCATGACGGTCGTCATCAGCAGTTGGCGGGCCGCCCGTTATCCTGCTAACCGGAACTACATTCTGCGCAACAACGGAGCGGCGTGGACACGGCTGCAGCGCATGGCAAAACTGTCGCCGGACCAGGCACGCGTCCAGATCGAACGCGCCTGCGGTGTGGAGTGAAACGATGTCCGCCGCCGGCGAGGCCAGTTCGACACAACAAATGATCGCGCGGCGCAACCGGCTGCTCGGGCCGGCCTACCGCCTGTTCTACGACCAGCCGGTGCAGTTTGTCCGCGGCGAAGGCGTCTGGCTTCATGACGCCGCCGGCGACCGCTATCTCGACGCCTACAACAACGTCGCCTCCGTCGGGCACTGCCACCCGCACGTGGTCGAAGCGATTGCGCGGCAAGCCGCCGTGCTCAACACCCACACGCGCTATTTGCACGAGACCGTGCTCGACTTCGCCGAAAAGCTGCTCGGCACGTTTCCGTCCGAGATCGGCCACGTCATGTTCACCTGCACCGGCAGCGAGGCCAATGACCTCGCTTTGCGAGTCGCGCGAACCTGCACCGGCGGCACCGGCTTCATCGTCACGGCAAATGCCTATCACGGCGTCACCAGTGCGCTGACCGAACTGTCGCCTTCGCTCGGGTTGCCACTGCCTGACAATAGTCACACGCGATGGGTGCCTGCACCCGGTTCGGGAGAGAACGCCGGCGAAGTGTTCGCCCGTCACGTCAACGCCGCGCTCGAAGACATGAAAAAATGCGGCATCCGGCCGGCGGCGCTGCTCGTCGACACGATCTTTTCGAGCGACGGCGTGTTCGCCGACCCGCCCGGCTTTCTGCGGCCGGCCGTGGAGGCCGTGCGCGCGGCCGGCGCGCTCTTCATTGCCGACGAGGTGCAGCCCGGTTTCGGCCGCTGCGGCGGGCAGATGTGGGGTTTTGCGCGCCATGGCCTCGTTCCCGACCTCATCACCATGGGCAAGCCGATGGGCAATGGCCATCCCGTCGCCGGCATGGCGGCGCGGCCGAAGCTGCTCGCGGAGTTCGGCCGGCGCTCGCGCTATTTCAACACGTTCGGCGGCAACCCGGTTTCGGCCGCCGCCGGCATTGCGGTCCTCGAGGTGATCGAGCGGGAAGGATTGGTGGAGAACGCGCGCGCGACCGGCGCCTATCTGATCAAGCTGCTCAGAGAATTGCAGGCACGGCACGAATTGATCGCCGAGGTGCGTGGCGCCGGCCTGTTTGTCGGCGTTGAGCTGCGGCGCGGTGGGCCGGCGGGCACACCCGCGACGGCGGAGGTTGCGCGGGTCGTGAATCTGCTGCGTGAGCGGCGCGTGCTGATCAGTTCAGCCGGGCCGAACGGCAACGTGCTCAAGATCCGGCCGCCGCTGGTGTTCCGGACGGAACACGCGGACACGCTCGTCCGGCGCCTCGATCAGGCGCTGGCCGAGCTACACGCGAAGCCAGAGCAATAAGGACGCGCTTAAGCGCCAGCCAACGGCAGGCTGGCGGCAGCGATGGCCACGATCTCCGACAGCCGGCGTCCGATCCGGGAGGACGCGCTGCTCAGCAATGAACGAACCTGTCGCATCTCTTCATCTTCCATATGCGCCGGGGGACAGAGGCGCACAGGAAACATGATATTACCCGGCTAACTAGTCGAGATCGTTGAGAAAATAGCAATGCGCGCGTCGTCCGGAGGCCCATCGGCAGTGGATTCATTGCCGTAATCGCCCCCGCGGCGAACAACATTTTCTCCCCCGGATTCTACCCCTCAAAGCCCGGTAATGCCGCTGTCGACCGCCAGCGTCTGCGCGTTGACGTAGACGCTCTCGTCGGAAATGAAGAACAGCGCCGCATAGGCGATTTCCCAGCCGGTCGCCATCCACCCGAACGGGACGCCGGCGGCGGTCCGCGACGGACGGCCGGCACTGGCGTGGCGGCCAAGCGGCGTGTCGACCAGGCCCGGGCAGATGGTGTTGGCGCGGATGCCGCGCCGCGCCCCTTCCTTGGCGACATTGCGCATCAGCCCGCCAAGCGCGGCCTTCGAGGCGTCATAGGCAATCAGCCGCGAGCCGGTACGGAGCGCTGCGATCGACGAGATGAACACGATCGAGCCGCCGTCGGCGATGTGCCCAAGCGCCTTGCGGCAGCACAGCATCGGTCCGGTCAAATTGACCGCAAAGGTGTCGTTCCATTCCTTGAGGTCGACGCTGCCAAGGCCGAGCTTGCCCAGCCCGATGCCGACATTGAGCACCATGCCATCGAGGCCGCCGAGCCCTTCGATCGCCTCGTCGAGCATCCTGGCAACATCGTCTTCGCGCGCGATATCGGCCTCGATCGAAAACGCCCGGCCGCCCTCGGCGGCAATGCGCTGCACGGTGTCATCGGCGCTGGCGCGGTTCATGTCGGCCACGGCGACATGCGCCCCCTCGCGCGCAAACAACAGCGACATGGCGCGGCCGTTTCCAACCGGATCGGTCGCGGCGTCGAACGTCCGCTGGCCGCCACCGACGACCAGAATTTTGCGGCCCTGAAGGCGTCCACGGCCAGGTGCCTCGCCCGCGGATTCCGGGCTGAGCTGACGAACATATTGGATCTTGTCGGACATGTTTCATCTCACCGTGTTTGGGCCGGCTGCGGCGCGTCGAGAAACCGACGCAACGATGCCAGCACCACATCGAGCCGGTCATGATGGAGCCAGTGGCCGGCGCCCGCGATCTTCTCCATCTCGGCGCCCTTGAAATGCGCGAGCAGGCCGGCGGCTTCGGGATCGGGCAGAAAGCTTTCGTCGCCCCACATCAACAGGGTTGGACAGGTGATGCGCGACCACAGCGCGATATAATCCTTGGCCGATAGCCGGTATGGCGCCCTCGCCCGCTGATAATGATCGAACTTCCAGCGATAGAGGCCATCGGCATCTTTCCGGACGCCGTGGCGCGCCAGATGAAGCGCCTGCTGTGCGGTCAGCTTCTTGTTGCGCGCCGCAAGCCGCTGCGCCGCCTCCTCGATGGTGCCGAATGCGCTGGCTTCGTGCTGGCTGATGCGGTCGAGCTGGCCGATCCACCGCGACATCTGCTCATGGATCGGCGTGCCCCGCGAGCCGGACAGAAAGGCGCCGTCCAGCACGACGAGGCGCGACACCCGTTCCGGATAGGTTCCGGAATAGGCCAGCGAGATCATTCCGCCCAGGGAATGGCCGACGATCGTTGCATCCTGCACATCGGCGAAGTGCATCAAGCGGCCGAGGTCATAAACATGGTCGACCAGGCTGTAGCTGCTCCCCCTCGCCCATTCGGAATCGCCATGCCCACGCAGATCCGGCGCCATGATGTGAAAGTGCGGCTGCAGTTCCGTCGCGATCGCATCCCAGCTCCGGCAATGGTCGAGCCCGCCATGAATCAGGACCAGGGGCGGCGCTGATACGTTGCCCCAGTCGACATAGTGCAGCCGCAGCCCGTGGGACTCGTAAAAGCGATCTGCCGGCTCGGTCATCGTGGGTCGTCTTTCGCGGGAGGAGCCAGCCTATTTCGGTGCGAACCCGAAGGTGCGCTCAAAACGTTTCACATAGGCCGGCCATACCTCGGGATTGACGACGCGCGGCGGCCGCTTGCCGTCGAGCGCATCGAGAATCTGTTCGGCGGCGATCCTGCCCATGTTGATGCGTGCTTCCTTGGTCACGCCGGCGGTATGCGGGCTCGCCAGCACGTTGTCGAACTGCAGCAGCGGATGCTCCGGCGGCGGCGGCTCCTTGTCCCAGACGTCGAGCCCGGCGCCGGCGATGCGCTTGTCGCGCAACGCCTCATACAGCGCCTCCTCGTCGTGAATGAAGCCGCGCGCGGTGGTGACGAAGAAGGCGTGCGGCTGCATCAGCGCGAACTCGCGCGGTCCGATCATGCGGCGATTGTCCTTGTTCAGCGGACAGGAGATCGATACGAAGTCCGAACGGCGCATCAGATCGGCAAGCTCGACCTTTTCGCCGCCGCGGGCGGCGATTTCTTCCGCGGTGAGGTACGGATCGTAGGCAATCACCTTCATCCGGAGCAGCCCGTTGCAGAGTTCGGCGATGCGGCGACCGACATTGCCGATGCCGACGATGCCGACCGTCTTGCCCTGAAGCTCGTTGCCGATCAGCGCATTGCGGTTGACATTGGCCTCGCGGCGCAAGGCGCGGTCGGATTCGAGAATGCGCTTGGACAGCGTCAGCATCATGCCGAGCGCATGCTCGGCGACCGAATTGGCGTTGCCGCCGGACTGGTTGACGACCAGCACGCCGGCCGCCGTGCAGGCGTCGACGTCGACGGGATCGAAGCCCGCGCCGTTCGAGGACACGATCAGGAGGTTTGGCGCCCGGCGCAGCAGATCCTGATTGACGTGGAAATGCCCGGCGATCTCGTCACGCGCCGCGCCGACCTGATAGGCATGCGCCGCCGACAGGATCGGCGCTGCAACCGCGTCGGGGCTGTCGTTCTCCAGCCGGTCGAGCCGCACGTCGGCGCGCGCTTTCAGGATATCGATATAGATCTCATGGGCGAGATATTTAACGTAGAACACGCGCTTGTTGTTGACGGTCATTTTCCCTGGCAGCTTTCGGTTGGAAACGTGTTGAGCGAAACTGGATTGGCGGGATGGCCGCTGGCGACCATGATCGGGTTACGGATCTCGGCGGCAATGCGGACACCGCAACCAGCGCCGCCGTGCCGGCGGTCGGATACATCCAGCCATGGCTCCTCCCGATATTTTCCTGCTTATCTCACATCGTCGTAGGCTAGATACAGCGGCGCGAGGCGCAGAGCAGGATACGGCCGGAACATGTTGACAATCTCGCCGATGGCGTCAAGTTTTCCCGGCCTCAATGAAAGGTGCCAAGGATCGATAAGGGATCGGCGCCAAGGGTGAACGCCGACGCATAATCGGCGCGGCAAAGGGAGACCGAAATGGCGGTTGCAGAGGAAAAAACCTCGCCTCAGACCTCCGAACAGAGCTGGCACGGCGTGGTGCTGCAAACGCTCAAGCGCAACGACGTCCGTCTGGTCCCCTACGTGCCCGACCGCGTCCTGACGCCGCTGATCAAGAACCTGCACGCCGATCCGTTCTTCACCACCTTCGCCACCGCGCGCGAGGAGGAAGCTGTCGGCATCGTCTCCGGCGCCTGGATGGGGGGCATGCGGAGCGCAGTGCTGATGCAGACGTCGGGATTCGCAACGCTCGCGAACGTGCTGGCGTCGCTGGCGATCCCCTACCAGATCCCGCTGATCATGTTCGTCTCCGAGCGCGGCACGCTCGGCGAATTCAATTATGGCCAGTCGCTGGTCTGCCGCACCATGCGGCCGGTGCTGGATTCGCTCGCCATGGAGCATCACACCATCACCCGCTTCGACGAGCTCGAATTCATCGCCGACCGCTCGATCAAGCAGGCCGTCACCACGCAGGCGCCCGTAGCGCTGATCCTCTCGCCGCTTTTGACCGGCGGCAAGGTCTTCGACAAGTGAGCGATGTCATGAACAGCGATAATCCGGCCCGCAACACCAAGGTGATGAACCGCTTCGATCTCACCTCGCGGCTGATCGCGAAGCTCAGAAGCGAGGAAGCCGTGATCGGCGGCATCGGCAACACCAATTTCGACCTGTGGGCCGCCGGCCACCGGCCGCAGAATTTCTACATGCTCGGCAGCATGGGCCTCGCCTTCCCGATCGCGCTCGGCGTCGCGCTCGCCCAACCCGATCGGCGCGTGTTTGCACTCGAGGGTGACGGCTCGCTGTTGATGCAACTGGGGTCGCTGACGACGATCGCGACATTGGCGCCGAAGAATCTCACCATGGTCGTGATGGACAACGGCATTTACCAGATCACCGGCGCGCAGCCGACGCCGGCGGCCAACGTCGCCGACATCGTCGCGATTGCGGTGGCGAGCGGGCTTGCGCGCAGCAGCTGGGCGGCGGACGAAGAGGATTTCGAGCGCCTGATCGAGGAGTCGCTGTCGGCCACCGGTCCGACGCTGATCGGCGTGCGCATCGACGACAAGCCGGGCACCGGCACCACCCGCCGTGATCCCGTGCAGATCCGGGAACGCTTCATGCACGGTATGGGCGTAAGGGAGCCGCTTTAATAACAAGCACCGTCATTCCGGGGCGCCCGGAGGGCGAGCCCGGAATCTCGAGATTCCGGGTTCGATGCTTCGCATCGCCCCGGAATGACGCGCCCCAATTAACCACAGGGGATTGGCGGCCGGCGTGCATGGACTTGCAGCGCGGAATGTGTGCTATGCCGTCCCGATGACGATCATCCTTCGACTTGCCGCCTGGGGCCTTGCCGCCGCCATTGCCTTCGCAACCCTCGGACCGGCGGAACAGCGGCCGCATTCGAACCTCGGACAGAATGGCGAGCATGCACTCGCCTTTGTCCTGCTGGGATTGGCCTTCGGGCTCGCCTATGCCCGCGACCGCTCGCGTACGGCGGCCTTGGTCATCGGCTACACCGGCTTGATCGAAGTATTGCAGTTCGTGGCGCCGGGCCGGCACGCCCGGCTGCAAGATTTTGTGGTCGACGCGCTGGCGGCCTGCCTCGGCCTCGTGGCCGCCGCGGCGTTCGACTGGATGCTGAAGCGGACGCGCCAGAGCACATCATAAAAAATCCCCGCGGGACGATGCCCGCGAGGATGGCTCAGCCAGAGCTTAAGTTCGTTAATCGAGAATCCGGACGACCCTGCGGGTACGCGGCTCCACGATCACGCGACGATCATTGACGACCGCGTAGCGATACTCGCTATGCCGCGGCACGGTGCGCAGTTCGACGGTCGGCGGGAGCGGTTCACCCACCACGACCTCTTCCCGAACCACGACCGAGCGGTCACGCGGGATCGAGGTGATCACGGCGTTCGGAATTTCCACGGCCGCGCCGACCGCTGCACCCACCGTTCCGCCGACGATCGCGCCGACCGGACCCGCGGCTTCACCACCCCGCGCAGCACCTTCCGCGGCTCCTTGCGCGGTTGTCGACTGCGCAAAAGCCGCGCCCGGCATCAGCAGCGCGGCGGCAATCACCGAAACGACCAAACGCTTGTTCATTGCACCCTCCAGTAAATTGATGATGCGTCTCAACCACTGGAGGCGTGAGAGGTTCCGGTTCCGTTGTGACAGAAAAGCCCCGCGCCGAAGCTGCGACGCGGGTTCCAGTCACGGGGAGTTCCAATCAAATCGATCAGGCTTTGGCGACCTCGTGGTTCGCCATCATTTCAAGCGCGCGCACCATGCCCGAGTGATCCCATGCCTTGCCGCCATGCGCCGCGCAGGACGAGAACAATTGCTGGGCAAGCGCCGTGCTCGGCAGGGAGAGACCGAGCGTGCGCGCGCCTTCCAGCGCCAGGTTGAGATCCTTCTGGTGCAGTTCGATGCGAAAGCCCGGCTCGAAATTGCGCTTCACCATGCGCTCGCCATGGACTTCGAGAATCCGCGACGAGGCGAATCCGCCCATCAGCGCCTTGCGTACCAGCGCCGGATCCGCGCCCGCCTTCGATGCAAACAGCAGCGCCTCGCCGACCGCCTCGATCGTCAGCGCCACGATGATCTGGTTGGCGACCTTGGTGGTCTGCCCGTCGCCATTGCCGCCGACCAGCGTGACGTTCTTGCCCATCTTGTCGAACAGCGGCTTCATGGTGTTGAAGGCGCGTTCCGGCCCGCCGACCATGATGGTCAGGCTCGCCGCCTTGGCGCCGACCTCGCCGCCGGAAACCGGCGCATCGAGATAGTCGCAGCCGAGCGCCTCGATCTTCCTGGCGAACTCCTTGGTGGCGAGCGGCGAGATCGAGCTCATGTCGGCGACGATCTTGCCTTTCGAGAGACCGGCCGCGACGCCATCAGGCCCGAACAACACTGCTTCCACATGCGGCGTATCCGGCACCATGACGATGACGACATCGGCCTGCTCGGCGACCGCCTTGCCCGACTTGCAGACCACCCCGCCCTCCGCCACCAGTTCCGGTGCAATGGGCGCGACATCATGCAGGAACAGGCGGTGGCCGGCGGCCTGAAGATGGCCCGCCATCGGGCGTCCCATGGTGCCGAGACCGATAAAGCCGATGTTGGTCATTTCACACTCCCCTTCGTTTTAGGTTGTTGGTCAGGTATCGAGCGTCAGCGCCGCGTGCCAGCCGAGACCGTCGACCGTCGTCATCCGCGGCTTGTATTCGCACCCGATCCAGCCACGATAACCAATAGCGTCGAGATGCCTGAACAGGAAGGGATAGTTGATCTCGCCGGTCCCCGGCTCGTTGCGGCCGGGATTATCGGCGAGCTGGACATGGGCGATGCGGGACAAGTGCTTTTGCAGCGTTCGCGCGAGGTCGCCTTCCATGATCTGCATGTGATAGATATCGTACTGCACGAACAGATTGGTTGAGCGCACGTCGGCGATGAGCTGCAGCGCCTGCGCGGTCTTGTTGAGGAAGAATCCGGGAATGTCGATCGTATTGATCGGCTCGATCAACAGCCTGATCCCCTCCTTGCCGAGCGCATCGGCCGCGAAGCGCAGATTGCCGATCAGCGTCTCGTTCATATCGGCCAGATGAGCGCCTTCGGGCGCGATACCGACCAGGCAGTTGAGCTGGCGGCAGTCGAGCGCCTTCGCGTAATCGATGGCGCGCGCGACCCCGTCGCGGAATTCCGCCACCCTGTCGGGCAGAATGGCGATGCCGCGCTCGCCGGCGCCCCAATTGCCTGCGGGCAGATTATGCAGCACCTGGGTCAGGCCGTGCTGGTGCAGTTGCTCGCGCAACTCGGCCTTGTCGAAATCATAGGGGAATAGATATTCCACCCCGCCAAAGCCGGCGGCCTTGGCGGCGGCGAAGCGATCGAGGAACGGCACTTCGCCGAACAGCATGGTGAGATTGGCGGCAAATTTCGGCACGATCTATTCTCCTCAGGCTTCAGGCCGGCAGCAGCGTGCCGGGTTTCGGCGCGCTCGATTTTGCCGGCGTATCGTCCAGCGGCAGATCGAGCACCTCCTCGAATTCAATGATGTTGTCGATCTCGGTCCCCATCGAGATGTTGGTGACCCGCTCCAGAATGAACTCGACCACCACGGGCACCTTGAATTCGGCCATCCATTCGCGCGCGGTCGCGAACGCTTCTTGCGCATGGTTCGGATCGGTGACGCGGATCGCCTTGCAGCCCAGCCCCTTGGCGACCGCGACGTGGTCGACGCCATAGACGCCGATCTCGGGCGCGTTGATGTTCTCGAAGGAAAGCTGGACATGGTAGTCCATGTCGAAGCCGCGCTGCGCCTGGCGGATCAGCCCGAGATAGGAATTGTTCACGACGACGTGGATGTAGGGCAGCTTGAACTGCGCGCCGACCGCAAGCTCCTCGATCAGGAACTGGAAGTCATAGTCGCCGGACAGTGCGACGATCTCGCGGTTCGGATCGGCCGCGCGCACGCCGAGCGCAGCGGGCAGCGTCCAGCCGAGCGGACCGGCCTGCCCCGCATTGATCCAGTTGCGCGGACCATAGACCCCCAGAAACTGCGCGCCGGCGATCTGCGACAGGCCGATCACGCTGACATAGCAGGTGTCGCGGCCGAACGCCTTGGTCATCTCCTCATAGACGCGCTGCGGCTTGATCGGCATGTCATCGAAGTGGCTCTTGCGCAGCATCGTGCGCTTGCGGTCCTGGCACGCCGCCGGCCATGCCTGCCGCTCCTTCAGCTTGCCGGCCTTGCGCCATTCCTTCGCGACGGCGACGAAGAGTTCGAGCGCCGCCTTGGCATCCGACACGATACCGAAATCCGGATTGAAGACACGCCCGATCTGCGTCGGCTCGATATCGACATGCACGAAGGTGCGGCCCTTGGTGTAGGTCTCGATCGAACCGGTGTGCCGGTTGGCCCAGCGGTTGCCGATCCCGAGCACGAAGTCGGATTGCAGCATGGTGGCGTTGCCGTAGCGGTGGCTGGTCTGCAGGCCCACCATGCCGGCCATCAGCACGTGATCATCCGGAATGGCGCCCCACCCCATCAATGTCGGCACTACCGGCACGTTGACGGCCTCGGCGAACTTCACCAGCAGCTCGGACGCATCGGCGTTGATGACACCGCCGCCCGCCACGATCAGCGGCCGTTCCGCGGCGTTGAGCATCTCCAGCGCCTTCTCGATCTGCTTGCGCGTCGCCGTGGGCTTATAGACCGGCAGCGGCTCGTAGGTCTCGTCGTCGAACTCGATCTCCGCCAGTTGCACATCGAGCGGCAGGTCGATCAGCACCGGTCCGGGCCGGCCCGAGCGCATGACATGAAACGCCTGGCTGAACACGCGCGGCACCAAGGCCGGCTCACGCACGGTGACCGCCCATTTCGTCACCGGCTTTGCGATCGATTCGATATCGATGGCCTGAAAGTCTTCCTTGTAGAGCCGCGCGCGCGGCGCCTGCCCGGTGATGCAGAGGATCGGGATCGAATCCGCGATCGCCGAGTAAAGCCCCGTGATCATGTCGGTGCCGGCCGGCCCCGAGGTGCCGATGCAGACGCCGATATTGCCGGCCTTGGCGCGGGTATAGCCCTCGGCCATGTGGGAAGCACCCTCGACGTGCCGCGCCAGGATGTGGCCGATCGAGCCGCGCTTCTTCAGCGCGGAGTACAACGGATTGATCGCGGCGCCGGGAACGCCGAAAGCGATGCTGACGCCCTCCTTTTCCAGGATCCGTACGGCTGCATCGATCGCTCGCATCTTCGCCATGTCGCGCCTCGCTTCCAACAGGGTTGGCTCTGGTCGCGATCTTCGTGGCTGCGGGAGGCGATCTCAACGCGGGCGACTTTATTTCCCGCGGAGTGGGAGGGGGTTAATAAATTCGCGGATAATCAAGCACTTGAGTAGATTGCGTGATGGAAACCAAGGGCCGCAATGACGGACGACACGATGCTGCCGAGCGGCGCCCGAATCCTCGTGCCATGACCGAAAGCCGCCGGGAAAGCCGGGTGCCCGGAGTACCCGCCCCCCTGCTGTGACCTCTTCGATATCGCGATTTCAGCTGCTATGATGCGCTCCGGGAGGGGGCCAGCATGAGGCGGCGCGGGTTCACTACTGTTCCGGGTAGCATCGCTTCGGTGTTCTGGCCTCGCCGCCGCACCGTCATTGCCGCATTGGTCGCAATGGCACTTTTGCCGGTCGAGGCCAGCGAGGCCGGCTGGCTGTCGGATCTCTTCAAGGGCTCGTCGAAACAAGGCAAATCGTCACGGCAAGCCAAGCCGCCGAAGCAAGCCGCCGCGCCAAAGCGAACGGCAGCGCCAAAGCACGTCTCTTCGCGCAAGCCAGCCACTTCGACAAAGCCTGCCGCCGCGCCGAAGCAACCCGGCGTAAAGCTCGCCGCCCTGGGCCCGTTCGGCTTGAACCCTGCTGCCTTGAAACCGGCCTCAACCCGGTGCGAGCCTGCCAGGTTCCGGATCGTTCTGGACGTCGGCCATACGGCCGAATCGGAGGGCGCGATCAGCGCCCGCAACATTTCGGAGTTTGTCTTCAATCTGCGCCTGGCGAAGCGGATCGAGGCGAAGCTGAAGTCGGAGGGCTTTACCGAGACCAGATTGTTGCTGACCGAGGGCAAGGCGAGGCGCAGCCTCTTCAAACGCGTCGCCGCCGTGAACAATCTGCCGGCGGATCTGCTGCTGTCGATCCACCATGACTCCGTGCCCAACAAGCTGCTCGAGGATTGGGAATTCGGGGGGAAGAAAAGCCGTTTCAGCGACCGCTTCAGCGGCTATTCCGTCTTCGTCTCCCGCGACAATCCGGACTTCAAGACGAGCCTCTCGTTCGCCGAACTGATCGGCAAGGAGATGAAGGCCCAGGGCCTCGACTATGCCAGGCAATATACCCAGCCGATCATGGGCCGGTACCAGCGCCCGCTGCTGAACAAGGAAACCGGCGTCTACAGCTATGATGAGCTCATTGTATTGAGAAAGACGCGGATGGCTGCCGCGCTGCTCGAGGCGGGCTCGATCATCAACCGCGACGAGGAGCTCAAGATGAGCTCGCCCGAACGCCAGGATATCATCAGCAGCGGTGTTACGGCGGCGGTGAAGGAATTCTGCGAGCCCCGATGGGGCATGCTCGGTCCGCTCTGACGGCGGCGTCGCAGCCCCGCCTCACATCCGATTCCATCGTGCCCGCTTCAACTTTTCGATCCCGCCTTGATCTCATTGAATTTGGCCAGCGCGCGTTCAAACTTCTCGTTGAAGAGCCACATCGCATCTAGAATTTCGCGGAAGGTCGCGGACGTCCTGGCCCTATCCGCCTGTCCAAAGGTGAACATGCTGTTGTTTCGCAAGTAAGCCATGATCTTCGGGTCGGAAATTCTGTAATCGACCAGGTTACGAGAGCCGAGCGCGGACCTCGTCGGGCTCGGAATAATCTGGATGAGTTCGAAGAGCTTCATCTGATCGATCGGATCCGGCAGTTTTTTCACGATCGACGGCACCTGCGGAAAGATATCCGCGTGTGCGTTCATCAAGCCATCGCGCACCGCGGTCCAGTGGTTGTACCGGTGATCCTGATTGCCGGCGCGCGCCTCCTCCCTGTCGTCGCGATCGTTCAGTGCAGGATCGAGGGCCGCGATCCTGTTCTTTATCGCCGCCCATTTCCTTCGGCCGTTTTGATCTTCGGATACGCCGGTCTGCAAACTGCCCTTGTATTTGTTCGAGCGCGCATTCCCGATGTTCTGATTGCCGTTGGTCTCGGCAAAGAACAGCCCGAGGCTGATACGGCCCGCCGCTTCGGCATTGGCCGCATCAAGGCCCCTGGCCCGCGCGATCGCTGTGCCCAGATCGACGACATCCTTGAACGGCGTATCTGATTTTTGCGCGCTGACCGGCGGCGCCTGCATGAGATCGAAGATTTTCCGGTACTCATCGAGCAGCGGCTCGTTGCCGGCGTCAAAATACGCCGGCGGGATTCCGTATTTATTGGGCCCGCCGATCTTTGAGGGAAGCGCGTCGGTGAGATCCTTGTAGGCGCTGATCATGTCGTTGCGCGCAAGGTAGAGCGCCTGTCCCGGCAGGTTCGGCAACTGCTGGTTCGAATTGATCTGCGCGCGCCGCTGCTTCAGGATCTGTTCGAAATTGGCCCGCGAACTATTGTAGGAATTGAGCGCATCCGATTGTTTTTTCGTGAGTGCCGTCGGCTGGCCCATCGCGGGCGACACAAAGCCGAGATGGCCGATGACGGCCGGCAGCATAGACAAGAGTCCCAGGGCGAGAGCTACCGTGGGCGCAGCAGTATGGCTTCGTGTCCCCATGGCGATTTCTCCTCCGCGCATCGGCGCAAAGCGGCTCAGTTCAGCCGCAGCTCCGTGATGTGCCGCGGATCGGGGCTCAGTTCGCCGCGCTCCACGCGCTTGACGATGTCGGTCAGTGCGGCGTTTGCGCTGCAGGTATGGCCGATCTTCTCCCCCTCCTGCACGACAAAGCCGTTCAGGAATTCGATTTCGGTGCGGCGACCCTTCTGCATGTCCTGCCCCATCGAAGGACGCTGTGCCGATGAGGTGCGCTTGGCATCCTTGAAGCGCTGCTCGTCGCAGGCACGCATCGCGGCCTCGTCGCCCTCGCCGGCGCGCGCGATCGTCTCCGGCGGCAGATGCAATATCTCCTCAAGCTGATAGCCGAGCGCCTGGCCGACGCGGATCGCCTCGCTGCCGAGCCGGGTGGAGAACCGGCGCAGCGGCTCGCTCTGCAAGACCTCGCCGCCCGGCAGCCCGGTGCAGGCGGAGAGCCCGTTGCCCATGACGTTGGCGACCAGTTTGGACCAGCGCTCGCCCCAGAGATTGTCCGTCACCTTGGCGCTGTCGGAATAGCCGACCAGGCGACAGACTTCATCCGCCCGCGGCGTGATCCGGCCGTGCACCTCGCCGGCGCGGAATACGGTGTGCGCCGCCCCGCCCTTGCCGGCGCCGCGGTGGATGTGGCCGGGCTCCGGCAGGTTCACCGTGATGCTGCTGGCGATGCAGCCCAGCGTCTTGCCCCAGCCGACGATGCCGGCAATCGTCTCCTCGTTCATGCAGTTCTGCAGCGACACGACATAGCCGTCAGGCGCCAGATACTGCCGGATCAGCATGGTGGCCCAAGCGGTGTCGTAGGATTTCATGCAGACGAAGGCGATGTCGACCGGCTTCTCCTTGGCAAGCTGCTGCGCATCCGTGACATGGAGCGCGCGCACCGGAACCGAGAACTCCACAACGTCCATCGCATGGGTGACGCGCAGACCGTGCTTTCGCATGTGCTCGACATGCGCGGGCCAGGGATCGATGAAGGTGACGTCCTCCCCCGCCTGCGCCATATGGGCGCCGGCATAGCCGCCGACGGCGCCGGCCCCGACGATTGCGATCTTGCGGCCCATGCTTCTCTCCCCGAATTTTGTTGCGGCAGACGACCAACCGCGCCGCTTGTTCGTTGCAGACAGTGTAGCGGATCATGCCGTTTCGCCAACGGCCGTTTCGCGAAGAGCTGCCCTCTTCGACAAGCCGCACTGCGATTACATGTCGGCGTTGCTTTATTCCCGGGCGACACGGCTGCGGGCAACGCCTTTCGGCAGATCGGAAAGCTGCGCCCTGAGACGTGGCACCGCGAAGTCGAGGAATGCGCGCAATTTCGCCGGCATGAAACGGTTCGGCGCGTACACAAGGCTGACGGGTTGCGGCGGCGGTTGAAAATCCTGCAAAAGCGCAAGCAACTGTCTGGATTTTAGCGATTCCGCGACAAGATAGGAGAATGCCACGGTAATTCCGAGGCCTGCGCGCGCGGCATCGCAAGCCGACTCGAGATTGCTGGCAACGAAGCGCGACCTGACAGGCACCGCATACTCAGTCTGGTCTCGGCTGAATCTCCACATGGTCGCCGACTGCATCGGAGGATAGCTGATGCAATCGTGCGCCGAAAGATCGTCGGGCGATTTGGGCGTTCCGCGGGATTTCAGATAGGCCGGGCTGGCGCAAGCCACGCGATGGATTTCCCCGACGCGCACCGCGATCAGACTGCTGTCGGCGAGATCGCCGACCCGAAGCGCGACGTCAATATGCTCTTCCAAAAGGTCGACCATGCGATCCTGAAGATTGAGCCGAACGTCCACCTCCGGAAATGTCGCCAGGAACTCCGCCAGAATCGGCTGCAGGCATAGGCGGCCGAGCGCGACAAGGGTCGAAACACTCAGCTCTCCGCGCGGCGTTGCGTACTCGCCGGAAGCGACCCGCTCGGCTTCAGCAATATCGGCCAGGATTCGCTTTGCGGCAGCGATGTAGGAGAGGCCCGCGTCCGTCGGGACAAGCGCGCGGCTCGACCGATTGAACAGCTTGGTGCGCAGATGCGCTTCGAGCTCGGACACCTTTCGGCTCACGGTGGCCAGCGGCATTTTCTGCCGGCGGGCGGCCGCCGACAGACTGCCAGCCTCCGCAACGGCCAGCGCGATCGACATGCCTTCGAGACGGTCCATTGGACGTTTCCATTTTTTGGAAGGATGCATCTCGATTTTGCCAGATACCCATCATTTTCGGAAGGGACTATCCATCTCCCACCGCGAACAAACCCGGCCAACCAGGAGACGGACATGACCCAGACCAAAGGCACCGCCCTCATCACCGGCGCATCAACAGGCATCGGCGCGATCTACGCCGATCGTCTGGCAAGTCGCGGCCACGACCTCATTCTTGTGGCGCGCAACAGGCAGCGGCTCGCATCGCTTGCGCGCCGGCTCGCCAACGGGACCGGCCGGAAAGTCGAGACGGTCGAGGCCGATCTCACCACGCCGGCAGACCTGCAACGCGTCGAGCACATCCTCCGCACCAATGCCGGCATCTCGGTGCTGGTCAACAACGCCGGCGTCGGCGCTGCCGGCCCGCTGGTCGCTTCCGATGTCGACAGGATGGAAGACATGATCAGCCTGAACGTCACCGCGCTGACACGACTGGCTTATGCCGCGGTCCCTCGATTTGTCGTCCGCGGCAACGGCACGATCATCAACATCTCCTCGGTCGTCGCGATCGCGCCGGAAGTGCTGAACGGCGTCTATGGCGGCACGAAAGCGTTCGTGCTCGCGTTCAGCCGATCGCTCGTTCACGAACTCACTGACAAGGGCATCCGCGTACAGGCGGTGTTGCCGGGCGCCACGGCGACTGAATTCTGGGACATCGCCGGCATACCGGTTCATCAGCTGCCGGCGCAGACCGTGATGTCGGCCGACGACATGGTCGACGCCGCGCTCGCCGGTCTCGACCTTGGCGAGACCGTGACCATTCCGTCGCTGGCGGACAAGGCAGAGTGGGATCGTCATGAGGCGGCACGTCTTGCCATGACCGACAAGCTCTCCAGCGCCATCCCGGCCCCTCGCTACAACTTGCACAAGCCCGAGAACGCGTGAGCGGCGTGGCCGACGCGCAAAAGAGAATCCAATCGAACCATCACCATGAAAAAGGAGATTACCATGTCACGCATTATCACTGAGCTCCCGACAGAATACCCGACGCTGGGCACAATCGCCCAGTGGCGCGATCAAGCCGAAAACCTGCTCGCCTACGCAGAGCCGATCAGCCGAGCCGGCCTCTATGTGTCGCTCGCGATCATCTACGCCTGGTTCGGCGGGATGAAGTTCACCGAGTACGAGGCCAACGGGCTGGTGCCGCTGGTGGAGAACAGCCCGTTGCTGAGCTGGTTCTATGCTGTGTTTTCGGTCCGCGGCTTCTCCACGTTCCTCGGCTTCATCGAACTCAGCATCGGGCTGCTCATCGCCTTCAGATTGGCGAGCCCGATCTTTTCTGCAGCGGGAGGTCTTCTCTCGGCCGGGCTCTTCGTCACCACCCTCAGCTTCATGATCTCGACGCCCGGCGTCGTCGTCCCGGAGCTCGGGCCGCCCGCAATCACGGTCGCGCCGGGTCAATTCCTCCTCAAGGATGTCGGCCTGTTCGCCGCCTCGTTCTGGGTGTTCGTCGACTCGCTGAAGACCGTGGTTCGCAGGTGAGCAGAACGAAAAGCATCAGCACCCCAAGCAAGGAGAACACCGTCATGAAAATGCGATCCATCTTCGGCGCGGCTTACGCTGCCATCGCCATCGCCACGGCGGCGCCTGCCGCCGCCACGGTATCGGCGAAACCGTCACGCCGCAGTTTGAGCAGACGATACCCAACATCCCCGGCAAGTCACTGATCGCCCTCGTTGTCGACTATGCGCCGGGCGGGGCATCGCCTTCGCACATCCACGCCAAGTCGGCTTTCATCTTCGGCTACGTCCTGTCGGGCGAAATCGAATCCCAGGTCAACGACGGACCAAGGCGGGTCTATCGCGCCGGCGAAAGTTTCCACGAAACGCCGGGCTCCCGTCATCCCGTCAGTCGCAATGCGAGCAGGACCAAGCCTGCAAGGCTGCTCGCCGTGTTCGTCGTCGATACCGATGACAAGGAACTGACTACTTCCGTTGAGCCGAACTCGTCATCAAGGAGCAGAAAATGAGCAAACGTCTGGACTACAATCAGATCGCGCCGGCGGGCGGGAAAGCGCTGGGCAGCGTCTACGGCTACATAACGCAGAGCGGCCTTTCCGCCGCGCTTGTCGAGCTGGTCTACCTGCGGATTTCCCAGATCAATAACTGCGCCTACTGCCTCGACATGCACACGCGCGATCTGCTCAAGAAGGGAGTGAAGGTCGAAAAACTCGCGCTGCTGCAGGCGTGGAGAGAAGCCGGCAATCTGTTCGACGATCGCGAACGCGCCGCTCTGGCATGGGCGGAAACGGTGACGCGCGTCGCGGAGACCAACGTTCCGGATGAGGCCTACCAGGCCGCCCGCGCCGTGTTCGAGGAGCGCGAGCTGGTGGATCTCACGATCGCGATCGGCCTGATGAACGCCTACAATCGCCTCGCAATCAGCTTTCGGAACACGCCGCAGGCCGTGCTCCAGGCGCAGGGTTGATCAACAAACGCCGCGCTTCAGCAAGCGCGACCCCACAGCGAACAGCACGAAAGGAGACGTATCATGGTACAATCGATGAACGATAACCCGGTCGGTTTCCTGGAGATCGACGAGGACATCACGCTTAGAAGGATGGTGCTGCGCCACCCGAAGCCGAAGGGGACCGTTCTCTTTCTGCATGGCTTTCCGGAGACGCTGTACGCCTGGAAGGACATTTCCCTAGCTCTGGCCGACGACTACGAGGTTCACGCTTTCGATTGGCCTGGCTACGGTCTTTCATCCAGACCGACCGTCGACCGGTTCTCTTACGCGCCCAGAGACTATGCGCGCGTGCTGAATCAATACATCGCAAAAGCCGGCATCGATACGTCGAAGCTTACGATCTACGCAACGGATATCGGAGCCCTGCCGGCACTGCTGCTGGCCGTGGAAAAACCGGATATCGCGAGGACCATCATTGTCGGTGACTTCGCCCCCTTCAACAGGCCCCAGTATATGTACGAGAGCCTGCAAAACCTGAAGGAGGGACCCGCGATGGAACAGGTTCGCGCCCACCTGAACAACAATCGCGACGAGATCCTCGCGAACACCTTCACACGCGGCCTGCCCCAGGACGCCCATTTCGAAATTTCGCGCGAATTCAGGGACGATATGTCCCGGGGATGGAGCCAGGGTGCGATGACGGCGGCGGACGCGTTCTCCCACTACTACTCGCATTTCACGCGGGACCAGGATTACTTCGAATCGCAACTGCCCCGCCTGAAAACCCCGGTGAAGGTCGTTTGGGGCGAGAAAGACCTCTACATCAAGAAGGAGATGGGAGCAGAGCTTGCCGAAAGGCTCCAGACGGAAATGACGCTGCTTCCCGGCATCGGGCACTTCCCTCACCTCCAGGACCCGAAGCGGACGATCGATGAGGTGCGCGCTTCATTCGGATGAGTGCACACGCCCATCGCTGCGCTTTGCGTCGATGAAGTGCAGCCGCCGGCTTCTCATGCCGGAGGTTTTCGGGAGGCTCGCTTTCTTGGAGGCGGTCCTTCCGTGGGCTTGATCCGGATTCGCATGGATCCACCCTTGGGATCCATGTCGAAAGCGTTCGTCTTCCGCACCAGGTCGCTTAGGGTACGGCAGCCGTAGGTCCTTTGATCGAAATCGGAAGCCAGGTTGCCAAGCTGTCGTCCCACCTCGCCAAGACTCACCCACCCATCCTCGCTTGCCATCTGGCTGATGACTTTCTTGATAATGGGAGCGGCCGCTTCAGGCGGCTGCAGCGGCTTCGGGCGCGCGGCCGCGTCCTGATTGTTCGTCGCGCCGCCACGCAGATTCTCGGTATAGATGAACTTTCGGCAGGCCTGCTTGAAGCTCTCCGGGGTCTTCTGTTCGCCGAATCCGTAGACATCGACACCTTGCTCCCGGATACGGGCGGCAAGACGCGTAAAATCGCTATCTGACGATACCAGGCAGAATCCGTCGAACCGGCCGCTATGCAGGAGGTCCATTGCCTCGATGACCAGCGTTATGTCGGACGCATTCTTTCCGGTCGTATAGGCGAACTGCTGTTGCGGTATGATGGCGTGCTTCGACAGAACATCGGCCCAGCCCTTGGATCGGGCGTTGGAGAAGTCGCCGTAGATGCGGCGAACGCTCGCCTCACCAATCTTTGCAATCTCTTCGAACAGTCCATCCGCAATCTTGGCAGAAGCATTGTCGGCGTCGATCAGGACAGCGAGACGGGGCGAACGGGGTTCAGAGGGCATGACTTTTCCTAAGAGCCAGAAATGAACGTCGAAAGACGACGAGACCGCCGTCAAAACGGAGGACATCGTCCGCTCAAGGCTGGCTGAATAAAGTTGCGATAGATGGATAATACCGGCGACCGGGCTCTCGTCACCAGACTTAAATTTCCGGCGAATAACGAGCCGCCGCAACCCCGGCTCCGGCCGTCTTCGTTCCCGGCATCCCCCCGACAGGCGCCGCCGAGCCGCGCGGAGAAACCAGGACGGCAAGCAGCGGTGCCTGCAAGTCGCTTATTAGACGAAAAAGGCTGTCGTTCGCTCAACCAGCCAGTAGGCCGCCACCACGCCTATGGCGTAGCCGCTCGTCACATCGAACTGGTCAACTGCTCGCTGTAAAGGCGCAGGCTCCAATAGAAGGGACGCTGCGTAGCGCAGCAACGCTACGACCGACAACACTGCAGCGACAAAGACAAGCTGTCCGATCTCCACTCCAATATTGAAGAACAGCAGCGCGAGGGGGATCGCGTGTTGAGGTAGTCCCACCTCAGCCAGCGCTCCGGCGAAGCCAAAACCGTGTAAAAGTCCAAAGCTGAAGGCGACCAGCCATGGCATACGCGACGTCAGGCTTGGCTTTCCGCGCCGCGCGTTCAGAATCTCGACCGAAACAAGCACTATGCTAAGCGCGATGGTTGCTTCAACGGGCGGACCCGGCACGTTCACGAAGCCGAGCGTCGCCGCGGCAAGGGTAATGCTGTGCGCGATAGTGAATGCCGTCACCGTAAGGGCGACGCGGGCCCAGCCTCGAACGAGGATCACCAGCGCCAGCACAAAGAGCAGGTGATCGAAGCCGAAAAGGATGTGTTCGACGCCAAGGCGCAGGTAAGTTGCAGCGACCTCGCCCGCGCCCGGCGTGGCCTGAACAATGAACGTCGTCTTCGTCGGAGAAAGCCGTTCGGTCTGTACTGCGCCGGCAAGGCTTTCGATCCGAACCAGTACGTCAGTCAATGTGGCCGACAGGCCGTCAATCGATACCGCCTGCCCGGCGAGCCCTCCATCCCGCCGAATGGTGCGGCGTTCGAAATAGGCACCCTCGCTGAACGACGCACGAGGCGGCGCTACATCTTGAGCGCCCTCGGGCAGTTTGACGTAGATCGCGAGCCGCAAATCTTCCCCGTGCGCGGGAATCTTGAAGAGCAGATTATAGGCGTCGGGGCTGGTCTGGCGTATTTCAAGATAACCGGGCCGAAGTTCATCCGAGAAGGCAAATTCCGGCAGCAGCACCGTTAGGACGGCAAAGAGAAAAACGAAACGATTCATCGGCTCGCGGCCTCCGCCGCCTTCTCGCGAGGCGCCTCTACCACGATTTCGTAGCGCTCCCGCAACGAGGCATAAAGCTTCTGTTCCGCCTCAAGGCGCCGCGCGCTCGCCCACTCTCGGCGGACGGCTGGTCTGATATCATCGAGCGGTGGCAGGCCGCCCGACACCCGTTCGCTGATGAAGACGAAATGCTGTCCAAAGCCCGAAGCAACCGGTCCCTGCCAGCGGCCCTCCTCCATGGCGAGTATCCGTTTGGCGAACCTTTCACCAAACTGGTTTGTTATCTTGGTCGCCGAGACGCCACGAAACTCCTCGCCCAGCAGGAAGGGATCGCCGAGTGCCGCCGCATCGACAGCTGCGTCGGCGCGCGCCAGGACGCTCGCAACCTGGTTGCTATCGCTGTCGATGGTATTTTGGCGCCGCGTTGCACTCAGAAAGACGTGACGGAATGTGAGATGGTCCTCCGTTCTGAAGCGCTCCGGATTGGAGGCGAGATAGGCCGCAAGCTGCTCATCATTCGGCTCCGGCACAGACATGTCCTCGGCGAGAAATTCCATCTTCTGCCGCACGCGGCGGCGAATGACGGCGTCGTCGCGGTCCAGCCCGGCCGCCCTGCCCTCGCGGTAGAAAACCTCGTCGCGGATGTAGTCTTCGATCAGGCCCTGCAGTTCCTGCTCGCTCGGTGGCCGTCGCCACGTCCGTGCGAACCCGTCTCCGAGATTGGCGATCCGCGAAGCGGAAACCACGATTTTCTCGGGCGCGCCTGTCCCCGGCCTGCCGACGAGGCCGTGGAGCGCGAACAGCATTGCGCCAATCGCGAGAAACTGAAGCAATGGCTCTCTCAGCAGCCGAGAAATCAGGGCGTGTACCATATCGGCGAGGTATAAGCGCGTTCGGTGGTTGTCATCGCAGCTTCAGCCGGCATTTTGACTCCGAAGTATTTTGCGTCATAGGCCGTCCAGCGCGGCGTCGGAATTTCGATCACGCGCACATAGTAGAAGGCGCGCAGCGCCGGATCGAAGTCGGGATCCTTCCAGACTGTGATCATCTCGCCCGCGCCGATCGTGTTGGTCCACGTAGCGTTTGCGACATCAACGGTGCTGCCGACCGCTGTTCTGCTGCGGCCGTCCGCATCGATTTTGCGGCCTCCGGATACCGCGACGTCGTAAACTCGCTCCTGCGTCAGGCCGTCTTTGCCGACCCAGCCCTTGATGACCTGGATGCGGTCCAGATTTGCGCCGATTGGATCCTTCAATGCCGCGACAAGAAAGGTAGGCGACTTTCCGGTTGGCGCGCTGCTCAAGTCTCCGCCCATCGGCACGCCCTTGGTATAGCCAACTCGCGCTGGCATGCGGTCGTTGGCGTCGGCAGCTTCGAAATCCCAGCCGCCGAAGAAGCGAACCGCCATGCGCGGGCCGGTGGTGGCGTAGGTCTCGCGTCGTTTCATGGCGTCGAAGATTGCCTCGCGCGTGTTTTCCATGGCCCATACCGCAGCGTAGCCGGACGCGGTCGTCTCCCAGCCCATAATGACGGCCTTGTCAGTCTTGACGAAGGGATGCATCGCTCGACCGGCACTTGGTTCGGAAGAAGATGTCTTGCCGAAGAAATTGTCCTCCTCGACCGCCGCGAGCCCCGTATGCGCATCGGTACTGCCGACCAGGCCGAACTTGTAGGGATTTACGCCGAGTTCGGCTTCCATCTTCAGGCCGTTCTTGAATGCTGAACGAACATACTCGAATTCAAGCATTTCAGGCTTCTTGATCTCGGTCAGGTCGAGGTTGCCCTTGTCCCAGCGTTCGAAACTGGCGAACTCGTCGTTGGGCGAAAGAAATGGATGGGTCTCGCCATCGCCCTTCATTTGCGTGGCTTCATAAAGCGGCTCCCAACGCGTGCGATTCTCCGCATATTCGCGGTCGATCCGTTTGCCATTGAACGACTCGATGATCGGAAACATCCGGCCGTTGCTCAGATTGCCGTTGTGGGCAAGTGCAAGAATCTCTGCGCCGGTTTTTTCCTCAACCATCGCCATCCATTTCCAGAGATCACGAGGATTTGGACTGCCGAGCGGCGGCAACGTGGTGAAAGGCTCGACAAGGCTCGCCTTGGCGCCATTATCGCGCCAGATGATATTGCGATGAAGGTTGTTGCCGCCGGCGTTCGAGGTCCACTCGTAGCCGATGAAGGCAGTGAAGCGGCCAGGTTCATTGGCTTCTTCGGCGGCCTTGATCGTTTCGCGCCAGGCACTGCGATAGGCCGGCGTCCCTGGCGTGGGGAAGCCCTTGGGCATTTGTCCCCTGCCGAAGCTGGTAATGATATCGATTGCTGCCTCTGCACCCTTGCCGGAATTGATCTCGTCGTACCACCTCCGGCCCTGCGGCGTCGCCAGCAGGCCGGGATCGCCCCCGATCAGCTGCGGGAAAAAGCCCATGCCGTCCGAATGATCCGCGACCACCATGAAATCCAGCGGCCGCGAAAGTTTCGCGCGTTGCCCGCTGGAAGCGATAACTTCCTCGCCCTTGGCAAAGCGATACGCGTCCTTGGGACCGAGCCGAGCGCCGAACGCGCCCGCGTCCATCGAGTAAGAGGTGTGCGTGTGCGTATCGCCGAAGTACGGCCGTGTCGGGAAATAGCGCCCCGCATATGGCGAGTAAGGCGGCTTGGTGGGGAACGCCTTATCGGCCGTCTCCTTGTCCAGCGTACCAATGTCCGTGGTATGATCTTCCGCGGAGACACTGGTGGCAAACACGCTCGTGGCGCAAACCAGAGCCCGCGCGGCCCCGGAGATGGAGGACAAACGCAACATCATCAGCGCCCCCATGATCTCGATGAGTTCTCTCGTCAGGGACATCCGATCGGTGCAACATCCGGTCAAAGCTGCCGGAGTCAGTGATGTCCTCAACAAATTTTCACCTCACGCGATGGTAGGCCTTCTCCAAACCGCTTGGAAGCCCGCAAAGCCAGATCAGATAGGACAGCCACGTTGCCGCTTGTTCGCTGCGGCGTCTCTCCCAAGTTGGTTTGCCCTATTTTGCATAACCTTCCGCAGCGCATAGACTGAAGCTTCGACCAAGGTGCGAAGTTGGTCGCGGATGCAAGCCGGAAAATGGAGGCCATCCATGAAACGGACGACGAGATACCTCGAAGGTCGCCAAATGAAGCTTTCGATCACGTTGTCGGCGCTGCTGATAGCCGGCTTCGTGGCCGCAAGTACGGAACAAGCCAGTGCCGTAGTTTACTGCCAATACGTTTCGTATCCTGCCGGGTGCATCGTAAGGCCCGGCGTGGTGTTGCGGCCACGGCCGGTCGCGCGAGCCGTGGTGACCCCCGGCGTCGGCGCCGTAGGTGTTGGAGTCCGGCGAGGAACACCGATGAATCGTGGCGGCCCCGTCAATCGAGTCGGCAGGCGCTGACAGCGCTCACTATTCGAGTACAGCGAAAATCTGAGACCGACGCTCTTCATGTGGGAGGGTTAGCGGCCGGCACCATGCCGCCAAGCGCCGCCGTCAGTTCGGCCGCCACCTCGCGCACGGTCTGGCCGAGTTGCGGCAGCCGTTCATCGGTCAGGCGGCCCGTCATGCCGGAGACGGAAATCGCCGCCAAGGGTTCGGCACAGTCGTTGTAGACGACGGCGGCGACGCAGCGCAGGCCCATGCAGGCCTCCTCGTCGTCGACGGCGTAGCCCTGGCGGCGGATTTTTTCGAGTTCCTTGAACAGTTCGCCGGGCCGCACGATCGACTTCTCGGTCAGCCGCGGCATGCCGTGGTGATGGATGATGGCGCCGACGTCCTCGTTGGAATAGGTCGCCAGCACCGCCTTGCCGACGCCGGAGGCGACCATGGCGACGCGGCCGCCGAGCTTGGTCAGCGAGCGCATGATCTCGCGGCTTTCCATCCGCGTCAGCACGACGATGAATTCGTCATCGACCACGGCGAGATTGGCCGTCTCGCGGGTGAGATCGCGCAGCTTGCGCAAGTAAGGGATCGCCTGCGCCGCGAAATTGCGGCGGCGGGCGAAGGTCGCCCCCACCGTGAAACAGCGCGCGCCGACATGCCATTTCGACTGGCTGCGGTCGAATTGCACGAAGCGGCGGTTTTCCAGGGTCGCCAGCAGGCGGTGCACGGTCGAGGTCGAAAGCCCGGTGCGGATCGCGAGGTCGCTGAGGCGATAGCCCTCGTCGTCTTCCGCCAGCGTTTCGATGATCGAGAGGGCGCGGTCGACCGACTGGACGCCGCTGTCGCGGACGTCGGCCTCTTCCGCATTGGATTTCGGCTCGATGGCCTTGCGCCGGATCACGTCTTTTCTCATCGCGACCTGCATCCGTCCGTCAGACAAAAGCACCGGCCTGCTCCCTCTCCCCGTTCTTCACGGGGAGAGGGTCGGGGTGAGGGGCGGTCTCGGCAAATTCGAAAGACGTGAGTACGCGGAGACTCCCCTCACCCGGAATTCAAGCTGCGCTGGAATTCCGACCTCTCCCCGCGCGCGGGGAGAGGTCGTCACAGGTTTCAGAGCAGGCCCGCGCCGCGCGCCCACTTGTACTTGGCCCCCAGCACCTCGACCGGCAGCTCGGTCGAGTAGGCATAGGCCGGGATGCCGTTCTGGTAGAGATATTCGGCGGCTTCCTCGACCTCGACGTCGCCGGCGAGCGAGGCGACGATCGGCTTCACGAAGCCTTTCGCCTCCATCTCCTTCTTCACCTCGACCATGTTGCGGGCGAACACCATCGGCGGGGTGACGATCGTGTGCCAGTAGCCGAGGATCAGCGAGTGGATGCGCTCATCCGACAGGCCGAGCTTCACCGTGTTGATGTAGGTGATCGGCGGCTCGCCACCGGTGATATCCACAGGATTTCCTGCCGCGCCGAACGGCGGGATGAATTTCCTGAACGCGGCGTCGAGATCCGGCGGCATCGACATCAGCGACAGGCCGTTATCGACGCAGGAGTCCGACAGCAGCACGCCCGAGCCGCCGGCGCCGGTGATGATCAGCACGTTCTCGCCCTTCGGCGTCGGCAGCACCGGCACGCCGCGCGCGAATTCGAGCAATTGCCGCAAGCTACGGGCACGGATCACGCCCGACTGCTTGAACACGTCCTCATAGATCTTGTCGTTGCCGGCAAGCGCGCCGGTGTGCGACGAGGCCGCCTTCGCACCAGCCGAGGTGCGGCCCGCCTTCAGCACGATCACCGGCTTCTTCTTGGCGACGCGCTTGGCGGCTTCCGCAAACGCGCGGCCGTCCTTGAGGTCCTCGCAGTGCTGCGCGATCAGATTGGTGTTGGGATCCTGCTCGAAGAAGGCGAGCAGATCGTCCTCGTCGATGTCGGACTTGTTGCCGAGGCCGACGATCGCCGAAACACCCATCTTCGCCGAGCGCGAAAAACCGATGATCGCCATGCCGATGCCGCCGGACTGCGACGACAGCGCCGCATGGCCCTTGACGTCGTAGGCGGTGCAGAACGTGGCGCAGAGGTTCGCCCACGTATAATAGAAGCCGTAGATGTTGGGGCCCATCAGGCGGACATTGTACTTCTTGCCGACCTCGACGATTTCGGCCTGCAGCTCGGGCGCGCCCGCTTCGGCAAAGCCCGACGGAATCAGCACGGCGCCGGGAATTTTCTTCTCGCCGCATTCTACCAGGGCGCCCGCGACGAACTTGGCGGGGATCGCAAACACCGCGGTGTCGATCACGCCCGGCACGTCCTTGACGCTCTTGTAGGCCTTGTAGCCCAGGATATCGGCCGCCTTCGGGTGGATCGGGTAGATGTCGCCCTTGTAGCCGCCGTTGATCAGGTTCTTCATCACGGAGTTGCCGATCTTGCCGTCCTCGGCGGAGGCGCCGATCACGGCGACGGCCTTCGGCTGCATGATGCGGTTCATGGCCGTGACGATTTCTTCGGTCGGACGCGGCGCCGGGCGCGGCTTGTAATCGAAGTCGACGACGATGCGGACGTCGGCGGCAATCGCGTCTTTCTTGGTGGCGAACACAGGGTTGAGGTCGAGCTCGACGATTTCAGGAAAATCGCTGACGAGCTGCGAGACCTTGACGATGACATCCGCCAGCGCGTCGCGGCTGACCGGATCGCCGCCGCGCACGCCCTTCAGCATGTCGTGGGCCTGGATGCCGTCGAGCATCGACAGCGCATCTTCCTTGGTGGCGGGCGCGAGACGGAAGGTGATGTCTTTCAGCACCTCGACCAGCACGCCGCCGAGGCCGAACGCCACCAGCTTGCCGAACGAGCCGTCGGTGATGGAGCCGACGATGACTTCGGTGCCGCCGGCCAGCATCTGCTGCACCTGGACGCCCTCGATCTTGGCGTCGGCCTTGTATTTCTTGGCGTTGGCGAGAATCGTCTCATAGGTCTTTTCGGCATCGGCGGCGGTCTTGACGCCGACCACGACACCGCCCGCCTCGGTCTTGTGGAGAATGTCGGGGGAGACGATCTTCATCACCACCGGGAAGCCCATCGTGGACGCGAGCTTGGAAGCATCGGCGGCCGACTTCGCCACGCCTTCCTTCGGAACCGGGATGCCATAGGCATCGCAAACCAGCTTGCCTTCCGGCGCGGTCAGGCTGGTGCGCTTGTCGGCCTTCACCGTATCGAGCACCCGGCGGACAGCCTCGCGGGCGCTGGGCTCGGCGATCTTGCGGGCCGCATCTGCAGAATTTGACATAGGCTTCCTCCTGGGGCTAATTTTATGGCATTTGGTATGCCAGAGATTAGATTGTCAAGACAAACTATCGCGCAGATTCAGCGAAAACACGGGCATCTTGACATCCTGGTATTTGGTATGCCAAAAATATTCGACTGTTTCTTCTGCTAAGAAGACGTCTCCAAACCAGGGAGGAGACGAGTCGTGCCCGCACGTAAACAAACCAAGGCGCCGCCTGTCATGGCTGATGCAGATATCGCAATCGTACGGATTGCGCCTGAGACGAGCTTCAAGAACAAGGCCTATGAGGCCTTGAAGGAAGCCATTCTCAAGATGGATATCTATGCGACTCCCGAGCCGGTGATGCTCGACGAGCGGGCGCTGTCCGAACGGCTCGGCGTCAGCCGCACCCCTATTCGCGAAGCCATCGCGATGCTGGAACAGGATGGCTTCGTCAAGACCGTGCCGCGCCGCGGCATCGTCGTGGTCCGCCGCACCAAGACCGAGATCGTCGACATGATCCGGGCCTGGGCCGCGCTCGAGAGCATGGCCGCGCGCCTGATCACGACCACCGCGCGCAAGAAGGACATCACGGCGCTGCGCGATTTCTTCAAGGACTTTGGCAAGGATCGCCTGCCGCAGGATCATGTCGAGGAATACTCCAAGGCCAATATCGCCTTTCATCAGGCGCTGATCTCGCTGTCGGAGTCGCAGGTGCTGGTCGATATGACCAACGATATCCTTCTGCACGTGCGCGGCTACCGGCAATTGACCATCGGGCGAAAGGATCGCACCGCGACCTCGCTGCCCGAGCATCTCGGCATCATTGAAGCGCTTGAAGCACGCGATACGGAACTTGCCGAAAAGCTCGCGCGCGATCACACGCTAGGCTTGGCCACCTATGTCGAGACCCACGGCCAGGAACTTTTTAACTAGAGACCAACTTCGCACCAGAAGACGACCAAAAATCGTCCAAAACCGCACGATCAGGGAGATGAAGCCCATGCTGAATACCGCGATTAAGTCCGAAGCACCGGGCTCCGAGCAAGAGCTGACCGATGGCTTTCATCTTGTCATCGATGCGCTCAAGCTCAACGGCATCAACACGATTTATAATGTGCCGGGCATCCCGATCACCGATCTGGGCCGCATGGCCCAGGCCGCCGGCATTCGCGTCATCTCCTTCCGTCACGAGCAGAACGCCGGCTATGCCGCTGGCATCGCCGGCTTTCTGACCAAGAAGCCGGGCGTGTGTCTCACTGTTTCGGCGCCGGGTTTTCTCAACGGCCTCACCGCCCTCGCCCATGCCACCACCAACTGCTACCCGATGATCCTGGTCTCGGGTTCCTCCGAGCGCGAGATCGTCGACCTGCAGCAGGGCGACTATGAAGAGATGGACCAGCTCGCGATCGCCAAGCCGCTGTGCAAGGCGGCCTATCGCGTGCTGCACGCCCAGGACATCGGCATCGGCCTCGCCCGCGCGATCCGCGCCGCCGTCTCGGGCCGTCCGGGCGGCGTCTATCTCGACCTGCCCGCCAAACTGTTCGGCCAGGTGATGAACGCCGATGCCGGCCAGAAGTCGCTGGTCAAGGTGATCGATGCGGCTCCCGCGCAGATCCCCTCTCCTGCCGCCGTCAAGCGCGCCCTCGACGTGCTCAAGAGCGCGAAGAAGCCGCTGATCATCCTCGGCAAGGGCGCAGCCTACGCGCAGGCCGACGAGGAGATCAAAAACTTCGTCGAGAAGAGCGGCGTGCCATTCCTGCCGATGAGCATGGCCAAGGGCCTGTTGCCCGACACCCATCCGCAATGCGCCGGCGCGGCCCGCTCCACGGTGCTGAAGGAATCAGACGTCGTGATGCTGATCGGCGCGCGGCTCAACTGGCTGCTGTCGCATGGCAAGGGCAAGACCTGGGGCGAAGCGCCGAAGAAGTTCATCCAGGTCGACATCGAGCCGAAGGAAATGGATTCCAACGTCGAGATCGTCGCGCCCGTGGTCGGCGATATCGGCTCCTGCGTTTCCGCCTTCACTCAGGCTATGGGAAGCGGCTGGACCGCTCCGTCAGCCGACTGGACCAAGGCGGTGTCGTCGAAGCGCGAAGAGAACGTCGCCAAGATGGCGCCGAAGCTGATGAACAACAAATCGCCGATGGATTATCACGGCGCGCTCGGCGTCCTGAAGAACGTCATCAAGGAGCGTCCCGACGCCATCCTCGTCAACGAAGGCGCCAACACGCTCGACCTCGCCCGCGGCGTGATCGACATGTACAAGCCGCGCAAGCGTCTCGACGTCGGCACCTGGGGCGTGATGGGCATCGGCATGGGCCAGGCGATCGCGGCCGCGCTCGAGACCGGCCACCCCGTCCTCGCGGTGGAAGGCGACAGCGCGTTCGGCTTCTCCGGCATGGAGGTCGAGACGATCTGCCGCTACAACCTTCCGATCTGCGTCGTCATCTTCAACAATGACGGCATCTATCGCGGCACCGACGTCAACAATGTCAACGCCGATCCGGCGACGACCGTGTTCGTCAAGGGCGCCCGTTACGACAAGATGATGGAGGCCTTCGGCGGCGTCGGCGTCAACGCCACCTCGCCCGACGAGCTCAAGCGCGCCGTCAACGAGGCGATGGATTCCGGCAGGCCGACGCTGATCAACGCGGTGATCGACCCGGCCGCCGGCTCGGAAAGCGGCCGTATCGGCAACCTCAACCCGCAAAGCGTTCTGAAAAAGAAGTGAATTGATCAACCCATCGGCGTCATTCCCCGCGCAGGCGGGAGAAGCCAGTAACCGCCGAACTATCGTGTGACGAAGGCTGTGCCCGACTGAACCGACGGTGATGACTGGATGCCCGCCTTCGCGGGCATGACGGCAACAGATAGTAAAGGAGAGAACAAATGTCTAAGGCGCTTACGGGCGTTCGTATTCTTGATTTCACCCACGTTCAGTCGGGCCCGACCTGCACGCAATTGCTGGCATGGTTCGGCGCCGACGTGATCAAGGTCGAGCGACCCGGCGTCGGCGACATCACGCGCGGCCAGCTGCAGGACATCCCCAATGTGGACAGCCTGTATTTCACCATGCTGAACCACAACAAGCGTTCGATCACGCTCGACACCAAGAACCCGAAGGGCAAGGAAGTCCTGACCGCGTTGATCAAGAGCTGCGACGTGCTGGTCGAGAATTTCGGCCCCGGCGTGCTCGACCGCATGGGCTTTCCCTGGGAGAAGATCCACGCCATCAACCCGAAGATGATCGTGGCCTCGATCAAGGGCTTTGGCCCCGGCCCGTACGAAGACTGCAAGGTCTATGAAAACGTTGCCCAGTGCACCGGCGGCGCCGCCTCGACCACCGGCTTCCGCGACGGCCTGCCGCTCGTCACCGGCGCGCAGATCGGCGACAGCGGCACCGGCCTGCATCTGGCGCTCGGCATCGTCACCGCGCTCTACCAGCGCACCCATTCCGGCAAGGGCCAGCGCGTCACCGCAGCGATGCAGGACGGCGTGCTCAACCTCGCCCGCGTCAAGCTGCGCGACCAGCAGCGTCTCGCCCATGGTCCGCTGAAGGAATACAGCCAGTTCGGCGAAGGCATTCCGTTCGGCGATGCCGTGCCGCGCGCCGGCAATGATTCCGGCGGCGGTCAGCCCGGCCGCATCCTGAAGTGCAAGGGCTGGGAGACCGACCCGAACGCCTATATCTACTTCATCACCCAGGCCCCGGTGTGGGAGAAGATCTGCGACGTGATCGGTGAGCCCTCCTGGAAGACCGATCCGAACTACGCAAAACCCCCGGCCCGCCTGCCGCGGCTGAACGAGATCTTCGCCCGCATCGAACAGTGGACGATGACCAAGACCAAGTTCGAGGCGATGGAGATCCTCAACAAGGACGACATCCCCTGCGGCCCGATCCTGTCGATGAAGGAGATCGCCGAAGACCAGTCGCTGCGGGCGACCGGCACCGTGGTCGAGGTCGATCACCCGACCCGCGGCAAGTACATCTCGGTCGGCAACCCGATCAAGCTGTCGGATTCGCCGAGCGAGGTCTCCCGCTCGCCCCTGCTCGGCGAGCACACCGACGAGATCCTGCGCCAGGTGCTCGGCTTCAGCGATCACCAGGTCGCCGAAATCCACGATTCCGGCGCGCTCGACCCGCCGCGCAAGCAGGCGGCCGAATAAGCCCGCCTTGTCCTCTGACATGCCAAGGCCGCCGGTTTCCGGCGGCCTTTTTCGTTGTGGAATGCCATATCGGTTAATTTTGCTGCAATGCAACCGGCCAATTGCTGCTATGCAAACAAGCCTGTTGTGGGTGGTATCTGGTATACATATTCTGCTCCCTGACGCGAAGCTGAACCGCTTCGCCACTTCAGAAAGGGGACACACATGTCCAAGACTGCTTCCATCGGCCTCCTGCCCTCCAGCACCCTGTTCGGCCGCCTGATGGCTTCCATCGACCGCCTGCTGACCCAGAGCAGCCGCATTGCCGTCCGCAACGGCGACCTGCCCTATTTCGGTCTCTGAGCCTTAAAACGCAGGGTTTGCGCGCATAGGCGCGCTTCCGGCAAACGACGCCTTCGACGTTTGAACAAATGGCCCCGGTTTCCGGGGCCATTTTCGTTTGCGCGCGGCAAGCCGTCCTTACCCAACATCTGCGACAAATCAGCCCGAACGGCAATCTGAAGTAATAATGCGTTGCCTACTGGCATATCGCATACAAAAATGTCGTCAGCGCCCCGTCGAAGAAATAAGGGCGCGCTGGGGAGACGGCCTTGCGCCACGGGGACAGGCAGCCCGATCGATCAGGGAACATGGATGCATCCCATGACTTCCCTTTGCTGCGCATAGCAAATCCACAATTGGCCGAAAGAAGCGGGTGCCGCGCCAGCGGACCGGCCTTACAATTCTACCTGATGGGCGTTCGGAGAAGACAGCCGCAGCGACGTTAAATACAACAAAGGGAAGCCGACCAAGAACGGCGCAACCATAAATCGATGGGAGTGAAGCACATGAATCACACTGCACAAACGGCATTGGGCGCAATTGCTGCCATGTGCGCGGTCGGGATCTGCGTTCCAGCCAGCGCGGCATGGGAGCCGGTGCGTCCCGTCGAGTTCATCGTTCCCGCCGGCACCGGCGGCGGGGCCGATCAGATGGCGCGGACGATCCAGGGCATCGTCACCAAGCACAATCTGATGAAGCAGCCGATGGTCGTCATCAACAAGTCCGGCGGCGCCGGCGGCGAAGGCTTCCTCGACCTCAAGGGCTCCGGCGGCAACCCGCACAAGATCATCATCACCCTCTCCAACCTCTTCACCACCCCGCTCGCCACCGGTATCCCGTTCAACTGGAAGGATCTCACGCCGGTTGCCATGCTGGCGCTTGACGAGTTCGTGCTCTGGGTGAACGCGGAGAAGCCGTACAAGACGGCGAAAGAGTATGTCGACGCCGTGAAGGCCGCGCCCGCGGGCTCGATGAAGATGGGCGGCACCGGCTCAAAGCAGGAAGACCAGATCATCACGGTCGGGGTCGAGAAGAGCACCGGCAGCAAGTTCACCTACATCCCCTATAAGGGCGGCGGCGAAGTCGCCGTTCAGCTGGTCGGCAACCACGTCGATTCGACCGTCAACAATCCGATCGAGGCGGTGGCGCAATGGCGCGGCGGCAAGCTGCGTCCGCTCTGCGTGTTCGACGCCCAGCCGATGGCCTATGACGAACAGATCGCGGACGGCAAGAGCTGGAAGGACATTCCGACCTGCAAGTCGCAGGGCCTCGACCTGGAATATCTGATGCTGCGCGGCATCTTCATGTCGCCGCGGGCGACCAAGGATCAGGTCGAATATTACGTCGAGCTGTTCAAGAAAGTCCGCGCCACGCCGGAATGGCAGGACTTCATGAAGAGCGGCGCATTCAACACGACCTTCCTGACGGGGCCTGACTACGCCAAGTGGGTCGAGACCGAGGAAAAGCGCCACGAGACGCTGATGAAGGATGCGGGCTTCCTCGCCTCCGCCGGCAACTGATCGAGACGCCGGCCGTAGCCGGGGTCGCAACGCAGACGCCGGGCCTTGTATGACCACAGGCCCGGCAGCGGATGGAGTTTTGATGACGACAGGCAGTTCGAGCAATCCCGGCCCGGCCCACAGGCTGGTGGAGGCAGGCGTCACATTGCTGATCGCCCTCTTCGGGGTGATCGTGATCATCGGCAGCGTGAAGGCCGGCATCAACTGGGGCGCGGAAGGCCCGCGCGCCGGCTTCTTTCCATTCTACATCGGCATCTTCATCGTCGCCTCGAGCGCGATCAACTTGTGGAACGGGCTGCGCGAGGACAATGACGAGCTGTTCGCCGAATGGGGCCAGCTTCGCCAGGTCATGAGCGTCGTCGTTCCGACCGCGATCTATGTCGGCGCCATGCCGTTCACGGGGCTGTACCTTGCCTCGATCGTCTTCATCGGATGGTTCATGCGCTGGCTCGGCAAGTACCCGTGGCTCACCGTGCTGGCAGTCGCGCTCGGCATGCCCATTGTCACCTATCTGATTTTCGAGCGCTGGTTCCTGGTCCCGCTACCAAAGGGGCCGGTCGAAGAGTGGCTCGGTCTGTAATTTAATCGCAAGGTTGGGATCACGGGGATGGAAGAACTCGTCAATCTTTTTCACGGCTTTGCGGTCGCGCTGCAGCCTTTCAACATCATGGTCATGATCGTCGGCATCGTGCTCGGCGTCCTGATCGGCGTGCTGCCGGGCCTCGGCGGCGCCAACGGCGTCGCCATCCTGTTGCCGCTGACCTTCAGCATGTCGCCGACCTCGGCGATCATCATGCTGTCGTGCATCTATTGGGGTGCACTGTTCGGCGGCGCCATCACCTCCATCCTGTTCAACATACCGGGCGAACCATGGTCGGTCGCAACGACGTTTGACGGCTACCCGATGGCGCAAAAGGGCAAGGCCGGCGAAGCGTTGACGGCCGCCTTCACCTCCTCGTTCGTCGGCGCGCTGTTTGCCGTTCTCATGATCACGCTGGTGGCGCCGCTGGTTGCGAGCTTTGCGCTGCAATTCGGACCGGCGGAAAAATTCGCCGTCTATTTCCTGGCATTCTGCAGTTTCGTCGGCCTAAGCAAGGAGCCGCCGTTCAAGACCATAGCGGCGATGATGATCGGCTTTGCGCTCGCCGCCGTCGGGCTCGATTCCATCACAGGACAATTGCGCCTGACGTTCGGCATCACCCATCTGCTCAACGGCTTCGACTTCCTGATCGCCGTGATCGGCCTGTTCGGCATCGGCGAGATTCTCTTGACGATGGAGGAAGGGCTCGCCTTCCGCGGCGGCAGCGCCAAGATCAATCTGCGCGTGGTGCTGCAGACCTGGAAGGAGTTGCCGGCCTACTGGGTCACCTCGCTGCGCTCCTGTCTGATTGGCTGCTGGATGGGCATCACGCCGGCCGGCGCAACGCCCGCCTCGTTCATGAGCTACGGCATCGCCAAGCGCGTCGCCAAGAACGGAGCCAATTTCGGCAAGGGAGAGATCGAAGGCGTGGTCGCGCCGGAGACCGCGGCGCATGCCGCCGGCACCGCGGCGCTGCTGCCGATGCTTTCGCTCGGCGTACCCGGCTCGCCGACCGCAGCCGTGCTGCTCGGCGGCCTCCTGATCTGGGGCCTGCAGCCGGGGCCGATGCTGTTCGTCGAGCAGAAGGAGTTCGTCTGGGGCCTGATCGCCTCGATGTATCTCGGCAATATCGTCGGCCTGCTCGTGGTGTTGACCTGCGTGCCGGTCTTCGCCGCGATCCTGCGCGTGCCCTTCTCAATCATCGCGCCGCTGATCCTGGTGCTATGCGCGATCGGCGCCTATTCAGTCCACAGCTCGACGTTCGACGTGATGCTGATGCTGGTGTTCGGCGTGATCGGCTATTTGCTCAAGAAGTGCAATTATCCGCTCGCCCCGCTGGTGCTGGCGATCGTGCTCGGCGACAAGGCGGAAGAAGCCTTCCGGCAGTCACTGCTGGGATCCCAGGGCTCGCTCGGCATCTTCTTCTCCAACACCCTGGTCAGCACCATCATGGTCCTTGGATTGATCGCGCTGTTCTGGTCGGCCATCCAGCAAGGCTATAGCCGCCTGCGCGGCGCGGTGGCCTGAGAGGGCGGCCATTACTGCTGTAAAATCAACTATATTCTCGTTTTCCATAAGGGCCGTGTCAGCGCACACGGTCCTTTTTCTTTCGCCCCTGCAGCATCTCCCGTGGGCTGATGAATTGTGCTAATCCCGCAAGATTCCGCTTGTCTACTGGCATAACATATACCAAACTCCGCCCTTGAGCTGTCGGCTAACAGATAGAACAGCCTTTGGAGGGAAGATGACGGACACAGTGCACGGAGCGGCAGCCCCCGCGGCAGCCCGCGTCAGCGACACCTACCGCTGGACGCAATTGGCCATCGGCGTCCTCGCGATGGTGATGATCGCCAACTATCAATATGGTTGGACTTTCTTCGTCCCCGACATTCAGAAGAAGTTCGGATGGGATCGTGCCTCGATCCAGTGGGCATTCACGCTCTTCGTGCTGTTCGAGACCTGGCTGGTGCCGGTCGAAGGATGGTTCGTCGATAAATACGGCCCGCGCATCGTCGTCCTGATCGGCGGCATTCTCTGCGCCATCGGCTGGGCCATCAACGCGCAGGCGACCACGCTCAACGGCTATTATCTCGGCATGATCGTCGCGGGCATCGGCGCCGGTGGCGTCTACGGCACCTGCGTCGGCAACGCGCTGAAATGGTTCCCCGACAAGCGCGGCCTTGCCGCCGGCATCACGGCCGCGGGCTTCGGCGCCGGCTCGGCGCTGACGGTCGCGCCGATCCAGGCGATGATCAAGGATTCCGGCTTCCAGACCACCTTCCTCTATTTCGGTCTCGGCCAGGGCCTCATCATCGTCATCCTCGCCTTCCTGATGTTCTCGCCAAAGTCCGGCCAGGTGCCGACGGTGCAGAATACCAGCGTGATCCAGAGCCGGCGCAACTATCAGCCGACCGAAGTGATCCGTCAGCCGATCTTCTGGCTGATGTATTTCATGTTCGTGATCGTCGGCGCCGGCGGATTGATGGTGACCGCCAACCTGAAGCCGATCGCCGTCGACTGGAAGGTCGACAGCGTGCCCGTGACGCTGATGGCGGTGACGATGACGGCGGTGACCTTCGCAGCCACCATCGACCGCGTCCTCAACGGCCTGACCCGCCCCTTCTTCGGCTGGATCTCCGACATGATCGGCCGCGAGAACACCATGTTCATCGCGTTCGGCATGGAAGGCATCGGCATCTGGGGCCTCTATATGCTGGGCCACGATCCGGTGTGGTTCGTGCTGCTGTCAGGCTTCGTGTTCTTCGCCTGGGGCGAGATCTACTCCCTCTTCCCGTCGACCTGCACGGACACCTTCGGCGCCAAGTTCGCAACCACCAATGCCGGCCTGCTCTACACGGCAAAGGGCACCGCGGCCCTCCTGGTGCCGGTCGCCAACTACATGCAGCAATCCTCGGGCACCTGGGACACCGTGTTCATCGTCGCAGCCGGCGCCAACATCCTGGCCTCGCTGCTCGCGATCGCGGTGCTCAAGCCCTGGCGCAAGGTGGTGGTCGCAAAGTCGGAAGCCACGGCCTGATACGGCCCATTCACGGCTCGAAAGAGACGCGCTCATCCCTCCGGGATGGGCGCGTTTTCTTTTCGCCGCGGCCAAACTGGTATACCTGGGTGAGTTTTGAGACACCAAACCGTCTAAGGCCATTTTCGTGTTCGCACGTACTTTCCAAAAAAACGTCAGTAATACTGCCTGTTTATCTTGTACTTCACGCCCGATTTCTATCAGGAAGCGTGTTGACAATTGGTATTATGTATACCACACTTACGGGTAATAATTCCCCAAAGGAGGTTGCCATGCAAGTCGGAGATATCCTGCGCAAGAAAGCCGCCCGTGTCGCAACGGTCCGCATGAACGAGACCGTCGCCATTGCCGCGCAACTGATGCGCTCCGGCAATATCAGCGCGCTGGTCGTCAAGGACGTCGTCCGCACCGAAGGCAACACCCCGGTCGGCATGTTCACCGAACGCGACGTGGTGCGGGCGATCGCCCAGTATGGCGCCGCCGGCGCCAACATGAAGGTCTCGCAGTTCGTCTCCGTGCAGCAGCTGATCTCCTGCACGCCGTCAGATACGCTCGAGCACGTTCGCCACGTGATGAACCGCGAGCATATCCGCCACCTCCCCGTCATCGACAATTACAGCCTGATCGGCGTCGTCAGCATGCGCGACATCTCGGCCGCATTCGATGAAGAGGCCACCGCCAAAGAGACCGTCTACGCCGCCTGACCGGCGCCCCGCACGCCGGTTCTCTCGCCGCCGCACGGCGCAGGAAGAACCGGCATCGCACCCGCAATATTCGGCTTAACTCCTGTCGCAAAACAGGCGCTGGCAAATCTGCGCCGGGGTAGTGGCGCGCCGGAAAACATCATCTGTGGAGGGCGCATGGCGCGCAACGTTCTGATCCTTGGGGCCTCGTATGGCTCGCTGCTGGCGACCAAGCTCTTGATGGCGGGTCACAACGTGACCCTGGTCTGCCGCAGGCAGACCGCAGAACTCATCAACCGCGGCGGCACCGAAGTTCGCATCAAGCTGCGCGACGACGCGACCCACCGCCCGATCTTCTCGCGCGATCTGCCCGGGATCCTGGATGCGGTCGAGCCCGCCAATGTCGATCCTTCCCGCTATGATCTGGTCGGCCTTGCGATGCAGGAGCCGCAATACGCAGCCCCTACGATGCGGCTCATGCTGATCAAGATCGCCGAGGCGAAGCTGCCCTGCCTTTCGATCATGAACATGCCGCCCCTGCCCTATCTCAAGCGCATCCCGGCGCTGGCCGAAATGGACCTCGAGAAAGCCTATACCAACGCCGCGGTGTGGGATCGGTTCGAGCCGGGTCTGGTTTCGCTCTGCTCCCCGGATCCGCAAGCCTTCCGTCCGCCGGAAGAGGCGGCGAATGTGCTCCACGTCGGCCTGCCGACAAACTTCAAGGCCGCGTCATTTGCCGATGAGAAGCACAATTTGCTGCTTCGGGAACTGGAAGCCGACATCGATGCCGTAAAGCTCGATGGACAAGACGTTCCGGTGAAGCTCAGGGTGTTCGATTCGATGTTCGTCCCTCTGGCGAAATGGTCGATGCTGCTCACGGGCAACTACCGCTGCATTACGCCCCACGAGCCGCGATCGATCCGCGACGCCGTGCATGGCGACATCAACCTCTCGCAGTCGATCTATGAGCATGTCGATGCCCTCGCCCAGCGCCTCGGCGCCGATCCCAGCGATCAGGTACCTTTCGATAAATATGCTAAGGCGGCGGAAAGTCTTCTCAGACCCTCCTCGGCGGCGCGCGCGGTCGCTGGCGGCGCACCGTTCATCGAGCGCGTCGACCTCCTCGTGAAGCTGATCTCGCATCAGCTTGGCATACCCAATGCCGAAATCGACCGCACGGTCCGGATCGTCAATCAGAAACTGAGCGAGAGCGCCGAGGCCATATCTGCTTGAACTGACCGGCTTAAAATTTGCCAAGCGCGGCTACACTCGCGTTCTCCTCGACAGCTTCGGCCGTGCTTTGAGAACGAGCCGGTCACGCTCGACAGGCATCATCATGCGGCTCATGCGGCGGTTTCCCTCCACAACGCCGGCATCACGCGGCCGGGGCGGACCTCCGGCGCCGATGCGGCGGCCCTCCTACCCGTCGAGCCTCTCCAGGAAATCCTCCACCCGCTCGAACGGCTTCTCATTTCCTTTATCGGCATAGATGACGCGATCGCCATCGCGCTCGAGCGATTTGGATTTCGATCCGGATTTGCGCAGCACGCCGGACAGATACCTCAACAGCGACAAGACGTTTTGCGCAATGATCCCGCACGACGTGACAGCCACTGCCTTTCGGTCCGGTCAAGGTCGCTATCTGCGGAATCGCCGTACATCCCGGCATGTGTGAACGTGAGCGCAACGGTTCCTTGAGAAATCCGGGCCGCTTCGGATTTCCTGTCTTGCCACACGTTGCACGTGGTGTTCTCATATTAGTGCTAGCTTAGATTGAGTCGGCGCTCCTGTGCGCCGTCACCCCAAACAAGGCCGGTGTGGCGCCGCGCGTCGAACCATCGATCCTGCGCAATTCGCTTGGGACTTGGAGTATGCGGGCAGAGCTTGTTCGAGAGCACTTTGTTTTTGCGGCTGACATCCTCTTTCGCAAACAACGCCGACGAGGCGTGCGACAGCCGTTTGGACATGCGCCGTTGAAATGGCAGCGGCTACCTTGGTTTGCGCTGCCAGTGACCGTAGGGCTCGGCTGCAGCGCGCCGGCGGCAGCCCAGACGCCGCTCGCCACGACCAACGAGCCGGCGACATGGATCGGCGGCACGGGTACAAACCAGTGGAATAATCAAAACAACTGGCAAACCCAGTCGGGCGGCCATGCTGTACCGCTCCTGATTGCGAACTTCACTAATCTGGCTACGGTGGCCAACAGGACGGTCCGCGATCAAAACAATCAATCGATAGGCACGCTCAATTTCACTGCGCCAGGTTACGTCCTGAGCCTGGAAAACGGCAATATTTTTACCGTCCATGGCACCGGCTTCGTGATCAACGATCCTGCCAACAGGCCGATTGTCAACGTCGGCGTCATCCACGGCGGCACCATCACGTTCACCAACGCATCGACCGGCGACGTGGCGAAGTTCGTGATCGCGTCGGATGGCACTCTGGACATGTCAGGTCGTTCGACGCAAACAGGGATGACGGCGGGTGCGATTGACAACGCCGGCAGGATCATTGTCGCCAACAGCAATGCCAATAGCGTGGGCAACGAGCTCACCGTCTTCGGGACCTATAATGGGCTTGGAGGTTCGCTTTACCTGAGAACCGACCTCGGATCCGACAATTCGCTGTCCGACAAGCTCATCATCGGTGGCGGCAAGCCTGTCAATGCCGCCGACGGCCCGGCCCAAGGCATTGGCAACACCCTTCTGCGCATCGTCCCGGGTCCGAACAGCCCCGGCGCCTACACGACGGCGAATGGCATCCTTGTAGTCGAAGCGGTCAACGGCGGTACGACGGCCGAGAGCGCTTTCACGCTCGCCGGCGAAGTGCGCGCCGGATTCTACGATTATCGTCTCTACCGAGGCGGCTTTAACGGTAGCAGTCCGAATGACTGGTTTTTGCGCTCGACTTTCAACGGAGGGAACGGAAACGGCGGCAACGGCAATGGAGGTGGTAACGGCGGCAACGGCAACGGCGGCAACGGGCCGATCACGCCACCGGACGAACTGCCACCGGACGTGCTGCCGGAAGATATACCGCCGGTCCTGCCACCAGGTGTCTACCCAATCATCGGGCCGGAGATCGCTACCTATGGCGCAGTACAGCCGACGGCCCGGCAGCTTGGGCTAACCACGCTCGGCAACCTGCATGAGCGCATCGGCGACACCCTTGCGATCGCAAACGCTGGCGCGCGCGGCGGCGCCTGGACGAACAATCCAGGTTGGGCCCGCGGCTTCGGCGAGCAGATCAACAATCGGTATCGCGCCTTCGCCGACCCCCGCACCAATGGCCAGGTGGCCGGTTTCCAGAGCGGCAGCGACCTGTGGCGCGGCAGCTTGTTGCCGGGTCACCGCGACGCCGCCGGCATCTACTTCGCCTACGCCAATGCCAACGTTGGCGTGAACGGCCTCGTCACCAACGAAACAGCGACCAGCTATGTGCTCCGCAAGACGGGGAGCCTCACCCTCAATGGTTGGTCCGGCGGGGCATACTGGACGCATTACGGTCCAGCCGGCTGGTATCTTGACGCCGTATTACAGGCGACAGCCTATCAAGGCACAGCATCGACCATATTCGCCAACCTCCCGGCCAAAGGCTTCGGCTTGGTCTCCTCGCTCGAGGCCGGCTATCCGGTCCCGGTGCCGACACTCGGGCCGGGCTTTGTGCTGGAGCCGCAGGGCCAGGTGGTCTGGCAGCACGTGTCGTTTAACGGCGCCAATGACGGACTAGGCAACGTGGCCCTCGGCTCGACATCAGGCGCGAGCGGGCGACTCGGTCTGCGCGGTCGATGGACGATTGTCAGCAACGGCGGACTGGTCTGGCAGCCGTATGTCCGCGCCAACCTCTGGCGCGACTGGGGCGCGCGAGCGACCACCACGTTTTCCAGCGTCGACCGGGTTCCATTGCTGGAGCAAGGGACGCGACTTGACCTGAGCGCGGGCGTGACCGCGAAGATCAAGCTGGGGTTAAGCCTTTATGCTCAGGCGGGCTACCAGTTCGCAGTCGCCGACACCGATGGCCACAAGCGCGATGGCATCCGGGGTGATCTTGGTCTGCGCTACTCGTGGTAACAGCGTTAGCATCGCTAACAGGCGTTCGACCGCGCTCCTACTCATCCAGCCTCTCCAGGAAATCCTCGACCCGCTCAAACGGCCTCCCGTTTCCCTTGCCGGCATAGACGACGCGATCGCCATCGCGCTCGATCGATTTCGACTTCGATCTGGATTTGCGGAGCCGGCCGGGCAGGAATGTCGCAGCGACGGCCTCCGGTCCGACGTCGAGCCTCACGATACCCCGCCGCCTGCAATCGAGCCTGAGCCTTGCGGATGCAAAGAAATCGCGCGCCTCCTGCGGCAGCCGGCCGAAACGGCGCGCGGTCTCTTCTTCCAGCTCCTCCAGATCGTCTTCGTCCCGGCACCTTGCGACGCGACCATAGATTTCGAGCCGGACGGCTTCCGACTGCACGTAGCCCGCCGGCAGCATGTCCGCGAGCGGCAGATTCAGATCGGGCACCCAGAAATCGGCTGTCCTGTCGTCGGTCCTTTCCGAAGCCCGTTTCAGAAGGTGGCTGTAGAGCACGGGTCCGAAGACCTGCACATGGCCCGACTGCCGCTCCGAGAACAGGTCACCTGCTCCTCTGAGGTCGAGATCTCGCTCGCTGATCGCAAAGCCAGCGCCGGGCCTGCTGAATTCTTCAAGAACGGCCAGACGCTTTTCGGATTGTTCCGCATTCGACTCGGTCAGCAAATGTGCGAAGGCCCGCGTTCCGCCTCGGCCCACCCGCCCCCTGAGCTGATGGAGTTGCGACAGACCGAACTTTTCCGGCCAGCAGACCACGATGGTGTTCGCCCGGGGAATGTCGAGGCCGCTCTCCACGATATTGGTCGCCAGGAGAACATCCGCCTCGCCTTCGACGAAGCTCATCATCCGGTCGTCGATCTCGTCGGCCGGCAATTTGCCGTGAAGACAGACGATGCGCAGATCATGGGCTGCCGACTGCACCCGCGCCAACATCGGCTCCAGGTCCTGGATGCGCGGGCAAATCAGGAAGCTCTGTCCGTGACGCCGCTGCTCGCGCAGCAACGCAGCGACGATGGCTGCGTCCGAGAGCGGGGCGACCTTGGTGACGATCGGCAGCCGGTGAACCGGCGGTGTTGCGATGACGCTGAGGTCCCTGAAGCCCGCAAGACCTGCCGCAAGCGTGCGCGGTATCGGCGTCGCGCTCATCCAAAGCGTGTGGACGCCCTTCGCCAGGCCCGAGAGCTTTGCCTTCTCCGCCGCTCCGAAGTGCTGCTCCTCGTCGATGATGACAAGCCCGAGGTCGGCGAACCTCATGTCCTTCGAAGCAAGCGCCTGCGTGCCCACCACGACCTTCAGCTTGCCGCGGCGCAGGCCTTCCTTCGTCTCCCTCGTTTCCGAAGCCGACGTGGCCCGCGACAGGCTTCCCACCTCGATGCCGAGCGGACCGAAACGCTTGCGGAAGGTCGCGACGTGCTGCCTGGCCAAAACGGTGGTCGGCACGGCGATGGCGACCTGTTTCCCCGACAGCGCCACGGCCGCGGCCGCCCGCAAGGCGACCTCGGTCTTGCCGAAGCCGACGTCGCCGCAGACGACCCGATCCATCGGATGGCCGGATGCGAGATCGGCCAGGACGTCCTGGATCGCCTTTGCCTGGTCGATCGTCGTGAAATAGGGAAAGCGTGCGACGAACCTCTCATAGGCGGCGCCCGGAGCGACCAGCTTGGGCGCGCGCCGGCGGCGTCGCTGGGCGATATGCTTGGCAAGGTCCTTGGCCGCGATCTGGATTTCCCGCTCGGCCTCGCCGCGCCGCTGCCACCACGTGCTCCCGTCCGCCTTGTCCAGCGTCAGCTTGCCGGGTTCGGCCGCGTAAGGCCAGATCAGCGCGAGATCGGCCGGCGGAACGAGAACGGCATCGTCCCCCGCGAACTCGAGCCTGATCATCTCGCGCGATACCCCTTTCCCCATGTTCAGGGCCTGCAAGCCATCCAGCAAGGCCCGCCCGCGCTGGAGGTGAACGACGACCGTCCCTCGCTCCGGCACCTCCGGATGATCGAAAGCCGCCGTCCAGGCTCGGGCCATCGGCTGCGGGTGATGCGCTCTGCTGCCAAGCACGTCGGACGCCGTCACGATGACAGGAGGTTTCCGGCCAGAGCCGGCGAAGCCGGCGTCGAAGTCGGCCAACAGCGCGCCCTCGCGACTTCGGCTTGAAATCGCCTCGTCCCAGCCGGCGAAACGCTCCGCCTTGATCCCGCTCATGCGCTCCATCGCACGCAGGTCGTCCTCCACCGCCGCGACAAAGAGCAGCCGCGATCCGGCGGCCTGCGTATCGGCGACAAACGCGCGGAGCGCCTTCCTCGGCGCCGCCATCTTCGAGAAGTCGGGGGTCGCTACAAAACCGGCCTTGCGAGGCAGCACGGTCATGCGCTTCGCCAGCTTGTTCCAGTCCCCTCGCCCCAGATATTCGCGTTTCACTTCCCTGCGACCGGCGGCTTCCTCGATGGTACTCAGCCAGCCATCGGCATGAACAGGAATTCCTGCGTCCGCGATCCATCGCGCGCGACTGCAGTAATCCGACAGCATCGCTCGCTGTGCCCGCCTGCCTGCCAATGCGAGGCGCTCGGACATCGGATCGACGAGCAGCTCCTTGGCCTCGAACAGGACGCCGTGCTCTACCGGGTCGACGGCGACGATTTTGCGGATCGTCCCACCGGAATGCTCGATTCGAAACGGACCAAGACTGCCCGCCGGAAAAATCTCGAAAGTCTTGCCGTGAAAGAGTGCCGTACCTGGATATTCCGCCTCTTCGTCGAGATCGTATCCGAGAGCCTCCAGACGGGTCTTGAGATCCTGCTCGGCATGGTTCGCCCCCACCTTCAGGCTGATGCTGAGGCGCCCCCAGCTCGCGGGCAACGGCAGCCGCTCCATGATCGCCTCTGCCGTCGACACCAGGAAGACGGGCTTCTTCGTTTTGGCAAGGCGCCGCAGCACCGAACTCCGCCTGCCGGCAATCTCGCGAGACGGCTCCAGTCCATCGAACGGCAAGGTGTTCAATCTCGGGAACACCAGCATGTCGAGCGAAGGATCGAGCGAATGGAGCACGCTACCGAGCCGCTCCGCCCGGTTCTCGTTTTCGGCCAGGAATACGATGCCTTTGCGGCCGGACTTCCTCCATTCTTCGAGGAGATGGAGCGCCAACATGCCGAGCGGCGAGGAAGAAGAGACCGCAGAACGCTGTGAACCCTTGCTTTTCTTCATTGCGCCGGCAGCACCGGCCTTTTTGGCTTTTCGCACTTAATATCCATCATCGTTTTGGAGAACGCAGTCGGCCGGACCAAAGCTCGATATTTGGCAACCCTGCAAGGGCTTCGTTGTTCTCTCGCGGCCGAAACGGTTGGAGCCGGACGGGCAATCAAGGAGGATGTGCGGAGAATGCGGCAGAGCTCGGTCTTCGACCTGCTCGGATGTTCATCCCCTGCTTTCCATGACTTCATGAGATCACGGGGTCGCCGCTCAGGGCCTCCGACGCAGTTCGTCATGGGGCAAGTGCCGATGGGCGCGTCATGCGGCCGGCGCCTCGCGCTTCCCTACAAGTTCCGGCAGTAGCACGCTACCTGCCGGCCGAGTGATCCAATCCGCCGCGCGGCTCGTTTACCAGAGGCAAGTCCCCCCTTGAGCGGCACGATGGCACGTAGTTTCCCAGCAAATAGGCTACTGTCACCAGCACGGCGCTCGACGGTGGTGCTGCGGTCGAGCCGGCTACGGAGATTCGGAAGCGAAAGGCCCAGGTTGACGGTGGAATGGGCGGCATTGATCGGACGCGTCGCGGAAGGTGACCGCGAGGCGTTCCGGCACCTGTTCGAGCATTTTGCCCCTCGCGTGAAGGGCATCATGATGAAGGGCGGGGCCAGCAGCGATGATGCTGAAGAAATCGCGCAGGAGACCCTGCTTGCGGTGTGGCGGAAGGCTGCGCAGTTCGATCCCGTCTCCGCGGGCGCATCGGCCTGGATCTATACGATCGCCCGCAACCTGCGGATCGACCGGGTACGGCGGGGCGCCCGCGCCGGCCCCATCGATCAAGCGGCCGAGCTCGACTACCTCGTCGACCCCGCCGAATCGGCGGATGACGTCATGGCGCGGAATGACGAGGGGGAGCGCGTCGCCCGTGCCCTGTCGAGCCTCTCCGAGGAGCAATCCATGGCGATCCGGCTGTCGTTCATAGAAGAGCGCCCGCATCCGGAGATCGCAAACGTGCTGGGGATTCCCTTGGGGACAGTGAAATCCAGGATCAGACTGGCCATGAACCGGCTGAGAGCCCTGTTGGACGAACCGAAATGAGCGTGACGCACCATCCCTCTCCGGAATTGCTGGCCGCTTTCGCGGCCGGAACACTTGACGCGGGCGAGCACCTCGTGGTCGCCGTTCATGCATCGGGCTGCCCATCGTGCCGACGGCTCATCCAGGCCGTCGAAGCCATCGGCGGCTCGACGCTGGAGGCCATCGAGCCCGTCAATATGAAGGCCGGTGCATTCGAGGCGGTGATGGCCAAGCTTGATCGACCATCGCTGCAGCCCGCATCGCCGGCTGAGAGTTCCGCTAATGACGACCTGCCGAAAATCCTGAGGCACTATCGCATCGGACGCCGCCGGCGCGTGGCCCCCGGCGTCAGCATGCGCCCCATCGAGTTGCCGGGCCCGTCAAGGTCGCGCGCATTCCTGCTGCGGTCCAACCCCGGCACGCATATGCTCGAGCATACCCATACCGGGACTGAGCTGACATGCGTCTTGCAGGGCAGCTTCAGCCATGAGGGCGGCTGGTTCGGCCCTGGCGACTTCGACTTCGGCGACGAGACGCTGGATCATCAACCCCTCGTCGGCGGCGAGGAGCCCTGCCTTTGCCTTGTCGCGATGACCGGCGATCTGCGCATCAACGGCTTCTTCGGTCGGCTGATCAGCCCTTTCATCCGACTGTGATCCGCGCATTGTCGGCGATGGTGACCGTGACAAAAGGTCCGGTCTCCCGCGCCAGTGATCCACCCGCCCGGCCGCATCGTTTCCCGGACGAGAGCAACGTCTCAACACGGGGACATCGATGACAACGGGTATTGCAGCGGCTACAGAGCGCAGGAATCATCTTTCGCGTCTGATTGCACGAGCCGCACAAGGCGAAGACGCTGCATTCTCGGAGCTCTATGCGTCGACCCACCGGAAGATGCGCAAGACCATCAACGCCGTTTGCCCACCCGGCGTCGAGATCGAGGACATTCTCCAGGATGCATATGTCAAGATTTGGCGGAACGCACCGCACTTCAGTCCCGATCGATCCTCTCCAATCAGCTGGATGACCGTGATCGCCCGCAACACCGCGATCGACGCGCTTCGTCTCAAATCGCTTCCAACCCTTGATCTCGACCTCGCCATGCTGGTGGCGGCGCCGACGCCGGATAGGGCCGACGAATTCGACTACGAGCGCGCGCGGCCGATCGCCGCGAAGGCGATCCGCCGGCTCCCGGACGACCGCCAGGCCCTGCTATCGCTCGCCTATATCGACGGTGAAAGCCGGCAATCGCTGTCGGAACGTTTTGGCGTGCCGGTCAGCACCATCAAGACCTGGTTGCGGCGGGCGTTGGAGCGGGTTCGCACCGATTGCGCGACGTTCGGCGAGAGCCAGGCGGCGTGAGCCGCTGATCATGCGGCGCTATAAAGGAGCCGCCGTTCGACAGAACGTATGCCCCTGCGGTTTCCAACGTTCAGCTCTAATTGAGACGGACGACTGCGAAATTGAGGATGGACGCAAAGCCGACCCAGATCGCGTACGGAATGAACAGCGCGGCGGCAAACCTGTCCTCGGACCATTGCGGTGCAATGAAACCGAGGATCGCGACAAACAGCATCAAAATGACGGCAAGCGCCACGTCCGGCCGGTGCGCGGTAAAGAAGATGGGCGACCACAGGAAATTGAGCGCCATCTGCGCCCACCATAGCGCCATCGCCGTGGTGTCGCCGCCACGCTCAAAGGTTCGCCAACCCGCGATCGCCACCATTATATAGATGATCGACCAAACGGGAGCGAATATCCAGTTTGGCGGGTTGAACCACGGCTTGGCGAGCGCCGCATACCAACTTCCAGGCGGATTCAGCAGACCGATCGCAAAGCCGGTGCCGACAACGAGAACGACAAACAGCGCTAGCCGCAAATTCCGCATCGGTGCTCCTGCTCCTTATCTGCCGATAACGCCGAACGAGCGGCGGTGGATCAGTTCAGCAAAGGCAATCCCGGCGGCAAGTTCTGCATGGCTTGCTTTCTGCTGTGGGGCGCCGCCAAGGCCGGAGTGTGCCTGGGACACTGCCCTCTTCCAGAGGTCTAAAAATCGCGGTTCGGCCCCGACGGGGGCTCGATTCGTGCGGCCTTTTCAATCTATGATTGCCTATGTGACTGCTGGCGCCCGACAACGGGCGCCGATGGGAGGCTGTCAATGCATCTGCGAGTGGTGGCCATTGCCGCGCTGGTCGCGGGGTTTCAGTACGTCGCTGGATACAACGCGCCGATTGGTGCGGCCGACGGCCAAGATCAGCAGGAAGCCTGGCCGACGAAATCCTGGCCGGTTTCGACTCCCGAGCAGCAAGGCATGGACTCAGCCAGCCTTGCCCGGCTGATCGAGACCGTCGGCACCTACAAGCAAGACAGCCTTATGGTCGTCCGCCACGGCAAGATCGTGGCTGAAGCCTACTATGCTCCCTACGTCGCCGGCATCAGCCACGATCTGAGATCGGTGACCAAGAGCGTGGTCGGCACGCTGACCGCGATCCAGTTGCAGAAGGGCAACCTCGATAGCGTCGACCATCCGGTCGTCGATCTGTTTTCCGACAAGGAAATCAAGAATGTCGACGATCGAAAGAAGGCGATGACGGTACAGAGCCTGCTCGACATGACCTCGGGCATGGAGTGGGTGGAGAGATTCTATACCCCCGACGAGACGCTGATGCGGATGTACAAGAGCCCCGATCGTACGGGCTTCGTGCTCGACCAGCCGATGGCCGCCGCGCCCGGCGCCAAGTTCAACTACAATGGCGGTAACCCTTATCTGTTGTCCGCGCTGATCAACAAGAAGTCCGGGCAGAACGCGTTCGATTTCGCAAAGAAGGAGCTGTTCGAACCGCTCGGCATCAAGAGCGCCAAATGGGGCGCCGTCGATGCGCAGGGCGTGACGATTGGCGAAGCCGGCCTTTTTCTTTCACCGCATGACATGGCGAGATTTGGCTACCTCTACCTGCGCAACGGAATGTGGGAGGGCAAGCAGATCATTCCCGCCTCATGGGTCGAACGGTCCAAAGACGGAAAGATTTCCGCGGTCGGTGGATTTCAGTATGCAAACCTGTGGTGGTCGCTTCCCGACAAGGGAGCCTACATGGCGCGCGGCCGTCATTCGCAGCTGATCCTCGTCCTGCCGAAACTGGATATCGTCGCCGTCATGACGGGCGTCTTGCGGGATAACGAGTTCTACTCGGTCTCCGGGCTGATTGACGATATTGCCAGGGCCGTCAAATCCGACAAGCCGTTGCCCGCCGATCCCATCGCAGCGGCATTGCTGACCAACGCGATACAGCTGGCCGCGACAGAAAGGCCGTCTGCGATCGGCGGTACATCGGAACTGGTCAAGACAGTTTCGGGAAAGACGTACCAGTTTTCCGATAACGTGATGCGCGTGAAGAACTTCACGTTGAATTTTCTTGATTCGGATTCGTCATGGGTGATCACGACCTACACCGACAAGCCGGAGCGTTCCACCGAACGATTTACCGGGCTGTTCGGGCTTGATGGACGCTACCGCAAGAGTCCCCCTGCACTCTACGGGATCAATGCCGCCAAGGGACGCTGGATCAACGAACGCACCTTTGCGTTGGAGCGGCGGATTCTCGGACGCGGGGAAATCCAGACCTGGTCGCTGACCTTCGACGGCGACAAGGTGACGGTCAACTTTGAAAACACCGACGGGTTCAAGGCGGAACTGCACGGCGAGATGAGCGAATGAAGGGCAGCCGGCCGCCGTCCGATCTTCGGTGGCCAAACGCAAGCCGCTGTTTTCCTCCCCAGCGGACACGGCTTCCCGGCGATCCGTAACACTCTCCGGCCGGGTATATCGTCAGCGCCATTGGACTCTTTCAGTCCTGGGAAATGTCGAGGCACCCACGAGCGCGCAAAATAGTCGGCCGATGCCTTTTTGGTACGCATGACGACCACGAGCCGGGCACCTCATTTCCGACAAGCAGCAGAAGCAGACTCATGCACCGCCGCAAACGGCGATTTGTCTCCGGAGCCCTGGCGAATTCGGCACGGGCCCCCTTGCGCACGATACGCTGCGAGTGGTCAACTCGCTGATCGGAATATTCCTGCACTGTCGGAGAAGACGTGATGCTCAAGAAGATTGCGATCGTGGCCGGGCTGGGACTGGCACTCTCCGCCGCGGCGGAGGCCCAGACACTGCGCAAGGGTGGCACCATTCGCATGACCGCGCCCTACGGCTCCAGTTTCTCCAGCATGGACATTCATACGACGCAGCGCGCCCAGGACGAGATATTCGCCAAAGGCCTGCATCGCTCGCTCTACATCTGGGATTCCGCCGAGGGCAAGCCGGTTCCGGAGCTTGCCAGGGAGGCGACCGTCTCGGGCGGAGGTCTCGTTTACACCTTCAAGCTGCGTGACGACGCCTATTTCCATCACGGCCGCAAGATGACGGCCGACGACGTCATCTGGAGCTTCAACCGCATCATGGACGGCACCAAGGCCTACCCGGGCGCACGTTTCGTCCGCGTGATCGAGGGCGCTGCCGCGGTCGAAAAGGGCGAGGCAAAAGAGATCTCCGGTCTGAAGAAGATCGACGACTTCACGCTCGAAATGAAGCTGACCGAGAAAGTCGACCCGGGCTTCTATTTCTTCAACGCGCTGACTTCGATCTATCCCGCCGACGAGGGCGCCAAGGAGAGCTTCATCCAGAAGCCGATTGGCCTTGGGCCATTCAAGTTTGTCGAGCATGTGCCGGGATCGCGCGTCGTCCTCGAGCGCTGGGACCGCTTCTACAAGCCCGGAAAGCCGTATGCCGACAGGCTCATCGTCTCGGTCATGGGCGAAGCCGCGGCGCGCGACGTCGCCTTCCGCAACAAGGAGATCGACACCTCGGTGCTGGGGCCTGCGCAATATGTTGCCTATCAGGCCGACCCCAACCTCAAGGGCACGATCGCCGAGGTCGCCGAGGTCTTCACGCGTCACATGGGGATGAATCCCAATTTCAAACCGTTCGCCGACAAGCGGGTCCGGCAGGCGATCAACCATGCGATCGATACCGATCTGATCATCAGCAAGCTGGTCAAGGGCAAGGCCTATCGCGCCACAAGCTGGCTGCCTCTGACGTCAACCTCACCACTCTACGACAAGACCATGAAGCCCTACGCCTTCGATCCCGCGAAAGCGAAGCAGTTGCTGGCAGACGCCGGCTATCCCACCGGCTTCGAATTCGAGTGGACGACCAGCCAGAATGAAAGCTGGGGCCTGCCGATCGTCGAGGCCATTATTCCGATGCTGGACAGAGTAGGCATCAAGGTGAAGGTCAAGCAGGTCGAGACCGCGGTGCTGGCGGAGGTCCTTCGCAAGGGCGAGTTCCAGGCCTACGTCTATTCCATGGCGACCGGCCCGGATCCCCAGGCGGCGCTCAAATGCTTCTACTCATCGACACCGCAATCAGCCTGCAACTACACGACCTTCAAGAACGCGGATTTCGACAAGATGATCGACGAGGCCGGGCAGACCGACGACGCTGCCAAGCGCAACCAACTGCTGCAAAAGGCCAATGCCCTGCTCTATGACGAAGCGCCGGTCTGGTTCTTCAACTACAACAAGGCGGTCATGGCGGTGCAGCCGTGGCTCAAGGGCGTTCAGTTGAATGCGACGGAACTGACCCATCAGAACGTCGAAGACCTCTGGGTCGACGAGACCTCGCCCGCCAAGTGACGCGCTCTCGCCCTCCCTGCATCGCAACATGATGGAGGGAGGGAGGAACAATTCCAATGCTCTCGTTTGCGATCCGTCGTCTCCTGCAAACCGTTCCGACCGTGCTGGCCGTCGTGCTGGTGATCTTTGTGCTGTTCAGCGTCGTTCCGGGCAGCATCGCATCGAGCATGAGCGACGACGGCCGGGGTGCGGCGGATCCGCAGGTCGTGGAGCGCATGAAAAAGCAACTCGGCCTCGACGATCCCGTCTATGTTCGCTTCGGCGCCTACATTGGCAAGCTCGCGATGGGTGATTTCGGGACCTCGTTCCGGACGCGCGAGCCGGTGACGACCATGATCGCCAAACGGATGTGGCCAACGCTGCAATTGATATTCGCAGCGATGATGTTTGCGATCGTGATCGGCGTACCGCTCGGCTTCGTCGCGGCATTGCAGCCGGGCAGCATCGTCGATACGCTTTCGATGGTCCTGGCGGTGTCAGGTCTCTCCATGGCCAAATTCTGGCTCGGGCTGCTGCTGATGTACCTGTTCGCACTGAAACTCGGCTGGCTGCCGAGCTTCGGCTATGGCGATGGCGGGCTCAAATACCTGATCCTGCCTGCCGTGACGCTCGGTGTCTCGCCGATGGCGCTGCTGGCGCGGACGACGCGGGCCGCGGTCCTCGAGATCATGACCGCGGATTTTGTCCGGACGGCGCGCTCGAAGGGCATGAGCGAGACCCGGCTCGTGAAGTGGCATGTGATGCGCAATGCGCTCGTCCTCATCCTCACGACGATCGGCCTGCAGTTCGGCGCGTTGATGGGACAGGCGGTCGTCGTCGAGAAATTGTTCTCCTGGCCCGGCATCGGCTCGCTGCTCGTCGACAGCGTCCTGCAGCGCGACATTCCCGCCGTCCAGGGCTGCATCCTCGTGGTCGTGCTGTTCTTTCTGGCGATCAACATGCTGATCGACGTGCTCTATGCCGTGATCGATCCCAGGATCAGATACGCATGAGCGGCGGCCATTTCCATCACGCCGGCGCGCGACTGAGCGTGCCGCCTGCCGCGGCGGGGCGGCGGCGATGAAGCTAGGAACCAGTCTCGTCATCGGTGGGGCGTTGTTTGCCTTGGCGATCTTCGTCGGCCTGCTCGCGCCCTGGCTGGCGCACACGGATCCCGTCATGGATGCCAATCTCATGAATGCCGAAGAGCCGCCGAGCTGGATGTGGTGGTTCGGCACCGACGCGCAGGGCCGCGACATCTACTCCCGCGTCGTGTACGGGGCGCGCATCTCGCTGACGGTCGGCATCGTCTCGCAGCTCGTCAACAGCGTCATCGGCGTGACGCTGGGCCTGACCGCCGGCTATTGGGGCGGCTGGTGGGACGACTTCGTCAACGGGCTGACCAACCTCATGCTCGCGATCCCCTCGCTGATCTTCGCGCTTGCCATCATGGCAGTCCTTGGCCCCGGGCTGACGAGCCTGCTCATCGCGCTCGGGCTGACCAACTGGTCCTTCACCTGCCGGATCGCGCGGGCCTCGGTGCTGTCGCTCAAGAGCCAAGGCTATGTGCAGGCGGCAAGGGTGCTCGGTTACGGCGATGTGCGCATCATGTTCACGCAGCTCCTGCCGAACATGCTCGGACCCATCATTGTCATCGGCACGCTGGGCATGGGCAGCGCCGTCCTGGCCGAGGCCTCGTTGTCGTTCCTCGGCCTCGGAGTCCGGCCACCCTTTCCGAGCTGGGGCAGCATGCTGTCGGAGGCCCGCGACCAGATTACGACGGCGCCGTGGCTGTCGATCTTCCCCGGCCTCGCCATATTCCTGACGGTGCTCGGCCTGAACCTGCTCGGCGATGGCTTGCGTGACGTTCTTGATCCGCAGTCGCGGAGCCGGCGCACATGACGAGCCCTCCCCTGATCGAAGTCGAAGATTTGCGCATCGATCTGGGCGACCGGTCCGGCCGTGTTGCGGCCGTCGAGGGCGTTTCATTCCGCATCGATCGCGGCGAGACATTCGGCCTTGTCGGCGAATCCGGCTGCGGCAAGAGTATTACGGCCCTCGCCCTGATCGGCCTGTTGCGCCGGCCGCTTTCGATCGGCGCCGGCGCCATACGATTTGATGGCCGGGAGATCCAGGGACTGTCCGCGGCCGAGCAACGCGCGCTGCGCGGCAACCGCATCGCCATGATCTTCCAGGAGCCGATGACGGCGCTCAATCCGGTCTCCCCTGTGGGCCGGCAGATCGCCGAAATGTTCGTGCTGCACAAGGGCAAGGACTGGCGGGAAGCCAATAGGCTGGCCGTCGAGGCGCTGGCGAGCGTCCGCGTTCCCGCGCCCGAGCGGCGGGTGAAGGACTACCCGCACCAGCTTTCGGGCGGCATGCGCCAGCGCGTGATGATCGCCATTGCCCTCGCATGCGGGCCGGATCTTCTGATCGCCGACGAGCCCACGACCGCGCTCGACGTGACGGTGCAGGCGGAGATCATCGAGCTGATGCGGAATCTATGCGCCGAGCGAGGTACGGCGATCCTGATGATCAGCCACGATCTCGGCCTGGTCGCCAATGTCTGCCGCCGCGTCGCCGTGATGTATGCCGGCCGCATCGTCGAGGAGCGCGGCTCAGCCGATATCTTCCGCGCCTGCTCGCATCCCTATACACAGGGCCTGGTCGACTCGCTGCCCCGCCTGGGAAGCCGCGCCGCGCTTGGCCGGACGCGGCTGAAGGAGATCGCGGGCGTTGTGCCGGCGATCGCGGATTTCCCGGACGGTTGCCGGTTCAATCCACGTTGCGCGCGGGCGACCGAGATTTGCCGGACGACCGCACCGGAGACGACACTGCTCGGTGCCGGCGGACTGGTCAGGTGCCATCACCATGCATGAACCTGCGGGGAACCCTGGCGACGATATCATCCTCAGCGTGAAGGATCTCGCCGTCCATTTTCCGGTGGGGGGCGGCTGGCTCGGCGGCGGCCAGCGGCTGCTCCGTGCGGTCGACGGCGTCGATCTCGAACTGAAGCGCGGTGAATGCCTCGGCCTCGTCGGCGAATCCGGTTGCGGCAAGTCGACCGTCGCGCTTTCGATCCTGGGCCTGCTGGCGCCGACGCGCGGCCGCATCGTGCTGGACGGGCAGCTCGTGACGGGCCGGCAATCCGGCGATCGAAAGGCATTGGCCCGCGTCGTGCAAATGGTGTTTCAGGATCCCTACGCCTCGCTCAATCCACGCCAGACCGTGCGTCGCACGCTTGAAGATCCGCTGCGCCTGCACGGCGTGACGGCCAGAAGCGAGATCGACGGGCGCGTGGCGGAGATGCTCAGGCATGTCGGCCTGCGGCCCGAACAGGCCGGCCGCTACCCGCATGAATTCTCCGGCGGCCAGCGCCAGCGCATCGGCATTGCGCGCGCACTGATCCTCAATCCCAAAATTGTCATCTGCGACGAACCCGTATCGGCGCTGGATGTCTCCATCCGTGCCCAGATCATCAATCTGCTGCTGGAACTGAAGGAAACGCTCGGCCTCTCCTACATCATGATCAGCCACGACCTCGGCGTTGTCGAGCACATGAGCGACAGGGTCGCGGTCATGTATCTCGGCCGCATCGTGGAGACCGGCGGCTGGCGCGAAATCTTCGAGCGGCCGGCGCATCCGTATACGCGAACCCTGATTGCCGCGATTCCCGATCCGCTACGGCACGCGCCGCTCGCAACGACAAAGGGCGAGCTTCCCAATCCGCTGAGCCCGCCGGACGGATGTGCGTTCAGTCCGCGCTGTCTCTATGCCGAGGCCGTGTGTCATCGCGCGCCCGTGCCGCCGCTTGAAACCCGTCCCGATGGACACGCGGTCCGGTGCTGGCGCGCTGACGAGATTGCCGATCAGACGGCGTTGGCCTCGACCGAAAGCGGGCATCCCTAGAACGAAAGGTCTGCCCCATGGGCCGGACACGCTGCGGAATTGTTCGCACTGCGGAACAAGGTCCCGCTTTTGCATGATGGCGTTGCCCTGGCCTCCGCCTGCCCCCGGTAGACTTTTGCCGGGGCTGGCGGCATCCTGCTCGTCGAAATCTCACAACATGACGTGCGCCGGCCTTTGCGGCCGTGCCGGGGAAACATAGAGGGCAGACATGATCAAGACGCGATTCACCGAGCTCGTCGGCGTCGAGCACCCGATCGTCCAGGGCGGCATGCAATGGGTCGGCCGCGCGGAACTCGTCGCCGCCGTCGCCAATGCCGGCGCGCTCGGGCTGATCACCGCGCTGACGCAGCCGACGCCGGAGGATCTCACCAAGGAGATCGCGCGCTGCCGCGACCTGACCGACAAGCCGTTCGGCGTCAACCTGACCATCCTGCCCGCGATCAAGCCGCCGCCCTACGCCGAATACCGCCAGGCCATCATCGAGGCCGGCATCAAGATCGTCGAGACCGCCGGCAACAAGCCGCAGGATCACGTCACCGAATTCAAGAAGCACGGCATCAAGGTCATCCACAAATGCACCAGCGTCCGTCACGCGCTGTCGGCGGAACGGATGGGCGTCGACGCGATCTCGATCGACGGTTTTGAGTGCGCCGGCCACCCCGGCGAGGACGACACGCCCGGCCTGATCCTGATCCCGGCCGCCGCCGACAAGGTCAAGATTCCCATGATCGCCTCGGGCGGGTTCGGTGACGGCCGTGGCCTGGTTGCCGCGCTGGCGCTCGGCGCCGAGGGTATCAACATGGGCACGCGATTCATGTGCACCAAGGAGAGCCCGATCCATCAGCTCGTGAAGGAGCGCATCGTCGCCAATGACGAGCGCGAGACCGAGCTGATCTTCCGCACCATGCGCAACACCTCGCGCGTCGCCAAGAACGCGATCTCGACCAAGGTGGTGGCGATGGAGAAGGAAGGCGCCAAGTTCGAGGACGTCCGCGAGCTCGTTGCCGGCGCCCGCGGCAAAATGGTCTACGCGACCGGCGATGCCGACGAAGGCATCTGGTCGGCCGGCCAGGTGCAGGGCCTGATCCATGATATCCCGACCTGCGCCGAGCTGGTCTCGCGCATCATGCGCGACGCGGAGGCGATCATGCGCGGCCGGTTCGAAGGCATGTTGTCGGGCACGCAGCGCCAGGCCGCCGAATAGGCGGCTTGACGCAGCAAGAAGCGGGCTTTCCAACGCCTGATATCTTCCGATGGGAGCGGAACATGCGGCTTTCAAAGTTCGCTCTCGCCGCTGTCTTTTGCGTGACGGCAACGCTCGCGCACGCAGCGGGCATGCGGCTCATCAAGGTGCGATCCGACGCACCCCCGACGCTGCAGATAGCCGTGTGGTCTCCTTGCACTGCAGCCGCGGGCGAGGTGAAGCTTGGCAACACCGTTCTGCCCGGGACGATGGATTGTCCCATCTCCGGAGAGAAGCTGCCTCTCATCGTGACGTCGCACGGGTTCGGAGGAGGCTTCACCGGAAACCACGATACGGCCGAAACCCTCGCGGATGCTGGTTTCGTTGTGGTCGGTATCAATCATCCGGTTGATACCGGCGGCGGCGACATGGCCCGTGCGGATACCCTTTCCGCCTTGCTCGAGCGCCCCGCCGACATCAAGCGAGTGATCGACTACATGCTCGGCGCGTGGTCGGATCACGCCAAGCTCGACTCTGACAAGATCGGTTTCTTCGGCTTTTCGAGGGGCGGCTACACCGGCCTCGTCATCGCCGGAGCCAATCCGGATCTCCGCAAGGCAATTGCATTCTGCCCGGAGGGCAATCGGAAGCCAAGTTGCGCAGAACTGCAAAGGAACGAGATTCCAACGCAGACGCCCGTCCATGACTCGCGTGTGAAGGCCATGGTCATCGCCGATCCGGGGTTGGGTCCACTGTTCGATCGAGACGGGCTGAAGGATATAAGGATACCGATTCAGCTCTGGGCCTCGGAGCTTAGCGGCGAAGACAAGATAACGGAGATCAGGCCCGACTATGTAGCGGCGATCGACCAAGGACTGCCGATCAAGGCGGACTACCATATTGTTCAGAACGCCGGACATTTTGCCTTCCTGTCACCCTGTTCCCCTGATTTGGCGAAGAATGTGCCGAAGGCTTGCACAGATCGGCCGGTCTTCAACCGCGTTGCCTTTCACAAGGAATTCAACGCAAATGTGCTGGCCTTTTTCCGCAAGCATCTGGTTGCAGCCCATCAGCCCTGAGCTAGAGTCGAAATAAATAAACAACCCGAAGTGCCTCGCGACACGTCCGCCGCCAACAAGAAGAGAAGAGCCCATGAAAGCCTATGTCTATGGCGCCAACGGCGCTGAAATCACCGACGTCGCAAAGCCCACACCGAAGGGCACGCAGGTGCTGGTCAAGGTCCATGCCTGCGGGCTCAACCGCGCCGACCTCGGCATGACCAAGGGCCATGTGCATGGCTCGGCGGGTGGCGTCGGCACCGTGCTCGGCATGGAATGGGCGGGCGAAGTCGCCGAGCTCGGGCCTGATGCAAAGGGCGTCAAGGTCGGCGACAAGATCATGGGCTCGGGCGGCGCGGCGTTTGCCGAATATACGCTCGCCGACCACCGCCGGCTGTTCCGCGCGCCGTCGAACATGAACTTTGAGGACGCCGCCACCCTCCCCGTCGCGCTCGCCACCATGCACAACGCCGTCGTCACCAACGGCGCGCTGCAGGCGGGCCAGACCGTTCTGATCCAGGGCGCCAGTTCCGGCGTCGGCTTGATGGCGATGCAGATCGCAAAGCTCAAGGGTGCGAAGCTCGTCGTCGGTTCCTCGACGGATGCGATGCGCCGCGGCCGCTTGAAGGAGTTCGGCGCCGATCTTGCGATCGATTCCAGCGATCCCGGCTGGGTCGAAGAGGTGCTGAAAGCGACCAATGGCGAAGGCGTCGACCTGATCGTCGATCAGGTCTCCGGCCCGGTCGCCAATCAAAATCTGAAAGCCACCAAGGTCAAGGGCCGCATCGTCAATGTCGGCCGGCTCGGCGGCACCCATGGCGATTTCAATTTCGACCTGCACGCCGCCCGCCGCATCAACTATATCGGCGTCACCTTCCGCACCCGCACCATCGAGGAAATCCGCGAGATCTTTGACGAGGTCCGCGAGGACATCTGGGGCGCCGTGGAATCGCGAAAGCTGCAATTGCCGATCGACAAGGTCTATCCCTTCGCGGAGATCGGCAAGGCGTTCGAGCACATGGAAGCCAACAAGCACCTCGGCAAGATCGTGGTAACGCTGTAGGTGCGGGCAAAGCGCAGGGCGGATTAGCGCAGCGTAATCCGCCACCCTGCATATACCGGCGGATTACGCCTTCGGCTAATCCGCCTACGCAGGGTCGATGGGAACACTTCGCGACGGGCAACTGCGATGACGACACCGATCAAGCTGCGCTGCCTGCTCGACGGCGGACGCTACTACGAGGGGCCGCGCTGGCATGCGGGCCGGCTCTGGTTTGTCGACTGCATGGCGCGGACGCTGCTCAGCCTCTCGCTGTCTGGGGAATGCGAGCAGCATGCCAAACTCGACGACGACACGCCCTGCGGCCTCGGCGTGTTGCCGGATGGCACGCTGATTGTGCTGACGATGTTCCGCAAGCGCCTGCTGGCCTACCGCGACGGCAAGCTCTCGCTCTACGCCGACCTGTCGGGGATCGCGACCGGCACGATCGATGACATGATCGTTGACGGGCTCGGCCGCGCCTATGTCGGCGATCTCGGTTTTGACCTGCCGCCGCCACCCGATCGCGGTGCGCCCGGCCGTATCATCCTGGTAATGCCCGACGGCGCAACGCGGGTGGTCGCGGAAGGACTGCGCTTTCCAAATGGCATCGCGGTCTCGGCCGACCACAGCCGGCTTGTCGTGGCCGAGATGGATGGCGGGTGCCTTGCCGAATACGACATCGCCGCCGATGGCGGCCTGAACTTTCGCAGGCGCCTTGGCCAGATGAAATCGCCCGACGGCATCTGCCTGGATCGCGACGGCGCGGTGTGGGTCGCGGCCTTCGAGGAGGACGCCTTCATTCGCCTCGACCGCAGCGGGCGCGAATTGCAGCGTATCGAAGTCCCCGGCCGGCGCGCCCTCGCCTGCGCGCTCGGCGGCGCGGACCGGAAAACCCTGTTCTGCCTGAGCGCAGCGACATCGTACGAAGAACTGCGGCAACGAAAATCATCGGCAAGGATCGACGTGGTCGATGTCGAAGTAGCCGGCGCGGGTTATCCCTGACATCGAACAGCCCTACGGGCCCTCGACGTTGGCGTGGGGCGGACTTGCACAGCGCATCCACCCCACGCTCTATCGAACCATCAGCGGCCGACGCGGCCCGCGCTCAGTCCTGCACCTTGCGCCTTAAGGTTCTGGTTTGCGAGGACCGGCTTCGGCTTCTGATTGGCCTTGATCACGTCGCAGACATGCTTCGGTGTTGGACTGCCACCGTAGCAGAACGGTGAACTGCCCGCGACCGCCGCGCCGGACGACGCCGTGACGAACGCGACAACGCCGACAATCTTGATCATATTGAACGTCATGGTGTGGCTCCTTTGTTGTGCACCAGACGTCTGTCGCGATTCCCTGCATACCTCGTTCAACGGAAGCGTCATTGATCCATGATCAGTGTGATTCCCGGCACCCCGGTTGTTTCAGGCCATCAGCTCGGCGTGATGCAGCCGTTTCGTTCATGCAATCTTCAGAATGGACGCGGGCCGTGAGACCTTCGAGTTGACGATCATCGCGCCTCGCCCGAGAACGCCTGCCGCAGCGCCGACAGCCGGTCGAGCGCGGCCTGCGGCAGCGGGCCTTTCTCGACCGCGGCGAGTGCGTCCTCGAACTGCCCCGGCGTCGCCATGCCGACCAGGATCGTTCCCATCGCCGGATGCGAGATCGCAAACCGCGTGGCGGCTTCGGTGAGGCTCGCAGCGAGGCCCTCCTCGACCAGCGGCATCAGGCGGCGCGCGCGATCGATATCGGCATCATAGCTCATGGCCGATCCGATCGGCTCCGGCGCCGGCCCCGCGATCGGATGACGTTCGGCCGAGCCCGACAGCGCACCGCCCGCCAGCACGCGAATGCCGACGACGCCGACACCAGCCGCCTGTGTCGCATCGAACAGCCGCCCGTAATCCTGCGCCGGATAGTTTTGCGGCAATGCATCGGCCGCCGACGGATTGAGCATGTTGTAGACGACCTGCGCGCTGTCGAAGACGCGGGCGCCGATCACCTCATGCAGCGCCGCCGTGTCGCCGAGCGCCGTCAGGCCGAGAAACCGGATCTTGCCCTGCCGGCGCAGGCGCTCGAATGCCGGGACCACCTCGCCGAGCACCTGCCGCACGCTCAGCGCCGATCCGCCGCCTTCCCCCGTGATCGGATTGTGCAGGTGCAAGATGTCGACGCGGTCGAACTTGAGCCGCGACAGGCTGCCTTCGAGCGATGTCGTGATCGCATCTTCAATGCGGCCGAGGTCGCTGGGCGCAAGGCGCACCTTGGTGCCGACGACAACGTCCGCCGGCTTCAGCTTCTGCAGGACGCGGCCGAGGTTCTTTTCGGATTCGCCGTCGCCATACAGCACCGCCGTGTCGAAATAGTTGACGCCGACGGCAATCGCGCGCGCGACGGCCCGTTCCTGATCGGCCGCACTGCCGCGCACCATCAACCCGCCGACGGCGCCGCAGCCGAAGCCGAGTATCGACAGCCGCATGCCGGTGCGGCCAAAGGTTCGAAATTCCATCGCCGGTTCCTCCCGAATGGGAGATTATGCGATGCCGAACGGCCATTGTTAAGATCGCAGATCGTCGGGCGGATTAGCCGAAGGCGTAATCCGCCGTAGCACCGTGGATGGCGGATTACGCTATCGCTAATCGGCCCCTACAAATCACGCACTGGGCCCGTGCCCACTCTGCTTCTGAAAGCAATCAGCACCTCATCGGTTGCCGTCCCGCGAGCGCCGGCGAACGTGGGAGACTAGACCAATGACAAATGCTAGCGTCGCGCCGCGACAGGCCAATGCGGCGCTGCATCCTTGTCGCTGTTATCGAACCGGCGTCAAACAAGAAAAATCGGCCTCGGGAGGGCTGCACGGGTAACACCCGGGGCGCGCAACAGGGAGGCTTCCATGAATCGAAAGGTCGTTGGAATGATCTTGAGTGTCGGCGTTGCGGTTTCCGCGTTGGACGGGACCGCGAGCGCGCAGAATTCGGCTGGCAGCGGCGCCCTTGACGCCAGCCTGCGCGGCGCGGTCGAGCGCAAGGACGTGCCGGGCGTGGTCGCGCTGGTCACGAACCGCGAGCGCGTGCTGTATCGCAGCGCCTTCGGCGTCGCCGATGTCGGAAGCGGCCGCCCGCTCGCGCCAGATGCGCTGTTTCGCATCGCCTCGATGACCAAGCCGGTGACGTCGGTCGCCCTGATGCAGCTCGTCGAGCAGGGCCGCCTCGGCCTCGACGACCCTGCCGAAAAATACCTGCCCGAGCTTGTGGGCCTGAAGGTCTTCGAAAAGTTCGACGCGGCGACCGCCGCCTATCAGCTCCGCCCTGCCTCAAAGCCGCCGACAGTCCGGCAATTCCTGACGCACACGTCTGGCCTGGCGTATCCCTTCACCAGCACGATCTGGCGCGACTTCAAGCCGAAGGCCGGCGAAACCTATCCGTTCGGCGGACCGCTGCTGTTCGATCCGGGCGAACGCTGGCACTACAGCACCTCTACCGATGTCTGCGGCAAGCTGGTCGAGGTGATCTCCGGCCAGAAGCTGGAGGATTATTTCCGCCAGCACATCTTCGCCCCGCTCAAGATGGATGACACCTCCTACAACGTGCCGGAGGCCAAGGGCCCGCGCCTCGTCGCGCAACAGCAGCGCGCCGGCGAACGCATGGACGGCGCCATCGAGCTGCAAAACCCGCAGCTCGGTCTCACCATCGCCTCGCCGATCGGCGGCGGCGGCCTCGCCTCGACCGCCGATGACTACGGACGCTTCGTGCGCATGCTGCTGAACCGCGGCGAGCTTGACGGGGCGCGCGTGCTCAAGGCCGAAACGGTTGACCTGATGGGCCAGAACCATATCGGCGCGGTCTCGGTCCCCGCGCTCAAATCCGCGCTGCCACGCAGCGCCGATTTCACATTCATCGCCGACGGCCGCGACAAGTGGGGCCTCGGCTTCCTCATCACATCAGACCAGGTGCCCGGCAAGCGCTCGCCGGGCAGCCTGAGCTGGGGCGGCATCAACAACACCTTCTTCTGGATCGATCCCGCCCGCGGCATCGCCGGCGTGATCATGATGCAGTATCTGCCGTTCGCCGACGCCAAGGCGCTCGCCGTCTACGACGCCTTCGAGCGCGGCACCTATCAGCTCGTCAGCGCCGAGCGGTAGAATTACATGGGGCGGATTGGCGCAGCGCAATCCGCCCTTTTGTCCGAGACGCAGCGGCGGATTACGCCTTCGGCTAATCCGCCCTGCGCACGGCGCTACCCTTTCTTCGGCGACCAGCCGTATGCCTTCATGCACGCCCCACCCATCAGCATGGCGCGCTCACTCTCGCTGAGGCGGCTGGTTTTGAGGAACGGCTCGACGGCCTGCTCGTAGTTGACGACGGCGAATGCCCGTGTCCAGTCGGTGCCCCACAGGCAGCGTTCGAAACCCCAGGCGTCGAACACGCGGGCAAGCGGATCCCATATGTCGGGAAAGGGATACGGCTCGCGCGACAGCGTGCAGGCGCCGCTGACCTTGATCACGGCGTTCGGGCGCTTGGCGAGGTCCAGCACCTTCGGAAGCGCGGCCCAGGGTTCGGGCGGCGCCGGCGGCACCCGCGGCTGCAGGATGCCGAGATGATCGACGATGAACCGCGTGTCAGGATAACGGTCGATCAGCGCCATGCCCGCATCCAGATTGTCCCAGCAGTGCAGGTTGACGGGAAAATCATGGCGCACCGCCGCGCGCGCGATCCGCTCGAGGCCGGGGTGATCAGGCCCGCGCCCCGCGTCCTTCGTCAGCATGATGCGGATTCCGACCGTGCCCGGCGTCTTCTTCCACTCCGCGACGACGTCCGCCACGGCGGGGTCATCAGGATCGACCGGCTTGACGATCGCCATCCGGCCGGGATGGGCCCGCGCCACTTCCACGGCATAGCTGCCGTCGTATTGATACAGCGCAAAGGCCGAGATGAAGATCGCGCCATCGACGCCGACCCTGTCCATCGCCGCCACCATCTCGTCGCCCGTGACGTGATCGGGCCAGTTCGGCACGCTGTGCCAGGGCCGCTTCGGACTGTTCGCCTCGTAGGCATGAACCTGGGAATCGACAACGATCATCGGCGCCTCCACTTTTTATTGTCGGGCGATTTTGGACAATGCAGCCCGCTCGTGTCCAGAGGCCAAGAACGCGGCGCTGCAATGCGTCCGGCGGCGCGCGAGATCAGCGCCCTCACCGGCCCGCATCCTGGACACCATCGCCGGAACGCGCGATCAATGAAGCTCCGCGAGCAAGGCCCTGGCCTTTCGCAGATCGCTTGTGTTGGATCCTTCAGTGAACCAATCGTAGACGGGCGCGAGACGGTCACGTGCCATTTTCCGTTTGCCCTGGTGACTGAGGAGCCGCGCCGAACTGGTGGCCGCACGCAACTCCCACGATTTAGCATACTGCGCGCGCGCAATCGTCAACGAATGCTCGAAATGCGCTTGCGCCTTGGCCTCGTCCCGCCGCGGCCACCTGAGCGCGATTTCACCGGCAACGCGATGAACCTCGGCCTCGCACCATCTTTCCTTGGTTGCCTGCATCGCCGTCATGGCGTTGTCGATGCAGCGCCCGGCATGATCGAATTGGCCCGAATCCGCGTGCGCAATGGCCAGCATGAACTCCTGCTCCGGCGCAAATATCGTCGATCCGGCCGACCGCCATAAATCGATGCCCGCCGTGACGGTCTCGACCGCCTTCGCGGCTCCCGTCAGCGTCAGGATATAGCCCCGCCGCAACACGCCCTCCGCTTTTCGGAACGGGGCGCCCTTCTCCTCGGCCAGTGCGGCAAGCTCTTTGAGATGCTCGTTTGCCGCGTGGTAGTTCCCGCAATAGGTATTGACAAGAATTGGAAAATTCAGCGTGAACATCAAGGTGGCGGCATGCTCGATCTGGCGTGCTTCCATCAGCGCGCAGTCTGCATCGTTCAGTGCGGCTTGGGGATAGCCGAGCAGCCAGGCGTTCATTGAACGAAAGGCCAGACATGTTACCCGGAGATCCTGGCCAAATCGCGTCATCAATCGCCGGTGCTCGGCGGGGCGATAGAGAGCGAGGGCTTTATCATAGTGGACCTTGGCCTCAACGAGGTCGCCCCTCAACGCGAGCGTGCTCGCCATGGTGCGGTGCCCGATCAGGAGCGGGACCGCCGCTCCTTCTTTTTCGCCAAGCTCCAGAAACCGCGCCGCGAGCTCCCGCGCAACGTCGCCGTTGAAGTTGATGAAGTTGACGATCCACTGGCCGAAGATAACCGAGAGGAGCAGCGATGCGTCATCGGGCGGCTCGCCAAGGTGTTCGGCCCGTTCGATAAACGCTCTCGCCTGCGCCACGGCGGTCTTGGTTTCGGGAGCGCCATATCCCTTGACATGCATGAGCGTGTTCAACAGCGCGACTTGCAGGATGATCTGCTCGCGCCGCAGGTCGGGCGTGCTGGGCAAGGTTGCCAATTGCGCCAGCGCCTGGCCAAGCTGTTCCGCTGCTTCGACCAGCGCCGAGCGCTCCTGTGATCGCAGTCCCGCCTTGCCCCACAGGCGCGCAGACTTCTCGTGCAGGTCGGCCTTTGTGTAGTGACGCGCGAGCAGTTCGGGTTGGCTCTCGGCGATCTCCGGGAACTGGCTTTCAAGGACTTCGGCGATCCGCGCGTGCAGCGAGCGCCTCTGCTCCCGCAGCAGGGTGCTGTAGGCGACGTCCTGTACCAGCGCATGCTTGAACAGGTACCGTGCGTGCGGCGGGGTGCCATGCCGAAACAACAAGCCCGCGGCAATGAGCCTGTCGAGGTCGGCGTCCAGTTCTTCCTTTGGCTTTTGCACGAGTGCGGCGAGCAACATGTGGGAAAATGACCGGCCGATGGCCGCGCCGGCCTGCGCCACGTTCTTCGCTCGCCCCAGCCGGTCGAGCCTCGACATCAGCGAGGCCTGAAGGCTTGCCGGAACCGCCACCACAGGCGTCGGTGCTCCCGCATGGACCCGCTGCGTATCACCCTCACCCTCCGCGTCCAGCACCGCCTTGGTCATCTCCTCGGCGAACAGCGGAATGCCGTCGGTGCGCTCGATGATGTCCTGGCGGATGCCGATCGGTAACGATCGGTTGCCGACAACTCCCTCAATCAGGAAATCGATGTCGCGCGGCGCCAGCCGATTGAGGGACAGCTCGGTCACATGCGTTCGTCCAATCAAGGACGGGCTGAATTCCGGCCTGAAGGTAACCAGCAGCAAGAGCCGGTGGCTTACGGCCAGATCCACCACCTGGACGAACAATTCGAGGCTGGTCGGATCGGCCCAATGCGCATCTTCGAAGATCACCAGCAAGGGATTGATGCGCGCCAGCGCCTCGATCTGCGAGCCAAGAGCCTTCAACGTTTTCTGACGACGGAGCTGCGGCTCAATTTCGACCGCGGGGTAACGTCCATCGTTGGGCAGCGACAGCATTTCGGCAAACAGCGCCGCATCCTCCGCAGGTGTCGAGCTTTGCGCCAGCAGCGCGTCAAGCTTGTCCAATTTCACGCGCTGGCTGTCGTCGTGAGCAAAGTGGGCGGCGCGCAGCATCTCGCCGATCACCGGATAGAGCGTGCTATCGGTATGCTGCGGCGAGCAGAAGCAACGCAGGCGTATATGCGGCTCGCGAGCCAGCTGTTCCAGCAGCGCAACGGTGAGCCGTGATTTGCCGATTCCCGCTTCACCTGACAGCAGCACCACCTGACCTTCGCCGCTCCTGGCCCGCTTCCATCGGCTCAGAATCAGACCCATTTCTGCATCGCGACCAATCAGCGGCAGCAAATCGCTGCTTTGGAGAGCGTGCGATCGGGTCGTCACGGCTGTCTTGCCTGCGACTTGCCAGGCAGCGATTGGCCTTGCGAATCCCTTGACATCGACTTTACCGAGATCGAGATACTCGAATTGCGGACCTGCGATCGTCTTCGTGCTCTCCGAGATGACAACGCTGCCCGGCTGGGCGAGCGATTGCAGCCGGGCGGCAAGATTCGGCGTGTCGCCGAGGATGCCATGCTCCTCCGAAATAGCGCCGTCGGACATATCGCCGACCAGCGCGACACCGGTTGCAATGCCGACGCGCGCGCTCAGCTTCTCTTTCGCGGGCAACGCGGCAATCGCCTGCACCAAAGCGAGGCCCGCCTGAACGGCGCGCTCTGCGTCGTCTTCGTGCGCATGCGGATAGCCGAAATATACGACCGCGCCGTCCCCATGATGCCGCGCGACGAAGCCGCCGAAATGGCCGACGGTTTCAACAATGCAGCGCCGATAGCCTGCGATAATGGCGCCGAAGTCTTCGGGATCGAGCCTCGCAGAGAGCTCAGTCGATCCGACGAGGTCGCAAAACAATACCGTAAGCTGCCGCCGCTCGATCGGTCGCGAGTCCCGGGCTTTCGGCACGACGGACTCCACGCGCAATTTGGCCCCGCAGTCGATGCAGAACTTCCTCAGGGCAGGATTTATCGCACGGCAGGCCTGGCAGCGCTGCACCACCGCCGCTCCGCATTGCCAACAAAATTTGCTTTGCTCCGGGATTTCGGCCGCGCAACTTGAGCAGTGCATCCGGACCTCAAGGCGTCAATCGCGACGACACAATGCGCCGGAACCCGGGGGAGCCGTATGATCTCGGTCACACCTCCAGGTGTTCCACCTCAAGGCTTCGTTGACGGATTCTAAAGCGATCGCCAACCTTTGTAATTGACCATGTCAGGTCCACCCCTGGAAGCGGTCTTCCAGTCCTTGCTTGCGCTCTCTCCTCCTCGACAGTCGGACGATCCTGCAAAGCTGCTTCACGACGAGATGATGGACGTGCGTCTCGCTGCGTCACTGCTCTTTGAACACGCGCAACTGGACAGCAGCGGCATTTGGCTGCCTTGCCGCCCAAGCCGTGTTGTACTCGCCGTCGATCATCACCCAATAGGTGCGGGTCGGCGCATCGGTCCCTTCAAGTGAGTTGAAGGTGCATGTTGCCCTTTCCCGAATGATGGCGCCGACAAAGCTCTGCGCCTCGTAGTCGATCAGCGCGACAAGTTGAACCGGCGGCACCCGCGCGATCTGGATCATGGCTTTTCTGCTCGATTCAGATACGGCCCGCATCGGATCGGCAAAAAACTCGTCGAAGGTGAGTGTCCTTCTGGACTCCACCACATCCACCCGTTGATAGGTGGACGAATCCGCCAGCCGCTGCTTGATCGCGTTCTCGCAGGTCTGCACAAATTGAGGGGTGAATGGCGGATAGCCGCGGACGTAAGCATGGCTAAGGGCAGCAACGCCGAGGATCAGGAATGCTGCAATGGCGAGCTTGGCCTTCATCTGTTGCTCTTGTGGATCTTTGCCGATTTGATTGTAACCGGCGCGCACCTTGCATCACGCCGATCAAGGAAGCCAAAATCAAAGGCGGAGCATTTGGTCTGGATTCGTTACGAAGCGCTAACGATGCTGCACCATCTTGTCAGCTCCCGCACGCCGCATGAGCATGCAATGGCCGACCTGGAAGCTGCCAAGCCGATGTGTAGCCACTATTGATCACCCCAATTCCTTGGGTTGTGCGGCGTACGACAAGCAGCTTTACTAGGTTGTTCCCACTCCATTCGAGGGGCCAGTTCATGGAACAGCGCTTCACATTCGATCAGATCGCGAACGTGTACCGGGCCGTACGTCCCGACTATCCCGAGGCTCTCGTCGATGATGTTCTCTCCTGCGCGGGTCTGGCGCCGGACGACAGGATTCTCGAAGTCGGCTGCGGGACGGGCCAGGCCACAAAGAGCTTCGCCAGGCGGGGTTTCCGGATTCTCGCAACGGACCCCGGGCCGGAAATGCTGCGCGGCGCGCGCGAGACCTTGGCAAGCTTCGGCAATGTGGAGTTCCTGGAGACGACGTTCGAGGCATGCCCGGCGAGCCAGGAAGCGTTCCGCCTGATCATCGCCGCCCAGTCGTGGCACTGGGTATCCCCGGAAGTGCGGTTTGCCAAAGCCGCTGAGGTCCTCACGCCAGACGGCTCGCTCGCGGTGTTCGGCCACGTTCCGGTCGGACTGCCCGCCCCGCTACTCCAGGCCTTCAAGGAAATCTACCTGCACCACATCGGCAAATGGGGTCCCCCACCGGAGGCCTGGTACCTGCCGATCGGCCCGTTCAAGGGATGGTTCGACGAGTCAGGGCTGTTCGGGCCGGTGGAACACAAAAGCTATCCCTGGATATGGCAGCACACCACATCGAGCTACATGGATCTGTTGCGCACGAGATCGGATCACCGGATGATGGAGCCCGCAAAACGCGAAGCGGTGCTTGGCGAAATTGCCAAGGCGATCGACGATCACGGCGGGAAGCTCGATGTGAACTACGAAACACATCTCTACATCGCCCGCCGCCTGAACCACGGTTGAGGCCGCAGGGCGGATTAGCGCAGCGTAATCCGCCTTCTTACTTGAGACTGTGCCGATTACGCCAAAGCCTGTCATCGGGCCGCGCCTTTCGCGCGGACGCGTTGGGCTCATCCGCCTTACGCGCTGTTTCCGATAATCAACATAGGAGGCGGCTGCTCGGGGTTTTCCTCGGCGGCCCAAGAAGCGGCAGCAACGACGCCCAGGTGCGGCAACAGCTACGGCGTTTCCGTTGGCTGGCTCTGGTCCCTCGGCAGCAGGAGGCTGTCAGGAAAACGCACCCATCCCGAGCGCTTCTGACACCGCGTGCAGTTGCAGACCGAGACCAGCGAGGCTCTCCCTCAACCGTCAGGCTCAGTTGTCCGCACTGGCAGCTCGCCGTTCGGATCACGTCGCCCCCCTTTTGCGATCAGGAATAGTACGACATATCTCATCCGGCACAACCTTGACGTTACTTTTGCGCGGCAACAGCCGCATCGCGAATGCTTCGATGGGGTCTTCAGGTCGTCGCAACGGCTGCAATGGCGATACGCCTGCACGGCGTCCAGTCCCAGGCAGCTTTCACGCGGCCTGGCCGGATCGCAATCCGGAGAAAATCGATTTTTCTCGAAAATCTAATTTATCGAACAGATTCAATCTGATTTGCCTGCCTCCAGCCGATGCCCGCAAAAATAAACCGCTTCGCCGCGACCCAAATCAGGAATGCGCCAAGAGAATGTGGAGGCACGTCTTTTCGCAGGATGGGTAGAGTGCAGCGAAACCCATCGCCTGCAAACGGAGGCATTGATGGGTATCGTTGCAGCGAAACCCATCCTGCGTACCGGGACAGGCGAACCAGCATGCCAGAGGCAGCAGTGATCAAACCGATGAGCCGCAGCGCACTGGATGCCCGCATCCGCGGGGGATGACGATTGCGTGCTGCGTTGCTATCTCCACGTCATTGCGAGGAGCGAAGCGACGAAGCAATCCATTGTCACCGCACGCGCGGAAGGATGGGCCGCCGAACTCCGACACAACAAATCGCTCCTGCGAGTGAATAGCAATTGCGCCTCTATCGCTCGCCTTCCCTGTCAAACGACGCCCTGCTAAACCGCCCGCCATGACCAGCACCCCCTCCATCAAAACCAACGTCGCGGCGATCTCGATCTTTGCCAGCGCCGGCATGGCGGCGACCAAGTTCGCGGTCGGCATCGCGATCGGCTCGCTCGCGCTGATCTCGGAAGCCCTGCATTCCTCGGTCGACGTGATCGCGACCGTCATCACCTGGCTGGTGGTCCGGGTCTCCGACCAGCCGGCCGACGAGGAGCATCATTACGGCCATGGCAAGTTCGAGAGCCTGTCGGCGCTCGGCGTCATTGCGCTGCTCTACGTGCTGGCCGGCGGCATCCTGGTCGAATCCTGGAGCCGGCTGCGCGAGGGCGCGCCGCCGCCGACGATCTCGGCGATCCCCTTCGTCGTGCTGGTGATCGATATCGCCGTCAATTTCTGGCGCGCGCGGGCGTTGCACCGCACCGCGCGCGAGACCCGGAGCCAGGCGCTGGCGGCGGATGCCCTGCATTTCGCCTCCGACGTGCTCGGCTCGATCGCCGTCATTATCGGCCTCGTGCTGACCGGCTTCGGCTTTGCCTGGGGCGATTCGGTCGCGGCCATCGCGGTCGCCGTGATGATATCGATCCTCGGCCTGCGGCTCGGCCGCTCCACCATCGAGACCCTGCTCGACCGCGCGCCGGAGGGCGCCTCGGAGAAGGCCACACTGGCAATCCGCTCGGTATCCGGCGTGGTCGGCGTCGAACGCGTGCGGGTGCGCTTGGTCGGGCCGACACATTTCATCGATGCAATCGTCAAGGTGCCGCGCACCTACCCGATCGATCGCGTCGAGGCGATCAAGAAGAACGCGCAGGCCGCGGTCACGGAAGCGCTCGGCGACGCCGACCTTACCTTCAACGCGAGGCCGGTCGCGCGCGACAATGAGAGCGTGCACGAGCGCATCATGGTGATCGCGCGCAATTCCGGCCTCGCGGTTCATCATGTCACCGTGCATGATCTCGGCGACAAGCTGACCGTCAGCATCGACCTGGAGGTCGACGGCGACATGGAGCTCAAGGCCGCGCACGACATCGCCCATGAGCTCGAGCGCGGCATCCGCGAGGATTTCGGCGAGGATGTCGAGGTCGACACCCATATCGAGCCGCTCGAGCCGGAGCTGCCGCACGGCACCGACGCCGCGCCCGAACGCGTCGAGACCATCAGGAAAGCGCTGACGCAATTTGCCGGCAACGGCGCGATCCACGACATCCATAACGTGCGGGTGCGCGACACCGAGGCCGGCGAAATCGTTAACTTTCATTGCCGCGCGGCGCCGTCGATGAGCGTGATCAAGGTGCATGAGAACGTCGACGAGATCGAACGCGCGCTGCGCCGCGCCTTTCCCTCGATCAAGCGCGTGATCAGCCACGCGGAACCGCCGCGCGCGTAGTTTTGCGGAGGCGTTCTCGTTTCGGACTCGTCTCGCCGATGCCTTAATTTGCGTTGGACAAGATTTATTTCGAATTAACGAATCGTTGACTCTCGACAGCCTCAAAAAAGTGGATTCAAATCGCTGTGATTCGGAAGTTGTGTGGGGTGCTTCCGGACAGTGTGCAAACAGGCTTTCGGCGGGGGTCTAAGAGCATGGCGCGCGCGCATGCGGCGAACGCGTGCGTCCAATCCGATTCTATCAAGGGATTGGCGCAATCGATCGCGAAACCTGCCTATCACCGGCTGCTCATTGCAGAGCCGGCGCTTCGTCGCGCCGTCCCGACGCTCATCATCGCCTTCCTGATCACGATCTGCCTCGGCGCCTTCGTGCAGGTGATCGACCAGAGCCGGCAGAAGCGCGCCGCGATGAAGCGCGACCTCTCCGCGCTGACCGACCTGCTCGCCGAACGCCTCGACCGCTTCGCCTCGGTGCGGCAGGACCGCGCCGCCAATATCGAGCGGCTGCAGAGCCTGCTGCCCGATCTCATTCCATCCTGGGGCGTCGCCAGCGGCCGCCATATCATCATCACCGGCTCCGATCACCGGGTTCTGGCGCGCGTTCCCGTCGAAAGCAGCCTCGGCGGCAACGATCACGTTCTGGACATCATCAGCACGGCGCAACTGATCGCGGCTCCCGGCCAGCAGGGCGTCGTCACCGACATGACGCTGCCGAACGGCAACGGCGCCGTGGCGATCTCGCGGCTGGTCAAGGCGCTGCCCGGCCAGGTCATCGTGATCCAGGAGAGGAACGAGCCGCTGTGGGGCTCCGACGCCGCACTGTCGGTGACGCTGTCGGCCACGACCGGCTTCGTCGTGCTGATCCTCGGCTTCGCCTTCCATTGGCAGTCGACCCGCGCCCGCGAGGGCGACCTCATCAACGACGCGGTGCGCGGCCGGATCGACACCGCGCTCAACCGCGGCCGCTGCGGCCTGTGGGACTGGGACCTCTCGCGCGGCCGTATCTTCTGGTCGGCCTCGATGTTCACGATGCTCGGCCTCGACTCCCGCAACGACCTCCTCACCTTCGGCGAAGTCAACGCGCTGGTGAAATCCGACGACATCGACCTGTTCGCGATCGCCGACCAGATGATCGCCGGCAAGATCGACCACATCGACCAGAGTTTTCGCATGCAGCACACCGACGGCCACTGGATCTGGCTCAGGGTACGCTGCGAGCTCAGCCACACCCAGGCCGACGGCGGCCTGCACCTGATCGGCATCGCGGTCGACATCACCGAGCAGAAGAGCCTTGCCGAGAAGACCGTGGAAGCCGACCTCCGGCTCCGCGACGCGATCGAGACCATCCCGGAAGCCTTCGTGCTGTGGGACGCGGAAGATCGCCTGGTGCTCTGCAACTCGCATTTCCAGCGCCTGCACAAGCTGCCCGATACGGCGGTGACCCCCGGCACCTCGTATGAGACCGTGATCGAGGTCGGCAGCATGCCGGAGGTGCGTACCCGCCTGCACGAGACCGGCGCGCCGGTGCCGGGCGCCCGCACCTTCGAAGCGCAGCTCGACGACGGCAGCTGGCTGCACATCTCCGAGCGCCGCACCAAGGACGGCGGCTACGTCTCGGTCGGCACCGACATCACCCGCATCAAGGAGCACGAGCAGAAGCTGATCGAGAACGACGCGCGCCTGCGCGCCAACGTCATCGATCTCAAGCGTTCGCAGGCCGAACTCGCCGACCTCGCTGAAAAGTACTCGCGGGAGAAGAACCGCGCCGAGGAAGCCAACCAGGCCAAGTCGAAATTCCTCGCCAATATGAGCCACGAGCTGCGCACGCCCCTGAACGCCATCATCGGCTTCTCCGAGATCATGGGCAGCGGCATGTTCGGCGTGCTCGGCTCCGACAAGTATCAGGAGTACTGCCACGACATCCTGACATCGGGAAAATACCTGCTCGAGGTCATCAACGACATCCTCGACATGTCGAAGATCGAGGCCGGCCGCATGAAGCTCGACAAGGAGCAGCTCGACCTCTCCAAGCTGCTGGCGGAGTCGCTGCGCGTGGTCTCGGGACGCGCCGAGGACAAGAACCTGACGCTGGACGCCGACATCGAAAGCACCATCTCGGTCGTGGCCGACCGCCGCGCCGTCAAGCAGATCTTCGTCAACCTGCTGTCCAATGCCGTGAAGTTCACGCCCGACGACGGACGGGTCACCGTGCGCAGCCACGTGCTACTGGACTCGATCGTGCTGATGATCGCCGACACCGGCATCGGCATCGCGCCCGACTCGCTGCGCCGGCTGGGCAAGCCGTTCGAGCAGGTCGAGAGCCAGCTCACCAAGACCTACCAGGGCTCCGGCCTCGGCCTTGCCATCGCGCGCTCGCTGACCAGCCTGCATGGCGGCACGATGCAGCTGCGCTCCAAGCTCGGCACCGGCACCGTGGTGCGCATCGTGCTGCCGCGCGAGCCGCAACGGCTGCAGGCCAAAAATCAGGTCGCCGCCTGACCGGCCCTACATCCCCTTCTTCGACCGGGTCGACGCGACCAGGACCAGCATGAAGGAGACCGCGGTCATCAATGTCGAGATCGCGGCAATCGTCGGGTCGATCTCGTCGCGGAGCGCGGTGAACATCCGCTTGGTCAGCGGCTGATACTGGCCGCCGGAAATGAACAGCGCGACGATGGTCTCGTCCATCGCGGAGATGAAGGCAAAGATGCCGCCCGCGATTACGCTGGCCTTGATCTGCGGCAGCGTCACGGCGAAGAAGCTGCGCAGCCTGTTCATGCCGAGGCTGCGCGCGACCATCTCCTGCGTGGCGTCGAAGCTCTGCAACCCCGCCACGACCGAGATGATGACATAAGGCAGGCCGAGCATGACATTGGCGAGCACGAGCCCCGTCATGGTCGCGACCAGGCCGACCTTGGCATAGACAAAGAAAATGCCGACCGCGGTGATGATGATCGGCACCACCAGCGGCAGCAACAGCGTCACATGGATCAGCCGCATGATCCGCGATGTCGACCGGCTGATGGCATAGGCGGCGGCGACACCGAGCGGCGTTGCGATGACGACCGTGAGGACGGCCACCGCGAACGTTACCCGCGTCGCCTGCATCCAGGCGGAATTGCCGATATATTCCTGATACCAGCGCAGCGACAGCGATGGCGGCGGGAAGCTGAGGAAGCGCGCGCCGGAGAACGACATCGGCGCGATGATCAGGATCGGCAGGATCAGATAGAGCAGCACCAGCGCGCAGAACAGCAGGAAGGCGATGCGATATCGGCGCGGCATGCTCATCTCTGCCCCAGCACGCGATCGAGCGGAATAAATCGGCTGACGGCGAAGAAGATCGCAGCAACCGCGAGCAGCAGCACGACGCCGACCGCGCTTGCCGCGCCCCACTGGTCGTAGAGCTCGACATTGCGGCTCACCAGCATCGAAATCATCACCGTGCGGCCGCCGCCGAGCAGTTCGGGCGTGATATAGAAGCCGAGCGTGAGCACGAACACCAGCGTGCAGCCCGCCAGCACGCCGGGCAGCGAGAGCGGCAGGAATATCCGCCAGAAGGTCAGGAGCGGCCCGGCGCCAAGGCTGGCGCCGGCCTGCATCAGGTCGCGCGGGATCTTCTGCATGGTGGCGTATAGCGGCAGCACCATGAACGGCAGCAGGATGTGCAGCGTTGCAACGACGGTGCCGAACGTATTGTGCACCAGCGCGAGCGGCTCGTCGATCACGCCGAGCTGCCGCAAGACCTGATTGATGACGCCGGTCCGCTGCAGCAGCGCAAGCCAGGCATAGGCCCGCACCAAGACGCTGGTCCAGAACGGCAGCACCACCAGGGCGAGGATGACGATGCTCCAGCCGCGCGGCGCGATGCTCGCGGCATAGGCGATGGGATATCCGAGCAGCAGCGCCAGCAGCGTCACCAGGAGACTGATCTCGAATGTCAGCGCAAAGCTGCGCCAGTAGATGCCCTCGCTCCAGATCCGGCGATAATTCTCCAGCGTGAAACCGTCGTGATAGACCGACTGCCAGGCGAGCCAGCCGACCGGCAGCACGATCAGGAGCAGGATCACCACCAGCGCCGGAAGCGCCAGCGCCAGCATCAGCCGCCCTTCGCGGCGCTGATGCCGGAGCGAGATGTCTGGCGCTGGGCTCTGCACGACCACGATCTCCGCTGCAAGGCTACTTCTGCATGAACGAGACCCAGCGCTTCTCGGCCGCCTCACCGGCCGGCGACGACCACCAGGCATAGGACATCAGCGCCTGCTTCGATGCGTTGTCGGGCGCGCTCGGCAGTTGCGCGACGCGTTCCGGCTTGATCACCCCGGTGTCGAACGCCTTGGGGTTGGCCGGGCCGTAGTCGATGTGCAGCGGCAGGTTGGCCTGGTGGACGGGATCGACAGCCTCGTTCACGAAGCGCACGGCGGTGGCGAGATTGGGCGCCCCCTTCAGGATGCAGAGCGAGGTGCTCTGCAGGATTCCCTCGTTGAAGGTGAAGGCGACCTTGGCGCCCTCGCCCATCAGCGCGCTGACGCGGCCGTTCCAGGCCATCACCATGTCGACCTCGCCGTCGTTGAGGAGCTGCGCCGACTGCGCACCCGAGGTCCACCACACCGTGATGTTGGGCTTGATCTCCTCGAGCTTCTTGAACGCGCGATCGACGTCGAGCGGGTAAAGCTTGTCGGGCGCGACGCCGTCGGCCATCAGCGCCGCCTCCAGCGTTGCGAACGGATGGTTGCGCAGGGCGCGGCGCCCCGGGAATTTCTTCACATCCCAGAAATCGGCCCAGCTCGCCGGCGCGGCATCCGGAAATTTCTTCCGGCTGAAGGCAAGCACGCTCGAATAGAATTCGTAAGTCACCGAATAGGCCGAGCGATAGGCCTCCGGCATCGCCGCCGCGTTCGGCAATTTGGCGAAATCGAGCTTCTCGACGAGCCCCTGCTCGCCGCCGCGCAGGCAGTTGCCGGTGGGCATGTCGACGACGTCCCAGGTCGGCTTGCCGCTCGCGACCTGCGATTTGACCGCCGGCCAGGCGTCGGGAATGCTGTCCTGGTTGACGGTGATGCCAAGCTTCTTGGCGGCGGGGTCGAGGATCGCGACGGTCTGCGCCTTCTGGTAGGCGCCGCCTTGCGAAACGAAGGTGATCTGGTCCGCACTGGCCGGCAGGCTGGATAGCACAGCCAGCGCACCGGCAGAGACGCCAAGCAGTGCACGTCGACACAAAGACGCAATCATCATGTTCAACCCCTCTTGTTATGACCGGGCGCGCAACAGCTAACGTCCGATCGCATCCAGAAACTGGTACCAGCCGGCCACCGCGCGTACGGCCGGTTCGCGCAGCGGATAGAATGGAATGGTCCTGACACGACGCGCGTCGAGCAGCCCGAGATCGACGGCCTCTCCGCGCACCAGGGCCGCGAGATAACGGCCCATCAGGCTCGACATTGCGACACCGGCGCCATTGTAGCCGACCGAATAAAACGTACGGTCGTCGAGGCGGCCGACATGCGGCACGGAATCCAGCGTCATGGCGACGAGGCCGGACCATTTGAAAGCGAGCGGGATGTCCGCAAGCTCCGGAAAGATGCCGACCATCGCCTTGCGCAACGCGTCGAACGCACTTTCGGAATCCTGTTTGCCGAAGGCACCGCGTCCGCCGAAGATGACGCGGTCGTCGACCTTGCGGAACCAGCGCATCATCCGCTTGGTCTCGGTATAGGTCCGTCCCGTCGGCATCAGGCTGCCGGCGAGATTCGGCGACAGTTTTTCGGTGGCGATCAAGGCGCTGCGGAACGGCACCAATGTGCGCTGCAGCCGCACTGTTGCCGACGTCAGATCGGAATAGGAGTTGGTGGCGATGATGCCCTGACGCGCCCGCACGCTGCCGCCGGGCGTCTCGGCGATGACGCCATCGCCGTCGCGGCGGAGCGCGAGCACCGGGCTCTCCTGAAAGATCGGCACGCCACGCTCCGCAACCCCCTTGGCGAGGCCGCGCAGGTAGTTGAGCGGATGGATGCCGCCGGAGCCCGGATTGAGCACGCCGCCGACAAAGACACGCGATCCGGTCTCGTCACGCACCTGATGGCGATCGAGGATACGGACCTCGGCATCACCCATCTCGCGCGTCATCCACGCGGCTTCGTCGATCGCCGCCTTCAGCGTCGCGTCGTTGTGCGCCGCCTTGACCTGCCCGCTCCGCTTCAGCTTCGCACTGGAGATGCCGAATTCGGACACCAGTTCCTCGACCATGTCGACCGATTCATAGGCGATCCCGTACATCCGCCGCGCCATGGCGCGGCCGTGGGTGGCGTCGATGTCGCGGAACGACAGCCGGAATTTCGCAGTGATGACGCCGCCATTGCGGCCGCTGGCACCCCAGCCGGGATGGTTGGCTTCGAGCACGATCGGCGCAAGGCCGCTCTTTGCGATGTGATGCGCCGCAGACAATCCGGTGTAGCCCGCGCCGATGATGACGACATCGGCCTGCCGCTCGCCCTCCAGCTTCGGAAAGGCCGGCAATGGCTCCGCCGTGTCGGCCCACAAGGAGGCAACCGGAGTCATCGGGGTCCTAGCATCAGCCATCGCCGCGTCTCTGCCTCTAATTGCCGACGGCGGCGTCGGCGAACGCCTTCATGGAGGCGAAATGGAAATCGGGCTTCGTCAGCTCCGCCACTTCCGGCGTGCCGCCGAATCCCTTCATGCCCTGACGGCGCTCGATCCAGCACACCTTGTAGCCGAGCTTTCGGGCGATCCCGATGTCGTGATGCTGGCTCTGCGCCACATGGAGGATGTCGGACTGCATGTAGCCGAACGCCGATTGCCGGCCCTTGTTGTAGGCGAAGAATTCGGGATTGGGTTTTGCTACCCCGGTATCGTCGGCGCAGACGCTGTCGTGGAAGGGGTTGCCGAGCGCGTGCGCGTAAGCCGACAGCGCGACGCGGTCGGCATTGGTCATCGCGACCAGGCGGAATTTGGTGCGCAGGCGCTTCAGCGCCTCGACCGAATCCGCGAACGGCTGCCAGCGCAGCACCGCAAGCTGGAACGTGTCGCAGGCCGCGTCGTCCGACGGCAGGCCCAGCTCCCTGGCGAGGTAGCGATAGACGTTGAACATCACTTCGCTCGACCGCTCGGGATGCGCGTCGCGGCCGCGCTTGTAGGAGGCGAAGATCTGATCGTCGCCGAGATCGGCCGCCTTGGCGCCGCCGATCCGGCGCACCGCGTCGAGCACGCCGGCTTCGAAATCGATCAAGGTGCCGACGACATCGAAAGTGAGAACCTTGAAGCTATCGTAGGACATATTCATCTCTGTTGTTGGACTTGGCCTGGGAATTCATTGCCGCGCCTTCGGCACGACGATGGTGTCTTCGGGGTGAAGGGTGACGGTGAGTTCACCGCCGAGCGGAGGAATGCGGCGCGCCGCCTCATAGTGGCTTGGCTGGCGCAGGCTCAGGCTTGTGCCGTCGGCGAGCTGCAGGAACACCCGCAGGCTTTCGCCCTGGTAGACGATGTCGGTGACCTTGCCGGTCAGCCTGTTGCGCCCGGCATCGCCGGCACCGTCGTCGATCAGCAGCTTTTCGCTGTGGACGGCGAGCATCGGCTCGTCGCCATCGGGGATCGGACGGGTGCTCCGCAGGACCGACGGACCCAGCGCGACACTGGAGCCATCGAGCCGGCGGACGGGCAACAGGGTCGCCTCGCCGATGAAGCTCGCCACGAAGGAATCGGCGGGATGATCATGGAGCCGCTGCGGCGCATCGATCTGCACCAGCCGGCCGTCCCTGAGGATCGCGACGCGGTCGCTCATGGTCAGCGCCTCCCGCTGATCGTGGGTGACATAGATGATGGTGGCGCCGATCCGCCGGTGCAGTTCGCGCAGCTCGATCTGCATCGCCTCGCGCAACTGCTTGTCGAGCGCGGACAGCGGCTCGTCCATCAGGATCAGGCGCGGCTCGAAGATCATGGCGCGCGCAAGCGCCACACGCTGGCGCTGGCCGCCCGAGAGCTGGGAAATGCCGCGCGCCTCATAACCAGCCAGGCCGACCATCGCGAGCGCGGTACGCACCTTCTCAGGCCAGTCCGCCTTCGGCAGCCGTCGCGCGCGCAGCGGAAAGGCGACGTTCTCGCCGACGCTCATATGCGGAAACAGCGCGTAGTTCTGGAACACGACACCGATGTCGCGCTTGTGCGGCGGCAGGAACGTCACGTCGCGGCCGCCGAAATGGATCGAGCCGGACGAAGGCAGGATGAATCCGCCGAGAATACCGAGCAGCGTGGTTTTGCCGGAGCCGGAAGGGCCGAGCAGCGAGACGAATTCGCGTGGCGCGACGCTCAAGGTGACGTCATCGAGGGCGCGGACCGCATCGTAATGCTTGCTCGCGGACCGGATGTCGACGCTCTCTCCGCCCTTGCCCAAGGATCTTCCCCGCTAGCCCGATGGCCGCGCCCCGATGCGCGCCATCGATGCCACTTGCGACGTGTCGCAATTGGCCCGTGAACCGGCATGATCTTGTCTTATAGACTGGCCAAACCGCACAGCTCCGGGGAGCTATCGCCGCCGCGCCAGATTTTGACGCCTGCCCTTGCAAGCAGGCCGTTCTGCCAATGCAACCAGACTTGCCCCAGACGGGCAATTGCCAAATTCTCACCGGAGGCATAATCTGAAGTTATGTCGGATCTACGCCGGATGCTGCCTTCCAGCCACGCCCTGTTCGTCTTCGACGCAGCGGCGCGCAATGGCAGCTTCACGGCTGCCGCGGCCGAACTCAACGTCACCCAGCCCGCCGTCAGCCGCATGCTCGGCCAGTTCGAGGACTATCTCGGCGTCCGCCTGTTCGACCGCACCGCGGGCCGCGCGGTGCTCACCGAGGAAGGCGAAATTCTCTACCGCCGGGTCTCGGACGGCTTTCGCAGCATCGAGAGCGGCCTGATCGAGATCGACCGCCGCCGCAAGGGCACCGAGACCGTCACGCTCTCTGTCTCCTCGGCCTTCACCACGCATTGGCTGATGCCGCGCATCGACAAATTGCAGCGGGAATTTCCGACCGTCGACCTCCGATTCCAGTTGATCTCCGGTCCGCTGCGCGGGCCGGTCGACAATGTCGATCTCGGCATGCGCTTCCGCGACCGCTTCGACCCCGAGCAGAACGGCGCCCTCGTGATGAAGGAGGTGATGCTGCCGATCTGCACCCCCGCCTATCGCGACGCCAACGGCACGGATGGGACCGTCGAGGCCAACACCATCATCCGCCTGGCCGACACGCCCGGCGACTGGGCCGCGCAATACCCGGCCTTCCTCACCAGACGATCCGGCCCGGCGAAGTCGTTGAGCTTTTCGGATTACGCGGTGGTCGTACAGGCCGCCCTGCTCGGCCAAGGCATTGCGCTCGGCTGGCTCACCGTCGCGTCGCATTGGCTATTGACCGGCGCGCTGGTGCCGGCGTCGGAGACGCTGACCACGACACGGCGGCTGTGCGAACTGGTCTATCCGCCCGATCGCTCGGTGCGGCCGGTGGTCGCCGAGATCAGGGACTGGATCATTACCCAGATGTGCAGCGACATGGCCGCCATCGACCGTCTCTACCCTCGCCTGAAGCTGATGGCGGCAAGCTATTAGCTGCTCTCCAGCGTCGGCGCGACTTCGCGGGCGACCTGTACGAGCGCCGCGATCAGCGGCGTCATCGGATCGCGCTGCGGCACCACCAGACCGATACTGTAATCGACGACGGGATCGACGATCGGAATGCTGCGGACCGAATCCGCCAGGCCCAGCGTCTCCGCAAGCTTGGCTGGCATGACGCTCGCCCAGCGCCCGGTCTTCACATGGGTGTAGAGCACGAGCAGCGAATTCGAGGTCAGCGTCGGCGTTGCCTCGGCCCCAACGGAAGCCAGCGCGCGATCGATGATGCGGCGGTTCTGCATGTCCGGGGTCAGCAGGCACAGCGGCACCTGCCCGACCTCCTTCCAGGTGACCTTGTCGCGGTCACCGAACATGGCGTCGGGGGCGGTCAACAGGCGATAGCTCTCGTTGTAGAGCGGGATGGTGCGGACCTTGCCGATCGGCTCGTTCTCGATATAGGTCAGCCCGGCATCGACCTCGAGATTTTCCAGAAGCCCCAGCACGTCGGCCGAGGTGCAGGACTGGATGCGGAAGCGCACGTCCGGATAGCGCGCGCGATATGGCGTCGTAAGCTGCGCCACCATGCCGAGCACGGTCGGGATCGCCGCGATCCTGATCTCGCCGGAGAGCTTGTCCTTGAGGCTGTTGATTTCCTGCCGCATCGCGCGGGCGTCGCCGACGATGCGCCGCGCCCAGTCAAGCGTGCGCTCGCCCTCCGGCGTGAAGCCCTGGAAGCGAGAGCCACGCTGCACCAGCATGACGCCGAGGATCTCCTCGAGCTGCTTGAGGCTGGTCGACATCGTCGGCTGCGTGACGCCGCAGGCTTCCGCGGCCCGTCCGAAATGCCGCTCCTTCGCGAGCGCCAGCAGGAGTTCAAGCTTGTCGATCAAACGGATGGCCCCGGAAGGTTCGGTGCTGCAGGAGGATCAGAAATAGCACGGCCTCCGGACGGCCAAAACTTCAAAAACAGCGTCCACGCAACTGGATTTCCAGGGCCATTCGGCTCTCATATGGCCCCATTTGAAGCCCCTATCGTCGTCATCGCGACATTCGCGCATTGGCCTGGGATCCGGCCGACGAAGGAACGTTCACGTCGTCCCGGCGAGCGCCGATCGGCGGGGCCGTCGTTCCGCGAGACCCTCATCGGCCGGACCGACCAGCCCTGATGATGCCGACGCGTACATGGGGATCACGGCAAATATCTCAAGCAGGCGATCGTAGCCCTTGATCGGCCGCTCTCCGATCGAGGCGAGCGCGAAACTGTCCTCGACGTGTTCGGCGACCGAGGAATCCAGCAATATCTGCCCGTCGTCAGCCAAGCTGCACAGCCGCGAAGCCAGATTGACCACGCTTCCGATTGCCGTGTAGTCGAGGCGTCCCTGATAGCCGAGGGTTCCGACCGTGGCGGGACCCATCGCTATCCCCACGCCGAAACCCATCGCGCAGCCGGCCGCATACCATGTGCTGGAAAGAGACTGCACGGCCGCCTGCATGTCGATCGCAAGCCGGATACCGCGCTGCGCGGGGTTCTCGCACGCGACCGGCGCGTTCACCAGAACCATCACGCCGTCGCCGGCAAAGCGGATCAGGGTCGCTTCATGGCGGGCTGTCACGGCGCCGATGGCCGCATAATACTGCCTCAGAATGGCCAGGACGGCATCCGGCTCGGCACGCGCGGAAAAGGCGGTGAAGTCCCGCAGGTCGCCGAAGATGGCGACCACCTCCCGCCGCTGTCCCTCCAGCAACTGGCGATCGGAATGTTCGACCAGTTCAGCTACCTGCGGCGCAAGGAATTGCTTCAGCCGGTTGATGCGCTCGGACTTCTGCTGCGACGTCCCGAGCTCCTCCGCCATCTGGTTGAATCGCACGGCCAGTTGCTCGAGCTCGTCGCGGCTCTGGATCGTGATGCGATGGTCGAACTGTCCCATGCCGATCCGCTCCACGCCCTTCTCGAGCTGCCGGATCGGTCCCCACATGCGGCACGCGCGCCAATAAGCGAGCACCAGCGAGAGAACGATACCAACGACGATGAGGATCAGGGAGCGCCATAACGCGGCCCGGATCGATTCATACGCCTCCAGAACCGGCTGCTCGGCAATGACCGTCCAACCGACGTTGGGGGCATGCACCGCCAGGGCGACAACCGACTTGCCGTCCTCACCGGTCGTGGAGACCACCGATCCATTGGCTTCGCTGACGGCAGACTTCATCCGGCTGAGGTCGCCTGCCCCCGCTCCGCTGCGCAGAACCAGGCTGATGTCCGGATGGGCAATCAGGCGCCCGGCGTCATCGAGGACAAGGGCATGACCGGTGTCACCGATCCTGATCGCTGCGATGATATCCCAGATCAGTTTCAGGTTGATATCGGCCACCACGATGCCGGCCGCAGCGCGATTGCCCGCGACCGCGATCTGCATATACGGCTCGGAATCGCGACGATAGTGCACCGGGCCATACCACACCCGGCTGGCGCGCGCGCCGACCACCGCGGGGTCGGCCGACATATCGGCGCCGCGACCGGTTCGGTTCATGCTGACGCGGGAGACGAAGACGCGTTCGGTGCCGTTCGGATCGATCAGCGAGAGCGAAACGATCGCCGGCACCTGCTGCAGCAAGCGCAATCCATCGATCCGGCGCCGGTCGTCCTCACCCTGCGTCCACGGAAACTGCACGACCCAACCGAGTTGATCGCGAATTCCATCGGTGAACGCCTGAATCCGGTCGGCGGCCGAACGAGCCTCGACCTGAAGGATCTCATTGAGGTAGACGCGATTATCCCGAAAGGCGAACCACGCTTCGGTGGCTGCGCCAAGCACGAGCGGCACCACCACTGCGACAAACAGGGTGATGAAATATTTGAAGAACAGGGAGCGGCGCGGACGGGTCACCGGAGCGACGTCCGACAAAAGAGGTTCCGGACCAACATCAGATGGGCCAGCCTCATTCGATTACCCGATTGGCGCGAAACAGGATGGAGGATTTGTCCAGGTCGATGCCAAGCCGCTCGGCGGTTCTCAGATTGACGACCAATTCGAATCTGGTGGGCTGAAACACCGGGAGATCCGCAGGCTTTTCGCCGCGCAGGATCCGGTCGGCGTAAGTCGCGAGCCAGAAATACGTCGCGCGCTGGTTCGCGCCATAGCTCAACAGGCCGCCGGCATCGCAATATTCGCTCCAGCCGAACATCGAAGGCAGGCGATGGGCGACGGCGAAGTCTGCGATTTTGACCCGGTGCACCATCGTGAGAACGTCCGGGAAGACCAGCAACGCGTCCGCATGCACGCCCCCTGCCTTCTCAAGTGCGCCGTCGAATTCGCTTGCGCCGGAGAAAGGAACGTAAATCGGCTCGATCCCGAGTTTTTGAGCGGCCTCCCTGGTCGCCCGCCATTCCGACTGTTCGCCCGGATGATTGGCGTTCGAAAAGACCGCAAGCTTGCGCAGGTTCGGGAGCACCTCCTTCAACAGCTCCACCCGCTTTCCCGCCAGTTCCAGCGACAGGAAGGTCGAACCGGTGAAATTGCCGCCCGGCTGTCCCAGGCTCTTGACGAGGCCCAGTTCCACGGGGTCGCCGCTCAGGGCAAACAGCACCGGCACTTCCTCGACCGCCGTCATCGCGCGTGTCGCCGGACCGCTCGAGACCGCCAGGTCGACCTTGCCGCGCCTGAGTTCGGATGCCACCTCGCGCAGCGCCTGCGGGTTGCCGATCGCATAATGCAGTTCAAGGACGACATTCTTGCCCTCGACATAGCCCCGCGCGCGCAATCCCTCGCGAAAACCGTCCAGGAACGGATCGGGCTGGGCCTGTGTGGAAAGCCAGTAGATGCGGTAGACCCGCGCCCGGTCCTGTGCCAGCGCGGCGGCCGGACAGGCCAGCGCGGCCCCGATCAATGCAATGAAATCCCGTCGTTTCATGCAGCCAGCATGGCGCAAACCGGATTTCGGCGCTTAGAGCCAATGTTCAGATAATCTGAAGATAATCTTGATTTTCCCCCTCGGGCGCATCGCACCGGCCATCGGCGCCGCCGCCACCAGCGACGCTGGGAAGCGCGCCCGGATCAGCGGCGGCGTGTTATCATGCGGCATCGATACCCGCTTTGTCTTGCGACGTCGCACGCCGATATGGGGGTTTAGATGATCACAATCCCGGAACTGGTGGCGCAAGCCCTCGGATCGTTTCTGACCTCGGAAACCAAGAGCCGGTTCGGCGCCTCTCATGCCCGATTGGCTGAGTTCCTTCCTTATGCCGCCCGCCTCACGTTGGAATGCATCGGCAACAGCGACGCGCTGTATCACAACGTCGAGCATTCCCTTCTCGTCACCCTGGCCGGGCACGACATTCTGATGGGACGGGCAATGCTGCGGCCGACGACGCCTGAGGACTACGCCAATTTCATCCTGGCGTGCCTGACCCATGACATCGGATATGTCCGCGGCATTGTTCAGGGAGATGATGGCGAGTCCTATGTCGCCGACCTTAGCGGCCGAACCATTCGCCTGCCGAGAGGCTCTTCCGACGCGTCGCTGGCGCCCTACCACCTCGACCGCTCAAAACTGTTCGTGTTCGAACGCCTCGACGCCTCAGACGAAGTCGACGCAAGCCGAATTGCCAAGGCGATCGAATATACCCGCTTTCCCTACCCGGAGGCTGGGGGCGACGAGCTGGTCGAAGAAGAAGGACTTCTGCTGCGGGCCGCCGACCTGATCGGGCAGCTCGGCGATCCCAATTATCTGAAAAAGGCGAATGCCCTGTTCTATGAATTTCAGGAGATCGGCTTGACCAAGACGCTGGGCTACGAGACGCCTGCCGATATCGTCTACAAATATCCCCAGTTCTACTGGAGCCACGTGGCGCCGCAAATCCAGACAGCGATACGCTATCTCAACGTCACCTCGAGCGGGCGTCAGTGGATCGCGAACCTTCACAGCAACGTGTTCCGGGCCGAGCGTGAAATGAACCTGTCCGGCCCACAGCCGTGATCATGAGGCCGCGGTACGCCCGGCTTTCGGTATGCCGGCCACGCGCAGGCCTTCGACAAAGCGGTCGATAAAGCCGACATCGTTGCAAAAGAAGAATTCCTGCCGTGCCGTTCCGGCGCTGTAGTTCGGCTTGCGTTGCAGAAGCTCGGCGGCCACCGCTTTCGCCTGCGCCACGTCGCCGAGCAGGCCGAGCGAAGACGCAAGCGTCGCATAGGCCTGATAGGTGACATTGGGTTGACGGGTTGCCCGCCGGGCGAACTCGACCGCGATATCGTATTCCCCGAGCGAAAAATGCGCCCAGGAGCGGACGTGGTGGAACGCCGAAAGATGGCTGTCGCGCGGACTCAGCATGGTCGCACGATCGAGCAGCGTTTCCGCCTCGATCTCCCGCCCATACCACAGCATGTTGAATCCCTGCGCGAAATAGGCCTGCGCGAAGCTCGGATTGAGCTCCAGCGACACGTCGAGCACCGCCAGTGCCTCGTCGTTCTGGTGGGTCAGGCACAAAGCGCGTCCAAGGGCACAATGGCAAAAACAATCGAGCTCATCGAGCGCCACCGAATGACGCGCCTGGCGCAGCGCCGTCTCCAGTCGCGCCGCGCGGTCCTTCGGCTCATCGATAAAGGCGCGCTGTAGATTGACGTAGCCGAGGGCACCATGGCCGCGCGCAAAGTTCGGATCGGCATCGATCGCGCGCTGGAAATATTCCTCGGCCAAATCGAACCCCGGCGTGGTGAAGCGCCACAGGTTCCAGAGGCCGCGCTGGTAGCAATCCCAGGCGTCCAGGTTCTCCGGCGCCTTGCGCGCGGCGAGCTGCTGCTCGACTTTCGACAGCTCCGGCTCGATCGTCGCGGCGATCTGGCGGGCCATCTCCTCCTGGATATCGAAGATATCCTCGAGCTGCAGGTCGTATTTGTCGGCCCAGAGCTGCTTGCCATCGGCCGCACGGACCAGCTCGGCCGTGATCCTCACGGCATCCCGGCTCTTGCGAACGCTGCCGACCATCACATAGCGGACGCCAAGCAGCTCACCGACTTCGCGGGCATCGACGACCCGTCCCTGGAACGCGACGGTCGAGTGACGCGAGATCACAGAAAGCCACCGGTTGCGCGCAAGGAGGCGAATGATGTCCTCGGTCAGCCCGTAGCTGAAATAATCGTTCTCCGGATCGTCGGACATATTCCCGAACGGCAACACCGCGATCGAGGGCCGCGTGTTGGCCTCGGCCTTCACCGATTCCGAGACGATGTCATCGAGGCCGGATACTTCAGACGACACCGAAACGCGGATGGGGGGATCGGCCGGTGAAGTATTGGGCACCAGCGGAGCGGCCTCCGCATCGGCTTCCGGCGCGCTGACGGCCTGGACATCGCCGATAAAACGAAAACCGCGTTTGTGCAGCGTCCGAATGAAGTGCTGGTCGGTACCGTTGTCGCCAAGGGCGCGGCGGGCGCCATTGATCCGGCTGGAAAGCGCCGCCTCCGAAATGATCCGGCCGTTCCAGACAGTGTCGATCAGCTCGTCCTTGCTGACGATGCGGTCGTGGTTACGCACGAGGTGCACGATGAGGTCGAACACCTGAGGCTCGATATGCACGGATTCGCCAAGCCGACGCAGCTCTTGCTGGCTGAGGTCTAGCTCGAACTCGGCGAATCGGTACTGCATTACCACCCCTACTGATGTCAATGCGATCCGTGCCTCGCACCCCACCAGGGATATCAATGAAACAAATTGAGCAAAAACAACCGCTTCGAGAAGGAAAAACCAAGGTCTTCTGAAGAACTCCGCCAAGCTTGTGCGGGCATCTCAATTTACAGACGGGCCAGTCCTCATTCAACCGGAGACGGCGCATGCCCCGCCTGCTTGATCTCACCAATTCCAATGCCCCGCCAGAAGGCTTGATGCCGCAAGGCCGCGCGGCCAGCCCCATTTGCCTGCCTCCCGCTCCTTCCATCAAGCGAGCCCGGCGCCCGCAGCGGAGGGTTCACTGATGATCACCGCCAGCCCGTCAACGACGGCGCCAACGTTGCGGAGAAACACCCTCCATGCCGTCGTGCGTATGCGCCGGTTTTTCAAGCATTGGGCCGCCGTGACCACCGCCTTTCACGAACGGCAGATTGCGCTGTGCGCGTTGCACCGCCTCGAGGGACTGGATCAGGCGCGCATCTATCGCAGCCCGATCGACAATGCCGTCGAGAAAGCAACGGAGATCTACAAGCGGCGCCAGCTCAGACATTCCTGACCAAGACCATTGCCAACAGTATCACTTCAAACCCAAGGAGATTGAAAATGTCGATTGCCATGCACACCGGGCCGAACAGTCCTGCGACCGCAGTTTCTCTCACGGCGAGACTGCTGACGCTTTGTTACGGCGGCCTCGCCTATCTGATCTTCCTCGGCGCATTCCTCTACGCGGTCGGCTTCGTCGCGCAATACGTCGTACCCAAGAACATCAATACCGGTCCGGCGCCGTCGTTGATGACGGCGCTGCTGACGAACCTGGTGCTGATGTCGATCTTTGCCGTCCAGCACAGCGGCATGGCCCGGCAGGGCTTCAAGCGATTGTTCGCGCGCTTCGCTTCGCCTGCGATCGAGCGCTCCACCTATGTATTGCTGGCGAGCCTCTCGCTGATCCTGCTGTTCTGGCAGTGGCAGCCGATGCCTTCCGTGGTCTGGCACATCGACAATCCCGTTTTCGCCGGCATCGCAACCGCGGGCGGCGCCGTGGGCTGGCTCATCGTGCTCTACAGCACGTTCCTGATCAGCCATTTCGAGCTGTTCGGATTGACGCAAGTGGTCTCGCATTTCGCCGGCCGCATGGTCGAACCCATGAAGTTCAAGACGCCCGGCCTCTATCGAATGATCCGGCACCCGATCTATCTCGGCTTCATCATCGCCTTCTGGTGCACCCCGACGATGACGCTCGGCCATCTGCTGTTCGCTGCGGTGACGACCAGCTACATCTTTGTCGGCATCTATCTCGAAGAGCGCGATCTCGTGGCGATGTTCGGGAGCGAGTATCGGCGCTATCGCGAAAAAGTGGCGATGCTGGTGCCGGGCATCTTCTGAAACTGACTTCGAAATGTGCAAACGCGCCCGTCGGGACAGACCTGGCGGGCGCGTTCCGCGGCTCAATGTAACGATAATCCGGCGTTAACCTCGATCGGGCCGCCATCAGCCCATAGGCATTGCCTATGTCGTTGTCTTGATTGCGTTTTGAAATCGCAACATGAGACAGCTTTATTGATATCCGCTGCGATTCCCCTACTCATCGGAGCTCACAACCTCTGATGAGAACGCGGAAATGACATCGGCACACGAACCCTGGAATGAAGCGCGCGGCGCCGAGATCATCGCCGAACACGACAAGCTTGAAGGCGCGACGCTTGTCATCCTGCACGCGATGCAGGAGACGTTCGGTTACGTGCCGGAAGCAGCCATTCCGATGATCGCATCGGCGCTCAGCCTGTCGCGCGCCGAAGTGCATGGCGTGTTCACGTTCTATCATGATTTCCGCCACAAGCCGGCCGGCCGCCATGTGCTGAAGCTATGCCGCGCCGAAGCCTGCCAGGCGGCAGGCGGCGATGCGCTTGCCGCGCGCGCGGAAGCCAGGCTCGGCATCGCGCTCGGAAACACCTCGGCGGACCACCGCGTCACGCTGGAGCCGATCTACTGCCTCGGCCTGTGCGCGACCGCGCCGTCGGCGATGCTCGATGGCCGCGTCGTCGGGCGGCTCGATGAAGCGCGCCTCGATGCGCTGGTCGCGGAGGCGCAGCGATGACGATGCGCATCTTCGTACCCCGCGATGCCGGCGCCATTGCCGTCGGCGCCGATGAAGTGGCCATCGCGCTGGAGCAGGCCGCGATCAAATCCGGCATCCCCGTCGAGATCGTCAGGACGGGATCGCGCGGGCTCTATTGGCTGGAGCCGATGGTCGAGGTCGCGACATCGCAGGGCCGCGTCGCGTTCGGACCGGTGACGGCCGCGGATGCACCGTCGATCTTCGATGCCATGGCCACCGGCGCGCCGCACGCGCTGCGGCTCGGCCGCACCGACGAAATCCCGTGGCTGAAGCGGCAGACCCGCCTCACCTTCGCGCGCTGCGGTGTGATCGATCCCCGCTCCGTCGGCGATTACCGGAGCCATGACGGCTACAAGGGGCTGGAGCGCGCGCTGACGCTGACCTCCGACGAGATCCTTGCCGACGTCACCGCATCGGGCCTGCGCGGCCGCGGCGGCGCCGGCTTCCCGACCGGCATCAAGTGGAAGACGGTGGCGGAAGCCCAAGCCGACCGCAAATACATCGTCTGCAACGCCGACGAAGGCGACAGCGGCACGTTTGCCGACCGCATGATCATGGAAGGCGATCCCTTCGTCGTCATCGAAGGCATGACGATCGCCGGCATCACCGTCGGTGCCACCAAGGGCTACATCTACATCCGCTCGGAATATCCGCACGCGGTGGCGGCGATGAATGCCGCGATATCGGTCGCCCGGCGTACCGGCCATCTCGGCGAACGCATCGTCGGCTCCAGCCACACCTTTGATCTCGAAGTCCGGGTCGGCGCCGGCGCCTATGTCTGCGGCGAGGAAACCTCGCTCCTGGAAAGCCTGGAAGGCCGCCGCGGCATCGTCCGCGCCAAGCCGCCGCTGCCGGCGCACAAGGGCCTGTTCGGCCGGCCGACCGTCATCAACAACGTGCTGTCGTTCGCGGCAATCCCCTTCATCCTCGCCGGCGGCGCAAAAGCCTATGCCGATTTCGGCATGGGCCGCTCGCGCGGCACCATGCCGATCCAGCTCGCCGGCAATATCCGTCATGGCGGGCTGTTCGAGACCGCTTTCGGCGTCACGCTGGGCGAGCTCGTCGATGAGATCGGCGGCGGCACGTTCACGGGCCGTCCCGTCCGCGCCGTGCAGGTCGGCGGCCCGCTCGGCGCCTACTTCCCGCGCGCCCTGTTCGACACCCCGTTCGACTATGAGGCCTTCGCCGCGCGCGACGGGCTGATCGGCCATGGCGGCATCGTCGTGTTCGACGACAGCGTCGACATGGCCAGGCAGGCGCGATTTGCCATGGAGTTCTGCGCCGTTGAATCCTGCGGCAAGTGCACGCCGTGCCGGATCGGATCGACCCGCGGCGTCGAGACCATCAACAAGATCATCAATGGCGAGCGCGTTTCTGAAAACCTCGCCGTGGTCGAGGACCTCTGCAACACCATGAAATTCGGCTCGCTCTGCGCGCTCGGCGGCTTCACCCCCTACCCCGTGCTCAGCGCCTTGAAACATTTCCGGGAAGATTTTGGCCCGGCACCGGCCACCTTGCAGGCCGCGGAATAGGAGACTGACCATGTCTTTGATCGAAGAAATCGACTTCGGCACGCCCCGTTCGAAATCAGAGGCGATGGTGACGCTGACCATCGACGGGCAAAGCATCACGGTGCCCGAGGGCACCTCCATCATGCGCGCGGCGATGGAAGCCGGCAGGCAGATCCCGAAACTTTGCGCCACCGACATGGTCGACGCATTCGGCTCCTGCCGTCTCTGCCTCATCGAGATCGAGGGCCGGGCCGGCACGCCTGCCTCCTGTACCACGCCGGTCATGAACGGCCTCGTCGTCCATACCCAGACCGAGCGGCTGAAGAAGCTGCGCAAGGGCGTGATGGAGCTCTACATCTCCGACCACCCGCTGGACTGCCTGACCTGCGCCGCCAACGGCGACTGCGAATTGCAGGACATGGCGGGCGCGGTCGGCCTGCGCGACGTGCGCTACGGCTATGAGGGCGAGAATCATGTTTTCGCCAAGGCGGATGGCTGCGACAACGACAACTGGATGCCGAAGGACGAGTCCAACCCGTACTTCACCTACGACCCCTCGAAATGCATCGTCTGCTCGCGCTGCGTCCGCGCCTGCGAGGAAGTGCAAGGCACCTTTGCGCTGACGATTTCCGGGCGCGGTTTCGACAGTCGCGTCTCGCCCGGCATGAGCGAAAGCTTCCTCGGCTCCGAATGCGTGTCCTGCGGCGCCTGCGTGCAGGCCTGCCCGACCGCGACGCTCACGGAAAAATCCGTCATCGAGATCGGCCAGCCCGAACATTCGGTGGTCACGACCTGCGCCTATTGCGGCGTCGGTTGCGCCTTCAAGGCGGAAATGCGCGGCGAGGAAGTCGTGCGCATGGTGCCGTGGAAGGACGGCAAGGCCAATCGCGGCCATTCCTGCGTCAAGGGCCGCTTCGCCTGGGGCTACACCACGCACAAGGAACGCATCCTCAAGCCGATGATCCGCGAGCGGATCGAAGACCCGTGGCGCGAGGTGTCGTGGGATGAGGCGTTCAATTTCGCCGCGGCCAAGTTCAAGGGCATCCAGCAGAAGTATGGCCGCGACGCCGTCGGCGGCATCACCTCTTCCCGTTGCACCAATGAAGAAACCTATCTGGTGCAGAAACTGATCCGCGGCGGCTTCGGCAACAACAATGTCGACACCTGCGCCCGCGTTTGTCATTCGCCGACCGGCTACGGCCTGTCGCAGACGTTCGGAACCTCGGCCGGCACCCAGGATTTCGACTCGGTCGAACATACCGACGTCGTGATGGTGATCGGCGCCAACCCGGCCTCCGCGCATCCGGTATTCGCTTCGCGGCTGAAGAAGCGGCTGCGGCAAGGTGCAAAACTGATCGTGGTCGATCCGCGGCGCACCGAGATGGTGGAAGGGCCGCATATGAAGGCGCTGCACCTGCCCTTGATGCCCGGCACCAACGTTGCCGTGCTGACCGCGCTGGCGCATGTCATCGTCACCGAGGGCCTCGTGGACGAGGCCTTCGTGCGCGAGCGCTGCGACTGGAGTGAGTTCGAGGACTGGGCCGCCTTCGTGGCGCTGCCGAAGAACAGCCCGGAATCGACCGCGATCATGACCGGCGTCGATCCGAAATATCTGCGCGAGGCCGCGCGACAGTTCGCCACAGGCGGCAATGGCGCGATCTATTACGGGCTCGGCGTCACCGAGCACAGCCAGGGCTCGACCACGGTGATCGCGATCGCCAACCTCGCGATGGCAACCGGCAATATCGGCCGGCCCGGTGTCGGCGTGAACCCGCTGCGCGGCCAGAACAACGTGCAAGGCTCCTGCGACATGGGCTCGTTCCCGCACGAGCTGCCCGGCTATCGCCATATCTCCGGCGACGCGGTGCGTGACCAGTTCGAGGCGATGTGGAACGTCAAGCTCAATCCGGAGCCCGGCCTGCGCATTCCCAACATGTTCGACGCCGCGATCGAAGGCAGCTTCATGGGCCTCTACGTGCAGGGCGAGGACATTCTGCAGTCCGACCCCAACACCAAGCATGTGGTGGCGGCGCTGTCGTCGATGGAATGTGTCATCGTGCACGACCTCTTCCTCAACGAGACCGCCAACTATGCCCATGTGTTCCTGCCGGGATCGACCTTCCTGGAGAAGGACGGCACCTTCACCAATGCCGAGCGCCGCATCCAGCGCGTCCGCAAGGTGATGACGCCGCGCAATGGCCTCGCCGACTGGGAGGTCACCATCGGGCTTGCGAAGGCGATGGGTTTTGAGATGCGCTACAATCATCCGTCCGAGATCATGGACGAGATCGCGGCGCTGACGCCAACCTTCACCGGCGTCTCCTATGCCAAGCTCGACGAACTCGGCTCGGTGCAGTGGCCCTGCAACGAGAAGGCGCCGGAGGGCACGCCGGTGATGCATATCGGCGGTTTCGTGCGCGGCAAGGGCAAGTTCATCATCACTGAATATGTCGCGACCGACGAGCGCACCGGCCCGAGGTTCCCGCTGCTGCTGACGACGGGACGCATCCTCAGCCAATACAATGTCGGCGCCCAGACCCGCCGCACCGACAATGTCGTCTGGCATAGCGAGGACCGGCTCGAAATCCACCCGCACGATGCCGAGCAGCGCGGCGTGCGCGACGGCGACTGGGTGCGGCTGGCGAGCCGCGCCGGCGAAACCACGCTGCGCGCCGAGATCACCGACCGCGTCGCGCCGGGCGTCGTCTACACCACCTTCCACCACCCCGACACCCAGGCCAACGTCATCACCACGGAGTATTCGGACTGGGCCACCAACTGCCCGGAATACAAGGTCACGGCGGTGCAGATTTCGCCGTCCAATGGTCCGAGTGATTGGCAGAAGGCCTATGACGAGCAGGCCCGCCATTCGCGGCGTATCGTGCCTGCCGAAGCTGCGGAGTGATCATGCACAAGCCGGTCTTTGCTGCCGATCGGCGGATCTGGCGCGACGGCCGCGCGAGCGACGGCACGCGCCTGATACCGGAGGAGACGGCATTGGCGCTGACCTATAATGGCGGCACCCATGCGGTGATGATGGGCACACCGCGCGACCTCACCGATTTCGCCGTCGGCTTCAGCCTCAGCGAAGGCATCGTGCGGTCGTCGGACGAGATCGAGACCCTCGACATCGTCGAACTCGACGACGGCATCGAACTCAGAATGTGGCTGAAGCCTTGCAGGGCAGCGCTGGTCAATGAGCGGCGGCGACATATCGCAGGCCCGACCGGCTGCGGCATTTGCGGGGTCGATTCGATTGCGGAAGCCGTCCGTTCCGCGACGGTCGTGCCCAAGGGGCGCACTTTCACGCCGTCAGAAATCATGGCAGCGATGGCAAGCATCAACGCGCTGCAACCTATCAACATCGTGACACGCGCGGTGCATGCAGCGGCGTTCTGGACGCCGGCACGCGGCATCGTCGCCTTGCGCGAAGATGTCGGCCGCCACAACGCGCTCGACAAGCTCGCGGGCGCGCTGGCGCAGGAGAAAGTCGCCGCCGCCGACGGCATGGTGCTGCTGACCAGCCGCGTCTCGGTCGAAATGGTACAGAAGACCGCCGCCATCGGCGTGCCGCTGATGGCCGCGGTATCGGCGCCGACGGCGCTGGCGGTGCGGACGGCGGATGCCGCCGGGATCACGCTCGCGGCCATTGCCCGGTCCGACGGCTTTGAAATCTTTGCGCATCCGGAGCGGGTTGCGCTGACCCAAAATACCGGTGTTGCGGAGGCTACCCATGTCGCCTGATCGGCTGATCTACATGGCCAATCAAATCGGAAAGTTCTTTCAGAGCCAGGGCCACGACAAGGCCGTGCCGGGGATCGCCGAGCACATCAGGAAATTCTGGGACCCGCGGATGCGCAAGGCGATCTTCGCCCATCTGGACACCGGCGGCAGCGGGCTCGATCCGCTTGTCCGCGACGCCCTCGAGACGCTGAAAAGGGTGTAGTAAGCCCCGGGCCGAGCCCGAATTCACCGCAAGGTTCTGCCGGTCGCGCAAGCAACCGGCAGAGCCAGCCGTCAGAGATTGCAGCGGCCAGCTACATTCCCATGATAGCGATGTCCTTGACCGTGCCGCTGACGCCGGCGATCTTGGCGGCCTCGGTCGCCTTTCCGGTCGCGAGGTCGATGCTGTAGAGCGTGCCGTCCGCCATCAGCCAGGCCTCGTTCTTGCCGGCGCCGTCGGACCAGATGTCGAATGCGACGGCATCCGCCTTGATCCCGAGCTTGCCGACCGCAGCGAGCACGCCGTCATTCGGCGGCGCCTGCTTGATCAATCCGCCGATGGTGCCGTCGATATTGAACAGCGCCGTTTCCTTGGCGCCCTTCACCGAATTGATATAGGCGCCGGCGACGATGTTCGGCTTTTCGCCCTTGTGCATGTCGCCGTCGGCAAACTTGTGGTCGCCGTCCTTGGTCACCTTGCCATCATCGACATTGGCGCGCAGGTTCATCCCGTCCGCGCCCATCACGCGCAAGCGGTCCGCCACCGGATTGAAATCCACCGTCGCGGCCACGCCCTTGGCCAGCATGGTGTCGAGCTTCGACTTCGTCGTGGCCTTGCCATCCGTCGCGATGGTCACAATGGTGCCATCGTCGACCAGTCCATAGAGCATGCCGTCAGCCGGACGGACGTCGATGCCCACCAGCGCGCCGGAAATCCCGGTGACCTTGACGGACGCGGTCGCCTTTTTCTGCGCGGTATCGACCATCGCAATGGTGTCGCCGCCGATCAGGGCCGCAACCTGCGCGGCGTTGGCGGCTGCGGATGACAGCAATAGTGCGGCCGAGGCGGCGAAAATGGAACGATAATTCATCGGTGAGCTCCCTGTGTTGCCATGATCCTCTCGGGATCAACACAGCGGGTACCGGCGGCGCGGCAAAACGGATGCAGCACACCGAAAATAATTTTCGGCACATGCATCCAAATGCCGCATCTCAAGGTAGAACAACTATGCAAGGGCATAGACATGACCGGAAATGGGACCATCACCGCCAGCCAGCAGGCTCCCACCCCGCTGGATGGGGAGCGCGAGGCGCAGCTTGCCGCGGCCCTGGTGCGTTGCGCGGCCGGCGACCGCGCCGCCTTGCGCGTGATCTACGACAGCGAGGCGCCGCGCATGGTCGGCATCGCCCGCCGCATCCTGTTTCGCCCGGACCTTGCGGAAGAGGCGGTGCACGACGCCTTTATAAGGATCTGGCGTGGCGCGGCCGGTTTCGATCCGCGCCGCGGCAGCGCACGCGGCTGGCTCTATGCAGTGGTGCGCAACCGCGCGCTGAGCATTCATCGCGACGAGCACCGCTACGAAGCATCGGATGAAAACGTCGGGGATGTCGACAGCGAGGCCACGCTGTCGCGAATGCCGGAGACCAGCGCGCTGCGCCGGTGTCTCGAGCAGATCGACCGCCCACGCCGCGACGTCGTGGTGCTGGCCTATGTTCACGGCATGAGCCACGGTGAATTGGCGGGAAGGCTCAAGGTTCCGCTCGGCACGGTCAAAAGCTGGGTACGGCGCAGCCTCTTTGCGTTGCAGGAGTGCATGGGATGAACCCGGACGATCCCGATGACACCATGGCCGCCGACTACGTGATGGGCCTGCTCGACGGTGCCGAGCACGCCGCCGCCGAACAACGCATCGCAACCGACCAGTCGTTTGCCAAGGCTGTCACCGCGTGGCGGGAGCGGCTTGCGGACCTCGATCTCACGGCCGAGGAAACCCCGCCAAGCCCGGCGCTTTGGCCGCGCATCGCCGATGCAACCAAGATCGCGCCGATCGACGCCCTGCCCTCCGCGCGCGCCGCGCTGCGTGGCACCACGCTGTGGGACAACATCCAGTTCTGGCGCGCCCTCGGTATCGGCGGCGCCTTCGCTGCAGCGGTCTTCGCAATGATCATGATCGGCGCGCTGGCGACGTCGCGCCAGCTTCGTCACGACATGATCGCCCTCGCCCAGCGCAAGCCGGTGTACGTCGCCGTGCTGGTGAACGATACGACCAAGGAGGCCGGAGCCATCGTCAACGCGTTTTCGAACGGCCGGGTCGAGCTGATACCGCTGCGCCCGATCGAGGTTCCCGCCGGCCGCACGCTGCAGGTCTGGACCCTGTGGGACCGCGCGGTCGGCCCGAAATCGATCGGCGTCACCGGCCAGTCGCGCACGCTGCAGCTCGACCTGGAGGCGCTGCCGGAAACCGTGCAGGACCAGCTGTTCGAAATCACGCTGGAGCCGGAAGGCGGCTCACCGATCGGACGGCCGACCGGCCCGATCCTGTTCAAGGGCAACGCGGCACGGGCCTTGTAGCCGCCCCTGCCGCTGCTCACGACGCCTGCCCTTCAGCGTTCTCCGTGTTTCGGGCTATAGTTCCGAAAACAGAACAAGAATGGAGACCGCCGGTGAGTATCCCCGTCATCCAACAAGCCAAGATCCAGGCCCAGGTTCTGGTCCCGCTGGTGAAAGCCCTGCAGGCGGAACTGGGCGAGGAACGCGCCAGGAAGATCGTGCGACAGACGCTCGGCGATCTCTATCGCCATTTCGGCGAAGAGTTCTGGCGGGCGAAGAACGAGACGAACCTCGGCAAGGCGATCGGATCGGCGTTCGCGACCTATGCCCGCGACGATGCGTTGCATTACGATGTGATCGAGCAGTCGCAGGACGCCTTTGCGTTCGACGTCACGCGATGCCGCTATGCCGAATTCTATAAGGAGCTTGGCGAGCCCGAACTTGGCTTCCTCCTGGTTTGCTCGGCCGATTTCGATACGGCCGAGGGATTCGGACCCGACGTCGAGCTGACGCGTACCCAGACCATCATGCAGGGCGCCAGCCATTGCGACTTCCGCTACAAGCGAACCGCCGGCGATAATTCATCGGGTGGCTAACTCGTCGGATGGGTAGAGCGCGCAGCGAAACCCATCATCTCTCTCCGGGATCGGAATTGATGGGTTTCGCTGCGCTCTACCCATCCTACCCTCTCCCGCGATTTTTCCGCACCTGACCATCGAAAAGCCGGAACGAAGCCGCCCCTCCCGCGTTTGAGACATGAGCAGGTAATTCAGGAAGGAGAAATCTTTCCAGAAAGATTCGCTCAAAAGCCCCGTCAGTTATTGCGATAGCTGGCGGGGTTTTGATTTGGGAGGGGCTCTTGGCTTACGCGCTTTTCAACGCCGACAAGCAGATCGGCCCCGGCCTGCCAAGCGAGCCGGAAGTCTGGAAGCACGCGCTGGACGATCGCCTGATTTCCGACGTTCCCGTTGCCGCCGAAGCAGGCGGACAGGTTCTGCCCGCGCGCTATCATGTGAAGGAAATCAAGATAGAGGAGTCCGCGCCGGACCCGGCATCGGAACTTCCGCAGGAAATGCCGACGCGCGCCTGATGCCATCCCCTACCCGGCCTGCTTGAGGAAGGTGAGGCCGCTCACCGCCAGCCGTTCTTCGCTGGTCTCGCCTTCCGCCACCAGTCCTTCCAGATGCGTTTCGAGTTCCGGCAGCTTGCGGTCGAAGTCGGCGCCGCGTCCCATCAATTCGCATGTCTTCCGGATGCGCTCGATGGGTTTGTCGAAAATGTCGATCTCGGTATTCATCATCCCAGCCTCCGATTCCCGCGACAATTCATAATGGCCGCAGGAGTTCCAAGGTGAACCCGTATGTGCGCCACCGCACATGATCGGCGACATGGCGAGACAGGTCTTTGACGGCCTTTTGGCAAACGAGAAGCAGCCGCAACTATCCGTAACAATATAACGTACGATAACCATCGCGGGACCGCCGCATTCCGGTATTGAATTCCCGGTTCCCCGGCGATATCTAGTGCCCACCTGTGGTGCCATCGGACCCTTATGCTGAAGCAACGAATTATCTGCGCGCTCGGAGCCGCGATCGTCATGATCGTGCTTTCGCTCGCGCCGTCTGTTGCGCAAGCTCATACTGCCCATGCGCCCTATGCTGCCGCTCACCTCCATGGCGGCCATGGTCATGCCGCCGTTGTGCAATCCGAACGGTCGGCGACACAAGCCGTCTTGCAACAGGCGCAGCGCGGGCAAACCGAGGCGCCCGCTTCTTCGGAGCGGAATTTCGTCGGCGCCTGCTGCACCACCGTATGCGCTTCCTGCTGTCCCGCCGGGTTGCCGAATTTCGTGCAACTCGCCCCACTGCCCCGTTCGACAACGCGTGTTGCCTTTGTCCCGGCCGAGGTAAGGCCGGATCGCGCACCTGAGTCCGTCAGGCGTCCTCCCAAATACCTCGTCTGAACGCAAACGATCAGTGAATGTGCGCGGCCGGACGTCACGGCCCGCAACTGACGGTCATTCAGACTGAAGGATTTCGGTATGCCTTCCCAATTTGGGCGCGCCCTGCGCACTCTCGCGACAGTCGCAGCCCTGTGCGCTGCAGTCACGCCCGTTTCCGCCCATGAGGGTCATGACCACGACGAACCGCCTGCCGTCTCGGCAACCGCGTTGCCGCGTGGCGAGACCGACTCCAACGCGTTCGAGATCGTAGCCGTTGTCCGCGACGACCATCTTGAGATCCACATTGACCGGTTCGCCACGAACGAGCCCGTGATCGGCGCGGTTCTTGAGGTCGAAACGCCCGGCGGTTCTACAAAGGCGACCGCGAATGCGGACGGCACATACCGCTTGCCGGCGCCCTGGCTGGCCAGGAACGGCCGCGCCGACCTCATTTTCACCGTTACAGCTGACGGCACGACCGACATTTTGCCGATGATGATTCAGACGGCGCGCGAGGCGGCGCAAAGCGCCCCGCAGGAAGGCGCCGCGCACGGCGAACGCATCGGCACGACTTCAATTCTTTTCGCGCTGGGCGGCCTGCTCGCGGGCGCGCTGCTGACGGCTATCGCAATGCGCGGCCGACGAGCGGCGGCCGTTTTCGTCATCCTTGCCGCGCTCGCGGGCGTCCGCGAGACGAAAGCGAATGAAGGCCCGCATCAAGGCCACGGCCATGAGCAGGACAAGGCGCAAGTCGCCATCAACGTCGTCGCAGGGGAACGCGCGCAACGCCTGCCTGACGGCGCGGTGTTCGTGCCCAAGACCGTGCAGCGGATATTTGCACTGCGGACGCTGGTCGCCGAACAGGCCAAGCACCGGAAAATCAGCGAGCTGCCGGGCCGGATCATTCCCGATCCCAACGCCAGCGGCTATGTGCAATCCGCGGTCGGCGGCCGGCTTTCCGCACCGGCGGACGGCTTCCCTCGCCTCGGCACGCGGGTGAAGCAAGGCGACATCCTCGGTTACGTCACCCCGCCCATCCAGGCCATCGACGTTTCCGATATGCGCCAGCGCCAGGGCGAGCTCGATCAGCAAATCTCCATCGTTGAACGCAGATTCACGCGCTACGAGCAGCTCGCGCCGTCAGGCGCCATTTCCCGGACCCAGCTCGAGGACACGCGGCTCGAGCTGGAAGGGCTGCGCGACCGCCGCGCATCGATTGAAAAGGCCTCGCGCCGCGAACCCGAAGCGCTGATCGCCCCGGTCGCGGGCGTCATCGCGGAAGGCAGCGCCGTGGCCGGCCAGATCGTCCAGCCAAGCTCCATCGTCTTCAACATCATCGATCCCGCACGGCTGTGGGTGGAAGCGCTCAGCTTCGAGAACGTCGAATCATCGCAAGGCGCGCGCGCGTCGACCTATACGGGCAGGAATTACGACCTCACCTATCGCGGCACCGGTTTCGCCGACCGCAGCCAGTCCGTGCCGGTGCATTTTGCCATAACCGGCGACACGGCGGGCCTCAGGGCCGGCCAGTTCCTGACCGTGCTGGTCGCCACCGACGAAACAAAGGAAGGCCTCGCGGTGCCGCGCAGCAGCGTCGTGCGCGGCTCGAACGGCCAGGATTTCGTGTACGAGCACGTCACCCCCGAAAGGTTCGTGCCAAGGAGCGTGCGCACCGAACCTCTCGACGGCGACCGCGTGCTGATCGTGTCGGGCATCGCTCCAGGCAAACGGGTGGTGTCGCAAGGCGCCGACCTGCTCGATCACGTGCGCTGAGGAAACAGGTTCATGTTCACATTCCTGGTCAGCGCCTCCCTCCGCAACCGCCTGCTCGTGTTGGCGCTCGCGGGCATCCTCGTCGTGCTCGGCGCCTATACCGCGCGCCAGTTGCCGGTCGACGTATTCCCCGACCTGAACCGTCCGACCGTCACGATCATGACGGAATCGGAAGGCTACGCCCCGCCGGAAGTCGAGCAGCTCGTCAGCTTCCCGATCGAAACCCAGATGAACGGCGTGCCGGGCGTCAGCCGCGTGCGATCGGTCTCCGGCATCGGGCTTTCGATCGTCTATGTGGAGTTCGACTGGGGGACCGATATTTACCGCAACCGCCAGCTGGTGGCGGAACGTCTGGCGCAGGTGCAGAACCAGTTGCCCCTGAACGTCACCCCGCAGATCGGCCCGATCAGTTCGATCATGGGCCAAATTCTGCTGGTCGCGGTGACGTCGAAGACGGCCTCCCCGATGGAGGTGCGCGAGATCGCCGATTTCACGATCAGGCCTCGGCTGCTCGCGATACCCGGCGTCGCGCAGGTGATCCCGATCGGCGGCGAGGTCCGCCAGTACCGGATTGCGCCGCTGCCTTCCGCGCTGCGCGCGCTCGGCGTGGGTTATGACCAGGTCGAGCTGGCGCTCCGGCAGTTCGGCACCAATACCGGCGGCGGGTTCACCGACCAGAATGCCCGCGAATTTCTCATCCGCAATATCGGGCGCACCACGAGCCTCGAAGACCTGCGCAACATTGTCGTTACCACCGTCGAGGGGCGCCCGATCCTGCTGCGGCAGGTCGCGAACGTCGACTTTGCGCCCAAGGTCAAGCGCGGCGATGCGGGCTACATGAGCAGGCCGGCCGTGATCGTCTCGGTCGAGAAGCAGCCCAGTGTCGATACGGTGCTGCTGACCCGACAGATCACCCAGGCGCTCGCCGAGCTGGAGCCCTCCCTGCCCTCCGGCGTGAAAACCAATGAAATCATCTTCAGGCAGGCGGACTTCATCGAAAACTCGATCCAGAACCTGTTGCGGGTGTTGCTCGAGGCGGCGGTCGTCGTGGCGGCGATCCTGTTCGCGTTCCTCCTGAACTGGCGCACCACGGCCATCTCGCTCACCGCGATCCCGGTCTCGATCCTGACCACGGCCATCATTTTCAAGCTGCTCGGCCTGTCGATCAATACGATGACGCTCGGAGGGCTTGCGATCGCCATCGGCGAACTGGTCGACGACGCTGTTGTCGATGTCGAGAACATTTTTCGGCGGCTGCGCGAGAACCGGGAGCAAGGCAATCCCCGCTCGGTTTTCGACGTGGTGGTTTCGGCATCCAATGAAGTGCGCTCGGGCATCGTCTACGCCACGATGATCATCGTGCTCGTGTTCGTGCCGCTGTTTGCATTATCGGGCATCGAGGGACGGCTGTTCGCACCGCTCGGCCACGCCTACATCATCTCGATCCTCGCGAGCCTACTGGTGTCGATCACACTGACGCCGGTGCTCGCCTATTACCTGCTGCCGGGGATGAAGCGGCTCACGGAACGGGAAAGCTGGCTTGTCCGCAAGCTCAAATCCGCCAATCATGCGGCGCTCCGGTTCGCCTTTGCCCATAAAGGATTGCTGCTCGGCGTGACGGCGCTCGCGGTGCTGGGCGCGGGCGCCGGCGTATTCGCCTTGAAGCGCGCGTTCCTGCCGGAATTCAACGAGGGCACGTTCACGATCAATATCGCGTTCGCGCCCGGTGTCTCGCTGACGGAATCCAGCCGGGTCGGATCGATCGCCGAGCGCCTGCTGCTCGATGTGCCGGAAGTCATCAGCATCGGGCGACGGACAGGCCGCGCCGAACTGGACGAGCACGCGGAAGGCGTCCACTCCTCGGACCTCGAGGTCGATCTCAAGCCGTCGCGGCGGCCAAAGCCCGAGATCGTCGCGGATATCCGCGCCCGGCTTTCGGTGCTTCCGCTCTCGATCAATGTCGGACAGCCGATCTCGCACCGGCTCGATCACCTGCTCTCGGGCGTCCGCGCCGAACTCGCCCTGAAACTGTTCGGCGACGACCTCGATACGCTGCGCAACAGCGCCGAAGAACTCCGTGCGCGGCTCGCCAGGATTGACGGCATCCAGGACCTGCAGGTCGAAAAACAGGTGCGCATTCCGCAGCTCGAAGTCCGCGTCGACTATACGCGGGCCGCCCTGTACGGCGTGCAGCCCGGTGCCGTGACGGAGCAACTGTCCCGGCTGTCGAGCGGGCGCGTCATCTCGCGCGTGGTCGACGGCTACAAGCGCTACGACGTGGTCATGCGGCTGCCGGAGCGGCTGCGCACCACCGAGAAGCTCGGCGAGCTCCTGATCAAGACCCCCTCGGGCTGGATACCGGCACGCCAGATTGCGGATGTGAAGGAAACCGACGGGCCGAACCAGATCCTGAGGGAGAACGGCCGCCGGCGCATCGTCGTGCTCGCGAACTCCGACGGCAAGACCGACATGGCGGAGATCGTGCGCCGTATTCGCGCAGAGCTGCAGGCAACGAGCCTGCCGCAGGGCGTCACCGCGAGCCTTGAGGGCACGTTCAAGGCGCAAGAGGAAGCCAGCCGCAGGATGGCCATCCTTTCAGCCCTTTCGCTCGCACTGATCTTTGCGATCCTCTACAGCCGCTACCGCTCCGCCGTGCTGGCCCTGATCATCATGGGCGGGGTGCCGCTCGCGCTGGTCGGCTCGGTCGCGGCGCTGGCGTTGACCGACCAGCCGCTATCGGTCGCCAGCATGGTCGGCTTCATCACCCTGACGGGGATCGCGACCCGCAACGGCATTCTCAAGATCAGCCACTACATCAACCTCGCCTTGCACGAGGGGATTCCGTTCGGACCCGAGCTTGTGATCCGCGGAAGCCTCGAGCGCATGACGCCCGTGCTGATGACCGCGCTTTCCGCGGGGCTTGCGCTGCTGCCGCTGCTCGTTGCGGCGGACGAGCCGGGCAAGGAAATCCTGCATCCCGTCGCGATCACGATCTTCGGCGGGCTTATCAGCGCGACCTTGCTCGATGCGCTGATTACGCCGGTGCTGTTCCTGATGTTCGGCAAAAAGCCGCTGATGCGGCTGATGCAGCGGCAGCCCCACGAGAAGCTCGGCGAGCGGGCCGCCTCACATTCCTATTGATCGCTTCTTGAAAGGAGACCATCCATGAAATTCAGATACCTCGCTCTCGGCGCCGCCCTGCTGGCCGCAATGCCGGCCTACGCACACGGACCGAAAGCTTCGCATGGCGGGCGTGTCGCCGATGCCGGCGCTTACCACGCCGAACTCGTCGTGAAGGATGCTACGGTCGAGGTCTTTCTCACCGGCGAAGATGACAAACCGATCGCCCCGAAAGGCTTCAAGGGCATTGCCATCTTGAATGTGGGAGGAAAGGCAGAGCGCATACCGCTCGCTCCCTCGGAGAAAAACGTGTTGAGCGGGACGGCGGCTGCGGCCCTGCCCGCCCAGCCCAAGGGAGCGGTTCAGTTCACCGCGCCCGACGGCAAGAGCGCAACGGCGCGCTTTGACTGACGCGCTCTCCGCAACCATGGGCGGGGCGGTGCCTACCCTCCGCCCACCAGCGCCTGGAACACCCGCCTCACCTCGCCCTGCGTCTCGCGCACGCGTGCTTGCAGCGTCGAGAAATCAGGCGTGTCACCGGCGCGCGCCATCACGCGCAACAGGTTCTCACCCGCCGTCGCCGGGTTGAACTTGCCGGTGACGCAGAGCCTGAGGATCTGCGTGAGATCATGATAGAGGCGTGCCGCGTGGCGCAGGATTTCGGCATCGGACTGCGGCAGCACGCCGAGGCGCGCGGCATTGTCGAGCACCTGCAGCGTCGAGACGCTGAGGAGTTCGGGCTTTTCCGCGGCGTGGGCAAGCTGCAGATAGTGCGCGATGAAATCGATATCGACGAGACCGCCGGCGGCGAGCTTGAGGTCCCAGATATCGTCCTCGCCCTTTTCCTGCGCAATCGCCCGCCGCATGTCGGCGACGTCGCCGGCGGTAGAGGCCGCATCGCGCGGCCGCGTCAGCACGCTGCGGATGATGGCTTCGATCCTCTGGCGGAACGCCGGTGAGGCCGAAATCACCCGCGCCCGAGTCAGCGCCATGTGCTCCCAGGTCCAGGCCTCGCGTTCCTGGTAGTCGGCAAAGGAATCGATCCGCGACGCCAGCGGGCCGGCGCGACCCGAGGGGCGCAGCCGCATGTCGACGTCATAGAGCACGCCGTAATTGGTGCGGGTGGTGAATGCCGAGATCAGCCGCTGCGTCAGCCGCGCAAAATATTGCGCGCCGTGCAGCGATCGCTCGCCGTCGGAATCCGGATGGTCGGGATCGAAATCGTAAAGCAGGATCAGGTCGAGGTCGGAGGACGCCGTCATCTCGCGGCTGCCGAGCCGGCCCATCGCAACGATCGCGGTCTCCTGCCCCTTGATGCGGCCGTACTGGCTGGCGAACTGGTCCGTGACCAGGCCATGCACGGTATGGACGATGCCTTCGGCGACGTCGGCAAAGGCGACGCTGGCCTGCTGCGCGGAGACCGTGCCGGACAGGATGCGGGTGCCGATCAGGAACAGGCTTTCCTGCCCGAACAGCCGGAGGCGATCGAGAAAGTCCTCATAGGAGTCCGCGTCCTTGAGCGTCGTCGCCAGCCGCGCCGACAATTCCTTCTGGTCCGGCATCGCGCCGAAGAAACGCGGATCGATCAGGCCGTCCATGATCTGCGGCTGCCGCGCCAGCATGTCGCCGAGCCGCGGCGCGGCGCCGAGGATCAAGGCCACCAGCGCGACCAGGTCGCGGTTCTGGCTGAGCAGCGAGATCAGCCGGCCGCCACGCTGCAACGCGCCGAGAAAGCGATCGAACGCGATCACCGCATCATCAGGGTCCTCGGCATGGGCGAGCCCGTCGATCAGGCCGGGCACGAACTCGATGAAGGCGGCCTTGGTCGCCTCGTTGCGCAGTGCGCGGTAATTGCCCTCCATCCAGAGCTGCAGCGTTCCGGCGACCACGACCGGCTTCTTGAATCCGAGCGTCGCGAGGTGATCGAGCAGGCGCGCATCCTCCGGGCCCGCGGCATAGTTGAGTTGCGGCAGCTTCACCGTGCCGGCGGGATCGCCCTCGAACAGTTTTTCGTAATGGCCCTGCACGATGTTGAGATGATCGAGCAGATCTTTCGCAAAGGCCGCGCGGCTCTCATAGCCGAAGAAGTTCGCAAACCGCGCCACCGCCCCGGCGTCTTCCGGCAGCGCATGGGTCTGCTCGTCCGCGACCATCTGCAGCCGGTGCTCGACGCGGCGCAGGAATTCGTAGGCCGCCGTCAGCTCTTCACAGGCCTGAAAGGTGATCCAGTTGCTGGTGGCCAGCACCTGCAGCGCATGCAGCGTCGGGCGCACCCGCAAATCGGGATGGCGGCCGCCGGCAATGAGCTGCTGCGTCTGCGCGAAAAACTCGATCTCGCGGATGCCGCCGCGGCCGACCTTGACGTTGTGGCCCTCGACCGAAATTTCGCTCTGGCCGCGATAGGTCTGCATCTGCCGCTTCATGTCATGGACGTCGGCCAGCGCCGCAAAATCCAGGTGCTTGCGCCAGACGAACGGCGAAAGTTCCGCAAGCAACGCTTCGCCGGCCGCGGCATCGCCGGCGCAGACGCGCGCCTTGATCATCGCGGCGCGCTCCCAGGTCCGCCCTTCCCGCTCGTAATAATGCAGCGCCGCCTCGGTCGAGATCGCCACCTGCGTCGACGCCGGGTCGGGCCGCAGCCGCAGGTCGACGCGGAACACGTAGCCCTCGCCGGAGCGCTGCTGCAGCAGGCGGGCCATCCCCTGCGTCACGCGCACGAAGAACGGCGCCGGCTCGATGTCGGCTACCAGCGACGTCGCCGCGGGATCGAAGAACACGATCAGGTCGATATCGCTGGAATAGTTCAATTCGCCCGCCCCCATCTTGCCCATGGCGAGCACGATCAGGCCAGAACCCTCCTCGGGCCGGTCGTGGTTGGCCGCGCCCATGCGGCCGCGCGCAACCTCCTGGCGCAGCAGGAAACGCAGCGCCGCCTGCACGGAGAAGGTCGCCAGACCGGTCAGTTCCGCCGTCACCCGCATCACCGGCCAGACGCCGCCGATGTCGCACAGCGCGATCAACAGCGCGGCTTCCGACTTCAGGCGGCGAAGCAGATGCATCACGTCGGCCTCGCTGGTGGCGGCGAGCACGTCGCGCGCGGTTTTCTCGATCAGCGCGGCGAGATGCTGCTCCGGGTCGCACGCCAGCAGGCGGACCAGCCGCGCGGCATCGGCGCGGATCAGGTCGAACAGATAGGGCGAGAACTCGGCGATGCCGAGCAGGATGGCGCGGACGCGCGGACGATCCAGCCACGTGCTGATCTCGGCCGATTGCACCGGTGCCAGTTCGGCCAGCCAGTCCTTAAGGCGTTGTTCGGCGGCGCTTTCGGCTGGAACATGCGGCCCGCAGGCCAGCCGCGCGGCCAGGGCGGAGGAATTCATGCCACCTTCTGTGGCACATCCGGTGTTTGCGCGGCAAGCCTGTCGGCCGCGGCAGAAAGCGCCGGGATGACCAGCGTCGCGGTCAGGCCGGGATGCGAATCGCCGAGCCGAAGCTCGCCGCCATGCAGGGTGGCGACAGCGCTGGCGAGGCTGAGGCCGAGGCCGGAACCCGGTAGTGTCCGGCTCGCCTCCAGCCGCACGAACCGCTCCACCGCGTGCTTGCGGTCCCCTTCGGGAATACCGGGCCCGTGGTCGGTGACGCTAAGCAGCACGCGATCGCCCTCGCGCCGCGCCTCGATCAGGATCTCGCGGATGCGCGCAGCGGCGGCCGGGTCGAGCGGCTGTACCACCACCGACGGCTTGCCGTATTTGATCGCGTTCTCGACCAGATTGGCAAGCGCCTGGCTGATCAGTTCGCGGTTGCCATGCAGCCGCGCCGTCTCGGTCTTGACGCGCAGGGTCATGCCGTCGTCTTCGGCCAGCGGCTCATACAATTCGTGGATGCCTTTGGCGACGTCGGCGGCGTCGAAATCATCCATGTTGCCGCGCGCCTGCCCGGACTCGGCACGCGCGATCATCAACAGCGCGTTGAAGGTGCGGATCAGGCCGTCGGATTCCTCGATGGTCCGTTCCAGCGCCGCGCGGTATTCGGCCTCGCTGCCCGAACTTGCCAGCGCCTCCTCGGCGCGGTTGCGCAGGCGCGTCAGCGGCGTCTTCAGGTCGTGCGCGATGTTGTCGGAGACTTCCTTCAGCCCCATCATCAGCGCCTCGATGCGCTCCAGCATGGCGTTGAGGTTTTCCGCAAGACGGTCGAGTTCGTCGCCGGAGCGGCCAACCGGCAGGCGTCCGGAGAGGTCGCCGGCCATGATCCGCCGTGTGGTGCCGGTCATAGCGTCGATCCGGTGCAGCACGCGCCGCGCGACAAAGATGCCACCGCCGAGACCGAGCACGATGACGACGAGCAGCGACCATTGCGCGGCGTTGGCGACGATGCCGAACAGGCGGCGCCGCTCATCGAGATCGCGGCCGACCAGGAGACGGAAACCGTTGGTGAGTTCGGTGACCAGCACCAGCGCGCGATGATCCGCGGTATCCTGTTCGTCGAGCCGGCGATAGCCGGTCTCCGACCAGCCGGTCGATGCCATTACGCCCGGCGCCAGCGCGCCGACATTGCCGCGGATCGCTTTCCCCTCAGGCGTGGTGACGAGATAGAGATTGGCGCCCGGCCGTAGCGCGCGGTTTTCTATCGTGGGGACGAGTATGCGCAAGCCGCGGCGCGTATAGAGGTCGACGATCTCGCCGGTTTCGGCAGTCACCGTGGCGGTGATCTGCTCGTTGATCAGCCGTCGCGTATTCCAGGCGAAATAGCCGAGCAGCGACGCCGCAAACAGCGCAAACAAGAACAGATAGACCAGCGTCAGGCGGAACGCCGTGGTGCGGATCAGCTTACCGAAGGCCGTCACGGATCATGTACCCGGCGCCGCGGATCGTATGCAGCAAGGGCCGTTCAAAGCCCTTGTCGATCTTGGAGCGCAGCCGCGAAATATGCACGTCGATGACGTTGGTCTGCGGATCGAAATGATAATCCCAGACGTTTTCCAGAAGCATGGTGCGGGTCACCACCTGGCCGGCATGCTTCATCAGATATTCGAGCAGGCGAAACTCGCGCGGCTGCAGCGTCAGCTCGTCCTTGCCGCGGGCGACACGATGAGAAAGGCGGTCGAGCTCGAGATCGCCGACGCGATAGGTGGTCTCTTCGGCCGGGCCGACATTGCGGCGCGACAGCACTTCGACGCGCGCCTGCAGCTCGGCGAATGAATAGGGTTTTGGCAGATAGTCGTCGCCGCCGGCGCGCAGGCCCTTGATGCGGTCGTCGACCTGGCCGAGCGCGGAGAGGATCAGGACCGGCGTGCGGTTGCCCTTCTCGCGCAGCGCGCCGATCACGGAAAGGCCGTCACGCTTGGGCAGCATCCGGTCGACCACGAGCACGTCGTAGTCGCCGCCGTCGGCCATCGACAGGCCCTCCTCGCCATCGCTGGCAAGATCGGCGACATGGCCGACTTCACGGAACGCCTTGACCAGATAGTCGGCGGACTCGCGGTCATCTTCGATGATCAGCAGGCGCATTTGCGGAGCAGTTGCGGTCACGGGATGTGGCTTTCTCTCACCATGGCGCGGCCGCCCCGCACATGCAAGGCGGCCGGCCGCGTTCTCGCTCAAGTGAAAAAAGCGGGCGGTGAAGCTGGGGGACCTCACCGCCCTTTGGGCCTTCCGACGGAGGGGGGCGTGTTCCGAAGGAAGGTTGCCAGAGGGAGCGAGTTTTGCACCCGCTCCCCGGAAGGAGACGTCGGCGGGGGCGACGAATGCCGGCGAAACCCTCCATCTGGTATCTAGTCCTCGTTTAGCCCTTTGCCAGCGGCACCGCGACGAAGCGCGACGAACCGCCGCTCTTCACGCGCATGAGAACGCTGTTCTTGTTGTCGGTCCGCGCGGCGTCGATCGCCTCGCGCACCTCGCCGGCCGTCGTGACGCTCTTGCCGGCGACTTCGAGAATGACGTCGCCTTCCTTGAAGCCGCGCTCGGCCGCCGCGCTCTTCGGGTCGACCTCGGTGACCACGACGCCTTCCTTGCCGGCGCCGGCCACGCTGTTGGCGGGGGCTACCGTCAGGCCGAGCTTCGGCACGCCGGTTCCCTTGGTAGCACCGCCCTTGTCTTCCTTGTCGGTGTCGGCCTTGGCCTCGATCGTGTTCGGCAACTGGCCGAGCGTCAGGCTGATGACCTTGTCCTGGCCCTTCTGCAGCACGTTGAGCTTCACGGCGGCGCCGGGCGCCAGGCCGCCGATGGTTCGGGCGAGTTCCTTGGCATCCTTGACCGGCTCGCCATTGACGCCGGTGATGACGTCACCCGACTGGATGCCGGCCTTGGCCGCCGGACCATTCGACTGCGGTTCCGCCACCAGCGCGCCTTCCGCCTTCTTCATGCCGAGGCTGTCGGCAATATCGGACGTCACCGGCTGGATCTGGACACCGATCCAGCCGCGGCTGACCGAGCCCTTGTCCTTGAGCTGGGCGATCACGTTCTTGACCGTCGAGGCCGGGATCGAGAACGCGATGCCGACGCTGCCGCCGGACGGCGAATAGATCGCGGTATTGACGCCCATCACCTCACCGTTGGTGTCGAACGCCGGACCGCCGGAGTTACCCTTGTTCACGGGCGCGTCGATCTGGATGAAATCGTCATACGGGCCGTTGCCGATGTCGCGGCCGGAAGCCGAGACGATACCGGCGGTCACGGTGCCGCCGAGGCCGAACGGGTTACCGACCGCCAGCACCCAGTCGCCGATCCGCGGCTTGCTATCGGACAGCTTGGCGAACGGGAAATCCTTGCGGCCCTCGACCTTGATCAGCGCGAGGTCGGTGCGCGGGTCGGTGCCGATCACATTTGCCTTGTAGGTCTTGCCGTCGTCGGTGGTGACCTCGACCTTGTCGGCGCCGTCGACGACGTGGTTGTTGGTCACGGCATAGCCGTCAGGCGAGATGAAGAAGCCGGAGCCCTGCCCGGTCACCGGGCCACGGCCGCCACGCGGTCCGCCGCGCAGGCCGGGCGGCAGGCCATCCGGACCGCCGAAGCGGCGGAAGAAGCGCTCCATCGGCGAGCCCGGCTGGAACGGCGAGTCGTCATCCTTGTTGGCGCTGTCGTCCTTGCTGCTCTTGTCGGCGATGTTGATCTTGACCGAAATCACCGACGGCTTCACGCGCTCGACAATGTCGGCAAATCCGGCCGGACGCTCGACCTTGCGGACTTCGGTGTTGACCTGCGCGTGTGCCGCGCTGGTGAAGACATCGACGGGGCCCTGCGGACTGAGACCATAAACGGCGGCGCCGAGGCCGGCGACGACGGAGGCCATCAGCGCGAATTTACGCACGGAGAGCAGCGAACGGCGCGGTGTGCCGTAGGACGGTAGCGAGGAAAGATCGACGGGACGTTCGGTCATTCTTGAAATCTCCAGAGCCTGAATTCTTCATTGTTGAACGGTGCGGGGGGCATGGGCACCTGACAGGGACTGAAGATGGGGTTTGCCGCCTTACCGTCCGCTGGCTGGGGAATTAAACTTTTGTAATGCGGCGGTTTCGGCGTGCGGCAGAATAGCGCAGGCAATCAATGGCTTAGCGCGGGCCGAAAAACGGCTTTTGGAGGCCGAACGGGGCTGGCATCGCCGAGCCTTCGCAACGGAGCCGGCCGTTGAGGGTCCAACACGTTAAGCCAATCCGCGACACAACCTCTGCACGTTACGGAGAGCGAGGTTGCGGGTCGCCGAAGGCGAACGTCGAACACATACTCGCGCGTTTCCGTATTGGCCGGATCGCAAAAACCGACCCCATCGACGAAATTCTCGACGTCGGTGTCGAGCGTCGGATAGCTCGCTGGCCCATACTGCTCGCAGCAGCTGCTCCACCAGATTAACTTGCCGTTAATATATCGAATTCGACAGCCGTCGAACGAGCCCCCTATAAATCTTACGTTAAGCTTATCCATGGCACAACCTCTGCACGAACAAAGGGAGCGAGGTTGCGGATCGCCGAAGGCGAGTTTCAATCATCGCTGTCAATACGACAAGGATCAGGAAGAAAACCATGGTCAGCGCCGTTTCCAGCCAAGCCGCCGCATTGAATCTCCTCGCCCATATGGCGTTGCCCGGGGACACCAACTTCCCGCAATCCGCGGTGGGAGGTAACGGCCGCGATCCCGCTACGATCATCACGATTTCCGAGGAAACGGCCAACGACCGCCAGCAGGCGACGCCCATGAATTTTGAGCTTGTCCAAAGCAAGTTCGCCGAAGTTCAGCGGCAGATGCAGCAAGCTGCTGCGGGCTCCAACCCCACGATTCAAGAAACCTATGCGTCGACGCAAAAAACGCTTCAGGAAACATATGCCCGTTGGGAGACTGCTACGCCGGTGCCCGCAGTACAACTCACGGATGCCCAGATTGCTGAAGTTCTGACGAAAGCAAAGCGGCTCGGTTTCGACCCTTCCAAGATCGGGGGCGCGGACAATTACGGCTTCGGAATGGATGGCAAACTCTACATCTTCAAGAAGGACGGTACTGCGTGGGTGAACGATGGCGGCGTTCCCACCTCTGAACAACAGAAACAAGAGTTCTTGGAAAGCATCAAGACCATGATGTCGTACAAGCCATACGGCACGTGACGCGTCAGCGGCGTCAACTCATCGAACAGCAACATCCGACATCGTTCAATACTTCGATTTTCTCGCAAGGGGAGAGGCCGCGGCATTGATCCATCCAAGATCGGTGTGCGGACGACCACGTCTTCAACGAAGACGATATGCAATACACCTTCAGGAAAGACGGCGCGGCCTGGATGAATGGGCCGGCGTTCCGACATCAGAAGAGCAGAAAAAGTTCGTCGTCCAAGAAGCAATCAAGTCGGCGGCATACCAGCCCACCAGGAATTCAGGACACCAGCGCCGCGCGAGCAACCCTCACCGCGCAGCTCAACGCACTGATGGGCCAATAACAGCGACCGCCTCTCAAGAGGAACGGCGCAGGAGGTTCCCCTCTCGCGCCGTTTTCTTAGGTGTCACAATTTAGCTGATCTGGATGCCGTTGCCGTTGACGTCGAACACATACTCGAGCGTGTCCGTATTGGCCGGATCGAAGAAGCCGACCACATCGACGTAATTCTCGAAGTTGGTGTCGAGTGCATCGGCAATAATCAGGTCGTTCCCCACCTGGAAGAACTGGAGAGTTGTGACGTCGGCAACATTGAAAACCAGCGAGTCCGAACCGCCGTCATCGAGGATGAACGTCACGCCGTCGTTGTTGTGAGCAAACGTATCGTCACCCAGGCCGCCGGCGATTTGGATTACACCGCCCGTGTTGTCGATGATGACATCATTACCGCCACCGGCATCGACGATACCGTCGCCGCCATTCAACTTGATAGTGTCATTGTCCGCGCCCGCATCGACCTCGTTGAATGCAGTCGCCACGGTGATGTCGTCATTGCCGCTACCGCCGACCACCACACTGTGCGCGCCGAGCAGGTCAGTTATCGTATCGTTGCCAATTCCACCGTCGATCTGGTCAAAGTCGGCACCGCCATCGATCGTGTCGTTTCCATCATCGCCGAAAAGAACATCATTTCCGGCACCACCGAGCAGGAGATCGCCATCATTGTTGCCATGGATGGTATCGTTTTCGGACCCGCCGTCGATCGCGTCGATGCCGTCACCGCCATTCATGACGTCCGCGCCGGCCTCACCGAGCATGATGTCGGTGCCGCCGTCGCCATACATGGTATCGCCGTCGGCGCCGCCCTGCATTTGGTCGCCGTCCCCACCGCCGTGCATTTCGTCGGCGCCAATCCCACCCAACATCGTATCCGTGCCGATACCGCCGGAGAGGATGTCATTGCCACTGCCGCCATCGATACCGTCGTTACCGTCTCCGCCGTTAATTGTGTCAACGCCATCCTCTCCCAGGATGGTATCGTTTCCGGCGTCGCCGTTCACCTGGTCGTTGCCGATGCCGCCACGGATCGTGTCGTTGTCAGCCCCGCCATTGATGGTATCGTTTCCATCGAGGCCGAAGATCTCATCATCTCCTTCGTCACCGAAAAGAACATCGTTTTCGCTACCACCTTCAATGTGGTCCATGCCGAGGCCGCCGTGGATTTCGTCGTTGCCCCCTTGCCCGAGAAGAATGTCGTTTTCAGTTTCGCCGTAAATGAAATCCCCGTCCGCGCCGCCTTCAATCCAATCTTCTCCGGCATCGCCATGGAGGGTATCAACGCCCGCCGATCCAAGAATTGTATCGTTGCCGTCGCCACCGCGGACGTTATCATTGTTGTCACCGCCATCCACCTGATCGTCCTGGGTTCCGGCATCAATGGTATCATTGCCGGCGCCGCCCGATATCGTGTCCGTCCCCTGACCACCGAACAAGCTGTCGTCGCCACTGTCGCCTTGAAGATAATCATTGCCGTTCTCGCCCAAGAGAGTATCGGCACCATCTCCTCCGTAAAGTTGATCGTTTTCCGACCCGCCAAGCATCAGATCGTTGTCTGCTTCTCCGAACAGCCTGTCGGCACCGGAACCACCGTTGAGGATGTCATTTCCAGTGCCACCCTGAAGTTCATCATCATCTTCATCTCCGAAAATGTCATCGACCCCGGCCCCGCCGACCAAGAGATCATTGCCAGTACCGCCACTGATGTGATCGTCACCGAAATCGCCGCCGACCTGATCGTTGCCGGCATCACCATTGAGAAAGTCGTTTCCATCGCCACCGCTGATGCGATCGTTACCACCGGCTCCGCTGAGAAAGTCGTTGCCCCCTAAACCGCTCATCGTGTCGTCTTCGAAGGTTCCGATAAAGTTGTCTTGGCCTTCAGTACCTGGAAAATCCATCGTTTCGTCTCCCATGGTTATCGCCGCTCATGTCGGCTTCACCATCGGAGTACGGTTCTCTTCCATGCTCAATATATCGATCCCGATAAACGCTATATCGATTTCGATAGTCGATGCTTTCGATTTGAGATGATTTGATTTCAACCATGCGCGTGCGCATCGTCACGTGAACGACGCGCAAACATCACAACGCGTGCCGGAACTCATTCTTCCCGAAATATGCGGTTCATGTGGTCCCGCAGCGGCTTCGCGAAATACGATAGAACCGTGCGATCGCCGGTGAGGATGTAACATTCCGCCGGCATGCCGGGAATGAGCGTCAGCTTGCCGAGCTTGGCAAGTTCGTCCTGGCCGATGGCAATGCCGACGCGATAGTAAGTGGCGCCACCGTCATCTTTCACCACGTCGCCCGAGATGCGCGTCACCGTGCCGTTCAGTTGCGGCGTGGTGTTTCGATTGAACGCGGTCAGCCGCAGTGTGGCGCTTTGCTGAAGCGCGATCTGATCGATATCCTTGGCGGCGACGCGCGCCTCGACGGTCAAATCCGTGCCCTGGGGAACAATCCGCATCAGCGCCTCCGCCGGCGTGATGACCCCGCCGATGGTATGTATCGCGAGTTGATGAACCAGGCCCCGTATCGGCGCGCGCAATTCAATGCGACTGAGCTGATCCTGCGCCGTGATTTCGCGCTCCAGCAATTCGCCCTGTCGGACGTTCACGTCACGAAGCTCCGTCGCGACCTCGCTGCGCAAGGTCTGATCAACCTGAAGAAGCTGTAACTCGACTTCCGTGATGTGTCCGCGCGCCTCCGCGGTCGCCGCGATGAGTGCGCCACGTTCGCCATTGAGGCGGGCCGCCGCGCGCGCCAGATTGTTGACGCGGTCGATCGGGACGAGACCTTTGCTGAAGAGACTTCGAACGCCGACCAGTTCCTTCTCGATCAGGTCGATTTCCTCGGTCTTGGCTTCCTGCTGCGCGGCCTGCCCCCGGATCTTTTCGTGCAATTGCGCGATCCGTTCGCGCAATTGTCCTTTCTGCCCCTCGCGCGCCTCACGGCGATGCGCAAACAGCCTGCGCTCCCGCTGCAGGACGTTGCGAAGGGCAGCGGCACTCAGCCGCGCCGTGAGTTCGGCAGGCGTCGCAACGTCGGGCAGACCATCCCGTTCAGCTTCGAGCCGCGCCTGGCGCACGAACAATTCGTTGAGATTCTTCGTGACGATCGCAAGGTTTGCCCGCGTGATGGTAGCGTCCAGCCGCACCAGCACGTCGCCGGCCTCGACAACCTGGCCCTCGCGAACCAGCAGTTCGGCGACCACGCCTCCCGTCGGATGCTGGATCTGCTTCACATTGCCTTCCACCATGACGTTACCCGGTGCGACGACCGCACCGGACAATTCCGTTGTCGCGGCCCACCCGCCGACGCCGAACACCAGCAACAGGATTGCAGCAACGCCCACCAGCACATGAAGGCGGAGCGAATGCCGGGTCACTCTGTGATCGTCAGGCTTCATGCGCGGCAGCCTCGCCTTCGATCACCTTCAGCGGCGGAACGACCGCCCCCCGTTGGCCTTGCTTCACGATGGCATCGCGCGGCCCGAAGGAGCGGACCGTGCCGGCGTCCATGGCAAGAACAAAATCGAGCGACGCCAGAATGCCGGCCCGGTGCGCCACCACGATGACGATGCCGCCTCTCGCCCGAACACCCCTGATGGCTTCCGTCAGGGCCCGCTCCCCCTCCGTATCGAGATTGGAATTCGGCTCATCCAGAGCGACCAGAAATGGATCGCCATAGAGCGCGCGCGCCAACGCGATCCGCTGGCGCTGGCCTGCCGAAAGGCCGAGCCCTCTTTCACCGACCCGCGTCTCATATCCATCCGGGAGCTGGACGATCATGTCGTGAACGCCTGCCGCCAGGGCCGCTGCGACAATCCCGTCGTCGTCCGCGAATGGATCGAGCCGCGCGATGTTTTCAGCAACGGTGCCGGGAAACAATTCGACGGCTTGCGGCATATAACCGACGAAGCGGCCACGCTGTTCCGGCGTCCATTGATCGAGCGCCGCGTTATCGAGGCGAACGCAGCCGCGGACGAGAGGCCAGATGCCCACGAGCCCGCGAATGAGAGAGGATTTTCCCGAGCCGCTCGGACCGAGAATGCCGAGGACGCTACCCGCCTTCAGCGTGAGCGTCGCATTCTGCACCGTCAGCCTGCGGGGATCGGACGGCGGCGCGATGTAGACCGCCTCGACGGCAAGCGACCGAGACGGCGATGGAATGGCCGTGCGCTCGTCCTCGACCGGGAAATGCGCCATCAGCTCGTTGAGGCGCTTCCATGCGTCGCGGGCGCCAAGCATGCCCCGCCAGTTTCCGATCACATGCTCGGCGGGCGCGAGCGCCCTCGCGACGATGATCGATCCCGCAACGATCATGCCTGCGCTCATCTCGTCATTGATCACGAGATATGCTCCGAGCCCTAGGGTGGCCGATTGCAGGAGATAGCGAAACGCCTTCGATACGCCCGACAACGTTCCGCCGATGTCGCCTGCCACGCGCTGAAGCCGCGTATATTCGCGGTGTGCCTGCTCCCAATGAACCGACGCTCGCGACGTCAACCCCATCGCCGCAAACGCCTCCGCGTCGCGGTTCGCGGCCTCCCCAAACTTGTTTCTGGCCGCCTGCGCGGCGCCGGCCTCCTTGAGCAGCCTCCGGGTCCGGAAATCCGTGATGGCTGTCAGGCCGGCGAGAAGGACGGTTCCTGCAACGACGAGCCATCCCACCAACGGATGCAACAGAAAACAGAACGCGACATAAAGCGGCGTCCAGGGCAGATCAAACAGTGCCGATGGTCCCTGGCTCGTCAGGAAGCCGCGCACCTGATCGAGATGGCGCGCCGGGCGCAATGCGTCGCCCTCGACCTGTCCCTTGAGCGGCGCCCTGGCGATGATGGCGAATACGCGGGCTGACAGGCTGGCATCCACGCCGGATGCGATCCGCGCCATCACACGAGAGCGCAGCACGTCGAAGAATCCCGAGAACGCATAAAGGCCGGCGGCAAGGGCGAACAAAGCACCGAGCGTCGGGATGCTACGGCTCGGAATCACCCGGTCATAGATCTCCAGCATAAACAGCGGACCTGTCAGCCCAAGCAGGTTCGCCATTCCCGAAAAAATGGCGGCACTCCAGACGGCGAAACGAAGGTTCAGTCCGGCGTTCGATTGCCGCGGCAAATGCATGTCGATACCGCACCGTCATTCCAAGGCTGCAGCTCCATGCGCAAACGTGGCGATGTCTGCGCATGCTCTCGCGACGGCTACTGTTCTCGACAACTCACAGCGCGGCAATATATCAAAATCGATAGCCGCGGCATCGCCGACGACAATTTTACATACCGCCGATGTGCCTCACACTTGATTCAAAGCCGTTGATAAAGCTTGAGCGATTGTGCTCATGCTTGAGTCATCTGCCGTTAAGGAACAGTGATGAGATTGGCACGCAGTGCGATGATGACTGCTTGCATGAGATTGACGGCGCCCAATCGCGCCCGCGCGCGTTTCAGATAAAGACGGACGGCGGCTTCCGACAGCTTGAGAGCGGTCGCGATCTTCTTGGGCGGGTCGCCTTCGGCGAGCCGTTGCAAGCACTCACGTTCCCGCACCGTCAGCGATGGCCGCACCTTCAGCCCGTGCTCATCAGACCAAATCCGGATGACGCGCTCATGAAAATAGAGACCGACGAACGCAATCTCGGACTGATTTCTTTCCTTGAATGCATTCCACTCTTCCGGCTTCACGTTAGCCGTAAAGGAAAACGTCCCAGCGTCGCCGTCGGGACCTCGCATGGGAAACGACATCCCGAGGCCTCCAATTCCGTATCTCGCCGCTTCGGAGAAGAAGTAATGAGCGTCGGGCGACTGCCGGTCGAGCATACGCCAGTCGATCGGCAGAAATCCGATCCTGCTGGCCGCATAGACCGGGTCGATACGGATAAAATCCTCGCGCCAGTATCGCTCCACCCATTCGTCCGGATATGTCAGAATAAAATAGGGATCCGTATCGGCCAGATCCGGCATTCGCAAGCCAGCGTAAGCAAGGTGGGAAAGACCGTAGATCTCCCGCAATTCCTTCATCACCTTCAGCAGTTCGTTTGACTTGCGTGCATGCGCAATTGCGTCCAGAGCAGGCTCGATTCTTTTGCACTCCATACCACCCTCGGCAAATTCCCTTACCGATATTACCAGAATGATCGACCCACTCGTGTTGCGCATCGATCATTACACTAAAGTTGTGCGAGCATTCCATGCGACCTTATGTTGCGCAAGACAAATCGTCTGCGACGTCTCGCAACGCCGAGTGGCAGGTGCTGAACGGCTTAGAACTCTTCAGAATTGGCGCATAATGTGCGCGAGATCCAGAAAAACAATTTCATTTAAATTTCATTGCACTGTGCGAGCGGCAAACAGCGAGTTGGCCAACACAATTGGCGCGGGCGCAACCGGAAGCGGCATCCGAGCGGCGCTTCGCATGGCAGCGTTGCGAAACTTGCGCGAACGATTTGGTGCATCGTAGCAGTATGACGACGCAGCGATCGCACGCCGCGGCGCCGATGGAGGCGCTCAGCTCTTCAATTTCAGCCGGCCGATGAAATCCCGCTTGCCGAGCGGCACGCCATTGGTGCGCAGGATGTCGTAGGCGGTGGTGGCGTGGAAATAGAAATTGGGCAGCGAGAACGACATCAGGAAGTCCTCTGCGGTGAACGGCAATTGCCGGTCGCCGACGTGAAAGACGACATCGCGGCCGCCGAGCGCGTTGACCGCTTCCGGCGTCCACGCCGACAAGGCCTCGCGGGTTTGCGTCACCAATCCCTGCAAGCCGGCATAGTCATACGGCGTCTTGGAGGCGGGCGGACGAAACTCGCCGCTTTGCACGCCCTCGATGGCGCCGCGGGAATGCTGGGCGACGGAGATGATCTGAAAACGCAGCGGCAACATATCAGGCGCCAGCCGCGCCTCGACGATCGTTTCCGGATCGAGATTGTTGTCGCGAAAATGCTTCAGGCTGCGCTCGAGGAAGCCACTGACGGCGCCGAGAGTCTGCAGATAGTTCGCCACGGTGGCGTCGTAGAGTGAAAAGGCCATGTCCGGTTTCCTCCTGCCCTGGTCGTTTCTACAGGAAAGTCATAGCCGAAGCCGGCCCGCTTGCAATGGCGCGGGCTCAAGCCTTCCTGTCCGAGGCATCCGCCGCGAGCAGGCGCTCCAGCCTCTCCTCTTCCTCCTCGGTCAGGTCCCGCAGCGACGGATCGGCGGCGCTGCCGGAGCGCGAGCGGCGGCGGCTGTAGTACCAGAGCGCCAGTCCGCCGCCGGCCAAAGCGAGCGGCGGCAACAGCCACAGCAACAACGTATGCGGCGAAAGGCGCGGCTTGAGCAGCACGAACTCGCCGTAACGCGCGACGAGGAAATCGATTACCTGCTTGTCGCTGTCGCCGCCCGCAATCCGCTCGCGTACCAGCAGACGCAGGTCACGCGCCAGCGGCGCATCGGAATCGTCGATCGACTGGTTCTGACACACCATGCAGCGCAGCTCGCGCGACAGATCGCGCGCGCGGGCTTCCTTCGCCGGATCGGCCATGATCTCGTCGGGCTGCACGGCGTAAGCGGCCGGCGCGGCCGATATCATGGCGGCAACGAACAGGCTGGCCAGAAGCTTCTTCACGGGCTCACTCCGCCGGCTGCAGCGCACGGGCCGCCTTCGCAGGCTTCGGCGCGCCGACGCGCAGGCGGCGGTCGGACAGCGACAGCATGCCGCCGAACGCCATCAGGACGGGCCCCCACCAGATCAGCAGCACCAGCGGCTTATGATAGATGCGCACCGCGATAGCGCCTTCGGCATTGGTGTCGCCGAGCGAAATATAGAGCTGGCTGGCGCCACGGGTCAGCAGCGCGGCCTCGGTAGTCGAGGCGCCGCGCGTGGTGAAGTTGCGCTTCGAGGGCGTCATCACCTGCAGCGTTTCGCCATCACGGCTGACGGTGAACTGCGCGATCATCTCGCGGAAATTCGGTCCCTGCCGCGACGTGATGCCATCGAGCTTCAACTGATAGCCGGCGACGCTGGCCACGCTGTCCGGCTTCATCGTGCCGATATATTCGCTGTTCCAGGTGGTTTCGCAGACGACGCCGATCAGGGCAACCCCGAGGCCGGCATGCGCGAAGGCCGTGCCCCAGGTCGCGCGCGGCAATCCGCGCCCGCGGCGCAGCGCAATTGCAAGGGGCACACGGAACAATCCCGTGCGTTCGGCAAGGTCGCTCACGGCGCCGCCGATCACGAATATGGCAAGCCCGATCGCCAGCGGCGCGAGCGTCGCGCCGCCCTGGGTCCACGCAAACAGCACCGCCATCGCGACCAGCGCCACGATGCCGGCCGCCGTCAGCCGCTGCGCCGCGCCAAAGAGATCGCCGCGCTTCCATGCCAGCAGCGGGCCGAACGGCACGGCGAGCAGCAAGGGCACGAACAGCGGGCCGAAGGTCAGGTTGAAGAACGGCGCGCCGACGGAAATCTTGTCGCCGGTCAGAACCTCCAGCGCCAGCGGATACAGCGTGCCGATGAACACGGTGGCGCAGGCCGAGGTGAGAAAGAGATTGTTGAGCACCAGCGCGCCTTCGCGCGAGATCGGCGCGAACAGCCCGCCCTGCTTCAGCGTCGATGCGCGGAAAGCGTACAGCGACAGGCTGCCGCCGATGAACAGGCACAGGATCAGCAGGATGAACACGCCGCGCGCCGGATCGGTCGCAAACGCGTGCACGGAGGTCAGCACGCCCGAGCGCACCAGGAAGGTGCCGAGCAGCGACAGCGAGAAGGTCAGGATCGATAACAGGATGGTCCAGACCTTCAGCGCATTGCGCTTTTCCATCACGACAGCGGAATGCAGCAGCGCGGTGCCGGCGAGCCAGGGCATCAGCGACGCGTTTTCGACGGGGTCCCAGAACCACCAGCCGCCCCAGCCGAGTTCGTAATAGGCCCAGTAGGAGCCCATGGCGATGCCGAGGGTGAGGAAGATCCACGCCATCAGTGTCCACGGCCGCACCCAGCGCGCCCAGGCGGCGTCGATGCGGCCTTCGATCAGGGCAGCCACCGCGAAGGAGAACGAAATCGAGAAGCCGACATAGCCGAGATAGAGCATCGGCGGGTGCACCGCGAGGCCGATATCCTGCAGCACCGGATTGAGGTCGCGGCCCTCGATCGGCGGGCTCGCGATACGCAGGAACGGGTTAGAGGTGACGAGGATGAAGAGATAGAACGCGGCGGCGATCCAGCCCTGCACCGCCAGCACATGGGCCCGCAGCGACAGCGGCAGATTGTTGCCGAACGCGGCGACCAGGCCGCCGAACAGCGCCAGGATCAGCACCCACAGCAGCATCGAGCCTTCGTGATTGCCCCACACGCCGGTGATCTTGTAGAGCAGCGGCTTCATCGAATGCGAGTTCTCGAACACGTTGGCGACGGAGAAATCCGAGACGACGTGCAGCATCGTCAGCGCCGTGAACGAGGCGCCCACGAACAGCAATTGCGCGAGCGCCGTCGAGCGCGCCACGTTCATCAGGGCATGATCGCCCCAGCGCGCCCCCACGATCGGCACGATGGACTGGATCAGCGCCAGCGCGAGCGCCAGCACCAGCGCGTAGTGCCCGGCTTCCGCGATCACTTCGCCGTTCCCTGGGCCTGAGCCCCCATGGCGCCCGGCTTGCCGTAATCGTCCTTCCAGTGCCCCTGCTTCTTCAGGGCGTCGGCGACATCCTTGGGCATGTAGGTCTCGTCATGCTTGGCGAGCACCGTGTCGGCCTTGAACACGCCGGAGGCATCCAGCGCGCCCTCGGCGACGACGCCCTGCCCTTCACGGAACAGGTCCGGCAAAATTCCCTTGTAGGCGACCGGCAGCGTCGCGCTGCCGTCGGCGATGGAGAAATTCACCGCGAGATTGTCGCCCTTTACCAGCGAGCCCGGCTGCACGAGGCCGCCGAGACGGAACCGCTTGCCGGCCGGAATCTGCTTCTCGGCGGCCATGGTCGGCGTCGAAAAGAACACGATGGAATCGCGCATGGCGTTCAAGACCAGCGCCGCCGCAATCGCGAGCACCGCGAGCGAGCCGCCGATCATGGTCAAACGACGTTGCTTGCGCGTCATGGCTATTCCCTATGTTCCGTTGCGCGAGCCGCCGCCATCCTGCTCATCCATCCAGCCCGAGTTTCTTCAGACCGTCATTGAGCTGGCGCAAGCGTTCCGCGTCGGCCGCGACCGCCTGACGCGCTTCCGTCAGCGCGCCCACCGCCTTGTCGCGTTCCCCCATCACCATATAGGCCCGCACCAGCCGCAGCCATCCCTCGACATCGTCGCCATTCTGCTTCAGCCGCGTCGCGAGGCGATCGACCATGCCGCGGATCATCGCGTTGCGGTCATCTTCATTCATGTCCTTGGCAGCGGCCATCACGTCGCTGGAGACCGTCGGCGCGGCCGGCGCGCCGACCCTCGCCAGCGCCGCCTGGAGCAGCGGCCGCCATGGCGCGTCGGCCGGCGACTTGGCGAGCAGGCCTTGCCAGATCGCGGCCGCGTCGGCCGGGCGGCCGTCCTGTTCGGCGGCGAGCCCGAGGAAATAATTCGCCTTGGGCTCATCGGCGTTTTGCGCCACCGCGCGTTCGAACTCGGCCTTGGCCTCCGCCGTAACGACGCCCCCGGCCGCACCCGCCAGGACTTCACCGAGATCGGAGCGGCGGTCCGCGCTGTCGCCGGCATAGGTGATGGCGTTGCGGTAGGCCCGACCGGCGTCGTCGAACCGGCCGAGCCGCGCCAGCACCGGCGCCAGCACGGTCCAGCCGCGGCCGTCGGTCGGATTCTTTTCCAGATGCGCTTCGACCTGCGCCACCATGTTCTCGATCGGCTGGTTGGCGTCGGCGGCGCGCGTGCGCGCGGCCAGCGGAAAATCCCCAAGATACGGCGATCCCAGCGACAGATAGAATGTCACCGCCGCGACCGGCAGCCCGATCAGCGCCAGGATCGTCGAGGCGCGGCGCAGGCCAAGATTGGCGCGCGACGGCAGGTCGCGCTGGCCGTCCGCGGCGGCGAGCAGGCGGCGGCCGATTTCGACACGTGCGGCCTCGGCCTCGGCCACGCCGATCAGCCCGGCCGCCGCGTCCCGCTCGACCTCATCGATCTGGTCCTTGTAGACCGCCGCCTCATTGCCGCCACCCGGCGCGGAGGCGCCGCGGCTCAACGGCCATAGCACGGCGAAGATCGCCGCGACCGTCATCAGCGCGAACACAAACCACAGCGTCATCAAGCGGTTCCCGGAAGCGGAGCGGCAGCCCAGGCGAGCCGCCAATGCGCCGCTTTACACCACGGGCGGCAAGCCCGGCAATTGACATTGCGCAATATTGATCACGCCTCGGAGAGGCGCCGCCGGCGATCAGATCAGCGGTGAATTCAGCGAAATCCCGGGTCTAGCCGGCCTTGGTCGTCTTGCGCTCGCCGGTCACGGCATTTTCGGCCGCCCGGCTCATCAGCGACGCATAATCATGGCCGAACAGGATTTCGCAAAAGCGGATCGCCGCCTTGGCCTGCATCTGCCGGTAGGCGCGCGCCTTGCTGTCGCCGCCGCGCAGCGCCTGCACCAGGCTCTCGGTGGACTGCTCGACGTAATGCTGGAGGTCGGAATACGTCCGCAGCGTCACCTCGTTGATGGCGAGCTCGCTGGCATAGGTACGGCACACCGCCACGAAGTCGATCAGGGCGGCAATTTCCTCGACCTCCGCGGTATCGATCTTGGGCGCAGAAGCGATATCCTTGTCGGCGCGTTGCCGCAGCAGGCGGCGGACCCGGCCGGGCACGCTCTCGATTTCCGACTGCAGCGAATTGGAAATGTCGGCGCGGATCGAGGTGAGCTGGCGGCCCCACGCGGAATCGTTGCGCAGGTCGAGCTCGGTACGCAGCCCGCGCACGCCATCGTGCAGGATCTTCAGGTGATCGCCGACATTGGTGAAATGACCGCGCCTGATGTCCGTGCGCAGACAGGCGGTCAGGAACGAGAGATCGTGCAGCGCGATGGTGACGGCGACGCCGTAGGGCGTGGCAGCCACCCGAAGCTCGTCGTCGGACGCCGCCATCTTGATCGCGAGGCGGATGATCTGCCATGGCGAGGCCAGGCGCTGCATGATCAGCGACAGCGCGAATGGCAGCAATTGCGGCGTCTGCAGCGAAGGGACGTTGAGCGCCGCGGTCACGGTTTCGAGCTGGGAAGGCGTCAGCGCCCGCATCTGGCCGGGAAGCTTGGTGCCGAGCACCTCCATCGCCTCGCGGGCCCGCAGCACCGCGCCGATCGAGAGCAGATCCTCGACAACATTTGGCGGACCGATCCGGGAGAGCACGCGCTGCCGGTCGTCGCCCTGCGCGGGGCTGGCGACCTGGGCGATGGCCTCGGCGGCGGCGAGCTGGAATTTGCGGGTGGCGGCTTCCAGACCGGCGGTCGAATCGCTCTGCCGGATCCCGGCGAGCGCGGCTTCGAATGCCGCAGCCGCCTCGGGCGCGCCATCGCGGCTGAGCCACTGCCAGACCGGCACCAGCGAGGTACGCCTGACCTGCCCGGCCCGGATCGGAAAGTTACTTTCGACGAGAAATGGCTCGAGCGGACGGAACAGCAGCCGCGCCGGATCGTCGGTCCGGGGACGCGCCTCGTCGTCTTCCTCGGTGCCCCGCACGACCTTGCGAAGCTGCTCGAGCACGAAATTGGCGACGGCGACGTCTTCCCCACGCTCGATGGCGCGCTCGAACTCGCGCATCAGCAGCGCCTGCGATTGGGGCGGGAGCTGGGCGAGATAGTCCCTCAGCCGCTCGGTCGATGTCTGGCTCATTCGCCTGGTGTGGATGCGTGTGTCATATGGACGGCAAAAGGCGTCCGCCACCGAGTTTAGAAGCGTGCGCGTTAAGAAGCCCTTTAGGAATAACGAAATCAAGCCCGGGCATTGCCGGTCGCAATCCAATCAACCCCAGGTACTCACCCCACCGGTCAGATGCCCGGCAGCACCAGTTCCGCCCGCAACCCGCCAATCGGGGCGTCGCCGAGCACGAGACTGCCGCCATAGAGCGCCGCCAGATCGACCACGATCGACAGGCCGAGCCCGGATCCCGGCTTGGACTCATCCAGCCGCTGCCCCCGCCGCGATACCTGGGCGCGCTCGGCGGCGGATAGGCCGCGGCCATCGTCATCGACGATGATTCGAAGCCGCGGCCCGCTCCCGGGTTCCGCCGGCGGCTCGACCCCCACCTCGATAAAGACCTGCGAAGCCGCCCATTTGCAGGCATTGTCGACGAGGTTGCCGGCCATCTCTTCGAGGTCCTGGCGCTCGCCGCGGAACTTGGCCTGTGGGTCGGCCTTCACTGCGATCGTGATGCCGCGATCGCGGTGGATCTTTTCCATGGTCCGCCGCAGCGCCTCGATGGCGGGCGCGACTTCGGTAACGGTGCCGACGATGGTGACGCGCGCGGCAATGCGGGCGCGCTCGAGGTGGTGGGCGACCTGATCCCGCATCACATCGGCCTGCTCCAGCACCTTGCTGGCAAAGGGATTTACCGCGTGGGCGTTGGCCTCGTTGACGATGACGGAGAGCGGGGTCTTGATGGCGTGGGCGAGATTGCCGACATGGGTGCGCGCGCGCTCGACGATCTCGCGATTGGCGTCGATCAGCGCGTTGGTCTCGCGTGCCAGCGGCGCGATCTCGACCGGAAACTCGCCTTCCAGCCGTTCGGCGCGGCCGGAGCGGATGTCGGCAATCGCCTCCGAAATGCGCTTGAGCGGCGCGAGGCCGAAACGGACCTGAAAGATCGTGGTCAGGAGCAGCACGATGCCGAGCGCGGCGAAGGTGCCGCCAAGATAATAGTCGAAGGCCCGGATCTCGTCGAAAATCTCCGATGCGTCGCCGGCCACGCTGACCAGAAACCTGCCGTCGGCGCCGAGATCGATCGGACGCTCGACCACCCGCAGGCTTTGGCCTTCGGGCCCATCGATATAACCGAGGCGGATGCCGGCGGGCGTCAGCTCGGCGCCCTGCTCCTCCAACTTCGGCAGCTTCTTGTCCCATAGCGAACGCGACGCCCGCGTCTCGGCCTTCTCGTCGGTGCGGACGATCTGCCAGTACCAGCCGGACAATGGCAGCTCGAACAGCGGCTCGCCGAGCGACTGGAACTGATGATCCGGCGGCTCGTCCGGGGTCGCGACCTCGGCGATCAGGGTGCGAAGATAAAGGTTGAGGCGGCGGTCGAAGGCCCGCTCGGTGGCGTTGCGATAGACCGACGACAGGATCACGCCGGTGATGATCAGGATCACGACCACCCACGCGGTCGCCGACAGGAACAACCGCGTGGCGAGCGAACTTCCGCGCATCAGAGCACGATCCCGAAAAGCATATCCCCAGGCCGCGACCCGATGGGTCGGGGCCTGTTTTCGGATAAGATCACGCTCGAATAAAAGAGCAAGGCTCATCAGGTTCCGGGCGTCGGCGGCGTCAGCAGATAGCCGAGGCCGCGCACGGTCTGGATGATGTCGACGTCAAGCTTCTTGCGGATGCGGCCGACGAACACTTCGATGGTGTTGGAGTCGCGGTCGAAGTCCTGGTCGTAGAGGTGCTCGACCAGTTCGGTGCGCGACACCACGCGCCCGGTGTGGTGCATCAGGTAGGCCAGCAGCCGGTACTCGTGCGAGGTCATCTTGATCGGGTTGCCGGAAACGCTGACCCGGCCCGTGCGCGTATCCAGCGACACCGGACCGCAGGTCAGTTCCGACTGCGCATGACCGGTCGAGCGGCGCAGCAGCGCGCGAATCCGCGCCAGCACCTCTTCGAGGTGAAAGGGTTTGGCGACATAGTCGTCGGCGCCGGCGTCAAAGCCCTGCACCTTGTCGCTCCAGCGGTCGCGCGCAGTGAGGATCAGGACCGGCATGGCGCGGCCGTTGCGGCGCCAGGCTTCCAGGACCGAGATGCCGTCCATCTTGGGCAGCCCGATGTCGAGCACCACGGCGTCATACGGCTCGCTGTCGCCGAGGTAGTGCCCCTCCTCGCCGTCGAATGCGCGATCGACCACATAACCGGCATCCGTCAGTGCGGTCGTAAGCTGACGGTTGAGATCCGGATCGTCCTCAACAACAAGCAGGCGCAAGCTGGCCTCCGAAAGTGAGCCCTAGGATATCAATATCTCCAGATGAGGCCCACCGGCGTGAACGGCCCATGAACGGGGACAGGAGGCAACCTTACTTTTTCGTCATGCGGGCTCGCCTGGGAGACCGAAGGCCTAACACGCCGTAGCGGAGGCCCCAAGCGGGCTCGCTAAAGGCCCGCGCCAGTCGCGACGCCGGGTCCGCAGAGCGGGCGCACCTCCCCATCCGCAGGACAGGAAGGCTAACCGCGCCGCCTCGGTCAATTCCTCAGGTACGGAAGAATACGAACCAGACGATGCCCAGGATCAGGACCGCAAGCCCGGTCGACACCGACAGGAGTGCGAGCACCGACGGGCCGGGTTCGGCCTGGCGTGCCTCGGTGGGGGTTTCGATGATCTGGCCATGCCGCTGCGTTGCCATGGTGACCTCTTCGAGTAAGTGCCTGTAAATGCCAGCGAATGCTTCGGCATCGCCCGTTGGAGCAACGCCCGATCGGAAATGATGTTCCGGGGGCTTTCGATCGCGCCGCCCGGGTCGCACCGCCAAAAGGTCGCAGGCGGCCGCCAGGACGGTTAACGCCAATCGGCGATTCTCTGCCCGGGCATGTTTGAGACAGGGCGATCCGATGGTATCGTCAGGGATTGTCTGTTGAGTTTCCCGGAGTAGCCCATGGCCCCCCGCGCCAATTGGAAGGGTTTTCTGCGCCTCTCGCTGGTGACCTGCCCGGTCGCGCTCTATCCGGCGACGTCGGATACCGAGAAGGTCTCGTTCAACCAGATCAACCGCAAGACCGGCCACCGCATCAAATATTCCAAGGTCGACGCCGAGACCGGCGAGGAAGTCGCCAACGACGACATCATGAAGGGCTACAAGGTCGACGCCGATACCTACATCGAGGTGTCGAAGGACGAGCTTGACGACATCGCGCTGGAATCGACCCGCACCATCGAGATCGACGAATTCGTACCCAGATCCGATATCGACAGCCGCTATGTCATCCGCCCCTATTATCTCGTGCCGGACGGCAAGGTCGGCCACGACGCTTTCGCGGTGATCCGCGAAACCATCCGCAACATGGACAAGGTCGCGATCGGGCGCGTGGTGCTGACCAACCGCGAACACATCATCGCGCTGGAGCCGCTCGACAAGGGGCTGATGGGAACGCTGCTGCGCTACCCCTATGAGGTGCGCAGCGAGAAGGAATATTTCGAAGACATCCAGGACGTGAAGATCACCAAGGACATGCTTGATCTGGCAAAGCATATCGTCGAGCAGAAGTCGGCTTCATTCGAGCCCGAGCAGTTCGAGGACCGCTACGAGCAGGCGCTGATCGACCTGATCAATCAGAAGCGCAACGGGCTGAGCACCAAGGCCAAGGCGGCGCCGAAGACCTCCGGCAACGTCATCAACCTGATGGACGCGCTCAAGCGCAGCCTCGCCAGCGAAAAGCAGGCCGCCCCTGCCCCCGCCGCCAAGGCGAAGGGCAAGAAGCCGAAGAAGGCCGCCGCCGGCCAGCGCGAGATGCTGTTGCCGATCAGCGGCGGCGGCAAGCGCGCCGCCAAGGAGACGGCGAAAGAAGCGCCCAAGAAGGCGGAAAAGCCGGTGCGTACCGCCGCCCGCGCCAAGAAGGCCGGATGACCGAAAGAGGAGCGCGATAGATAGACCCGTCTAGCGCGCGATGCCCTGGTCGACCCCGTTCGATGATCCGATAGCGCTGCGCGGCGGCCGCAGGCTGGTGACGCTGCAGCAGGCGGCCGATCACGTCATGGCATTGCCGGAAAGCGTGCAGCACGAGGCGCACTGGCAGACTGCAGTGGAGCATCTGATCAACGCGGCCGAGACCGGCGGGGGCTGGCTGATGTTTGCGCGGATCGCGATGATCCGGGCGCTCAATGCGGACGGCAAGAAAACAAGCTAGCCGGCGGCTGCAATTGCCGCCGTTCCTTCCCGGGCTACTTGATCGACGTGCCGACGTCGACGAATTTCGTGCTCAGCGCGCTGCCGACGCCGTTGACCGCGGTGATGATGACAATGCTGATGCCGACGGCAATGAGACAATATTCGATGGCGGTCGCGCCGCACTCATCGTCGACAAATCGTGCCAATAATCGACGCATAAACAAACTCCTGTCGACGCTCCCCGGAATTTCTCCCGCGCCATACTGGTTAAACTCTAGATCGGAACGGTTGAAGAGCCCTTGAGGAACAGAATGAACGATTGATTAAGGCAAACGCATAATCGCGGGCCGGAGTTGTACGGTACGGAAAATTTACCATCGGTTGCTCACCGACCGTTCATCGTGGCCGCGATCGGCGGCTTGCGGAGTGGGCGGACATGGGCGCGCAGAAGCGCGAAACGGGAAGGAATTACATCGGCCTCCTGCATGAGGAGACCGACGAGCAGCGCATTGCCGACATGTCGGCCGCCGCGAAATATCCGGTCGTGGATCACATACTCGACCTGGTGGTCGCGCTGTTCAGGCGCCGCAGCGTAACGAGATAGCCCCCGCCCCGACCGCATATCAGCACTTCCGCACGCAGGCGCCGCGCGCGCTTTACCCCGCGGTAAAATCCTGCTCCAACTGTATCGGCAATGGGCCGGATCGAAACCGGCCTGCCAATCAGGGGGAGAGACCGTCATGAAGCTCGGCGCCGCCATCGCGGAAATCATGAAGCGGGAGGGAATCGAAATCCTCTGCGGCTATCCGGTCAATCATCTCATCGAATATGCCGCCGATGCCGACATCCGTCCGGTGATGGTGCGCCAGGAACGCATCGGCGTTCACATGGCGGACGCGATCTCGCGCGTCACCTCCGGCCGCTCGATCGGCGCGTTCTGCATGCAGCACGGGCCCGGCGCCGAGAATGCGATGGGCGGCGTGGCGCAATGCTACGGCGAATCGGTTCCCGTGCTGGTGCTGCCGATGGGCTACGCGCGCCGGCTCGCCAATATCGATCCGAACTTCAATTCCAGCCAGGCGATGAAGGCGTTCTCGAAATCGTCCGAGCCGATCAACATCGCGACGGAGGTCTGCAACATCTTCCGCCGGGCCTTCACCAAGCTGAAGAACGGCCGCGGCGGGCCGGTGATCGTCGAAATCCCGGCCGACATGTGGAACGAGGAAGTGCCGGAACCCTTGAACTACACGCCGGTGCTGCGCACCCGCTATGGCGCCGATCCCGTGCATGTGAAGGAAGCGGCCGCCCTCCTCCTCGCTGCGAAACGCCCGGTGATCTATGCCGGCCAGGGCGTGCACTACGCAAAGGCCTGGCCACAGCTCAAGCGTCTGGCCGAGCGCCTCGCCATCCCCGTCACGACCAGCCTCGGCGGAAAATCGTCCTTCCCGGAGACGCATCCGCTGTCGCTGGGATCGGGCGGCCTTGCGGTGCCGCGCGCGGTGCCGAAATTCCTGGGCGAAGCCGACGTGATCTTCGGCATCGGCTGCTCGTTCACCGAGACCTCGTTCGGCATCGCCATGCCGAAGGGCAAGACCATCATCCATTCGACGCTCGATCCGAGCCATCTCAACAAGGATGTCGAGGCCAAGATCGGCCTGGTCGGCGATGCCGGGCTGGTGCTCGACGCGCTGCTCGAAGAGATCGGCAAGACCGTCACCGCGGATCGCGACGCGAGCGCGGTCGCGGCCGAAATCGCGGCCTCGCACAAGGAATGGCTGGCGAAATGGATGCCGAAGCTGACGCACAACGACGCGCCGCTGAACCCCTATCGCGTGCTGTGGGACCTGCAGCACACCGTCGACATCCGCAACACCATCATCACCCATGATGCCGGCAGCCCGCGCGACCAGCTGTCGCCGTTCTGGAAATCGGTCGAGCCGCTGTCCTATATCGGCTGGGGCAAGACCACGCAGCTCGGCTACGGCCTGGGCCTGGCGATGGGCGCCAAGCTGGCAAAACCCGACAAGCTCTGCATCAATGTCTGGGGCGACGCCGCGATCGGCTTCACCGGAATGGATTTCGAGACCGCGGTGCGCGAGCGCATCCCGATCATGTCGATCCTGCTCAACAACTTCTCGATGGCGATCGAGTTGAAGGTGATGCCGATCTCGACCGAAAAATACCGCTCGACCGACATCTCCGGCGACTACGCCGCGATGGCGCGCGCCTTCGGCGGCTATGGCGAGCGGGTGACGAAGCCGGAAGACATCATCCCCGCCATCAAGCGCGGCATCGCCAAGACGCAGGAAGGCGTGCCGGTGCTGCTGGAGTTCATCACCAGCAAGGAGACCGAGGTGTCGCGGCCGGGCACCTGAGGCCCGGACTCAAAATCGCGAAAACAACCCCATGCAAAGTAGGAAACGTCCGGGATAGAGGTAATATAATACTCCTACTCCGCCATTTCCGCCGGAGTGGTTGGCCCGGCCAGCGGCCGTTCTTCCATCGCGAGGATGCACACCGCGGCGCAGGCCAGCAGCGCGGTGGCGGCGCCGAACACGTAGCGGAACGCGGTGATCATGTCGCCGACCGGGATCGCATTCGCAGGTCCGCGATGCTCGCCGATCGAGATGCCGGCGCCCAGCGCCATCAACAGGATCGCGCTGAAGGCGGCGACCGCGAACGACGACATCAGCGCGCGGAAGAAGTTCATCGCCCCCGTCACGGTGCCGATCTGCGGGCGCGCCACCGAATTCTGCAGCGAGACCACGCTGACCGGGAATGTGGTGCCGAGCCCGAGCGCAAACAGCGAGAGCACGGCCAGAAATCCCCATAGCGGCAGCGTCGTCACCGTCAGCACCACGCCGAACATCGTCGCCGCCGACGTGCCGACGATCGCCACGCGCTTGTAGTGCTTGGCGCGCGCCATGGTCCGTCCGGCGATCGCGGCGCCGCAGGTGGAAACGGCGGCGATCGGGATCAGCGCAAGCCCCGCTTCGCTCGCGGTCAGATGATAGACGACCTCGTAGTACAGCGGCAGATGCACGGTCAGTCCCGTGATGGCGCCGAGCGCACAGCCGCCGGCCGCCATGGCATAGGGCACCACCGTTCCGCCCAAGAGCGGCAGCGGCAAAAACGGCTCCTCGGCGTTGCGCGCATGCCAGACAAAGGCGAACGCCAGCGCCACCGACGCGCCGACCATCGCCATGATCGCCGGCGACAGCCAGGCATAGCGGTTGCCGCCCCAGGTCAGCACCAGCATGACCGCGACGGCGGAAGCCATCAGCAACAGCCCGCCGAGCCAGTCGACCTTGCGGCGGCGGTGGAACACCGGAATCTTGCCCATCTTGGGCAGCAGCAGGAACAGCGCGCCGACGGCGAGCGGCACATTGATCCAGAAGATCATCGACCAGTGCAGATGCTCGGCGAACACGCCGCCAAGCACGGGTCCCAGCAGGCCCGCAGCCATCCAGACGCCGCTGAAATAGGCCTGATACTTGCCGCGCTCGCGCGGCGAGACGACATCGGAAATGACGGTCTGCACGACCGGCATGATGCCGCCGCCGCCAAGCCCCTGCAGGCCACGCGCGACGATCAGTACCGATATGTTCGGCGCCACCGCGCACAGAATCGAACCGGCCGTGAACAGGACGAGCGAGACGGTGATCATGACGCGGCGGCCGTAGATGTCGCTCAGCGTGCCGAACACGGGTGCGACCGCCGTCGCGGCCAGCAGATAGGCGGTGATGACCCAGGACAGATTGCCGACATCGTTGAACTGGCGGCCGATGGTCGGCAGCGCGGTGGCCACGATGGTCTGGTCGAGCGCCGCCAGGAACATCGTCAGCAGCAGGCTCATCAGGATGGTGCGAACTTCATCCGGAGTCAGCGGCGCCGGCGGCGCGAGCGGCGGTGCATCGCTGACATCGATGACCTCGGTCGTGACGCGCGACAGTTCTTCGCCGATATCCTCGGGCAATGTCGTCTGGTCGGCGGGCTCGGCGCCCTGCCGTTGGTGCTTGTTCATGTCGGGCGTAATATTGTTCTACGCGGCCAAAGCCGCCGAGATGGAATCACCATATGAGCCCTATTGTAGGGTTCAATTCCCCCTCCTGGCAGGAGGTTACGCGCATGGGTGCATCCCGTCAGGGTCGCAGCGCACGCGCTGGCCCGGCACGCGCCTGACGTCCGGCCATCGCCGCATCCTGATCGGACGCAGGGCATATGCGCTCTTGCAGGAATTGGGGGTCCCCACAACCTCGTCATGCCCGGGCTTGGCCCGGGCATCCACGTCTTCGTTTCCGCTCGAAAGAAAGAACGTGGATGGCCGGGACAAGCCCGGCCATGACGACGCGGAAGCGCGCACTTGATGGGGCCAAATGCGATAGCCCTGTCGTCAGACGCGCCCCGCAAGCATGCGGATGACTCGACGGCGGCGGTTGTTCCGTGCAACATCCTCGCTATCGGGTTGATGTGGTTCAGACCAGATCGCGTGCGGGGTTACCCGCCCGGAAAAACCCGACGACGTTGCGGCATCCGATTGCGGGAGGGCGTAATGGACGAAATATTGATCAACGCAAACACCCCGGGCGACCAGGACCAGGCCAGCGTCGCCGGACTACGCGGCCTCCAATTCGCCGTCGTCTGGGCCGACCGCGGAACGGGCGATATCAAGGGACGGCTGTTCGGCGTGAACTCGGTTCCGAGCAGCGGTGAGTTCAAGGTCAACTTTCCCGGAAAGCCGGGGACGAAGCGTCAGCTTCCGACCATCGTCGAAACGCGCCAGGGCCTCGTGGCCGCATGGATTGAGCAGGAGCCGGGGGCTGCGCCGCGGATCAAGCTGCGCACGTTGGACCAGGACACGCTTTCGGGGCCTGAAAGCCAGGTCAGCACCGCGGAGGTCGAGCCGCTGACACGGCCGGCGCTGGCGGGCCTGCCCGACGGCGGCTTCATCGTCGTCTGGGCCGACAAGCGCCAGAACGAGCGCATCCGCGCGCAGCGCTACGGCATCGACGGGCAGAAAAACGGTCCCGAGTTTCGGGCCAATACGGTCCCTGGCCTGCACCGGCTCCCGATGGTGGCGTGCCTGGCGAACGGCAATATCGTCATCGCATGGCGGGCGCGTCTCCCCGGCCCTCTCCTGGTTCATTTCCAGATCTTCAACGCGAAGGGGCCGGTGGGCACCGAGCAGACGACGACGCTCGACGTGACGGAGATCGCACTGGCCGCGCTGGATTCCGGGCGGTTCGTCATCGCGCATGTCAGGAGCGCCGGCGACGGCGAGCCCGGATTCGAGACGACGGTCGCACAGGCCAGCGTGTTCGAGGCGAATGGCGCGTTCGCAAACATCCGCTTTTCAGCCACCAGCAGCGGCCGGATCCTGTCGTCCTGGCCGACGCTCGTGCCCCTGCCCGGCGGACGCTTTCTCTTCGCCTGGACCCAGGTGAATGTCGACAACCCCGCCGCCGGAACCAACGTCGACGCGCGCATCTTCTCAGTCGCCAAGGGACCGCTCGGTCAACCCGTTCAGGTCAACACAAGGACGGGAGGGCAGCGCTTCAACCTGAGCGCCGCCATGACATCAGGGCCCGACGGCGAGACCGCCTTCCTCGCGTGGACGGACGACAGCGCGACTGGCGCCGACAAGTCGGGCCGTGCGGTCGAAGGACGGGCGATGCCGATCCGCGCGGCGGGACTCTAGAGCGGAATGAATGTCGTCATGGCCGGGCTTGTCCCGGCCATCCACGTTCTTTCGTGCGGAGACCAATAACGTGGATGCCCGGGACAAGCCCGGGCATGACGAGTTTGTGGACGCACTCAACGCTCGCCAGAAACAGAAGAGGTGGCGCACTTTCTTTCGTGGTCGCAATCAAATCTGATTTCAGGCTGGCCGCTTCTTCAGCCGTGCGCGCTTCGGCAGCAGCGCCGGCCATTGCACGATGTGGTCTTCGAGATCCTCGTCCGGAATCTCGTCCTCGGTGCCGTGCACCCGCCCCTGCACGGAAACCCCGGCTTCATGCACGGTATTGGGATCGCCCGATATCAACGGGTGCCACCAATAGAGGTCGCGTCCCTCGGCGACCAGCTTGTAGCCGCAGCTTGGCGGCAGCCAGTTCAGGGTGCGGACGTTCTCGGGCGTCAGGCGGACGCAATCGGGAACCTTGTCGGAACGGTTTTGGTAATCCTTGCAGGCGCACAGGCCGGAATCGAGCAGCTTGCAGGAAACATGGGTGAAGTAGATTTTCCCGGTGTCCTCATCCTCAAGCTTTTCCAGGCAGCAGCGCGCGCAGCCGTCGCACAGGCTTTCCCATTCGGCGTTGGACATCTCCTCCAACGTCTTGGTTTTCCAGAAGAATCCCTCCTGGCCGGAAGCGCGTTTGGGCGGTGCGGTCATGTGATCGGTCGGTTTTCGGCTGGTTTCCGGTTGCATGCCATCTAGGGGGTCCGGCAACCCGGGCGCAAGTCGGCTAACAACAACTGCAAAAAAGGACGGTAATTCACACGATAACCGCAGTTACCGGCGTCAACCACACCGTCGGGGAGGGTTAATAAACCGTTAATTTTCACTGGCATTACCCAACACAGAAACATGTTGGTATCAACATCAGTTCCATGCTAGATGGGCTTGGAAGGATTGCGCCCATGACCAGCAAAACCGCCAAGTTGGAAATGATGCAGGCACACGAAGCGATGGCGCGCGTGCTTGATGTGAAACTTAAGGAAATGCCTGAATGGCAGGCATTTCGCGCGATTGACCGCGCATTGCTTGCGCTCGATTCCGTCAACGGCGCGAAGGCGCCAACCCCCGCGCCACGACCGCGAATCAACGGCGCTCCCGAGTCGTACACGGTGCTCACCAGCAAGGCCCTCGATGAGGCTGGGGGCCCCGTTCCATTTTCAACGCTCATCGACTTCATTGGAAAACGCCGCGATCTTGGTGGCGACATCAAGCGCGCCAAGGTCAATATCAGCACCGTCCTGAGTAAAGACGGCCGATACAAAAGTGTCGAGTGGGGCAATGGTCGCGCATGGTGGTATTCGGACAAGCCGGTTCCGGCGGCGAAGCCGGAAAAGGCGCAGATTAAAATGCCTTGGGAGAATTAACGGCGGCCCGAAGGCCGCCGTGAGTTTGGGTGTTGGTGTAGGGATGCACACTTTGTGGTTCTAACACGGGGCCAGTCTGGTAAGGCCGGGCCGCCCACCGCAAAGAGGAGCCGGTTCGACTCCGGTAACACCCTTCCTAATCCCTTCTGCATTCAGGCCGTGGCACTGGTGCAGAAGGCAGACCGGGCCAGCCGGTCATGATGGTCTGCAAGGGCTGTCGTTTGAACCGGGGCCAGTCACGGAAAGCCTCGGCGTTCTTGGAGGTGGATCATGCAATCACCAAGATGATCGCTTGAACCAGGGGCGCGCTGTCGGGTGCAACCGGCGGCGCGCCTTTGGCTCAATATAACCAAAGCATAGAGATTCCGCAAGGAATCTCAATTACATATGGTTCATAATCCTAATGGAAAAAGACTGAAAGAACAAGATTATAGCCCGAAGGAAGGCCAAGAGCGCTTCGAAGCCGCTTTTCGTGGTGGGTCCAGTCACACACCGGCTTGGCCGTCGAAGGAAAGGCTGAAGCTACGGACGCCTGCGCCGTTGCACGTGCCATCTAAGAAACCGGCGCTCAAACCCCAATTTATAGCCCCGCAAACAGCCGGGGAACGCGTTAGGGCTGACCACCAAAATGGTGAGCGGGAGCATTGGTTTATAGCCCCCGCTCGGATAGAACAGATGCGAGTCCCCCAAGGGTCCTAAAAGCGCCTTGGGTTTGCCGCAACATCGAAGCATGACGTATCGACAGCGCCCGTTGTAGGCGCGCGAGCGTTTCGAACGACCGAAGGTCCCGGTGCGCCAGATCCTACCGCCCCACTGGAATCAGAAGATCCGGAATTTCTTCCTGGATCTGGATGCGCGCATCGACTCGACGCTGTTCTCGTCGGGCAAGGGCCTGCGCGAACTCTACGAGCGCTACTCGACCTTCATGGACCGCTTCTATGTCGGCCGCTGGAAGCGCTGGGTCTTCATCGAGCCGTTTTCGGAAGCCGCCACCATCGGCCTCGGCGGGCTGATCGTGATGCTGGCGCTTGCGGTTCCCGCATTTCGCGAAACCGCCGATGACGACTGGCTGAAGAAGTCCGACCTCGCGGTGTCGTTCCTCGACCGCTACGGCAACCCGATCGGCAGCCGCGGCATCAAGCACAACGACTCGATCCCGCTGGAAGACTTTCCCGACAACCTGATCAAGGCGACGCTG
>Ga0102590_1000144_pt1 | contig 193357 bp, 165 predicted proteins | sample AraplaMF_Col_mMF_FD_76859 | JGI IMG/M metagenome (GOLD analysis project Ga0102590, IMG submission 76859) | Arabidopsis root microbial communities from the University of North Carolina, USA - plate scrape MF_Col_mMF | ecosystem: Host-associated > Plants > Roots > Endosphere | place: USA...
TGCGACGGCGCGGGCGGTGGTCCGAGACGACCCTGGTTCTGACTTGCGTAAACACAGAACCCGGGCGCCACACCCTGCTCCGCCAACATGACGCCTCATGAGAGCGCCCTCAGTTGAGCAAGGCATGGCGGTGGTAGAACGGGATGTGGAGGCGCGGAATATTAATTTTGCAAACGCAAGCTCTATCAACATTGTTGCGGCTGCATCGATCCCGAGCCCGACGCACTCCCTCCCGGCCTCATGGTGAGGAGCTTGCTGAAGCGAAGCGAAGGCAAGCGTCTCGAACCATGGGGCCGCCCCGCCCTTCGAGACGCATCGCGTCGCAGCCAAGTGTACGCAGGCTGCGCCTGCTATGGCGATGCTTCTCACGACGAGGCGGAGCCAGAGAGAACGCGGCGGGCGCAACAAGCGCTACGCCGGCTATTGCCCCATCCAGCTTTTGTTGATGCGCTCGAACGTGCCGTCCGCTCGAATGGCGTTGAGCCCCGCGTTCAACCGCGTGAGAAATTCTGCATTCCGGCCCTTAGACACCGCGGCGCCGAACGGCAGCTCCAGGAACATCGAGCGAGGAACGGTCAGCTTGCCCGGATAAAGCCTCGCCGCCAATGAAGCCCCGGCCTGATAGTTCAACGCTGCGGCGTCAGCCTCGCCGCCGACCACGCGAGCCAGGCTGGTTTCGTAATCCTCGGTGACGACAAGCTTCACCTCCGGCGCGTTCTTCTGGATGAACGCGGCGAGCGGGCCGGTGCGCGGCGTCACCACGGTCTTGCCCGCCAAAGCCTGCAGGCTCGGTGTCGGCCCGGGCGCGCGGACATAGAGCGCGCCGCCGGTCATCAGCAGCGTTTCGCTGAAATCCATTCTCTCGCGGCGTTCGGGCGACGCGGCCGTCGGGATCACAGCCAGCGCACGCCCGTCCCGCAGCGCAGGCTCCATCTGCTCGAGCGACACCGGCAAGAACTCGACGTCATAGCCGGCGCGCTCGGCCGCGGCACGGACGATATCGATCACAAATCCGACGGCCTTGCCGTCCTTCGCCTCCGCGAACGGAGGCAGGATGCTGTTGTAGGCGATCCGAATCTTGTCGGCTGTTTCACCGGGTGACGGCATGGAAAGGCACAATAGCGCGACCGCAAACGCATGTCTGATCATAGCATTGGCCCAGAAATCCATCGTTGCTGCAGTTGTGGTGGGTTTCGCTCCGCTCAACCATCCTACGGACTACGGGACGGCATCAGCCGGCTCAACCGTATCGGCTGTAAAGCAGCAACAAGATAATGCCGAACAGCACGACCGACAGGCACTTCCAGAACAGCAGCGGATTGCGCTCGATCAGCGGCACCGACGGATTGAGATACGCCTTGTTCGGATTGCGAAGCTCGTGGACGAACTCGGATGGCTCGGTGTAACGCTTGAACGGGTCGGGATGCACGGCCTTCTTCAGCACCTCGTCGATCCAGGCTGGGATTTCGCTCAAGTCGTCGAGCGCCGAAACATATTTCAGCTTGCGCTGCTGCGACCGGGTCCGGATTTTCGCAACCTCGGCGCCGTAGGGCAGCCGGCCGGTCAGCATCTGATAGGCGATGACGCCGAGCGAGAAGATGTCGGAGCCCGGCGTGCCGCTCTCGCCGACGAAATACTCCGGCGCGGTGTACTGCACGGTGCCGAGAATGTCGCTGCTGATCGAGGGCGAGGCCTCGACCACGCCTTTGATCCGCGTCGAGCCGAAATCGATGATCTTCACCGTGCCGGTCTTGTCGATCATGATGTTGGCCGGCCGGATGTCCTGGTGCAGCATCTCCCGGCGGTGGAAAGCCTGCAGGCCCCGCGCGATCTGCTCGACGATGCCGCGCACGGTGGCGAGATCGGGCTTCGGATTGTCGATCATCCATTGCGCGAGCGTCTGGCCCTCGATGAACTCCATCGCGACGTAGAGATAGTTCGGCTTCCTCGACTGCGGCCGCGGCTTCAGCACATGGGCGCTGTTGAGGCGGCGCGCCACCCATTCCTCCAGCATGAAGCGCTTGAGGTAGGCCGCGTCGTCGCGCAGGTCGATCGAGGGGATTTTCAGCGCGACCAGCGCCTCGTCGGCACTGTCCGTCGCGAGATAGATGTGGCTCCGGCTGCTGCTGTGCAGCTCGCGGACGATCGTATAACCGTCGAACTGCATGCGCGGCTCGAGCAGCGGCGGCGCCGGCAATTCCTGCGCCTGGCCGTAGAGTTCGCTCGCCTCACCGTGCGGCACGTCGTCGATCCGCACGATCTGCACGGTCAGATTGTCCGGGCTGTTGTTGCGATAGGCCTCCTCGACGATCGCCCGCGCCGCCTGATCGAGATCGGCGGCCTGCTCGGCAATGGTGCGGCTGACGAACTTGGCGCCGACGTGCTCGTAGACGCCGTCGGTCGCGAGCAGGAACACGTCGCCGCGCTCGACCTTGAGCGTGCGGTAGTCGATCTCGATCTGCGGATTCACGCCGAGCGCGCGGCCGAGATAGCTCTGCTCCGACGACAGCACGATCCGATGATCCTCGGTGAGCTGCTCCAGTCCCTTGCCGTTGACGCGGTAGATGCGCGAGTCGCCGACGTGAAACAGATGCGCGACCGAGGCTTTGACGACCAGCGCGCTGAGCGTGCAGACATAGCCCTTGTCGGCGTCGTAGCTGTGCTGGCTGCGGCGGGTCTCCGAATAGAGCCAGGAGTTGGTGGCGGCGATGACGCGGTGCGCCGAGGTCTTCACCGACCAGGATTCGGACGTGCAGTAGTAATCGGTGAGAAAGCTCTTGACCGTGGATTCGCTCGCGACGCGGCTGACGCTGCTCGAGCTGATGCCGTCGCAGAGCACCGCCGCCACGCCCTTCAGGCTGAGCAGCGGCTCCTTCGGGAACAGCACCCCGTGGAAGTCCTGATTGGAAGGCTTGCGGCCTTTGTCGGAGTGTTGTCCGACGGATATTTTCAGCTCACCCGACATCAGGTTCTCAGCGCCCCAACAATGCCGCCCGTGGTGCCGCATCGGCGGTGCGCTCCCCTCCCCCTTGTGGGGAGGGGACGGGGGTGGGGTGTTATTGCAAAGAACCCCCACCCCGCTCGCTTCGCTCGCGACCCTCCCCACAGGGGGGAGGGTTAAAGCGGCACCACCTATTTTATGCGGCTCAGGCGGCGCGGCCCAAGGAACGGTCGAGGTGACGCTCCGAGGAACGGTCCTGGTCGCGCTTCGGCGCGGTCTTGACGTGGGTGGCGTAGAGGGTGAGCCCGGTGAAGGCGAGGCCGCCGACCAGATTGCCGACCACGGTCGGGATCTCGTTCCAGAACAGGTAGTCGACCACGGTGAAGTGACCGCCCAGCAGCAGGCCCGACGGGAACAGGAACATGTTCACGATCGAGTGCTCGAAGGTCATCGCGAAGAACAGCATGATCGGCATCCACATGGCGATCACCTTGCCGGGGACCGTGGTGGAGATCATCGCGCCGACCACGCCGGCCGACACCATCCAGTTGCAGAGCATGCCGCGGACGAACAGCGTCAGCATGCCGGCCGCGCCGTGCGCCGCATAACCCACGGTGCGGCTTTCGCCGATGTGGCCCAGCGCCACGCCGACCTTGTCGGGCGGCGTCGAGAAACCGAAGGTGCAGACGATCGCAGCCATCACGGCGACCGTGAAGGCGCCGCCGAAATTGCCGATGAACACGAGGCCCCAGTTGCGCAGAACGCCGCCGATCGTCACGCCGGGGCGCTTGTCGATCAGGGCGAGCGGGCACAGCACGAACACGCCGGTGAGCAGGTCGAAGCCGAACAGGTAGAGCATGCAGAAGCCGACCGGGAACAGCAGCGCCCCGATGATCGGCACCCCGGTGTTGACGCTCATCGTCACGGCGAACCAGGCCGCCAAGGTCAGCATCGCGCCGGCCATATAGGCGCGGATCACGGTGTCGCGCGTCGACATGAAGATCTTGGATTCGCCGGCATCCACCATCTTGGTGACGAATTCGGCAGGTGCGAGATAAGCCATTTCGGTTCCTTTTCTCCGGGAGTTTCTGGAAGGTTCGGTGCAGTTTCTTACGGTGCGGCGGCCACGCCCATGTCGAGATAGATGCGGCCGTTCTCGATCTTGACCGGGAAGCTCCGGGCGCAGCCCTTGTCGGCGCCGGTCGCCTCGCCGTCCTCGAGATTGATGATCCAGTTGTGCAGCGGGCACGCGACCTTGCGGCCGTGCACGATGCCGTCGGCCAAAGGACCGCCCTTGTGCGGGCAGCGGTTCTCCAGCGCGAAGACCTCGTCGCTCGCGGTGCGGAACACCGCGATCTCGCGGCGCGGCGTCTTCACGGTGCGCGCACCCCGCGGCGGGATCGCATTCACCGGACCGACGTCGAACCAGAACTCCTGCTGTTCTTTCATGTTTGTTCCTCTGGCATTCCTCATTCGGCAGCGATCGCCGGAACCGGCGCGAGCACGGCGAGCGGCATGAACTCGTGAAGCTCGCGGCCGGCGGCGCGCTCGGCCCAGGGATCGCGGCGCACCGCGAGCTGCGATTTCTTGAAGCGTTCGAGCAGCGCCTTGCGGCCCTCGTGGTCGTCCATGATCGCGGCGCGGACCTTGTCGAGGCCGTATTTCTCGACCCACTTCCAGACGCGTTCGAGGTAGGCGGCCTGCTCGCGATAGAGCTGCATGAAAGCGGCACAGTATTCGATCGCCTTGTCCTCGGTGTCGACATGGCCGAGGAGATCGGTGCCGCGCACGTGGAGCCCCGCGGCACCGGCGATGTGGATGTCATAGCCCGACTCGACGCAGATGATGCCGATGTCCTTCACGGTCGCCTCGGCGCAGTTGCGCGGGCAGCCCGAGACCGCGAGCTTGACCTTGGCGGGGGTCCACGAGCCGCACAGGAAGCGCTCGAGCTTGATGCCGAGGCCGGTCGAGTCCTGGGTGCCGAACCGGCACCAGTCGGTGCCGACGCAGGTCTTCACGGTGCGAAGCCCCTTAGCATAGGCCTGACCGGAGACGAGGCCCGCGGCGTTGAGCTGCGCCCACGCGGCGGGAAGATCGGCCTTCTTGAAGCCGAGCAGGTCGATGCGCTGGCCGCCGGTGACCTTCACGGTCTTGATGTTGAAGCGCTCGGCCACGTCGGCGATGGCGCGCAGCTCATCGGGCGTGGTCACGCCGCCCCACATGCGCGGGACGATCGAGAAGGTGCCGTCCTTCTGGATGTTGGCGTGGACGCGCTCGTTGACGAAACGCGACTGCGCGTCGTCGCGGTATTCGCCGGGCCACGCACAGAGCAGATAGTAGTTCAGCGCCGGCCGGCAGGTCGGGCAGCCGCACGAGGTCTTCCAGCCGAGCTCCTGCCAGACGGCGGGAGCCGACTTCAGCTCCTTTGAGATGATGAAGCCGCGAACCTCCTCATGGGTGAGGTCGACGCACTTGCACATCGGTTTGCGGCCCGCAGCAGAATAAGCGTCCCCGAGCGTGACCTGGAGCAGGCTCTCGACCTTGGAGGTGCACTGGCCGCAGGACGACGACGCCTTGGTCTGGGCGCGGACGTCGTCGATCGTGGTGAGGCCCTTGGCGGTGATCGCCTTGGTGATCGCGCCCTTGCAGACGCCGTTGCAGCCGCAGATCTCGGCGTCGTCCGACAGCGCAGCGACGGCTGCGGCCGGATCCAGCGGCGCGCCGCCGCCCTGATAGGCCTGACCAAAAATGAGCATGTCGCGCATCGACGTGACGTCGGTGCTCTTCTTCAGAAGGTCGAAGTACCAGGAGCCGTCGCCGGTATCGCCATAGAGCACCGCGCCGACGATCTTGTTGTCGCGCAGCACGACGCGCTTGTAGACGCCGCGCGAAGGATCGCGGAGCACGATCTCGTCGTTCTCGTTGCCTTCGGCGAAATCGCCGGCCGAGAACAGGTCGACGCCGGTGACCTTCAGCTTGGTCGAGGTGACCGAGCCGGTGTAGCCCATGACGATCTCGCCCGCGAGCGTGGCGCCGAGCGTCTTCGCCATCTCGTAGAGCGGCGCAACCAGCCCGTAGCACAGGCCGCGATGCTCGGCGCATTCGCCGATCGCGTAGATGTTGGCGTCGCTGGTGCGCAGATGATCGTCGACCACGATGCCGCGCTTGACCTCAAGGCCGGCCTCCTTGGCGAGCGCGAAGTTCGGCCGGATGCCGACCGCCATCACGACGAGATCGGCGGGCAGCGTGCGGCCGTCCTCGAGGCGGACGGCGGTGACGTGGCTGTCACCGAGAATGGCGTTGGTGTTGGCGCTGGTCAGCACCGTGATGCCGCGCTTCTCGATCGCCTTCTGCAGCAGATACGCGGCGTTGGGATCGAGCTGGCGCTCCATCAGGGTCGGCATCAGATGCACGACCGTGGTCTTCATGCCGTTGATGGCGAGGCCCGCCGCGGCTTCGAGGCCGAGCAACCCGCCGCCGATGACGACGGCGTTGCCGCCCTTCCCGGCTGCGGCGAGCATCGCGTTGACGTCGTCGAGATCGCGGAACGTGACGACGCCGGGCAGCTCCGCGCCCGGCACCGGAATGAGGATCGGCCGCGAGCCGGTGGCGATCACCAGATCGTCGTAGGACTCCACCGTGCCGGAATGGGTGCGGATCGTCCTCGTGGCGCGGTCGATGCCGACGACGGTCTCGCCCCGGCGCAGGTCGATGTTGTGCTCGGCGTACCAGGCATCGTTATGGATGAGGATGTCGTCGAACGCCTTGTCGCCGGCCAGCACCGGCGACAGCATGATGCGGTCGTAATTGACGCGCGGCTCGGCGCCGAAGATCGTGATGTCGTAGCGGTCCGGCGCCCGCGCGAAGAGCTCCTCGAGCGTGCGGCCCGCCGCCATGCCGTTGCCGAGCACGACAAGCTTGCGCCGTCGCCGTTCCGATTGCTGGCTCATGCTTCACCCCATGTTCCAACCGCGCCCGATCGGAAGCAGGAGTTCGCAAAGCCATGTTGAGAGGCGTCACGACGACCGCGCAAAGCGTCTCTGGGACGCTTTAAGCTGTTCCTGCGCCTCAGCCAGCTTTGGCTTCAGCATGCCGACGGGCCGGCAGTCGTCATTGACCGGTTAGAGAGATTGCAATTGGTATGCCAGCCCGGACGACGTCCCGGGCCTTGAAATTGCTCGCGAATTTTGGATGGCGGCCGCTTGCTCTTTTGCAGTGCGGTATAAGCTTTGAGCAATTTGCCTATTTCTCTTGCACGACTTTCAGATCCGCCACTGGCGAGCAATATTCTGCCTAAGTCTTCAGCAACGGCGGTCCCTTGGGACGATTTCGACCGCTCGGGACGTCAGATCATTGATCTGACAGCGATATTTCGAAACAAAAGATATCTAAAGATATATCTTGCGTTATATCATATATCGATCTATCTAGCGATATATCTCAGAACCAAAAGGAGTCATTTGAGATGCGAGGAATGAGACATTCCGAATCCCGCTGCGGCGGACACTACGAAGACCACTACGGCGCGGGCCGGCACGGCCATTACGGCAGGCACCGGCACGGCCATGGCCGTCACGGCGGCCGCGGCGACATGGGCTCGGGCGACATGATGCGCGCCGGGCGGATGCTGGCGCAGGGCGACCTTCGCCTGCTGGCGCTCGCGCTGATCGCCGAGCAGCCGCGCCACGGCTACGAGATCATCAAGGTGCTGGAGGACAAGACCGGCGGCTGGTACGCGCCGAGCCCGGGCGTGGTCTATCCGACACTGACCTATCTCGAAGAGGCCGGCTACGTCACCGTACAGGCGGACGGCGCGAAGCGGCTCTACACCATCACGGCCGAGGGCCGCGCCTATCTCGAAGAGAACCGCGACTTCGTCGATGCGCTGCTGGAGCGGCTCCAAGCGGTCGGCGAGCAGGCCCGCGAGTATCGCAGCCGGGACGACGACAAGCCGAAGATGCCGCGCCTGGTGCGCTCGGCCCTGGAGAACCTGCGCGACGTCACCGAGGAGCGGCTGAAGGGCGATCCCGATGCCGAAGCCAAGGTGGTGGAGATCCTGGCCCGCGCCGCGGGCGAGGTGAAGAAGAGCTGACCAGCGGTCAGCGCGCCACGATCTCGGCGCGGCCGACGCTCAGCGCTGCATCGGCCGGCGGCTCGCCGCCGCCGCGATCGATCAGCGCGACCTCCACCTCGGCGGAGCCGGCGGATGCGTGCGCCAGCGCCCGCGAGACATTGAACTGATAGGTCTGCTCGTGGTCGGCGATCGAGACGCGGCCGACCTCCACGGCGGCGCCGTCGGCGCGGAAGCGCACCACGGCGCCGAGATGGCCGGCCGCAGGCCGCTCCACCACCCTGACGCTCAATTCCAGCATCACGACCCTGGCGCTCTTCGCCTGGGCCGGAACGGCGAGCGCGATGCGCGCCGGCGATGACGCCGTCGCGGTGTCGCCCGCGCTCGCGAGCGTCGAGAGCGCGACGATCCAGAGCAGCAGCACGAGCAGCGGCAGCAGGCACATCGCGACGCGGCCGATGGAGAACGGCCGCTTGACGATGACGCTACATGCCGGGATCGCCGGGTTCGATGCGGACGTCATAGGATCACGATCTCCATGCGGCGCGGCCGGATGTTGCTGACATTGGTTTCGGCGTTCGCACAGTGCGGCAGAAGCTGCACGGTGAGATAGTCCAAATGAAGCGACGGCATGCGCGCGAGCGACGGCGTCAGATCGATACACACCGATGTGCCGTTTGCCGACGTGCCGTTTGATGCACCGCCCGCGCCATGCCGCGCGTGCTCGCTGCCGAAGAACGCCATGCTGGTCGCGTAAGTCGGATCGCTGACCGGCGTGCGCGGCGAAAGATCGGTGCAGTTGGCGAACACGCGCACGCGCGTGCTCGCGTCGAGCGGCGGCTCGATGTCGCGGATCATCGCCCAGACATAGCGGCGGTAGCGCCGGTCGCCGAGCTCACCGGACTGCACCAGCGCACCCGGCCCCAGGATGTCGCCGAGCCGCCGGCCGAGCGGCACCTTGACGGCGAGCGGGCGTTCGCGTGAGGCAACGCGGTCGTTCTCGGCTGCCGCGACCTCGATGGTGTCGCCGGTCGCGAGCGTGTGGCGGTATCGGCTCGTGTTGGCGCGCGAAAGCCCGCGTGCTTCGAACTGGCGATAGGCGCGAAGCTTCTCGGTCAGCGGATCGCCGGACGGCAGCGGCACGTCGGCCGCGAACGGGCTGTCGTCGTCGTCATAGCGGTAGCCGAGCGCGGGCGTCGAGATGAGATCGCCGACGCGGACATTCGCCAGCCCCGGGAAGTTGCCGTTGAAGGCGAAGTTGCGCCACATCGGCTCCGGGCTGTTGGCGTTGCCGCGCGCATTCCAGGTCGACCACAGCCGGTCGACATTGGCGTGGTGCAGGAAGAAGATCGGATCGCGCGCCGAAAGATCGACCACGGCGAAATTGCCGCCGACGCTCTGATGCACGCCGTCATGCGGATTGAACTCGAGCTCGGTCTTGGCGCCGAGCGTCCGCTGCCATTGCGCCGCGGCGCTGTCCTGGCCGCGCGGCCGCGCCGAGCCGAAGGCCTCGAAGTCCGGGCTCATCATCACGCGCGAGATCACCTGCGGCCCGACCATGTCGTCGGACAGCCGCAAGCCATTCTCGACGCCGGGGCGGGCGTTGAACAGCGGATTGGAGTTGCGGTCGCCCGCCGCGAACGCAGCCGGGAAGGCGCGGTCGAGCGTCCAGTTCCAATAGGGCAGCGCGAAGTCGGCCTTGCCGGACAGCTCGCGCACGATGCGCTCGAACGACAGCAGATAGGCGCGGTGCCAGGGCAGGAAATACCAGTTGCCGTGCGGGCAGAAGCTGCGATGCACGTCGGCGAAGCGGATCCAGTTGCGCGGATCGGATTGCGGCAGCGCCTTCATCGCGGCGACCGCGCGGCGCATCGCGGCGAGATCCGGATCGTTCGCCATCATGCCGCGCACCGAACGGCGCGTGACGGCGGCGCCCTGAGCCTGCAGCGGCGACGCGCCGAGCGTCGCCAGCACCGAGGTGCCGGCTGCCAGGAAGGCGCGCCTGTCGAGCATTGGTCGTCCCCATCCGCCCCAACAGCGAATGAGTAGCGAATGCCCGCACGCGAACCAATTCGCGGCGGAAGTTTGATTGCACGCGTGGTTAGCGCGTGTGGTTAGCGAACGCGGTGAACGCGGCTGGTTAATGCACAGCCGCGCTCATTGTCCCTTCGCGGCACCTCAGCTCAACTTGAAATCGTCGACCGTGAGGCTGTGATCGCCGCGCAACAGGATCGACATGTCGGGTCCGAACGAGCCTCCGGTGTTGACCTGCACGACGGTGTCGCCACCGGATGTCGTCTCCCAACGCACCTGGCCGGCCGCGGTGAAGTCGCCGTTGCCGATGAACGTGAAGTCGTCGTGCGTGCCGCCGCTGATCGCGTCGATCGCCGAGAGGTCGATCGCATCGCCCGTGTTGAAATCGTTGATGGTGTCACGGGTCGTATCCGTGGTGCCGCTGTCGGCGGTCGACTGGTAGACAAACGTGTCGTCGCCGTCGTTGCCGGCCAGGATGTCGCGGCCAAGGCCGCCCAACAGATGGTCGTTGCCGCCACCACCGATGATCTGGTTGTCCAGATCATTGCCGTTGAGAATGAGCCCGGTGTCCGAGCCGGCATGGAGACGTTCGATACCGTCACCCAGCGTGTAGTCGACCGAGGTGCGGACCAGATCATTGCCTGCGCTGTCGGTGATGGTGTCGCCGATGTTGTCGACCAGATAGAAGTCGTCGCCGGCGCCGCCGTCCATGTGGTCGGCACCGGTCCGGCCGTTCAGCCGGTCATCGCCGGCACCGCCAATGATGGTGTTGTCGAGGATATTGCCCTGCAGGGTCAGCCCGGCGTCCGAATCCGAGATCAGGATTTCGACATTGGCTGCGAGCGCGTAGGAGACGGCGGTGTGCACCGCGTCCGCGCCGCCGTTCGGGGCCTCATGAACGACGTCACCACTGCTGTCGACGCAATAGATGTCGTCGCCGGCACCGCCGGTCATGAAGTCGGCGCCCACGCCGCCCCGCAGAGCGTCATTGCCGACGCCGCCGAAGAGTTGGTCGTCACCGCCATTGCCGTAAAGCTGGTCGTCGCCACCCAGGCCGTGCAGCACGTCATTGAAGGCGCCGCCGGCGAGCGTCTGCGACGCATCGGTGCCGGTGCGATTCACCGCGGTGTCCGGCGCACGGCCGAACACGACGTAGCTTTGACCCGAATAGGAGAGATTGGGATTGCCATAGGCAAAACCGGTATCGGTGTTCGGAGCGCCGATGATCAGGTCGGCAAAGCCGTCGCCGTTGATGTCGCCGGCCGAAGCGACCGACCAGCCGCTCCTGCTGTATTCTTGTGCGCCGACGATCTTGAAGCCGTCGGTGCCGTCGAGGCTCGACAGGTCGATCGTGGCGTTGAAACCGGAGGCCTTGCCGAACACCACGTAGGTCGGCCCCTGCGAGGAGCCGTACGCGTAGCCCAGACCCGGAGTGCCGACGATCAGATCGTCGAAACCGTCGCCGTTGACGTCCCCTGCCGAAGCGACCACGCGGACGCTACTCTGCTCCTCGCCGGCCAGCTTGAAGCCGTTGCTGCCGTCCAGGGTAGACACGTCGACGCTTGCGCCGAAGCCGCCGGTCGTGCCGAACACCACATAGCGGCCGGCGATCAGGTCGGCGATGCCGTCGCCGTTGACGTCGCCGGCCGAAGCGACCTTTCCGGTGAATCCCGTGCCGGTGATCTTGAAGCCGTTGCTGCCGTCGAGGCTCGACAAGTCGACGTTTGCGCCGAAGCCGCCGGTCGGGCCGAACACCACGTAACTTGCGATGGAGCTGCCTCCGATGGTGAGATCGTCAATGCCGTCGCCGTTGATGTCGCCGGCCGAGGCGACAGAAGTGCCTGATGGCGCACCGCCCAACGTGAAGCCATTGGCGCCATCCAGCGTGCTGACGTCGAGGCTTGCGTCGAAACCTCCGGCTTTGCCGAACACCACGTAGCTCTGGTTCGAGCCAGACCCGACGACCACGTCGTCAAAGCCGTCGCCATTGACATCACCGGCCGAAGCGACCGAGACGCCGAGCTGAATGTACGCACCCGGTTTGTCGATGACGAAGCCATCGGTGCCGTCGAGCGCCGGCAGGTCGATGTTGGCGTCAAAGCCTTCGGCCTTGCCGAACACCACATAGCTCGCGCCGTAACCGCCGTAGCCGTAGTTGTTGCCGCCAGGGTAGTAATGGTGGGCGCCAACGATCACGTCCTCGAAGCCGTCGCCGTTGACATCGCCGGCCGAGGCGACCGAGAAGCCGGCCGCGCTCCGGGCTGACGCCCCGTCGAGCTTAAAACCGTTGCTGCCGTCCAATGTCGAAACGTGGAGGTTTGCATCGAAACCTCCGGCCTTGCCGTACACCACATAGGCCGAGCCCGGGTCTGCGGAGCGGGAATAGAGGAAAACAGCCGGCGCGCCGACGATCAGGTCGGCGAAGCCGTCGCCATTGACGTCCGCCGAGGCGACCGACGTGCCGGAGTATCCGCGACTCGTGTCGCCGCTGATCTTGAAACCGTTGGAGCCATCGAGAGTCGAAAGATCGATGATCGCTGGATACTGCGGCATGACTCGTCCCTCCGTCCACGAGACGGCGGCGTGTCAAAATTCGTTGTTGTGAATGGTTATGTCCGCGCCGCCCGCCGTAGACCTAACGTGCATCGCGTGGCGGTTTTACGACGTTGCATCCGGACGAACCGCTCGCTTGCGGCGCGCGATTCAAATCAAAAGCGGAAATCGCATGACGAGCGAGTTGCGACTGTCCTAGCCCGCGAGCGAAAGCTTCTGCGGCTTGCGCGGCGGGAACTCGCGACGCTCGCGCAGCAGTGCGGTCATCTCGCTCGTCGGAACCGGCTTGGCGAACAGATAGCCTTGCCCCTGGCGGCAGCCGGCCTCGATCAGGAACGCGGCCTGGTCGGATGTCTCGATACCTTCGGCGATGCACTCGATGCCGAGCTCGTCGGCGAGGCGAATGGCGGCACGCACCACGGTGGCGTTGCGCCGCTCCCGCGTGACATCGAACACCAGCTGCTGCGCGATCTTCAGCCGGCTGAACGGATAGCTCGTCAGATAGCTGAGCGACGAATAGCCGGTGCCGAAGTCGTCGATCGCGATCCGCACGCCGAGCTGACGCAGCTGCGTCATCAGCTCGCTGTGCTGCTGCGTCACCTCCATCAGCACCGACTCGGTGAGCTCGACCTCCAGCTGCGAAGGCGGCACGCCGGAGAGCTCGACGGCGGCGCCGATGAAGTCGACGAGATCGGAGCCGGCCTTGAACTGGCTCGCCGAGCAATTGATCGCGACCACGCCGGGCGCAAGCTCGAGATCGTTCCACTCCTTGAGCTGGCGGCAGGCCTCGCTGATCACGAATTCGCCGAGCGCCAGGATCGCGCCGGTGCGCTCGGCCACCGGGATGAACTTCGCCGGATTGACCAGGCCGCGCTGCGGATGCTTCCAGCGCAGCAGCGCCTCGGCGCCGACGATGCGGCCGGTCGTAAGCGCCACCTGCGGCTGGTAGTAGAGACACAATTCGCCACGCTCGACCGCGCCGCGCAGATCGTCGGCAATCGAGACCCGCTCGCGGACCTCGCGGTCGAATGCCTCGCTGTGGAAGCGGAAGCAATTGCGGCCGTCCTCCTTGGCGCGATAGAGCGCGAGATCGGCCTGCACGATCAGCATGTCGGCGGTCGGCGTCTCGGACGTGCAGCGGGCGATGCCGATGCTCGCCGTGACATGGACCTCGTTGCCCTGGATCAGGAAGGTTTCGGCGAGCGTGCGGTTGAGCCGTGCGGCAAGTCCCGCGGCCATGCCTTCGTCGGCATGGGGCTGCAGCACGAAGAATTCGTCGCCGCCGACCCGCGCCACCACGTCGTCGCGGCGCAGCACAGCGCTGACGCGCGTCGCCACCTGCTGCAGCAGCATGTCGCCGATCGGATGGCCGAGCGTGTCGTTGACGTCCTTGAAATGGTCGAGATCGAAATAGAGCAGCGCAAACGAGCTGCCTTTGCCGCGCCGCGCGGCGAAAGCCGCGGCGAGCCGCTGATTGAAGGCGCGCCGGTTGTCGAGGCCGGTGAGCGAATCCTTGTGCGCGAGCGAGGAGATCTCCTCGTTGGCGCGCAGCAGACGATGCGCATACTGGATCGACGAGCGCAGGAACAGCACCACCAGCGCGGTGATCACGAGGCCTGCGAACAGCACCAGGCCGGAGCGGTCGTGATGCTCGGCGAGCGGCCCGTTCTCGACCGGCGTCGCAACCAACATCCAGCGTGCCGGGCCTGCCGCCAGCGTGCCGGTCGCATGCCATTGCGGGCGCAGCGCGCCGAACGTGATGCCGGCGAAACGCCGCGGCGTGACGCCTGCGCCCAACGCGTGGATCGGCCGCGCGTCATCGGCCGCGCCGTCGAGGAAAAGATAGAGATTGAGTCCACGGGCGCCAGCCGATTGGCTCAGCACCTGCTCCATCGCAACGCCGGTGATGAAGGCGCCATGGGCAAATCCCGCGAGCGCCGCCCGCCGCTCCTCGACGGTGCGATGAGGCATATGGCGGCGATAGACCGGCAGCGAGAACAGGAAGCCGTGCACGTCGTCGTCGCGGCTGTGCATGATGAAATCCGGCACCGCCGACAATGTGTCTTCGTCGCGCGCCCGCAACAGGTGCTTGCCGATCGCCTCCTGTGACAGCAGATCGATGCCGTAGATGCGCGACGTGATCGGCACCGACGAATAGAAGATCGGAAAGTACTCGTCATGCTCGGGCGCGATGACGATGCCGTCGTTCGGCGTCACCGCCCGGATGCGGTAGTTCGGAATGCCGACCGCCAGCCCATGCAGTTCGTGGTCGGTGCGCTCCTCGCGTTTGACGCGCGGCACCCAGGACAGATTCTGGATCGCCTTCTGACGGGCGAGCAGCCGGCCGGCGAAGGATTCGAACTCCGTCCGCGTCACGTCGTCGGAGGCCTCGAACAGCGCGCGCAACGCCTGCAGCTGATCGAGATATTCGTCGAGGCCGCGCTGCAGCGCGATCACCTGACTCTGGGTCGCGGCGACGAACTCCTGATGCGCGGTGCGCTTCTCCCAGTTCCAGACCAGACTGCTGGCGAATACGGACAGCACGAGGCCGACCACCGCGGTGATCACCATCGGCAGCTGCACGCGCACAGGCATATCTCCGGATGCCGCGCCTCGTTCTGGCGCGCTGGGCATCGGCGGTGACGACATCGGGCTCCGAACCTCCGGATTGAACAGCCCGATATGCAACGTCAGTGGCTAAGACTTACTCGCCCCATTTCGCAGTTGCGTGCCGTAATTTTCGCTGCTGGTTAGCAATTGCTGAACGCAGGTTCCGTTTTCCCGGCTATGGCTAACAAACAGCAACCGGGATTTGCTACTTCGACGACAGGATTGCGGATCCGTCAGGCCCAACGGCCCTCAATCGACCTTGATATTGAGCGCGCGCACCAACGGCCCCCATAAGGCGTCTTCACGGGCGATCTCCGCCGCATATTCCTCCGGGCTCGATGCCAGCGCAACGCCGGCCTCACGGGCCACGCTTTCCCGGAACTCCTTGGCCGCGACCATCGTGCGCAGTTCTCTGTTCAGCCGCTCGACGATGGAGCGCGGCGTGCCCGCAGGCGCGAGCAGACCGTAGTTCAACACGGCGGCAAAATCCGGCAGGCCGGATTCCGCGACCGTCGGCACATCAGGCAACAGATCGAGCCGGCTGCGCCCGGTCACCGCCATGACACGTAGCGCTCCGTTTTGGATATTACCGAGCGCGGGCGGCAGCACGCTGAACACCACCGGAACATGCCCGCCGAGCAGATCGCTGGTCAGCGCCGCAGCGCCCTTGTACGGCACCAGTGTCGCGGGAGCGCCGGAAAGCGCCTTGAACAGCTCAGCGGCGAGATGCGAGCCGCTGCCGGGCGGCGACGTGCCGATATCAAAGGCGCCGGGCTTCTCCTTGGCACGCGCGATCAGAACGGCCACCGACTTCGCCGGAAAATCCGGCTTGGTGATGATGCCGAGGCTGGTCGAGGCGATCATGCCGATCGGCGCAAAGTCCTTGCGCGAGTCGTAGCCGACGTTGGCGTAGAGCGCGCGATTGATCGAGGTGGTGCTGGAGTTGGCGAAGATCAGCGTATGACCGTCGGGCTGAGCCTTCACGGCGGCTCGCATGGCGATGACGCCGTTGGCGCCGCCGCGGTTGTCGACCACCACGGTCTGCCCAAGCGCCGCCGACAACTTGTTGGCGACGAGGCGCGCCATGGTGTCGTTGCCGCCACCAGCCGGGAACGGCACGATCATGGTGATGGTGCGGCTCGGATAGTCCTGCGCACGCGACGGCGCCGCGACAAGCGACAGCAGCGCCAGCAAGCCGATCCTGAGCGCGAGCATCGTCACTCCACCTTCAGGCCGAGCTTGCGGATGAGCGCGCCCCATTTGGCGTCCTCGCGCTCGATGTCGGCGGCATATTCCTCCGGGCTCGACGGCATCGGATCGCCGCCGTCGGCCGAGATGCGTGCCCGTACATCAGGCAGATCAACCAGAATACGAAGCTCGCGGTTGATGCGGTCAATGATCGGACGCGGCGTGCCGGCCGGCGCGAGCAGGCCGTAATTCAATCCCGACTCGAAGCCCGGCAGGCCGGCCTCGGCCGAGGTCGGAACATTTGGAAGAAGGCTGGAACGCTTCGGCGATAGCATCGCCACCGCCTTCAAGGTGCCGCCTTGAAGATTGCTCATGGCCGGGGCCAGCACGTTGAGGCCGAGCTTGACGTGGCCACCGAGGAGGTCGGTGGTGAGCGGCCCGGTGCCGCGATAGGTGACGATGGTGTAGTCGATACCGGCGAGCGACTTGAAAAGCTCGGCGCCGAGATTGGCACTGGTGCCGGGCGGCGGCGTGCCGATGTTGATCTTGCTCGGGTCGCGCTTCGCTGTGGCGATCACCTCAGCCAGAGTCTGCTCGGGCGATGACGGGTGCGCCATCATGACAATCGGCGTGGTGGAGATCAGGCCGATTGGCGCAAGGTCTTTCAGCGTCTGGTAGCCCGGATTGACGTAGAGGTTCGGGTTGATCGCGATCGAGCCTGACGTGGCCATCACCAGCGTGTAGCCATCGGGCGCGGCGCGCGCAGCAACCCGCGTGCCGATCACGCCGGCGGCGCCGCCGCGGTTGTCGATGATCACCGGCTGGCCGAGCGCCGCCGAAAGTTTCTCGCCGACGATTCGGCCGATCACATCGACGCCGCCGCCTGCCGGAAACGGCACGATCATGGTGATCGGCTTGGTGGGATAGTCCTGGGCAACGGTGTCGAGGACACCGCCAATGAGCATCGTTGCTGCCAGCGGCAGCACAGCAGTCATACGCATGGACGTTACTCGAATTTCAGATTGAGGCTTTTGACGATCGGCGACCACGCCTTCTCGTCGGCGTCGATGAAGGCGGCATATTCCTCGGGCGTGCTCGGCGCAGGCGTAGCGCCCTCGCCCGCGAGCTTGGCCTTGAGCTGCTCGTCGGCAAGCGCTGTGCGGAGCTCCTTGTTGAGCTTGTCGATGATCGGCCGGGGTGTCCCGGGCGGCGCAACCAGCCCGTAGCGGATCGCAGCCGAGAATCCGGGCACGCCGGATTCCGCGATCGGCGGCACCTCCGGCATCAGCGGCGAGCGCTCCGCCGTGGTGAGCGCGAGCGCATGCAGGGTGCCGGCCTTCACGTTGCCGACGATCGGCGCGATCGACAGAAACATCATCGACACATGGCCGCCGATCAGGTTGGCGAGCGCATCGCCGTTGCCTTTGTAGGGAATTTTGGTGAGCTCGATGCCGGCGGTGCGGGCGAACAATTCGGTGGTGATGTGGCCGACCGTGCCCGGCACGAAGGCGTAGTTGATCTTGCCGGGATTGGCCTTGCCGTAGGCGATCAGCTCAGCCGTGGTGCGTGCCGGCAATGACGGATGCACCACCAGCACGCTCGGCATCGAGGCAATCAGCCCGATCGGCGCGAAGTCCTTGCGCGGATCGTAGCCGGCATTGGGATAGAGGCTCGGATTGATCGCGAAGGTGCCGGTGTAGGAGAGCAGGATCGTGTAGCCGTCCGGCGCGGACTTGGCGACCGCGCGGGTGGCGACGGTGCCACCGGCGCCGCCGCGGTTCTCGACGACAACCTGCTGGCCGAGCGGCCGGCTCATCTTGTCGGCGACGGAGCGGGCCAGCGCGTCGTTGCCGCCGCCCGGCGGGAACGGCACGACGAGCGTGATCGGCTTGGTGGGGTAGTCCTGCGCAGCTGCGGGATTTGCGGCGACCAGGACTGCGGCAAGCGCTGCCGCGATCGCGAGCGCGCGCATCACTCCACCTTCAGATTGAGCTTCTTGATCAGCGCGCCCCACTTCTCGTATTCGGCCGCGATGTCGGCGGCGTATTCCTCGGGCGTCGAGGTCATCGGATCGCCGCCCTCGTTGTTGATGCGCTTCTTCACCTCGTCGGTGACCGCGACCTGACGCATCGCGGCGTTGAGCTTGTCGACGATCGGCCGTGGCGTGCCGTGCGGCGCGAGCAGTCCGTAATGCAGCACCGACTCGAAGCCCGGCAGGCCGGACTCATGCGAGGTCGGCACGTTCGGCAACAGGCTGAAGCGCTGGCGGTCGAGGATCGCGATGCCGCGCAGCGTGCCGGCCGAAAGATTGCCCATGGCGGGCGGCAGCACGCCGAACGCGATCGGCACCTGGCCGCCGAGCAGATCGTTCATGAGCTGCGCCGTGCCCTTGTAAGGCACGATCGTCGCCTCGACACCGGTGATCGACTTGAACAGCTCGGCCGACAGATAGCCGCCGGTGCCGACCGCGGAGGTGCCGATGTTGAGCTTGCCGGCCTCCTTCTTGCCGATCTGCACCACGTCGCCGATGGTCTTGCCCGGGAACGACGGATGCGCGAGCAGCGCCACGGGCATCGAGGCGAACAGGCCGACCGGCTGGAAGTCCTTGCGCGGATCGAAGCCGGCATTGGCGTAGAGCGACGGGTTGATCGAGATCGAGCCGGTGTGGCCGAAGAACAGCGTGTAGCCGTCCGGCGCGCTGCGGATCGTCGCGCGCGTGCCGACCAGGCCTGAGCCGCCGACCCGGTTGTCGACGATGACCTGCTGGCCGATCACGCCGGAGAGCTTTTCGGCGACCACCCGCGCCAGCACGTCGACGCCGCCGCCCGGCGGGTACGGCACGACCAGCGACACCACGCGATTCGGATAGTCCTGCGCCTGAGCCTGGACCGGCCCCGCCAGCGCTCCCAGCGCCGTGAAGCCCGCCACAACCCAGCGCAACCACCAGTGCCCATTCGGTCCCATTTGAGTCGTCCCTCACCTTTTCTGTTCTGGGCGCTGAAAATAGCACCGCCGGCCCCCTTTGCGAGAGCCGGCGGCGCTGTGTGGTACCTGGTCGCAGCCTGCGGGCGGCCTAGTGGACGCTCTGCGGCTCCGTGATCCGTAAACGCTGGATCTCGTCTTTGACGAGCAACTTACGACGCTTTAGTTCGGCAATCTTGAAGTCATCAGTCGACGGATGCGTCATGGCCTCGGCGAGCTCCTCGTCGAGGGCACGATGCTTCCGCTCTAATTCCGCAAGATGCGCTTGGATGGTCATTTGGAGTGGCTCCTCGGAGACGGTTCAGCAAACACCCCTGACCTCATCAGTGTGCCATGAAGGGGGTCCGAAGTCGAATAACGCTTCTTGTGCGCTGCGAAAAATGCATGTTTTGCACGGAAAATTTCCGCGCGCCCACTTTGGACACCGCTTGAGAAAAAGCGGATAATTCCCTAAATGGTTGGCGCTCGCGCCCAGGGAACTCCAATGTCGGAGTTCGGGCGCAGGAGAGGCCAGCCGCGGGCCCGGAAGTCATGAGTATTCAAGACTTTGTGGTGATAGAGGGCTCGCTGCCAGCGACCGGTGGTCCGACCGGGCTGCTGGATCAGACGCTTGTTGCGGCGGCCGCGATGAAGCAAGACGACGAAAGCGAATTGCGGGCGCAACTGGCGCAGCTTCACCAGGAGCACCGCGACCTCGATGCCGCGATCGCGGCCTTGTACAATTCGCCGGGCGCGGATCTGCTTCAGGTGCAGCGACTTAAGAAGCGCAAGCTGCAGCTGCGCGATCGGATCATCCTGATCGAAGACCAGCTGACCCCCGACATCATCGCCTAGACCGGTTGGATTGACGTCCAGGATTGCGTCCGGGACGGCTGTCCGGCCGCGGGTTTGTGCCTTATTGTTCAGGGCGTATTAGCCACAATCGCCTGATCTTACGGATGCGCCCATTGCTTGGTTTTTGCGTCAGCGGCCGCGGGGCGGCGTCGCAGCGCAGCAAAGTTATCCTACTTATCCACAGCCGTTGATCGTCGCGGGCCCGGAACGGTCCGGCGCGGCGCGGTCCCATGAGCGAGGGGGGTGTGATGGATCTGAGTTCGCAGTTTTTCAACGCCGGCCCGTCGCTGACGCTCGGCGAGATCGCAGCGCTGACCGGAGCCGAGCCGCGTGACGGCACCGACCTCGACCACCGCATCAAAAACGTGGCGCCCATTGATCTGGCCGGGCCCGACGATCTCACCTTTCTGGAAAACCCGAAATTTGCCGACGAGCTCGCGACCACACGCGCCGGCGCGGTGTTCACCACGGCCCGTTTCGAACCGAAGGCGCCCCGCAGCCTGAACCTGCTGCGCAGCAAGCAGCCCTACTTGGCTTTCGTCGTCGTCACGCGAAAATTCTACGAGTCGTCGCTGCGGCCGAGCTCGCCCTATGGCGACAGCGGCGTGGCGCGAGACGCGACGGTGCATCCGACCGCGACGCTGGCCGAGAACGTCACGGTCGACCCCGGCGCGGTGATCGGCGCCGGCGCCGCGATCGGCTCCGGCACCATCATCGGGGCCAACGCGGTGATCGGCGCGGGGGTGCAGATCGGCCGCGACTGCACCGTCGGGCCGAACAGCTCGATCACACATTCGATCCTGGGCGATCGCGTGATCGTCCATCCGGGCTGCCATATCGGCCAGGACGGCTTCGGCTACGTGCCGACCCGGGAAGCCCAGATCAAGGTGCCGCAGATCGGCCGGGTCATCCTGCATGACGACGTCGAGATCGGCGCCGCCACCAACATCGACCGCGGCGGCATCCGCGACACCGTGATCGGCGCCGGAACCAAGATCGATAACCTGGTCCAGATCGCGCACAACGTGGTGGTCGGGAAGAACTGCATCATCGTGGCGCAGTGCGGCCTGGCCGGCAGCGTGACCCTTGGCGACAACGTGGTGCTGGCGGCCCGGGTCGGCATTATCCCGCATGTCACCGTGGGCTCCGGTGCGGTGCTGGCGGCGCGCTCGACCGTGATCCGGGACGTTCCGGCCGGCGAGCATTGGGGCGGCTTCCCCAATGCCAAACCGCTCAAGGCGTTCTTCCGGGAAATGGTCGTGCTCGAGCGGCTGGCCCTGCCCGAGGCGAAAAACATCCTGCCGCCGCGGATCGACGCGGACTGACGGGCCAAGTCCTTGTTTCCTGGGGGTTCCCGCCGTCGGTGGGCGAAAAAGCCCAGCAAACCCCAGGAATATGGACTTTCGGCATCCGATCTGGTACGGACGCGCAACTCGGGGGCCATCGGCCTCCCGCGAACCCAACATCCACGCCCGGATTTCAAATACCCGGATTTGCAGAAGGAAAGACGCGTGCAGGTTCTCGTCCGTGACAACAACGTCGATCAGGCCCTCAAGGCGCTCAAGAAAAAGATGCAGCGCGAGGGCATTTTCCGCGAGATGAAGCTCCGCGGCCACTACGAGAAACCCTCTGAAAAGAAGGCACGCGAGAAGGCCGAAGCGGTGCGCCGCGCCCGCAAGCTGGCCCGCAAGCGCGCCCAGCGCGAAGGCCTGATCCCGATGAAGCCCAAGGTGATCGGCGGTCCGGGCGACCGCGGCGGACGTGGTGCCGGCGGGCCGGGCCGTGGCGGTCCGGGCCGCAGCGGCGGCGGATTTGGCGGCGGCGGGGGCTTCGGTGGCGGTGGCGGCTTCGGTCGCTGATCGCTCTGATTTTGATCCGTGGGCTTGGGGCGCGGGCGGCAGGAATTGCGGCCCGCGCTTTGTTTTTAAGCGGACTGATTCGATGGCCGAACCTTCGCCGCATTCATTGGGTGAACAGCAATAGGCGGGCCGAGCGGATGAACCGCACTCGCGGATCGCAGCCCTGGCCACGACCCTTCGGATGATGAGACAGCGCAACCCCATCGCAAGGAAGCCTCGCGCCGCGGCCCGCCACATGGCGGGCGTAGCCGTGCTGCTCGCAGCGGTCGCGCTGTCGGGCTGCGGCAGCCTGATGAACGGCGGCGGCGGGGGCGTCACCAGCCAGACGTCCGAAAGCGAGGACAATCAGTTCGCGGCATCGCCTGCCAACATCTCGTCGCTGTCGGCGGTCATCCAGCGCAATCCGAGTGATCCGCAGGCCTACAACATGCGCGGCTCGGTGTTCGGCCAGGCCGGCCGCAACGACGAGGCGCTCACCGACTTCAACAAGGCCATCAGCCTCGATCCGAACTACGCCCAGGCCTATGCCAATCGCGGTCTGATCTATCGCAAGACCGGCCGGCTCGATCAGGCGCTTGCCGACTACAACAAGGCACTGGCGCTCGACCAGAACTATCCGGTCGCCTATTTGGGCCGCGGCGTGGTCTATCGCCTGAAGAAGCAGCCGTTCGACGCCTTCAAGGATTTCAACCAGGCGATCTCGATCCGTCCGGACAATGCCGAGGCCTATTACAATCGCGGCCTGCTCTATCAGAGCCAGCGGCAGCACCAGTTCGCCATCGATGACTTCTCGACCTCGATCGGGCTGTCGCAGAATCAGGCCGAGGCCTACATCGCGCGCGGCCTGAGCTACATGGCGATCAACGATCTGAAGGCCGCAGCAGGCGATCTCGACGAGGCGGTCGGCGTCGAGCCGCAGAGCCTGCAGGCCTGGACCACGCGCGCCTTCGTCTACGAGCGGCTCGGCGAGAAGGAGAAGGCCGCCGGCTCCTATGCCCGCGCGCTCAACATCAAGGCCGATCACGAGCCGGCCAAGCAGGGCTTCACCCGCGTCGGCGGCAAGGCCGGCCAGACCTACCAGACGTTCTGAGGCGACGGTTAGAAGAGCGCGATCTTCGAGCGTAGACGGCTCAGCGTTCCGCTCCATCCCGAAGGTTTGCCGAGAAGCGCGGGCGCAGCAACCGGCCTGCGCTTGACCACATCGTCGTCGTTGGCAAAGCCCGAAACGACCTGGCTCGCCAGCAGCGCCAGCATGCAGAACAGCACGATCTCCAGGACCTCCAGCCGACTCCCGACCAGGAAGCTGAAGTTCGGCGGATAGAGGAAGTAGGCCGCGGCAAGCCCGCTCGCGATGGTCACGCCCATGGCCGACAGGCTGCCGTAGCGGATTGCGATCAGGGTGGTCGGGACGAAGTAGATGAAGATCAGGTGATCCTGCTGCAGCCGCGGCTGCAGCACCCACAGGATCGCTGTCGTGATCGCCACGAGCAGCAGCGACACCGTGATCGGCGTGATCCAACGCCGGACCAGCGACGGCTCGGTCGATGATTCCGGCTCTCTGCGCAGCGACATCCCCACCTCGCTGGCCTCATTCGGAACTCAAAGCCGCATCGCTCCCGTCACGACGCAGCTGGAATAAGTCTAAGGGAAGTCTGGTCCGGGCGCCACGCCCCTGTCCCCACCTCCGAGCGGGCGCCGGACAGCGGCCCGGCTATTCGCGGTCGTAAAGAAACGCCCGAATCGCGTTTTGAGCCCCGAACTGATCGAGATTGCTGTGGCCGCCGCCGTCCAGGCGGACGAAGCGCTTGGGGTCGTTGGCGAGCGCATAAAGCTTTTCGCCGAAGCCGAAGGGAACCACCGTGTCGGCGGTTCCGTGCAAGATCAGGATCGGGACCGAGATCTTGCCGATCCGCTCGTTGGACCGGAACGTGTCCTTCATCAGAAGCTGCACCGGCAGGTACCAATAGACCCCCGCCCCGACGTCGGCGGCCGAGGTGAACGGCGATTCCAGGATCACGCGCGAGACCTTATGGGACGCAGCCAGCGCGACCGCGACGCCGGTGCCGAGCGACTCGCCCCACACCGCAATCCGCTCCGCCGGATAACGCGTGGCAGCGAAAGCATAGGCCGCATCCGCGTCGGCGATCAGCCCGGCCTCGGTCGGGCTGCCGGTCGAGCCGCCGTAGCCGCGATAGCTCAGCGCCACGAGACCGGTGCCGTCCGCGGTGAAGGACCGGAAGCGGTTGGCGCGCCAGGCGAGCGAGCCGCCATTGCCGTGGAAATAAATCACGACCGGGCGGTCGCCCTTCGGCGGCACGTGCCACACGATCACCGTCTCGCCGTCGGCGCTCTTGAGCTCGATCTCTTCGGCCGCCGGCAGTTCGGCCGCGGCGGGCGTCACGCGGCTGCGGTCCGGGTGATATTGCAGCGAACGCTGGCCGATATAGACCAGCGCGAGCACGCATCCATAAATCGCGACCGCAGCCAGCAGCCATTTCAGCAGCGTCATGCGCGTTGATATCACGGCGGAACGCGCTGCCAAAGCTCGGCTGCCTAGTCGCGCTTGTTCAGGAAGGCGTGGATGGCATCCTGCGCGCCGAACTGATCGAGATTGCCGTGACCGCCGCCTTGCAGGCGGACGAAGCGCTTCGGCTCATTGGCGAGCGCGAACAGCTTCTGGCCGAAGCTGAACGGGATCACCGGGTCGTCGGTGCCGTGCAGGATCAGGAGCGGCGACGTGACCTTGCCGATGCGGGCGTCGGAGTAGAACGGGTCCTTGATCAGGAGATGCACCGGGAGAAACCAATAACCGCGCGATCCGACATCGGCCGCGGAGGTGAACGGCGACTCCAGGATCAGGCGGTCGATCTTATGGGTCGCCGCGAGCGCCACCGCGACGCCGGTGCCGAGCGACTCGCCCCACACGGCGATGCGCTCGACCGGATAACGCGCGGCGGTGAATGCGTAAGCCGTGTCAGCGTCGGTGATCAGCCCCTGTTCGGTCGGACTGCCGGTCGAACCACTGGAGCCGCGATAGGCCAACGCGACGAGGCCGGTGCCGTCGGCAACCAGCGTCTTGAAACGGCTGACGAGCATCAGCAGTGCATTGCCGTTGCCGTGGAGATAGAGAACGACCGGCCGGTCACCTTTGGGCGGCACATGCCAGGCGATCACCTTCTCGCCGTCGGTGGTCGGAAGCACGACCTCCTCGGCGGCCGGAAAGCCGGCGGCCGCAGGCGCCATGCGCGTCGGATTGGGCTGATACATCAGCTGGCGCTGACCCAGATACGCCGCCAGAACCACGCAGCCGAAGACCGCAACCGCAGCAATGAGCGCTTTCAGAAATGCCATGATAGGTTGATACCATGAACTCGTCGTCCGGCCATAGACGAGTCGCTGCACTGACATCCGCAATATGCTCTACATGGCGGCGCATGAATTCTTCCAAACCTTCCTTGCACAAGTCTCCGTCTCAACTCGTCCTGCCGCGGCCGCTCGGCACGCTGGCGTTCGTCGCGGCCTGGTTCGTGCCGTGGCGGCCGGCCTTCCGCACCGCTGCCGAGCAATCGAAGCTGAAGTTCTACGCGCATCATCGCGACGCGATCGGCCGGCACATCGCCAAGTACGGCACCCACGAGCCGCTAGTGACGCGCTGGATGGAGGAATTCTTAAGCGCGGCGCAACGCGGCATCGCAATCGATATCGGCGCCAATCTCGGCTGGCACGCGCTGCATGCGGCGCGTCATCCCAACGTGGAAACTGTCGTGGCCTTCGAGCCCGATCCGTTCAATGCGTGGCTGCTCGAGCGCAATCTCGCGGAAAACGAAATCAGCAACGTGATCGTCGAAAGCCGCGCGGTCGGTGCCACGCCCGGCACCGCGCATCTGCACCGCTACGGGCGCAACAACTTCGGACGCCATTCGCTCGCCGCCGATCACGGTCAGGGCTCGCGCACCGTGCCGGTGACCGATCTCGACGGCGCACTGGCGGCGCTGGGCCTGGGCGAACGGCCGGTGTCGCTGATCAAGATCGATGTCGAGGGCTACGAGCCCAAGGTGATCGAGGGCGCGGCGAACACGCTGCAACGCACCGACGGATTGATCCTGGAATATTCGCCCGATCTCAGCGCAGCCGGCGGACTCTCGACCGCGGCCATGATGGAGCGGCTGAAGGATGCGGGATTTTCGCCGTTCGTGCTGTGGCCTACGGGCGGTACGGTGCGGATCGACGTAAGCGAGCTCGACAGCTTTCCCGGCAGCCTCGATGTGATCTGGGTGAAGACCGCGCGCCTTGCTGCGCTCGCGCGCGGCATGAACGAGCAGGATCGCGGCGGGATGCCGCTGCTCGCCATCGCGGAAGCGAACAAGCGCATCGTGAAGCCGATCTAGCGGCGTGGCCGGTTTGATCCTGTCTTTGCCGGTCGAAGACGCAGGTCGGAGATGCCCGATTTTGCGATGTCTCGCGCGAGCTGCATCACGACGCGTACCGCAAGCGTCAGGCTGCCGTGACGCGACATGGCCAGCGCAATGTGACGCGTGACGACCGGGTCAACCAGTTGCGAAGATTGCAAGCGGTAGTCTCTCGACGCAGCCGCGACCGCGTAGGGTCCGAGCAAGGTGTAGACGCCGCCCTGGGACACAATGTGTGTTTGCAGACTGAGCGAATCGGCCTCCAAAGCAATATTCAGCGAAATCTTGCGCCGAGCACTGATCTCTTCGAGATGGCTGCGCCAACTGCTCGGACGGCAAAACAGCACGAGCGGCAGATTGTGCAGCGCTGAAAAGCGGACCGTTGGCCGGGACGTCAGCGGATCGCCAGCCGCGCTGACCAGATAGGTCGATGTCTCGACGAGGTAGGTATCACCATTCTTCGGCTGCTCGCTTGTCCGATACAGAATTGCGAGATCGACGCTGCCATCCTCAAGCCAGGTCTCGAGCTGCGCCCCCTGCCCCTCCCGCACCGAAAGCTGAACGAGGGGATATTGCTCCTTCAGCCGCTGATAAAGCGTGCTCACCAGCGGATGAGCGGTCGATGGCAAGCTGCCGATTCTCACCTTGCCGATCGGTGTGCCGGCAGAGGCGCGCACATCATTGGCAAGTTCGTCGGTGCTGACCATCCAGGCACGCACCTTCGGGGCTATTCGCCGCCCGAGCTCCGTCAGAACTACGCCACGGCCGGTCCGCTCGAACAGCCGCCCGCCGCATTCCTGTTCGAGTTCGCCGATCTGGCGGCTGATGTTCGGCTGGCTCGTGCCATAGGCCAGAGCCACCTTGCTCAGGCTGCCGAATTCAGCGGCATCCATGAAGAGCTTCCAACTGGCGTAGTCCATCTCATCTCCAGATATATCAGATTCATTATATCTGAAATATCGGTCTTACGTCTTCTGGAAGAGAGCCGTCCTCCGTAGTTTTCGCCCCACGAGATCGGCACGCGCCCGCGAACGATCCGGCCAACATCCAACGGAGGAAACGTCATGAAAGCCCCTGATCTGCGCGGTCTTGTTCCTGCCCCTGTCACGCCATTCACCCGCGACGGCGAGGTCGACCATCCGGCGATCCAACGCCTCGGCTCCTGGCTCGGCAGCTTCAGCGGCGTCAAAGGCCTGGTCGTGCTCGGTCATGCCGGTGAAGGCACGTTCCTGACCGCAGACGAACAGGCCGCCACCATCGAGAGCTTCATCAAATCAGTCGACGGCAAGATTCCAGTCATCGCCGGCATCACCCTGGAAGGCACCAAGGTCGCCGCTCAGGAAGCCCAACGCGCCGTCAAGGCAGGCGCCGCGGCAGGCCTGCTCTATCCGTCACATGGCTGGCTCCGCTTCGGTTACCAGAAGGGCGCACCTCAGGACCGCTACCGCGCGGTCTACGAAGAAAGCGGGCTGCCGCTGATCCTGTTCCAGTACCCGGACGCGACCAAGGCGACGTACAATCTCGACACCCAGCTTGAGATTGCAGCGCAGCCAGGCGTGTTCGCGATGAAGAACGGCGTGCGCAACATGCGCCGCTGGGATACCGAGATTCCGGTGGTCCGCCGCGAGCGGCCCAACCTGCAGCTTCTCACCTGCCACGACGAATATCTGCTGCACACGATGTTCGATGTCGATGGCGCCCTGGTGGGCTATGGCGGCCTTACGCCCGAACCACTCATCGAGCTGATCGCAGCCGGCAAGGCCAAGGACTACCCGAAGGCGCGCGCGATCCACGACAAGCTGCTGCAGGTGACCCGCACCGTCTACCACCGCGGCTCGCACATGGAGGGCACGGTCGCGCTCAAGCACGGCTTGGTGGCGCGCGGGATTCTCGAACACGCCACCGTCAGGTCACCGCTGCTGCCGCTCGAACCGGGCGCCGACGTCGAAATCACGAATGCGCTGCGCTTTGCTGGCCTTGTGCCCGGCGCCCAATCGCGCGCGGCATAAAACACGCCACTTGCAACAAGACGGCGGAGCGGGTTTCCGCTCCGCCGAAACAACAGCATAGGGAGGATATCCATGGCTTCGCATGCCAGCGACGCATCGTCGCGCTCGGCCTTCGTCCGCATCGGTCGCCGCCAGTTCATTCTGTCTTCGTTGGCGATGGCCTCTGCCTCGCTGGTGAGCGCTCCCTCGGTCGCCCAGCCGCAAAAGCTCGGCGACCGGCCAATTCGACTCATCGTGCCATTTGCGGCTGGCGGCGGCGTCGATGTGTTCGCCCGGCTGATCTCGGAAAAACTGCGGCAGAAGGACGGACTGACGATCGTCGTCGACAATCGCGGCGGGGCGAGCGGCGCGATCGGTGGCAACGCCGTCAAGAACGCGGAGCCCGACGGCACGACCCTGCTGTTTTCAGCTGGAACCCATGTGATGGCGCGGCAGGTGCTGAAGAACCCGCCCTACGATCCGCTCAATGACTTCGCTTCGATCGCACGCGTCGGCGAAGCGCCAATGATACTCGTGGTGTCACCCAAGGTGGCGGCGAACAGCATCCAGGAGCTCGTCGCCGAGGTCCGTAAAGCTCCGGAGAAATGGACCTTTGCAACTTCGGCGCTCGGCGCGCCGGGCCATCTGGCAGAACTCGACTTCAACCGTCTCGCAGGGATCAGTCTGGCGATCCAGCCCTATCGCGGCACAGCGCCTGCGTTAAACGATGTCGCGGGCGGCCATGTCCAGCTGATGATCGATCCGATTCTGGCACTGCTGCCGTTAGCCACTGCCAAACAGGTCAAGGGCCTTGCGGTTACGACGGCCGCGCGGACACCGCTCGCACCGGACTATCCGACCGCGTCTGAAAGCGGGCTGACCGGCATGGACCACTCGTCGTGGTATGGGGTCTGGGGGCCGAAAAAACTGTCCGCCGCTCTGATCGCTGAACTCAACAAGATGATCAACGACGCTGTCGCAGACCTCAAGCGCGAGGGTCAGCTTGCGAAGCTCGGGATCGAGGCGGTGTCGGAAACACCCTCGCAGTTCGAGGCCTTTGCAAACGGCTACGTGAGCCGGAACGCCGAGCTGCTGAGAACGTCGAGATTCGAAGCGATCTGATAACGCGCCGAGACTTTCCCGGCTACATCGCCTTGACGATGCTCTCGGTCATTTTCTTGGCGTCGCCGAGCAGCATCATGGTGTTGTCGCGGTAGAACAGCGGATTGTCGATGCCGGCGTATCCGGAGGCCAGAGAGCGCTTGATGAACATCACGGTGCCGGCCTTCCAGACCTGCAGCACCGGCATGCCGTAGATCGGCGAGGTCTTGTCGTCTTCGGCGGCCGGATTGGTGACGTCGTTGGCGCCGATCACGAAGGCAATGTCGGCCTGGGCGAACTCGGAGTTGATGTCCTCGAGCTCGAACACCTCGTCGTAGGGTACGTTGGCTTCGGCGAGCAGCACGTTCATGTGGCCCGGCATGCGGCCGGCCACTGGATGGATGGCGTATTTGACCTCGACGCCCTCCTTCTTGAGGTGGTCGGCCATCTCACGCAGCGCGTGCTGCGCCTGGGCCACCGCCATGCCGTAGCCCGGCACGATGATGACCTTGGAGGCGTTCTTCATGATGTAGGCGGCGTCTTCCGCAGACCCGATCTTGACCGGGCGCTGCTCCTGGCCGCCGGCAGGCCCCGCCACCTCGCCGCCGAAGCCGCCGAGAATGACCGAGATGAAGCTCCGGTTCATGCCGGCGCACATGATGTAGGACAGGATCGCGCCCGAGGAGCCGACCAGCGCGCCGGTGATGATCAGCGCCGAATTGCCGAGCGTGAAGCCGATGCCGGCCGCGGCCCAGCCGGAATACGAGTTCAGCATCGAGATCACGACCGGCATGTCGGCGCCGCCGATCGGAACGATGATCAGCACACCGAGCACGAGCGCGATCAGCGTGACGAGCCAGAAATCGAGCTGGCTCTGCGACACCACGAGGCCGTAGATGAAGAAGATCAGCGCCGCCACCAGCACGACGTTGATGACATGGCGCAGCGGCAGGATGATCGGCTTGCCGCTCATGCGGCCGGAGAGCTTCAGGAACGCGATGATCGAGCCAGTAAACGTCAGCGCGCCGATGGCGACGCCGAGCGACATCTCGACCAGACTCGATTTGTGGATGTTGCCGCGGGTGCCGATGTCGAAGGCGGTCGGCGCGTAGTAGGCCGCGGCCGCGACCAGCACGGCGGCCATGCCGACCAGCGAGTGGAAGGCTGCGACCAGCTCGGGCATCGAGGTCATCGGCACGCGGCGCGCGATCACCGCGCCGATGCCGCCGCCGAGCACCAAGCCCGCGACCACCAGGACCCACGAGCCGATGCCGTGCGGCGGATGGCCGGCGAGCGTCGTGGCGATCGCGATCGCCATGCCGATGATGCCGAGCATGTTGCCGCGGCGGCTCGACTCCGGGCTCGAGAGCCCGCGCAGCGCCATGATGAACAGGACGCCGGCGACGAGATAAAGAAGGGCTGAAATGTTGGCGTTCATGGCGCGCTGCTCATTTCTTCTTCTTGTACATCGCGAGCATGCGCTGGGTGACCAGGAAGCCGCCGAAGATGTTGATGGAAGCGAACACCAGTGCGATGAAGCCCAGCGCGCGGGCCCAGATCGGCCCGTTGTCGTCGGTGACGAGCGCGACACCGACCGCGAGCAGCGCGCCGACCACGATGACCGAGGAGATCGCATTGGTCACCGACATCAGCGGCGTGTGCAGCGCCGGCGTCACCGACCAGACCACGTAGTAGCCGACGAACACGGCGAGCACGAAGATCGACAGCCGGAACACGAAGGGGTCAACGGCGTCGAGCGCAGTTCCGGTCATGAAGGGCTCTCCTTGGCTGCGCGCGTCGGGCCGCCTGCCCTGCGCCGCGGTCGCTAAGCTCACTTGGGCTTGAAGTTCGGATGCACGATCGCGCCATCGCGGGTGAGCACGGTGGCCTTGACGATCTCGTCGTCCCAGTTGACCGCGAGCTTCTTCTCTTTCTTGTCGATCAGGATTTCGAGGAAGGTCAGAAGATTCTTGGCGTAGAGGCCGGAGGCCGAGGCTGCGAGCCGGCCGGCCACGTTGGTGTAGCCGACGATCTTGACGCCGTTGACCTCAGCGACCTTGCCGGGCTGCGCGCCCTCGACATTGCCGCCGCGCTCGACCGCGAGGTCGACGAGCACCGAGCCAGGCCGCATCGACTTCACCATGTCGGCCGAGACCAGCTTCGGCGCCGGGCGCCCTGGAATGAGCGCCGTGGTGATGACCACGTCCTGCTTCTTGATGTGCTCGGCGACGAGCGCGGCCTGCTTGGCCTGGTACTCCTTCGACATTTCCTTGGCGTAGCCGCCGGCGGTCTGGGCGTTCTTGAATTCCTCATCCTCGACGGCGAGGAACTTGGCGCCAAGGCTCTCGACCTGCTCTTTCGTGGCCGGCCGCACGTCGGTCGCGGTGACCACCGCGCCAAGGCGGCGCGCCGTCGCAATCGCCTGCAGGCCCGCGACGCCGACGCCCATGATGAACACGCGCGCCGCCGGCACCGTGCCGGCCGCCGTCATCATCATCGGAAAGGCGCGGCCGTATTCGGAGGATGCGTCGATCACCGCGCGATAGCCGGCGAGGTTGGCCTGGCTCGACAGCACATCCATGGACTGCGCGCGGGTGATGCGCGGCATCAGCTCCATGGCGAAGGCCGTGACCTTGGCGTCGGCCAGCGCCTTCAGCGCGGGCTCGTTTCCGTAGGGATCCATGATCGAGATGACCAGGGCGCCGGGATTGACCCCGGACAGCTCCGCCGGATTGGGCCGCCGCACCGTCAGCACGACGTCGGCGCCGGCCACTGCGCCCTTGGCAACCGAAGCCCCGGCCGCGCTGTAGTCAGCGTCCAGAATGCCGGACTTCACGCCCGCGCCCGGCTCGATCGCCACTTCGGCGCCGAGGCCAATGAGCTTCTTGACGGTTTCGGGAGTCGCCGCGACTCGCGGTTCGGAAGCGTCGGATTCAGCGCCAATCGCGATTTTCATGCTGCCTCCCGCGGCCGGATGGTCTCAGGCCAAAAGCTACGGCCTCAACGACGCTCAGACCAGGAAGTAGGCCATCAAAACGACGATCAGGATGACCGTGCCGCTGCCCCACTTCACCAGGGTAATGAAGTTCCGGTAGGTCTGCTCGTGCGCGGGATAGTCGTTACCCTCTGCGACCGAATATTCCACAGTGTCATGCGCCATCGCGCGGTCCTTTCGAAGTCCAGTGCCGGTCCCAAGAGAGTAAGCGGACGGGAGAGCTGTCAGAACGGAGCGCATCCACGGCCGCCGATGCGGCCCTGAACGGCTCACTGAAGGATTCAGGATTTAGCGGAATCGCAGGGGCCGGGCAATGCCGTGGGGCGGGTCATCCCGCCCGGATAAACCCCAAAATAGCGGAGCTAGCGGCACTCCGACCGGGCGGTGCTGCGGCTCGCGGCGGCGAGGTCGTCCTCATGGCCCCGAACGATGTCGGCGATCATGTTGCCCATCTGCGGGTCCTTGAGGCAGCCGGACTGCTTGATCGCCGCAAGCTGATCCTCCAGCCGCGGCTTGAGCTGGCGCGCAATCCGACATTGCTCGAGGATCAGCTTGGCGCCCCCGCCCTTGCTCTGCTCGATCTGCTTGGAGATGCGCTGGAACCGCGTGGTCAGCTTTTCGGTGTCCTTGGACATCAGCTTGCTGAGCTCTTCGGAGCAGCCCGCATGCGCAACGCAAGGCGCAAGGATTGCCGCCCCGATCAGCAGACTCAAGCCCAGCCGAACCAGCATCAACCCGCCTCCATTCCCGGCGCCCCGCTGCCCCATAACGCGACCGGACCGCGATGTCCAACCTGAATGGAAGAGGCGAGCAATCTATCCCGACGTTTCGAGACCCTACACTTCGAGCCCTGCGCGCTTGAGCGCCGCACGCTGCCGCTCGGCCACCGTCGACACGGAGAACTTTTCGATCGCCGCCTCGAACAGCTGATGAAAATTGAGCTCGGCGCGCAGATGCAGGAACACGGCGCCGAGTCCGATCGCAGCACGATCCATGAACACGAACTCCTGCGGCACTGTCACCGGACCTTTTTGCCGCAGCGCGCGCTGCACCTCGAAGGCCTGACGCCGGCCGTACTCGCCGGGCTTCACGCCGTCGGCGATGCTGCGCACGCGATCCTCCATCAGCGGGCCGTAGATGAAGCGCGCCCAGATGTTGAGGATGTCGATCAGCTCGCGGGAGAGCTTGCGGAACCCCCAGGTCTCGTAGGCGTGCACGATGCGCGCGTCGTCGTTGTTGCGCAGCCCGTTGTAGAGATCGACCACACCTTCGACGAACTTCGGCGGGAAGATGCGGATGCAGCCGTAGTCCAGGAGATTGATGCCGGCGGGCTTGCCCTTGTCCTTGAACACCGAGTAGTTGCCGAGATGCGGATCGCCGTGGATCACGCCGAAGCGGCTGAACGGCAGCCACCAGGCGGTGAACATCGCGGTGGCGAGCCGGTTGCGCACCGCGAGCGGATCGTCCTTGTGCTCGAGCATGCGGCTCCCCTCGAGCCATTGCATGGTCAGAAGCCGTTTGGTCGACAGCGCCGGCTCGACGTCCGGCACGCGGATCAGATCCTCGTCGGCCAGCATGTTCTGATAGAGCGCGATGTGCTTCGCCTCGCGGTGATAGTCGAGCTCCTCGCGCATCCGCGCGTCGATCTCCTTGATGATCTCGCGGGTGTCGATCGCGGGCTCCATGCGCCGATGCAAAGTGAACAGCAGCCGCAGTTGCTTGAGGTCGGCCTCCACGGCCGACTGCATGTCGGCATATTGGAGCTTGCAGGCGAGATCCTGATCATCGAGCGAGCGGGCGCGATGCACCTGGCCGAGCGAGGCGGCAGCGGCCGGATGATGCTCGAAGCTCTTGAACTTCTTCTGCCAGTCGGCGCCGAGCTCAGCCTGCATGCGGCGCTTGACGAACGCCCAGCCCATCGGCGGCGCCTGGCTCTGCAGCTTGGTCAGCTCGTTGATGTATTCGGGCGGCAGCGCGTCCGGGATGGTGGCGAGCAGCTGCGCCACCTTCATGATCGGGCCTTTCAGCCCGCCGAGCGCCGCCGCAAGCTCGGCGGCGTTCTTGGCGCGGTCGAGATCGAGGCCGAAGATGCGGGCGCCCGCGATCCGCGCCGCCACCCCACCGACATTGGCGCCGACGCGGGCATAACGTGCCGCGCGGGCTGAAAGGCGGTTTCGTTCGTCGTCGGCCATGGGCACCCAACTCGTTCACGAGACTTTCAATTCCAGCCTTATCGATAAGCCTTGCCCACCGATTGACAAGACAAGATGGGCAGCGCCACGCTGAAAACAAATAAAAAGATCGCGGCAAAATCGCGCCGCTCAACGAACATAGGCCGGGAGGACGTTCATGAACCGCATTCCTTTGCGAATGCCTGGTGGCGCATTGCCGTCGGGCGCATTGCTGTCGGGCCTCATTGCCGTGACGGCGCTTGCCACTACAGCGCTTGCCGAGGTGAAGCTGCCGGTGCCGGCGGTCGACCAGTCGGCGGTCGCCAAGCGCGGCTACTTCTATGTCGGCGGCAAGTATGTCGGCGAGCCCGGCAAGAACATCATGCAGGGCCAGATCTATGTCGAGGTGCTGGCGCCGAAGACGCAGCGCCGCCCCTACCCGCTGGTGCTCATTCACGGCGCGGCGCAGACCGCCACCAACTGGATGGGAACGCCGGACGGCCGCAAGGGCTGGGCCGAGTATTTCGTCGAGCAGGGCTACGTCGTCTACATGATCGACCAGCCGATGCGCGGCCGTTCGGCGCCACACCCTGGCGACGGCGCGACCAGGATGTTCACGGCGCAGAACGAGCAGTTCCAGTTCACCGCGATCGAGAGCGACGGCACCTGGCCGGGCCGCGAGAAGCACACGCAGTGGCCGGGCAGCGGACCGAACAAGGGCAAGATGGGCGATCCGTATTTCGACGCCTTCTATGCCACCCAGGTCGAGACGGTGCTGTCGCCCGAGCTGACGCAGCAGCGCAATCAGGATGCCGCCGCGGCGCTGCTCGACAAGATCGGCCCCGCCGTCATCCTCACGCATTCGCAATCCGGCTCGTTCGGCTGGCTGATCGCAGACAGCAGGCCGAAGCTCGTGAAGGGCATCATCGCGATCGAGCCGGCCGGTCCGCCGTTCGAGGCGGTGATCATCGGCACCGGCAAGACGCGGCCCTGGGGCCTGACCGACATCAAGATGACCTACGATCCGCCGGCCAACAGCCCGGACGATCTGCAGACCGTGCGCGAGGACAAGGCCGACGGTCCGGACCTCACCGTGTGCACGATGCAGAAAGCACCGGCGCGGCAGCTGCCGAACCTCAAGAGCATCCCGATCGTGGTGATGGCCGGCGAGGCCTCGTATCACCGGCTCTACGACCATTGCACCGTGAAGTATCTCAACCAGGCCGGCGCCAAGGCCGAATGGGTGCCGCTCGACGCCAAGGGCATCCACGGCAACGGCCATATGGTGATGATCGAGAAGAACAACCTCGAGATCGCCAAGGCGATCGACGACTGGGCGAAAAAGAACGTGAAATAACGCGCCACCCTCCACCGATCGGACGAGACCCGTCCGTGCGGCAACGCACGGGCGGGTCGATATTTTTGGGCATGAACCGCGCGCCGCGCTAAAGCGACAAAGGAGCCAGCGATTGTTTCTGGATTGCCCCACGAGACGTGAATGCGTCTGCCCATTGCCGCTCCTGTTGCTGTTTTTGGACTTTTCACCATGCTCATTTCTGCTGCGCATGCCGACGGCCCGCAGTCGGCCGACCTTGCGCTGAAGGCCGCGCAAAACCTCAAGACCCACGTGGACGCCGTCGCCAAGTCGGGCATCGGTCTGGACTACAGCACGGAGCCGGTCGCCGGCTATCTGGCGCAGATTTTCGACTTCAAGGCCTTCAACGCGCTGCCGCGGCCGCAGGCCGGCGACATGGCGTGGCTGAGCGACTGGGCCGATGCGGTCGACACCGCGACCAAGATTCTGACGCCGGACGGCCAGCCGGACACAGGCCGGAACAAGGCGGGCAAGCGCAACAGCGAGAGCTACGAGGCCGCCAACGTCGCCGCCTGGGTGTTCTCCATCCACTTCCAGTCCCGGTCGCGCGTGACCGCCGGCGAATTCGTGAAGGCGCTGCCGGCCGAGAAACGCACACCCGTGCAGCTCAAGGGCATCGCCCTGATGCGCGAGCGCGGCGTCGAATGCATCACGGCGGCGCTCACGCTCATCACGCCCGGCATCATGCCAAAGGGCGAGCAGGCGCTGCTCACCGCGCTGCGCGAGACCTCGCCGGAATGGACCGCGATCGTCAATGCGCAAGAGCGCGAGCGGCTGCTCAAGATCGTCGGCGAGCTGCGCAAGTCGCATGCGGACCGCAAGGTTGCCGAAGGCCTCGCGGCCTTGCAGACGGCGCTTGCGGCGGCAAAATCACACTGACGTCTTCAGAGGAATTGCCATGATCGTCCGGATCGCCGCCTGCACCGTCGCCTTGATCGCCGCCATGGCGCAGCCGGCGTCCGCCGGCATCTGGGCCTGGGGCTGCATGGGCAAGCTCGGCAGCGAGCGCGTCATCTTCGACCGCAACACCTTGATCGTGACGGCCTCGAAGCAGCCGAAGGTGACGCTGAAAGACCTCGGCAGCAGCGGCTCGCAGCTCGAAACCGACGACGGCGCAACGTTCAACAGTCTCGACGGCAACGGCGGCCTCGAGAAGACGATACTCTTCGAGAAGAACGACGAGCGGGGCCGCAAGCTCACGCTGACCGAGACCGCGTCGCGGATCACCTTCTCCCGCAACGGCCATGTCGGCCGGCGCGAGGAGACCACGACAAAGTTCCTCAAGACGTTCCGCTATGCCCTCGACAAGACGCCGGAGCGGAGCATCAAGATGCAATGCATCGAATATGTGCTGACGACCTGCGGCGGCCCGTGCTCGTGAGCCGCCGCACGCGTTGAGGCCGAGTCCTCAGCGGACAAGCGCTTACTTCTTCGCGTCCAGCGCCTCGAGCTCGCCGATCATCCGCTCGATCACGCCGAGACCGCCCTGCCAGAACTTCGGATCGCGGGCATCGAGGCCGAACGGCGCCAGCAACTCGGAATGATGCTTGGTGCCGCCGGCCGCGAGCATCTGCAGATAGCGCTCGGCAAAGCCGTCGCTCGCCTTCTCGTAGACCGCGTAGAGCGAATTCACCAGGCAGTCGCCGAACGCGTAGGCGTAGACATAGAACGGCGAATGGATGAAGTGCGGGATGTAGCTCCAGAACGTCTCATAGCCCGGCTTGAGCTCGATCGCGGGGCCGAGGCTTTCGACCTGCACCTCCATCCAGATCTTGCAGAGCTGCTCGGAGGTGAGCTCGCCGTCCCGCCGCTCGGTGTGGACCTTGCGCTCGAAGGTGTAGAACGCGATCTGCCGCACCACGGTGTTGATCATGTCCTCGACCTTGCCGGCGAGCATCGCTTTGCGCTGCTTCTTGTCGGTGGTCTCGGCCAGAAGCTTCTTGAAGGTCAGCATCTCGCCGAACACGCTCGCGGTCTCGGCCAGCGTCAGCGGCGTCGACGCCATCAATGCGCCGTTCGGCGCGGCGAGCACCTGATGCACGCCGTGGCCGAGCTCGTGGGCGAGCGTCATCACGTCGCGCGGCTTGCCCTGGTAGTTGAGCAGCACATAGGGATGCGCCGACGGCACGGTCGGATGCGCGAAGGCGCCGGGCGACTTGCCCTCGCGCGCCGGCGCATCGATCCAGCGGTCGGTGAAGAAACGCTCGGCGATCGAGGCCATCTTCGGCGAGAACTGGCCATAGGCCGAGAGCACCATGTTCTGCGCGTCCGGCCAGCGGATGGTGCGCGTCGCGACCTGCGGCAGCGGCGCGTTGCGGTCCCAGTGCGGCAGCTTCTTCTTGCCGAACCATTTCGCCTTCAGCGCGTAGTAGCGATGCGACAGCCGCGGATAGGCCTCGCGCACCGAGGCCACCAGCGCGTCCACCACCTCGGGCTCGATGCGGTTGGCGAGATGCCGTGACGCCGCGACATCGTTGAAGCCGCGCCAGCGATCGGAGATCTCCTTGTCCTTGGCGAGCGTGTTGGTGATCAGCGTGAAGAGCCGGAGGTTCTCCTTGAAGGTCTTGGCCAGCGCCTCGGCGGCGGCCTTTCGCTTCGCGGAACTCACGTCCTGCAGCAGGTTGAGCGTCTGCTCCTGGGTGAGCATCTTGCCGCCGACCTTGAAGCGCAGCGCCACCATGGTCTCGTCGAACAGCCGGTTGAACGCCGAATAGCCGGTCACCGACTTCTCGTGGAACAGCTGCTCGATGCGGTCGTCGAGCTGATAGGGCTTGTCCTTGCGGATGTCCTCGATCCAGGGCCGATAGTGGCCGAGCGCCGGATCGGCCATGGCGGCCTCCAGCGCGGAGTCCTCGAGCCGGTTCAGCTCGAGCTGGAAGAACAGCAGGTGCAGCGACGCCGCGGTGATGCGCTCCTGCATGTCGCCGTAGAACTTGGCGACGGTCGGGTCGGTCGAGTTGCCGCTGTAGAGCAGGCCCGCGTAGGAGATCAGCCGGCCGAGCACATCCTCGATGGCCTCGTAGCGGCGCACCGCCTCGGCCAGCGTCTTGCCGGCGTCAGGGCCCGATGCAATGGCCGAAAGCCTGCTCTTGTAGTCCTTCTCGAACGCGATGCACTCGGTCTCGCCCTTGTCGAGGTCCGCTCTCACGGTGGGCGCATCCATCGACGGATAGAGATCGGCAAGATTCCATTCCGGCAGAGCGCCGAGTGTCTTCGGGGCCTTCTTAGCGGCGGCGCGCTTCGCGGGCGCGGATACGACTATCGGTTTCATGGAATCCTGATCGGTTCGGGGGGAACGAAAACTGCCCCAGAACATAAGCCCGCCAACGCATCCGGCAACGGGGTCTGTGCACGCACCGCGACAATCGCCGGGCGTGTTTCAACTCGTGGACAGCAGGATCGATCAGGCCAGCGCGGCGAGCTGCGGCGCGAGGTGTGCCAACACCTCCATCGGCTCGGCGGTGAGCGCCTCGGTCTTTTCCTCGAACGCCTCGCGGAATGCGTGCCAGGCGACGGCGATCTGTGCCAGGAGCGCGGCCTTGCGGCGGCGGAGCGCGGCGAACGCCTGCTCGGCGAGCAGCATCGGGCTGTCGTGCTCGAGCAGCACGCGGCCGTGGCCGTCCTCGATGACGTAGTGGCGGCCGACCCGCGAGATGCACAGGATGCAGTCGTAACCGGGCGGCGGCCCCATCAGATAGACCTGCGGATCGCCGCTCTCGGTCGTGCCGATCTCCCAGCCGCTGGCCTCGCCGACCGAGACCGATCCGGAGCAGGCCGAGACGATCTGCTGGAGCTCGTCATTGCGCCAGCCGTCCGGCAGCCGCTCGCCCTGCCTGGGCTCGCTTCGTTTGGGAAAGTTCACCACTGTGCTCATGACTTCACCTCGAAGAGGAGCCGGTGCAGTTCCGGCTCGTAGTAGGACAAGAGCTCCCGCGCGAAGGCCGACGGGTCGGCGCCGAGCGCCCTCGCCCAGGCCTCCATGCTCTCGGTCGGCACCCGGCCGAACCCGTTCTCCACCTGGGAAATGAACGTGTAGTACTTAAGGCCCAGGATCGCGGCGAGTTCGATCTGCGACAATCCGGCTCGCCCCCGGAGTTCCTTCAGCCAGGATCCGGCCTGTTTTCGCAATTCCTTGGTGGTCGGCTCGGTCTTTGCCGCATGCATTGCGCCCCCGATCGCGCCCGCCCTGGCGCTGGAACCCGCTTGCCTTCCCGTACGTTTCATGTTTACTAAACTATCTGTTTTGAAGCTATGTCGGACTAGATAATGTCCGACTAGATAGGACCTAGCACAATTCGCGGCTGCCGAAAGCCTGACAGGCCGCCGCAGGGTGGAGGACGACGTCCATGACCATCACCAATCCGATCGGAACCACGCGGATCCCGGCAGTCCGGTCGACGGGCCCCGTCATTGCGTTGACCGGCGCGCTCGCCGGCACGCTGGCCATTGCGGCGGTGCTGCAGCCTCAGGTCACGCGCGAAGCGCTGGTGCCGATGGCGGCGAGTCTCATCTTTCTGTTCGCCGCCGCTGTCGCGCTGATCGCGTGGCTGCGGCCGATGTCGCGGCGGCAATTCACCTACTGGGACGCCTGCGGCGTGCTCACCTTCATCGGCATCTGCGTATCGGCCTCGGTCGAGCCCGAGCAGATGGTTCAGCTCGTCGCCGGCGCGGATTCTCCCCGCTGAGGCGGCCCGCCGGACGGTTGCGGATTTCCGGCCGCACCGGGGCGCCTCACCCCTTTCTCCAACCTTGACCGGTCATCGAGGATCGCGTGGACCTGACTCAGCAGCTGATCGCCCTGTCGCAGATCGTCATCATCGACTTCGTGCTGGCCGGCGATAACGCCATCGTGGTCGGCATGGCGGCATCGCGGGTGCACCCGTCGATCCGCGCCAAGGTGATCCTGCTCGGCGTCGGCGGCGCCGTGGTGCTGCGCATCATGTTCGCCGCGGTCGCGACGCAGCTTCTCACCATCGTCGGTCTCACGCTCGCCGGCGGCGTCCTGCTGCTCTGGGTGTGCTGGAAGATGTATCGCGAGATCGCGCTGCAGGCGCCGCAGCCTGCCTTCGCCGGCCATGGCGGCGCGCCCGACTCATCGATAGTGCCGCAGATGACGTTCGGCGCAGCGCTGCTGCAGATCATCGTCGCCGACGTCTCGATGTCGCTCGACAACGTGCTGGCCGTGGCCGGCGCCGCCAAGGGCGAGATCTGGGTGTTGGCCGTGGGCCTCACGGTCGCGGTCGGTTTCATGGCGCTGCTCTCGGCCTATATCGCCAAGCTGCTCGCCCGCTATCACTGGATCACCTGGATCGGCCTTGCGATCGTGCTCTACGTCGCGATGGAGATGATCTGGACCGGCTCGCACCAGGTCGGCTGCCAGTTCGTGCCGAAGGCGACCTGCGACGGCGGCGCGCTGCTCACCTTCCGCACCTTGCTGTCCTGACCGGGTCACCGGCCCTGTCACACGCCTGTCACCGCTTGGCCTGACCTCTGCGGCGCGCTCGTCTATGATGACGGCCGCACACGGAGAGACCTCGATGCAGCGCGTGACCATTACGCTTGACGACGACCTGATGGCGGACCTCGACCGCATCATCGAGGCGCGCGGCTATCAGAACCGCTCGGAGGCGATCCGCGATCTGGCCCGCTCGGGCCTCGAGCAGGCCGCCGTCGAGGTGGCCGGCTCACGCAACTGCGTGGCGACCCTGGTCTATGTTTACGACCATCACGCCCGCGAGCTGCCCAAGCGCCTGACGCAGGGTTTCCACGACCACCACGACCTGTCGCAGGCAACGCTTCACGTGCATCTCGATCACGAGAGCTGCCTGGAGGTGACCGTGCTCAAGGGCCGCGGCTCGGAGGTGCAGGCTTTTGCCAACCATGTCATCGCCGAACGAGGCGTCCGGCACGGCCACGTGGTCTATGTGCCTGCGCCGGAGGGCGACGGCCATCGCCATAACCTTAATCACAACCATGAGCACGACCACGCGCATGATCATGCTACGAAACGCACCAAGAGAAGGAACGTTTGAGAAACCGCGTCGCGGCTTAATTTCTTTTTAAGGCATCGCACTAACGCTGCCTTAAGGCCAGCCGGCGCAAATTGCTTCGAAACGGCACAGTTGCGTCCGGAGTAATCGGTATGGCCGCGCGTATCCTCATCGTCGACGACGATCCCGTCCAGCGGCGTCTGCTGGACAACATGGTGCGAAAATTCGGCCACGAGCCGGTGATCGCCGAAAGCGGCGAGCAGGCCGTTGCGATGCTCGCCGGCGGCGAGCGCGTCGACTGCGTCGTGCTCGATCTCGTGATGCCCGATCTCGACGGCCTTGGCGTGCTGGCGCGGATGCGCGAGGCCGGCAACACCATTCCGGTGATCGTGCAGACCGCCCATGGCGGCATCGACAACGCGGTGTCGGCGATGCGCGCAGGCGCGGCCGATTTCGTCGTCAAGCCGGTCGGCCCCGAGCGCCTGCAGGTGTCGCTGACCAACGCGCTGGAGAAGAGCGCGCTCGCCGACGAGTTGGCGCGCATGAAGCGCAGCCAGTCCGGCACGTTGACCCTCAAGGACATCGTCACCCGCAGCCCGAAGATGCAGAACGTGCTGCGCAACGCCGAGAAGGCCGCGGCCTCGGCCATCCCGGTGCTGATCGAAGGTGAATCCGGCGTCGGCAAGGAATTGGTCGCACGTGCGATCCACGGCCAGGGCGACCGCCGTGCGCGGCCGTTCGTCGCGGTCAACTGCGGCGCGATCCCGGACAACCTCGTCGAGTCGATCCTGTTCGGCCACGAGAAGGGCGCCTTCACCGGCGCGACCGAGAAGCACAGCGGCAAGTTCCTGGAAGCCTCGGGCGGCACGCTGTTTCTCGACGAGATCGGCGAATTGCCGATGGCTGCGCAGGTCAAGCTTCTGCGCGCAATTCAAGAAGGCGAGGTCGAGCCGGTCGGAGGCCGCAAGCCCGTCAAGGTCGACGTGCGCATCATCTCGGCCACCAACCGCAACCTGATTGAAGACGTGAAGCACGGCCGCTTCCGCGAAGACCTGTTCTACCGGCTGCACGTGTTTCCGATTTCGGTGCCGGCGCTGCGCGAGCGCGGCGAGGACATTCCGGATCTGGTCCGCCATTTCCTGGCGCGGATCGCCGCCGAAGAAGGCAAGCGCGTGCGCGGCGTGAGCGCCGAGGCGCTGACGCTGCTCGGCCGCCATCGCTGGCCGGGCAATGTGCGCCAGCTCGAGAACGCCGTGTTCCGCGCCGTGGTGCTGGCCGAAGGCGACATCATCGGAGCAAGCGAGTTCCCGCAGGTCGCGGCCCAGATCGCGCAGGCGCCGTTCGCGTCTGCCGAGCTGCCGCATATTTCGTCCGCGCCGGCGATGGTCGAGCACCATCACGATGGCGGTGTCGCGCCAGGCGCACCGTCCGCGCCCGGCACGCTGGCGCTGCTCGACTCGCACGGCGACGTGCGCCCGCTCGAAGAGCTCGAGTTCGAGACCATCCGCTTTGCCATCGCGCATTACCGCGGACAGATGTCCGAGGTGGCGCGGCGCCTGCGGATCGGCCGCTCGACGCTCTATCGCAAGCTCGAGCATCTCGGCCTCGACGAGCAGCCGAAAGAGCCGGCTTAATCCGCCGAACGCCTGCGTTAACGCTCGCCATAAACCATGGCGAGCGTACGCGCGTTGCTGCATTAACTCTCGATTCACCATTGCATGGACGCAGCGGCGATTTGCTGTGAGTGTCCCGCTTTGCATCGCGGCGCGGCGCCGTTCGTGGCGCTTTCTCAAATGACGCGCGCGAGCTTGGCAGTGGAGTACGCGTCGATGCACAGCGCACGAATGAGCATCCTGGCCGGCACCGCGCTGGCGCTTGTCCTGACGGTCTCGACGACCGCGGGCGCAGCGCCGCAGGTCAATTCCGGGATCAACCCGGTGACCCGCGATTACAGCACGCCGGGCAGCATGCCGAAGCCGTCAACGCCGATCACGCCGGCCGACGATGGGCTCCGCTTCCGCGAGATGCCGTCGACCGGCGAGCCGACGCCGCTCGCTCCCGCCTCGCCTGCTCCTTCTCTTGCACCCGCGCCCAAGGTCGAAGCCAAGCCCGAAGCGAAAGCGCCTGAACCGAAAGCCGAGCCGCAACCGGCTCCCGCCGCGAAGGTCGAGCCGCCGAAGGCGCCGGCTCCCGTGGCGGCGAAGCCGCAACCGCAGCCGCTGGCCGCCGACGAAGCCGATACCAAGTTCGAAGCAGCGCCGCCTGCACCGGCAGCGGTGCGTCCGGTCGCGCGTCCCGCTCCAGCAGCCGAGCCTGCGCCGGCGCCTGTCGCGCGGCCTGCGGTCACGCTGGAGCCGGCACCCGCACCTGCTCCTGTCGCCCGTCCGGCTGCTGTCGCGCCTGAGCCCGCGCCGGTGCGCGCCGCTCGTCCGGCTCCGGTGCAAGAGCCCGCGCCGCGTCCGGTCGCTGCGCCCGAACCTGCAACGCGCCCGGCTGCCATGCGGCCCGCGCCGGTCGCGGCGAAGCCCGCGCCTGCACCGAATGCCGCCTCCGACACGCAGGTCGGCGACAGGATCCGCGAGATCATCGCCAGCAAGCAGTTCGAGCATTTCGCTTCGCGCAAGCCCGATCGCGACGCGATGGCGATGCTCTATCAGAAGGTCCGCAACTTCAAACCGCTCTGGGTTGCCGACGGCACGGCGTCGGAGCGCGCCAGCGACGTCCTCGAATATCTCCGCACCATCGAGGCGGACGGCCTCGATCCGCGCGACTATCCGATGCCGAAGCTCGAGGTCGCCAGCGCCGAGGCGCAGGCCGAAGCCGAGCTCAAGTTCACCGCGATGCTGCTGACCTACGTGCGGCACGCCTCGAACGGCCGCGTGCATTTCACCCGCGTCAGCCCGAACATCGACTACAAGCTTCAGTTCGACGCCGACGATGTGCTGAAGAAGATCGCGGCCTCCAACGACCTGCCGAAGACGCTCGAAGCCTTCAATCCGCAGCAGCCCGCCTACCGGGCGCTCAAGGAGAAGCTCGCCGAGCTTCGCAACGAGCCGCAGGCCAGCGCGCCGGCCAATATCCCGACCGGCCCGGCGCTCACATACCGCCGCGACCGCCAGAGCGGCCGCGAGATGGTCATGAGCGATCCTCGCGTGCCGATGCTGCGCGAGCGGCTGGGGCTGCCGGCGGAGAACAACAAGAACTACAACCTTGCGCTCGCCAATGCGGTGGCCAAATTCCAGAAGGCCAATGGCCTGAAGCCCGACGGCGAGCTTGGCAACACCACCGTCGCGACCATGAATCCGCCGAGCCGCGACAAGCAGATCGATGCCGTGCTCGCCACCATGGAGCGCTGGCGCTGGATGCCGCGCGACCTCGGCCGCACCCACGTGATGCTCAACATCAACGACTACACGCTGCGGGTCATGAACAACGGCTCGCAGGTCTGGCAGACCCGCGTCGTGGTCGGCAAGCCGGGTCACGAGACGCCGCTTCTGACCGAGACGATGAAGTACATCACGGTCAATCCGACCTGGAACGTGCCGCAGTCGATCATCTACAAGGAGCTGCTGCCGATCTACGAGAGCTCGGACCCACAGATCTTCGAGCGGCAGGGACTCAAGGTCGAGCGCAATCCGGACGGCAGCATCCGCGTCTACCAGCCGCCGGGCGAACGCAACGCGCTCGGCCGGATCCGCTTCAACTTCCCGAACAAGTTCCTGGTCTACCAGCACGACACGCCGGAGAAGCACTACTTCTCCCAGGACAAGCGCGCCTACAGCCATGGCTGCATGCGCGTGCAGAACCCGATGAAGTATGCCGAGGTGATCCTGTCGTTCGCGCAGCCCAAGGGCAACTACACCGAGGACAGCCTCAGCCGCATGCTCGGCGGCGAGGAGCGCCAGATCGACTTCGCCAACCAGATCCCGGTCCACATCACCTATCAGACCGCCTTCGTGGACGACGCCGGGAAGCTGCAATTCCGCGACGACGTCTACGGCCTCGACAACAAGCTCCTGGCGATCATGCGGGGCAGCGAGCGGGCCGTGGCCGACGTCGGAATCGAGCGTCCGGCCGACCCGAATTTCAAGCCGACGGCCGAAGATGGCAACCGGCTGCGAAATGTGGCGCGCGGCGGGTCAGGGAATGTTCCTGGTCCGTTCGGGCTGTTCAACCAGCTTTTCCGCTGAAAACAGCCCAAATCCCCAATTTGGGACAGTTATCCACCGGCCCCATTCAGGGGTGCGAAGCTCCTGGATTCAATAGGCTATTTTTCGCCATACTTCGAAACTAGGATGGCTGTCTGGGTCGGGGGGACTGCACTCTTCAGTAACCGATCCCGATTAAGACTGCGTTAGCCATGTTGTCGCTGTGGGGCGGCAACATCACTTCTGCGACCTTAATGCGAGATCGCTAGTGTCAGTTTGTGCCGAAGCCAAAGCCGGAGGGGGGACGAGCTTCAGGCTCTCGGCGCGTCGCGCCGGCCTCGCCACGGTCTGCATTCTCGCCGGATCGCTGGGCTTCCAGCAGGCCGGGGCCGTGAGCCCGGGCGACACCCGCACCATTTCGCTGCACCACGTCCACACCAACGAAGACCTCACCATCACCTACAAGCGGAATGGTGAGTACGACGAGGCGGCGCTCCAGAAGATCAACTGGATCCTGCGCGACTGGCGCAAGAACCAAGCCATCAAGATGGACCCTGAGGAGATCGATCTCCTGTGGGAGGTCTCTCGCGACGTGGGCGCCAAAGAGGCCATCCACATCATCTGCGGCTACCGCTCGCCCGAGACCAACAATATGCTGCGCAGCCGCAGCAAGGGCGTGGCCAAGTTCAGCCAGCACACCCTCGGCAAGGCCATCGATTTCTACATCCCCGGAATTCCGCTCGACGTGCTGCGCGCTGCCGCCATGAAGGCGCAGGGCGGCGGCGTCGGCTACTACCCGACCTCGGGTTCGCCCTTCGTCCATGTCGACGTCGGCAATGTGCGCGCCTGGCCGCGCATGACCCGCGAGCAGCTGGTCAAGCTGTTCCCGGATGGCCGCACCGTCCATCTGCCGACCGACGGCACGCCGCTGCCGGGCTATCAGCTCGCTCTCGCCGATGTCGAGCGTGGCCACCGCTCCGCCGCGGCGCCGGAGAAGAAAAGCCTGCTGGCGCGGCTGTTCAGCCGCGACAAGGACGCCGAAGAGGCCGACGACAACGCCAACGTGGTCCGCGAGCCTGCTCCGAGCCCGGCTCCGCGCGGCGTGACCGCCGCGGCGAAACCCGCGCCGGCAGCGCCTGCCGCGGCTCCGGCCCGCACCATGGTGCTCGCCTCTGCAGCGCCCGCGTCCGTCGCCGAAAGCGCGCCCGTCACGGCGCAACCAGTCCTGGCGCAAGTGCCGATGCCGCCGAGGCGGCCGATGTTCCAGATCGCCGCCGCCGACAGCAACAGCCAGCCCGCGGCTCCTGCGCCGCGCCCGGCCGCGCCGATCAACCTCGCGTCGCTGTCGCCGAATGAGATCATCAACATGCGCGGTCTCTGGGACGCCCAGCAGGTCGCGGATGCGCCGCAGCAGCCGTCGGAGAAGGCCAGCCTCAACCTCTCCAGCGCGCGCCGCGCGCTCGCTGCGTCGCTGGGAAACCGCGACGTGACCGCCGCGATCAAGTCCTTCGCCGGCGGCTCCTCCGATCGCGTGCCGGTCGAGACCGCGATGGCCTATGCGGCGCCGGACAACGCGCCGGCGACGATGCCCACCATGGTCACCACCAATGGCAGCTCGTCGGTCGCCGAGAAGCCGTCGAATGTCGCGGCCAACCGCGTCGCGCGGGCGCCCGACAAGCTCGACGATCCCTGGCTGCGCGGCGTGATGCTCGCCACCAGCGTGCAGAGCTCGATGGTGGTGACGCGGGTCGGCGATCTCGACGTCTCGATCGTCTCCCAGCACATGCAGAAGCCGGCCTCGGCCGTGGTGATGACGTTTGCGGCCGATCCCTATGCCGGCATGATCACCGAGAGCTTCACTGGCAGCGCGGTCGTGTTCCAGGCCACCGTGACGTTCTCCGGCCACTCGCGCCGCACCGCAGCGCTCCGCTAAGTCCCGACAATCAGCCTGCCTCCGCCCGCGCCCTGGGCGCGTTTTTTATTGCCGCCGCGCCGCAGCAAGGAAGCCGCCTGGACAGCGCCCGGGCGCTGCGCGAAGCTTTTAAAAAATACATCCTGGGGAGGTTCCGATGATCGTCCATCGCGCGATGGCCGTTGCGTTCGCGGCACTGCTTGCGACAGCCGGATACGCGCAGGCCGAAATCAAGACCGAGTGGATCGAGTACAGCCACGGCGACGTGAAGCTGAAGGGCTATCTCGCCTATGACGATGCGGTCACCGGCAAGCGTCCCGCCGTGCTGGTGATCCATGCCCGCGAAGGCATGACCGAGAACACCAAGAAGAACGTCGAGATGTTCGCGAAGCTCGGCTACGTCGGCTTCGCGGCCGACATCTTCGGCTACGGCCAGGGCGTGCTGCCCAAGGACGTGCCCGAGATGCAGGCGCAGACCACGATGTACAACCAGAACCGCACGCTGCTGAAGGCGCGCACCCAAGCCGGCTACGACGTGCTGGCCAAGCACCCGCTGGTCGACGCGTCGAAGATTGCGCAAGCCGGTTACTGCTTCGGCGGCAGCACCGCGGTCGAGTTCGGCTCGACCGGCGTGCCGCTCGCCGCGACGCTGACATTCCACGGCTCGTTCGCCAACCATCAGCCCGGCTGGGCCAAGAGCCTCAAGGGCCGGATGCTGATCATGCACGGCGCCGAAGACGCAGGCTATCCGCTGACCACCGTCGCGGGCGTGGTTGAGGAACTCCGCGCCGCCAAGGTCGACTTCCAGTACGAGGTCTACAGCGGCGCCCAGCACGGCTTCTCGGTGCCCAAGAGCAAGCCCGACCAGCGCGCCGACGTGCAGTCGCGCGCCGCGGCCGGCCGCTACCTCAAGGAGACCTTCAGCGGCGAGTAGGAATGCAGGGTCGGCTTTAACGCGCTATCTCGCGCCGCGCCGCGTCGTATGATGCCGTCTCCTGCAGGGAGACGGCCTTGACGCTTTCCAACCAGATCCTCGACACCCGCTTTCGCTCGGCGCTCGGCCGCATGGCCGATCAGGGCCGCTTGCAGACCTATTCGGCGCCGGTCGATCCGCATCTCGAGATCGCCGGCATCATGAAGAAGCTCGATGGCGGGCCGGCGCTGCTGTTCTCCAAGGTCAACGGCCACGACATGCCGGTGATCGGCAATCTCTTGTCGTGCCAGGCCAATGTGGAAGCCGCCTTCGGCATCGACTTCCGCGGCGTGCGCGAGTTCGTCGGCCGCGCGCTCGGCGATCCGAAGCCGCCGGTGCTGATGGAGCGCGGGCCGGCGCAGGAGCAGGTGCACCGGACCAACATCGATCTCGGCCGGATGCTGCCGGCGCTGCACCACACCGCAGCCGATGCCGGACGCTATGTCACGGCCGGCATCGTCATCGCGCGCGATCCCGAGACCGGCGTCTACAACGCGTCCTATCACCGCCTGATGCTCGCCGGCCCGAACAAAGTCGCCATCCAGCTCGATTTCGGGCGCCACTTGCGAGCCGCGTTCGAACGCGCTCAGAAGAAAGGCCAGCATCTGCCGGTCGTGGTCTGCATCGGCTCGGATCTGGCGTTGCACTACACCGCCGCCACCATGGGCTCGCAGATGCCCGAGAGCGCTGACGAGCTTGCGGTCGCGGGCGGACTTTGCGGCCGGCCGCTGTCGGTGGTGAAGGCGGTTTCGCAGGACCTGCTGGTGCCGGCCGAGAGCGAGATCGTGCTGGAAGGCCTGCTCAAGTGCGACGAAGAGGTGATGGAAGGCCCGTTCGGCGAGTTCGTCGGCTATCTGGCGCCGGCCGATCCGGGACCTGTCCTCGAAGTCACCGCCGTCACGCACCGGAACAAGCCCATTTATCACGCCATCAACGGCTACGGCCGCGAGACCGTGGTGTTGCGCAAATACGTGCTCGAAGCGAGCCTGCTGAAGGTGCTGCAAGGCGCGGTCCCGATCGTCACCGACGCCGAGATGACGGCCGGCGGACTGCATCGCTTCCACGCCATCGTGCAGGTGAAGAAGACCGGACCGGCGCATGACGGCCTGCAGCGCAACGCCATCATGGCGTCGTTCGGCGCCCTGAAGGATCTCGACATGGTGATCGTGGTCGACGACGACATCGACATTCGCGACTGGGCCGACGTGGAATACGCATTGGCGACCCGCATGGAAGCCTCGAAAGACCTGTTCACGATTCCCGCCGCGCGCGGCCACGAATATGTGCGCGTCAGTGACCGCGGCATGCGCACCAAGCTCGGCATCGACGCCACGGTGCCGTTCGCCGACAAGGCCAAGTTCGCGCGCTGCGAGTTCAAGCCGATGGAGCTCGACGCCAAGGCCATGACCACCGACGCCGGCGTCGCGCGGAAAAGACTCGACCTGTAAGCACGAATCCCACAACCCTCGTGACTGACGTGACGTGGCAATAGCCCGATTCCGCCGCTGACGAAGCCTTTACGACTTGCTGCGACGATCCCCCTATGAAGATGTCGGAGACGCGGGAGCTCTACAACAAGCGCTCATTGGCGCGGCTGACGCGCGCCACGCCGGAGATTTTCCCGGCGCCGGTTCTCATCCACGCCAATAACCTGCGCTGGATGCCGCCGATGCCGCGGCTTGCCGCCGACAGCTACTGGCGCGCCCATGTGATCCGCGCCGATCGGCTGTCGCGGGCGCTTGCAGCGCTTAGCGGCGCGCCGGACGGCTGGACCTGGCGGACCGGCAAACGCGGCTTGCCCGAAAGCTTCCGTCAGCCGCCTGCGCCGTATCGCGAGAAGAAGTTCTCGCGCGGGCCGGGCTTCTGCTGCGTCTGCGGACAGGCGGTGTATCGCTTCGGCTGGCACCGCGATCTGTGGGACGCAGGCCCGAACCGCCGCGCCGAATGGCATTCGGCCTGCGTCGCGGCGTGGCGATTGTGGAACGCACCGAGCGATCACGACCGGATGCTGCGGCGGCTCCAGGCTCGCCGCTGCGCGCAGAGCGGCGGCCGCTTGTGGAAGACCGCCGAGATCGACCACCGCGTGCCGCTGTTCCAGGTGTGGCAGGAGCGCCGCGACACGCCGTGGCCGCAGCTTCTCTCTTATTGGGGCGTGCCCAATCTCCAGGTCATCAACCGCGACGTCCACGCCGCCAAATGCGCCGAGGAGGCGAAGTATCGCGGCCAGCTTCGCGCGGAGCGGCTGTTGCCCGTCTCCTGAGCCTTACGCTGCCAACATCCCCAGTGCGTGCATGTAGGTTTCCAGGATCATCTGCTGCTCGGAGCGCTCCTGCGGCTCCTGCTTGCGCAGCCGGATCACGGCGCGCAGCGCCTTGGTGTCGAAGCCGTTGGCCTTGGACTCGGCGTAAACGTCGCGGATATCCTCGGAGATGGTCTTCTTCTCCTCCTCCAGCCGCTCGATCCGCTCGACAAAAGCCTTGAGCTGCTCCTTGGCGAAACGGGTGTTGGCGGCTTCGGGCTGCTCTTTTTCCACGGCGGACATTTCGGACTCCTGATGCGTGCCTGCAATTTCGTGCTCGGACGGAGTCTGCCCCGCCCGGCTTCGGTCCAAGAATTCTGACAATCATGCCGTCCGGGCAAGCCGAAGCCGGGACATCCCCCGTCATCCACAACCCGCATTGTGGGAAAGCCTGCCTTATTTGACGGCTTTCAGCGCCGCCTCGACGAAGCGGTTGTCATAAGTTGTGCCCATGTCGATCTTGGCGCTTGCAATTGCCGGATCGAACCGGGCCATGGCCTTCAGCACGTTCGCCGGTGCATCCGCGGGCATCAGCCCGTCCGGCGAGAAGCTCGGCAGGTTCGCTTCCAGCGCCTTGCGGTAGACCGCCGGATTGGCCTGATAGAAGTCGGTCGGCAGCTTGGCGATGATCTCGTCGGGCGTCGCCTTCTTCATCCAGGCGAGCGTCCGCACCATCGACAGCGCGATCGCCTCGACGTTTTTCGGATTGCGCTGCACGAAGGCCGTCGGCGCATAGAGGCTGCCGGAGGCGTAATCGCCGCCATAGACCGCGCGCGTGCCCTCGGCGTTGCGGCTGTCGAACGCCACGACGATGTCGCCCGACAGGGTCAGCTCGGTGATGGCGAGATCGAGGTTGGAGATCGCGTAGAGCTCGTTGCCGCGCTTCATCGCCGCGACCGCAACGGCGCCCGCGCCGACCGTGACCGGCGACACGTCGTCGGGCTTCAGCCCGGCTTTCTCCAGGATCAGATTGAGGAAGGTCTGCGTCGCCGAGCCCGGACCGGTGATGCCGATCTTCTGGCCCTTCAGATCCGCCGGCGACTTGTAGGCCGCGGCGTTGGCCTTGGCGACGCCGAGGATGTTGCCGGGATAGCGGCCGAACAGCACGATGCTCTGCATCGGCTGGCCCTTGGGCTGCATGCGCACGGTGTTCTCATAGGCGCCGGCGACGATGTCGGCGCTGCCGCCGACCACGGATTCCAGCGCACGCGATCCGGCGTTGAAGTGCTGCAGCTCCACATTGACCTGCGCCTGCTCGAAGTAACCGAGCTGCTTGGCCAGCACGACCGGCAGGAAATAGAGCTGCGCGGGCGGACCCGAGACCGCGATGGTGACGGTTTTCTTTTCCTGGGCGAGCGCCGGAAACGTGGCGGCGATGAGCGCGACAACGGCGGCAGCGAGACGCATGATTTGGTCCTTGGTGACTTCGGAAAGCATATCGCGCTCACTGCAAAAATCGTGCGCATTTATTCGGAAAAGCATTTTCAGCCAACGCTCCCAATAGCCAACGCTTCGCTGTGCCGGGGCTTTGTTTTTCGGACGCCCGGCTGCGCCCGTCCCCTGTTTTCCTCCCCCTCCCAATAGGAGAGGGAGCGGAGCGCCTTCAGGCGCTTCGTAGCGAGGGCACCTGGTGAAGGCGCCCACCTGCCGTGTGACCGGCAGGCGCACCCTCCGGCGCTCCACTTGTGACGTTTCTCCTCTCGGGCCGCTCTTCCGGGAAACCGGACGGACGAAGCTTTCACTTCGCCCCGATCCAGGCGGGCTAACCTGCCCAACCGTTCATCCGGTCCACGTCCAGCCATCTAAGGCAGCCCCGTCTCCCGACGGCGCGGGCGGTGATCCGAGACGACCCGGTGCCCCTGTTTGCGTTAGGACAGGAACCCCGGGCGCCACACCCCGCTCCGCCAAATAGACGCTCTAGATGACGCCCTCAGGTGAGCAAGGCATGACGGGTGTAAGACGGGATGTGAGAGCGGGAAATATTAATTTTGCAAACGCAAGGTTCATCAACATTGTTGCGCGCAGGACGGTTTTCTTGCGGCTCGGCACACTCTCTCCCGGCCTCATGCTGAGGAGCCGCGCAGCGCGGCGTCTCGAAGCACGAGGCCGCCTCGATGATGCAAGTTCCGGCGTCGACGGGCGCGCTGGCATGCCCTTTCATCTACGGCAGCCGTCATAGACGTGTTGGATGATGCCTTCGAGCGTAACGCCGCCCGGATCGAGCGGGTGATTGCACCAGCCGTCTTTCGACGAGCACAGACGAGATTGCTTTTGCAAAATCTTCCGCGCCCATTGGCTGCGCCCGCAAGCGAAGCCCTGTCGTCGCCCTGTTAGGGCTTGATCGCAGGCACGCCGTCGCACGCGACCATCGCGCTGGCGACGTGCCGGGGCAGCGCGCCCTGCGACGCGGCCGTGTGCCTCAAAATCAGTATTAAGCAGATTTCAAGCTTTGAAGAACTCTACGAACCGGCCGTACACGTGGTCCGGCATCTCCTCGGCGATGTAGTGGCCGCACTGCATGGCGTCGGTGTCCACGACGTTGGCGGCGTATTTCTTCCACACGTCGGCGAATTCCTTGGTGCGCTCCGGCGGCTGGCCGCGGGCGCCCCACAGGATCAGCGCCGGCATCTGGATCTGCTTGTCCTTGTCGGCCTGGTCGATCTCGTAGTCGCTGGTCGGCGAGGCGCGGAAGTCGCGGCAGGAGCCGGTTATGGTTTTATAAGTGTAGCAGCGGATGTACTCGTCGAGTGCCGTCTGGGTGAGGAAGCCCAGGCCCGTGCCGCCACGGATCACCATCCGGCTCTTGAGGAAGAACTCGGCCGGCACCGCGCTGATCATGCGCTCGGGAAACGGCTCGGGCTGCGCCATGAACGACCAGTGCCAGGAGCCGATCGCCCAATTCTTGGTGGTGTTGTTCCAGACGTGGAAGGTCGGAACGATATCCATCAAGCAGACCCGGGTGATGCGATCGCCCTCGTCGAGGCACATGCGGTGTGCGGTGCGGGCGCCGCGGTCGTGGCCCGCGAGGAAGAAGCGCGGATAGCCGAGCGCCGTCATGACCTCGAACATGTCGTGGCCGATGGCGCGGAAGCTGAAGTTGATGTTCTTCGGCCCGGCTTCGGGCAGCGAGCTGTCGCCGTAGCCGCGCAGGTCCGGCAGGATGACGTGATAGCTCTGTGCAAGCTTTGCCGCGATCTTGTGCCAGCAGACGTGATTTTGCGGATTGCCGTGGAGCAGCAGCAGCGGCGGGCCGGAGCCGCCGTGACGGAGCCGGATGGTGGCGCCGCTGGTGCGCATGTCGAGATGCTTGAAGCCCGGAAACAGCGCCGCGACCTCGGGGCTGCCCCAGCGGACCGGATCGCGCTTGTAGTCCTCGGGCGTGGCCTCGGCCATGATGGCACCCGCTGCCGGTTGCGCGTCGACGGATGTCACGGCCGCCGCCGCGGCGGCCGCACCCAGGGCCACGCCCGTCATCACGTTGCGACGATTGATGGACGCTTTGGATTCTTCCTGTTTTGTCATTTGCTTCCTCCCAGCAGTGAAACGGCCGCATCCTTTTGTTTGAGCATGATCTTGTCCGAAAACCGGTGACCACTTTTCGGGATCATGCTCTAGTCCAGCGGTGTGAATCCGGACTCCTTCACGATCGGTCCCCAGCGATCGAAGTTGGCTTTGATCTCGCGAGCGAAGTCGGCCGGTGAGAGACCACCGGCATCGACCGATTGATTGGCCAGACCGGCCTGGACTTCCTTGGTCTGCAGCGCCGCCCGCAACACGCCGCTGAGCGCCTGGACGGTCGCGCTGGGCGTCCGCGCCGGCGTCAGAATGCCAAACCACTCGGCGAATTCGAGCGTCGGGAATCCCGCCTCGGCGACGGTCGGCACATCGGGCAGCAGCGAGCTTCGCTGCGCGCCTGTCGTTGCCAGCGCCCGCAACGCGCCGGACCGGACGTGCGGAACAAACGGGCCGATCGGCGAGATGCAGGAGGCGATCTGGCTGCCCAGCAGACTTTGTATGGAGGGCGCGGTGCCCGGGAAGGGAACGTGGAGATACTCGAAGTTCGCAGCGCGGGACAACATGACGCCGAGGAAATGAAGCGGCGAGCCCGCGCCGGGCGTTCCATAGGAGGACTTGGTGGGATTGCTCCGGCACCAGGCGATGAAATCGGGCAGCGTCTTCACCGTGGCCGGGACCAGCGGGCCGACCACATACGCCATGGCCGTGGTGGAGGCGGTGGTGATCGCCGCAAAATCCTGCGGACCGTAGCTCAGCGACTTGTAGACGTGCGGATAAAGACAGACCATCGCGGCGGGCGTCAGCACCATGACCGACCCGTCGGCCGGGCTGCCCTTCAACGCATCGAGCACGACACGCCCGCCCGCACCGGGACGGTTCTCGACGATCGTCGAAGACGCATACCCCTTCATCTGCTCGGCGAGAAGCCGCGCCACGACGTCGGTGGGGCCGCCCGCCGGAAAGCCGACCATGATGCGGGCCGTCGAATGCAACGGCTGCGACAGAGCAGGCGAGAGCCCCAAAGCACACGAGGCGATACCGCCCGCACCTCCCAACAGGAACCGCCGCCGATTGGGTCTGGTCACGCGATGAATGTCAGTCATTGCCCCCTCCCCTGTGTGATGAATTCCCGCCGCCTGGTATTCGCTCCTTTGCTCGGGACGCCGCAGCGTCCTGCCTCAGGCTAGCACACTGCACGTGGATCGGATGGCTCTGCCGAGACGAGCGGCGCGCCGGTTTCGGGCACGCCGCCCCCTCTTTGGATGCCTTCGCGCTAGGCTGCAGCAGCCGGTCCGAACCAGGTGGCGAGCGCTTCTGGCAAACCACGCTGGATGCGATCCCCCACCCAGGCCACATATCCATCGGGCCGGATCAGCACGGCACCCGGAGCAGGGACAGCACCGAGCACCGGAAGCTCCCATGTACCGACAGATGTGGCGTCGACCAGTTGAACCCGGTCCGCCCATGGCGCGATATCGAAGCTTGCCGCATCGCCGAGATTGAGCAGCAGCGGCCGGGCGCGATGCAGCTGCGCGTACACGCGTGAAGGACCGTTGGCGGTGACGAGGTCGAGATCGGGCATGCGCCGGCCCAGAAGCGGATGCCCCTCGCCGAGGTCGTAGCGGATATCCAGACCCGACATCATCGCGGCGAAACGCTTGCGCGGCTCGTCCATGCCGAGAAGTTCGGACACGAAGCCGTTCAATGCCTTGGTGCGGTCGTCGGTGCGGCGAAGCGCCATCTGCGCCAGGGTGGTGCGCAGCACGCGGGCCGCAACCGGATGGCGCTCGCCATGATAGGTATCGAGCAGGCTCTCCGGCGACGCTCCGTGGATCACCTGGGCGAGCTTCCATCCGAGGTTCACCGCATCCTGCACGCCGGTGTTGAGGCCCTGCCCTCCCACGGGGTTGTGCACGTGCGCGGCATCGCCGGCCAACAGCACGCGGCCGTCGCGGTAGGCAGCGGCCTGCCGCGCCATGTCGGTGAATCTCGAAATCCAGGTGGGGCTGTGGACTCCGTAGTCCGTCCCATAGACGGCGATGAGCGCCTCTCTGAGATCATCGAGGGACGGCTCTTCGGCAGGGCCGAGCTGCCGTTCGGTCAAGACGACCCGCACCGGCCCTTCGGATAACCGGAGAAGGCCGTGAATGCCGATGGCGTCGCTGCGCATGCCCCATTCCGGCTCCCCGGCGAGCTCGACCTCGGCGATCAGGAAGCTCGTTGTCGGATCCGAGCCTGGGAACTCGATGCCGGCTGCCTTGCGCACCGCGCTGCGTCCGCCGTCGCAGCCGACCAGATATTCCGCGCGCAGCGAACGGCCGTTCGAGAGTTCGACATTTACGCCGGCGGCGTCCTGTACGAAGCCTGTCACCTCGCATTCGCGGTAGATCGGCACCTTCAGCTCGTCCACCCAGCCGGCGAGGATGCGTTCGATGTGGTTCTGCCACAGCGCCAGCCCGTAGGGATGCCGGGTGGGAAAATCGCGGATGTCCAACGGTGTCCCGCCGAACCCCGCGACCTGGGCCGCCCGCCCCTGCGAAAGGAACCGCTCGGCAATGCCGCGCTGATCGAGCACCTCGATGCTGCGCGAGTGCAGCCCGCCGGCGCGCGTCCCCTCGAGGTCCTGGCTGGCGCGCCGCTCGACAATGGCAACGTCGACGCCCGCCAGCGCCAACTCGCCCGCGAGCATCAGCCCGGTCGGACCGCCGCCGGCGATCACCACCGGATGTCCGGAGACGGTCTTCTGTTCGATATGAAGATGCATGTTCGCTGTTCCCTCTGCTGTCAGGTTCAGATCGAGGGCAGCGTTCATGCGGCACGGCGGGGGGCTTGTGGCAAGCCCCCCGCTGCGTTAGACGATGATAGTGGGAAGAGCAGCGCTTCCCAGTTCCACAATAGAAGTGTCCGCCAGACCCGGCCAGCTAACCGCCGGGACGACGCGGCGTGCGCCGTTCTACAGCCCAGCCAGGTTGTAGCGCGAGAAGTCGCGGCCTTCCTTGACCACGAATTCCAGCAGGAACGGCGCGCCGCTCTCGGTTACACCGACCGCCTCCTTGATGCCCGCCACGATATCGGCCGGCTTCTCGACGCGCCGCGCCGCGACGTTCAGCCCCTCGGCGACCTTGGTGTAATTGCCGCTGACCGTCATCGAGCCGTACTTCTCGTCGGAGATCTTCAGCACGTCGCGCTCGGCGCCCATCACGCCGTTGTTGAACACCACGGTGAGGATGCCGATGCGGTTGCGCGCCGCGGTCTCGATGTCCATGCCGGTCATGCCGATCGCCGCATCGCCCATCACGTTGACGCAGAGCTTCTTCGGCTCCGCGAGCTTGGCGCCCATCGTGATGCCGAGGCCGTAACCCAACTGGGTGGACTTGCCCCAGCCCATGTAGGAGCCCGCGATGGTCGGCTCCCAGAATGGCATCAGCTGCTCGCGCGGGCTGCCGGAGTCGTGCGTCATAATGACGTTGTCGCGATCCATCGTCTTCATCAGGTCGCGGATCACGCGGTACTGGTTGAGCGGCGTTTCGTCGGAGTTGAGGAACTTGGCCCACTCGTCGAGCCAGGCCTTCTTGGCCGCCGCAACCTCCTCCTTCAGGGACGTGAAGGCGTTGCCGCCGCCCGGTCCTTTCTGGCGCGATACCTCGGCGATCAGCGCGTCGAGCACCAGCGCGGCGTCCCCCACCACGGCATGGTCGGCGCGATACTCCTTGTTGATGTCGCCCGCGTCGTTGGTGGAATGCACGATGGTCTTGCCGGGCGGCACGCCCGGCCCGAACGGCGTCTTGGTGAGGCTCGAGCCGACCGCGAACACCAGGTCGGCTTTCGCCATGAAGTCTGTGTAGGGCTTGCCGCGCGAGCGCGTCGAGGCGCCGAGCGACAGCGGATGGTTTTCCGGGATCGCGCTCTTGCCCGGATTGGTGGTGACGACCGGAGCGGGCAGAAGCTCCGCAAGCGCCGCGAGACGGTCGCCGGCTTCGGCGTAGTGCACGCCCTGCCCGGCCCACAGGATCGGGTTCTTGGCGGCGAGCAGCATCTGCGCGGCTTTCTTGACCGCGTCCGGGTCGGGGGCGGTGCGCTGCACCGGCACCGGCACATAGTCGAGCGTGCCCTTGAACTCGGCCTCGAACACCTCGTCGGGAATTTCGATCAGCACCGGGCCGGCCTTGCCCGAGCGCATCGCATGATAGGCGCGCCGCATCAGGTCGGGCAGCTCCTGCACATTGTGGGCAAGCGCCGACCATTTGGTGACGGGCTTGTAGACCTCGGCGGCGCGGAACGCCGGCCGCACATATTGCTTGGCGAGCGCCAGCCCGCCGGAGATGATCAGCATCGGCACGTTCTCGGCATAGGCCTGCGCCACGCCCGGAAACGCATTCTCGATGCCGGGCCCGGCTTGCGCCGCGAACACGCCGTTCTTCCGGCCGCGCTTGATGCGGCTGTAGCCGTCGGCGATGCCCACGCCGACGCGTTCCTGCCGGCACAGGATCGGGCGGATGTCGAGCGCCGCACAGGGCTCGATGACCTGATTGCGCGGATAGCAGGAAAGAAATTCCGTGCCCTCGCGCTTGAGGATTTCGGCAACGACTGCGGCTCCGTTCATACGCTTCCTCCCATGTTGCAGCCCGTGTCCCGGATGCGGTGCAGCGCGAGCGCGTTAGCGCGAGTGGTGCACCGCTGATCCGGGACGCCGGTTTCCTTTGTTGCTGATAGTAACCGGGGTCCCGGGTCTGCGTCGCATCATTTCGCTTCGCTCCATGCTGCGCCGCGCCCGGGACACGGCCCCAGTCCTACCGAACAAGGTCCGCCAATTCCGGCACGATCCACAAGGGCTTCTCGCCGCGCGCGACGCGCTGCACGTTGTCGAAGGCGTTGCGGAAGCGCGCCACGTGGTTGTCCCAGGTCGGCCCCGCGAAATGCGAGGTCAGCAGCACGTTGTTGAGCTTAAACAGCGGATTGTCGGGCGGCGGCGGCTCCTGGTCGAACACGTCGAGGCCGGCGCCGAAGATCTTGTTGTCGGCGAGCGTCTTCGTCAGCGCGACCTCGTCGATCACCGGGCCGCGGCTGGTGTTGACGATCACCGCGGTGGGCTTCATCAGCGCCAGCTCTTTCGTGCCGATCATGTGGTGGCTGGTGTCGTTGAGCGGCACGTGCAGCGACACGTAGTCGGAACTTGCCAGCAGCTCGTTGAGCAGCCGGAAGCGCACGCCGAGCGCGTCCTCCTCGTGCTCCGGCAAGCGCGCGATATCGTAATACTGCACCCGCATGCCGAAGGCGCGCGCGATCCGCGCCACCTTCTTGCCGATGGTGCCGAGGCCGACGATGCCGAGCGTCTTGTCGAAGATCTCGTACATCATCGGCGCCGGGCCGTTGCCGCGCCAGCGCCCGGCCGAGACGTTTGAGTGCTGCCAGATCACGCGGCGCGACACTGCGAGCATCAGCATCATGGCGTGCTCGGACACCGAGATGGCGTTAGCGCCGCCGTTGTTGCAGACCGGCACCTTGGCGCGGCGCGCGGCGTCGAGATCGACGTCGTCGTAGCCGGCGCTGAGCAGCTGATAGAGCTTGAGCTTCGGCGCGAGCTTGTAGAGCGCGTCGTCGAGCCGGAGGTTCGGATAGCAGATCACATATTCGGCTGTGGGCAGCACCTGCTCCAGAGCGGCGCGCTCGGCGCGCGAAGGGACCACCTCGAAGCCCGACGGCGCCATGGCCTTGGCCATCTCGGCGATGTCGGCATGGGAGGGCGGGACGACGACGATGCGTGGAGCCATGGGGGTTCCTGAATTGCTACTGCGCTGCGATTTTCGTGGCGCGATGCATGTTCGGCGGGCGGGGAAGGCCGAAGTGGTCGCGCAGGGTCGGCCCTTCATAGTCGGTGCGGTAGAGCCCGCGCTTCTGCAGGATCGGGATCACGCCGTCGGCGAAATCGTCGAGCCCGCCGGGAAAATACGGCGGCATGACGTTGAATCCGTCGCAGCCGCGCTCGACGAACCATTCCTCCATCCGCGTCGCGATCTGCTCCGGCGTGCCGCACATCACGTGATGGCCGCGGCCGGTGGCGACGAGCTGCGCCAATTGCCGGAGCGTCAGGCCCTCGCGGCGTGCCAGATCGGTGAGCAGCTTGGCGCGGCTCTGCAGCTGGTCGGACTCCGGCAGTTCCGGCAGCGGGCCATCGAGATCGTACTTGCTGATATCGTGGCCGAGCCGCTCGGAGAGCAGCGGCAGCGCCTTGGAGAAATCGGTCCAGCCCTCCAGCGTGGCGAGCTTGTCGCGCGCCTCCTTCTCGGTGCCGCCGATCACCGGCAGGAAGCCCGGCATGATGGCAAGGTCTTCAGACCGCCGGCCGAACGCAGCAAGCCGGCTCTTCAGGCTCTTGTAGAACTCCTGCGCCGTCGAAAGCGTCTGCTGCGCCGTGAACACCACCTCGGCGGTGCGCGCCGCAAGCTGCTGGCCGGCATCCGACGAGCCGGCCTGCACGATGATCGGATGGCCCTGCGGCGGCCGCGACGAATTCAACGGGCCTTTGACGGTGAAATACTTGCCCTTGTGGTCGAGCACATGGAGCTTCGACGGATCGGCATAGATGCCGGTCGCCTTGTTCTTCGGGAACGCGCCGTCGTCCCAGCTGTCCCACAGCCCCCTCACCACGTCGATGAACTCCTCGGCGATGGCGTAGCGCTCGTCATGCGGCGGATGGCTGGTGCCGAAGTTCGCGGCGGTGCGGGCGTAGGAGGTCGTCACCGCGTTCCAGGCCGCGCGGCCCTGACTCAGATGATCGAGCGTGGCGAACACGCGGGCGGTGTGGAACGGCTCGCCATAGGTGGTCGAAGCAGTGGCGGCGAGGCCGATGCGGCTGGTCGACATGGCAAGCGCCGCCAGCGTCGACAGCGGCTCGAAGCGCGCGATCATCGAAGGGTGCGCGTCCGCGCCGCTGGTGAGCCCATCGGCCAGGAACACCATGTCGAACTTGGCGCGCTCGGCGGTGGCGACGATGCGCTGCATGTGCGGCAGGTTCTCGCTGCCGAATTCGGCGCCCGGATAGCGCCAGCCGGCGACGTGATGGCCGGCGGCCTGCAGGAACAGGCCGAGATGGATTTGTCGAGGCGGTGCTGTCACACGAAATCTCCCTCCGGAAAACATATCGGGCAACGTTGTACGTTGCTATCGTATCGCCGTGGAGATGCGCAAAAAGGAGAAACGCCATGCGGCCGTTCGAGGGTATCCGGGTGATCGACGCGACCCACGTTCTGGCGGGGCCGTTCGCGGCCTATCAGCTCGGCGTGCTCGGCGCCGACGTGATCAAGATCGAGGACCCGAACGACCCCGACCAGAGCCGCGGCTCGGGCACCGACAAGGCGCTCAACCACAAGCTGATGGGCACGGCGTTCCTCACTCAGGCCTCCAACAAGCGCTCCGTGGCGCTCGACCTCAAGCAGGAGCGCGACCGCGAAATCCTCAAAGCGCTGGTCAAGACCGCCGACGTGTTCGTGGAGAACTACCGCCCCGGCGCGTTCGACGCGCTGGGCTTAGGCTACGAGGCGCTGTCGAAAATCAATCCGCGGCTGATCTATGCGTCGTTCTCGGCCTTCGGACAGCAAGGTCCGCGCGGCAACCAGACCGCTTATGACCACGTCATCCAGGCGACATCCGGCATCATGGCGATGACCGGCACGAAGGACGTGAACCCGATCAAGCTCGGCTCGCCCGCGGTCGACTACGGCACCGGCATGACCGGCGCGTTCGCGCTCTCGGCCGCGCTCTATCAGCGCGAGCGCACCGGCAAGGGCCAGCGCATCGACATGGCGATGCTCGACGTCGCCATGATCCTGATGGCCTCGCATGTGACCGGCTACCTGCGCAACGGCGCGCATCCGAAGCCGCATGGCAACCGCCATCCGCACGCGACCAACGGCGCGTTCAAGACCAAGGACGGCACGCTGGTCATGCTCGGGGCGAGCAACATCCGCCAGCAGAAGCGGCTGTGGGCGCTGCTCGGCCGGCCTGAGATGATCAAGAAGACCAACGACGAGCGCGATGCCGACCATGACCGGGAGATCGCGGTGCTGGAAGAGGTGATGCTGACGCGCACCGCGGACGAGTGGGAGCAATTCCTGCAGGCCAACCACGTGCCGGCCGCCCGCGTGCGCACCATGGGCGAGGCGATCGCCGATCCGCACATCGCCTCGCGCGGCGTGCTTCATCGCCACCAGAATGGCGGCAACGGCGTTGACGGACCGTTCGGCGTGCCGGTCGCGGCGTTCACATTCGCGCATGACGGACCGCGCATCGATACGCCGCCGCCGTCGATGGGGCAGCACAACGAGGAAATCCTGGCCGAGCTCGGATTCAGGGATCCTGAGGCGAAGCGCGCGTAGTCTTACGACGCCGCGAAGCTTCCGGTGTGCAGGTCGCAGCAGGAGAAGAACAGCTTGCGCTTGGGCGGCGGGGTCTGGCGGCTCCTGCCGCTGACCACGATCTCGCCGTCGGCGATGACGTAGGCGATGCCGGGAAGATCGCCGTGGGCGATGGCGTCGGCGATGGACGTGCCGGCAGAGCCTTCCACGGGGCCGCAGATCACGATGTCGGCCGGACGGCCGGACGCCAGAATGCCGACGTCGAGGCCGTGAGCCTTCGCGGTGTTGCCGGTCGCGACCGCAACGGCTTCACCCGGCGGCACGCCGCAGACCGAAGCGATGTAGCAGATGTTGCGGAGCATGCCGCGCGGGATCACGCCGGTGCCGCCCGGTGTGTCGGTGCCGAGCGTCAGCCGCCCGAGCTGGCCTTTCGCGCGCATGCGCTCGACCGCGCGCTTGGTCGAGCCGTAGTTGCCGGACGAACATATTTCGATGGCGAAGCTCGTGGTGTCGATCACCCGGTCGAGATCGTCGTCGCTCATCGGGATCGGACCGCCGCTGATGTGCGCCGCGATGTCGGGCTTGAGCCAGGACAGGATGTCGTAGCCGCACATCTGCGACAGGCCGGAGCGCGACACGCCGCCGGTGTGCACCTTGGTGCGGATGCCGCGGGCGCGGCACCAGTCCTGGTATTGCAACGCCTCGTCCCTGCGCGAGGCGAGCGGGAAGAAGATGAACTTGGCGCAGATCGATTTCGCGGCGGCGAGGCGGTCGAAGTGCTCCTCCTTCATGCCGGGCACCAGGATCACGGTGCCGGCATGGACGCGGGCGCCGCTCCAGCGGATGCGGCCGGTGGTGTGGGCGGTGACCACCGCCAGCGACGTGACCAGATCGGGCGTGAGGTTCTCGTAGTCGAGGCCCGGCACGTGCAGCTCGCAGGCCGACACCATGGTGGTGGTGCCGCCGTGCAGGTAGTTGCCGATCCAGCCGATGGTGTCCTGCGTCGGCGTCCATTCGCCGAACACCGGATGGACGTGGCCGTCGACCAGGCCCGGCATCACAGCGCTGCCGCCGGCGTCGATGATCGCGTCGGCCTTGGTGTCGGCGGGCGGATCGAGCGCCGCGATTTTTGCTCCGTCGATCAGCAGCGATGTGACAGGGACGAACGGCTTTGCGATGTCGCCGGTGAAGAATTCGCCGATGTTCTTGATGAGAAGTGAGGACACGGGCGCTCTCCTACGCGACGCGTACGCGACTTGCGCCGGCCTCTCCGCCGTCATGCCCGGCCTTGTGCCGGGCATCCACGCCTTACTGTAGCTGCCGCAAGCTTAAAGACGTGGATGGCCGGGACAAGCCCGGCCATGACGTTGATGGTGCGGTGCCTTCCGACGTGCTCAGTGCTTATGCGCCGTCGAAGACTTCGCGAACGCCGCCTTCTGCTCCGGCGACGCCTCCTTCTGATGCTTCGCCTTCCACTGCTCGAACGGCTCGCCGTAGACGATCTCGCGGCTCTGGTCCTTGGTCATCGGCACGCCCTTGGCGTCAGCCGCGTCCTTCATCCAGTTCGACAGGCAATTGCGGCAGAAACCGGCGAGATTCATCATGTCGATGTTCTGCACGTCGGTGCGGGTGCGCAGATGATCGACCAGGCGCCGGTACACGGCGGCCTCGAGCTCGGTGCGGGTCTTGTCGTCCATGAGAACCTCCAGGCTGTTGCCGGAAAGATAGTCGTCCGGGCTGGGCATGACCAGCGGCCGGCGAAGCCTATCGCGTCGGCGCTTTCGCGGGCTTCGCCGCAGATTTGGGTGAGGAGGACTTCGGCTGCGCCCGCAACTCGGCCATCGCAGCGTTGGCGGCCTCCGACAGCCGCGTCAGCACGTCGAGCAGCAGCGCCAGCTCCTTGTCGCTGTAGCCTTCCAGCACCGCCATCGAGGCGCGCTCCATCGGCCGGAACAGCGGAAAGATGCGCCGCTCGGCGCCGGGCTGAAACTTGACCAGCACCTTGCGGCGGTCGTCGGCGTCGCGCTCTCTCCGGGCAAAGCCCGCCTGCTCCAGCCGGTCGATCACGCCGGTGATGGCCCCCGTGGTGAGCCCGGTCGCGACCGCGAGCTCGCCCGCGGTCAGCGGCCCGCGCGTCACGACGAAATCCAGGCATTCGAGGTCGCTGCTGTTCACGCCGAGGCGGTCGGCGACCATCTGACTGTAGATCACGCCCTGGCCGCTGGCGTTGCGCATCGCCTGATTGAGCGCCGCCATCAGGCCTGCCCGGTCCTTCTCGCCCTTCGGCTCTCCTTTTTGCGGCCCTGTTGACATTCCGGTCCCATTGTCTTAGTCGATATATATCTTAGTTACTAAGATATCATCCATCAAAGATATCTAGCACAGGAGTGATCTCATGCGAACCGGCAAGGCCTACAAGGGCATCCCGATGGAGGGCATGCTCGCCACCTGGTACGCCCGCAACACCGCGAAGGCTGGCGAGGAGTTCCGGGCCTGCGCCCGGCGCGTCGCGGCGCATCTTTCGCCCGGCGCCGCTGTGCTCGAAGCCGCCCCCGGCCCGGGCTATCTGGCGGTCGAGGTTGCCAAGCTCGGGCCCTATCGTGTGACGGGCATCGACATCAGCGAGACCTTCGTGCGGCTCGCGCGCGAGCACGCTGCGCGGTCGGGCGTCGACGTGGTGTTCCGCCAGGGCGACGCGGCAGCGCTGCCCTTCCCCGACCAGTCGTTCGATTTCGCGGTGTGCCGGGCGGCGTTCAAGAACTTCAGCAATCCGGTCGGGGCGCTCAGCGAGCTGCATCGCGTGCTGCGGCCCGGCGGCTGCGCGCTCATCATCGATCTGCGGAGTGACGTCTCCGACGAGGCGATCGATACGGCGGTCGACGGCATGCATCTCGATCGGGTGAACGCGTTCCTCACACGCGCCACGCTCAAGCACATGCTGCGCAAGCGCGCCTATTCGCGTGCCGACTTCCAGCAGATGGCGGCGGCGACGCCATTTCGCCACGCCGACATCGTCGACGACGGCATCGGCTTCGATGTCTGGCTGCGCAAGACAAGCGCCTAAGACAGATCGCCGCCCGGCAAAAAGAAGCCCGCCGCGTCCCCGGCAGGACGCGGCGGGAATGAGGGCAAATCGAGCGAGGCTCTAGGCCAGCGCTTTCTTCACCCGATCGGACGACATCGGCAAATGGCGGAGCCGCTTGCCGGTGAGTTGCGCGACCGCATTGCCGATCGCGGGCGCCACCGTCGGAATGCCGACCTCGCCCATGCCGGTCGGCGGATTGTCGGTGGCGATGATCTTGATGTGCAGCTCCGGCATGTCGCTCATGCGCAGCACATGATAGTCGTTGAAGTTCGACTGCTGGACTGCGCCGCCCTTCATCGACAGCTCCTCCGATAGCGCACCGGACAGGCCGTAGACAATGGCACTTTCGACCTGGGCCTGGGCGTTCTCGGGCTGCACCACGAGGCCCGGATCGACCGCAATCCAATAGTTGTGGACCTTGATCTTGCCGGTTGCCTTGTCGACCGAGACCTCGGCGACGCCGGCGGTCAGCGTGTCGTGATAGTCCGAGAAGGCGATGCCGAGCCCACGGTCTTTCCGCCTCTTCTTGTAGTTCGACATCTCGGCCACCGCCTTGATGACGGCCTGGGCCCGCGGATGGTCCTTGGTCAGCTCGAGCCGGTAGTCGAGCGGATCGACGCCCTTCGCCAGCGCGACCTCGTCGAGGAAGGACTCGCTGACGAACTTGTTGTAGCCCGCACCGATGCCGCGCCAGGCATGGACGCGCATGCCGCGCTGCTCGCGGATCGCGTCGGCCTTGAGGTTCGGGATCTTGTAGAAGTCCTGGCCCATCCCGACCCAGCCGATGTAGTCGCGGCCGCCGGTCGCCGCAAAGCGCGGCGGCGCCGCCACCGCGTCGACGTTCTCGGCGACGAGCCGGTGATGCCAGCTGACGAGGTTGTTGCTGTCGTCGAGCCCAGCCTTCATGACGTGATGCGTCATCGGCCTGGGACGCGCCGCCGCGATATCGTCCTCGCGGGTCAGCATCAGCTTCACCGGCTTCTTGACGATGTTGGCGACCACCGCAGCCTGCACCGGGGCGTCCGGCCAGATGCGCCGGCCGAAGCCGCCGCCGAGCAGCTGAAGATTGATCTTCACCTTGTCCGGCGTGGTCTTCAGCACGTTCGCGACCACCGCGGCGGCGAGCGGCTGCACCTGCGTGCCGACCCAGATCTCGACCGAGGTGCCGTCGGGCGACACTTGAGCGACGGCGTTCATCGGCTCCATCTGGGCATGATAGGTATGCTCGGACCAGTAGGCGGCCTCGAGCGTCTTCTTCGCGGAGGCCAGCGCCTTGTCGGCATCGCCGACCTTGAACGCCTCTTTCACGTCGGCGGCCGGATCCTTGGCCTTGCGGGCGTACTCCTCCTTGGCCTTCTCGGAATCGAACGGCGCGGCGGGCGCGGCACTCGTATCCCAGTTGACCTTCAGCGCCATACGGCCGGCGCGGCTCGCCTCCACTGTGTCGGCGACAACCGCGACGCCGAACGGCAGCGACAGCACGTGGGTGACGCCCTTGATCTTCTTGACGTCATCGGCGTTGACGCTGCCGACCTTGGCGCCCTCCATCGGCGCGTGCAGCAGCGAGGCGTAGACCATGCCGGGCACCTGGACGTCGATGCCGTATTTGGCTGTGCCGTTGACCTTGGACGGCACGTCGACGCGCTTGATGTCCTTCTTGCCGATCAGCTTGAAGTCTTTCGGCTTCTTCAGATCGCTCTCGGCAATCTTGGGAAGCTCCGCCGGCACCTTGGCGAACTTCACGACGTCGCCATAGGAGATCTTCCGCTTCGACTTGGCGTGGATGACCATGCTCTTGTCGGTGGTCAGCTCCCCGACCGGCACCTTCCATTCGGCCGCGACCGCATCGAGCAGCACCTTGCGGGCCTGCGCACCCGCGGTGCGCAGCGGCATGAAGTAGGCCGGCGTCGACACGCTCGCGAGCGTGACCTGCGCGCCGGGGAACATCTTGTGCACGCCGCCATAGAGCTTCGGATTGCCCGGCGCGAACTCGCACTTGACCTTGGACCAGTCGGCGTCGAGCTCCTCGGCGAGCATCAGCGGCAGCGAGGTGAGCACGCCCTGCCCCATCTCCGAGGTCGGGCAGAGGATCGTGATCGTATTGTCGGCGGCGATTGTCACCCAGGCGTTGAGCTTGGCGCCTTCGGCCGCGAAGGCCTCCGAGGCGCGGCCCAGGATCGCTCCGCTCAGCGCGAACGAGAAAGTGAAACCTGCCGCGGTCTTCACGAAGCTGCGGCGGCTCAATTCGGGAGTCTGAATATGCTTGCTCATGGTCAGGCCTCCTTCGCGGCGCGCTGGATGGCCTTCACGATGCGCGGATAGGTGCCGCAGCGGCAGATGTTGCCGTCCATGTGGGCGACGATCTGCTCTTTCGTCGGTTTCTTGTTCTTCGCGAGCAAGTCCGCGGCCTGCATGATCTGGCCGGACTGGCAGTAGCCGCATTGCGGCACCTGCTCGGCGATCCAGGCCTTCTGCAGCGGATGCGAGCTGGTCGGCGACAGGCCTTCGATGGTGGTCACCTTTTTGCCCGCAACCTCGCTCATCGTGGTCTGGCAGGCGCGGACCGCTTTGCCGTCGACATGCACGGTGCAGGCGCCGCACAATCCGGAGCCGCAACCGAATTTGGTGCCGGTGAGCTTCAGATGCTCACGCACCACCCAGAGCAAAGGCGTGTTGGCGTCGACATCGACGCTCGCCGCCGTTCCATTCACCGTAAACGCGACCGCCATGCGCTTCCTCCCATGGACCATCATTGACGCGTCGGTCGCCCCTAGCGGCACGAACGCGCAACGGATTTGGACGTTGTTTGCGAAGGCCGGCCGTGGACCGGCGTATTCCTCCCAAGGAATCTTATTTTGGAGGCAGTATAACCGGGTTCCCGCCGCCGGGGCAGCCGAACAGTGCGGTAAATTGTCGGCATTCGCCGGCCCAGAAACTGGGGAAGGTGCGCACGATGGCCAACACAGCAGTGCAGACGACGGCCCAAACCACGGCCAAGACGTTGCTCGATGGCTTATTCCGCACCGCAATCGCGGCGGCGCATCCGTCGTCCTGCCTGCCGCCGCACCTGCCCTCGCCGCCCGCCTCAGGGCGGCTGATTATCCTGGCCGCCGGCAAGGCCGCGGGCGCGATGACCGAAGTGGCCGAGCAGCACTATCTCGACCGCGGCAAGTTTGCCCCCGAACGGCTGACCGGCGTCGCGGTGGCGCGGCATGGCTATGGCCGGCCGAGCCGGCGGATCGAGATGATCGAGGCCGGGCATCCGGTGCCTGACGCCGCGGGTCTCGCAGCAGCCGAGAAGGCGCTGGCGATAGCGGACGCTGCGACTGCCGACGACACCGTGCTGGTGCTGCTTTCGGGCGGCGCCTCGGCCAACTGGATCGCGCCAGTGGAAGGCCTGAGCTTCGAGGACAAGCAGAAGGTGACGCGCGCGCTGCTTCGCTCCGGTGCCAACATCTCCGAGATCAACACGCTGCGAAAGCATCTCTCCCGCATCAAGGGCGGCAGGCTCGCGCGCCGCGCACAGCCAGCGCATGTGCTGACGCTTGCGATCTCCGACGTACCGGGCGACGAGCCCGCGGTGATCGGCTCGGGGCCCACCGTGTCCGATCCGACCACGCTTGCGGATGCGCGCGCCATCGCGGCGCGCTACCGGCTCGATCTGCCCGAGGCCGCGATCCGGGCGCTGAACGACCCGCGCAACGAGAGTCCCAAGCCCGGCGATCCGGCGTTTGCCGACGCCGGCTACAAGCTGATCGCGCGCCCGGCGGATGCCTTCCGCGCGGTGGAGTCGTCATTGCAGAAGGCCGGTTACGAGAGCGTGATGCTGGGTGACCGCGTCGAAGGCGAGGCCCGCACCGTCGCAGCCGAACACGCTGCCCGCGCGCTGGCGCTGCAGAAGGCAGGCCGCCGCGCCGTGATCCTGTCGGGCGGCGAATTAACCGTGACGATCCGCGGCCAGGGCCGGGGCGGCCCGAACCAGGAATACGCCCTGGCCCTGGCGCTGGCGCTCAAGGGGGCACCGGGGATTGCGGCGCTCTCCGGCGACACCGATGGCACCGACGGCGGCGCCGGCTCGGCCGACGACCCGGCGGGCGCCAGAATCGACGAATCCACGCTGGAACGGGCCCGGTCCCTTGGCCTCGATCCGGCCCATTTTCTTTCGGACAACGACTCCACAGGTTTTTTTACCAGGATCGGCGATCTCATCGAGACAGGCCCCACCTGCACCAACGTCAATGATTTTCGCGCCATTGTCGTTGACAGCCCGTAGGGGTTTACCGATACCGGCCCCAACGCACCCGAACGAAAGTCCGAAGACAGGTCAAGCGCTTGCGTTTCCCCTCCCCCTCCTTGGTCCGAGCGATGCTCGCGGCAGCAGCTTTCATGCTGCTGCCCGGCACGGCCCATGCCGACTTCCACCTGTGCAACAACACGGGCAGCCGGGTCGGCATCGCCCTCGGCTACAAGGACCCGGAAGGCACCTGGGTCACGGAAGGGTGGTGGAATCTGTCGGCGCGCTCCTGCGAGACCGTGCTGAAGGGCACGCTGGTCGCGCGCTATTACTACATCTATGCCATCGACTATGACCGCGGCGGCGAGTGGTCCGGACAGGCCTACATGTGCACGCGCGACAAGGAATTCACCATTCAGGGCACGCAGGATTGCCTGGCGCGCGGCTACGACAAGACCGGCTTCTTCGAGGTCGACACCGGCGAGCAGCGCACCTGGACGGTGCAACTCACCGAAACCGGCGAAACCGCGTCGCAGCGTCCGCCGTTGACGCCAGGCATGCCGGTGCTACCGACGCCGGGCCGCAGTGTCCCGACGCAAATGCCGAAAACCCCCAACCGATGAGATGCCCGTGAGACGCCTGCGCCGCACCAAAGTCGTCGCGACCCTCGGCCCCGCATCGGGGAATACCGAGATGATTACGCGGCTGTTCGAAGCCGGCGCCGACGTGTTCCGCATCAACATGAGCCACACGTCGCATGACCGGATGCGCGAACTGGTCGGCGCGATCCGCTCGGTGGAAGCGAGCCACAACCGGCCGATCGGCATCCTGGTCGATCTGCAGGGGCCTAAGCTCCGCGTCGGCGCCTTCGCCAACGGGCCGGCGATGCTCGATGTCGGCGGAACGTTCACGTTCGACAACGATCCGGCGCCGGGCGACGCCAATCGCGTGCACCTGCCGCATCCGGAAATCTTCCAGGGCATGAAGGCCGGCCACACGTTGCTGCTCGACGACGGCAAGATCCGTCTGGTCGCGACCGAGGCCAGCCGCGACAAGATCGTCACGCGCGTGGTGGTGGGCGGCAAGCTCTCCGACAGGAAGGGCGTGAGCCTGCCCGACACCGTGATCCCGTTCTCGGCGCTGACGCCGAAGGACCGCTCCGACCTCGAAGCGGCGCTCGACACCGGCGTCGACTGGATCGCGCTGTCGTTCGTGCAGCGGCCCGAGGACATCGCCGAGGCCAAGAAGATCGCGCGCGGCCGTGCCGCCGTGATGGCCAAGATCGAAAAGCCGCAGGCGGTGTATCGGTTGGACGAGATCGTCGACGTCACCGACGCCATCATGGTGGCGCGCGGCGACCTCGGCGTGGAAATGCCGCTGGAGAAGGTGCCGGGCATCCAGAAGCAGCTCACCCGCGCGGCGCGCAAAGCCGGCAAGCCGGTGGTGGTCGCGACGCAGATGCTGGAGAGCATGATCTCGAGCCCGGTGCCGACCCGCGCCGAGGTTTCCGACGTTGCCACCGCGATCTTCGACGGCGCCGACGCGGTGATGCTGTCGGCGGAGTCCGCGGCCGGTCAGTTCCCGGTCGAGGCGGTCGCGACCATGAATCGCATCGCCGAAGAGGTGGAGAGCGAGGACACCTATCACACCATCATGAAGACGCAGCACGCCGAGCCCGAGGCGACCGGCTCGGACGCCATCGCGGCTGCGGCGCGCCAGATCGCCGAGACGCTCGATCTCTCCGCGGTGGTGTGCTGGACGTTTTCCGGCTCGACCGGGTTGCGCGTCGCACGCGAACGGCCGCAGGTGCCGATCGTGGCGCTGTCGCCGAACACGGCGACCGGACGCAGGCTCTCGGTCGCCTGGGGCATCCACTGCATCGTCACCGAGGATGCGAAAGACCCCGGCGACATGGTGGAGCGTGCCTGCCGCCTCGCCTTCCAGGACGGCTTCGCCAAGGCGGGCCGCCGCGTCATCATCGTGGCCGGCGTGCCGCTCGGCACGCCCGGCGCGACCAATATGCTGCGGATCGCGTTTGTCGGCGCGGATTCGGTGAGCGAGTAGTCGCTTCAAGGCTTGCCGGAAGGCTGGCGTTCGAACGCCACTGCAGCGCGATCAGATCGCCCGGCCCTCGACCTTCTCGCTGAGCGTCTTCACCAGGTCGGGGATGCGCTGCAGGTTCGGATGAATCTCGAGCGCCTTGCGGAACACCTCGAGCGCCTGCTTATCCTCGCCGAACTCCTGCAGGATCATGCCAAGGCCGGACATGGCGCCGAAGTGCCGCGGCTCGCGGCTCAGCACCTGCCGGATGTCCTGCATCGACTGGCCGAATTCTTTCCGCATGTAGTGGATGGTGGCGCGGCGATTCCAGGCTTCGACATAGTCGGGCTTGAGCTTGATCAGCGCGTCGAGCAGTTGCAGCGCGAGGTCGAGATCGTTGGCGTCGGTCGCGGTCTTGACCCGGGTCATCAGCAGATTGGCAGTGTCGCTGCCGGACGCAACCCACAGCGCCCAGATGCGCCCCTCGACCAGCTTGGCGCTGTCGGCATCCGGAGCGGCCTTCAGCGCGCCGAACAGGAAATCGAGATTGCGGGTGCGGTCGCCCTTCTGCGCCTTTGGCAGGTCCTTGGGCGGCTGCATCGGCTCGATCGCCGGCGCGTGCGGCTGGTCCGGCGGCCTGGCGGTCTGAGCCGAGGCGGCTCCCGTCAGGAGCGCCAGGGCCGCAATTGGAACCACAAGGGACGCCAAGAATCGTGGGCTCATGCCTTAAATCTATCCCCCCGCCAGAGGGCGGCAAGATGGCAATTGCGGCAGATGCTGCCCTCTACGCAGGCTTCCCCAAATACAGGCGGCCCGGGTGTGGCCCGGGCCGTCCGAATTCAGTGATTTGCTGTGGTCAGGCCTCGGGCTTGCCTTAGCCCTGGCGCGCCTTGAACCGGCGCTGGGTCTTGTTGATCACGTAGACCCGGCCCTTGCGCCGCACGATGCGGTTGTCGCGGTGGCGGCCACGCAGCGATTTCAATGAGTTACGGACTTTCATAGCGGTCTCGGCGTCTTTTGGATTTTTCGGGTTGGGCAGGTTCATAAGGAGCCCAGCCCCACCTGTCAAACCATACCGGCGGGCCTTCCGGCCCCAGCCTGTTGGGAACGCCTCGGGCCACGGCAGCAGACGGGAACAGGTTCGCCATCCCCTCCGAGGCTCGGAAGAGACGGCGTTGTCCCGTTCAGCAGGAGGCTCGGTCTAAACCGTGCCGCTCAGCACTTGGCGGGCGGGCAGGCCGGCGACGTGCAGGTGGGCGTCCAATAGGCCGGAGTCCACTTGCCTTCATAGTTGCAGGCCAGCACGTTGCACGAAGTGCCCTTGCACTTTGCAGTGCACACCAGACCGGGCACGCAAGGCGCGGCCGCCGCCTTCTTCGCCGCCATCGACGGCGCCGCCGAGAATGCAACCGCCGTCATGGTGACGGCGCCAACCAGCAGAACTTTTGCAATCGATTTCATGGTGAGGACCCCCCTCGTTTTGTTCAGACCATTAACGATGACATGGCCCCAAATCGGTCACAAGATCGTTCTCGCGCCAACCCACCGGTGGAAGCGCCCGCCCCGCTGCTTTAAGGTCTGCCGCGCAAACGAGCAGACCTTATGAAACGCAGCACCGACCGTTTCCTCACCACCCACACCGGCAGCCTGCCCCGCCCCGACGACCTCATCCGGATGATGTACGCCAAGGAAGAAGGCGTGCCGGTCGATGGGCCGGCGCTCGCCGCGCGGGTGCGCAGCGCGGTCGCCGAAGTGGTGCAGAAGCAGGCCGATGCCGGCGTCGACCTGATCAACGACGGCGAACTGTCGAAGCCGAGCTACGCCACCTACATCAAGGACCGGCTCAACGGCTTCGGCGGCACCGGCAACACTTTCGTCTATCAGGACCTCGCCGAATTCCCGAAGCTCGCCCAGAAGGTGTTCGGCGATCCGGGCCGCTCGCGGCGCAAAACGCCGGCCTGCAACGCCCCGATCAGCGTGCGCGACGCGGCCGCGGTTCGCAGCGACGTCGACAATCTGAAGGCTGCACTCTCCGGCGTGAAGGCCGTCGGAGGCTTCATGAGCGCCGCCTCCCCCGGAGTGGTGTCGCTTTTTTTCCGCAACGACCACTACAAGGACCAGGACGCTTATCTCGAAGCGATCGCCGAGGCGATGCGCGACGAATACGAGACCGTCGCCAACGCCGGCTTCACCCTGCAGTTCGACTGCCCCGATCTCGGCATGGGCCGGCACATTCAATATGCCGATCTCGATCTCAAGGAATTCCGCCGCCGCATCGGCGCGCATATCGCGGCGCTCAACCACGCCACCCGCAACATCGCGCCGGAGCAGATGCGGCTGCATCTGTGCTGGGGCAACTACGAGGGCCCGCACCATCACGACGTGCCGCTCGCCGACATCGTCGACATCGTGTTCACGGCGCGGCCCCACGCGATCTCGCTCGAAGCCGCCAATCCGCGCCACGCCCATGAATACACGCTGTTCGAGACCGTAAAGCTGCCGCCCGGCAAGGTCTTGATTCCGGGCGTCATCGAATCCAAATCCAACTTCATCGAGCATCCCGAGCTGATCGCACAGCGGATCGGGCGCTACGCCGAGCGGGTCGGCCGCGAAAATGTCATAGCGGGCAGCGACTGTGGCTACGGCACCTGGGTCGGCCAGGCGGCGGTCGATCCCGATGTGGTCTGGGCCAAGCTTGCCGCCATGGCCGAGGGGGCGCGGATCGCCACCAAGCGGTTCTGGAACTAATGGCCTTCTGGAATCTTCATCCCGCAGCAACTGGCCCGTGCGACCATCCTTCAATCTTTGAAAGAATCGACGCCACTGCATGACGGACACCATCAAGACCGCGGGCGACGTACCGGCCACTGAAACTCCGCCCGCGGCCCCGGCGGCTTGGCTCGACGCCATGCTGCGCCCGATCCAGTCGTTCCGGCTGGCCTATGTGCCGGTGGTGATGGTGTATTTCGCCTATGGCGCACTCGGCCTGATCGACGTCACCCGCGACTTCTGGATCAAGGAAAGCCTGTCGCTGACGCCCGCACAGCTCGCCGCCATTGCGGTGTGGCTGATGCTGCCCTGGACCGTGAAGATGGTGTTCGGCGAGTTGGTCGACACCGTGCCGATCTTCGGCTCGCAGCGGAAATCCTACGTCCTGATCGGCGCGGCCTTCATGGCTGCGGGCCTCGTGATCCTGGCTGGCGCCGCCGGCCAGTGGCTCACGTTCATGAGTCCGGACCGCCTCTATGTCGCCGGCGCCATGCTGATAACGGTCGGCACCGTGGTGCAGGACGTGGTGGCCGACGCGATGTCGACCGAAGTGGTTGCGCGCACCGATGCCGCGGGCAACGAGCGGCCCGACAACGTGGTGCGCACCGAGCTCGGCATGGTGCAGGTGCTCGGCCGGCTTGCCGTGTCCGGCGGCGTGCTGGCGGTGGCGGGCCTGTCCGGATGGCTCGCCGACCTGTGGTCGCGACAGACGGTGTTCCTCATTGCTTTGATCATTCCGGCGATTTCCGTGACCGGCGTGTTCCTGCGCGGCACCGAGACCGCCGAGCGCCGGCCGATCGACTGGCGCATCCTCGGCGGCGGCATCGCGTTCGGCGTCGTGGTGATGGCGCTCGGCCTCAGCGAGTACGTCCCGTACAGCCAGGAGATCATTTTCCTGATCTCGATGGCCGTGGTCTGTTACATGCTGGTGCTGGTCACCGCCGAGCTCGATCACAACACGCGGATGGGCATCCTGTTCGCCACCATCATCGTGTTCGCGTTCCGCGCCACGCCCTCGGTCGGCGACGGATTCTTCTGGTGGACGCTCGACGACCTGAAGTTCGACGCGGCGTTCTACGGCACGCTGCGGCAGACCGGCGCGATCCTGTCGATCGCCGTGATGTGGATCTTCAGCCGGCAGCTCACCGAATGCTCGGTGAACCGCACGCTGCTCTGGATCGCGGTGGCGAGCACAATCCTGTCGCTGCCCAATCTCGCACTGCTCTATGGCATGCACCACTGGACCGAGGCGACCTTCGGGTTCGGCGCCCGCAGCATCGCCTTTGTCGATGCGGCGGCGTCCTCGCCGTTCGCGCAGCTCAGCATGGTGCCGCTGCTCACGCTGGTCGCCTACTACGCGCCGCCCGGTCACCGCGCCACCTGGTTCGCCCTGATGGCCTCGCTGATGAATCTGGCGCTGGTCGCGGGACAGTTGCAGACCAAGTACCTCAACGACGTCTTCGTGGTCGGCCGCGGCCAGTACGGCGAGCTTGGGCCCCTGATGATCTGGGCGATCGTGCTGGGTCTGGTCATTCCGGTTGGCGCCATTATTCTGTTCGGGCGCAAGGCCGTGCGGCATCCGTCGGTCAAGCACTAGCAGCCGGGGTGGCGTGACGTGGAATTTGGGCTGAACTTCTTTCCCTGCGTCGGGCCGGAGCAGAAGTCGGGCGAGCAGTACTTCCGCGAGGCCATGCACCTGTGCAGCCTCACCGACGAGCTCGGCTACATCCACATCCGGCAGGTCGAGCACTACTTCCATCCGTACGGCGGCTACAGTCCCAATCCGCTGATCTTTCTGACCGCCGCCGCCATGGTCACCAGGAAGACCAAGCTGATCACCGGCGCAGTGCTGCCGGCCTTCAACAAGCCGCTGAAGCTCGCCGGCGAGATCGGCATGCTGGACGGCATCAGCAACGGCCGGCTCGAGGTCGGTTTCGCCCGCGCGTTCCTGCCGCACGAGTTCACCCAGTTCGGCGTCAGCCTCGACGAGAGCCGCAGGCGCTTCACCGAGGGGCTCGCCCAGATCACGCTGCTGCTGAAAGACGAGAAGGTCTCGTCGAAGGGCGAGTTCAACAGCTTCAGCAATGTCACGTCTCTGCCGCGGCCGATGCAGCGGCCGCATCCGCCGTTCTGGATCGCGGCGACCAACACGCCGGAAACCTTCGCCTTCGCCGGCGCCAACGGCTGCAAGGTGATGGCGATCCCGCTCGAGCCGGAGAAGATGCGGAGCCTGATCGGCACTTACCGCGAGGCCTGGAAGAAGGCCGGGCATCCCGGCAACGGCCATGTGATGAACACCTTCTTCATGTGCTGCGCGCCGACCCGGGACGAGGCGATGGCCACAGGGCTTGGGCCATGCAACCACCATCTCAAGGGTCTGGCCGACGCTGCGAAAGAATGGCTCGCGGGAGCGAGCACCAAGGACTATCCGGGCTACGACAAGCTGATCGCGCATGTTTCGAGCGATACCGCGGAGCGGCAGGTCGCGGCCGGCAGCGCGTTCATCGGCGCGCCTGCCGACATTGTCGACATGATCAAGAGCTACAACGACAAGGTCGGCGGCATCGACAGCGTGTCGCTGCATTTCACGCCGGGCAACATGCCGGTCGACAAGGCCGAGCGCTCGCTGCGGCTGTTCTCGGCCGAGGTGTTGCCGAAGGTGAAGGGGCTGTAGCGGCTTGTCATTCCGAGGCGGCCCGAAGGGCCGAACCTGGAATCCAGACGCATGTTCGGAGTTCGCAGCCGGATTCCGGGTTCACGCGCTTTCGCGCGTGCCCCGGAATGACAACTGAGAGATTTACGCCTTCTGCGCCGCCAGAAACCGCTTGATGAACGCGCGGTAGCCAACAGGCGCACGTCCCAACACCGCCGACAGCACCAGCGGATTGCCGCCGGCATAGCCGTGCTCGTCGTAGTGATGACACATCTTGGCATAGGCCTCGATCGCCCACGGATTCCAGTTCTGCGCCTTGGCCCAGGCCTTCCATTCGTCGAGCGAGCGCTTCTCGGCGCGCACCGGCTTGCCCCACTCTTCGGCGATCACGGCGGCCATCTCGGCGGTGGTGAGTTGATCGGGGCCGGCGAGCTCGAAGACCGCTCCGCGATAGCCTGGCTCGGTCAGCACGCGCGCGGCCGCCTCGCCGTAGTCCTCGGTGTCGATCATGGCCATGCGCTGGTCCGGCGAATAGGGCCGCAGATAGACGCCGCGATCGCGGATGCCCGGCCATTCCAGGCGGAGGTTCTGCATGAACATCGCGGGCTGCAGGATCGTGAACGGCAGGCCTGAATCGATCAGCGCCTCCTCGACCACGAGCTTGTTGAAATGATGGTCCATGTCACGCATCTGCGGATGAAACACCGAGCTGAACACGAAGTGCCCGACCTTGGCCTCCACCGCGGCGTTGAGCACGCGCATGCCGATCTCGGCTTCATCCTCGCGAAAGCGCGGCGGAATGTGCATCGCGGAAGTGACGCCGGCAAAGGCGCGCTTGATGTCGGCATCGCTCGCAACATCGCCGATCACGGTCTCGGCGACGCCGAGCGATTTGAGTTTTGCGGCTGAACTTTCCTTCGAGCTCAGCGCGCGGACTTTAGCGCCTCGCTTGATGAGATGGCGGACGGTGGGAAGACCGACGGCGCCGGACGCGCCGATCACGAGTATCGTCATGCTTCACTGCTCCGGATGATTTCGAAAGCTGGGTTTCGCTAGGCCGCCGCCAGCACCGGCTTGCCGCGAATGAGGTCGGATGCCTTCTCGGCCATCATCAGCACGCAGGCGTTGATGTGCGCCGAGACCAGATCCGGCATTGCCGAGGCGTCGACCACGCGAAGCTGATCGATGCCGTGGACGCGGAACTGCGGATCGACCACCGAGCCCGGGCCGATGCCCATGGCGCAGGTCGAAGCCGGATGATTGGCGGTCGCGGCGACATTGCGGATCCAGTTGTCGATCTCGACGTCGGTCTTGATATTGGGACCGGGCGTGAGCTCGGCGCCGCGGAATTCTTTCAGTGGCGGCTGCGCCGCCACCTCGCGCGCGATCTTGAAGCCCTGGCGCAGGGTCGGCAGATCGTTCGGCGCCGAGAAGAAGTTGGTGACGATCCGCACCTTGTCCTCGGGCCGCGTCGAGCGCAGCAGTACCTCGCCGCGGCTGTCGGGATGCAGCAGCGCCGGCCGGATGCCGTAGCCGTCGGCATAGGGCTTGCGCCAGCCGGGGAACCACAGCTCGGCCCCCGGTGGGGCGCCGCGGAACATGAACTCGATGTCGGGCACCGAAAGCTCGGGCCGCGTCTTGATGAAGGCGTGCAACCCGCCCGGCACCACGGTGGCGGGACCGGTGCCGAAGAACTGCGCCTGCAGCATCGCCAACGCCATGCGGTCGAGCCGCATGCCCGTGCGGAAGTCGCTGCCGTCGGGGCGCGAATACATTATCAGCACCGCGAGATGGTCCTGCAGGTTCTTGCCGACCGGAAGGTCAACGACCGGCTCGATGCCGAGCGCGCTGAGATGATCGGCCGGGCCGATACCCGATAGCATCAGCACCTGCGGTGAGTTGAACGCGCCGCCGCACAAGATCACCTCGCGCTCCGCGATCGCACGCAGTCGCTGCCCGCCGTTCTCGTATTCGACGCCGGTGGCGCGCTTGCCCTCGAGCGTGATGCGGCCGACCAGCGCGCGCACCTCGACCGACAGGTTCTTCCGTTTCATGGCCGGATGCAGATAGCCGACCGCGGCCGAGCAGCGCTTGCCATTCTGGATCGAATACTGGCTCCTGCCGAAGCCCACCGCGGAGCTGCCGTTGTAGTCGTCGGTGACCGGCAGGCCCGCCATGCGCGCCGCCTCGATCCAGGCGGTGAACATCGGGTCCTTGGTCCGGGCCCACTGCACGCCGATATTGCCGCCGGTGCCGCGGAATTCGCTTTCGCCGTCCTGCCAGTCCTCGACGCGCTTGAAGTAGGGCAGCACGTCCGCATAGGACCAGCCGCGCGCGCCCTTCTGCGCCCAGCGGTCGTAGTCGGCCGCGTCGCCGCGGGTGAAGGCCATCACGTTGATCGAGGACGAGCCGCCCAAGACCTTGCCGCGCATCTCCTCGACCCGGCGGCCGTTGAGGTTCGGGTCCGGCTCCGACTGATAGCCCCAGTCGTGCATCTTGTACTCGTGCAGCTTGCCGAGCCCGATCGGGATGTGGATCAGCGGATTGACGTCGCGGCCGCCGGCTTCGAGCAGCAGCACGCGGGTGTGCGGATCTTCGGACAGGCGGTTGGCCAGCACGCAGCCGGCGGAACCGCCGCCGATGATGATGTAGTCGAAACGCGAGACCGGTGGCATGGCCGTGATTTTTCCTGCTCCGCTGTGGCGACACTATTCAAACGGATAGTGGCCGCTTCCGGAAATTAACATAGCACTGTGGACGTTGGGGGCCGGGTTCTTTGCTGGGCGGGCGCCAGTCCATCCTTTTCAGCTGAAAGCTCAGCTCTTTGGGTAGTCCGCGGTCACGCGGGATCGATCTCGCGCGTCCGCATTTTTTGGGAGAGCGACGATAATGACAGCGATCAACTCATTTTCGGCCCGGTTCGACGGATCGGGCTTCGACACCTCCGGCATCCTGATGGAAAGCGCGACCATCAGTCGCTACCGGGTGTTCTGGGGCGATGGCACGCAGGACATTGTCAACGGTGCGCCCGACGACAGCGGCAACATTATCGCGCGCATCGCCCACACCTATGCGTCCGGGGACTACGAGATCCGCGTCCAGGATGTGCCGAACGATCCGGCCACGCCGGTCGCCAGGCTCCTGGTTTACATGCATTCCGATGCCACCAGCGATTATGTGATCTCCACCGGCGGGCTGCGCGACATGGTTCTGGCCGGCGCCGGCAACGACATCATCAACACCGGCGCGGGCAATGACTGGATCAGCGGCGGCAGCGACGGCGACGACACCATCAACGGCGGTCGCGGCGACGACGTTGTTCTGGGCGACACCGGCAACGACCATCTGATCGGCGGGGACGGCAACGATATCGTCGGCGGCGGCCAGGGCAACGACGTCATTGTCGGCGGCAGCGGAAACGACGCGCTGTTCGGCGACGAGGGCAACGACACGATCCACGGCGGCGGCGACGACGACTACGTTGGCGGTGGCGACGGCGACGACAAGCTGTACGGCGACGCCGGAAACGACATCATGGAGGGCAGTGCCGGCAACGACAGACTGTTCGGCGGCGACGGCAACGATCGCCTCGACGGCGGCACCGGGCAGAACCTGTTGACCGGCGGCGCGGGCGCCGACGCGTTCTATTTCGCGGCGCCGGTGGTTGCGACAGTGGCCACCGCGGCGGCGGCCGCCGCCCCGGACAAGACCACCATCACGGACTTCTCGGGCACCGGCGGCGACAACGATCAGATCGACATCGGCGAATTCGCCGCGGTCGCCGGCGTGTCCGAGCTGTCGTTCATCGGCAGCGATGGCTTCCATGGTGACAACGGCGAGGTCCGCTACGGACACACCGCTGGCGGCAACACCGTGGTGCAGATTGACACCGACGGCGACAAGCATTCGGACTACCAGATCACGCTTACCGGCTTGCATGACCTGCAGGCCGGCGACTTCGTGCTTGGCCACGGCATGATGATTTGATCACCTGATCGATACTTCGAAGACAGGCTCCCTCCGTTCGCGGAGGGAGCTTTTTTCTTTTCCGCGTAGCGCAGGGTTAATTCCTTGAACCGCGATGCGCGGCCGATCGACAGACATCCGCGAGAGCGCTCACGCTGTTGTCTGATGTTCATCGAACCATTCAGCGGCTTCAGCGTTCTCGCTTCACTGTGGCCGATGAATCACTTCAGCAACTTTCATGGTTGCGTGAGTTGATTTTTAACGTGCTGCGTGAGATACCGTCGCGCACTTCAGAGGACGACAATGCGTTCAATGCGAACCCATATCGCGATAGCGACAACCGCCGCCGGCCCGAATGATCGGCCGTGCGATCGGCTGCGCGCGCTCGTGTGTGTCGGATTTACTCAGAAGTCGAGCTTGGCCGAACCGAGGCTAAGACAACCGGAATAACCGGCGGCAGGGCTACCCCTCCGCCGAACAGGCAGGAGGGTCCGATGGCCCATAGAGCGTTCAAACACCTACCGAATCCACGCCTGACAAGGGCTCTCTGCTCTTTTGGGTTACGCGCCTGGGCTCTGCGCTGTTGCGCATTACGCCCATGGAGCTTGCGTCGCGTGCGCCGTGAACGCGCGCGCGTACGACTGACAAATTTTGTGCTGCGTGCGCGTCCACCGCGCACGTGCATGAGCAACTACGTCTGAATTCGGCCAGCAATGGCCACGCTGTTTGACATCGTGAACGTCCAGAACATGGACGGCGTTCGTGCGGCTGCCGCTCGTTTCGAGATGCGAAGCAGAACGCCGTCCATTTGTCTTTTTCTTCGCTGGCATAGCTCAGTTGGAAGAGCGCTCCCCTCGTAAGGCAGAGGTCGGAGGTTCGATTCCTCCTGCCAGCACCAAATTCGTTCCTGTAGCCCAACCGGCAGAGGCGGCACGCTCAGACCGTGCTTGTTGGAGGTTCAACTCCTCCCAGGAACACCAAACACCAACACAGTTCAACACACGCGCTTAGCTCAGAGGCAGAGCATCCCGCTCACATCGGGAAGGTCGGGGTTTCGAAATCCTCAGCGCGTACCAACTCGCGTCTTTAGCTCAGCGGCAGAGCGCTCGTCTGACGTACGAGAGGTGGCAGGATCGTCCCCTGCAAGACGCACCAATCACCGCCCCCGAATCACTGCCCCGTCGTCTAGTGGCTAAGGCACGCGCCCGATAAGCGCGGAAAGCTGGATCGAAACCAGCCGGGGCAACCAACGCGTCGCATCAAACATCGACACAGGAGACAGCATGACACCGCAGAAACGCGGGGTCTTCAACGTGCAATGTTGGGGACCCCGAGGCTTAAACCCGAAAGGAGAGGGAGCGGACTTTTAATCCGTTGCCAAGTGGCTCGAAACCACCGGGGTTCACCACGGACCACAAGCATTAAGGTGATGCATCGGTCTCTTAAACCGAGGAACACGGATCGTTACCGTGGTGGTCCACCATGCTCGCGTGGACAAACAGGTAAAGTCGCCTGCTTGAGGTGCAGGAGATTGTGTGGGTTCGAATCCCACCGTGAGCACCAAATTGCCCTGTGACGCTGCTGGTGTGGCGGACCGACTGTCGATCGGTTGAGAGGGGATCAAAACCCCTACAGGGCGCCATCTGCGTGTAGCTCAGTTTGGCAGAGCGCTCGCTTCGGGAGCGAGAGGCCGCAGGATCGAAGCCTGCCGCGCAGACCATTTACCGGGCGCAGGTGCAGGGCACGGAGAGGGCTTATACCCCTTTCAGCAGCGGACGGCTGTTCTCGGTCCGGATCGATACCGGATGCGCTCACCATCAAACGGAGGTCGCCATGCAGGATCATCCTGCGCTCGTGCTCAATGCCGACTTCCGGCCGTTGAGTTACTTCCCGCTTTCGACGCTGCCTTGGCAAGACGCTGTGACCGCGGTGGTGAAGGACCACGTGAGCGTCATCGCGGAGTACGATACGGTTGTTCGCAGTCCATCTCGAGAGATGCGGCTGCCATCGGTGATCGCGATGCGGTCCTACGTTCCGATGCCGAGCCGTGTCGCGTTCACCCGCTTCAACGTGTTCTTGCGCGACCGCTTCGGGTGCCAGTATTGCGGGCAGAAGTTTTCGTCGTCGCAGCTCACGTTCGAACACGTCATACCCAGATCCAAGGGCGGCGTGACGTCGTGGGAAAACATCGTCGCAGCCTGCGATCCTTGCAATCTCGCCAAGGGCAATCGCAGCGAGATGAAGCCGTTGCGCTGGCCGCGCGAGCCGACAGTGCACGAGCTCATGGCGGCGAAGCGGGCGTTTCCGCCGAACTATCTGCACGAAAGCTGGCTCGACTATCTCTACTGGGATAGCGAGATCGAGCCGTGATCTTCTCCTAGCTCAGTTGGAAGAGCACCGGTCTCCGAAGCCGGAGGTCGGCGGTTCGAGTCCGCCGGAGAAGGCCATACGGAGGGTGAACCGGTCAGGTGACCGGCGCGGTCTTGAAAGCCGATGGTGCGCGCAAGCGCATGGGCGTCGAGAGCGCCCGCCCTCCGCCAACATGGAAGGTCGACCGAACGGGGTTCGGCATCGCTTGGAAAGCGATCGGGCGGCATTGCTGCTGCGGATCGAGACCGCGGCCTTCCTCCACTGCGGAGAGTTAACCGGTCGAGCGGCCGGCGCCCGTTCGAAGCGGGACGGATGGCGCAAGCCATTGGGGATCAAGACCTCAGCTCTCCGCCAATTCTCGCGCGACACCGGATGTACGTGCGCGCCGCCGCGGAGTTTGAGCCCGGCACCAATGACGCGGGATGACGGAGCGGTAACCAGGCCCCGGACGTGGCTCATAACCACGAAACGTCCGTTCAAATCGGACTCCCGCAACCAACATGGGAAGGGTCCATAAGGACAAGCTGGTGCTGTCGCCTGACTGTAAATCAGGTCCCTCCGGGGCACGGTGTTCGATTCACCCCCAACCCACCAATCGCGGGCGTTGCTGGAAGGTCCAAGCATCGGTGTGCCACACCGAAGAACCGGTTTCGATTACCGGCGCCCGCACCAATACGTCCGGTTAGCAAATCTGGTGATTGCCCTGCGTTGAAGGCGCAGAGAGGTCGGATCGAAACCGACGCCGGACACCAATACGGGCCAGCCGCTGGGGCGGAGTTATCCCTTGCAAGGATGACGCGCTGGGTTCGATTCCCAGTTGGTCCACCAATTCATTCCCGTCGAGCCATCTCGGTGAGGGCTGCCGGCTGTTAACCGGTGAAGGCAGGTTCGAAACCTGCGACGGGAGCCAATTGCAGCCATCGTCTAGTGGGAGGACGCCGCTCTCTCAAGGCGGAAGTGCGGGATCAATACCCGCTGGCTGCTCCACCAATCTCTCCGCAGTTCGATTGGACGAACACCCGGCTACGAACCGGGAGACTGCAGGTTCGAGCCCTGCCGGAGAGGCCAATCATCAGCGTGTAGGGGAGTCTGGCCGTCCCTACCTGCCTTGGAAGCAGGGGAACGTTGGTTCGAATCCAACCACGCTGACCAGTTTCATTGCCCCTTAGCTCATTTGGTAGAGCGCCGTGCTCTGAACGCGGAGGTGCCCGGATCGAAGCCGGGAGGGGCTGCCAATGACGTAGCGGTGGCGAAATGGGAACGCTGTGAGCTGCAACCTCACCATGAGCCAGTTCGATCCTGGCCCGCTACTCCAATGCTCTGTGGCACCCTATCCCTTGTCCGGCATGCGCTTGTTCGACGCCGTCTCCGGCGCGCTGGACTTGCGCTCACCCGCGACGCGCACCTGATCGCCCGGCGCGATGCCGTCCGGCGGCGTGGTGATGACGCGGTCGGCGGCGTCGAGGCCGGTCGCGATCTCGATGTCCTTGCCGAGATCGCGCGAGATCGTCACGGTCTTGAGTGCGACGCGGCCGTCGGCGCCCACCGTCGCCACGCGCAAACCGCCCTGATCGAAGATCAGCGCGCTCGCCGGGATGTTGACGGCGGTGTTGGGGCCCGCGAGATCAAGCCGCACATTGGTGAAGGCTCCGGTCATCAGCTCGCCGCTGGAGTTGTCGACGATCAAGAGCATCCGCGTGGTGCCCGACGCGACATCCACGGACTGCGCCGAGGCTTCGACGGTCGCAAGGAACGTGCGGCCCGGGTATTCCGGCACTGAGAGCTTCGCCTTGGTGCCGATCCTGATGCTCGGCACGTAATTCTGCGGCACGTTGACATAGGCGCGGAGCTTGCTGACGTCCGACACCACGAACAGCGCCGGGCCCCCGCCCGATCCGGCGTTGATCAGCGCGCCCACGTCGGTGGCGCGCGCGGTGACCAGCCCGTCGAACGGCGCTTCAATGCGCTTGTACTTCTCCAGCACGCGCAGGCGGTCGAGATTGGCCTGCTGCGACTTGGCCAGCCCTTGTTTGTTGCCGGCGTCGGCGGTGCGCTGATCAAGGTCCTGCCGCGAGATTGCGCCGGATGGGATCAGCGACTGGCCGCGCTCCAGCGTCGTCTTGGACAGCGCCGCGTTGGCCTGGGCGCTGCCGACATCCGCCTGTGCCTGCATGATCTGCTGATCGAGGTCGGGCGCATCGATCTCGGCCAGGAGCTGTCCGGCTTTCACCGGCGAGCCGATGTCGGCCTTCCACTCTTTGATATAGCCGCTGACGCGGGCGAAGATTTGCGCCTGTGCATAGGCCTCGAGCCGCCCCGGCAGATCGATGGTGGTGACCCGGCCGCGGGTGTCCGGTGCGGCGATCGCCACCACCGGCATGGCCTGGTCCTCGGCCCATTGGCTGAGCTTGGCGTCGGCCATCTTGCGGCTCGTGACGCCGGCGGCGACCACCACGACGGCGACTGTCGCGGCGACGAGACTCGCGAGGCGCAGTCCGCGTCGCGAGACCTTGGGCGCTTCGGTTTGGGGTTCGGTCGGTTCCTCAGGCGACATTCGGCACTCCGGAAGCTTCAATGGCATGTTTGCCGTCACGTTCGTGCATCATGCTGAAAACCACCGGCACGAACATCAAAGTGGCAATCGTTGCAAAGATCAGGCCGCCGATCACGGCGCGGCCGAGCGGCGCGTTCTGCTCGCCGCCCTCGCCCAGGCCCAGCGCCATCGGCGCCATGCCGATGATCATGGCGAGCGCGGTCATCAGCACCGGGCGGAAGCGGACGAAGCCCGCATCGAGCGCGGCTTCGACCGAGTTGCCGAGATCGGCAAGCCGCTCGCGGGCGAAGCTGATCACCAGCACGCTGTTGGCGGTCGCGACGCCCATGCACATGATGGCGCCGGTCAGCGCCGGAACCGACAGCGTGGTTCCAGTGCCGAACAGCATCCAGATGATGCCGGCAAGCGCCGCGGGCAAGGCTGTGACGATCACGAAGGGATCGCCCCAGGATTGGAAGTTGACGACGATCAGCAGATAAATGAGCACCACGGCGCCGAGGAGCCCGAACAGCAGGCCGCTGAAGGCGCTGTTCATGGTGCGCACCTGCCCGAGCAGCACGACCTGCGAGCCCTTCGGCACGGAACCCGCCGTATCGCTGATGATCTTCTGCACGTCGGTTGCGACCGCTCCGAGATCGCGGCTTTGCGTGGTCGCGTAGACCTGCACCATGGATTGGATGTTGTACTGCGACACCACGGCGTTCCTTGGCGCCCTGGTGATATCGGCGATGGCGCCGAGAATCTGTGGCTGCGCCGCGCCGGCCGCGGTGATCGGCAAGTTCTTCAGTGCGGTCAGCGAGTCGACTTGATACTGCGGCGTCTGCATCACGATCGGATAGGACACGCCGTTGTCCGGATTGAGCCAGTAGGTCGGCGCCACTTGGCTGCTACCGGCCAGCGTCACCACGAGACTGTTGGTGACGTCGCGCTCGCTCACGCCGACATATTGGGCGCGGGTGCGGTCGACATCAACGTTGAAGCCGGGACTCTGCAGCGATTGCTGAATGCGCACGTCGACCAGTCCCGGCACATGGCGAAGCCTGCGCAGCAGGTCCTGCGCATAGGCCATGTTGGCCGCGAGGTTGGGCCCGCGGATCTGCAGATCGATCGGCGCCGGCGCGCCGAAATTGAGGATCTGGCTGATGATGTCGGCCGGCAGGAACGAGAACGTCGTGCCCGGGAAGCGTCGCGGCAATTCCTCGCGCAGGGCGCGGACGTAGTCGGCGGTCGGCTTGTGATCCTCGTTCAGCTTGATCTGGATATCACCGTCCTGGGAGCCGATGGTGCCGGTGTTGTTGTAGGTCACGTTGATGCCGCTCACCGGGAAGCCGATGTTGTCGACCACAGTGCCGAGCTCCTCCGGCGGGATGGTCTGGCGGATCACCTTCTGGATCTCGGCGAACTGGTTGGCGCTTTCCTCGACGCGCGTGCCCACTTGGGTGCGGACGTGCATCAGGATCTGGCCGGCGTCGACCGCCGGGAAGAAGTCACGGCCGAGAAACGGCACCAGCGCGAACGAGCCGAACACGACGACCAGGAAGCCGGTGACGAACACCTTGCGGTGATGCAGCGCCAGACCGAGCAGCTCGCGATAGCCGGCACGGAAGCGCTCGAAAACGCGCTCGAAGCCGCGCTGAAACCGCAGCAGCGGATTGCGCGACGGTTTCGCGTGGCCGTCATGGGCCTCGTGCTTGTGCAACAGGTAGTTCGCCATGGTCGGCACCAGCGTCCGCGACAGGATGAAGGAGCAGGCCATCGCCGACATCACGGCTTCCGCCATCGGCACGAACAGGAAGCGCGCCACGCCCTGCAGGAAGAACATCGGCACGAACACGATGCAGATGCAGAGCAGCGACACGAAGGCCGGCATCACGATCTGATCGGCGCCGTCCATGATGGAGGTCTCGACCTCCTTGCCCTTCTCGAGATGCCAGTTGATGTTCTCGATCGTCACCGTGGCGTCGTCGACCAGGATGCCGACCGCCAGCGCAAGCCCGCCCAGCGTCATGATGTTGAGGGTTTCGCCGAGCGCCCAGAGCGTCGCAACTGAGCCGAGAATGGAGAGCGGAATCGAGGTGGCGATGATCACGGTCGAGCGCCAGCTGCCAAGAAAGATCAGGATCATCAGGCTGGTGAGCGCCGCAGCGATCACACCCTCGCGGATCACGCCGCTTACCGCGCCACTGACGAACACCGACTGATCGCCGATCTGCGCGATGTTGAGGTTGGCTGGCAGGATGCTCTTGAGCCGCTCCACCTCCTGCTTGACACCACTGATGATGTCCAACGTCGAGACCGAGCCGGCCTTGAGCACCGTCATCAGCACCGAGCGGCCGCCGTCAACATGCACGATGTTGGTCTGCGGCGGATTGCCGTCGCGGACATGGGCGACGTCGCGGATATAGACCATGGCGCCGTTGATGCTTTTCACCGGCAGATCGCCGAGCTGGTCGATCACCGAGGGCGCGTTGTTGAGCTGGATGGCGTATTCGAAGGTGCCGATCTTCTGGGTGCCGACCGGCGTGATCAGGTTTTGCGCGGCGAGCGCATTGGCGACATCCTGGCCGGAGAGGCCGCGCGCCTGCATGGCGGTCGAATCGAGATCGATCTGCACCTGCCGCGACTTGCCTCCGTAAGGATAAGGGATCGCGGCGCCCGGCACGGTGACGAGCGGCGTGCGCACCACGTTGAGCGCGGTGTCCTGCAGCGTCTGCTCGGAGAGCCCCTGCCCCGACAGCGCGAGCTGTATGATCGGCACGGTCGAAGCGTTGTAGTTCAGGATCAGCGGCGGCGTGGCGCCGGCCGGCATCTGCTTCAGGAGCGTCTGCGAGACCGCCGTCACCTGCGCGTTGGCGATGCGGATGTCGACGTTGGGCTGGAAGAAGATCTTGGTGACGCTGAGGCCGTTATAGGACGTGGCCTCCATGTGCTCGATGTCGTTGACCGTTGTGGTCAGCACGCGCTCGAACAGCGTCGTCATGCGGCCGGCCATTTGGTCCGGCGGCAGGCCGGTGTATTGCCAGATCGCGGCGATCACCGGGATGCGGATATCCGGAAAGATGTCGACCGGCGTGCGCAGTGCCGCCAACGGGCCGACGATCAGGATCAGAAGAGCGAGAACGACAAAGGTGTAAGGTCGCGTCAGCGCGATCCGGACGAGATTCATCTGTCCTCAATTCCCAATCAAAACCCCGCGTCGCCCCCGCGAACGGTTGCCGCGTACCGCCCGCCCGACGGCCCGCGCTGCACCGCAATATCGATGGAAAGTGTCGGATTCCAATGGCTTCGTCCACGCGCGCTCACGCGCAAGTGACCGTCATTGCGTCAAGTCAGATCAGGCATGCGTTCGCTGGGAAAGGTTTTGCTCTCGTAGCTCAATCGGAAGAGCACGCGGCTTCTACCCGCAGGGTTCGGGGTTCGAGTCCTCGCGAGAGCGCCAACAAGGAGAGTGAACGCGAGGGGTCTCGCGCGCCGCCTGCTAAGCGGCCGGTGGCGACAGCCATGGGCATCGTGCGCTCCGCTCTCCGCCAAGATCGCTCCGTTCGTCTACTGGCTAGGATGTCTGTTTTTCAAATAGAGGAAGGCGGGTCGGAACCGCCACGGAGCACCAGATACCGGGATCGCCTGGCGGCAAGGGTGCCGCGCTTTGAACGCGGAACGTGGTGGGTTCGACTCCCCCTCCCGGTGCCAATTGTTTCATCACTTTGTTTAGTCACTTGGCGAGGCCTCGCTGGGCAGGATGTCGCTCTCATAAGGCGACAGAGCCGGGATCGTCACCCGGACCCGCTACCAGTTTCTTCTTCCGTCATCGACGGGAGTCTTCGTGCCGACCAAGCCAGTCTGGTGATGGCGCCGGGATGTGGACCCGGAGGGCGCAGTTCGATCCTGCGGGTCGGTACACGGGCGTAAGATAACGGCAGTCGGCCGGTCTCCAAAACCGTGCAGCGCGGGTTCAAATCCTGCCGCCCGTGCCAAATTCTTCTGGACGTTCGCGATGTCTCCGGCGCCGACATAAAAGAAGGAGTGAGGAGATCATGACGCGAAAGGCAGACCGATACGAGCAGCGAGCGCGCGAGCTTACGCGCGAGGCTGGCCTTGATCCGGATTCGCGCGTCGAGCGGCCGGGCCAGCGCTCGATGCCGCTGTGGTGCACGTACCGCGACGCGGCGCGTGCCGAGCACATGGCGAGCGAGGCCGCGGTGACCGCCGACGGCATCGCGGCGCTGCGCGCGCAGCCGGCCGAGTTCCAGAACAGCCCGCTGAAGGTGTTCGGCGAGCACGAGGCCTCGACCATCGCGCAGATGCGAAACTGCATGGCGGTCGGCAACGTGGTCGCCGGCGTGATCTGCGCCGACGGGCACCTGGGCTATGCCCAGCCGGTGGGCGGCGTCATCGCCTACGAGAAGCAGATCAGCATCTCGGGCGTCGGCTTCGACATCGGCTGCGGCAACATGGCGGTGCGGCTCGACACGCCGTTCAGCGCGATCAAGGACCGAGTGGGCCCGATCATCCAGGATGTCGCCCGTACGATCTCGTTCGGCATCGGCCGCACCAACGAGGAGCGCGCCGAGCACGCGCTGTTCGACGACGACGATGCGTGGCGCTGCTCCGACATGGAGGCTTACCGGCAGAAGGCGGTGAACCAGCTCGGCACCGTCGGCTCCGGCAACCACTATGTCGACCTGATGCGCGACGAGGACGGCTTCGTCTGGATCGGCGTGCACTTCGGCAGCCGCGGTCTCGGCCATACCAGCGCCACCCGCTATCTCAAGGCTGCGGGCGGCAAGGACGGCATGAACGTGCCGCCGGCCGTGATCGACGAGGACTCGGAGCTCGGCCGCCGCTACATCGCGGCGATGGAGCTGGCCGGCCGCTACTCGTATGCGGGCCGCGAATGGGTGATCGAGCGCGTGCGCAAGATCATCGGCGGCGCCGTGACCGACATGGTGCACAACCACCACAACTACGCGTGGCGGGAGACGCACAACGGCCGCGATCTCTGGGTGGTGCGCAAGGGCGCGACGCCGGCGTTTCCCGGCCAGCGCGGCTTTGTCGGCGGCTCGATGGGTGACGACGCCGTCATCCTCGAAGGCGTCGACAGCGAAGAGGCGCGCGCCTCGCTCTATTCGACCGTACACGGCGCAGGCCGGCTGTTCGGGCGAAAGGAAGCGAAGCGGCGCTTCAGCCGGGCGCAGATGGACCAGTGGCTCGGCGAGCGCGGCGTCACGCTGATCGGCGCCGACCTCGACGAGAGCCCGATGGCCTATCGGCGGCTGCCGGAGGTGCTGGCGCAGCACGCAGGCTGCGTGAAGGTGCTGCACACGCTGCGGCCGTTCGCCGTGGTGATGGCCGGCGAAGGCGAGTTCGATCCGTTCAAGGATTGAACGAGGCGCAGAGAGCGACGGGCACGGCGTGGAAACGCCCGCGCCCGTCGCAGCGCCGATGATGTTCAGCGGCTTCCCCGCTCGTGTTAGTGTCGCGACGCATTGCTGAACCTCGGGGAGCGTTTGGTGCATTCACGACCGCGAAAATCGCTTTGCGTTGTAATCTGGTCCGCTTTCGCCTTGGCTTTACCGGCGCATTCTCAAGCTCAGCCGCAGCAAACCACTGCGACCTATGAAAACTGGACCGTCCGCTGCGTGACCCAGGACGGGCGCAAGCAATGCGAGATGGTCCAGGCCACCACCGCCCAGGGCCAGACCAATCCGTTCAGCCAGATCGCGTTCGGCAGGCCCTCCAAGACCGTGCCGGTGAAGCTTGCGGTTCAGCTGCCGCTCGGGGTCTGGCTGCCGTCGAACGTGAAGTTCACGTTCGACGCCAAGCAGCCGCCCATCGCGGTGACGTACAAGCGCTGCCTGCCCGCTGCATGCTTTGCTGATGTCGAGTTGAAAGACGATCTGATCAAGAAGATCCGCGACGCCACCGACCAGGGCACGCTGGAGTTCGACGATTCCAACGCCCGGCCGGTCAAGGTGCCGGTCTCGTTCAAGGGCTTCGCTCAAGCCTTCGATGCCATGGCGAAGGAATGAACGGCTGCGCCGGGTGCAGACCACTCACACGATGATGGCTGCCTGACTGCGCTGCTCAAGTGCAGGAGGCGGCACGTCGACACCCAGCGTTCTCAACCGGCGAATTTTGTCGCGCAGACACCGAACCGAGATTCCGAGCGCCATTGCGGCCTGTGTCCGGTTGCCGTCCACATAGGCCAGCGTGTTCAAGACGAGCGCACGCTCGACCTCTGCCAGAGTGCAGCCGACAAGATTGTCGGCGATGAACTCATCGGTTGGCTTGGATAGATAATCAGTCACTCCGCCGAGCTCCTTTGTTACTGCCTCGGCCCCACCCCGCTGGAACGATATTCGATTCGGTTTGCAAAATGTAAACGCCCGCGACGTTGTCGTATGTCTCGCAACGCACACAGATTCCTGGATTTCTTTGACACCGCGCACTGCGCTACCGCTCTCGATGCGGCGAATCGCTTTAGCCTGTTTTCCGGGTGGGGGGTTCTAAGCGGCTCGACGGAGGCTGCTATGAACGTCTTCTTGCTGCTGAACGAACGTACCTGCGGTCGCAAACATGCGCCGCATATGAACCCGCACTGAATTCCAACTGACCCGTGCGACGCTGATCTTCGCAGAGCCGATGTAACCATCAGCGCTCTGTTCGTCGCATCGCTGCTTGAACAGGCTCACCGGCTGAAGCGATCGCTCGCGCTTCTCCGGGCGGGGGGAGCAGGTCGGGGCGCTCCCCCCGACAGCATGCTTTTGGTCGTCGGCTCGTTCTGGTCGCGATCGCAGCCATTGAACCTTGCTGGAAATGAAAAGAGGAGGCCTTCACTTTGGTAAGGGAGGGAGGGGGTATGAAAATCCTTCTGATCGAAGACGATAGCGCCACGGCGCAGTCGGTCATGCTGATGCTCAAGGCCGCAGGCTTGGACGTGGATATAGCCAGCTTCGGCCAGCAGGGTATCGAACACGGCAGATCGGATGACTACGACCTGATCCTGCTCGATCTGATGCTGCCGGACATGTCAGGCTTCCAGGTGTTGCGCGCGTTGCGCGGCGACCATATCCGGACGCCGGTCCTGGTCCTCTCCAGCCTTGATGGTGTTCGGGACAAAGCTCAGGCGTTGGGTTTCGGCGCCGACGACTATCTGACCAAACCGTTCCACAAGGACGAGTTGATCGCCCGCATCCATGCGGTCGCGCGCCGATGCAAGAAGCAGGCGCCGTCAACGATCCAGGTCGGCGATCTGGTGGTCAACATCGACCACAGGACGGTCGAGCTCGCCGGAGTGCCTTTGCACCTCACGCTCAAGGAATATGAGATTCTGGCCCTGCTCGCCGCGAGGCAAGGCACCATCCTGACCAAAGAGATGCTGCTGACGCATCTTTACGGCGGGATCGACGAGCCATGCCTCAAGATCGTCGATGTGTTCCTGTGCAAGCTCCGCAAGAAGATCGCCGCCGTGTCCCCGGGACAGAATTATATCGAAACCATCTGGGGCCGCGGGTACGTACTGCAGGACCCGGCCAGGCAGCGCCGAATGTCGATCGCTGAACCGGTCGACTCCGGACGCGCGGGATTGAGATCCGCATGAGCGACGGGGCGTAGCAGATGCAGCGAGAAGACCGCCGGCCCGCCGGCGGTCTTCTCATTTTTCCGCATGCGCGTCGCGCTGCGCCTGTGTCAGTGGCTGCACCTGCAGGCCGGGGCCGATCTTCTGCAGATTGCCGGTGATGACCTTGTCGCTGGGCTGGATGCCGGTCAGCACGGCGATCTTCTCGCCTTCGATCGGGCCGAGAGTGACCGGGCGCATCTCCACCTTGCTGCCGGCGCCGACCACGTAGAGATATTTGCCCAGCTGGCTGGAGCCCACCGCGACCTGCGGCACCATGAGAGTATCGGGTTGCTCGCGGATCAGCACACGGGCGCGCACATACTGCCCCGGCAGCAGGCCGAAGTCCTTGTTCTGGATGGTCGCACGCGCCGTGATCGTGCCGGTGGACGGATCGACCGTGTTGTCGATGAAGGTGAGCTCGCCCCGGTGGCCGGCCTGGCTCTCGCCCGGCAATGTGATCTCGACGCCGACCGATCCCAAGCCCCTCGCCTTTTGAATCTGCGCCAGCTCCGTCTCGCTCGGATTGAACGTGACGTAGATCGGGTCGAGTTGCACGATGGTGTTGAGCGGCGTGCCCGCGCCGTTGATCAGCGTCCCTACCGCCGCCTTGTTGCGGCCGACGCGGCCGGCGAACGGCGCCCGGATTTCGGTGTAGGCCAGGTTGTTCTCGGCCGCCTGCACCGCAGCACGATCGGCGGCGACCGTGGCCTCGCCCTGCTTCATCGAGCTGTTGCGCTGGTCGATGGTGTCCTTCGGGATCGCGCCGGTCTTGCCGAGCTCGATGCCGCGTGCTGACAGCACGGTCGCGTAGTCCAGCGCGGCGATGTCGCGCTCGAGCTGAGCCTTCGCCTGATCGAGTGCCGCCTTGTAATCCCGCGGATCGATGCGATACAGCAAAGCATCCTTCTCGACGTCCGCTCCGTCGTCCACGGGCTGCTCCTGCACGTAACCGGCAATCTTGGCCTGAAGCGCGACGTTGCGGATCGACTCGGTCCGGGCCGAATAGTCGAGATAGATCGGTATCGTCTTCTTCTCGACGTCCGCCACCGGCACCGGCATCGCATGCATCTGTGGCGCCGCGGCCTTGCTGCTCAGGTCGGGGCGCATCAACGTGTAGACGACGCCCACGGCGGCCACCGCCACAGCGCTCCCCAGCGCGACTTTCCACTTTTTCATTCGACCAATTCCCATTTGCGTCGCCTACTCGGCCGGCTCTGCGCCGAGCCGCGGCGTGTGACCGCTATCTGGTGATCCTGATCGCGCTTCGCGAGCCTCACGGGCCCGTTCGATCAGGGCGTAGAACACCGGCACCATCAGCAGCGTCAGCACCGTGGCGGCCAGCATGCCGCCGAACACCGTGGTGCCGATCGACTGTCGGCTCGCAGCGCCGGCGCCGGTCGCCAGCATCAGCGGCACCACGCCGAGGATGAAGGCGAAAGCCGTCATCAGGATCGGGCGCAGACGCAGACGGCCCGCTTCCATCGCGGCTTCGACAATCCCCATGCCGTTCTCGCGCAGGTGCTTGGCGAACTCGACGATCAGAATCGCGTTCTTGGCCGCAAGTCCGATCAGCATGACGAAGCCGATCTGCGAATAGACGTCAATCTGCAGGCCCCTGATCCAGAGCGCCGCCAGCGCGCCGAACAATGCGAGCGGTACGGCGAGCAGGACCATGAACGGCATCGACCAGCTTTCATACTGTGCCGCAAGAATCAGGAACACGAACACGATGGCGAGCGCGAACACCACCGAGGCGATCGAGCCCGCCTTGAGCTCCTGGAAGGTGATGCCCGTCCATTCGAAGCTGAAGTCGCGCGGCAGCGCGATGGCGGCCGCGCGTTCCATGGCGGCGATGGCCTGGCCCGAGCTGTAACCCGGCGCGGGAGCGCCGTTGATTACGGCAGACGCGTAATTGTTGTAGTGCGACACCGTCTCCGGGCCAACGATGGGCCGCAAGGAGCCCAACGTCGACAGCGGCACCATGCCGCCCACCGAGTTGCGGACGTAGAGCTTGGAGATGTCGTTTTCCGAATTGCGCGCGTCTTTTTCGGCCTGCATCGTCACGCGGAAGTTGCGGCCGAACAGGTTGAAGTCGTTCACGTAGAGTGAGCCGAGATAGATCTGCAGCGTGTTGAAGATGTCGGGCAGAGTGAGGCCGAGCAGCTTGGCCTTGTTGCGGTCGAGATCGTATTTGAACTGCGGCGTCGAGTTTGAGAACGGCGAGAACAAGCCTTGGCCGCTCAGCTCCGGTTGCTTGCGCGCTTCGGCGAGCACCGCCTGCAACGCCTCGTTCAGCGCTGTGGGACCTCGCCCGGTCAGATCCTCGACCTGGAACTCGAAGCCACCGGTCGCGCCCATGCCGGGAATGGACGGCGGATCGAAGCTGAGTGCGATGCCTTCCGGCAGCGACAGAAGCTTCATACGCAGCGCATTGACCAGGTTCGGCGCGCTCTGCTCCGGCGTCCGCTCGTCCCAGGGCTTCAGGATGGCGAACTCCACCGCAGAGTTCGACTGCGCCGCATAGGTCAGGAAGTTGAAGCCGGTGATGGAGCCGACGATGTCGACGCCCGGCGTGCTCTGCAGGATGCCACGCACCTTCTTGGCGAATTCGTCGGTGCGCTGAAGCGACGAGCCGTCTGGCATCTGGATGACGACGAAGAAATAACCCTGGTCCTCGACCGGCAGGAAGGTCGACGGGATGCGCGTCGAGATCCAATAGGTCGAACCGAGCGCGAGCACGAACACGGCCATGATCGGCTTCCACCACCCGATGAGGTGGCGCACGCCTTCGGCGTATTGATGCGAGAGCCAGCCGAAGCCGCGGTTGAACCAGATGAACGGCTTGAACGTCACCTCGCCGCGGTGGCGCAGGAAGGCCGCGCTGAGCGCCGGACTGAGCGTGAGCGAATTGAACGCCGAGATGCCGACCGAGATCGCCACCGTCAGGGCAAACTGGTTGTACAGCCGTCCGGCGACTCCCGGGATGAAGGCGACCGGAATGAACACCGCCATCAGCACCGCGGTCGTCGCGATGATCGGCCCGGTGACCTCGCTCATGGCCTTGCGGGCGGCCTCGAGCGGGGGCAGTCCGGCCTCGAGCTGACGCTCGACGTTCTCGACCACGACGATGGCGTCGTCGACCACGAGCCCGATCGCCAGCACCATACCGAGCAGGCTCAGCATGTTCAGCGAGAAGCCGAGCAGGTGCATTACGATCAGTGTCGCAACCAGCGAGACCGGGATGGCGATCACCGGAATGAGCGTCGTGCGCCAGCTCTGCAGGAAGATGTAGACGACGAAAATCACAAGGATCAGCGCCTCGAACAACGTGACCATCACGTCGTGCATCGACGCCGACACGAAGCGCGTCGTGTCGTAGTGCATGGCGTACTCGATCCCCGGCGGGAATCGCTTCGCCAGCTCGTCCATCTTGGCTTTGACGTTGTCCTTGAGCTGTAAGGCATTCGAGCCGGCCGCCTGAAATATGGCGAGCACGACGGTCGGATCGTCCCCAAAGAAGCCCGACGACGTGTATGTCAGCGCGCCGAGCTCCAGGCGCGCGACATCCTTCAACCGCACCGCCGATCCTCGGGACGGATCGGCTCGCACGACGATCTCGCCGAACTCCTCCGGGTTGGCCAGCCGGCCGACCGCGTTGACCTGCATCTCGAAGGCCGTGCCGGCCGGCGCGGGCGCTTGCCCGATCTTGCCGGCGGCGACCTGGATGTTCTGCTCCGCGACGGCCTGCTGCACGTCGACGGCGGTGAGGCCGAGATTGGAAAGCTTGTCCGGGTCGAGCCAGACGCGCATCGAATAGCGCCGCTCGCCGAAGAACTGGACGTCGCCGACGCCCGGGATGCGTTTCAGCGGATCGGCGATCTGCAGATAGGCATAGTTCGACAGCGCGACGGGATCGACCGAATGATCCGGCGAGATGAGATTGACGATCAGGACGAAGTTGGGATTCTGCTTCTTGATCGTGATGCCGGCCTGGTTGACGATTGCGGGCAGCGCCGACGACGCCTGCGCCACGCGGTTCTGGACGTCGACCGCGGCGATATCGAGCGAATAGCCGACCTCGAACGTGATGGTGATCATCGCCGAGCCGTCATTCGAGCTCGACGACGACATGTAGGTCATGCCCTGGACGCCGTTGATCTGCTGCTCCAGCGGAGTCGTGACGGTATCGGCGACCACCTGGGCGCTGGCGCCCGGGTAGTTCGCCTGCACGACGACCTGCGGCGGCGTGATGTCCGGGAACTGCGAGATCGGCAGGAGGAAAAAGCAGATCGACCCGGCAAGCACCATGATCACTGCGATGGCCGATGCGAAGATCGGACGCTGAATGAAAAAACCGACCATTGCTCTGAAGGCCCGACCAGCGAGACGTTTGGGTGATCCGGGCCCCGCTCGATCCAAGGCCGCTTGACGATGCGTCCCCGCAGGTGTTACCGGTAAGTAACATCGTTACAGACCGGTCACACCCCTGTCAAGGCGTTGCTCCGGTCGAGGGGAAGCGCGGTATCTCAGGAGGCGGCTTGAAGATGACGGATGGCGTTCTGACACGTCCCCGCGACCGAATTGTGGGGACTGCACGCGATCTCTTTCACAAGAAGGGGTATCGCGGTGTTGGTGTCGACACCATCGCCGAGGCGGCCGGCACGAACAAAATGACGCTGTACCGTCATTTCGACTCGAAAGCCGACCTGATCGTGGAATGTCTCCGCACGGCTATCGGGGAAGCCCGTGTTTACCTGGCCGACATCGAAGCGCGCCATCCCAAGGACCGTCGCGCGCAATTGAAAGAATGGATCGAGCTCGCCGCCGAAGTGATCACGTCTGACGACCGCGGCTGCGACCTGACGAATGCAGCGGTCGAGCTGGCCGAAGACGGCCATCCCGCGCATCGCGTCATCGAGGAGTTCAAGGCGGAGCACCGTGACTGGCTTGCGAAGGTCTGCGCGGGCGCGGGCGTCGCACGGCCGGAACTGCTGGCCGACATCCTGACGACCTTATTCGAGGGCGCGCGCGTGACGAAGCAGACCAGCCGGCGTGAAGGCCCGCCGGTGGACTTTGCCGCAATGGCGACGGCGGTCGTCCGATCGTTCAAGGGCAAAGGCGGCTAAGGTATAAAGGCGCGGCCAAGGCACAATTGCCGCCGGGGCGCGCGAAAGCTTTCTGCTGATCAAGAAAGATGGTGGGCTCTACAGGGATTGAACCTGTGACCTTCCCCATGTCAAGGGGACGCTCTCCCGCTGAGCTAAGAGCCCATCCGCCGGGTCGTCATATCGGCTGTCGGGATGGGAGGCAAGACGCTGGATGCGCCCTGCCCGCCCCTAAAACCCGTCTTTTCGGCGGTGCGGCCGTCAGGCCGCCGCCAGCATCTTCTGGACCTCGTTGACGAGGTCGCGCAGATGGATCGGCTTGGACAGCACCTTGGCCTGCTTGGGCGCGTTGGAATCCGCGTTCAGCGCCACGGCGGCAAAGCCGGTGATGAACATGATCTTGATGTCGGGGTCGAGCTCGGCAGCCCGGCGGGCCAGCTCGATACCGTCCATCTCAGGCATCACGATATCGGTCAGCAGCAGCTGGAAGGGTTCCTCGCGGAGCCGCTGATAGGCCGACATGCCATTATCGTAGGAGATGACGTCGAAACCGGCGTTTTGCAGCGCCTTGACGAGAAAGCGCCGCATATCGTTGTCGTCTTCCGCCAACAGGATTTTCACGTTCTGATCGGTCTGTGTCATTGTCCCGCCCAACCTTGGCCGGCAACTTAGGAAGCCGACGCTAACACCACGTTACGACCGCAGGGAGCTTGCACGTCTTGACGGCCGTCGGGCAACCGTTTTCACGGCGAATAGCCCGATGGATTCTGGATTTTGCCCCTTCCTCCCATTTGCCCGAATGCTGGTAAACAACGGGTGAAAAGGGCGCTTGGCAGCGGCTCTGCGGGAATAGAGAATGGCGACTGCGAGAGTTGAAACGGAACGGACGTTGATCGGTTATAGACCCCAACACCTTCGGGAATGTCCCCGCGCATGAGCCCGCTGAACGACGAACTCGATCCTCCGTTCGAGATCATCGAGCCGGAGCATTGGCGCGGGCCGGTGCTGTTCAACTCGCCACATTCGGGCCGGGTCTATCCGCGCGAGTTTCTGAAATGCTCGCGGCTCGATCTGCCGACGCTGCGGCGCTCCGAGGACAGCTTCGTCGACGATCTGGCGCAGGGCGTGGTTTTCCGCGGCTATCCGCTGATGCGGGCGCATTTCCCGCGCTGCTATGTCGACGTCAATCGCGAGCCCTACGAGCTCGATCCGCGCATGTTCGAAGGCCGTTTGCCCTCGTTCGCCAACACCCGCTCGATGCGGGTCGCGGGCGGGCTCGGCACCGTGGCGCGCGTGGTCGGCGATGCGCAGGAGATCTACGACCAGCGTATTTCGGTGGACGACGCGCTGCGCCGGATCGAGACGCTCTATAAGCCGTATCATCGCGCGCTGCGCCGGCTGTTCACCAAGGTGCATCGCGAATTTGGCGCCGCCATGCTGGTCGATTGCCACTCGATGCCGTCGTCGACCGGTCCGCGCGACGAGCGGCCGCGCGCCGATGTGGTGCTGGGCGACCGCTACGGCACGAGCTGCGTCGCGTTGGTGTCGGAGGTGGTCGAGACCACGCTGCGCGCGCGCGGTTATGCGGTCAGCCGCAACAAGCCTTATGCCGGCGGCTTCATCACCGAGCATTACGGCAATCCGGCCGCGGGCCTCCACGCCATCCAGATCGAGTTCAACCGCGGGCTCTATATGGACGAGCGGCGCTTCGAGCGCTCGGAAGGTTTCGGCCGCGTCGCCGCCGATCTCGAGATTCTCGCCGAGCGGCTCGCAGACATTCCACTGGAAGAGCTTCGCCCCTATCGCGCGGCGGCCGAATAGCGCTACGCTTCGCGTTGATTGATTCCCCAAAAAGAAAAAGGGCCGTCAGCAAGCTGACGGCCCAAGTCTAGGGAGGAAACGCCCAAGGAGGGCGGCGAGAACGGACGAAAGCCCGTCCCGCGCTGCACAAATATGCTCTCGCGATGCACAAAAAGCAAGTGTTCCTTACCTATTTTTGACATATCTGTTCATAACTCAGCGCAGAGCTGATTCTTCGGCTAAGTATCTGTCTTTACTTCCAAAATACGTAATAATGCCGATCAGCACGAGCGCCGCCTGCAGCCCGAACACCACTTGATAGGCTGCCAGAGGGTAGGTCCCGCCTTCTGAAGCGAACAATTCGATGATCGCGCCGCTCAAGAACTGAACCAGGAATCCACCTCCCATCGCGCCCATGTTGAGGAGTGTGATCGCACGTCCGAGCAGATGCGGCGGCACCAATGAGCGGCCGTGCGCCAGCAGCAACGCGATCGATCCGGTCGCAAATCCGATCAGCGCGAAAGCAACCAACAGCAACCACATGGGCAATGCGCCGAAGCCCGCGAAGATCACGAGCGAGCCGAGCAACCCTATGAAGGCAATCAACACCGGCTTCCTGTAGCTCTTGAACCAGCGGTCGGCCGGTCCCCAGGCGAACGAGCCCAGCACCTGTGCGAGAGCCGCAACCAGCAGGATGTTGCCGCGCTCCTTGATGTCGAAACCGTAGACATGCGTCAGATACGGTCCGCCCCAGAGGCTCACGACCAACAGGTAGCTCGGATAGAGCGCGACCTGGGCGATGAAGACCCGGACCATCGATGGCGCACGGATGACATGCCACACACCCGTCAGGCTTTCCTTCAGCGTCTCATGGCGCGGCTCGGTGCGCTGGCCGGGCGGATCGTCGGTGACCAGGAGCCAGATCACCACGCCGGTGACCGCAGCACTCAGCCCGATCACCAGAAACGTCATGCGCCAACCGATCGTCGCGGTGGCAAAGGCGAGCGGTGCGGTCGCCAGCAGCGCGCCGATGGTGCCGACCCCAAGCTGAATGCCGGTGATGGTCGAGAACCGTTCCGGTGGAAACCACCGCGCATAGATCGCGCAGGGCGCCATCAGGAACGACGCGGTGCCGAAGCCCTGCAGCGCGCGCGCGATCGTCAGGCTGGCCGACGATTGTGCGGCAGCAAACAGCGCGCAGCCGAGCACCGTGAAACCCACGCAAGCCAACATACAGAGCTTGGGGCCGAACCGGTCCAGCGCCACGCCGAGCGGGATCTGAACCGAGGCGAAGGCAAAGAAATAGATGCTGGAGAGCAACCCCAGCTCGATCGGCTTGAGCCCCATCTCGGCCGCGAGATCGGGCGCGATGACGCCGACCGAATTGCGCAGGAACTGGCTGACGAGATACAGCGCGGCGAGCGTCGTCACCACCGCGATGGCGATGGCCGACAGCGGGTTGACCCCGCGCGAGCGCACGGCGTCGTGTCCAGTGCTCATTCGGCGGCCCTCCCGGCAGGCCCGCACATCGTTTGACGCAGGTCAGCGAAGCAGACTCGCGATATCCACGAGAAATTGGCATTCCCTGCATGCCCCGCCGGGCCGGGCCATGACAACGGAAAAAGAACAGCGCATAGTTTTACCGCATGACAGCCATTGATTTTGCGGCCTTTGTCGACCGGCTCGCCACGGTGTCGGGTGAAGCCATCCTGCCGTTTTTCCGCACGTCGCTGGGTGTCGAGAACAAGGGCGGGCCGAGCAACTTCGATCCGGTGACGGCCGCCGACCGCGCCGCCGAAACCGCAATGCGGACGCTCATCCGCCAGAGCTTTCCGGGCCACGGCATCATCGGCGAGGAGTTCGGCAACGAGCGCACCGACGCCGAATATGTCTGGGTGCTCGATCCGATCGACGGCACCAAGTCCTTCATCACCGGCATGCCGGCCTGGGGCACGCTGATCGCGCTGACGCGCGGAGGCCTGCCGGTCTACGGCATGATGCACCAGCCGTTCACCCGCGAGCGCTTCACCGGCGACGGCCATGCGGCGCGCTATCGCGGCCCCGCAGGAGAGCGCACGCTGCGGACACGGCGCTGCGCGACGCTGCCCGAAGCGCTGCTGATGACGACCAGCCCGCTGCTGATGAAGGAGCCCGACCGCGACACCTTCGGCAAGGTCGAGCGGACCGTGCGGCTGTCGCGCTACGGCGGCGACTGCTACGCCTATTGCATGCTGGCGGCCGGACACGTCGATCTCGTGATCGAGACCGAGCTCAAGCCCTACGACATCCTGCCGCTCATTCCGATCATCGCGGGCGGCGGCGGCATCGTCACCGCCTGGGACGGCGGCGCGCCGACCGCGGGCGGCCGCATCATCGCGGCTGGTGACGCGCGCGTGCATGAAGCCGCGATGAAGATGCTGAACGGCTAGAGCATTTTCCGGCGAAGTGTGAAGCGATTCGCCGCAGAAAGTGCGACCAACCAAAAAGCTAGCGCTGCTACTTGAACAGCGGCGTGCCGGGCACGAACGCGTCGAACGCCGCCCAGAATTGGCCGCGGTAGCGGTCCTGCTCCATCATCAACTCGTGCCGGCTGCCGGCCACGATCAGATGCGAGCCGGCGCGCAGCCGGATCGCGACATCCTCGATCGCCGCTGTCGACACGATCTCGTCGCGGCCCGCCGCGACCAGCATCAACGGCTGGCGCACCTTGCTCGGATAGGCCGGGTCGGTGAACTCGTTCATGGCGCGGTAGGCGGCGTTGAGCCAGGACACCGTCGGCGAGCCGATCCCGAGGTCGGGCGCGGCCTCGAGCACCGCCTTGGTCCTCGCGTAGCGCACCGGGTCGGAGGTGAGGTGGTTGCCGATATAAGGACCGGTCGCGATCACGGTGTCGCTGCCGCTCGGCACATAGGCCGAGCCCATGCCGGCATACCGCATCGCCTTCACCGCGAACTTCGCAAACCCGCTGTTGCGCGAGCCTGCGAGCTGGATCATCGGCGCCGACAGCACGATGCGGTCGAACCAGCGGCTGCCTTGGCGCGCCACCCGCATCATCACGGTGCCGCCCATGGAATGCGCCACCGCGAAGATCGGCGGCGGGCAATCCGGCAGCACCACCTCCTTCATGAAGGTTTCGAGATCCTGCTCGTATTCGGAGAAGTCGCCGACATGGCCCTTGCGGGGATCGTCGTACTTGCGCTGCGACCGCCCCTGGCCGCGCCAATCGAAGGTCGCGACCGCAAAGCCGCGCGAGCGCAGCTCGCGCACGGTCTCGAAGTATTTCTCGATGAACTCGGCCCTGCCCTGGATGATGCAGACCGTGCCCTTGCGCCCAGGCGGCGGATGCCAGCGCGCAAAGCGCAGGTTCACACCGTCGCCGGTCTTCAGCGTGCCGGTGACGACATCGTCGGGCACCGGATTGGCGGGGATCGAAACGAGGTCCATGAAAATTCGTCGGCCAGCGTCGTCCGCTCGAAGCTTTGCGCCTTATAGCAGCCGGGCGCCCGCGCTCAATTGAGCGCACAATGATTTGGACATAATTCCTAATATTTCCGAGTTTTCAACACTTTAACGATGCCCTTCAAGCACATGCCCCCTCTTGCGAGCCGCGGGAGGAACCCCATATCGAGCCCGTGCAGGCCCATTCGGGCTGCATAAATCCACTCGGGGTCCGGCCAATTGGCGGACCACCGCATGTCGCTCAAAGAGGATATGCCTATGCGAACTTTCGATCTTGCTCCCCTCTATCGTTCGACCGTCGGCTTTGACCGGCTGTTTTCGATGCTGGACGGCTTTGAGGCCGCTCCGGGCTACCCGCCCTACAACATCGAGCGCACCGGCGAGAACGACTATCGCATCACCGTAGCCGTCGCGGGCTTCGGCGAGAGCGAGCTGTCGATCGTGGCCAAGGAAAACTCGCTGACCATCAAGGGCGAGAAGCAGGTCAAGCAAGACAATGCCGGCGAGGTGCTCTACCAGGGCATCGCGGGGCGCGCTTTCGAGCGCCAGTTCCAGCTTGCCGACTTCGTCCAGGTGAAGGGCGCGTCGCTGGAGAACGGTCTCCTGCACGTCGACCTCGTGCGCGAGATTCCCGAGGCGAAGAAGCCGCGGCAGATCGCCATCAACGGCAAGTCGTCGTCTCAGCCGAAGGTGGTCGATCAGCAGGCCGCCTGACGCGAACCTTCAGGTCTCAGCGGTTTCCGCAGAGCGGAGCGCCCCGGGAAATCCCCGGGGCGCTTTTATTTTTTGGCCGATGTCAGCGACGAGAGGCGCGGTCAGTGCGGCACCGCGCCGTCGGCCGGCTTCTCGGCCGCAGGTGCCGCCGGCTCTGCCGGGGGCTTCGTGTCGGCGATCGGCGGCGCCGCAGGTGCGGCGGGCTCCGGAGTCTTTGCGGTTTCGTTCGCAGGCTCCTTGGCAACCTCCGGCGCGGGAGTCGCAGGCGTCGCCGGCGGCGCAGCCGGAGCCGACACGCTGGCCGGCGTCGCGGGCTTGGGCTTCGGCACCGGCGCGGCCGCGGGCTTTGGCGCAGCAGTTGCGGCCGCACGCTTCACCGGCTTCGGCGGTTCTTTCTTCTCGGCCGCAGGCGCAGCGCGCTGCGGGAAGCGCTCGGGCGGCGGCGGCAACATGCCGTCGCGGCCGCCCTGCGGCGGCACGTTCGCCAGGCGCGGATCGCGTGACGGCGGCAGGTCGGTGCTGCGCGGCGGATAGGCCGTCGCGGCGCGTGGTGCGGGCGGAGCTGACGGATAGGCCGAAGCGCCGGTGCCACCAGACGGTGGCGGCAGATCGTTGCCGCGTGCAACGCCCGCACCTGCCGGCGGCGTCGCACGGATGACCGGCGGTGGATCGGCGTAGCCAGTGCGCGGCGCAGGCGGCGGTGCATAGCCCGGACGCTGGGCCCCACCCGGCACATTACCCGGCGGCCGCGGCGCGGACTGATAGGACGGATCGTCCTCTTCGTCGTCCGGATCCACCGGACGCGCGCCGGTGCGATAGCTGTCCGGCGCGCCATAGCCCGGCGCGGAGCGCGCCGGTCCATAGCCGTCCATCCGCTCGTACGGCCCCATGCTGTAGCCGCCGCGCGGCGGCGGCATGCGCGAGGCGCTCATGGTCGGCACGATGCGGACGATCTCGCCGCGCCGCGCATCGACGATGACGCGGACCTCCTGGTCGTTCTGGCCGATCGCGTGCAGCACGTAGTTCGGACCGCGCCGCACCGGCCGATCGATCGGGTCGAGGCCCGCCGAGCGCACGATGGTGATGACCTCGTAAGGCGGCAGGCCGCCGCCGTATTCGACCGCCTGCGCGAGCCGCATCGGCTCCGCATGGACTGGGGTCGCGAATGCCAGAAGCGATGCCACGGCCGAGGGCGCGATGACCGACGCGGCAAGCGCCGGAAACGCTGCAAAGACCCAACGTTCTGTCACGGGATTCCCCTCCAAGTCTTCAATCGCCCCAAGTCTTCAATCGCCCCAGGCCTGCTATCGCCCGACTGAAGCATCGACGGGGATTAGGGCACCGCTGGGGCGGTGCTGTTACCCCTTTGCGGCAAGTTCCACGAGCCTGTCGACCTCTTCGGCCCTCGTGGCGAAGGAGGTGACGAGCCGGATCAGGCAATGATCCGGCCCGAGCTTGACGTTGCCGGGCAGGCTGTCGGTGTGACGCACATAGAACTGCGCGCCGGCGGCTTTGAGCCGCGCCTCGACCGCTTTCGGCAGCGCAATGAACACCAGGTTGGCCTCGACCGGCCAGACCGGCGGCCGGCCGGCCGCCGCAAGTCCCGCCGCGAGCCGGTCCGCCATGGCGTTGGCGTGGCGTGCGAGGCGGAGCCAGCAGTCGTTCTTCAGGAACGCGTCGAACTGCAGCGACAGGAAACGATGCTTGGACAGAAGATGCCCGGCGCGCTTGCGCCGCTCGGCCATGTGGGCCGCCGCGGCGCGATCGAAAAACACCACGGCCTCGGCGGCGAGCGCACCGGCTTTCGTTGCGCCAAACGACAGCACGTCGACGCCGGCCTTCCAGGTGGCCTCAGCCGGGCTGGCATTCATCCGCACCAGCGCGTTGGCGAAGCGCGCGCCGTCCATGTGCACCTTCATGCCATGGGCGTGCGCGATACTCGCGAGCGCCGCGATCTCGTCGGGCCGGTAGATCGTGCCGGCCTCGCTCGCCTGCGCAAACGAGAATGCTGCCGGGATCACCTGATGCGGCGCGTGGCCTTCATAATGTGCAATCGTTTCGGCGAGGGTCTCGGGCGCGACCTTGCAGCCCACGCCCGGCATGCCGACAAGCTTGAGGCCTGAGCCGAAGAATTCCGGCGCGCCGCACTCGTCGGTCAGGATATGCGCCTCGGCATGGGCGAACACCGCGCCCCACGGCGGGCTCACATGAGCCAGCGCCAGCGCATTGGCCGCCGTGCCGGTCGGCACCAGGAACACCGCCACGTCGCTCTCGAACACCTCGCCGATCCGCTTCTCGACCGCGCGGGTGACGTCGTCATTGCCGTAGCCCAGCGTGAAGCCGGCATTGCCCGACACCAACGCTTCGAGGATTTCCGGCGCGATGCCTGCGGTGTTGTCGCTTGCGAAGTTCATGGGGCGATGATCAATGCGATGGCGGTGACGCGGTACGGGCCATGAATCCTGCGCCTCAATTCGCCAGCACCGGGCGGGCGAGTTCGTCGCGCTGACGGCGATCGTTGGCGAGGTTGGAGTAGAATTCGCGCTTCGCCTCGTACATGGCGAAGTCCGCACGCCGGACGACGTCCTCCAGCCGTTCGCCGGGAGCGTTGGTGGCGGCCCCCATCGACAGGCTGAGCAGCATGCCCGGATAGAACTGGTTGTTGAGATCGACCAGCCTGCGAACCTCCTCCATCATCATCTCGCCGCCCTCCGCATCGACTCCCGGCAGCAGCAGAGCGAACTCGTCGCCGCCGATGCGGGCTGCGCTCGACGGCTTGTCGACCGCCTTGCCGAGCACCTCTCCGATCCGGCGGAGCAGCGCGTCGCCAACCTCATGACCCCAGAGATCGTTGGCGGCCTTCAGGCCATTGAGGTCGACCATGATGATGGTCACCGGACGGACCCCCTTGCGCTCGATGCGGTTCAGCTCGTCGACGTAGAAGGCGCGATTGTACAGCTTGGTGACCACGTCGTGCGTGCCGAGGAACTCGAGATAGGCCTCGGCCTTCTTGCGCGCCGTGATGTCGATCAAGGCCACCTGCACCAGCGACCAGTCGTGCTCGTGACCGGGAAGCACCGAGAACTGCAGCAGGACATGCACCTCGTTGCCGTTCAAGGCGTAGTTCACCACCTCGCGCCGCTGAAAGAGCTTGCCGTGCCACAGGTCGACCAGTTGCTCGCGGAATGATCTTTCCATGTCGTCGCGGAAGACCTCTCCGAGACGGCGCAGCAGCGTCGGCTTGTCCGGCGCATGAAACAGCTCGAGCGTCTGCTGGTTGATGTCCAGCACGCGGATCTCGCTCATGCAGCGCTGGACGAATTCCGGATGCACGTCGGTGAAGACGCGGAAGTCCTCGATGCCCCGATCGCGGATTTCGTCGAGCAGTTGCTTGATCGCGCTGAAGTCCTCCACCCAGAGCGACACCGGCGAGTGCTCGAACAGACCGCGGGCGTAGTTCGCGCTGGCCGCATGCTCGTTCCGCGCCGTCTCGCGCTCGGTCACGTCCTCGATGGCGATGAGCACCCGCTCCAGGCTTTGCTCGTAACCGGGCAGCACCCGGCCGGTCATCTGGATGTCGATCCGCCGGCCGGACAGGCTGTAGTTGATGGAATGGCTGAAGAACTCCGTCCGGCCGTTCCACAGCGCCGTCAGCTCCTCGACGTGCCGCTCGAGCATCTCGTCGCGGAAGACGTTGCCGAGATTGGCGACAAGATCGGCGAGATCGGCGGCCTCGAACAATGTCAGCGTGCGGGCGTTGACCTTGAGAACCCGGATGCGCTCGGAGCAGGCCTTGATCCGGGACGGGTCGGCTTTGAGGTGGCCGGCGAGATCGGAGACGCCGGCCGCGCGCCACTCCTCGAACAGCTGCCTGACGCCGCTGAAGTCTTCGAGCCACAGCGAAACCGGCGCGAGATCGAACATCTCGGCGTCATCGCCGCCGCGGGCAGCAGGGATCATGATTCAACCTCCGACCATCCTGGTCATCCGTCGCACTGGCCAGGACCGGCCGCGACGTTAAGCATGCAACCGTTCAGCATCCTAGTGCCGATTCTGCAATCGAGCATCCGCTCTTCCACCGTCATGGCAGAGCGTTCGACGGGAAACCTTTTGTACGGATGCGGGTCGTGGATCAGGCTTCGTCGCCGAGCGAGCGGGCAATCCGCTCGCAGCGCTGCCGCAGACGCGGCGCGACGAAATCGATGAAGGCGCGCAGCTTGGGCGGCGGATGCCGGCCGTCGGGATAGATCAGGTGCACCGGGGCCGCGGCCGGCTCATAGTCGCGCAGCAGCCGCACCAGCAGGCGGTGGGTCAAGGCGTTGCTGGCTTGATAGCTCAGCACCCGTGTGATGCCGAATCCCGACGCTGCGGCGTCAAGCGCGGCCTCCGCGGTGTTGACGATGAGCCGCGGCTTGATCGCAGCTTCCGCGCCGCGCTCGAATGTCCAGCGCGTCACGCCGTCGATACCGACGAAAGCGATGGTGTCGTGGCGCGTGAGATCGTCCGGTGTCTCCGGCCGGCCACGGCGTTCGAGATAGCTTTGCGACGCGATCACCACCCGGCGCAACGCGCCGATGCGCGTCGCGATCGCCGAGGTGCTGGGCAATTCGCCGATCCGGACAGCAACGTCGAAGCCTTCTTCGACCAGATCGACGGACCGGTCGATCAGCGCCAGGCGGACGGCGACCTCCGGGTATCGATCGAGAAACTGCGTGACCAGCGGCAGCACATGGCGGCGACCGAACACGATCGGCGCAGTGACCCGCAGTTCGCCGCGCGGCGCCTCGCCCTGCCCGGTCGCGGCGGCTTCGATCTCGCGCAGGTCGGCCAGCACGCGCTGGGCGCCGGCGAGGAAGCGCTGGCCAGCCTCGGTCATGCTGACCGCGCGCGTGGTACGGTTGAGGAGCCGGACGCCGAGCCGGGCCTCGAGCTCGGCGACCGCCCGGGTCACCGCGGCAGGCGAACGGTTGAGCTGGCGCGCCGCTGCGGCAAAACTGCCCCGCTCGGCGACCTCGGCGAACACCGCGATATTGTCGACCCGGTCCATTGTTTCATATTATGCAATAATAAGTTGCGGAAGCAACTTATTATCTCACCTGTGAAGACGAGCCATATTCACGGGTGAAGAATCCAACCGAGGACGTCGCCATGTCCAACACCGAGATCGTCTTCACCCCAGCCGCTCAGCAGGCGATGGCCGCGCGCGGTTCCACCGAAAGCTATGCCCGGAAAATCGCCGCGGGTTTTCCGGATCGCGTGACGCCGGACCTCGCGGGCTTTATCGGCGAACTCGACACCGCCTTTCTCGCGACCGTCTCGGCTGCGGGCGCGCCTTATATCCAGCACCGCGGCGGACCGAAGGGCTTCATCAAGGTGCTGGACGACAAGACACTCGGCTTCGCCGACTACGCCGGGAACCGGCAGTACATCACGCTCAGCAATATCGAGGGCAACGACCGCGCCTATCTGTTCCTGCTCGATTTCGCCAACCGGCGGCGGGTCAAGGTCTGGGGCCGGGCGCGGGTGGTGGAGAACGACCCGGCGCTGATGGAAAAGCTGATCGACCCGGGCTACCGCGCGCGGCCGGAGCGCGCCATCTTGTTCACGATCGAGGCCTGGGACGTGAACTGCTCCCAGCACATCACGGCGCGCTACTCCGAAGACGAAGTCGCGGCCGCGGTGTCGGGCCTGCGGGACCGGATCGTCGCGCTCGAAACCGAGAACGCCGAACTCCGCGCCCGGCAAGCGGAGCCTGCGCGAGGGCAGCCCGCGCAATAAGATGCGGGCCGGCGAGCCCGTGCGCGAAATAGTCGGCAAGCGTTGCACGAAGGATTTGCAATTATTATTTTTATAGGACAGTATTGCTGTCCCAATTGGCGCCCGCGCGGGGGAAGCGCGGAACCCAATACGGAACCCAATTTTGGGTCGGTGTTTCGCAACGCACTATTACGCTTGCGCGTACATCAAACGACGCTGAATATGATCGGCGGGCGCGAGATGACGGCGAGCGGCCGCGCGAAGACTGCCCTCAATTGAGCTTCGCTTGAGCCAGCGCCCACCCGCGCTGGAAACGTGGAAAGTATGTCGGCGCCAAGGGGCCCAGGTGGGTGCTGGGCGGCCGGGCGTGAGAGCGACGACGATGAGCGAAAACCGCGATCGCAAGTTTATGCTCAGTGAGAGCATGCGCACGGACGGCGTCGCGTTGAACGCGCCGGTCGACGCACGTCTGCAGTATCGCGACAGCGCCGATCCGGGCGTGCCCGATGTGCAGGGTCTCTACGATCCGCGCAACGACAAGGATTCCTGCGGCGTCGGCTTCATCGCCGACATCAAGGGCCGCAAGTCGCATCAGATCGTCGAAGACGCGCTGAGCATTCTCTGCAATCTCGAGCACCGCGGCGCGGTCGGCGCCGATCCGCGCGCCGGCGACGGCGCCGGCATCCTGACGCAGATCCCGCACAAGTTCTTTGCCCGCAAGGCCAAGGCGCTCGGCATCACGCTGCCGGCGCCCGGCGAGTACGGCATCGGCGTGCTGTTCATGCCGCGCGACGCCGAACGCCGCGAGCAGGTGCGCAAGATCTTCGAGCAGGTCGCCGCGCAGGAAGGCCTGACAATTCTCGGCTGGCGCAGCGACATGCCGGTCGACAATTCGACGCTCGGCGAAACCGTGAAGCCGACCGAACCCTTCCACATGCAAGTTTTCATTGGAAAGGGGCAAAAGAAGCTCACCGAGGACGAGTTCGAGCGCCGGCTCTACATCCTGCGCAAGGCGATCTCGGCCACGATCTACAAGCAGATCGAGCGGCGGCTGTCGGGCTACTACCCGGTGTCGATCTCGTGCCGCACCATCATCTATAAGGGCATGTTCCTCGCCGACCAGCTCGGCACCTATTATCCGGACCTGCACGAGCCGGACTTCGAAAGCGCGCTGGCGCTGGTTCACCAGCGTTTCTCGACCAACACCTTCCCGACCTGGTCGCTGTCGCATCCGTACCGCATGATCGCGCACAACGGCGAGATCAACACGCTGCGCGGCAACAACAACTGGATGGCGGCGCGGCAGGCCTCGGTGTCATCGGAGCTTTACGGCGACGACATCACCAAGCTCTGGCCGATCTCCTACGAGGGCCAGTCCGACACCGCCTGCTTCGACAACGCGCTCGAATTCCTGGTGCAGGGCGGCTATTCGCTCGCGCACGCCATGATGATGATGGTGCCCGAGGCCTGGGCGGGCAATCCGCTCATGGACGAGGAGCGCCGCGCCTTCTACGAGTACAACGCCGCGCTGATGGAACCGTGGGACGGCCCGGCCGCGCTCGCCTTCACGGACGGCCGCCAGATCGGCGCCACGCTCGACCGCAACGGCTTGCGGCCGGCGCGCTATCTCATCACCCGCGACGATCGCATCCTGATGGCGTCCGAGATGGGCGTGCTGCCGATCCCCGAGAAGGACATCGTCCGCAAGTGGCGCCTGCAGCCCGGCAAGATGCTGCTGGTCGACCTTGAGCAGGGCCGCCTCATCCCCGACGAGGAGCTGAAGGCGACGCTGGCCAAGAGCCACCCTTACAAGGAATGGCTGGAGAAGACCCAGATCGTCCTCGAAGAGATGGCAGCAGCGCCTGACGCCGCGCCGATCTCCAACCTGCCGCTGCTCGATCGGCAGCAGATGTTCGGCTACACCCAGGAAGACCTGAAGATCCTGATGGCGCCGATGGCGGCGCAGGGCGAAGAAGCCGTCGGCTCGATGGGCACCGATACGCCGATCTCGGCGCTGTCGGACAAGGCCAAGCTGCTCTTCACCTACTTCAAGCAGAACTTCGCCCAGGTGACGAACCCGCCGATCGATCCGATCCGCGAAGAGATCGTCATGAGCCTGGTCTCGATCATCGGACCGCGGCCGAACCTGTTCGATCTCGAAGGCACGTCGCGCAGCAAGCGTCTCGAAGTGCGCCAGCCGATCCTCACCAACGAGGACCTGGAGAAGATCCGCGCCATCACCGACGTCGCCGACAATCCGTTCAAGTCGATCACGCTCGACACCACCTGGGCCTCCGATCGCGGTGCCGCGGGACTGACGCCGGCGCTCGACGCACTCTGCGCCGAGGCCGAGAAAGCCGTGCGCGACGGCATCAACATCATCATCCTGTCCGACCGCAAGGCCGGCACCGACCGCGTGCCGATGCCGTCGCTGCTCGCCTGCGCGGCGGTGCATCACCACCTGATCCGTCAGGGCCTGCGCACCTCGGTCGGCCTCGTCGTCGAATCGGCCGAGCCGCGCGAAGTGCATCACTTCGGCTGCCTCGCGGGCTACGGCGCCGAAGCGATCAATCCGTACCTCGCCTTCGAGACGCTGATCGCGATGCATGCCGAATTGCCCGGCAAGCTCGACAAGAAGGAAGTGGTCAAGCGCTACATCAAGGCGATCGACAAGGGCCTGCTCAAGGTGATGTCCAAGATGGGCATCTCGACCTACCAGTCCTACTGCGGCGCGCAGATCTTCGACGCCGTCGGGCTCAAGGCCGATTTCGTCGATCGCTATTTCACCGGCACCGCGACCCGTATCGAGGGAGTCGGCCTCACCGAGATCGCCGAAGAGGCCTGCCGCCGTCACCACGACGCCTTCGGCGAGTCGCCGATCTTCAAGACCATGCTCGACGTCGGCGGCGAATACGCCGTCCGCGTGCGCGGCGAGGACCACGCCTGGACCGCCACGACCGTTTCGACACTGCAGCATGCGGTCCGCGGCAACTCGCAGGAGAAGTATCGCGCCTACGCCAAGATCCTCAACGAGCAGGACACGCTGGTCACGATCCGCGGCCTGTTCCGGCTGAAGGACGCCGCGGATGACGGCCGCAAGCCGGTGCCGCTCGATGAGGTCGAGCCCGCCAAGAACATCGTGAAGCGCTTTGCGACCGGCGCGATGTCGTTCGGCTCGATCTCGCGCGAAGCCCACACCACGCTCGCCATCGCCATGAACCGGATCGGCGGCAAGTCGAACACCGGCGAAGGCGGCGAGGAGCCGGACCGCTTCAAGCCGCTGCCGAACGGCGACAGCATGCGTTCGGCGATCAAGCAGGTCGCGTCGGGACGCTTTGGCGTCACCGCGGAGTATCTCGTCAACTCCGACATGATGCAGATCAAGATGGCGCAGGGCGCCAAGCCCGGCGAAGGCGGACAGTTGCCCGGCCACAAGGTCGACAAGGCCATCGCCAAGGTGCGCAACTCGACGCCGGGCGTCGGTCTCATCTCGCCGCCGCCGCACCACGACATCTATTCGATCGAAGACCTCGCGCAGCTGATCTTCGACCTGAAGAACGTCAATCCTGCCGCCGACGTCTCGGTGAAGCTCGTCTCCGAAGTCGGCGTCGGCACGGTTGCGGCCGGCGTCTCGAAGGCAATGTCCGATCACGTCACCATCTCGGGCTTCGAAGGCGGCACCGGCGCGAGCCCCCTCACCTCGCTCAAGCATGCCGGCTCGCCATGGGAAATCGGCCTGGCCGAGACGCACCAGACGCTGGTCGCCAATCGGCTCCGCAGCCGCATCGCCGTGCAGGTCGACGGCGGCATCCGCACCGGCCGTGACGTCGTGATCGGCGCGCTCTTGGGCGCCGACGAGTTCGGCTTCTCGACGGCGCCGCTGATCTCGGCCGGCTGCATCATGATGCGCAAGTGCCATCTCAACACCTGTCCGGTCGGCGTCGCCACGCAGGATCCGGTGCTGCGCGCGCGCTTCACCGGCCAGCCCGAGCACGTCATCAACTTCTTCTTCTTCGTCGCCGAAGAGGTGCGCGAGATCATGGCCGCGATGGGCTATCGCACCTTCAACGAGATGATCGGCCAGATGCAGATGCTCGATCAGCGCAAGGTGATCGAGCACTGGAAGGCCAAGGGCCTCGACTTCTCCAAGCTGTTCACCAAGCCGGTCGCTCCCGACAACGTCGGCATCTACCGAAGCGAGACCCAGAAGCACAAGATCCACGACATCATCGACCGCAAGATGATCGCGGGCGCGCAGGCTGCGCTCGACCGCGGCGCGCCGGTGCGGCTGACGCAGGCGATCCGCAACATCGACCGCACCGCGGGCGCGATGCTGTCCGGCGAGGTCGCCAAGCGCTACGGCCATACCGGCCTGCCTGACGACACGATCCATGTCAGCCTCAAGGGCACCGCGGGACAGAGTTTTGGCGCGTTCCTCGCCAAGGGCGTCACCTTCGACCTTGAAGGCGAAGGCAACGACTATGTCGGCAAGGGCCTGTCGGGCGGCCGCATCATCGTGCGCCCGACCGCCGATGCCGGCATCATTCCGGAAGAGTCGATCATCGTCGGCAACACCGTGCTGTACGGCGCGATCAGCGGCGAGGCTTATTTCCGCGGCATCGCCGGCGAGCGTTTCGCGGTGCGCAACTCAGGCGCCACCGTCGTGGTGGAAGGCACCGGCGACCACGGCTGCGAGTACATGACCGGCGGCATCGTCGTCGTGATCGGCCCGACCGGCCGCAACTTCGCGGCCGGTATGTCCGGCGGCATCGCCTACGTGCTCGACGAGGACGGCACCTTCGAGAAACGCTGCAACATGGCGATGGTCGAGCTCGAGCCGATCCCGGCCGAGGAAGAGATCAGCCAGAAGGAATACGGCCACGCCAACGACCTGCAGTCGCACGGCTTGGTGGACGTGTCCTCCGACATGACAAGCTTCGATGCCGAGCGCCTGCGTATCCTGATTACGCGGCACGGCCGTTTCACCGGCTCCAAGCGGGCCGCCGAAATCCTCGCCAACTGGAAGAGCTATCTGCCGAAGTTCCGCAAAGTGATGCCGGTCGAGTACCGGCGCGCGCTCGCAGAATTGAAGGCGGCCGAAGCTGCCGAGGCCGACAAACCAAAGCTTGCGCGCGCGTAGAGATCGATGGGTAAGGTCACAGGATTTCTCGAGTTCGAACGCAACGACCGCGACTACCGTCCGGTCGAAGAGCGGATTCGCAACTACAAAGAGTTCGTGCTGCCGCTGCCGGAGAAAGACATCCGGGAGCAGGCGGCGCGCTGCATGAACTGCGGCGTGCCGTATTGTCACGGCACCAACACCATCACCAACCAGCCAACCGGCTGTCCGGTGAACAACCAGATTCCGGACTGGAACGATCTCGTCTATGCCGGCAACTGGGACGAAGCCGCGCGCAACCTGCACTCGACCAACAACTTCCCGGAAGTGACCGGTCGCGTCTGCCCGGCGCCGTGCGAAGCGTCGTGTACGCTCAACATCGACGACAATCCGGTCACCATCAAAAGCATCGAGTGCGAGATCGCCGACCGCGCGATCGCTGCGGGCCTCAAGCCCGAGAGCTACGGCCCGAAGACCGGCAAGAAGGTCGCTGTGGTCGGTTCGGGTCCGGCCGGCATGGCCTGCGCGCAGCAGCTCGCGCGCGCCGGCCACGACGTGCATCTCTACGAAAAGTACGCCAAGGCCGGCGGCCTGATGCGCTACGGCATTCCCGACTTCAAGATGGAGAAGGGCAACATCGACCTGCGCGTGAAGCAGATGGAAGCCGAAGGCGTGACCTTCCATTACGGCGCCCATGTCGGCGTCGATCTGCCGATCGAGACGTTGCTGAAGGACTATGACGCGGTGGCGCTCACCGGCGGAGCCGAAAAGGCGCGCGATCTGCCGATCCCGGGCCGCGAGCTCAAGGGCGTCCACTACGCGATGGACTTCCTGCCGCAGCAGAACCGCCGCGTCAGCGGCGAGGCGCTCGGCAAGATCGAGCCGATCCTCGCCACCGGCAAGAAGGTCGTCGTCATCGGCGGCGGCGACACCGGCTCCGACTGCATCGGCACCTCGATCCGCCAGGGCGCGGTGTCGGTCGTCAACTTCGAGATCATGCCGCAGCCGCCCGAGCACGAGAACAAGCCGATGACCTGGCCGCTGTGGCCGCTGAAGCTGCGCACCTCGTCGAGCCACGAGGAAGGCGTGTCGCGCGACTTCGCGGTGCTGACCACCAAGTTCACCGGCGAGAACGGCCAGGTGAAGAAGCTGCATTGCGCGCGCGCCGACGCCAAGTTCCAGCCGGTGCCCGGCACCGAGTTCGAGATCGAGGCCGATCTGGTGCTGCTCGCCATGGGCTTCGTGCATCCGGTCCATGACGGCATGGTGAAGTCGCTCGGCGTCGAGCTCGACCCGCGCGGCAACGTGAAGGCCGACCAGCTCGCCTATCAGACCTCGAGGCCGAAGGTGTTCGCGGCCGGCGACATACGCCGCGGCCAGTCTCTCGTCGTCTGGGCGATCCGCGAAGGACGCCAATGCGCCCATTCGATCGACAAGTTCCTGATGGGATCGACCTCGCTGCCGCGGTGAGCGGCAGCGCCCGGCTCTCTAAAAATCGAGACTAGCGGCCGAAGCCCCCGAAACCGCCGCCACCGCCGAAATTGCCGAAGTCGTCGCGACGGCGCTGCTGCTGCTGCGACTGCCGGCGCTGCGGTTGCTCGGCCTGAGCCTGCTGCGGCTGCGCACGGCCCGAGGTCTTCTTGCCGGTGCCGGACTTGTTGTCGGCTTTGTCAGTCGTCGAGACCGTGGCGATGGCCGGAGCCGGCGTCGATGCCACTGCGGGCGTCGGAGCCGGTGTCGGATCGGTGGTAACCGCAACCGTCGGATCGGTGCCGAAGGCCGCGACGCCGCGGCGCGGCCAGCGGAAGTCGTCGCTGCGTCCGGCAGGCGGCGTCAGCGCCTCACCCTTCACCAGCACGCGCGTCGCCGCGCGCGGATTGATGGCCGCAGGCGAGTCGGCCACAGCCCCGAGCAGATCCTGATTGGCGGCAGCCGCCCCGGTCAGCGTCACCACCGGCCCGGACAGCGGTCGCGCGGTCGCGGCGCCCGGCCCCTTCGGCGTCTGCACCTGCGGCTCGGCCGGCAGCGCTGCGATCGACGGCTCGGAGCCGCGCTGGATCACGCGGCGGATTTCGCGCTCGAGATAGTGCGCAAGCTTGCGCGCGCCGGACTTGGTGAAATGCACGCCGTCGCTGACGCGCAGTCTGCGGGTCTGGCCTTCGAAGTCCGGGCCCTGCACGGTGAAGCGGCCGCCCTCGTCGACGAAGCCGTCCCACACGTCGATGTAGGTGATGCCGGCCTTCTCGGCGCGGGTGCGGAAGAGGTCGTTGAGATAGAGCATCTCGCTGGTCGACTTCTGCCCGCGGATCGACGGCAGGCCGACCCAGAACACCGGCACGCCGGCGCTCTTCATCGCCGCGATAACGGCGTCGATGCGCCGCGTGTAGTGCTCGGCCCATTCGTCGGTGCGGAATTCGTAGGTGCGAAGGCCGGGCTGAGGCTTCTCGGCCGTGGCGGCCTGCTGATCGCCGGCCGGCCGCTCGGTGTCCTGCGCGTCGGGCGCAAGCGGCGCTGCCGCCGGCTGACCCGCCTGCGGCACCAGCGACGGCGCCGTGGTCGAGCCTGAAGCCGCACTCGGCGGCCCGGACTGGATCGGACGGTCGCGCAGCTTCTCGCGATCGTTGAGGCCGATCATCATCACGACGAAATTGGGCTTCTGCTGCGCCAGTGTCTCGCGGATCACCTGCGGCCAGTCGAGATTCTCGTTGCGGCTGTCGTAACGGATGAGGCCCGCGGTCGCGCGGTTCTTGCGGACCACCGCGACGTCGGGGGCATCGCCGAGCGCGTCCTCGAGGCCGTGCGCCAGCCAGTCGGCCATGGAGTCGCCGAACACCACCGCGGTGTTGGCCGGCTGGTTGTCGAACTTGCGCGGCGGCGGCGCCTTGCTGAAGTCCTGCGGCCGCTCGCTCGGCTGGTTGTAGCGCGGCTGGCCGGAGAACGGCCCGAAGAAGTCGAACATGCCGCCGCCGCGCTGGCCGAACTGGGCCGCCACCGGCAGCGTCATCAGCGCCAAGCCGCACACGGTCGCGATGCCGACCGCGGTGCGCCGACCAAACCCTTGCAGAAGCGAGCTTTTCGCCATTTTGCGCCGACCGATGAAAAACGGGCCTCGGGCGCCTGAAACCGCCGGCGCCGCCCCTCTATCGGTCGGTTAACCCGGGCAAATTGTCAACCTGATGGCCACCGGTTTGGTTAGCACCCGCGCGGGAACTCACCGCCCAAGGCTTACCGCCTGAGCCGGGCCAGGATCGTGGTCGAGGCAAAGCCGTCCGGAATGAGCCCGATCGACGCCTGGTAGTCGCGCACCGCGGCCCGCGCCTTCGGGCCGAGCCGGCCGTTCGGCTCGCCGGTATCGAAGCCCTTCTTGTTGAGAAGCTCCTGGAGCTCGCGGCGCTCGTCGCGGCTCAGCACCGCCTCGTGCCGCGGCCAGGGCTGCGCGAAGGCCTCGCCGCCGCGGAAGCGGTCGGCGAGATGCCCGATCGCCAGCGCATAAGCCTCGGCCGGGTTGTATTTCATGATGACGCTGAAGTTCTGCAGCATCAGGAAGCTCGGTCCTTCATAGCCCGCCGGCACCAGCAGATAGGCCTTCTCCTGCGGATTGGGGAACGGCTTGCCGTTCGGGCGGCGAATGCCCTGCTGTTCCCACTCCGCGATGGTGTGCTGCTTGCGGCGGTCCGCCAGCATGTAGTTGAAGCCCTTCGGCACCACGACCTCGTAGCCCCAGGTCGCGCCCGGCACCCAGCCGTCCTTCTTCAGGTTGTTGGCCGTCGACGCGACCAGGTCGCCGACGGAGTCGACCACATCGCGATGCCCGTCGCCGTCGAAGTCCACGGCGAAGCGCTTGAACGACGTCGGCATGAACTGCGTCGGGCCGAACGCGCCGGCCCACGAGCCGATCAGGCGCTCGGGCTTCACGTCGCCGCGATGCAGGATTTCCAGCGTCGACAGAAACTCCTCGCGGAAGTACTGCTGCCGGCGGCCGACACAGGCCAGCGTCGCAGTCGAACGGATCACCGGCCGGTCGCCGCCGAGCGTGCCGTAGTTCGACTCGACGCCCCAGATCGCGACGATGATGTTGCGGTCGACGCCATAGGCCTTCTCGACCTTGTCGAATATCGCCTTGTGCTTCGCCAGCAGATCGCGGCCACCCTGGATGCGCGCGTCGCTCACCAATATGTCGAGATAGTCCCAGAACGCCTTGGTGAACTCCGGCTGCGCGTCCATCAGGTCCATGATGCGCAGGTCGGGCGTCAGCCCGCCGACGTATTTGTCGAAGCTCACGCGCGAGATGTTGCGCTTCTGCGCGAGCGGCCACAGACCTTCGAGACAACTCTCGAAATTGGCGGCGGCCTTGCGGATCTCGCTCGCCTGCATCTGCGGATGGCCGGACGAGCCCGACTCGCCGGTCCATTCCCTTGGTGTAACGGGCGCCGTGGCCGCGACCGGCGGCTGCGCGGCCTGCGCCAACGCCGCCGGACGCGCGGCGGGCTTGCCGACCGGCATCGGCGGCAGCACCCGGTCACCCTGCGCGAAGGCCGCCGCGCCGAGCAGCCATGTCGCGGCCAAAGCCATCAAACCCGTTCGTATGGAATGCCTCGGCATTCTTGATCTCGCTCGTCAGCCGCGCCACGCGCGGCGTTTCCCACGTTCTGGCCTCATATTGGGGCAAGATATGGTTGAGCGAGCGTTAATTGCCAGCTCACAACCACGCCATCGGCGCGCATCCCGCGCCGGCCAAGGCATTGAATCTCCGCAGTCATTCCAGTGCGCGCCGAAGGCGCGAACCCGGAATCCAGAAGATAGGGAATCCGATGTCGCTGGATTCCGGGTTCGCTCGCTTCGCGAGCGCCCCGGAATGACGCCGGTGGCTAGCGCCCGGCCCGCAGCCGGTCGATCAATTCCTGGGTCGGATAGGCATCCGCCGGCAGGCCGACCTTGATCTGCGCCTGCTTCACCGCGACGCGAGTCGCCGAGCCGATCCGGCCGTCGGCATCGCCGGTCAGCAGCTTCCGCGCGATCAGAAGCTGCTGCAGCTCCTGCACCTGCGGCGTGGTCGGCACCACCGGCTGGCCGTTGCCAGGCCCGAACGGCGGCGCTCCGGCGAGCCGCGCGCCGAAATAGGCCGCCGTGGTCGAATAGACGACCGCAGCATTCCACTCGATGTAGGCCTTGAAGTTCGGATAGGCGAGGAACGCCGGTCCCAGACGGCCCATCGGCAGGATCAACGAGGCCTCTAGGTTGTCGGCCGGCAGCTGGCCTTGCCGCGCCGTGACGCCCCAGCGCACCCATTGCGACCGCGGATGCTTGTTCTCGAGGCCGGACTCCTGCCACGGCATGTCGGCCGGCACGCGCACCTCCTGCAGCCAGGGCTGGCCGCGTTGCCAGCCGAAGCTCTTCATCAGGTTGGCCGCGGAGGCGAGCGCATCCGGCGTGCTGTGGATCATGTCGACGCGGCCGTCGCCGTCGAAATCGACGCCGTACTTGAAATACTGGGACGGCGTGAACTGCGTGGGCCCGAGCTCGCCGGCCCAGTTGCCGATCATCTCCTGCGGCTTGAGATCGCCGCGCTCGACGATGCGCACCGCGCCCAGCAGCTCCTCGCGGAAAAAGTCCGGTCGGCGGCAGTCATAAGCGAGCGTCGCGACTGAACGGATGATGTTGTAGATGCCGCCCTTGTAGGCGCCGTAATCGCTTTCGAGCCCCCACAGCGCCGTCACCACCGCGGGCGGCACGCCGGACTGCTGCTCGATGCGCGCGAGCAGCTGCGCATTGGCCTTGAGCTGCTTGACGCCGTTCTCGTAGCGGCCGCCGCCGGTCATGCGGCCGGCGAACTGCTGAAAGCTCTGCTGGAAGACGCCCTGCCCGCTGTCGCGGCGGATGATCGCCGGATCGAAGGTGACTCCGTCGAGCGCCGCCGAGATCGCCTGGCGCGAAATGCCCTTCGCCGCGGCCTCCTGCTTGAAGCCCTCCATCCAGCGCTCGAAGCTGCCGGTGTTGCGGCACCGCGCCGCGGCTTCCGCGGCTCCGGTCAACGCGATGCTCAGCGCGATCGCCGCACCGAAAATTCCCCCAACCCGCTGCCTCATTGTCGCCGCCTCTTGAAGGACACTTGGTCCGGAATGACGCTTGCTGAAATGACAGATGGCCCGGAATGTGCCATTGGACCTGGAACCGTCAAGCTTGCGACGGGATTGCGGTTAAGCGTCACCGTGCGGCCAATTGAATCAGCCCTTTGCCGCATTGCGCCCGCCATCCCCGAGCCGGTCCGGCCGGTCCCGCCATTCGTTTTGATCCAACCGAATCGCCCAGAGCGTCATCCATGAAACCCATTCGCAAAGCCATTTTCCCCGTGGCCGGCCTCGGCACGCGCTTCCTGCCCGCCACCAAGGCCATGCCCAAGGAGATGCTGACCGTGGTCGACCGGCCGCTCATCCAGCATGTGGTCGACGAGGCCCGCGAAGCCGGCATCGAGCACTTCATCTTCGTCACCGGGCGCAACAAGGGCGTGATCGAGGACCATTTCGATCGGCAGTTCGAGCTCGAGGTGACGCTGAAGGAGCGCAACAAGACCGCCGACCTGAAGCTGCTCGCTGAGGATCAGCCTGCGGCCGGCAGCGCGAGCTTCACCCGCCAGCAATCGCCGCTCGGGCTTGGTCATGCGGTCTGGTGCGCGCGCGAGCTGGTCGGCAACGAGCCCTTCGCGCTCGTGCTCCCCGACGTGCTGGTGCAGAACAAGCCCGGCTGCCTCGCGCAGATGATCGAGGCCTACAAGAAGGCCGGCGACAAATCGAACGTCATCGCGGTCGAGGAAGTGCCGATGGAGCGCATCCATCAGTATGGCGTGGTCGGCGTCGGCAAGGGCGACGGCAAGACCTTCCCGATCACCGAGATGGTCGAGAAGCCGCCGCGTGAGAAGGCGCCGTCGAATCTGATCATCACCGGCCGCTACATCCTGCAGCCGGAGATCTTCGACCTGCTCGCCAAGCAGACCGGCGGCGCCGGCGGCGAGATCCAGATCACCGACTCGATGATCACGCTGTCCAAGTCGCAAGCCTTCCATGCAGTGAAGTTCGACGGCACAAGCTTCGACTGCGGCTCCAAGGTCGGCTTCCTCGCCGCCAACGTCGCCTACGCGATGCAGCGGCCCGACATCGCGCCGGCGTTCCGCGACGAGATCAAGCGGCTGTTGGGGAATTAGCACTTCAGTCAACGCTCCCAAATAGCCAACGCTTCGCTGCGCCGGGGTTTTGTTTTCGGACGCCCGGCTGCGCCCGTCTCCCTGTTTTCCTCCTCTCTCCCATAGGAGAGGGATGGAGCGCCGGGAGGCGCCCAGGAGGTGTGCGAGACCTCCTCGGCCGGGCGCTACGAACCCGGCCACACGCCAAGCTTCCGGGACCCAAGTGTTTGGAGGGAGTGGGGGTCCCGGGGCGCGCGGGCCCTTGCGAGGAGCCCGGGCGCCTCTCGGCGCTCCATCGCGGCACGCATTGTCGGCGGCCGCATCTTGCGCTGTCTTCAGGCATCGCGATCGACGATGCCCTCAACCGAGCAAGACATGGCGGGTGTACGATGGGATGTTCGGGCGAGGAAGATTAATTCTGCAAACGCAAGGTCTATCAACATTGTTGCGGCTGCATCGATTGTGCGGCTCGCGCGATCGGCAAACCGCCCCATGTTTGAAATAGTGATCTCACAGCCGGAAACGCAGGCGGGAGATTGAGATGGATGATCGAGCCGTGCGGGCGGCGCTGGAACGCCATTGGACTGCGTCGGACGCCAGCGATTTCGAGGCCGAGCATGAAATCTACCACGAGGATGCCGTGCTCGATTATCCGCAATCGGGCGAGCGGATCCGTGGCCGGCATAACATTAAGGAAAGCCGTTCCGTCCAGCCCAACAAGAAGCGCTTTACGGTTCAACGAATGATCGGCAGCGGCGATCTCTGGGTCACCGAATTCGTGCTGACCTATGACGGCATACCGTCTTACACGGTGAGCATCATGGAATTCCGCGACGGACTGGTGGCCCACGAAACGCAATATTTCGCCGACCGGTTTGACCCGTCCCCCACGCGCGCGCATCTCGTCGAGCGAGCAGGCGAAACCAAGCCCCTTTAATACTCCGAACGCGCGCGCCCGCTTGATTCAAATTGCGGCGTGAGCCAGCCTGCGTGCGCCGTGACCGACAAGTTCCGTGACATCACCGCTTGGCTGCAAGAACTTGGCATGTCCGAATATGCTGAGCGATTCGCCAAGAATCGTGTGAATTTCTCGGTCCTTCGCGATCTGACCGACGCAGACCTCAAGGAACTTGGGATCGTTCTTGGCGACCGCCGGAAGCTTCTGCGGGCGATCGGGGAACTCGACCGAAACGGACCGTCCGCATCATCGACGATCGCCGGGGCTGCCGAACGCCGTCAGCTCACGGTGATGTTCTGCGATCTCATCGGATCGACTTCGCTCTCGACGCAACTTGATCCCGAGGATTTGCGCGAGGTCATCGGCGCCTACCATCGCTGTTGCGCCGCAACGGTCGAGCGGCGCGGCGGTTTTATCGCCAAGTATATGGGTGACGGCGTCCTGATCTATTTCGGATATCCGCAAGCCCATGAGCATGACGCGGAGCGAGCCGTGCAGACAGGGCTTGCTCTGGTCGAAGCCGTACCGAAGCTCACCGCGCCGGATGGATCGCGGCTGGGCGTACGGGTGGGAATTGCCACCGGCATCGTCGTGGTAGGCGACCTCCTCGGATCGGGTGAGTCGCAGGAACGCGGGGTCGTGGGCGAGACGCCGAACCTGGCGGCCCGCCTGCAAGGCATCGCCGAGCCGGGAACAGTCGTCATCGCCGACGGCGTGCGCCGGCTGATCGGCAACTTGTTCGAGTTGCAGGACCTCGGCCAACAATCGCTGAAGGGCATCCCTGCCCCGGTTCAGACGTGGTCCGTCAGGCGCGCGAATTCGGTCGCAAGCCGCTTCGATGCGTTGCGGGGAAGCTCTGCGGTCGGACTTGTCGGCCGCCAAACCGAGCTTGATCTGCTGGTCCGGCAATGGAGCGCGGCAAAACGTGGCGAAGGGCAGACAGTGCTGCTCGCCGGGGAAGCAGGCATCGGAAAGTCCCGGCTGACGTCCGCATTTCTGGAGCGCATCGCCGGCGAATCGCACCGCCGGTTGCAGTACTTCTGCTCGCCTCAGCATGCCGACAGCGCACTGTATCCGTTTATCGGTCACCTGGAGCGCGCCGCCGGGCAGTTCCATGAAGACAGGCCGTCCGCAATTCTCGACAGGTTCGACGCGTTCCTGGCTCCGTCGGCACTTTCGCCGGAGGAAACCGCACTCCTGGCCGAGATGCTGTCACTGCCAAACGATGGCCGGTACTCCGTCCTCGGTCTGACCGCCCCGCAGCGGCGACAGAAAACGCTCGAAGCCATCATCAACCACATCGTCGCGCTCACGCGGAACGATCCGGTGCTGATGATCTTCGAGGATGCCCATTGGAGCGACCCGAGCAGCCAAGACGTGCTCAAGCTCGCAATCCAACGGCTCGCGAACCATCCCGTGCTGCTGATCGTGACGTTCCGGCCCGAGTTTGCATCTGCCTGGACCGGCCCGAATGTGACAACGATTGCGCTCGATCGGCTGCCGATGAGCGATGTCGGCACCATGATCGAGCGTGTCGCCGGCGCACGACAGCTCCCGGACAGCATCCACCAGGAGATCGTGGCACGCTGCGACGGCGTTCCTCTCTTTGTCGAGGAAATGACCAAGGCGGTATTGGAAGCCAACTCCGAACGCGATGCTCGGCGGACTGCTGCGGCCGTGCCGGAGCTTGCCGTGCCGGCAAGCCTGCACGCATCGCTGATGGCGCGGTTGGACCGGCTGGGCGCCGCCAAGGAGGTCGCCCAGATCGCTGCCGCCATCGGTCGCGATTTCTCGCATCGGATGCTGGAATCCGTGGCGCGGAAGCCCGTCGCAGACCTTGATGCAGCGCTGGACCGGCTGCTCGATGCCGGCCTGCTGTTCCGGCACGGTGTGCCACCGGACGCCACCTACCTGTTCAATCATGCCCTGGTTCAGGACGCGGCGTACGGCACGCTGCTCCGGGATACGCGCCGCACGCTTCATGCGCGGATCGCGGAAAGCTATGAGCAGCAATTCTCCGACATCGCCGAACGACAGCCCGAGGTGGTCGCCCGCCATCTCTCCGAAGCAGGCCTGATCGAAAAGGCCGCAGCCCTGTGGGCCAAAGCAGGGCGGCGCGCGCTCGCCCGGTCGGCCTTGAAGGAGGCGGCGGAGCAGCTGGCGCGGGCGCAGAGCATGCTCGGCTCCCTGCCGGCCACAGCCGAGCGCCGGCGCGAGCAGATCAAGCTGCAGATCGAGCTTTCGAACGCGCTGATCCACACCAAGGGGCATGCTTCCTCCGAAACCAAGGCGTCGTTCGAGAAAGCGCGGCTGCTGATTGCCGATGCGGAGAAGCACGGAGATTCCCCGGACGACCCGTTGCTGTTGTTTTCTGTTCTTTACGGGTTCTGGGTGGCCAATCGCATGGCATTCCGGGGCGCCGTCGCATGCGAGCTGGCGCAGCAGTTTCTCGACCTTGCGGAGCAACAGAGCGCCATTGCACCGCGCATGATCGGGCAAATGATGCTCGGCATATCCCTGGTGCTCGTCGGTAACGCATCCGAAGGTCGCCCGCATCTGGATCGGACGATTGCATTGTACGACCCCGCGGAACATCGCGCGCTCGCGACTCGATTTGGTCACGACGTCAGGATGACGGCGTATTGCTGGCGGGCGCTGGCGTTGTGGCTGCTCGGCTATCCGGACAGCGCGGCTGCCGATATGGAACGCGCCCTCGCCGATGCCGGCGAAATCGAACACGCGGCGACGTCGATGTTTGCGCTATCCCATGTGTCGCTGGCGCACACGTTTCGGCGGGCCCCCGAAAAAGCCGACGAGCTTGCCGGCCGGCTTGTCGCCCTGGGGGAGGAAAAGAGCAGCCTGTATTGGAAGTCCTATGGAATGATGCTGCAAGGCTGGCTGCTCACGCAAGCTGGCAGCGCGTCCGACGCGATACCCGTCGGCACCGCCGCAGCGACGGCGATGCGTTCGACCGGAGCGACCGCCTACGCTCCCTGGTACATGTCATATCTGGCAAGCGCCCACGCCAAGCTGGGGCAGTTCGACGATGCCTGGCGGTGCATCGCCGACGCGATCAACGCGTCAGAGACTACAGGCGAGCGGTGGTGCGATGCGGAAATCCATCGCATCGCCGCAGATATCGCGCTGATGTCGCCCAACCCCGATCAGGCCAAGATCGACGCTTACCTCAATCGCGCACTCTCGACGGCGCGCGAACAAAAGGCTGCGTCATTGGAGCTTCGCGCAGCGATAAGCATGGCGAGGCTGTACCAGAAGCAGGGACAGTTCGCGGAGGCGTGTAGCTTGGTCGCGCCCGTCCTTCAGCGCTTCACGGAAGGCTTCGGCACCCCCGACTTGATTGAGGCTAAGGCCCTGCTGCAGAGCTTGAGCTCAAGCCGCGACCCTCAGCAGCAGGCCTGAGATTCGGCGAAACGCCGTCATCCTCCGCCGTCATTCGTTGGGCACGAGCCGCGAGCGTATCTTGATCTCGTGCGTGAGCGTCTGGTGGACCGGGCATTTTTCGGCGATTTCCATCAGCCGCGCGCGTACGTCTTCCGGAATATCGCCCTCGATCGTGATGTCGCGGGTGATCTCGCCGATGTTGCCTTCCTTGGTTTCGCAATCGGCGCAGTCCTGCGCGTGGATCCTGCGATGCGACAAGCGCAAGCCGAACCGCTCGACCGCGAGCCCCTTGCGATCAGCATAGAGCCGCATCGTCATCGAGGTGCAGGCACCCAGCGCCGCGAGAAGATAATCGTAGGGTCCGGGCCCTGAGTCGTTGCCGCCGACCGCGACCGGTTCGTCGGCCACGAGAACATGGCGTCCCGCCGACACGCGCTGCGTCAAAGGTCCGGTGCGCGTCTCGCGCACCTCGACGATGCCCGGCGGCAAGGCCACCGGCGCTTCCGCGGCCGGCAGATAGCGTGACGCCCACGCCGCAATCACATCGGCAACGTAGATCGCGTCCTCGCGCTTGCGCAGCAGATGGTCCGCGGTATCGAGCGAAAGGAAGCTCTTGGGATGTCGCGCTGCCGAGAAAATCTGCGTCGCATTGTCGATGCCGACATATTCGTCGCGCGGCGCTTGGCACACCAGGAGCGCCTTTTTCAACTTCCCCAGACCATCGAGGATGTTCTGCTCCGCGATGTCGTCGAGGAACTGCTTCTTGATGGTGAAGGGGCGCCCCGACAGCGTCACCGTCGCGGTTCCCTTCTCTTTGATCTCGGCGAGATCGGCTGCGAAATGATGCGTGACATGGGCCGCCGAGGCCGGCGCCGCGATCGTGACGACGGCGGTTGCTTCCGGCACGTGAGGTGCTGCCGCAAGCACTGCCGCTCCGCCCAGGCTATGGCCGATCAACAACGACGGCGCGGCGTGGTTCTTGCGCAGGTAATCGACCGCCGCGAGAAGGTCCTGAACATTGGACGAGAAGTTGGTGTTGGCGAACTCGCCCTCGCTGGCACCGATCCCGGTGAAGTCGAACCGCAGCACGGCGATCCCCCGAGCCGTGAGCGTTTCGGCAATCCGCGAGGCCGCAAAGATGTCCTTGCCGCAGGTGAAGCAGTGGGCGAACAGCGCAAAAGCGCGCGGCTCCGCCGGCAGATCGAGACGAGCGGCCAGCTTCGCCCCGGTCGCGCCGGGAAACTCGATTTTTCTTGGTTCGGTCATCAAAGCCTCCGCGTCAGTCCAGACCACGGCGCGCTCTTCGTCACCGCGCCGGTGTTGTCGGCATACCACGCCGAAGCCGATCCTTCAGGGCCTGGTGACCGGCAGGTGTCGCGCGGCTTGATTTGTTCCACGGCTGTGAATTAACTAGCCGAAGCAACTGATTCGCTTTGTGTTTTTTGTGGATGCGTCAAGTAAAGCTCGCGTCCTATCCCCAGTCAGTCATTCACGTTGTACCGCGGGCCGGCCATCCGGTCCGCCGTGCGATCGCGTGAGCGACGCGTCTGCGTCCGCCGATCCAAACACCAATGGGAGGGTTACCATGAAGCGCGCCCTGGTTTTGCTCAGTGTCCTCGCGGCCTTCGCGGTCGGCGGATCGACCGGAGCCGCGGCTCAGTCGGCGACCACCTATTCGGCCGGCAACCAGTGGGGCACCGTGTCCTCCGGCGTCGCGGTGAACGGCGCTCTCGAATCCGCCCAGTCGCACGCCGTGAACGCCGCCACCGCCGGCGCGGTCAACGCTGCGAGGAACGGCATCCTGCTCGGGAACGGGAGCGGCAGCCTGACCATCTCGTCAGTCGGCTCGCAGAGCATCGTCAGCAACTCGATAAACGCCACCAACTCCACCATCAGCAGCTCCATCAACGCGACGCAGTCGTCCACCAACAACGGCGCCGTGACGACCAACGGGACCATCAACGTCCAGTGATGCGGCCGGACTGCAGCCAGAAAATCAGAATGCACCATTCGAATAGCCGGGTCCGCGACCGGATTGCTCCGCTGGCATTGCTCATGCTCTCGGGTTGCGCCGTCACCGATCTTGGCGGGCCTGACGAAAAGGGCTTCGTGCCGGTCACCCAGGCGCCGCTGCCCAGCGTCGTGCAGCCCTCGCCCCGCATCGAGCAGGCGCTGCTGTGCATCCGTGATACCGGCGTGCTGCGCGGCCGCACGTTCGTGGTCGGCGCATTCGCCGACAGTACGGGCAAGCTCAACGCCGTGGCGCCGGGCTCGACCGGCAACTTCATTCCGCAGGGCGGCAGCGCGTCGTACATCACCGACGCCTTGACCAAGGCCGGCGCGCGGGTGGTGTCGACCTATTTCGGCCAGCCGGCCGAGAAGGTCCCGGCGCAGTACGCGATCAACGGTATTTTCAACAGCCTCGATTTCGGCTCGCCGTTCTCCGCCGACGTGCGCGTCAACGGCATCGGCCCGACCGCAGCGACCGGCTGGGCGCAGCTCAGCCTCACCATCCAGCTCGACGAGGTGTCGACGCGGCTCAATCGTCAGATGAGCATGATCCAGCGGCCGGTGCGCTACGCGCAGCTCGGCGTCGGCGCCGGCAAGACCTTCAACACCGACCTGGTGACCGGCAACATCGTGATCCAGAACCAGGAGCGCCTGCAGTTCGAAGCGCTGAACGGTCCGATCGCGCTCGGCGTTGCCGATGTGGTGATGAAGGAATTCCCGCGCGCGCGCAGCCGCTGCGGCGGCATCGTCACCGACCTGCTGACGGTTTCCGACGCACCGCCGGTCCTCGAATCGCGCGGCTGAACGCTCCCCGCAGCCCGCTGCTTCCCGACGGTGCACACGATTAACGACGTGCGTCGCGGCTCCCGATTAAGCTTAGCCGGTATGGATAACGCACGGTAAAGCTCGCCGGGACAATTGCGCGCGTCTAGATGGAACCCCAGTCGGATGCGTTCCAGCGGCGAATTCCACAAAGCATCTCGCATCGTGTTTTCCCGCTGATTTTTGAACTCCACCCGTCCGCGCTGATCGGGAGGAGCCTTTGTCGTCACAGCCTGCGGCGGAAAGCAGGTTGCCGCGCAAAGTGAATGTCGGCGCGCGTGAGTAAGGGGCCAGTTTTCATGCGTAACAAGTATCGTGGGTATCTGTATTGCGGCGTTGCATCGGCCGCACTCGTCATCGCGTCATCGGGCGCGTTCGGCCAGACCGTCGTCAATCAAAGCGCCACCAACTTTGCCGGCGTGTCCAATCCGCTGCCCCCGGGTACGAACACGATTTCATTGGGGGGTGGTTTCAGCCTCGGCACCGGCGCATCGGTCTCGGTCTCCGCCACCGGCGCGGTGACCACAACCTCGATCACCGGTATCGGCTCGAACTTCAGCAACCCTTCCGGCAGCTTTGCCGGCGTGAACCAGGATCCGTTCAATTCCGGCGGCATCAGCAACAACGGATCGATCACCGGCGCCACGACTGGAAACGCAGCCAGCGGCTCCAGCCTCAGCGTCGGTGCAGCGGGCTCGGTGGCTTCGTTCTCGATCCTGGGCGTGGGTGCGGTGGACTTCACGGCGGTCCCAGCCACCGGCGACATCCGGCAAGGTGGCTTTGCTCCGCCGCAGGGGGGAATTAATTCGGGATCCGTCAGCAACACGGGCCAGATCCTGACTCCGACCCTGGGGCTGTCGGGCACGGGCGCTGCGGTGTCGGTCAGTGCAGTCGGCTCCCAGGGCACGGTGTCGGTTGGCGCACTCGGCGCGACCTCTTTCACCGCGACCACGTTCGGCAACATCATTCAAACCGTAACCAATGCCAGTGCCGGTTTCCCGAACGGCGCGACAATCTCCAACACGGTCGGCGGCATCTGGGTCGGCGATCTGACCGGAAACGGCACCTCGGTCTCGGCCGCCGCAACCGGTGGCGCGGCCTCCGTATCGTTCTCTTATATCGATACGACGGCCTGGTCGGCGTCGAGCGTTGCCAATATCAGTCAGGGCGTCGGGAACGCTGCCGGCATCAGCAACATGGCCACGACCAACGGCGGCATCCAGGTTGGCGAGATCAGCGGTGTCGGCGCATCGGTCAATGCGAGCGCCACCGGCTCGATCGCGTCGCTGTCGATGTCGAGCGTGGTGAGCGGCGGGTCGGGGGCGCCGAGCTGGGGCACCGTGCAGGTACCGGTCATTCAGAACTCGTCCAACACCGCGCCGGTCTCCAACGCAGCGTTCATGACCGGCGGTGGCTTGAGCGGTGCTGGAAGCGCGGCCGCGATCACCGCGACCGGTGCCGGCGCAGTCATCTCGGTGTCAAGCATCAGCGACACCAGCAATCCGGCGCTGACGGTCGTGAATACCATCCAGACGGCGACGCATTCCGGAGGGGCGATCAGCAACCTCGGACAGATGACGATCAGCGGCGCTCTGGCGACCGGTGCGACGGCATCTGTCTCTGCGGTCGGCGCCCAGGGCGCCATATCGGTCAGCGCGATCGATGCCGACTCGTTCAACACGCCGAGGTTCAGCAGTATCTCACAGACTGTCAGCAACGGCCTCCAGGCCCAGGTCGGCGGCAACGTGACCAACACACTGGTGTCGAATGGCGGTCAAGGTTTCGGTCTGACGGTGGGCAACGTAAGCGGAAACGGCGCCTCGGTGTCGGTCGCGGCAACCGGCGCCGCCGCCTCCGTCTCCTATTCCTTTGTCGACACCACCGCCTGGTCGGGCACGCTGCTGGGCGGCATCAACCAGTCGGTCACCAACAACGGCATGGCCACCAACCAGGCCGATGCCGGCATCAGCGTCGGCAATATCGGTGGTATCGGCGCTTCGGTGCGGGCGAGCGCCACGGGCTCCATCGCGGCGATCTCGCTGACGAGCATCAACTCCGGCGCACCGAGCTCGATTGCCAACGTGCCCGTCGCGGCCGGATTCGGATTTGGCCCGATCGTGCAGACGTCGATCAACAACGCGCCAGTGTTGAACAGCGCATCCATCACCTCGCCGGGCACGGTCACCGGCATCGGCAGTTCGGTGGCGATCAATGCGACCGGCGCAGCCGCATCCTTCTCGGTGGCAAGCATCGCCGACACCACCGCGCCGGTCCAGACGATCGTCGCCACGAACATCACGCAAACTGCGACGAATTCGGGTCCGACGGTCCAGAATACGGGAGCGATTTCGATCGGCGGCGGCGCCATGGGGACCGGTTCGGCCGTGGCGATTTCCGCGGTCGGCGCCAGCGCTTCGATATCGTACCTTGCCGTGAAGTAGCGCTGGCGATCGGCGCCCGTTGCGCCGAAGCAATTCGAGGGTGCCGGGCCCGCGGTCCGGCACCCTTTTCGTCAGGAGCGCGCGATCAGCGGTAGTTGGTCGTCAACGGCGGTTCGCCGCGCCGGCCCGGATGAGACTTCCAGGCCGTCCGCTTGTGCGGCTTGGCGCGCCGGGCCGTGCTCGCGGCCTTGGCCGGCCGCGGCGCAGACATGACCGGCGCTGCCGGCTCTGCCTGGGCTTCGGCCGGTCGCGCATCCACGGCAAGCGCTGCAAACCGCCAGCGTCCCTCGACCGATTGATAAGCGATATTGAACCACAGCTGCAGCGGCCGGCTCGGAAAGTAGCCGGTAACGCGCAGCAGCCCCTGCCCGTCGATTCCGGCGGGCTTCACCAGACGCGGTTCGAGCACGACGATCGCCGAGATGTCGATTTTATGCTCGCGAAAGCCCGCAAAGCTCTCGGCCAACCTGCTGGCATTGTTCTCCTGCTGGAACGACGGCGCCGCCAGCCCCAACAGCACACTGTAGTTGTTGGTCAGGTTGGCATCGTTGAAGGCCGTCAGCGTCGAGCGGAGCAGCACCACCGGCAGGTCGGTGCCGGGCAACACCGCCCCGGACGGCGACGGCTGCACCGTCATTTTGGACTCGGATCGCAGGCTTGGCGGCGGAAACACCGGCGGCGGCGGCACCGGGGCATCCGGCGGATTGGCGGGCGTCGCGGCCTGGGCCGGCGACGATGGAGCCTGGCCGGGGGTTTGCGCTTGCGCCGGCAATTGCGACTGCGCCAAGGCTTGTCCGGGCGACAAGGCCTGCCCGCACCAGAGGGCCGACCACGCCAGCAAGGCCCCGATCAAACGGCATCCGTCAGTAGCTGTCATTTCCGGTCCTCTGCCTCGACACGAGAATCGGTCAACGCCCGCGCAATCGCATCATAGGGATGACTGGCCGCCAATCGGTTAATGGGAGCGGAGTCACAACGACGTCTTGGTCACCGTCCCGGCGTTGTCGACGTACCACCGCTCGTTCGCCATCGGCACGCCGGCGAACCGCTGCGCCATCCAGTCGGCCACCATCGTGGGCGGATACGGCCCGAGATTGACCGACGGGCAGGCGCCGATGGCGTGGCGCGCCTCCTGATAGACCACGAGGCGGCGCGGATTGCTCATGGTCTTGAGCATCCGCTCGGTGTGCACCATCGGGCTCAGTTCGTCCCATTCGCCGCTGACGCAGAGATAAGGCACGCGGATTTTCTCGGCCTGGCCCTCCCAGGTCAGCGTCTTGCGGAAGGCGTCGAACCTGGCCTCGTCGGTGAAGCCCGCCATGTACATGAAGCGTTTCTTGTAGCTCGGGCTCGCCTCATCGAAGATCGCATGAAAGCCCGGCTCCAGGTTGTTGGAGTTGGCCACGCAAGCGCAGATGCGCGGCTCGTTGGCCGCGACGATGGTGACGAAGAATGAGCCGAAGCTGTTGCCGAACGCGCCGATTTTCTGCGGATCGATCTCGGGCCGCGCCACGAGCCAGTCGACCGCGGCAATGCCTGCCGCCATCCAGTTCTCCATGCTGACGGTCAGCCCCAGCACGCGGCACTCCGCCTGCCCCGGCCCGTCGAGCGCCAGCACCGCGATGCCGCGCTCGAGCCAGCGATCGCCCTTCAGCGCGACGAACACCTCCTTGTAGGTGTCCATGCCGGGAAACGAGATCACCACCGGAATGCGGCCGCCCGCGTAGTTCGGCGGCAGGTGAAACCAGCCGGGCAGCGTCTTGCCCTTGAACGGGATGAACACCGGCTCGATCTTGTGGGCCGCGAGCCGCGCGTAGTTCGTGTAGCAGTCGCGCTTGCTCTTGTTGTAGGCCACGTTGGTGTCGTCGTTCTCGTGCCGCGACCACTGCGCCGAACCCCAGTGGATCGCTGCCATGAAATAGTTGTCGCGCGCCGTGATCTTTGCGCCCTCCTCCTCGGCGGCGCGCGCCTTGGCCTCGCGGCGGCGCGCCGTGTTGGCGAAGGCCGGCTCGATGTCGGCATATTTCTTCACCCGCTCACGGATCGCGGCGAAATCCGCCGACGCCTCGATGCCGCAGGCGGCGTTCAGATAGAAGGACCGCGGCTGGTCCCAGTCGATGCCGACCGAGCGCAGCACATTGTCGAGCGCCCAGCGCTGCTCGGTCCAGCGCCGCACGTTCGGCTCACCTTGGGATTGAGCTGCTTCGGCCATTGCCATCCTCGCCACTTTTTTGAGCGAGGACGATGCCGCGTCAGCGCTGCAACTTCAACCCGACCAGGAAAGCGTTGGCGTTGTAGTCGACGCCCGGCTTGTTGGAGCGGAGCTGGTCGTAACGGTACTCGGCCTTGAGCCAGAGCTCGCGGCTCATCTTGTAGGTGATCGCCGAGCCGAGCGACACGCGCTGGTCGGAGCGCGGCTCGCCGTTGCCGCAGCAGTCATTGCTGATGTAGTCGTCGAAGCCGTAGCCCGCCCGCACGGTCCAGATCAGCCAGCGCCGCAGCGCATGATCGACCGTGATGCCGACGTCGCGGCGCAAGCCTCCGGACCAGCCGGCGACCACGGATTCGTCGGCGCGGGAGTTTGCATTCAGCGTCACGGTGGTGAGCCCGGTCGCCTCGTATTTCAGTGACGCGTCGTAGACCATACCGCGCAGCGGCTTCAGGCTCGGGTCTTCGTAGCGCCGGTCGGTGAAGCCGACCGAGACCTCGCCGGTGAGCTTCTTGGCGATGTCGAAGGTGGTGCCGATCTTGGGCGTGACCGCGTTGGAATCGCGATAGAAGCCGTTGCGGTCGAATTGCAGATCGTGCTTGCGCGTGTCGGCGCCGATCTCGACGAACGGCTTCACGCCGGGCCACAGCTCGTAGCTGCCGCGCAGCTGTCCGCCGTACTGGTCGAGATCGCGGTCGTGGTTGCTCGATTTGGTTCCGTCGGAGAGATCGGAGTCCTGATACTCGGTGCGGTCGTAGCTCGCCTTGGCCAAGAGCTCGAAATGGTTGAAGCGCTGGGTGAAGCCGAGCGAGCTGCCCCAGGTCTGGAAGATCGGCAGCTTCGCGACATCCGCCGGCACGTTCGGGCTGCCCGGATAATCGGTCGAGAGCAGATACCGGCCTTCGATATTGATCGCGGTGTCGCGCGAGGCGTCGAGCCGCATATAGGTCTTCGCTTCGGCGTTCGGCCGGTCGAGCGATGAGATGTTGTCGAACTGCGAATAGTTGATCCGTCCGTCGAAGCCGAACTCGTGGTTGGCCCAGTTCGAGCGCACCTTCAGGCTCGGCTCGACCACGGTGTAGCCCGTGGCCTGGCCGTTCGGGATGTGCGACGGATTGGTGTCGTAGCCGCGCGTGATGTCGATCGCGGGCCTGAGCAGGAAGGTTCCGGCGCGAATGCCGAGCGGCTCGTAGGGGTCCTGCAATGGCACCGGTATGCGCCGCGGCGGCGTGTCCGGCACCTTGTACTGCTCGCGGACGACGCTCTGCTGGGAGAGCGTGTGGCCTTCGGCGGCCTGCGGCGCGCCACGCCCTTTGGGCGGCGGCGGTGGCGCAGGCTTCGGATCGCCGGGCTTCGGCTTGTTCTTTTTGCTCTTGTTCCTCTTGGCGATCGCGCCGTCGGAGTCGAAGCCGGTCTCGCTGGCGCCGGACGAAATCGTCGCGGGCGCCTGCTGCGTGGCAGCGGCGGTGCGCTTCGGCGGACCGAAGCGCGGCAGAAAACGTGGATCGGTCAGTGACGGTTGATAGAGCGAGCTGCCGGACTGTGGCAGAAGAAGCGATGAGCCGGATTGTGCCTGTGCCTCGGTCGTCGTCAGCGCAGCATCCGTCAACGGCAAGGCCAGCGCCGCGAGCGCAAAGACCAAACGCTGGTGACGGCGGCGCGACAGAAGCGGTCTCCATGGCACAAGGCATCGCGCCGGCGCCCGCGCGCCCCTCTGTCGGGACGAGCGAAAGCCGGGCACCCGGACGCGGGCCCCGCGTCCGGTGGTTAATGAGGGTTAAAGATTCGTGGTTAACGAGACCTTAGCGCGACCTCGAGCGGTCCTGGACCCGCGGAAAACCGCGGGTCCCCGCGATGCGCAAGAAGGGCTCAGGCCGCCGGCTCGACCGCCAGATTGGCGCCGTCGGCCTGCGTGATTCTGACCCGGCTGCCGGCCGGGCGGTCGGGTCCGCGAACCCGCCAGATCGTGTCGTCGATGCGCACGGTGCCGACACCGTCGACGATCGGCTTCTCAAGAGTGAACACCCGGCCGATCAACGCCTCGGTGCGGCGGTTCAAGAGCGGCGCCTCGGTTTCCGGCTCGACCTTCAGCGCGAACCGGCGCCACAGCGGCACCGAAGCCGCGGCAAACACCGCGAAGGCGATGCATTGCCAGGGCCACGCCCAGTCGATCGCAAACGAGATCACGCCGACCAGCACCGCAGCGATGCCGAGCCACATCATGAAGGCACCGGGCACGGCAAGCTCCAGCGCCAGCAGCAGCACGCCGGCGATGATCCAGGTCCAGGGTCCCAAGGCTGTGAATGCTGCGAACATCGAGTTGCTGTTGCCCATGGCTCACCTCCCTCAGGTGGCGCTCGTCGTCGGAACGGTGGGCCGCCGCGGCACGGCGGGCGCACCCGGTGTCGTGGACGGCGACCGGCCATCCGGCCCGAACGTCGCCCTGGCGATCTCGGCGATGCCGGCGAGCGAGCCGAGCACGCCGGTCACTTCGAGCGGCATGATCAATGTCTTCTGGTTCGTCGAATCGGCAAGCTCGGCCAGCACCTTCATGTACTTGTCGGCGACGAAGTAGTTAATCGCCGTGACGTCGCCATTCGCGATCGCAGCACTCACCACCTCGGTCGCCTTGGCTTCGGCTTGCGCAAGGCGCTCGCGCGCCTCGGCGTCCCGGAACGCGGCCTCCTTTCGACCTTCGGCTTCGAGGATCTGCGACTGCTTCTGGCCTTCGGCTTTCAGGATCGCCGACTGGCGCAGACCTTCAGCTTGCAGAATCTCGGCGCGCTTCTCGCGCTCCGCCTTCATCTGGCGGCCCATCGACTGCACCAGATCGGCCGGCGGCACGATGTCCTTGATCTCGATGCGGTTGACCTTGACGCCCCAAGGAGAGACCGCGGCGTCCACCACGCGCAGCAGGCGCTCGTTGATCTCGTCGCGGTGCGACAGCATCTGGTCGAGATCCATGCCGCCCATCACCGAGCGGATGTTGGTCATGGTCAGCTTGATGATCGCCTGATCCAGATAGGCGACCTCGTAGCTCGCCTTGGGTGCGTCGAACACCTGGAAGAACGCCAGGCCGTCGACCGTCACGGTGGCGTTGTCCTTGCTGATGACATCCTGCTGCGGGATGTCGATCACCTGCTCCATCATGTTCACCTTGCGGCCGATCCGGTCGAAGAACGGCACGATCAGGTTGAGGCCCGGCTGCAGCGTGCGGGTGTAACGACCAAAGCGCTCGACGGTCCAGTGATAGCCCTGGGACACCGTCTTCACGCCTGAGAAGATCGTCAGGATGACGAGACCGACCAGGACAATGGCGAAGACATTGATGCCGGCCAGCAGCGAGAAATCGTTCACAGTTTCCCTCCCTCGGTTACCTTTAAAATATGGCGAGCGGCCGGGGCAGCCGGTAGGGCTGCCAAGCCAGCCGGAAACACTCGTTAAATCAGAGACTTGTCGACCCCCTGTCAGGGCGCCGTGAAGACGATCAATTGATCGGTCACGCCACCAGAGCCCGGTTTCAGCGAGCCCGCAGCAACGTACAGGTTCTTGCCGATCACCGCAGCGCCGGTGCCGTGACGGCCGGCCGGCATCGGCGCCAGCGTCCGCCAGGCATTGGTTTTGGCGTCATAGGCCTCGTTCTGCGGGAAGGTGTCGGGCGGCAACTCGCCGCCGAGCACGACCGCGAGGCCTTGCAGATTGGCGTAAGCGAGCCCGCTGCGCGCGGTCGGCAGCGGCGGACCGGACGACCAGGAATCAGTCTTGGGATCGTAGACATCGTGCTGCGCGACCCGGCTCGCCGGATTGGTGGTGCGGCCGCCGATGGCATGCAGCTTGCCGTCGATGGCAACCAGCGCCATGTGGTCGCGCGCCAGCGGCAGCGGGGCCGCTTCCGTCCACTTTCCGGTCACGGGATCGAACACCTCGTGGGTCGCGACCGTGAAGGTGTTGTCGACGCCACGGCCGCCGACCGCGTGGATCTTGCCGTCGAGCAGCGCGACGCCGACCGAGGCGCGCGGCGCCTTCAGCGGCGTCAGCGTCTTCCAGGTGTTCGACGTGACGTCATACTGGTAGACGTCGCTCACCGCACCGCGATGCACCGAACCGATGAAGCCGCCGACCGTGGTGATGGTGTTGCCGATCACGGCGACGCCGAGATGGTCGAGGCCCTTCGGCATCGGCGCGAGCGCCTTCCAGCTGTCGGACGCCGGATCGTATTCATCGATCTGCGGCACGGCTTCGCCGCCGACATTACCGCCGACCACGTAGATCTTGCCGCCGACCGCCGCGAGCTGCACCTCGTTGCGTGGCGCTGGCAAAGGCTTCTTCATCGCCCAAGAGCCCAGCGCCGAGGAGCCGTCCCCGGACGATTGCGCTATCGCGGGCGCAGCGAGCAACGAAAACGCCAGAGCAACAACTGCCAGCGGCAGGCCACCGAGCTTGAACATCAAACCTCCCCAGCACCATGGAGCGTAGACCGCTCTCAGATCCAACCTTGCAGCTCGCGCCGTACCAGATTTGCAATCACCGCCATGCCGGCCTCGCTGTCGTTGAGGCACGGGATCGCGGCGAAATTCTCGCCGCCGTTCGCCTTGAAGATATGCGCATTCTCGACCGCGATCTCTTCCAGCGTTTCGAGGCAATCGGCGGAAAACCCCGGCGTCACCACAGCGAGATTTTTCACGCCGCGCTGCGCCAGCGCCTGGACGGTCATATCCGTATAGGGCTGCAGCCATTCGGCGCGGCCGAAGCGCGACTGGAACGTCAGCATCAGCTTGGTTTCGTCGAGGCCCAGCCGCGCCCGCAGGAGCCGCACGGTCTCGTAGCAGTGCGTCGGATAGGGATCGCCCTCGTCGACGTAGGACTTCGGAATGCCGTGGAACGAGGCGAGGATCAGGTCCGGCCGGAACGGCAGGCGCGCGAGCTCACCCTCCATCGAGGACGCCAGCGCATCGATATAGACCTTGTCGTCGTAGTACGGCGGCACGACGCGCAGCGCGGGCTGATCACGTAAGCGCGCCAGCGCCGCAAAGGCTGCGTCGCAGACCGTGGCGCTGGTCGCCGCAGCATATTGCGGATAGAGCGGCACCACGAGGATGCGTTCGCAGCCGGCCTTCGCCATGGCCTCGATCCGGCTGTCCAGCGACGGATTGCCGTAGCGCATGCCCCAGTCGACCATGATGGTCGGGTCGATCGCATCGGTCACGGTGCGGAGCTTCGCGGCCTGCGACCGCGTGATGGTCTTGAGCGGCGACTCGTTCTTGTCGCGATTCCAGATTTTCTCGTAGTCGAGGCCTTTGGCCTTCGGCCGCTTGTTCAGGATGATGACGTTGAGCACGAACTTCCAGATCGGGCCCTGGTCCTCGATCACGCGGGCGTCGCTCAGGAACTCCTTCAGGTAACGCCGCACCGAGGCCGCGTCGGTCGCATCCGGCGTGCCCAGATTGACCAGCAGCACGCCGATGCGGCCGCCCCGCTGTTCGCGCGTGGCAACGTCCAATTTTGCGATGGGTTCGGGCCTGTTCATGCTGCTCCTGTTAACGCGGCGGAGCATAGCCGGGCATGGCGGTTGCGTGCTAGAGCAACCGACCCGCTGGAACCTGCTCGATGGTCGATATCCGCCGCCGCACAGTCACGTTCGGCCTTGCCGCCACGGCGGTCATGCCGCCCCGGTTCGCGCGCGCGGACAGCGCCAGGCTCACCTTGGTGCTGACCAACGACATCTACCAGATGAGCGAAACCGAGATGCCGGACGGCAAGCGGCGCGGCGGCTTCGCACGGCTTGCCGCCGTGGTGAAGGCGGAGCGCGACCGGGCACGCAGCGCAGGCGCACCGGTGCTGTTCGCCCATGGCGGCGACACCTTGTCGCCCTCGCTGATGTCGGGGATCGATCAGGGCTCGCACATCGTCGAGCTCACCAACATGATCAAGCCGGACATCTTCGTGCCGGGCAATCACGAGTTTGACTTCGGCAAGGCGATCTTCCTCAGGCGCGCCGCGGAAATGAAGTTTCCGCTGTTCGCCGCCAACATGACCAATCCGGACGGCAGGCTCGTGCCGGGCTTCAAGGATCGCGACATCGTCACGCTGGGCGGCCTGCGGATCGGTCTGACCGGCGCCGCCCATGACAGCACGCCGCGCATGTCGAACTCGGGCGATCTCGCGTTTGCGCCGACTGTTGCGGCCATGCGGACGCAATGCGAGGCGCTGAAGCGCGACGGCGCCGATCTCGTGGTCGTGGTGATGCATGCGGATCGCACGCAAACGCTGGAGCTGGCCCGCACCAATGCCGCCGACGTCATCCTGACCGGGCACACCCACGACCTGTTCATCGATTTCGACGGCCGCACGCTCGCGGTCGAGTCGTCCTACGACGCGCACTACGTGACCGCCATCGATCTCAACCTGGAGATCAAGCAGCAGGGCAACCAGCGCGAGATCGCGTGGTGGCCGCAGTATCGCGTGATCGACACCGCGACCGTGACGCCCGACCCGGAGGTCGGCGCGGTCGTGGCAGGCTTCGAACGACTGCTCAACACCGAATTGGACGTGCCGCTCGGCACCGCCGCGGTCGAACTCGACACCCGTGTCGCCACCATGCGCGGAACCGAGGCCGCGATCGGCAATTTCGTCGCCGACGCGATGCGGGCGCGCGGCCACGCCGACGTCGCTATCATGAACGGCGGTGGTATCCGCGCCGGCAAGGTCTATCCGGCGGGAACGCCGGTGACGCGCCGCGATGTGCTCGCCGAGCTGCCGTTCGGCAATCTTCTCGTTGTTCTCGCCGTGAAGGGCAGCGATCTGCGCGCGGCGATCGATAATGGGTTGTCGCGGCTCCCAGCCATCGCCGGCCGATTTCCGCAGGTCTCGGGCATGCGGGTCGAATACGATCCGCAGCGGCCGCCCGGCAGCCGCGTGGTGTCGATGGAGGTTGGCGGAACGCCGCTCGATCCCGACCGGATGTACAAGGTGGCAACCAACGATTTCCTGGCGCGCGGCGGCGACGGCTACACGTCGCTCACCCACAACGCGCCCGCAGTGCCGCCGAGCGACTCGCCTCGCCTGTCCAACGAGGTGATGGTTTATCTGCGCGAGCAGGGCGGCATCCGCACCGGCGTCGATGGCCGCATGCGCGCGCGGTAAAACAAACGCCGCCGCGGAGGCCGCGGCGGCGCTTCAAGGAAATCGTCAGGCGATCAGCGGCCCGGACGCAGGTCCATGCTGGCGATGCCGGCGGCGACGCTCAGGCCGGTTTGCGCCTGGCCGCTGAGCGGCTGGAACGCGATGGTGTTGTTGGAGCCGCCGATCAGTCCGTTGGCGCCGACGCCAAGGCCAACCGTGGCGCTCGCCGACGCGCCGACATAGTTGCCGGACAGATCGCCGCGTTGGATGCCGCGAGTCGGCGCAAACACCGCCCAGGCCACCACGACCTGCTGCGGGAAGCCGATATCCACACCGGCGCGCCGGATGGTGGCGTGATAGGGCTCCGGCGGACTGTTGTCCGACGCACGGAACACGCAGCCCAGCTCGGTGACCGAGCCGACGACGAAGCTCGTGGTCGAGCCGCGGCACTCGATGACGCCGACCTCGACGCGCTCGCGCTGCGCCATGGCGGTCGTCGCCGTGGCGACAAGCGCTGTCGCCAGCGCGATGCTAGAAAAACGAATCATGAAAACCCTCCTCCGACGGAGGCCGGAACTTACCCCAAGTCGGACAGAGCCGCAAAGCGGGGTGGCGGATCGAACGGACATTGTGGCAGGCCCTGGTCTCGGCGAACGGCTTTGCGCTGCCGGGCACATTGCCGGGGCGAGCCTTCGCACCAACCGCCCCGGCTGTGTGCACCTAGCGCACGCGCAGCAAGCTGCGGTGTCGCGGGGCTCCCGGTTGTCTTCTTAATTGACACTTAGAAAAAGCACGGGAGGAGAAGGTATGCAAAACTTTCTTCGAAATATGGCGATCTGCGTCCTGGCGGCGTATCCGGGTTTCGCAATCGCCCAGTCGCCGCCATTGCGCATTGGCGTGCTGGACGACATGACCAGCGTTTTCTCCGATTCGTCCGGCCGCGGAAACGTGGCTGCAGCGCAACTGGCTGTTGAAGATTTCGGCAGTGAAGTGCTCGGCCGGAAAATCGAAATCGTTTCCGCAGACCATCAGAACAAGGCGGACATCGGAGCCAACGTGGCGCGGCGATGGTTTGACGTCGAAGGCGTCAGCGCCGTTGTCGGGCTGGGAAATTCGGCGGTCGCCCTGGCGGTCAGCAACCTCGCCGTGCAGCAGAACAAGGCCGCGCTTGCATCGGGAGCCATTGCGGGGGCGCTCACCGGCAAGGCCTGCAACGCCAACACGGTTCAGTGGACGGTCGATTCCTGGTCGCTCGGAAATACCGTCGCACGCGCCGTCGTCAAATCCGGCGGCGATACCTGGTACTTCCTCACCGTGGACTTTGCATTCGGCCTGGCCGTCGAGGCAGATACGAGCAAGCTTGTCGCCGCTGCCGGCGGCAAGGTGATCGGCTCTGTCCGCCATCCCCTGAATACATCCGATTTTTCAAGCTTCCTTCTTCAGGCGCAATCGTCACGGGCGAAGGTCGTTGCGCTTGCCAATGGCGGCAACGACACCACCAACGCCGTCAGGCAAGCCCAGGAGTTCAACATCGTAAGGCAGGGTCAACGCCTGGTCGGCCTGGTGATCACCATAGACGACATCCATGCGCTTGGATTGAAGGCGGCCGCGGGCTTGCAGCATTCCACGCCCTTCTATTGGGACGCCAGCGACGCGACGCGGGCATGGTCGAAAAGATTTGCTGCGCGCATGAACGGCAAAGCGCCGTCGATGATGCAGGCTGGTGCGTACAGCGCGGTGTTGCACTATCTCAAGGCTTTGAAAGCTGCCGGCGTTGACGATGGCGCCAAGGTCGTCGCGCAAATGAAAGCGCTTCCGACGGAAGATCCTGTCTTCGGCCGAGGAACCGTGCGGGCGGACGGCCGCAAGACCCACGACATGTATCTGTACGAAGTAAAATCGCCTGCCGAATCGCAGGGACCGTGGGATTACGAAAAGCTCATCAGCACGGTACCGGCTGGCGAGGCGGTCCATCCGCTTTCGGAAAGCGAATGCCCGCTCGTTAAAAAATGAACCGTAGACGGTTCGAGCCGCAAAAGACGCATCATTTCCGTTTTGGGTCATGGCCCGGCGGATTGCGGAATACCGCGCTGGCAGTTGCGACGATGCGGTCGCCAACGCGGAGGAGACCGGTCACGAAGGCGAGGGTCCGGGTTACCTGCGTCACCTGCGCTTCGCCGATCAATTGCTCGTTGATCCGCGCGGCGGCAACCAAGTTGCAACTCAACTGAACGGTTGGATACGTTCCCGTGTGTCCGATCGCGGCACCCGCGTTGCTGCCGAGCGTGATGTCGAGAAGCGTCATCAGCAATCCGCCATGCGCGGTGCCGACCGGGTTGGCGTGCCGTGGCTGCAGCGTCAGCAGCAAGGTGGCACTGCCGTTTTCGCGTTTGACGAAAACGGGTCCGATATGACCGATGAAGCTGCCCTCCTCACCGAAGGGCTCAAAGCCGGGAGGAAGGTCATCAGGCATGCGTGGTCCTTGGCTGCTTGTGGAAGAGCGCAAAATCGAAGACGGCGGTGTCGCGGGCGCTGACCGTCGTCCCGCGCATTGGCGGGCTAATGATGATTGCCGATCGCCTTTCCGACACCGGATCGCTTGCGAAGGTTCGTGTCCGGTCGATGGGCGCGTCGTCGCGGAGCGGTCGAGTGAGCCTCCCGCTCAATCCTTCTCGCGGCGTTCTGGAGCGGCATCAGAAATTCCCGGGCGGCATCGGACGGTTGCAAGGCGCTGGAGAAAAAGATGAGATTCAGACACGCTGCGACCCTGCCGGATGGGTGAAACACCGGCACGGCGATCGCCGATACTTTTTCTGTCGCCTCGCGGCAGCTTTCCGCGTAGCCGTTCCGGCGAACGCGTTTCACCATCAGGTTCATGGCGTCGGGGTTCAGAAGCTCCGAGCCGAACCGGCAGCGCGTCGCGCTGAGCTGGGAGATCAAGCGCTCGCGTTCCGCACGGTCGCTGAACGCCAGATAGGCGCGGCCGATTGCGGTGCCCAACAACGGCCAGCGCGAGCCGACCTGGCGTCTGTAGAAGGAGTGCGGGCTTCGCTGATGCGACGATTCCCGAACGATCATCTCACAACCGTCCAACGTGGTGAAATCGCTGGGCCACTGCACGCGCTTCAGAAGATCCGGCAGAACACGAGAAGCGCCCTCTAACAGCCTGGCGTCGTCATCATATCCATCCGAGAGCGTCTTGACGCGGCGCGAGAGCCGATAGGTTTCATCGGAATCGCTCCAGTAGACGAAGCCATGCTGACGAAGCGTCTCAAGCAGGCGATGGGTCGTGGTGCGATGAATGCCCGTGATCCTGCTGACCAAAGACGCGGTGACCGCTGGCTGATTGTTCATGGCCGCAAGAATGTCGAGGCCGCGCGCCAAGGCTCTGACATCGCGATAGGGCATCGTTGCGTTTCCTGCGTCCGCCTGTCGAGGCCTGCAATCCATCATTATGTTTTTTCAGGATTATCCGTGGGCTGTTGTAAGCTTGTCAACGATCGCATCATTCGGTCAGGCGGCCGTCGAAAGCCTGGGACAGCATGTGGCGATAGTCTTCGACGGAGCCCTTTCGCGGACTCGACAGGTTGAAGAAGCTGGCGGCGGCGGCATGTGCGATGTCGTTCGCGCACGACCGCGGCACTTGCAGGCTTGCGAGACCAGCCGGAATGCCGATCTCGGAATTGAAATTCGCATATGCCGTCGCGAGGTCCGCGTTGTCCGGCAAGCCCATGGCGCCCCGCAGCCGCGCGCATTTCTCGGGCGCGGCACCGGCAAACTGCGACAAGCCATAGGGCATGAGCACGCCGACCGTGGTCCCGTGATGCAGCGGCAGATCGAGTTGATCCAGCGCCACGGCAACCGCATGTGCGGGCCCGAGACCGCGCCACATGGCCATGCCTCCTTCAAGCGCGCCCATCATCACGTTCCATCGCGCTTCCCGATCTTGGCCGTTGTGCACGGCTCGCGGCAGATGGCGCCATAGCCGTTCGACGCCATCAAGCGCGATGGCCTGGGCAGGCGGATTGATCGCCGGCGAGAGGTAGGTTTCCACGCAGTGGCTCAAGGCATCGGCGCCGGTGCCGGCGGTAAGACGCGGCGGCAGACTGAGCGTCAGCTCGGGATCGCAGATCGCCACGTTCGGAATGAGATTCTGGCTGATGAAGACTCCCTTGCGGCCGGAGAGGAGCCCGATTCCCATGCCGCGGCCAATCTCGCTGCCGGTTCCCGCAGTGGTCGGAATCGCAATGATCGGCAACATGTTCGAAGTGATCAGCGGGGTTCCGCTGGCACCGACTTCATAGCGGTCGAGTGGCGCCGGATGCGTGGCCAGCAACGCAACCGCTTTCGCAGCATCGATGCAAGAGCCGCCGCCAAGAGCGACCAATCCGTCGCATTGATCCTGCTTGTAGAGCGCCAACGCGGATTCAACGGAAGCGAGATCGGGGTTTTCCGGAACGCGATCGAAAACCGCGACGGCCGTCGGCTTGATGTGATGAAGCACGACGTCCACCAATCCGCAGACGCGCAAACCTTGATCCGTGACGAGCAGCGGATGACGGATGTTCAGCGCGCCGAGTTCGTCGCGCAAGCAGGCGATGGCCCCGAAATCGAACTGGATCCGGGCAATGTAGGGAATGAGCGCCATTTGATTGTCAGGCCGAACGAGGGACGCTGTATTTCAGCATGAAGCGGACACTGCGGCGCTCACCAGCCTCAGCTTGGGCTGGTGCACTTGGTGCACTTGGGAATCGACGGATATCATCCATCTGCTTCCGCGCCGGAAAGTCTCCGGGCCGATTCCAGACCGCTTGTGCCGCAGGATTTTTCGTAAGCGGAGCGTACGACGACCGTCAGCCGTGATCCGGCGGAAACCACCTGGGCCGGCGCTTCTCTTTGAAACTTGCCAGGCCTTCACGAGCCTCTTCGCCCCCGACAAAGCTTTCGTGGAGGGCATGCAGCTCCCCGGAGGGGACATCTTCGCGCAAAAGCCGCGCCAGCAAAGCCTTGGCCGCGGCAAGCGCGTTGGGTGCGGCCTGGAGACAGGCCTCGGTCGCTTCGGCGACGGCGGCTTCGATGGCCGCAGGGTCATACACGGCATGGACCATGCCGCATGCCAGCGCGTCGGCGGCCGCGAAGCGGCTGCCCGTCAACAAATACCGGCGCAGGAACCGTGGTCCGCAGGCCGCCAGGAAGATCGGCATCAGTTCCACGGGCGGAAAACCGAGCCTGACCTCCGGTATCGCGAATATCGCATCGGGCGTGGCAAAGACGAGGTCGCAGGACGCTGCCAGCGCCAGGCCACCCCCGATGCAGGCGCCATGCACGACGGCGATCGTCGGTTTCGGAAACGCATCAAGTCGCGCGCAAACCTGGCTCAGCGACGCGTCGGAGGTCTCTCCCCGCGACTTGATATCGGCGCTGACGTCGGCGCCGCTGCAGAAGTGCTTGCCGGCGCCGCGAAGCACCAGCACCCGAATGTGAGCGTCACGTTCGATCCGCTGGAGTGCGTCGGCGAGCTGGGCGAGCGTGTTATGGTCGAGCGCGTTGCCCTTTTCCGGGCGCGTCAACGTCAGATTCGCGATGCCTCGCGCGCTGACTTCTTCCGTTATGGTCAGAGCTTCCATTTCGCCGCCACCTCAGGCCTGAGTGCAGCGTTGCAGGCGTTGTGAAACGACGTCAATGACCGAAACGCGGCTGTGCGCGTTATTTCAGATTGCCGCAGAAGCGCTGGATGCGACGGCAGGCCTCTTCCAGGTCCTCGGTCTTGGTGGCGTAGGAGATGCGGAACGCCGGGCCGAAGCCGAACGGCGTGCCCTGCACCACCGCGACGCCTTCGGTCTCCAGCAGCTCGGTAACGAATTCCTCGTCGTTGGTGATCTTCTTGCCGGACGGTGCGGTCTTACCCATTGTGCCGGCGCAGGACGGATAGACGTAGAACGCGCCCTCCGGCTTCGGGCACTTGAGGCCGTTGGACTGGTTGAGCATCGACACGCACAGGTCGCGGCGCTCCTTGAAGATCGCGTTGTGCTTGGCAATGAAATCCTGCGGTCCGTTCAGCGCCTCGACCGAGGCCCATTGCGACACCGCCACCGGGTTCGAGGTCGACTGCGACTGCAGCATCGACATCGCCTTGATCAGGTTGGCGTCGCCGCCGGCGTAACCGATGCGCCAGCCGGTCATGCAATAGGCCTTCGACACGCCGTTGACGGTCAGCGTGCGGTCGTAGAGCCGCGGCTCGACCTCGGCGATCGAGTAGAACTTGAAGTCGTCGTAGACCAGATGCTCGTACATGTCGTCGGTCATGATCCAGACATGCGGATGCTTGACCAGAACGTCGGTGACCGCCTTCAGCTCGGCCTTGGTGTAGGCCGCGCCGGTCGGGTTCGACGGCGAGTTGAAGATGATCCACTTGGTCTTCGGTGTGATCGCCTTCTCGAGGTCCTCCGGCTTCATCTTGAAGCCGCTTTCCATCGTGGTCGGCACGATCACGGGCTCGCCGCCGGCGAGCAGCACCATGTCGGGATAGCTGACCCAGTAGGGCGCCGGCACGATGACCTCGTCGCCCGGGTTCAGCGTCACCATCAGGGCGTTGTAGAGCACCTGCTTGCCGCCGGTGGAGACGATGATCTGGTTCGTCTTGTAGTCGAGGTTGTTCTCGCGCTTGAACTTGCCGACGATGGCCTGCTTCAGCTCGGCCAGACCCTCGACCGCCGTATACTTCGCGGCCCTGCCGCCCTCGATCGCCTTGATCGCGGCCTTCTTGATGTTGTCCGGCGTATCGAAATCCGGCTCGCCGGCGCCAAGCCCGATGACGTCGCGGCCCGCGGCCTTCAGCGCACGCGCTTTATCCGTCACCGCCATCGTGGCGGAGGGCTTAACGCGCGACAGTGAATCCTTCAGGAAGGCCATGACGATCTCCATTCGCCTCTTGGGCGGCCCGCTTGGGGCGCGTTTGTCCTAAAGGCAGGCGGCGGTCGCGGCAAGACTCAATCCGTGATCCCTGCATCAAAGCCGTTGATGGTCGAAGCGACGCCGTCCTTTGGACGGCCGTAGGCGAGCAAAGCGACGCCGTCCTTTGGACGGCTAGGGCACATCCCGTTGCCAGAGCCCCTGAAAACGCCGAAATTACCGACCGTTTCGGGGGGGACTTCAGGGCGGGAACACATGGATTTGAAGTTGAAGGACAAGGTCGCGCTCGTCACCGGAGCGAGCCGCGGCATCGGTCAGGGCATTGCCCTGTTTCTCGCCGAGGAGGGCTGCGACCTGATGCTGACCGGCCGGGACGAGGCGGCGCTCGCCGGCGTCGCCGCGGAGGTGGCCAAAAGGGGCCGGCGGGTCGCCATCTCGATCCTCGACCTGCGCACCCAGGGCGCCGAGAAGCCGCTGGTCGAAGCGGTCCGCCGCGAGTTCGGCCGGCTCGACATCCTGGTGAACAACGCCGGCGCCACCCAGCGCGGCGATTTCTTCAAGCTGACCGACGCCGAGTGGGCCGACGGCTTCGCACTGAAGTTCTTCGCCCATGTGCGGCTGACCCGGGAGGCCTGGCCGCTGCTCAAGGCGCAGAAAGGCTCGATGGTCACCATCGCGGGCATCGGCGGCAAGGAGCCGGAGGCCCCCTTCACCATCGGCAGCTCGGTGAACGCGGCCTGTGTGGCCTTCAGCAAGGCCATGGCCGACATCGGCAAGGACGACGGCGTGCAGGTCAACTCGATCAATCCGGGCCGGGTCGAGACTGAGCGGCTGTGGCGGCGCTTCCGCGCCGCCATGGAATCGACCGGCAGCGACGAAGCCACGGTGCGCGAGGAGTACCGGCAGGAGTTCAGCATCAGCCGGTTCGGCAAGGTCGAGGACTTGGGCTCCTTCATCGCCTTTCTGGTGTCGCCACACGGGCGCTGGGTGCACGGCGCCACCATCGACATCGACGGTGGCGAGGTGAAATCGGTGTGACACCATGAACATCCTCCTGACGCCCGCGCGCATCGGCCCGGTCACGGTCCCCAACCGGATCGTGATGCCGCCGATGACGACGCGCGGGTCGGACGAGGAAGGCAACGTCACCGACCAGACCATCGCCTATTACATGGCGCGGGTGCATGGCGGCACCGGGCTCATTACCGTCGAGATGGCATCGCCGGAAAAAGCCGGGCGGCATCGCCGCCGCGAGCTCGGCATCTATGACGACCGCTTCCTGCCCGGCCTGACCAGGCTGGTGCGCGAAATCCACCGCGGCGGCGCCAAGGCGTCGATCCAGTTGGGTCATGGCGGCGGCCACACCCGCATCGACATCTGCGGCGAGACGCCGGTCGCGCCGTCGGCCATTCCGCATCCGGTCTACGAGACCACGCTCGAAACCATCGTGCCGGAGGCGATGACGCGCGAGCGCATCGAGCGCATCACCGAGGCCTATGTGGCGGCGGCGCGCCGCGCCATGTGGGCGGGCTTCGACTGCGTCGAGGTCCACGCCGCCCACGGCTATCTGATCTCGCAGTTTCACGCGCCGTTCGAGAACCACCGCACCGACGAATATGGCGGCAGCCTGGAGAACCGCGCCCGCTTCGGGCTGAACGTGCTGCGCGCGATCCGCGCTGCGGCGCCGACCATGGGCGTGATCTTCAGGGTGTCGGTCGATGACTATTTCGACGGCGGGCTGACCTATGAGGAAGGCCGCACCATCGCGATCTGGGCCGCCAAGGCCGGCGCGGACGCGCTGCACATCACCGCCGGGCACTATCGCTCCAAGCCAACCGCCCATCGCATGATCCCGCCGATGGCCGAGCCCGACGCGCCGTTCCTCGGCTACGCCGCCGATATCAAGCAGCAGGTCAAGGTCCCGATCATCGCGGTCGGCCGGCTCGGCGATCCTGCAACCGCGACGGAAGCCGTCGCGAGCGGCAAGGCCGACTTCATCGCGCTTGGCCGCACGCTGGTCGCCGATCCGCAATGGGTCGAGAAGCTGCGCAACAGGGAGCCGATCCGGCGCTGCCTCGCCTGCAACACTTGCGTCGACGGCATGCGCAGCGGCGCCGGCATCTCCTGCGTGGTCAATGCCGCGGCCGGCCGCGAGACGCTGTTCGCCCGTGCGCAGCCGCCGCAGGGCGAGCGCATCGCCGTGATCGGCGCGGGGCCGGCGGGTCTCGCCTACGCGTCCTTGGTCGCACAGGGCAACACCGTGACGGTGTTCGAGAAGGCGACCAATCCGGGCGGCGCGTTCCGCTACGCCGGGCTCGCGCCGATGTTCCAGGAGGTCGAAGCCAAGCCTGAAAGCCTGTCGCGGCACATCGCCGATATGGTCGCGGCGTGCAAACAGAAGCACGTGGCGTTCCGCTTCGCCACCGATGTCACGCGCGACCCCAGGCTGCTCGCGCCGTTCAACCGGATCGTGGTGGCGACCGGCGCGGCCTATCCGCTCGGGCTCGGCCCGGTCCTGATGAAGCTCCTGGAAAAGGGCGCCGGTCACTGGCCGGTGATCTCGCGGATCGTGTCGATGCCCAAGGTGCGCGACTGGTTCTACTATCGCGCTCGGAAGGCCACCGGCGAGCAGTTCCGGGCGCTGGCCAAGCCCGGACAGACGGTTGTCGTGATCGGCGACGCGGCCAAACCCGGTAAAAGCAAAGAGGCCATCGCCAGCGCGTTCGAGGCGGCGCTGCTCGGAAAGCCCTAACGCTCTCTTAAGGCTGCGCTGCTAGGGCTTTGCCGCAGTGATCCGAAAACATGAACGCTTTCCTCGCCACTCTGCGTGACGGCCGCTGGCTCAGCCGCGAGCGCATCCGGCTGTGGTCGCTCGCCGTGCTGGCGGCCTCCGCTCTGGGCTTCATCTTCCTGGTCGTGACCTCGGACGGCCGCAACGACTATCAGGGCCGGCCGCTCGGCACCGACTTCTCCAATGTCTACGCGGCCGGCACCTACGTGCTCGACGGCAACGCCGCCGCGGCCTTCGATTGGCCGTCGCAGCACGCCCGCGAGCGACAGATCTTCGGCGAGCAGACGCCGTTCTACGGTTGGCACTATCCGCCCTACTTTTTGTTCGTCGCTGGGCTGCTCGCGCTGATGCCTTACACCTTGGCGCTCGCGGTGTGGCAGGGCGCGACACTCGTTCTTTATCTCCTGGCCGTCCGCGCAATCCTATCCACGTCATGGCCGGGCTTGTCCCGGCCATCCACGTCTAGCTTTGGCGGATTAGGTGAAGGCGTGGATGCCCGGGACAGGCCCGGGCATGACGGCGGTGCAAGGGGTGCCGCCAGCAATAACTTGTGGCTCCTTCTCGCCCTCGCCTTCCCGGCCGTGTTCGTCAACATCGGCCACGGCCACAACGGCTTCCTCACCGCGGCCTTGATCGGCACAGCGCTTCTGTCGCTGGACACGCGGCCGATCCTGTCAGGCATCCTGTTCGGGCTCATCGCCTACAAGCCGCAGTTCGGCGTGATGATCCCGCTGGTGCTGGTCGCGACTAGGCGCTGGCGCGCGTTTCTCGCTGCCGGTGTGACCGTCGCGCTGCTGACGCTTGCGACCATTCTGGCCTTCGGCCCCGGCGTCTGGCGCGCATTCCTTGCCTCGACTCACCTCACCCGCGTCGAGGTGCTGGAGCTTGGCGGCACGGGCTGGCACAAGATCCAGAGCCTGTTCTCGATCGTGCGGATGTGGGGCGGCGGCATTCCGCTGGCCTATGCGGCGCAAGGCACGCTGATGGTCACGCTCGCCGCGGCTCTGATCTGGCTGTGGCGCAGCGCCGCCTCCTTCCCGCTCAAAGCCGCCGCATTGATCATCGCCTCGCTGCTCGCAACGCCCTACAGCCTCGACTACGACCTCGTGGCTCTGGCGCCCGCGATCGCCTTCCTTGTGGCCGACGGTTTCGCCCGCGGCTTTGGCCCGTGGCAGAAATCGGCGCTGGCGTTTGTCTGGTTCATGCCGCTGATCGCGCGCACCGTCGCCGAGCAGACGCTCATTCCGCTCGGCGTGCCGGCCATGCTGCTGGTGCTTGTGCTGCTCCTGCGGCGCGCCGCCGCAGATGCCGGCGTGATCGCCGGACGCGCCGTCAGCGTACATTGAACGCCCTCCCCGGGCCTCCTACAATCAAGCATCAACAAATCGACTGGGGAGGTTCACATGTTGCGTCTGTCCATGCTGGCGTTCGGCATTGCCATGTTCGGGATCGCGACCACCGCGCAGGCCCAGCAGCAGCTTCCGGCTGCTGCAGCGCAAACCCAAAACATCAAGCGCACGCCGCTGCAGAAATTCGACGTGCCCGGCACCAATTACGAAACTGTGATCGGCATGGCCGAGATCGTGCCGGACGTGAACATCGGCCGGCACACCCATCCCGGACCCGAATCGGGCTACATGCTGGAAGGCGAGATGACGCTGCTGGTCGAAGGCCAGCCGCCGCTTCCGCTGAAGGTCGGCGATTCGTACAAGATTCCGTCGGGCGCCGTGCATGACGCCAAGACCGGCTCAAAAGGCGCGAAATTGATCGCGACTTACGTGGTCGAGAAGGGCAAGCCGCTCGCCACGCCTGCGCCATAACGTTTTCGCGAGCGCCGCGATTCACTTCGACGCGTTGTTTGCTGCAATGCGAATGCAAAGAAATTCCGCGCACGCCTTACGGCGGAGTTAAATTTCTTTCATTCGAATGTTGCGGCGCACGCGTTAGCCTTTTTCATTCCAACGTCATCGCGCGGCCTTGCAAACGCCGCGCTTTGCTTCTTAATCCGCGGACGAGGCAGTGTCGCCAACCGGGGAGAGGATGCATGTACAAGCTCTATTCCATGCGTCGCTCGGGCAATTGCTACAAGGTCCGCTTGGCGCTGGCGCAGCTCGATGTCGCGCACGAGCTGATCGAGGTGGACATCCTCAAAGGCGAGACCCGCACGCCGGAATTCCTGGCGATGAATCCCTCCGGCCATGTACCGGTGCTCGAGGTCGCGCCCGGCCGCCACATCGCCGAATCGAATGCCATCCTCTGGTATGTGGCCGGCCACACGCCGCTCGTGCCCGACGATCGCGCCGACCGCGCCGAGATGCTGCAGTGGATGTTCTTCGAGCAGCACAGCCTGGAGTCCAACATCGGCGCCGCCTATTTCTGGCTGACGCTGGTCAAGGGTGGCCGCGATCTGCAGCAGCACGCGCTGGAAGACTGGATGCAGGAAGGCTATCGCGCGCTCGGCGTGATGGAGAAGCATCTCGCGCGGCATGACTTCTTCGCCGCCAACACCTACACCATCGCCGACATCGCGCTGTACGCGTACACCCACGTGGCGCATCTGTGCGACTACGACCTGTCGCTGTTTCCATCGGTGCGCGCCTGGCTCGCCCGCGTCGAGAGCCAGCCGAGCCATATCGCGATGGATTGCGAGCCGATCCTGGCCGCCGCGCAGTAAGGCCTACTGCTCGGCCTTGATATTGGCCTCCTTGATCACCTTCGCCCATTTGGCAATGTCGGACCTGATGATCGCGCCGAAGGCGTCGGGCGGATCGCTCGCGGTTTCGAGACCGAGCTGCGCGAGCTTCTCCTTCATCTCCGGAGCTGCAACGATCTGCGCCGCCTGCTTGTAGACCTTGTCGACGATCGCGGCCGGCGTGCCAGCCGGCGCCATCAGCCCGAACCACGATATCGCCTCGAAGCCCGGCAGTCCTGCTTCGTCGATGGTCGGAAGCTCGGGTATCACCGACGAGCGCTTGAGCGACGTGATTGCGAGGGCACGCAGCTGCTTCTGCTGCACCACCGGCAGAATCGTGCCGACATTCTGCATCGTCATGGTCACGCGTCCGCCGACCACGTCGGTGAAGACGGCTCCGCGATAGGGCACGTGCACGATATCGGCCCCGGTCTGGCGCTTGAGCATTTCGGCGGCGATGTGCTGCGGCGTGCCGACGCCGGGGCTCGCATAGGACAGCTTGCCGGGTTGCGCCTTTGCGAGCGCGATCAGCTCGGCGAAGCTCTTGGCCGGCACGTCGTTGTTGATCGCGAGGATGCTCGGCATGATCAGGAGCCGCGCGACCGGCGTGAGATCGCGCACCACGTCATAAGTCTGCTGGCTGGCCAGCAGCGTCGGATTGATGGCCAGCGCGCCGTTGGCGCCCCAGTAGAAGGTCGTGCCGTCGGGCGCGGACTTGGCGACGCGGTCGCCGCCGACGCTGCCGCCCGCGCCCGGCACGTTCTCGACCGTCACCGGCACGCTCCAGGCTTCGGAGAATTTCTGCGCAAAAATCCTGGCCGTGATGTCGGTCGCGCTGCCGGCCGTGAAGCCGACGATGAAGCGCACCGGCTTGTCGGGATAGGAGCTTTGCGCCGACGCGGACGCGAGGCTGAGAATGGATGCGAAGGCGACCAGCCATGCCCGGATCATGTGTTCCTCCCGCCGCTATCGTTGAAATTACTGAGGCATCTTGATTCCAGCGTCCTTGAGAACCTTGCCCCACATCGGCAGCTCGCTTCTGACGATCTCGCTGAACTGCTCGGGCGTGTTGCCGACCAATTGCACGCCGAGTCCTTCCAGCTTGGCGCGCACATCCGGCTGGGCCAGAACCTTGACGGTCTCGGCGTTGAGCTTGTCGACGATGGGCCGCGGCAGGCCCGACGGCCCCATCAGGCCGAACCAGGCGGTGGCGTCGAAGCCGGGAAATCCCAGCTCCTCCATGGTCGGCAGTTCCGGAATCTGCGGCGAGCGCTTGCGCGACGTGATGCCGAAGGCGCGGAGCTTGCCCTCGCGAATGAGCGGCAGCACGTTTGTGATGTTGCCGAAGAAGATGTTGAGCCGGCCGCCCATCAGGTCAGGCAGCACCGCGGTCGTGCCGCGATACGGCACCTGCTGGATGCGGACGCCGGTCATCGCCATGAACAGCTCGCCGCCGAGATGCTGCGAGGTGCCAACGCCTGCATGGCCCGCGACGAAATAGTCGGGCTTGGCCTTGGCCAGCGCGATCAGCTCCTGGACGGTCTGGGCCGGCACATCGGGCGGCACCACCAGGATGTTCGGCACGATGAAGACCTGGGTGATGTAGCTGAAGTCCTTGAGCGGATCGTAGCCGAGCTTGTCCATCAGGTTCGGGTTGATCACCAGCGCGGCGTTGCCGCCCATCGCCAGCGTGTAGCCGTCCGCCGGCGACTTCGCGGTGCGCTCGACCGCGAGATTGCCGCCCGCGCCGGTGACGTTCTCGACCACCACGCCCTTGGCCCAGGTCTCGTTGAACTTGTCGGCGAACAGCCGCGACGTGATGTCCGGCGCCACCCCCGGCGAGAAGCCGACCAGGATGCGGATCGATTTGTCGGGATAACCGGATTGCGCCAAAGCCTGCGCGGCCAATCCGAGCAGGGCGGCAAGCGACACCACAGCCGCGAGGCTGAACAACCTCCGCATTCCCTTCCTCTCCTGATACCGTGCGTTATTCTGTGTCGTTTACGTCACGGGCCGACAAAGATAACAGCTTTTCACCTTCCGTTAACCATTTGCCACACATCCGCCGGCTTTCGTCAAAACGGCCGCCTCAGTCTGGCCGAACGCGCGCCCGCATCCATCGCCATATTCGTCAACGAAGCGATTCGAATCTGATTCGCATCTTGATGTTCGAGCTTGAAGGCCATGACCCAGGAACTGCTTGAGCGTTCGCGTGAGCGTCATGCGTTGGCGGGCCTGCCGGTGATCCTCACCACGTTGTCGCTTGTGGTGTCGTTGATGATCGCGGCAACTGCGGTGTTGTTCGGCATTGCCCGCGCCGATTCCCTGATGCCGTCCGCCAACGGCGGCAGCACGTGGCTGGTGCCCGCGTTGTTTGTCGGGTTTGTTCTCGCGGGCATGGGCGGCTTGACCGCCGTGGTGGTGAAAAGCGACGGGCGACCGCAGCGGCTGATTTGACCGCTGCAACGATCCCCGCGCGGGAGGCAGTGGCCGCGTCCGCGTCGCGTAACGGATGACGGCGTAGCGTTCAGTAGAGTTCAGTTCGTAGTACGCAAATGCCCCTGGACGCCGCGTTGTGGTTTCGGCGTGCCGGGGGCTTTCGCGTTTCACGCTACGCCCTCGCGTTATTGCAGCTTGATGTTGGCCGCCTTGATGATCGGCGTCCATTTGTCGAGCTCGGCCTTGTAATAGGCGCCCATCGCTTCCGGATTCTGCTGGTTGAGCGGCGCGACCTCGTGGCCGAGCTCCGTGAGGCGCTGGCGCACGGCAGGATCGGCCAGCGCATCGACCACGGCGGCGTTGAGCTTGGCCAGCACCTCCTTCGGCAGACCCTTCGGCGCAAACAGCCCGTGCCAGAACGGAAACTGCACCTCGGGCACGCCGGCCTCCTGGATGGTCTGCACGTCGGGCGCTGCGAACCAGCGCTTCTCCGTGAACACGCCGAACGCCTTGATGGCGCCGGCGCGGTATTGCGCCAGCGTCTGGCCGGCCTCGGGGCATGACAGATCGATCTGGCCGGCGAGCAGATCCTGCATCGCCGGCGCAGCCCCGCGATACGGCACGTATTGCATGGTCGTGCCGGTCTTCTCGGCGAAATAAACCAGGCACATGTGAATGCCGCTGCCGACACCGATGGTGCCGGCCGTGGCCTTGTTCGGATTGGCCTTCAGCCAGGCGATCAGTTCCTTGGCATTGTTGGCCGGAAAATCCTTGCGGCCGATGATCCAGAGCGGCCCGACCGACAGCATCGAGATCGGCTCGAAGTCGGTGCGGTAGTCGAACGGCACCTGGTACATCGCCGCGGCGCCGACGTGCGACGTCCACTGCGCCACCGCGACGGTGTAGCCGTCCGGCGCCGAGCGCGCGAGCCGCGTCACGCCGATGGTGCCGCCGGCACCGCCGATGTTCTCGACGATCACCGGCTGGCCGAGCGTGGTCTTCATCCGGTCGGCGACCAGCCGCGACACGATGTCGGTGATGCCGCCCGGCGGAAACGGCACGATCCAGGTGATGGGCTTGGTCGGGAAGGTCTCGGCTCGTGCACCGAGGGTGCCGCAGAGCGCAACCGCACACGCAAACAGGAACGACACCCATCGCATCGGCTTCCTCCCGGATTGCTTATCGGCTTGTTATTGGATCGAGCATGACACGGGCAATCGCGGCGCGAAAGCCGAGAAAACGCTATTGCACCTTGATGCCCGCGGCCTTGATCATCGGCCACCATTTCTCGATCTCAGCTTTGTGGTGCGCGCCGAGCGCCTCGGGGGTGAGCTGCTCGGACGGCGGGATCACCTGCCCTTCCTCGGTCAATCTTTGCCGCACCCCAGGATCGTCGAAGGTTTCGACCACGGCGGCGTTGAGCTTCGCGATCGCCTCCTCCGGCGTGCCGGTCGGCGCCCAGAGCCCGTACCAGAACGTCATGTGCAGGCCGGGCGCGCCGGCCTCGTCGGTGGTCGGCACGTCGGGCGCCGAGAACCACCGCGTCTTGTCCATCACGGCGAAGGCCTTGATCTTGCCGGCGCGGTAGAGCGACAGCGTCTGCCCGGCTTCGGGACAGGTGAGATCGACATGGCCGGCCAGGATGTCCTGGATGATCGGCGCCGCGCCCTTGTAGGGCACCAGCTGGAATTTCGTGCCGGTGTTCTGCTGCAGGTAGATCAGGCAGAGCTGCGTCCCGCTGCCGGCGCCGATCGTGCCGCCGGTGGCCTTGTCGGGATTGGCCTTCAGCCACGCGATCAGCTCTTTCAAGTTGTTGGCCGGCAGGTCGCTCCGTCCGACCAGCCAGAGCTTGGCGGTGGTGAGCGGCGCGACCGGCGTCAGGTCCTTGAGCAGATCGAAGGTCAGCGGATAGAGCGCACCGGCGCCGACATGCGAGGTCCATTGGCCGAAGCCGATGGTGTAGCCGTCGGGCGAAGCGCGCGCGACGCGCGTGGTGCCGATGGTGCCGCCGGCGCCGCCGACATTCTCGACGATCACCGGCTGGCCGAGCGTCACTCTCATCCGCTCGGCGACGACGCGTGCCAGAATGTCCGAGCCGCCGCCCGCCGGGAACGGTACGATCATGGTGACGGGTTTCGACGGAAAGCTCTGGGCGTGAACGGGCGACGCTGCGATCAACGCCGCGCAGAGCGCAGCCAACGCCGGGCCCTGAGTGTTCATTGTTGTTATTGTCCCTTGAGGCCGGATTCGCGAATGACCGCGCCCCACTTGTCCATCTCGGATTTGAGATAGGCCGCAAACGCCTCCGGCGACTGCTGCTCGGGCGGCGGAATCTCCAGGCCCTGGTCGGCGATGCGCTTGGCCACCGCGGGATCCGCCATCGCGGCTCGGAACGCCGCGTTGAGCTTGGCGACGACCTCCTTCGGCGTGCCCCTCGGCGCATAGGCGCCGAGCCAGTTGATCACCTCGACGCCCGGCACGCCGGCCTCTGCGACGGTCGGCACGTCCGGCGCCGCGAACCAGCGCTTCTTGGCCGTCACCGCATAGGCCTTGATGTTGCCGGCCTTGACCTGCGACAGCGAATTCGCCGCGAGGTCGCACATGGTGTCCACGTTGCCGGCGACGATGTCCTGCAGCGCGGGCGCGCCGCCGCGATACGGCACCAGCGTGGTCTTCGTGCCCGTGACCTTGCCGAGATAGTAGGAGCACACCGCGGAGCTGCCGCCCGCACCGACCGACGCGGCCGTCACCTTGCCGTCGCCCGCCTTCATGTAGGCCACGAGCTCTTTCATGTCCTTCGGCGGCAGATCTTTTCGGGCGATGAACCAGTGCGGCACGCTCGGTAAGAGCGCCACCGTCTCGAAGTCCTTGCCGAGGTCGTAGGGCGGCGAGAACACGAAGGCGTTGACGACGTGGGTGCCCCAGGTGCCGACGCTGATGGTGTAGCCGTCGGGGTCGGCGCGCGCGACGCGGCCGATGCCGGTGACGCCGCCCGCGCCCCCCATGTTCTCGACGAGAATGGGCTGGCCCAGCGTTCCGCGCATCGCGTCCGTCATGGTGCGAACCATGGTGTCGACCGCGCCGCCGGCCGCCAGCGGGATCACCACCGTGACCGGTTTCGACGGAAAGCCCTGCGCCTGCGCGCCCACAACCGACGCCAGCATGACGCAACCGGCGAGCAACGTCCGTTTCATATTCATCCTCGTTTCCTTCCTCGCGGCATGAATGCCGCTGTTATTGTCCCTTCAGGTTGGCGGCCTTGATGATCGGCCACCACTTCTCCGCCTCGGCTTTCTGGAATGTGCGCAACGCCTCCGGCGTCTGCTGATCACGCATCGGCTTCTCGATCCCAAGCTCGCCGAACCGCCGCGTCACCGTCGGATCGCCAAGCGTCTCCATCATCACGGCGTTGAGCCTGGCGATGACGTCCTTCGGCGTGCCCTTCGGCGCCCAGGCGCCGTACCACAGCGACACGACGAAGCCGGGCATGCCGGCCTCGTCGGCGGTCGGAATGTCGAACGCTGCGGTGACGCGCCGCTTGGAGGTCAGCGCATAGGCCTTGATCGCACCGGCCTTGACCTGCGCGTAGAAGTTCGAGGCCGGCTCCATCTGCAGATCGATCTGGCCTGCGACGAGATCCTGCAGCGCCGGACCGTTGCCGCGATAGGGCACGAACTGGAACGTGGTGCCGGTCTCCTTCTGGAAGGCGAGCCCGGTGAGATGGCCGGTGCCGCCCACGCCGGGAATGCCGACCGAAGCCTTGTCCGGATGGGCCTTGAGCCAGGCGATCAGCTCCTTGAGGTTTCCGGGCTCCATGGCTTTCTTGCCGACGATCATCATCGGCTCGCTGCCGATCATGATGATCGGCTCGAGATCGGTGAGCAGATCGAACTGCAGCGGATAAAGACCGCCGGTTAGCAGATTGGTGGTCGAGGTGCCGACCTGGATGGTGTAGCCGTCGGCCGGGGCGCGCACCGCGCGGCCGACGCCGATGGTGCCGGCCGCGCCCGCCACGTTCTCGATAACGATCGGCTGGTCGAGCGCAAGCCGCATGCGCTCGGCGAGAAAGCGCGTCAGCACATCGGTCGCACCGCCCGCCGGGAACGGCACGATGATGGTCACCGGACGCGTCGGATAGCTTTGCGCAGTGGCGGTGGCGCACGCTAGAACCGAGAGAATGAAAGCAATGAGCAAGCGGATCATCATCGCCCCCTCATTGCATCTTGATGCCGGCGGCCTTGATCACCGGCCACCAGGTGGCGATGTCGGCCTTCTGCTGCGCGATGAGCGCCTCCGCGGTCTGCTGCTCACGCGGCGGGATCTCCATGCCGAGCCCGGTGAGCCGGCCGCGCACGTCGGCATCGGCGAGCGCGTCCTGCACCGCGGCCTGAAGCTTCTTCACGATCGGCGCCGGCATGCCGGGCGGCGCCCAGAAGCCGTACCACAGCGACATGTGCAGCCCGGGCGCGCCGGCCTCGTCAACGGTCGGCACGTCCGGCACGGTCTCGGAGCGCTTCGGCGCCGCAATCGCGAACGCCTTGATGGCGCCGCCCTTCACATGAGCGGACGAGGTCTGCACCTGATCGACCATCAGATCGATCTGTCCCGCGACGAGATCGACCATGGCCGGACCCGAGCCGCGATAGGGCACGTAGTTCATGGTGCCGCCCGCAATCTTGGCGAGCTGCAGCGCGAGCAGATGCGGGCCGGTGCCGATACCGGGATGACCCATGTTGACCTTGCCGGGATTGGCTTTCACGTAAGCCATGAACTCGCGAAGATTGTTCGCGGGCAGGCCCTTCTGGCCGACAATGAGATACGGGTTGCTGGGCAAGAGCGAGATCGGCGTGAAGCCGGTCACGAGATCATAGGGCAGGTCGTACACCGCGCCGTTGGTGGCGAAGGTGCCGAAGTGGCCGCAGATCAGCGTGTAGCCGTCCGGCGGTGCGCGATGCAGGCGCGTGGTGCCGACCGTGCCGCTCGCGCCCGACACATACTCGACGATCAGCGGCTGGCCGAGCGAGGCGCGCATGCGCTCGCCGAGATTGCGGATGATGGCGTCGGTTGGCCCGCCGGCCGGGAACGGCACGATCACGGTGATCGGCTTGTTCGGATAGTCGTCGGCCAGCGCCGGCGCACTTGCCAAGATCAAGACGCCCGCTGTCAGCAGCGCGCCTCGCACAGAACTTCGCATGTCACTTCCCCCAAAGCCGCCCCCCGGCGGCTTTCTTTTGCAGTCTTAAGGTTTCACATTCGCCGCCTTGATCACCGGCCACCATTTTTGGACTTCGGCCTTCTGATGCGCACGCAGCGCCTCCGGCGTGCGCTGCGCCGGTGCCGGCGGCTCCAGCCCGAGCTCTGCATAACGTTTCTGTACCGCCGGATCGTCGAGCGCCGCGCGGATCGCCTCGTTGAGCTTTGCGACAATCTCCTTCGGCGTGCCCTTGGGCACCCACATCCCCGACCACAGCGACACATGGAATCCCGGCAGGCCGGCCTCGTCGACACTCGGCACATCGGGCAATGCGGCCAGCCGCTTGGTGTCGGTCACCGCATAGGCGCGGATCGTCTTGGCCTGCACCTGCGGCAGCGAGTTCGACGCCTGATCGACGATGATGTCGATCTGGCCGGCGACAAGGTCCTGCAGCGCCGGTCCGGTGCCGCGATAGGGCACGTAGCTCGCGTTCGTTCCAATCAGGTTCTGCAGGAACACGCCGCTGAAATGCGCGCCGGAGCCCACGCCTGCGGTGCCGAACGTGGCCTTGGGGTTGGCCTTCACCCAACCGATCAGCTCCTGGAAGGTCGTTGCCGGGATGGCGTTCTTGCTCACCACCAGCATCGGATTGGCGCCGAGCAGCGTCACCGGGTCGAGATCGTCGACCAGATCGAACGGCAGCGGATAGATCGCGCCGTTCACCACATGGGTGCCGAGATGGCCGAAGCTCAGCGTATAGCCGTCAGCCGGCGAGCGCACCGCGCGCGTGACGCCGATAGTGCCGGCCGCGCCGGTGACGTTCTCGATCACCACGGTTTCCTTCAGCGTCGTGCGCATCTTGTCGCCGAGCGTGCGCGCCAGCACGTCGCTCGGCCCGCCCGCCGCGAACGGCACGATGATGGTGATGGGCTTCGACGGATAAGTCTCGGCCCGTGCGGGCGCCGCAAGGCAGGCGAGCAGGGCTGCGATCGAAGCAAGCGTTCTCACGTTTTCCATGATTGTCATTGCTCTGGCTTGATCCCGGCCGCCTTGATGATCGGATGCCACTTCTCGATCTCGGCCTTGTGGTAGGCGTAGAGCGCCTCCGGAGTCTGCTGATCGGGCGGCGGAATGTCCTGGCCAAGTTCAATGAGCCGCTTCTGCACGGCCGGATCGGCCAGCGCCTCGCGCACTGCTCCGTTCATCCGCATCACGATGTCCTTCGGCGTGCCCTTCGGCAGCCACAGCGCATGCCAGACCGCGATGTAGAAATTCGGCAGCCCGGCCTCGTCGACGGTCGGGATGCTCGGCTCCGAGGCCAGCCGCGTCTTCGCCGTCACCGCGAAGGCCTTCACATTGCCGTTGCGCACCTGTGGCAGCGCGCTCGCCGCCTGATCGAACATCAGATCGAGATTGCCGGCGACCACGTCCTGCAGCGCCGGCCCCGTGCCGCGATAGGGCACGAAGGTGAACTTCGTGCCGGTCACGCTCTGGAAGTAGACGCCGCTGACATGCGACGCCGCGCCCGCTCCCGCGGTGCCGGCCGAGATCTTGTCCTGGTTGGCCTTCACCCAGGCGATCAGCTCCTGCAGGTCCTTCGCAGGGGCGGCCTTCTTGGCGACGAGCAGCTGCGGGTTCGAGGCAATCAGCGAGATCGGCTCGAAGTCGTTGAGCAGGTCGAAGGTCAGCGGATAGATCGCGCCGTTGACCACGTGCGTGCTCCAGTGGCCGATCAGCACCGTGTAGCCGTCGGGCGCGGCGCGCACCACGCGCCCGGTGCCGATGGTGCCGGCCGCGCCGGTGGTGTTCTCGACCACCACGGTCTGGCCGAGGCTCTGGCGCAGCCGGTCGGCAAAGATGCGCGCGATGGTGTCGGTCGGCCCGCCGGCCGCGAACGGCACCACCAGCGTGACCGGCCGCGACGGAAAGCTCTGCGCCTGCACGGCGCCCATCGCGCCCAACACAATCCCGCCGATCGCCAGCAGGGCCCGAAACAATTTCATGTCATGTCCCCTGCTATGCGGCGAAATCTCACTCGCCCTTGATCCCGGCCGCCTTGATGATCGGCCACCATTTCTCGATCTCGGCTTTTTGATATGCCGCAAGCCCTTCGGGCTTCTGCTGCCCGGGCGACGCCACATCGAGGCCGAGCTCGGCAAAGCGCGCCTTCACGGCCGGATCGGCCAGCACCTTGGTCATCGCGCTGTTCAGCGTCGCAATCACGTCCTTCGGCGTGCCCTTGGGCGCGAAGAAACCGAACCATCCCGACATATAAAGTCCCGGCACGCCCGTCTCATCGGAGGTCGGAATGTCTGGCATCGAGGCCGAGCGCTGCGGCGAGAGGTTCGCGATCGCCTTGATGGCGTTGCCGCGGATTTGCGGGAGCGTCACCGCGCCCTGCGCCACCAGCAGATCGACCTGGCCCGACACAAGGTCGGTCATCGCCGGGCCCGCGCCGCGATAGGGAATGAAGGTGAGCTTGGTGTTGGTCAGCTGCTGCAGCAGCAGACCGGAGATATTGGCGGCAGCGTTCTGGTTGACGAACTTGGCGTCGCCCGGATGCGCCTTCATCCAGGCCACCAGCTCGTTCAGCCGGTTGGCCTCGAGGTTCTTCCTGCCGACCAGCAATTGCGGGTTGATCGAGATCAGCCCGATCGGCTCGAAGTCGGTCTGCAGGTCGTAGTTGAGATTGTAGATGATGCTGCCGACATGGGTGTCCCACTGGCCGATGTCGATGGTGTAGCCGTCGGGCGCCGCGCGCGCGACGCGGCCGACCGCGATGCTGCCGCCGGCGCCGCCGACGTTCTCGATCACGACCGGCTGGCCGAGGATGGGCCGCATCTTCTCGGCCATGATACGCGCCGCCACATCGGTCGAGCCGCCCGGCGGGAACGGCACCACCAGCGTGATCTGCCGGGACGGAAAGCCTTGCGCATGCGCCGCGACGGTGCCCGCGAGCAGCACAGCGGCGATTCCCAGAACAAGCTTCCTCACCTTGTCCCTCCCAGATTTGTTTTTTGTGTTTTTGTCACGGCGCCTTCGTCCGGGCGCCTTCAGCTCAGCTCCTCATGCGGTGAATATCCGCGCAGCCCGGCCCTCGCCGGAAGTTACTGGCCCACCTTGATGCCCTGCGCCTTGATCACCGGCCACCACTTCTCGGTCTCTTCCCGCTGGAATTTGGCGAGACCCTCCGGGGTCATCATTGAGGCCGGGAAGAACTCCTGGCCCGCCTTGACCAGACGCTCATGGGTCGCCGGATCGTTGACCGCCTTCTGCAGCGCATCGTTGAGTCTCGCGATCACCGGCTTCGGCGTGCCCTTCGGCACCCACAGCGCGTGCCAGAAATAGAAATACATGCCCGGCTGCCCGGCCTCGTCCACGGTCGGAATGTCCGGCAGCACCGGCGAACGGTCCTTGCCGGCCAGCACATAACCCTTGACCAGCCCGTTCTTGACATTCTGGCCCGAGGTCGCGGGCGTATCGATGATCATGTCGACCTGGCCGCCGATCAGATCCTTCTGCGACTCGCCGGCGCTGCGATAGGGAATGAACTCGAACTTGGCCTGGATGGCGTTCTGGAAGAACGCCCCGAACACGTGACTTGGACTGCCGATCCCCGAGGTGCCGACCGAGACCTTGCCGGGATTCGCCTTCAGCCAGGCGACCAGCTCCTTGTAGTCCTTCGGCGGCAGGTCCTTGCGGCCGACGATCAGCGACGGCTGCGTCGCAATGAGCCCGACCGGCTCGAGGTCCTTCAGCAGGTCGATCGGCAGGTTGTGCACCACGCCGGCCGCCACGTTGGTGCCCCACTGGCCGATCTGCATCGTGTAGCCGTCGGGCGCGGAGCGCGCGACGCGGATCACGCCGGTGGCGCCGCCTGCGCCCGGCGTGTTCTCGACCACCACGGTCTGGCCGAGCGGGCCCCGCATGCCTTCGGCGACGATCCGCGCGACGGTGTCGGTCGAGCCGCCGGTGGCCAGCGGAACCACCATGGTGACGTAACGGGAGGGGAAATCCTCGGCGCGAGCCGACGAAATGGACAAGACCGCCGCGAGCGCGCAGCAGGCAACGCCTTTTAACATTTCACTTCCTCCCGTGTGTTTTGTAGGAGAGTAACACTATGGCTTCGCCCGGGCCTAGGCGGTTTGTGCCGCACCTGGCCCGTTCATCCACCTAAGTCCGCCGGGATTTGGTTTGACGATACACGACGACGATTCGCGTCCCGAAGGGCCGCGAACGCAGGACACGCGCTTTGCGCCTCCGCGCTCCATCGAAACCCGCGCCTCCTGGATCGTGGCGAGCCTTTCGCTGGTCATGCTGGGCTTGTCGTTCGGCGGCCCGTGGATCACGGCGGTGGGGCTGAAGCAGATCGCCTCCGACACCGGCGGCGCGCGGCAGGTGCCGTCGCTCGCGGTGTCGCTGGCGCTGTTCGGCGTCGGCGTCGGCGGCCTGCTGATGGGCCGGCTCGCCAACAGCTACGGCGTCCGCCTCACCGTGATCACCGGCTCGGTGATGATCGCGATCGGGCTGTTCATCTCCTCGCTCGGCGAGCCCTGGCAGCTCTATGTCGGCCACGGCCTGTTCATGGGGCTGCTCGGCAATGCCGGGCTCAACGCGCCGCTGTTCATCTACGTGAGCCGCTGGTTCGACCGGCGGCGCGGCTCGGCGCTGGCGCTGATATCGAGCGGCGGATACTTGGCGGGCTTCATCTGGCCGACCGTGTTCGAACGCGCCATCGCGAATTTCGGCTGGAAGTCGACCATGGTCGGCTTCGCGGTGCTGCAGCTTGTCGTCATCGTGCCGCTCGCCATCATCTTCCTGCGTTCGCCGCCGGAGGTGCCACGCACGCACGAGACCCACAGCAGCGGCGGCGCGCGGTCGACGGTGCTCGGCTGGCATCCCAATGTGGCGTTCGTCATGATCGCCTTTGCGGGCTTTCTCTGCTGCGTCACCATGTCGATGCCGCAGCAGCACCTCGTGGCGTTCTGCAGCGACCTCGGCATCTCGAGCACGCTCGGCGCCACGATGCTGTCGGTGCTGCTCGGCATGGGCTTCTTCAGCCGCCAGGGCTGGGGCTGGCTGTCCGACCGCACCGGCGGACTGATCACCGCATTCTTCAGCTCGATCCTGCAGTGCGCGGCGATGAGCGGCTTCCTTTTCACGCAGGACACCGCGGGCCTGTTCACGGTCGCAACCGCCTTCGGGCTCGGCTTCAGCGCGCTGATACCGGCTTACGTGCTGACCATCCGCGACCTCTATCCCGAAAGCGAGGCGCATTGGCGGGTGCCGGTGGTGTTGCTGATGACCGGCACCGGCATGGGCACCGGCGGCTGGCTCGCCGGTTATCTCTACGACATCTATGGTTATTACATCCCGGCCTTTGCGACGGGCGTTGCCTTCAACATCGTCAACATTGCGATCCTGTTCATTCTGCTCGTACGCCAGCGCTCCATGATGACGCCGCTCCGCGCCTATTGATTTTCCGCGCGCGGCAACCTTCATCACCAAGATGTGTTGCCGTGCGATGTCTTTTCGTCGGCAAAGCAAGGCACATTGCTTGGGGTAAGGAATCCAACATGAATAAAGCACTTGCCGCTGTTGTTATTTCCCTCGCGCTATCCTCCGCATCCCACGCACAGACCTTCAAATCCTCCGCCGGCGACATCAAGGTCGAGACCGTGGCCGGCGGCCTCGTGCATCCCTGGGCGCTGGCCTTCCTGCCCGACGGCCGCATGCTGGTGACCGAGCGGCCGGGCCGCATGCGCATCGTCACGCCGGACGGCAGGCTGTCGCCGCCGCTCGGCAACGTCCCCAAGGTGTTCGCGGTGAGTCAGGGCGGCCTGCTCGACGTGGTGGCCGACCGCAGCTTCGCCGACAACAAGACGATTTATTTCTGCTACGCCGAGCCGTCGAGCGGCGGCGGCCGCACGGCGCTCGCCCGCGCTACGCTTGGCGAGGGCGCACTCGACGACGTCAAAGTGATCTTCCAGCAGCAGGGCCCGGTCTCGGGCGGCAACCACTTCGGCTGCCGCATCGCGCAAGGCTCCGACGGCAATCTGTTCGTCACCACCGGCGAACACTTCACCGACCGCGACGAGGCGCAGAAGCTGACAAGCCATCTCGGCAAGGTCATCCGCATCGCGCCGGACGGCTCGACGCCCAAGGACAATCCGTTCGTCGGCCGCAGCGATGCGCTGCCCGAGATCTGGTCCTATGGCCATCGCAACGCGCAGGGCGCCGCGATCCATCCGCAGAGCGGCAAGCTCTGGGAGCTGGAGCACGGCGCCAAGGGCGGCGACGAGATCAACATCCCGCAAGCCGGCAAGAACTACGGCTGGCCGGTGATCAGCCACGGCGTCAACTACGACGGCTCGCCGGTCGGCAGCGGCAAGTCGTCGATGCCCGGCATGGAGCAACCGATCAAATATTGGGTGCCGTCGATCGCGCCGTCCGGCATGGCATTCTACACCGGCGATCTGTTTCCAAGCTGGAAGGGCAGCCTGTTCGTCGGCGCACTGAAAGACCAGATGCTGGTGCGGCTGACGCTCGACGGCGACAAGGTGACGGGCGAGGAGCGGCTGCTTCAAGGCATCCGCGAGCGCATCCGCGACGTGCGCATGGGGCCGGATGGTGCGCTCTATCTGGTCACCGACAATAATGCCGGACGTGTGTTGAAAGTCGTGCCGAAGTAGTCGGCCTTCAAGCCGTCGGATTATCGCATCTGGCTTGCCGCTGCGATTTGGTCCCCTCGCCCCGCGAAGCGGGGAGAGGGTCCCGAGCGAATGCGAGGGGGGAGAGGGGTGCTGCAGTTAGAAGAGCCCTCTCCCGGCTCGCATACGCTCGCCACCCTCTCCCGCAAGCGGGAGAGGGTGCAAGAACCGCACCAGCCGGGGCACACTTCGAAACCGGCTCACGCCGCGCTGGCGCTGGCCGCGATGCCGTCGAGCGCCCTCACCGCATCGTCCGGCAGCTTCAGCTCCGCCGCGGCGAGGTTCTCCTTGAGATGCGCCACCGACGAGGTGCCGGGGATCAACAGGATGTTGGGCGCGCGGCGCAGGAGCCAGGCGAGCGCGACCTGCATCGGCGTGGCGCCGAGGCGCCTGGCGACATCGGACAAGGTGGACGACTGCAGCGGCGTGAAGCCGCCGAGCGGGAAGAACGGCACATAGGCGATGCCGTCGCGGGCGAGATCGTCGATCAGCGCATCGTCGGCGCGATGCGCGACGTTGTAGAAATTCTGCACGCAAACGATCTCGCAGATCTTGCGCGCGTCCGCGATCTGCTTCGGTGTGACGTTGCTCAATCCGATGTGGCGGACGAGGCCTTTGCGCTGCAGTTCGGCCAGCGCCGTGAGCTGCGGCTCGAGCGGGCCTTCGGCCGGTCCATGGATGCCGTACATGCTGCGCAGGTTGACGGCGTCGAGCACATCGAGCTGGAGATTGCGGAGATTGTCGTGCACCTGCTGGATCAGTTCATCCGGCGAGAAGGCGGGAATCCAGGACGCGTCGTCGCCGCGCCGCGCGCCGATCTTGGTGACCAGGACGAGATCGCGCGGATAAGGATGCAGCGCCTCGCGAATGAGCCGGTTGGTGACATGCGGGCCGTAGTAGTCGCAGGTATCGATGTGGTTCACGCCGCTCTCGACTGCGGTGCGGAGCACGGCGCGCGCCGCATCGGGATCCTTCGGCGGGCCGAACACATGAGGACCGGCGAGCTGCATGGCGCCGTAGCCGAGCCGCTTCACGGTGCGGGTGCCGAGCACGAAAGTGCCGGATTGGTCGATCTTGGACATGACAATTCTCCATTCGCGTCAGCCCGAAACTAGACATTGGCGGCTCGTGCGATAATCCGGCATAATCGGAACAGGCTGTGCGGAGAATCGAACAATGAAGGCGGACCTCAGCGATTTGAACGCGTTCGTGGCGGTGGCCCGCGCCAAGGGCTTCCGCGACGGCGCGCGCCTGAGCGGCGCGAGCGCCTCGGGGTTGAGCGAGGCGATCCGGCGGCTCGAGGCGCAGCTCGGCGTGAGATTGCTCAATCGTACGACGCGCAGCGTCGCGCCGACCGAAGCCGGCCGGCGCCTGCTCGACCGGCTCGGGCCGGCATTGACCGAAGTCGAATCCGCGCTCGACACGGTGAACGGCTTCCGCGACCGGCCGGCCGGCACGCTGAAGCTCAACGTGCCGGTCAGCGCGGCGCGGCTCACGCTGCCCGCGATCGTGCCGCGCTTCCTCGCCGCCTATCCGGAGATCCGGATGGAGGTGATCGCCGACGACAGCTTCGTCGACGTGCTGGCATCGGGCGCCGATGCCGGCATCCGCTACGACGAAGCGCTGGAGCAGGACATGATCGCGGTGCCGATCGGTCCCCGCGTGCAGCGCTTCGCGACCGCAGCCGCGCCCGCCTATCTCGACCATCACGGCCGGCCCAAGCATCCACGGGAGCTGCTCGATCACGCCTGCATCCGCGGCCGCTTCAGCAGCGGCGCGATGCCGCCCTGGGAGTTCGAGCGGGGCGGCGAGCTGGTGCGGATCCAGCCCACCGGGCCGTTGCTCGTGGGCATCGGCGGCGCGGCCGATCTCGCCGTCGAGGCCGGGATCGCCGGCACCGGCATCGTGCATGTGTTCGAGGACTGGCTGCGCCCGCTGCTCGACAGCGGCAAGCTCGAGCCGGTGCTCGAGCCGTGGTGGCAACGCTTCTCCGGCCCGTTCCTTTATTATCCCGGACGGCGTCTGGTGCCCGCCCCGCTGCGGGCATTCATCGATTTCATCAAGGCCGACGCGACCGTCGTGAAACGCAACGTATCTAAGAGGCGCTGACGTCTCACTGCATTCTGATTGTCAGAAAACAACTTTCGTTCGCTGCTCGACGAAAAGCTACTGCTTGACGCAACCAGCATTTAAGCGAACGGGTTTCGCGGCTCCTCGGGTGCTTGTGAAAGCAGAAATCGCTTCCAGAATTCCACGCAGCTAGACGTAAGCTCGAACAGATCGCGCTTGTCGCCCATCGCGATAATGAATAGGCGGTTTTTCTTTTCGAAAGGGTCGTATTCACGTGCAATCGAAAAATTACCGTCCACACTGGGTTTGTGATGCAAGACTAGGTGCTTGGATCGATTGCAGATATCGCGGCAAAGACGCATTGAATAGTCTGCATTTATTAGGGCGTCCATTTCTGGCTGCGAGAGGACATCGCTCTGGATGAACCAATCCCTCAGAGCATAGCAGTTCAAGAAAAATGCGAGATAAAAATCCAAGCGCTCCTGGTCAGACTCGTCTGTTCCAAATTCTTCTAGTCGTTTTGACCAGCGAATCAGCCGATCGAACTGACTGCGCCATGAAAGGATATTTTCTGCACTCCAACGCAATCCCATGGGCGTATCGTTGATCCTTTTCATCCTCGGCGTAACCGCCACAAGTCTACCAAGTTAGCCAACGAAATGCCGAGATAGCCAGAGTGACAGCCTAATCTCAAGCTGAAACGACGAGCCCGTCCATCGGCTTGAGCGCAGCGCTACCCGGAAACACCGCCTCGGCCAGCACCCGCTCGTCGACGCGCAGGTGATCGCGCAGCAAGCCCTTCAGCACCGCGCGAAGATCGGTGGTCGGCTTCAGGTCGCGGTTCTCGTAGAGGCTCGCCTCCCTCACGCCCGGCCAGTCGGCGACCACGCGGCCGCCCTTCAGCGCGCCGCCGACCAGCAGCGCCACCGTGCCGGTGCCGTGATCGGTGCCGTCGGTGCCGTTGATGCGCGCGGTGCGGCCGAACTCGGTGACGATGGCGACGACAGTCTCGCGCCAGGCGTCGCCCATATTGGTTTCCATCGCCGAGATCGCGCCGTCGAGACCGCCGAGCAGGTTGGCCAGAAGCCCGCTGGCCGCGCCTTCGTTGATGTGCGTGTCCCAGCCGTTGAAGGCGAGCGCGCCGATGCGCGGGCCGTCGGGGTGCGCCAGATATTTCGCCGCGGTGCCGGCGGCTTCGGCGAAATAGGCACGCGCGGCTTCGATGCCTCGCCGCTGCGGCGGCTTGGCTTCGCCCGGCTTGCCCTCCATCGCGTCGGCGCGGGTGAGCGTGATCAGCCCCAGGCGGCCTTCGAGCGCGCGGGCGAGCGCCGGGTCGGTGTGATTGTAGAGATCGAGCAGCCGCAGCACCGTGTCGTCGGTGATCTGCTTCAGCGCATGCGGCGGCACCCATGACATCACCGGCGCCGTGCCGCGCACCACGAGCGGCGTCACCGGCCCGACCGCGAAGGCCTTGTTGTCGCCGACGCGGTGCTCCGGCGCGAGCGACGTGAGCGCGCGGTTGAGCCAGCCGGAAGGCACCGAGCCGGGCCGGTCGAGCCCGCTCTCCAGCACGTCCTGGCCATCGAAATGCGAGCGCTCGCGATAGGGCGTCGCCGCCGCGTGCACGATGGTCGCCTGCCCGGCCTTGTAGAGCCGATAGAGATTGGGCATCGCCGGATTGAGCGCGAAGAAGCCGTCGAGCGGCAGTGCCGCGGGCTTGCCGTCGAGCGTCAGCGCCTTGTCGCCGCGCAGCCTGATCCAGTCCGGATCGCCGACGGGAGCCGCCACTGCGAGCCCGTCGAGCGCGCCGCGCAGCACGATCGTCAGCATCCGCGGATCGCGGCCTTCGGCGCGGGCGAGCTTCGGCCAATGCGCCCAGGCGAACAGCACACCGGCACCCAGCATCAGTTCGCGGCGGGACGGTGCGTGAAGCAATGCCATGGTCACCTCCGCTGGAATTCCGACGACATCAAGAGCAGCGCGAACGCCTGCGTCTTGCTTTCGGCGCGCTTGATCTGCTCGCGGGTCTCGGTCGAGGCGAGCGGGCCGAGCGCCTCGTCCACCATGGTGTGCGGATCGAGCCGGTCGGAGAGCCGCGCCGCAATGTTGCTGGCGATATCGAGCCGCGTCGGCAGCCCGTCGAGCCAGGCCGCCTCCTCGTCGGAGAAGCCCTGCGGCGACGGCGGCCGCCACAGCGGCTGGCCGAGCAGCGCATGGCCCCGCACCATGCGCTCGGCATTGGGCTCCTTCGCGCCGCCGATGCGCAGCGCCGACATCAGCCAGTCATCCGGCCGCTTCAGCTTGCTGCGGCGCGCGTCCCAGGCCTCGTCGGATTTCACCAGCGCCACCGTCACGGCCTTGAGGTCGCCGTCGGTGTCGCGGAACACCTTCGCGAGCCGCTCGACCAGCACGGGCGGCGGCTGGTCGGCGACGAAGTGCCTGGCGAGCTTCTGCGCCACGTGCGTCGCGGTCGCGGGATGCCGCGCCAGATCGGCGAGCACCGCGCGGCCCTGGGCGATGCCCTCCTCTGCGTAGCTCTTGCCGAGCACGGTCTGCGCGCCCGGCTCGTGCATGCGCTTGACGAACATGAACTCGCCGCCGTGATCGGGATTGCTGGTCGCGCTCAGCGTCCAGCCGGTCAGCACATTGGCGAAGGCGGTGACGTCGGCTTGCGTGTAGCCGCTGCGCACGCCGAGCGTATGCAATTCGAGAATCTCGCGCGCGAGATTCTCGTTGAGCCCGCGTGTGCGGTTGATGCCGGCCACGGAATTGGGCCCGATCGAATTCCAGTTGTCGAGATAGAACAGCATCGCCGGATGGCCATCGGCGGCCTGCAGCAGGTCGCCGAAGCGGCCGAGCACATGCGGCCGGATCGCCTCGCGCTCATAGGCGCCGCCCATGCTGGTGATCTTGTCGACCGAGACGCAGAAATGATTGGACCAGAACCACACCAGCCGCTCGACGAAGCCGATCTCGGCGTTGAGCCCGGCATCGATCCGCGCCTTGGCCTCGGCGAGCACGATCTGCCGCCCGACATTCTTGGCTGGGTCCTCCTCGGCCTCGGCAGCAGCCATCGGCTTGTCATCGGCCGGCATTCCCGCGCTGGCGCGCTGGCGCTCGACCTCGCGCTTGGCAACAGTGAGGCGGGCCTGCCGCTCGGCGCGATAGTCGAACAGGGCGCGCGAGGCTTCGGCGCTGCCCATCAGTCCGGTGCCGGCGATGCGGCCCGCGTCGGGCTTGTCGAGCTCGGCGAGCAGCGCACCGCGCGGATCGGACGCAAGCGCTGCGATCTGGCCCGCGCGCGGGCCAAGCCCAAAGCGGTGCAGCGCCAGCGCAGCGGTGGCTTTCGGATCGAGCGCCATGGACGTATCCCGGCGTCAAAGCGGTCGCCCAAATCGCCTTGCGCGCAGCGAAATTAGCACAAGAAGGGTGGTGCCGCATCGCGGGAATTCCCGGACACGATGCGGTTCCCTAAGCCCAATCCCATCCCAGTCATTCCGGGGCGCGCCGAAGGCGCGAACCCGGAATCCAGACGAGAATTCGGTGCCTTGTGCTGGATTCCGGGTTCGCTCGCTAACGCTCGCGCCCCGGAATGACGGCGGGGACTACTAGCCTTTCTTCGGCACCAGCAGCTTCTTCTCCAGCATCACATGGATGCCCTTGGCGCCGTTGACCACCTGCGTCACCCGCAGGTCGGCGGCGAGGCTGCACAGCGTGTAGGCATCCTCGCGCGAGATACCGGTCCGCTCGCAGATCAGGTTGATCATGTTGCGCAGCGCGATCACCACGCAGTCGTCGAGATCGGGATCGAACGCCATGGTCATGACATGCATCGGCGTCTCGGCCATCGGCCATTCCAGCGTCATGTCAGGACGCACGATCAGCTCGAAGGTGCCGGTGAGCCCGGTTTCGATCGCCGTGATGCAGACCTCGCCGTCGCCCTGCACGCCGTGGCCGTCGCCGCAGGAGAACAGCGCGCCGTCGGTGTGGTTCGGCAGGAACAGCGTGGTGCCGGCGACCAGCTCCTTGTTGTCGAGGTTGCCGCCGTTCCTTCGTGGGGGCGGCGAGTTCACCGGACCCCAGTTGGCGGGCGGCGCCACCGCCATGATGCCGAAGAACGGCTTGAGCTCGAGATCGAGGCCCCAGGGGAGCTTCCCGATCATCCGCTTCTTGTCGAGCGGGATGTGGATCATCCGCATGGTCTTGAAGTCGTCGGGCAGCGCGCCCGCGAGCGGACGGATGGTGTTGTAGCCCCAGTCCTGGTGCAGCTCGATCGCCTTGATGCGCACCTCGAGCACCTGGCCCGCTTTTGCGCCGCGCACCGCCACCGGTCCGGTGAGGATGTGCGGGCCGCCGAGCCGCGGCTGCACCTTCTGATGGATCGCGGCGAGCTCCGGCGGCACGGTGAGGCCCGTCTCCGGCTTCGGCAGATGGTTGAGCACGCCCGACACCGAGGTGATGGTGACGGTGTCGCCGGAGTCGACGGTGATCAGCGGCTTGAGGTTGGCGTCGAAAAAGCCCCAATGCACGGTCTCGGGCGAAGCGTCCAGTTTGTGCGTAGCCATTATCGAAATTCCTCAATCTTTCTTCATGATGACAGTGCTGTCGATCTGCTCGATCAGATCGAGATCGATGAGAACGGCCGCGCCCTTCTTCTCCGGGTCCTTCGACTGCTCCTCGTGATTGGTCAGGCCCCAGGCCTTCTCCCAGTCCGGCCCGCTGCTGACGATGCGCGCCTTGCCGTGAAAGCGGATGCAGCCCGCGCGATACGGATTCTCCTTCCGCGCCGGATTGCGGTAGTAGACCGTGACGAACGGATTTTCCGCGATGCGCTTGGGCGAGCTGCGGTGGCTGCGCTCCCAGTAGCACAGCATGTCATCGGAAAAGACCGCGACGCTGCCCTTCGGGCTGATCTGCGGCCGGCCCTCTTTCGACGCGGTGCCGATCAGGCACGGCGTGCCGTCCTCCAGCGCCTTGTCGAGCAATTCTTTCATCAGCGGAGTCATCTTGATCATGCGGTCCCATCCCGTGTTGCGGGCGCATGATCACATTCGCGCGCGGCATTAGGCAATCGGGTCTTAACGCTGGGCTTACCCTCACTTAAAGATGCACTGCGCTCGTGCCACGTCCGCCTCTTCTTTCAGCATCCTGAATCGTTGAATATCCCGCCATGATCGACCGGCTCGCCGTTTCCGGCTATCGCTCGCTGCGCGACATCAGGCTCGCGCTCGGCCGGCTGACGGTCGTCACCGGCCCGAACGGCAGCGGCAAGTCGAGCCTCTACCGCTCGCTGCGGCTGCTTGCCGACGTGGCCCAGGGCCGGGTCGTGCAGTCGCTCGCCGCCGAAGGCGGTTTGCAGTCGACGCTCTGGGCCGGCCCGGAGCAGTTCTCCCGCGGCATGAAGTCCGGCGCACAGCCCATCCAGGGCACGGTGCGCAAGAATACCATCGCGCTGAAGCTCGGCTTCTCCGACGAGCATTACGGCTATTCGATCGATCTCGGCCTGCCGATCCCGACGTCCGCGCTGTTCGCCCACGACCCCGACATCAAGGTCGAGTGCCTGTGGACCGGCGAGACCATCCGGCGCAACAACGTGTTCGCCGAGCGCCGCGGCCCGCTGGTGCGCATCCGCGACGACAGCGGCGCCTGGCGCGACGTCATCACCAAGCTGCATCCCTTCGACAGCATGATGACGCACGGCGCCGATCCGCGCGACGCGCTGGAACTGCTGGTGATGCGCGACCGCATGCGCGAGTGGCGGTTCTACGATCACCTGCGCACCGACCGCGACGCGCCGGCGCGGCGGCCGCAGGTCGGCACCTATACGCCGGTGCTGAGCGGCGACGGCGCCGACGTGGCGTCTGCGGTGCGCACCATCGAGTCGATCGGCGATGACGCGGCGTTGGAGGCAGCGGTGTCCGACGCATTTCCGGGCTCGCGGATCAGCATTACGAACAATGACGGCTATTACGAGCTCACCGTCCACCAGCATGGACTTCTCCGCCCGCTCAAGGCCGCGGAGCTGTCCGACGGTACGCTGCGCTATCTGCTCCTGATCGCGGCGCTGCTGTCGCCGCGGCCGCCGCCGCTGATGGTGCTGAACGAGCCGGAGACGAGCCTGCATGCCGACCTGCTGCCGCCGCTGGCGCGGCTGATCGCGAAAGCGGCCGAAAGCTGCCAGGTCGTGGTGGTGACGCATGCGGCGCCGCTGGTCACAGCGCTCTGCGAGCAGCCGGGCGCCACGCGCATCTCGCTCGAGAAGAATCTCGGCGAGACCTCGGCGCTCGATCACGATCCGCCGGCCTGGGTGTGGCCGGCGCGTTGATCGGTCCATGGACGGGCCGCGATCCACAGCGCCAGAGCCACAAGCGCCACGAGACCGAGCGCCATGAACGAGGCCGCATAGCCGAACCGCTCCGCAATGACACCGCCCAATGCCGGGCTCAGCGCCGCGCCGATGCCCTGCATCGCCATCACGGCGCCGAGGCCGGCATTGACGTGACCCGTCCCGGCGAGAATTCGCGCGACCAGCCCCGGCACGGCGACGCCCAGCAGTCCCGCGCCGACACCGTCGAGCACCTGGACCGGGCCGAGCCCGACCGGACCGGTCAGCAGCGCGGCCGTCGCGCCGCGGACCGGCAGCGCGACGAGCGCCAAAACGAACACGATCCAGTAGCCGCGGGTTTCCGCAAGCCGCGCGGCGAGCAGCGCCATCGGCACCATCGTCAATTGCGCCACCACCACGGTTGCGCCGGTGTAGGCGCTGGGGTCGCCCGCGCCGGCCGCGACCATCGCCTGACCGAGCAGCGGCAGCATCGCCGCATTGCCGAGATGAAACAGCAGCAACGTCACAGCGAGAACCAGCAGCGGCTTGGAGGTGAGCAGCACGGACCATCCGGAGACGTCCTTGCCGTTATTCGCAGACAATCCGCGCGCCGCGCGATGATCGATGTGCTTCGGATCGATCAACCACACCGCGACGATCGACGCCGCAGCCATCCCGGCCATCACGGCAAACACCGCGCCGATGCCGAACAGATAGCCGAACCCGCCGGCCAGCACCGCCGCCGTAACGTTGCCGGCGTGATTGAACGCTTCGTTTCGCCCGGTCTGATGCGCGTAACCGATCTGGCCGACCATCCCGAGCGTGATGCCCGCGATGGCTGGCGCAATAGCCGCGCCGGCCATTCCGCTGATCGTTTGCGATGCCGCAGTCGCAATGAATCCCGGAGCAAAGACGATCACGAGCGACGCCAGCACCACCGCAAGGGCCGCCCCCACGACCAGGGCCCGCTTGGCCTCGATGCGATCAACCAGGGCGCCGAGCGGGGCGGTCGCGACCGTCCCGGCCAGCGCGCCGACCGTCATCACCCATCCGATCCGCGACGGCGACCAGCCCTGCGATTGCAGATAGACGCCGAGGAACGGCCCGAGGCCGTCCCGCACGTCGGCCATGAAGAAATTCAGCGCGTTGAGCGCGCCTCGTGATCCGCTCATGCTTCAGCCGCGGCTGGCCCGTGGCCGACCCATGAAAACCGATCAGAGCGGACCCCGGAAGACGAAAAATGCCCCTGCGGCAATCAACGCGAAGCCCACCGCGTGGTTCCAGGTGAGCGCTTCCTTCAGGTAGAGCACCGAGAAGCCGGCGAACACCACGAGCGTGATCACCTCCTGCATGGTCTTGAGCTGCGCCGTCGTGTAGACGGCGCTGCCGAAACGGTTGGCCGGCACCGCCATGCAGTATTCCACCAGCGCGATGCCCCAGCTCACCAGGATCGCGAGCATGAGCGGCGATTCCTTGAAGCGCAGATGGCCGTACCAGGCGAAGGTCATGAAGATGTTGGAGCCGATCAGCAGCAGGATCGGCAGCAGATACGGCGAGATGAATGTCGGCATGGGGCTCTCACGATGAGGGGCGCGTTCGAAAACATCCGCTAACACACACGGCGGCGGCGTGGAACGCGCGTCGTGCCATTTCGAACGCGTCGTGCAGATGTACGGTTCCGGCGCTAAGCTCGCTGGAAATCGATTCGGCCTCACATATGCCCATCCGCCCGCTGCTCTTCATTGTTATTGCTGCTGTTCTGCTCACCGCGCCTGCGGTGGCGCAGGTCCTGCCGCAGCCGTCGGCGCCCTATGCGCCGGTCGGTATCGTCCTGCCGAAACCGTCGACCGATCCAAGCTTCGCTGCGTTCCGCTCAGCCATCGCCGCAGCCGCCAAGAGCCGCCTCTACGCCGATCTCGAAGCGCAGGTGCAGCCGCAAAGCTTCTTCTGGGACCGCGATTTCGCCAACGCCTACGATCCGAAGAAGCCCTCGATCGACAATCTCGCCATGGCGGTCGCGCTCGAGCAGCGCGACGGCATCGGCTGGGACAAGCTTGCGAGTTTCGCCGAGGAGAAGACGCTGGAGCCGCTCGACTCGCGCCCCGGCGTGTTCTGCGCGCCGGCACGGCCGACCTACGACACGGTCGACTTTTCGCGGCTGCTGAACGCGACCTACACCTCCGCCACCGATTGGGCCTATCCGCTCACCGACGGCGCGCCGGTGCGCGCCGCGGCGCGGGCCAATGCGCCGGCGATCGGCCAGCTCATGCTGCAGTTCGTCCGCCATCTCGGGCTGCAACGCGCGGAGGGTGATGCCGCAACATCCGGCAATCCTCAGGCGAGTTCTCAGACGAATTCTCAGGCGAATCCTTGGGCGAAGGTCGTCCTGCCGGACGGCAAGACCGGCTATGTGGAGCCCGGCCATCTGTCGTCGCTGAGCGTCGAACGGCTCTGTTACGTCAAGGACATGGTGGCCGGCTGGCGCATCGCGGGCTTCATCGGCGGCGGCAGCTGACGCCGATTTCAGCAAAAACATTTTCCGGACAATTGGGCGGAATCGAACCGATCAGGCCGCACCAGCGACTTATTTTGGCGTAGATTCGCCCCATTGAAATCACCCAAGGAGATGCCCCGATGGGCCGTCGTATCATTGCCGCCGCATCCATCACCGCAAGCCTGCTGCTCGCCGCGAGCGCGCTACCGGGCCTTGCGCAAAGCCAATTGCCGCGGCCGGGCCAGCTGCCGCCGGCCGGCGGCGCCGCGCCCCAGAAGCCGCAAGCCGCGCCGCAACAACAGCAGCAGCAACAGCAAGGCAAGCCGCAGGCGCAGCAGCAGGGCCAGCCGCAGCCCGCGCCGCCCAAGCCCTACAAGGCCGTGGCGATCACGCCGCCGCAGCCGATGAACGATCCGAGTTTCGAGGCCTTCCGCAAGCAGATGAGTGCTGCGGCCGAGAAGAAGGACAAGAAGGCGCTGGGCGACCTCGTCTCCAAGAGCTTCTTCTGGATGGGCGAGAAGGGCGACAAGGCCGACAAGAAGAAACCCGGCATCGACAATCTCGCCAAGGCGATCGGGCTTGATGCCAAGGACGGCTCCGGCTGGGAGACCGTGGTCGGCTTCGCTTCCGAGCCGACCGCCGCCCCCTTCCCCGACAAGAAGGACGTGATCTGCGGGCCGGCCGATCCGCAGTTCGACGCCAAGGCGCTCGAAGCGCTCGCCAAGGAGACCGGCACCGACGAGGGCGAATGGGGCTTCCTGACCCAGCCGAACCTCGAGATGCGCGCTGCGGCCCAGCCCAATTCGCCGGTGGTCGAGAAGCTCGGCATGCACTTCATCCGCGTCATGGACGACGGCTCGTCCGCGCAGGGCGACAATCCGATGATCAAGGTGGTCGCGCCCTCCGGCAAGGTCGGCTTTGTGCCGGCCGACGCCGTCAGCCCGCTGGGCAACGACGTGATGTGCTACGCCAAGGAAGGCGGCAACTGGAAGATCGCGGGCTTCATCGGCGGCGAACAGTAAGCTCCTGACTTCCGTTACGATTTGTGCGGCGCGTGCCGGAATAGGCGCGCGCCGCATTTTTTTCTAGCGCACGATTCAACATCACTGGATCGCCTTGCGCAGGGCTGGGTCCCCGCTTCCGCGGGGACCCAGGGCCACAAACTCCGAGGGACCGGATCAGACACCAAACGGCCGGTCGCTGCGCCGCGGCATGACGCGCCCTGGTGCATCATTGCCGCTCCGTCGTAGCCTCAGGCCGCCCAAGTCAGGGCCGCGGAGGCGACGATCCGCGATCAACATTCAAGGAGGGGCGACCAATGAAACGTGCATTGTGTACAGCGCTCGGTGCCGCGGTGATCACCGCGGCGTTCGGGCTCGCGGCGCAGGCGCAGCAGCGTCCGCAGATCGAGACCACGAAAGTCGACGGCACCGACAACGTCTACATCTTCCGCAACGGCAACCATCAGGCGATCTTCGTCGTCACCAAGGACGGCGTGATCGCAACCGATCCGGTGGCCTATGGCCGGCCGAACGGCGGCCAGCAGTATGTCGACGAGATCAAGAAGGTCACCGACAAGCCGATCAAGTTCCTGGTCTACAGCCACCACCACTTCGACCACATCGCCGGCGGCAAGGCGTTCAAGGATGCCGGCGCCCGCATCATTGCGCACAAGAATGCCACCGCGCACCTGAAGCCGCTCGCCGACCCCAACACGCCGCTGCCCGATGAATCGATTGGCAACAAGAAGGTCATCAAGCTCGGCGGCTCCACCATGGAGCTGCTCTATCTCGGCCCGAACCACTCGGATTCCAATCTCGTGGTGCGGCTGCCGAAGGAGAAGATCATCTTCGTGGTCGACACCATCCCGGTCGGCTCGTTCCCGGGCCGCGGCATGATCGACTTCTTCCCGCTCGAGACCGAGGCCTTCATCGAGAAGGTGATCGCGCTCGACTGGGACCGGCTGATCCCCGGCCATCCGGGCGCGCCGAACGGCCGGCTCGGCACCAAGGACGACGCCAAGGCGGTGCTCGCGCTCTATCGCGACGCCTCGGCCGAGATGAAGAAGCTCGGCCAGGCCGGCAAGTGCTGGGACGAGGCCGAGAAGGAGTTCAAGCTGGAGAAGTACGCCAGCATGCCGGGCTACGCCAACGGCCTGCCGTTCGTGGCGCGGCGCTACTGCGGGCTGTGGGGCCGCGGCACCTGAACCGAAGCAAGCGATAGCAAATAGTCGTAGCGAGCAGCGAACCGGTCGCTGCTCGCCATTTCGCTTTTCGCTGCTGTAGCGTTCGTCGGCGTCAAAAGGCGTTCGGGTCGAACGCGCCGAGCGTATGGGTGTCGCTGAAGTCCGGTGCGCTGACCGCAAAGTGGTCCGCGGCCGGGACGAAGTCTGTCACCGTGCCGGTGGGAGTCCCGACGGGCACGAACGAAAAAACATCGAAGCCCGCGCCCCCCTGTCCGCCGTTGCCACCGTTACCAACGAAGCCGGCGTTGCCACCGTTGCCGGCCTGACCGCCGCGGCCGCCGTCACCGAAATGCGAGCCGATACCGCCGGCGCCGCCATTGCCACCGGCGCCGCTGCCGCCAGCACCGTCGTCATTCAGGATGAGGCCCCCATTGCCGCCGGCACCGCCGTTGCCGCCGTTGCCGCCGTTGCCGCCGTTGCCGCCGTTGCCAACGAAGCCGGCGTTGCCACCGTTGCCACCCTGACCGCCGCGGCCACCGTCGCCGAAATGCTGCCCAACGCCGCCGTTGCCGCCGGAGCCACTGCCGCCAGCACCGTCGTCATTCAGAATGAGGCCGCCATTGCCGCCGGCACCGCCGTTGCCACCGTTGCCAGCGAAGCCGGCGTTGCCACCGTTGCCGCCCTGACCGCCGCGGCCACCGTCGCCGAAATGCTGCCCAACGCCGCCATTCCCGCCGGCACCGCCGTTGCCAAAGAGGCCACCGGAGCCACCGTTGCCGCCCTCTCCACCGTTACCGCCGTTGCCGAAAAGCAGGCCGCCGTTGCCGCCGGTCCCGCCATGACCGCCGTCACCACCCTGACCACCGCTACCGCCGTTGCTGCCGGCGCTACCGTTAGACGTCAGAATCAGTTGGAAAGTGTCCATGGCGCTTGCTCCTGGGCGTCTTTTTAACGGTTCTGCCCCTGACCCAGGAGTGCCAAAGGTCACAGCCCGTGGCCCGGTGGTCGGCAGCTCGAGGCAAGCCCTGAACCGCCGGACCGCCTGCCCACCCGACCCGCCCAGGCGCCCTTGGTGGCGCGCCGACCTGCCCTTTCAGGCACCCACCTCTCACACCACCGCCAAGACCGCCTTGCGCTCCGGCCGCACCAGCCAATAGAGCGCGACCACATGCGTGATCATCAGCAGCGGCACGTAGATGATCGGGATCGCGTACATCGCTCCGAGCTCGCCCGCCATCTCGGGAAGACCGACCCTGGTGGCCTCGTAATAGTCGACGACAAGGTCGATCGTCCCCGCGATATTGAAGGCGACCACGAACAGCCAGAACAGCGGTCGGATCCGGAAGGTGACCAGCGCCAGCATGGCCAGCACCCCGGTTGCGAAGTCGCCATAGGCCGCGAAGGTCGCGAAGCTTGCCGGCAGATTGGGACCGACGACGCCGGGGAGAATGAAGACCAGCCCGAAGAAACGGAAGCTGTGCAGCGTCGCGATCGCACGGTGTGCTTCGAGGCGATCCATCGCCTTGAGCCAGGGCCAGACATAGGTGCCGAAGCACAGCAGCCACGCGACATAGCCGAACACGAGATGGATTCGAAACAAGGTTTCCGGCGACATTTTCTGGCCTCCTGTCAGGTGTGAATGGGTGCGGCCTCGAACACCGCGGTCAGGATGCCGAGCCGGCCTTCCATGAGATTGCGTCCCAGGTTGGTGGCGAGCTGCGCGAAGTCCGGCCCCATCACCACGCCGAGATTTGGCGAAGGTGGCGGCCCTGATGCACGCAGCTGTGCGAACCATGCCTTGGCCGCTTCAGTGTCGTCCTGCCACACCAGCGCGCGGAAGCCGGCCCGCTCGACCGCCTCGCGGGTCGCTGGGGCCGTCATGAGGAAACTCGTGTCCGGCGTGCGCGCCCAGGGGACGGGATAATGCGGCTCGCCGCCACTCAGCACGACGTCGAAGGCCGCAAACCGGCCGCCGGGCTTCAGCACGCGGCGGATCTCGCGGTAGAGCCGCGCCCGGTCGGAGATGTTCATTGCCACATGCTGCAGCAGCACGGCGTCGAAACGGCCGGCGTCAAATGGAAGCTCGAGCGCGCTGGCAGTCTCGAACGACACACGCCCGCTCTGTCCGGTGCGCTCGGTCAGATAGCGCGCGGCATCCACGAACGGTTGGCTGAGGTCGACGCCTGTCACCCGGCAGCCGTGAGCCGCCGCGAGATAGCGCGCCGGCCCGCCGACGCCCGAGCCGACGTCGAGCACCGACATGTCGGCCGCGATCCCGGCCAATTTGGCGAGCTCGGCCGTGGCGGCGAGTCCGCGGGTGTGAAACTGGTCGAGGCCACCGAGTTGCTCCGGCTTAAGCCGCTGATCCTCCGGCCCGAAGACCGCCAGCGCCTCTTTGAGCCGCCCGGCCAGTCCGGTCGCGCCATAATGGTCGCGCACGCCATCGAGCACATCGGTCATGTTGAATTCCTCTCAGTCATTCGCGGGTCAGGTGCGATCGCTCGGACGCGATCAGCGGCCACGGAAGACGGGAGCGCGGTTTTCCTGGAGCGCCCGGAAATATTCCTGATGGTCGTCGCTCTGCGCGAGCCGGCCCAGTTCGGGAAACAGCGCCGCGAAGGCGGCGGCCTGGCCATCGCTGAGCGCACGATGCGCCGAGCCAAGCGTCGCCCGGACACCGAGCGGTGCCGCGGCAGCGATCTTGCGCGCAACCTCGATCGCGCGATCGAGCTGCTGTCCGGGCGGCGTCACGTATTGAACGAGACCGAGACGGTAGGCCTCCTCGGCTCCCCATTCGTCGCCGGTCAACATGTAGCGCATCGCATTGCCCCAACCGGCCTCGCGAACGAACGTGACCGTGGCGCCGCCGGCCGGGAAATGACCTCGGGTCACCTCTGCCTGACTGAACACCGTATCGCTCGCGGCGACCCGTATATCGGCAGCGAGAAAAAGCTCATGGCCTGCGCCCTGGGTCTTGCCCTGAACCGCGATCACGAGCGGCTTCTCCCGGCGCGATCCCACCGTGCCGACCGGATTGATGAAATCGCCGGTTCCCGGATCGAAGCGACCGCTGCGTAGCGTGGGTGCCCAGCTGGCGGGATCGATGATCCCTTGGACGAAGTCCGGGCCTTGGGCATAGAGCACTCCGACACGCAAGGCGTCATCATGATCCAGCAGATGGTACGCACGGCCCAGGCCGATGACGGTCGAGAAGTTGATACGGTTCGACTCCTGACGATCAATTCCGATCAGCAGAATAGAGCCGTCCAGCCGGTCCAGCTTGACCGTCTTGGGCATCGCCGCCCCGCTCGCCGGAGCGGACGCACCCGATGGCTGGTTCTGCGCGAAGCTTGAGTGGCTCCCGGCGAGCAGGGTCGCGGCCGCGCCGGCAGCCAGAAACGTCCGGCGGCCAAGGCCGGCAGCATTGGTCTCGTCGGATGGCGCATCAGTCATGTCGAATTCCTCTCGGTGATCTGCAGGCCACTTAAGGCCGCTTCCCGCGCGCGACTATCCGCAATAATGTCGATGGGCCATGAAGCAGAACTTCACAGTCCGACAGGGCGCGCTCGACGGCGTGGAAGCCTTCCTGAGCGTGGCGCGGCATCGCAACTTCCGCAAAGCGGCCGCGGAGCTCGGCGTCACGCCATCGGCGATGAGCCAGGCGATCCGCACGCTCGAAGCCCGCGTCGGCGCAGCGCTCTTCATCCGCACGACACGCAGCGTCGGCCTGACCGAAGCCGGCGAGAGATTCCTGAAGCGCGCCAAGCCCGCCTTCGAGGAGTTGGTCGCCGCAAGCGTGGCCGCGCGTGATCTCGGGCAGCGGCCGGCCGGGCTGCTGCGCCTGACAGTGCCGCGCGCGGTCGTGCCGATCCTGCTGGAGCCGCTGATCGCATCCTTCTGCCAGGCCTATCCCGAGATCGAAGTGGAGATCGCCTCAAGCGAAACGCTGGTCGACCTCGCGGCCGAAGGGTTCGACGCCGGCATCCGGCTCGGCCAGTTCATCGCAGCCGACATGGTCGCAGTGCCGCTGACATCGCCGTTTCGTCTCGTCGTCGTCGGCAGCCCCGGCTACCTCGCCCGCAGCGGCCGGCCCAAACGGCCGGACGATCTGCGCCACCACGCCTGTGTGAGAATGCGACGAACGGGCGGCGCGCTCGCGCTGTGGTCGCTCAGCGACAACGGCCGCGCGATCGAGATCGCGGTGTCGGGCCCGCTGATCGCCAATGACGTTCCCACCATGCTGGGCGCCGCGATCGAAGGCGTGGGCCTTGCGCAGGTGCCGGAGCCGGTCGCGGCCGGACCGGTGAAAGCCGGAAAGCTCGTGGAGGTGCTCAAGCCGTTCGCGCCGATGGCGCCGGGCGTGTTTCTTTATTATCCGGACCGCCGGCAAGTGCTGCCGAAGCTGCGCGCCTTCATCGATCACGTGAAAAGCCGTTCAAGCGCCAGGCAGCGGGTCAAGGCGAAAACGTCCTGACCCGCTGAGCGCACCACCGCTCATACGATCAAGAAATCGCTCGCGTGCAGCATCACGCCACCCGTGAACTTCGCGACCAGCTCGCGGGTCGCGCCGTGGCCGCTGCCGTCGGCGTCGAAATAGAGAGCGCCGTTGCTGGTGTCGTAGACGAAGCGGTCGCTGGCATCCGCCGGCTTGCCGGTCGCGTTCGCCGCAAAAGCGTTGGGATCGAGCGCGCCGGCAACGAGCCCGCCGCCGAAATCCGCGGCGCTGATCTCGATGTGATCGACGCCCGAGACGAAGTCGCGCACCGTGTCGATGGACGTCGCGGCGTGCTCGAACACGAAGGTGTCGGCGCCCGCGCCGCCGGTGAGGATGTCATGGCCGCCGCCGCCCACGAGCCGGTCGGCGCCCGCGCCGCCCACGATCCGGTTGGCGATCTCGTTGCCGGTCAGTGTCAGCCCGGCGTCGCTGCCCGCCCGCAGCGTCTCGACCTCGCTGCCCGCCGCGAGCGTGTAGCTCACCTTCGCGATCACCGTATCGTTGCCGCCGCCCGCCACCTCGTTCACCAAGTCGCCGGCATGGTCGACGACGTAGGTGTCGTTGCCAGCGCCGCCCGTCATGGCATCGGCGCCGGCGCCGCCATTGAGCCAATCGTTGCCTGTCCCGCCGATCAGCGTGTCATGACCGTTGCCGCCGAGCAGGTTGTCCCCGCCGTCTCCACCGGTGATGACGTTGTCGCGCGCGTTGCCGGTGAGCCTCTGGGCGGTTGTGGCGGTGCCGGTCAGATTCTCGACATTCGCGAACGGCACGATGCTGAAGCTCGCGAGATCGGTGTGGACCTCATCGGTGCCTTCGTTGGCGTATTCCAAGATCACGTCGGTCGGGCTCGAGACGATATAGAGGTCGTTGCCGGTGCCGCCCGCAAGGATATTGTGACCCGCGCCGCCGGCCAGCGTGTCGTCGCCGCCGAGCCCCTTGAGGAGGTCGTCGCCCGCGCCGCCGGTCAGCACGTTGTTGGTGTTGTCGCCGATCAGCGTCAGGTCAGCTGGCGGCGTATCGTCATTGACGATCAGCCCGCTCGCCGTCGCGACATCGACAGTGGCAAAGCCCGCATTCGACAGCGTCACGGTGAAGCTTTCGTCGGCCTCCACCATGCTGTCGCCGTTGGTGGCGAGCACGATCAGCTTCGTGGTCTCACCGGCCGCGAAGGTGACAGTGCCGCTCAGCGCCGAGCCCGGGAAGAAGTCGGACGCATCGGTCGGGTGCGCGCCGGATCCCGTCACCGCATAGTCCACGCTGGTCGCACCGGTCAGCGTACCGCTGCGCGTCACCATGAACACCAATGCGCCCGGGGCGCCGCTGCCTTCCAGCGCACTCGGTGTTGCTGCTGCGATCGCAAGGTGCGTCACGTCGTCGGCCTGGATCAGGCCGGTCGCGGTCGCAGTCGCGATCGTCGCCGCGCCGCTCGGGCTCGACAGCGTCACCGTGAAGCCCTCGTCGGCTTCAACAACCGTATCGCCAGCGACGTTCACCGTGATGGTCTTGCTGCTTTCGCCGACAGCCAAGCTGACGGTGCCGGATGGCAGCGTGCCGCCGAAGTCGTCGGCGTCGGCGGGGTGACCGCCGGAGCCGGTGATCGCATAGTTCACCGTGGTGACGAAGCTGAGATCGCCGCTGCGCGTCACCGTGAAGGTGAACGGCGTGGTGCCGGCGTCGCCCTCGGGCTTGCTGGCCGAAAGCGGTGCGATCGCGAGCTGGCTGTCGTCGACATTGCCGATCGCGATACTGAACGTCTTATCGAAGGTCAGCCCGCCCTTGTCGGTCACCCGCACCGTCACGTCGCGCGATTGCACCGTCTCGTAATCCAGAGGACCGTTGACGACGAGCTGGTTGCCGGAGATCGCGAACAAGCCGCCGGGATTGTCAGTCAGCGAATAGGTGAAGCTCTCGGTGTGATCCGGGTCGGCGGCCGACAGATCGCCGACCACGGTGCCAATTGCGCTGTTCTCATTCACGCTTGCGTTCGACAGCGCGATGCCGGTCGGGGCTTCGTTGACGTCGTCGATGAAGATTGTGAAAATCACCGAGGAGAAGCTGCCGCTGGTATCGGTGACGCCGACCAGCAGACTGGCCGTAGGTGTGAACTCGTAGTCGAATGAGCCGAGCTCCCTGACGGCACCGGTGGAAGCTTCAAACGGTGGTGCGGCAACAATCGAGCGGATCCCATTGTCGTCCGGGTCTCTGATGATCAAATTCCCGATCACTTCGCCCGGACGGCTGTTTTCCGCGATGTGATTGTTCGTGAGCGTGATCGCCGGCGGCCGGTTGACGGTGGTGAGAACCACATCGTTGCCATCGCCGCCGTGATAGCTGATGCTGTAGACACGATTGCCCAACGCGAACTGCGCACCCTCGGCGTAGCCCGCGAAGGTGCCGACCACCGCATCGGTCCCGTCGTTGTCGATCAGGGTGAACTGGTCGCCGCCGTTGGGTGGCGCAGCGCTCGAAATGGACAGGTCGAGGGTCGCGCCGTCGAGCGACACGGTGCCGGAGACCTGCAGCTTGTCGTTCGCCCCGACCTGGCCCGGGAACACGCCGGGGTCGTCGCCGATCTCGACCGCGTAGGTCGATCCGGCCGCGAGGCTGAGATTGCCGGTGTGCAGCACACCGATGCCGCCGGCGCCGGTGCCGGGCGCGATCTTGCCGCCCGCCAGCACCGCGACGGCGCCGACCGTGCCGGTGCCGTCCAACACGCCGCCGTCCGGCACGCTCATGGACGTGAGCACCACGTCGTTGCCGTCGCCGCCGTGATAGCTGATGTTGTAGACGCGGCTGTCCAACACGAACTGCGCGCCTTCGGCGTAGCCCGCGAAGGTGCCGACCACAGCGTCGGTCCCGTCGTTGTCGATCAGGGTGAACTGGTCGCCAAAGCTGGACTGGGCGGCGCTCGGGAATGACAAGTCGAGGGTCGCGCCGTCGAGCGACACGGTGCCGGTGACCTGGAGCTTGTCGTACGGGCCGATCTGGCCCGCGTTGGGACCAGGGTCGCCGATCTCGACCGTGTAGGTCGATCCGGCCGCGAGGCTGAGATTGCCGGCGTGCAGCACGCCGATGCCGCCGGAGCCAGGCGCGATCAGGCCGCCCGCCTGCAGCGCGACGGCGCCAACCGTGCCGGTGCCGTCCAGCACGCCGCCGTCCTCCACGGTCACTGCCGACACGATCGAGCCGTTGACCCGGAGCAGGCCTTCTTCGACCCACGTCGCGCCCGTATAGGTATCGGTCCCGTTCAGGATCAGATCGCCGGTCCCCTGCTTATGGAAACCGCCGGAGCCCACGATCGGCGCGTTCACCGTCAAGCCGTTCAGTGCGATCTGGTCGGAATTCAGCACAATGCGCGCCGAGTTGCTGCCGTTGATCGTGACGTCGGGCGTGCCGTCGTGATTCACGTCGCCGTCGATGATGACAGCGTCATTCAGCGACAGGTCGCCCAGTGCCGTGCCAAGCGTGACCGTGCCCCCGGCGGCGAACGTGACGTCAGAGCCCCCGCTGGAGACCGCGGCCAGCACCAGTGCCTCGCGCAATGAAATATCCTCGGCGCCGCCGAAATCGACGAAGGTTGCGCTCGCCGAATCAAGCTCGTCGTCGAGCGTCGTGACCGTGAAGTTGTCAGCTGGAAAAGTGGACCAGGACAGCGAGTAGTCGCTTTCCCCTTCCTGCAGGAGGGCGATCTCGACGTAATAGGTCTGGGTTACGGCCTCGTGATCGAAAGACCAGACGGTGCCGCTGGGCCTGAACACCTGGATTTCATGGCCGCTCGCGTCGTAGACGTGCAGTTGCGCGACAGGGCCAATATCGAGATGGCCATAGAAAACTCCCCGGTCCGCCGGGACCGTGATTTTGTACCAGTCATCGTTAAGCGACGTGCCGGAGATGGTGCCGCTTGCGCCGGTCAGCTCATAGGCCTGGGCTTTGCTGTCGTTCGGCTCGTATTGGTCGTCGGCCATAAGTGTCCCCTGCGCCGCGTGCGCTCGTGTCGAAATGTCATTGCGGGGAATTACATCCGGCCCCACCGTGCCGGTGTCGACGAGGTCTGCAGCGAGTTCTTGTTCGCCGGTCGGACCTGGACCCGAAGCCGGTAACACATTGTCAACCAGTGGACTATGCGGGTTCCCGATCGATGCAAAAAGTTCCAGTCGCGTTCGTTAACGTGCGTCACGCAACGCAAATGGGCCGCTCTCTGCAAGCGGCCCATTTCTTATTTGCCGTCTCGAATGCTGGCGAGGAGCGTTATCGCTCCGGTGAGTTCAGCGACAGGTACATGATGCGGGCAGCGAGCGGACTGGCCGCCCGCACCCTCGCCGGCTGCGCGGCGCGGCCGAAGGCCAGCGGCGGCAGCAGAGCGGAGCACCACCGGCTGGCGCGCTCGCGGATCGCCGTTGCAACTTTGATCTTGTGGACGCCGAGGCAGATCCTCGAGCAGAAGCGCTTGAAGACGAAGCGATGCGAAACAAGTCCGAACTGACCGTGACAGTGACAGCACCGTTGCAGTTGCATGATTGCCTCCTCTCCTGCGCCGCTTCTGGGCGATCTGGCTAGTTCACCGCGTTCTGCACCAACACGAAGGCCGACTTCAGCTTCGATCCAAAGCCCTGAACCGCGGTGATGGTCGCGACCGAAATGCTCGTCGCGAACAGGCTGTATTCGATGGCAGCCGTGCCGGATTCATTGCGGAGGAATTCGATCAGTTTGGCCTTCATCGCGCTGCTCCCTTGCATGCCCCCATGATTCGTCCTGGCGCATAAACGAGTGCTGAAAAAAGCGGTCCGTAGACCTACGGTCCGTAGTTCTACTTAAACGGCCATCGGGGGCTGCGACGCGGGCCGCGCTCCGGCAGCGCCGGCACCGGCCGGGTCGGGGCGGCCTGGTCGGGCACCCTGGTCAGGGTGTGCCGGCATGGCACGGCGCGCCTATCGGCTTGGCTGTCGGGAGGGCTGATCGAGCGGCTTTCGCTCACATCATCTTGGACGGGGGCCGGCTCGGGACCTGCACGTAGCGGCTTGTGCCATCCGCGGCGTGACCGGACATCAGGAATTTGGCCAGGGCGACCGCCGTCACCAGGGCGGAGCACCAGTGGCTGACCCGCGCCCAGGCCGCTGCTGCCAGATCGCGCTTATGGGTATCGAGACACGTCCGCGAGCAGAAACGCTTGAAGAGGTGGCGATGGGAAACCAGGCCGAACCGACCGTGACAATGACAGCACCGTTGCATGAGCCGCTCCTCACACCTGGCGCGATCGGGCTAGTGCAGCGCGTTCTGCACCGCCGTGAAGGTCGTCTTGAGCTTCGAACCCAGGCCCTGGACCACGGTGATGATCGCCACCGAGATGCTGGCCGCGAACAGAGCGTATTCGATGGCCGTTGTGCCGGATTCGTCGCGCAAAAATTCGATCAAACGAACCTTCATCGCGCTTCTCCTCGTGCCGGTATACTGATTCTGCTGCAATAAACGAGTGACAAACGTCACACTCCGTAAACGTACGGTCCGTAGTTCTACGTACGATCCGCAGTCACGGACTTCGCCGGCTGGGTCTCCACGAAGAACAGTGCCGGGCCGACAGCGCGATGGTGATCGCGGCGGCCGAGTGCACCGTGAGGGCAGATGGTGTGTGGGTTAACTCGGCCTTCGGCCCGGCGCGGAAGCCGTCGTCACCTGTTCGGGGAACTGCGAGATGCTCCGTCCGGGCACGGCGGAGTCTTGATCCCGGCTAGTCGCACTTCTGGACGCGTTTGATCTCGGTGCCCGCGTCGGTCTTGCTCGCATCGGTCTTGCTCGCATCGGTCTTGCTCGCATCGGTCTTGCTCGCATCGGTCTTGGGCACCCGGATGCGATACTCGGTGCAGTCCGACGGGTTCGAGGCCATGGCGTTGGTCTGCGGCTGATTTTCTTCGTCATAGAGCCAGTGCTGACGGCCGTGCCATTGACCGTCGCCCCGCTCTTCCAGGATTTTGTGGCGAAACGCGTCGTCGGGCGGCTCCGCCGAAGCTGCGTGAGCGGGCCAGGTCAGGCAGGCACATGACAGACAGGCAAAGGCGATGGCAGCGATCAGCCGTCGCATGGGACGTCTCCTTGAGAAAGGATAACAAGGCAAATCGAGCCGAGGTTCCTGGACGCAGCTCGCGAGATCGGACAGCAAGCCTTCCCTTCTGTCCCCAGTGAATTCACACCCGAAATCGCAACAATCTTTTCTTCTCTTCCGGACCCTGTATTCCGGGCATGCCTTGCTCAACTGAGGGCGCTCTCATGAGGCGTCATGTTGGCGGAGCAGGGTGTGGCGCCCGGGTTCTGTGTTTACGCAAGTCAGAACCAGGGTCGTCTCGGACCACCGCCCGCGCCGTCGCA